>LNFM01000058.1_pt1 | contig 236854 bp, 207 predicted proteins | sample 596031 | NCBI WGS metagenome assembly LNFM01 (sample SAMN04254537, study PRJNA301005) | activated carbon metagenome | isolation source: dual media filters at the Ann Arbor, Michigan drinking water treatment plant | place: USA: Ann Arbor | reverse complement strand
GAAAATTATCCAACCAACCATCGGAATTTTATCTAATATTGGTTCGGCTCACGATGAAGGTTTTCATGATATTGGGGAAAAAATCAAAGAAAAACTAAAACTTTTTACCTCAGTTGAAGTTTTGATAATGAATACGAACAAAACGATTGAAGCTTTTTTAAATCCAAAAATAAACCGATTTACTTGGAGTTCTGACGATAAAAAAGCCGATGTTTTTGTGATTGCAAAAGAATACCCAGATCAAACGGAACTCAAAATAACTTATCACAAACTTTGTTTTAAAATTACAATTCCGTTTAACGATCAAGCGTCTATTGAAAATGCTATTCAATGTTTGATGGTGCTTTTGTATTTCAAATACGATCAAGATACTATTCAAAATCGTATGCAATTGCTTTATCCTGTAGAAATGCGCTTGAAAGTTAAAAACGGAAGCAACAATACAACACTTATTGATGATAGCTATAGTTCTGATTATCAATCGTTAAAAATAGCATTAGATTTTCTTGAAAGTCAGAAACAGTACAAAAAGAAAACTTTAATTCTGTCGGATATTTTTCAATCAGGATTGGTTTTGGAAGAATTGTATTCTAAAGTTTCTCATTTAATTGTTTCCAATAAAATCAATCGTGTCATTGCTATTGGAGCAACAATTTCAACTTTTAAAAATAAGTTTCCAAATTGCATTGCATTTGAATCAACCGAAAAATTCCTTCAAAATATCGATACCATTTCTTTTGAGAATGAAACTATTTTGATAAAAGGTGCGCGCCATTTTCACTTCGAAGAAATCGTTTCAATATTGGAAGAAAAAACACATGAAACCGTTTTAGAAATCAATCTGAATGCCATTAGTCATAACTTGAATTATTTTAAATCCAAATTAAATCCAAAGACCAAATTGATGGTTATGGTTAAAGCTTTTGGATATGGAAATGGAGGTTATGAAATCGCCAAATTGCTTTCGCATCATAAAGTTGATTATCTTGGAGTAGCTTTCGCCGACGAAGGAATTTCTTTGAAAAACGCAGGAATTGACTTGCCGATTATGGTTTTGAATCCCGAAAACACCAGTTTTTCTGCAATTATTCAACATCAATTAGAACCCGAAATTTATTCGATAAAAGGATTGACGGCTTTCTTGAAAATTGCCGAACAAAAAAAGTTAAAGCATTTCCCAATTCATATAAAATTAGATACCGGAATGCATCGATTGGGATTTGAAGAGGAAACTATTGATGAATTAATTGCCAAACTGAAAGACAACAAAACAGTTGAGGTAAAAAGTATCTTATCACATTTGTCAGCAAGTGATGACATGAAATTTGTTGATTTTACACTTTCGCAAATTAAATTATTTGAAAAATTATCTTCCAAATTAATCACTGAATTGCAAATAAATCCGATTCGTCATATTTTGAATACTTCTGGAATTTCTAATTATTCTCAAGCGCAATATGATATGGTTCGACTAGGAATTGGACTTTATGGAGTTTCCAACGATGAAGACGAACAAAAATTATTAGAAAATGTCGGTACTTTAAAATCAATAATTTCTCAAATCAGAACCATTGAAGAAGGAGAAAGCGTAGGTTACAGCCGAAGATTTATGGCAACCCAAACCACAAAAGTTGCCACAATTCCAATAGGTTATGCCGACGGAATTTCAAGACATTGGGGGAATGGAGTAGGTTATGTAACTATAAAAAATAAAAAAGCACCGATTTTAGGAAGCGTTTGTATGGATATGCTAATGGTTGACATCACCGAAATTGACTGCAAAGAAGGAACTGAAGTCACCATTTTTGGAGACAATCCAACAGTAAGTTATATGGCAAAACAACTAGGTACTATTCCTTACGAGATTATGACAAGTATCTCGCAACGCGTGAAGAGGGTTTTTTATAGAGAGTAGTAATATTTCTACAAAAAATATAATATTATGTTAATATTTTAACTAATTTTGCACCGATAACCAATAAAAACAAAATATCATGTTAAAAGAATTTAAGAATTTTATAATGACAGGAAACGTAATTGAGTTTGCTGTTGCAGTAATTATGGCAGGTGCAGTTGGTGCAGTTGTTAATGGATTTGTTGCAGATATTGCAATGCCGTTAGTAGGAATGTTAACAGGAGGAATGGATTTTTCTTCTTTCCAGTATGTTTTGTCACCAGAAGTTAAAGATGCCGCAGGTGTAGTAACTGCTCCAGAAAATGCTGTCCGTTACGGTAAATGGATTAATTCAATTGTGAGTTTAGTTGTAGTTGGATTTGTAATGTTTATGATTATCAAAGCTTACAACAAAATGAAAAAACCAGCAGAAGCTCCAGCTCCAGCAGGTCCAACTCAAGAAGAATTATTAGCAGAAATTAGAGATTTATTGAAAAAATAATAAACCGCTACAGTATATATTCTAACTAAACCGCTTCTTAATTGAGGCGGTTTTTCTTTTTTAATACTTCAACATTCAAAATTCCTTACTGAATATTGAAAATTTTCTTTTTTCAAAGTATTTTCTACCTATTTTTGTACTTCCAAATTTTAAATATATTTATATGAGAGTTGCTGTAGTTGGTGCAACCGGAATGGTTGGCGAAGTAATGCTTCAAGTTTTAGCTGAGAGAAATTTTCCTGTAACCGAATTGATTCCTGTAGCTTCAGAGAAATCTGTTGGTAAAGAAATTGAGTTTAAAGGAACAAAATATAAAGTGGTTGGTTTACAAACTGCTGTAGAAATGCGTCCAGATATTGCTTTATTTTCTGCTGGAGGAGAAACTTCTTTAGAATGGGCTCCAAAATTTGCAGAAGTGGGTACAACAGTGATTGACAACTCATCGGCTTGGAGAATGGATCCAACAAAAAAATTAATAGTTCCAGAAATCAACGCTTCAGAATTAACTAAAGAAGATAAAATTATTGCCAATCCAAACTGTTCAACAATTCAAATGGTTTTGGTTTTAGCACCTTTACATAAAAAATATAAAATCAAACGTGTTATCGTTTCTACTTATCAATCTATTACTGGTACAGGTGTAAAAGCTGTGCAGCAATTAGAAAATGAATATGTAGGAATTCAAGGAGAAATGGCTTATAAGTATCAAATTCACAGAAATGCAATTCCTCAATGTGATAGTTTTGAAGAAAATGGTTACACTAAAGAAGAAATGAAATTGGTTCGTGAAACTCAAAAAATTATTGGGGATAAAACAATTGCTGTAACGGCAACAGCAATAAGAATACCTGTTGTTGGTGGACATAGCGAAGCTGTTAATGTGGAGTTTGCAAACGATTTTAATGTAAGTGAAATCAGAGATATTCTTCATCACACTGATGGTGTTGTAGTTCAAGATAATACAGATACTTATACTTATCCAATGCCATTATTTGCACAAGGGAAAGATGAGGTTTTTGTGGGTAGAATTCGTCGTGATGAAAGCCAACCAAATTCTCTAAACATGTGGATTGTAGCCGATAATTTAAGAAAAGGAGCTGCAACAAATACTATTCAAATTGCAGAATATTTAGTAGCTAATAAATTAGTTTAATTAAATTCAAGTATACAAACCATTTGAGTTTACAAATCTTAAAATTTGTTAATTCAAGTGGTTTTTCATTGTTACTAGTATATATTTGCCGTAATGAAAGGAAAATACTCTGTAGTTAGTTTGTTTTTTGGTTTGGCAATATTGTTCGCAATATTGTTACAATCCCTGCATTCCTTTCACCACATAGAAGTTGCACTTTCAGAAAAGCATTGTAATCATAAATATGCTGTTAACAAAACTGAAATAAGTCATAGTCATCACGATTCTGACCATTGTTTTGTTTGTGAGTTTACCTTTAGTACATCCATAAAATCAGATTTTTATACTTTTAATTTCAAGAAAGTTGAGATTCCTGTTTCTTATTCTTATTTCTATTCTAGAGAAATAACCCAATCCTTTAGAGGAAGTCTTTTTGCGCTTCGAGCACCACCGAGTTTTATTGTTTAGCTATAATTTATCCGAAAAACATTCGGATTATATTCTATTAACAATAAAATCATTTTAAATGAAATCATTTTTTATAGCCCTATTTTTAGGGTGTTCTATATTTGCCAGTGCGCAAAACAAAGTCGTTGGAGTTGTATCTGACAAACAAAACTTACCAATTTCTGCAGTTAATATTTCTATTCCAGAGCTTCACAAGGAAACAATATCTGATGAAAACGGAAAATATTTTTTTAGCAACTTACCATCAGGAAATTTCAGGATTGTTTTTTCATTTATTGGATATGAAACTCAGTCAAAACCATTTTCTCTCAACCAAAAAGAAATTAGAATTGATGTAACTCTTGAGGAAACTATTCACCAAATGGATGAGGTAATTGTTTCTACAGCATTCAACAAATTACAATCTCAGAATGTAATGAAGGTTGAGCACCAATCGGTGAAATCACTTCAACAAAAAGGAACTTCTACCTTGATTGAAGGTTTGGCAACAATTCCTGGAGTTTCTCAAATTTCTACTGGAACTTCTATCGGAAAACCTGTAATTCGTGGATTAAGTGGAAATAGAGTTTTGGTTTACTCACAAGGCGTTCGTATGGAAAACCAACAATTTGGTGAAGAACACGGATTGGGCTTGAACGATGCTGGAGTAGAAAGTGTTGAGGTTATCAAAGGACCAGCTTCGTTGTTGTATGGTTCTGATGCTATTGGTGGCGTTTTATATTTTAACCCGGAAAAATTTGGAAAATCAAATACCTCACAATTAAATTTTAATCAAAAATATTTTTCAAATACCAACGGAACTAATACTTCGCTTGGATATAAATTATCTGGCGACGATTTGAAATTTTCTACTCGTGTAAGTAATAACAGGCATGCAGATTACAAAATTGCTGATGGTGATAAAGTAACCAATACAAGATACAACGAATTGGATTTTAAATCAGGTTTAGGGTATTCCAATTCCAATTTCACAACAACTTTTAGGTATAATTACAATAAGTTATCACTTGGAATTCCTGAGGAAGGCATTGCAGAACAATCGAATTCAAAAAAACCAGAGTTTCCTAGACAAGGTGTTATAAGTCAGATATTGAGTTTAAACAATACAATATTTTTCAAAAACTCTAAGTTGGATGCCGATTTGGGTTACATCAATAACGACAGAAGTGAATATGAAGATAGCGATGTGGCAATTTTACAAATGAAATTGAAAACGTTGAATTATAATGTAAAATATTATTTACCAAAATTCGGAAAATTTGAATCTATAATTGGAACGCAAGGAATGCATCAAACCAACAAAAATTCTGGTGAAGAATTGTTAATTCCGGATGCTTCAACTAATGATTTTGGTGTTTTTGGGACTATAAACTATGAATGGAATAAAAATGTAATTCAAGCTGGAGTAAGATTTGACAACAGAAATGTAACATCTGAAACTAACGGAATTGAAGGAGATGAAGGTTATTTTGCAGCCATTGATAAGAAGTTTCAAAGTTTTAATTCTTCTTTAGGATTCAAAACTAATTTGAAAGAAAATGTTATTTTAAGATTAAATGTAGCTTCTGGATTTAGAGCGCCAAATTTAGCTGAATTAACTTCCAATGGTGTTCACGAAGGAAGTAATCGCTACGAAATTGGTAATTCAGAACTAAAGAACGAGCAAAATTTTCAAACAGATTTGAATTTAGAATACAGAAATCCGCACTTTGAGTTGTTTGTAAATGGTTTTTATAATCATATCAATAATTATATTTTTATTTCACCCAATGGAACTGTAATTGATGGGAACGATGTATATGATTATGTTCAAGCCAATGCTAATTTATTTGGTGGTGAAGCCGGAATTCACTTTCATCCGCATCCTTTAGATTGGTTGCACGTTACAAGTAGTTTTGAAAGCGTTACCGGGAAAAGACAAAATGGCGATAACTTACCATTGATTCCTGCTAACAGATGGAATAATGCTTTAAGGACAGAGTTTAAATCATCCAAATATTTTAAAGATGGTTTTGCTGTTTTGAATGTTGAATATACTTTACGTCAAAATAATCCAAGTCAATTTGAAACAATGACTAATGATTATACATTATTAAATATTGGTTTTGGTGGAAAAGTCACACTAGGTAAAACCGTTTTTGATATTAATTTGAATGCAAATAATATTTTTGATAGAAATTACGTGTCTCATTTATCAAGACTAAAAACAGATGGAATTCCTAATATTGGAAGAAATATTGTTTTAGGAATTAATTTTAATATATAGATTTATAAACCAGACAGACTTGTAAATCTGTCTGGTTTAATTTTTTTAAAATCGATTATCTCCGTCTAATAATCTGCCAATTCCACCAAGAAGACTTCCTTCTTCTTTAGAACTTCCGCCAGCTCTAGGCGCAGAAGCGATAATTCTATCGGCAAGACGACTAAAAGGCAATGATTGAACATAAACTGTTCCAGGTCCACGAAGTGTTGCATAAAACATTCCTTCTCCTCCGAAAATCGTATTTTTAATTCCGCCGATAAATTCAATATCGTAATCAACATCTTTTGTAAATCCTACAATACAGCCAGTATCAACTTTTAAAACTTCTCCAGCAGCTAATTCTCTTTTAGCTAGAGTTCCACCTGAATGTACAAATGCCATTCCGTCTCCTTCTAGTTTTTGCATAATAAAACCTTCACCGCCAAAAAGACCACGACCAAGTTTTTTAGAAAATTCAATTCCAACAGAAACACCTTTTGCTGCACACAAAAAAGCATCTTTTTGACAAATGAATTTTCCTTGAAATTGTCGTAAATCTATCGGAATAATTTTTCCGGGATAAGGAGAAGCAAAACAAACTTTACTCTTGGTATTATTCTGATTTAAATAGGCCGTCATAAAAAGGCTTTCGCCAGTCAAAACTCTTTTTCCTGCAGAAAGTAATTTTCCAAAAACACCACCTTGATCTTGACCTGAACCATCGCCAAAAATGGTTTCCATCTTGATTCCATTGTCCATCATCATAAAACTTCCAGCTTCTGCAACGACAATTTCTTGAGGATCAAGTTCTATTTCTACATATTGCATTTCTTCACCAAAAATTTGGTAATCTATTTCGTGAGCTTGCATAATTTCAATTTTTAAGATTATTACTATTAGATAATTATTTAAACAAAAAGTTACAATGAAGATACTAAAAACACATCAAATGCAGAAATGTTTAAAAAATTAAGTTTTAAAATATTTATTATATAAAAAATTAATTATATTTTTACCATATTACTAACCAATAAAATAAATATTTATGAATTCAATGTTTACAAAAATTGTTAGAATACTCTTAGGGATTATACTTCTCGTTTTTGGAGCTAATAAGTTTTTTGGCTTTATTCCTCTGCCAGAATTGCCTGAACAAGCAAACAATTTTATGACCTCTTTAGGAGCAACTGGTTATGTGCTTAAAATAGTTGGAGTATTAGAGATTGTTATTGGAGCCTTACTTCTTATGAAAAAGTGGGTTGCTTTTGCGTTAACACTGCTAGCGCCAATATCAATTAACATTCTATTATTTCATTTGTTTTTAGATGTGAATGGGATAGGTGGAGCACTATTAGTGGCCATTTTAAATGGAATTTTAATTTATAAATATTGGACACATTATAAATCGTTATTTCAATAAAATAAAAAAGCTTCCATTTATCGGAAGCTTTTTTTTAGTATTCTAGTTTGCCAACATGATTCATAACTCTTACAATTTTCCCTTTTCTTTTTTCAATGTAAGAAGATGAATTCGTGGCTTTATATTTTCTTGGATTTGGTAAAATGGCTGCAATTCCAGCTGCTTGAATTTTAGTTAAGTTTTTTGCGTCAGTTCTGTACCAATGTTCGGCTGCAGCTTCTGCACCATAAACACCTTTGCCCATTTCTATTGAGTTGAGGTAAACTTCCATAATGCGTTCTTTTCCCCAGACAATTTCAATCAAAAATGTGAAATAAGCTTCCAATCCTTTTCTGATATAACTTCTACCTTGCCATAGAAATACATTTTTTGCAGTTTGTTGTGAAATGGTACTTCCTCCTTTAAGTTTTTTTCCACGATTGTTATTTTTAAAAGCTTTTTGCATCGCTTTAAAGTCAAAGCCATTGTGTTTAAGAAAATTACCATCCTCACTTGCAATAACAGCTTTTTGAAGATTAACAGATATTTCTTCTAATGGAACCCAATCATGACTGCAAGTCATTTCTTGGCCTTCCATTTTTTGTTCAATTGCTCTTGTAATCATTAATGGAGTGAAAGGAACAGGAATCCATTTAAAAAGAACAACTAATAAAATGGAAATGCCAAAAAACCAAAGCATTGACTTCCAAATAAATGTCTTAAGCTTTTGAAAGAAAGTTTTGTTTGTCGATTTTGAAATATTCTTTTTTGTTGCCATTTATATTAATTCTGCTAATTCTTGTCCTATTAAACTTCCAATTGCTACACCCATTCCGCCAAGTCGAACGCCGCAATAAACATTTTCAGAGATTTGAGAAACAATTGGATTTTTATGTGAGCCAATTCCCATAATGCCACTCCAACGATGTGCAATTTGAAATTCTTGATTTGGTAAAATTACATTTTTTAACAACTCTTCCAATCTATTTTGAATTTTTTCTGTTTGAGATAAATCTGTTGTGGTTTCTCCTTCAAAATCTAAATTTCTTCCACCACCAAGTAGTATTCTGTCTTCAAAATTTCTAAAATAATAATATCCTTTGTCTAAATGAAAAGTACCACGAATGTCTAAATTTGGAATAGGTTCTGTAATTAAAACTTGTGCTCTGGCTGGTTTTACCGCATTATTTGTTAGTTTAGATGCAAATCCATTAGTTGCAAAAAGCAATTTTTTTGTTTCAAATGAATAATCGTTTACAATAATTTCAACAGAATTATTTTTTTCAATATGTGAAGTAACTTCGGCTTGATTTAAAATTAAAATATCTTTAGAAATTGCTTCTTTAAGAAGTGCTTGCATCATATTTCCGGTATCAATCTGACCTTCATAGGGATTGAAAATAGAATATTCATGTATGTTTTGAAAATTAAATCGATCGAATTCTTTAGAAAAAACATCTGATTTAAAAAGTGGTTTTATGATATCATTTATAAAAGGTAATTTTTGTAAACATTCATTATAAGTGTTTTCATCTTCTTTCAAAAATAATTCATAACCTCCATAAGGTTTGAAATCAATGGCTTCATCTCCAAGTCGTTTTCTTAAAATTTTCAATCCATTCCAACGTTTTTGGATTAATTGAATGACTTCTTCTTCGGAATGAGATTTTAAATCATCAATAATTTCTGACAAACTCCCAAAACAAGCAAATCCGGCGTTTTTTGTACTTGCACCTTGTGGAAGAATTCCCTTTTCAAGTAGTAAAATTTTACTTTTTGGAAATCGTTCACGAAGATTTAAAGCACAATGTAAACCTACAATTCCACTGCCCACGATAGTAAAATCTACATTTGAAAACCAATTTTTTATTTCCCAATAACTTAATTGCATCGAATATTTTTTATAAAAATAATAATTTTTTAGAATTTTCATTTGAATTCGAATAATTTTATAAATTGTAAGAATAGTTATGAATTTTATAAATTAAGAACATGCACTTCATCGATTTGTTAATAACTTTTATAGAAACATGAAAATATGACAAAATTCTTGATAATTTTGATATTCTATTTTTTAACCAAAAACTAAATATTATGAAGTTAAAGTTACTTCCTGTAGCATTATTAGCGATGACGAGTTTCGCTTTTGCTCAACAAAAAGGTTCATTTTGGAAAACTTCTACTAACAAGAATGTACCACTTCTTGAGAGTAGAATGCAGTTGCCAGAAAAAAATCTTTTGGATTTAGATGTGGACGCAATGAAAGCTACGCTTTCAAGTTCACCAAAAAGAGATTTATCTTTAAAGTCTGCTGTGATTGTTTCCTTACCAAACGCTGATGGTGAAATGGAACAATTTAGAATTTATGAAAATTCCAACATGGATCCTGCTTTAGCAGCTAGATATCCAGAAATTAAATCTTACATTGGAGTTGGAATTAATAATCCTACTTTGACTGCTTATTTCAGTATGTCACCACTTGGATTTAAATCTATGGTTCTTGGAGCAGATAGATCTGCTGTTTTTATTGAGCCATTTTCTCAGGATTTAAAAACATATTCTATTTATAAGAAATTAGATAAAGCACAATCATTTTCACCTTTTGAATGTAGTGTTGTAGAAGAAGCATCTTCAAGCCTTGATGATTTAGCTTTACGTCCTAATGCAGATGATTCAACTTTAAGAACATTTCGTTTAGCTTTATCTGTAACTGCTGAGTATACAACATATTTTGGAGGAACAAAAGCATTAGCTCTTGCGGCAATGAACAATTCAATGACTCGTGTTAATGGAGTTTTTGAAAAGGATTTTGCTATTAGAATGGTATTAGTTGCTAATAATGATTTAGTGATTTACACCAATGCGACTACAGATCCTTATTCTCCAGCTACAAGTTTATCGAACTGGAATTCTCAATTACAATCAACACTTACCTCTGTTATTGGTGAAGCAAATTACGACGTTGGTCACTTATTTGGTGCTTCAGGTGGTGGTGGAAATGCTGGTTGTATCGGTTGTGTTTGTGTAAATGGTTCTAAAGGAAGTGCTTACACTTCTCCAAACAATGGAATCCCATCTGGAGATACTTTCGATATTGATTATGTAGCTCACGAGTTTGGACACCAATTTGGTGCTAATCACACATTCTCAATGAATAATGAGGGAACAGGTGCTAATATGGAACCAGGTTCAGGTTCAACTATTATGGGTTATGCAGGTATTACTAGTCAAGACGTTCAGCCTAATTCAGATGCTTATTTTCATGCAATTAGTATTCAACAAGTAACTAATAATGTTAAAACTAAAACTTGTCAAACTAATACAGCAACAGGAAATTCTGTACCAACTGCTCTAGCTGGTTTAGATTACACAATTCCTAAAAGTACTCCATTTATGTTAACTGGTTCAGGAACTGATGCTAACGGAGATGTACTAACTTATAATTGGGAACAATTTGATAATGCAGCTTCTACTGCAACTGGAGCAAGTTCAGCAGCAAGTGCAACAAGAACATCAGGACCAACTTTTAGATCTTATAATTCTTCAACTTCTCCGGTAAGATATTTTCCAAATATGACAAGAGTTTTGGCTGGTGCAACTACAACAGCAGGAACTGAAATTACAGTTGAAGCATTGCCTTCTGTTGCAAGAACTATGAATTTCAGATTAACGGTTCGCGATAATAGAGCTGGTGGTTCTGCAAATAATTCAGATGATATGATTGTTACTGTTAACGGAACAGCAGGTCCATTTTCTGTAAGCGCACCAAATACTGCAGTTTCTTATGTTGGAGGAAGTTCTCAAACAGTAACTTGGGTAGTTGGTGGAACAACTGCAAATGGCGTTAATTGTGCTAACGTAGATATCTTATTATCTACTGATGGAGGATCAACTTGGTCAACATTATTGGCAGCAACTCCAAATGATGGTACGCAGGCAGTAACTATTCCAAACACACCTGGAACGACTAATAGAATTATGGTGAAAGGAACTAATCATATTTTCTTTGATGTTTCAAATACCAACTTTACTATTACTTCTGGTGTAACAGATACAGTTGCTCCATCGGCTCCAACATTGGCGGCTTCTGGAACAACTCAAACTACAACAAATTTATCTTGGTCAGGTGCTACAGATAACGTTGCTGTAACTGGTTATGATGTTTTTAGAGGAGCTACTTTATTAGGTTCAACAGCTTCTACAACTTTTGCTGTTACAGGTTTAACAGCTTCAACTACTTACTCATTTACAGTAAGAGCAAAAGATGCTGCAGGAAATGTTTCTGCTGATAGTAACTCAGTTTCTGTAACTACTTTAGCTCCAGTAATTGATACAACAGCTCCAACAGCTCCAACATTATCAGCTTCTGGAACAACTCAAACTACTACAAATTTATCTTGGACTGGCGCTACTGATAATGTTGGTGTAACAGGGTACGATGTATTAAGAAACGGAGTTGTAATTGGTTCAACTACTTCAGCTACTACTTTTGCGGTTACTGGTTTAACAGCTTCAACTACATATACTTTTAATGTAAGAGCAAAAGATGCTGCTGGAAATATTTCTGCAAATAGTAATACTGTTTCTGTAACAACTTTAGCTGTTGCTACAGTTACTTATTGTACTGCTTCTGCAAATAGTACAGTAGATGAAAGAATAGGAAGAGTTCAATTAGGAACAATTAATAATCCATCAACTGGAACTGCAGGTTATGAAAACTTTACAGCTTTATCAACAAACTTGGTAAGAGGAACAGCTAATACTATTACTATTACACCATCATGGACAAGTACTGTATATAGTGAAGCCTATAGAGTCTATATCGATTACAATAAAGATGGAGATTTTGTTGATGCTGGCGAAAGCGTTTATTCTAGAGCTAGAACAACTACAACTCCAGTTTCAGGTTCATTTACTGTTCCAACAACTGCAACACTTGGAGCTACAAGAATGAGAGTAATCATGAGATATAACACTACTCCAACAACTCCTTGTGGAACATTCGATTATGGTCAAGTTGAGGATTATACAGTAAATATTACTGCTACAGCTAGAGTTGAAGAAGCTTCTAATAACCAAATTTCTTTCAATTTATATCCAAATCCAGTTTCAGGTGATGTTTTAAACATTTCTAATCTTGAAGCAGATTCTAGCTACAGAATTTACAACATGATGGGACAAGAATTAGGAAAAGGTAAAATTGAAAATGAAAGTATTAATGTTGGTAATTTAGCTGCAGGAACTTATTTAATTGAAGTTTCTAATGCAAATGGAGCAACATCAAAACGTTTTATTAAGCAATAATTTTTTAGTCAGTTAATTTTAAAAGCCGTTGCGTTTATCGTGACGGCTTTTTTTATTACTTTTAACGAATCATTAAAATTATTCATCAAAATGAAGAAAATATTTTTTATAATCGTTAGTACAATGAGTATAGCAGCATCAGCGCAACAAGTTTTATCTCCAGAATTACTTTGGAAGTTAGGAAGAGTTTCTGTTTTAGGAATTTCAAAAGATGGAAAATCGGTGGTTTACAAAGTTGCCATTCCATCAGTAGAAGAAAATAAATCGAATTCTAAATTTTACACCATTCCAGTAAATGGAGGAAATGCAACCGAAGTAAAAGATACTAAAGATTTAGTTGCCGATAAAAATGTTTCTCCAGATGGGAAATATATTTTGTCCTCTCAAGAAGTGAAAGTAAATAAAGTTTTAGGGAAAGATATTTATCCAAACCTTGATAAATCAAATGCACAAGTTTATAACTCGTTAGATTATCGCCATTGGGATACATACAACGATGGCAGTCACAACCACGTGTTTTATGCTGAAAATATAGATAAGGCTACACCAATTGACATTATGGCAAATGAGCCATACGATTCTCCTCAAAAACCTCATGGAGGTGATGAAGATTTTATTTGGTCCCCAGATTCTAAAAGCATTATCTATGTTTCTAAAAAGAAATTTGGAACAGAATATGCTATTTCTACAAATACTGATTTGTACGAATACAATCTAGAAACGAAAACTACCAAAAACCTTACAGAAGCTAATAAAGGATATGATACCAATCCAACGTTTTCTCCAACAGGAAATTTAACTTGGTTGCAAATGAAACGCGACGGATATGAAGCTGATAAAAATGACATCATCGTTCGTTTCAAAGGAATGGACATGAATCTTACGGCTAGTTGGGACGGAAGTGTAGATAATTACGCATGGAGCGCCGACGGTAAAAAAGTATATTTTGTTGCCGCAGTTGATGGAACCAAACAATTATTTGAAGTAAACTTTCCAGGATTAACAAAAATCGCTGTTATGGTTACTCAGGTTACTAATGGTGATTTCGATGTATCGGATATTGTAGCGTTCTCTGGCGATAATGTAATCGTTACAAGAACAGATATGAATCATGCCGCTGAGGTATATTCTTATAATTTGAAGAAAAAAACTTGGTTGCAATTGACTAAAATTAATGATGAAACCTACAGCAAACTAGCTTTACCAAAATACGAAAGAAGATACGTTACGACAACTGATGGAAAGAAAATGTTGGTTTGGGTAATTTTGCCTCCAAATTTTGATAAAAATAAAAAATATCCAACACTTTTGTATTGCCAAGGTGGACCACAATCGCCATTGACTCAAAGTTATTCTTTCCGTTGGAATTTCTCTTTGATGGCTTCACAAGGTTATGTTGTAGTTGCTCCAAACCGTCGTGGAATGTACGGTCATGGACAAGAATGGAACGAACAAATCTCTAAAGATTGGGGCGGACAAGTAATGGACGATTACCTATCAGCTATTGATGATGTAGCTAAAGAAAGTTATGTAGCTAAAGATAGAATTGGTGCTGTAGGAGCAAGTTACGGTGGGTACTCAGTGTTTTACTTAGCAGGAATTCACAACAACAGATTTAAAACGTTTATTTCACATTGTGGTGTTTTCAATTTAGAAAGCATGTACGGCACAACCGAAGAAGTGTTCTTTAATAATTGGGATCACGGTGGTGCGTATTGGGAAAAAGACAACGCTGTAGCACAAAAAACGTATGCTAAATTCAACCCAATCAATATGGTGGACAAATGGAACACACCAATATTAATCATCCAAGGAGGAAAAGATTACCGTGTGCCAATAGGACAAGGACAAGAAGCGTTCCAAGCAGCACAATTACGCGGAATTAAAAGTAGATTTTTATTATTCCCAGACGAAAACCATTGGGTATTAAAACCACAAAACGCTCAAGTATGGCAAAGTGAATTTTATAAATGGTTGAAAGAGACGTTGTAGTTTGAAATAAAAAATTTAAAAATGAAATTAGAAATTCCAAAATATAACGAAACGTTTAATCCAATATTAAAAGTTTTAAGTAATGATGAAATATTGCATCGAAGAGAATTAATTAAGAAAGTAATTCAAAACAGCTATTTTCATCTTCCTAAAGAACTATTGGAAGAGAAAATTAAATCCGGAGATGTATTAATTGAAAATAGAATTGCTTGGGGAATTTCTTATTTGAAACAATCTGAGTATGTAAAATATCCAAAAAGAGGATTTGTTCAAATTACACCAAAAGGATTAAAACAAAAAGATGTTTTGACATTAAAACAAGTTCAATTAGACATAAGTAAAACTTTAGTTTATAAAGATGGTAATGTAAAAGATGATGAGATTAATGAAATTAAAACTTCATCACCAGAAGATTTAATTTATGAAGGTTTTAATCAAATTGAAAAGGAAGTCAAAAATGATTTATTAGAAAAATTAAAAACAATAGATCCATATTATTTTGAAAAAGTGATATTGATATTACTTAAAAAAATGGGTTATGGAGAGTTTGTTGAAACTACTAAATCGGGTGATGGTGGAATAGATGGAATTATAAATGAAGATAAACTCGGGTTAGATAAAATTTATATTCAAGCAAAAAGATTTAGTGAAAATAAAGTTAGAGAGAAAGATATTAGAAATTTTATTGGAGCAATGAGCGGAGATACAAACAAAGGAGTTTTTGTAACAACTTCTTTATTTGATAATGGGGCAATTGAAAAAGCTAAAAATGCACATCATAAAATAATATTATTAGACGGAAATAAGTTGGTTGATTTAATGCACGAATTCAATGTAGGAATTCAAATAAAAGCAACTTATGAAGTAAAACAGTTAGACGAGGATTTCTTTGAAGAACAATAAACTTCTCATCAAACAAAAACCCCGACTTCAATTGAAATCGGGGTTTTATATTTAATATCTAATATCAAAAATCTAATATCAGACTAGTATCTGTAATACTCTGGTTTGAATGGTCCAGTAACTTCAACACCAATGTATTCTGCTTGGTCTTGACGTAAAGTTTCTAATTCAACTCCTAATTTTGCAAGGTGTAAAGCAGCTACTTTTTCATCTAAATGTTTTGGTAACATATAAACTTCATTTTTGTAAGCTGCGCTGTTAGTCCATAATTCAATTTGAGCTAACGTTTGGTTTGTGAATGAATTACTCATTACAAAACTTGGGTGTCCTGTTGCACAACCTAAGTTTACTAAACGACCCTCAGCTAAGATAAGAATATCTTTTCCGTTGATAGTATATTTATCAACTTGTGGTTTGATTTCAACTTTAGACGCACCGTGGTTTTTGTTCAACCAAGCCATATCAATTTCGTTATCGAAGTGACCAATGTTACAAACGATAGTTTTGTCTTTCATTTGCTCAAAGTGCTCGCCAAGAACGATATCTTTATTTCCAGTTGTTGTAATGATGATATCAGCATTAGCAATAACAGTGTTTAATCTTTTTACTTCAAATCCGTCCATTGCAGCTTGTAAAGCACAAATTGGATCAATTTCAGTTACTGTAACAATTGAACCAGCACCACGGAAAGAAGCCGCAGTTCCTTTTCCAACGTCACCATAGCCACAAACAACAACTCTTTTCCCAGCTAACATAATATCTGTTGCTCTTCTTACAGCATCAACAGCCGATTCTTTACAACCGTATTTGTTGTCAAATTTCGATTTAGTAACCGAATCATTTACGTTAATTGCCGGCATGAACAAAGTTCCGTTTTTCATTCTTTCATACAAACGGTGAACACCAGTTGTAGTTTCTTCTGATAAACCTTTAATTCCAGGAATTAATTCTGGGTAACGGTCAAAAACCATATTTGTTAAATCACCACCATCATCAAGAATCATGTTCAATGGTTTTCTATCTTCACCAAAGAATAAAGTTTGCTCAATACACCAGTCAAAAGATTCTTCGTCAAGACCTTTCCAAGCATAAACTTGAATTCCAGCAGCAGCAATCGCAGCAGCAGCTTGATCTTGAGTTGAGAAAATGTTACAAGATGACCAAGTAACTTCTGCACCAAGAGCAATTAAAGTTTCAATTAAAACAGCAGTTTGAATAGTCATGTGAAGACATCCTGCAATTCTTGCACCTTTTAAAGGTTGAGTTGCTCCATATTCAGCTCTCAAAGCCATTAATCCTGGCATTTCAGCTTCAGCCAATTCAATTTCTTTTCTTCCCCAAGCCGCAAGGTTAATGTCTTTAACTTTGTAAGCTACAAATGGTAATGTTTGTGTACTCATCTATTATGTATATTTGTATTTTTAAAATTTGGTGCAAAATTACAACATAGGTTTTGATTTTAATAATTTATTTTAAAATTTGTGAAATGTTTAAATGTTTAATCTTTTGAAAAACAACAAAATACTAAATGCCATTACATAAAGTCGTCTATTTGTCAAACAACACCAAACTGTATCTGTGGAAGATTACAGAAGATTTTGACACGCTTTTTAGTCAAGTAAAATTGAAAGATTCCTCTTTAGAGCGTTTGGAAAGTATGAAATCTGAAAGTCATCAAAAAGGATTTTTGGCAGTTCGAATGTTGTTACAACACAATGAATATTCTGATTTTGATTTATTTTATGATGCATTCGGAAAACCGCATTTAAAACCACAAGGTTGTAGTATTAAAGATGTTGAAATTTCGATTTCTCATTCAAATGATTTTTCTGCTATTGCAATTAGTGATTCAAAAGTGGGATTAGATTTGGAACAACTGAAAGAAAAAACACTCCGAATTGCAAAAAGATTTATGGATGTTTCGCATTTAGAAAATCTATCAGAAGAAGAAAAAATAAAAAAAGCAACAGTAGTTTGGGGAATTAAAGAAAGTATTTTCAAAATCAAAAATGAAAAAGGAATTAGTTTTCCAAACAATATTTTTGAAGACGATTTCAATTTTGAAGACAAAAAAGTAACGGCAACATTAAAATTTAATAACAAAGAAGAAACATTCCAAATCCAATTTGATTCGGTAGAAGATTATATATTTGTTTGCACCTTTAAATCAATTAATAATTAGGAATTAAAAATTAAAAATCCGCGATAATCAGTAAAATCCGTTTTATCCGTGGCTACAACAATGACAAACATTTATCAAAATATTTTAAATTCAAAAACCAAAGGTGAAAAGCTTCTAGCCATTCTTCTCGATCCAGATAAGTTGGCAGTGGGAAACCTTTCGCATTTGATTCAAAAAATAAAGCAATCGCCAGCAACACATATTTTTGTCGGTGGAAGTTCATTCGATGGAACACATTTAGATGAATTAATTATTGAATTAAAATCAAAAATCAACTTACCATTTTTATTGTTTCCAGGAAATCCATCACAAATTTCTGATAAAGCCGATGGAATTTTATTTTTAACTTTATTATCAGGCAGAAATCCAGATTATTTAATTGAACACCAAGTAAATGCTGTTCCAATTATAAAAAAGACCAATTTAGAGGTCATTTCAACTGGATATATTTTAATAGAAAGTGGTAATGAAACGGCTGTTGAAAGAGTTAGTCAAACCAAACCTTTAGATAGAACCAACCACGAATACGCATTGCAAACCGCACAAGCAGGCGAATTCATTGGAAATAAATTAATTTATCTCGAAGCTGGAAGTGGAGCAAAATTATCCGTTCCAAAAGAAATGATAAGATTAGTTTCGCAAAATATAAATGTTCCATTAATCGTTGGTGGCGGCATTCGTTCCAAACAAGAAATCGAAAATGCTTTCAATGTTGGAGCAGATATAGTAGTAATCGGAACTGCATTTGAAAAGGACACTAATTTTTTTAATTCTTAAATCAAAATTCAAAAATCGTTAATCAAATGTTAGATTTTCTGATATCACAATATAAAAACGCTACAACACTTCAAATCATACTGGAGTCACTAGCGTTTGTATTCGGAATTTTAAGCGTTTATTTTGCCAAAAAAGAAAATATTTGGGTGTATCCAACAGGATTAATCTCAACAATTATAACGGTTTATTTGTTGTATCAAGCAAAATATTTTGGCGATATGACTATGAATTTTTACTATTCTATAATGAGTATATATGGTTGGTACAAATGGTCTTCTAAAGACAATGAACCCGAATTAGAAATCACTAGAACTTCAACAAAAGAGAAATTAATAGGTATAGGATTATTTATTTTAACAATGATAATTACTTATTTAGTGTATCTTTTTTTCGATTATAAACTTGAAATTCCTAATTATATTGATATTTTTACATCTGGAATATTTTTTACCGCTATGTGGTACATGGCCTTAAAGAAAATAGAAAATTGGACCTTGTGGATTATCGGTGATTTAATAGCAGTTCCTTTATTTGCCCACAGAGGCTTAGGAATGTTATCATTACAGTATTTAGTTTTTACAATATTAGCTATTTTAGCCTACATTCAATGGAAGAACATCTTAAACAAGAACATACAGAAATAATAAAAATTGCTTTTGTAGGACCTGAATCAACAGGGAAAACCACATTAGCATCGCAACTTGCTGAAGAATTCAATACCATTTGGATTCCAGAGTTTGCACGCGATTATCTTCAAGACAAATGGGATTTAAAACAAGAAATTTGTTCGAGAGAAGATTTAATGCCAATTGCAATTGGACAAACGCAACTTGAGAATGAAGCGTTGAAGAATGCTAATAAAATTCTTTTTTGTGACACTAATGTTTTGGTGACCAAAGTATTTTCTGATATTAACTACAATTCTTGTGATGCAATAATTGCAAAAGCAGCCAAGAAGCACAAATATGATTTGATTTTTCTAACAGACGTTGATGTTCCGTGGGAAAAAGATGATTTAAGAGATAAGCCAAATGATAGAGAAGAATCAATGGCAATATTCGAGCAAGCATTAGTTGAATATAAAAAACCGTTCATTAAACTTTCTGGAAGTAAAGAAGAACGTCTTAAAAAAGCAACTAAGATCATTTCAGATTTTCAAAAAGCAAAAAAAATAGGTTTAAACTCATTTGACTATATAAAAATCTACAATAGAAATACTAATTTAGATGTTATTGAAGACCAATTTCAAATTTTAAAAAGCGGAATTCCAAAGATAAATTTAGAACGACCTGCCATAATTAATGATGGTATTCTAAGAATAACCGATGACGAAGCTAAGTATTTTTCAAATTTTTTTGATGAGAAAAAGACTAATCTTAAACTAAAAAAATTTGTACCAGCTTCTGGAGCAGCAAGTAGAATGTTCAAGTTTTTAAACGAATTTTTGAATGAATTTAAACTTGGTGAAGAAAGTATAAACGCTTACATTAATAGAAAAAAAGATAAAAATTTACCTATATTTTTAGTAGCAAAAGAAAAATTTCCTTTTTACAATGAAATTTTAGAGGTAGCCAAATCCTCATTGCCAGAATATGGTACATGGGAAAAAGATACCCGAGATTTTGGTTTTATAAAAACAATGCTTTCTCCTAAATATTTTGATTTTTCAAACAAACCAAAAGGCGTTTTACCTTTTCATAAATATGAAAATTACACTGCTACTGCAATTGAAGAACATTTAAATGAATGTGCTTTTTATGCTACTTCAAACGGAAAATCCAATCTTCATTTTACAGTTTCAGAGGAACATCAAAATGATTTTGAAGCCATTATCAATGAGGTAAAGCCAAAAATTGAAAAACAAACTAATGCAGAAATTAATGTAAAATATTCTTACCAAAATAAAGCTACAGATGTTATTGCGGTTGATTTGGACGGAAATCCCTTTAGAGATGAAAACGATAATATCGTTTTTAGACCTGGCGGACATGGTGCATTGATTGAAAATTTGAACAACCTAATTGCAGATGTAATTTTCATCAAGAACATTGATAACGTCATTCAAAATCATATTCAAGAAATTGCACTTTACAAAAAAGCTTTGGCTGGAATTTTAATTCAATATCAAGAAGTTATTTTTAAGTATATGAAAATGCTTAATAGTGAAAATGTTTCTAACGAAGATTTGAATGAAATTGTAAATTATATAAAATCAAAATTGAATATTGATATAAAAGATGATTTTTCAAAATTCACCAAAGAAAGTAAAGTAGATCATTTAAAAACGATTTTAAACCGTCCAATTCGTGTTTGTGGAATGGTTAAAAATGAAGGCGAACCTGGTGGAGGACCGTTTTGGGTAATCGATAAAAAAGGAAAGACATTTTTACAAATAATAGAATCTTCTCAGATTGACTCGAAAGATACAAGGCAAAAAGAAATCTTTGAAAGTGCTACACATTTTAATCCAGTTGACCTTGTTTGTGGAATAAAAGATTACAATGGACAAAAGTTTGATTTAATGAAATTCATAGATAAAAATTCAGGCTTTATTGTTGAAAAAAACAACAAAGGAAAATCATTAAGAGCATTCGAACTACCGGGACTTTGGAATGGTGCAATGGCAAAATGGCTTACTATTTTTGTTGAAGTTCCTCTAATTACTTTTAATCCAGTGAAAACAGTAAACGATTTGTTAAAACCTGCTCATCAATCAACAAATGGACAAGGATAAAATCATTTCAGAACTTTCTTTCAAAGCCGTTAGAAGCTCTGGAGCTGGCGGACAAAACGTAAATAAAGTTTCGTCCAAAGTAGTTTTAACATTTGATTTAAACAATTCTCAATCACTTTCAGAGGAAGAAAAAGAAAGGTCTCAAAAGAAATTAAAATCTAAATTAACTCTTGATGGAATTTTAATTTTAAACTGTGATGAAGACAGAAGTCAACTTAAAAATAAAGAAATCGTTATTAAAAGATTTCTGGAGTTGATAGAAAAGTCTTTAGTTATCCCAAAAGAAAGAAAAGCTACCAAAATTCCAAAATCAGTTATTGAAAAAAGATTAAAAGACAAATCAACAAATTCTGAAATAAAACAAAATCGTAAGAAACCCGATTTGTAGAAATCGAATTTAAACAAATTTTGGAATTTGGAATTTTTGTATTGGAATTTTAATTAATTTTGCATCGTCTCAAAAGGGGTGCTCTAAATTACGAGCTGAGATTATACCCAATGAACCTAGAACAGGTAATGCTGTTTAGGGAAAAGTGACAAAACAGAGTGCACGCTGAACTTTGTCACAGGAAACAAACATTTTTATTTTTTAACCAAAGAATAATTACCTCTTTTTATTCGTATAATTTATTTTACGAATGGAAATTTTATTTAAAAAAACTTGCCACAAAGACTCGAAGGCTCAAAGATTTAAATTACGAAGTCTATTATCTATTTTCTTTTTTCTATTATCTATTTCCTCTATTGCACAAGAGAAACCCAAAGACACAACAAAAGTTACAAAACTTGATGAAGTTTTAATTGCTGGTGTTCGAGCTCAAAAAAACAATCCAGTTACTTTTACTAATGTAAGTAAAGAACAAATTGCTCCTAGAAATCTTGGACAAGACATTCCAATTTTACTTAATTATTTACCTTCTGTAGTTTCTACAACCGATGCAGGAAACGGAATTGGTTACACTTACATGAGAGTAAGAGGAACAGATGGTTCTAGAATCAATGTCACTTTAAACGGAGTTCCGTTCAATGATAGCGAAAGTCAAGGAACATTTTTTGTAAACCTACCTGATTTTGCTTCATCTGTAGAAAGTCTTCAATTACAACGTGGTGTAGGAACTTCTACTAATGGTGCTGGTGCATTTGGCGCAAGTTTAAATATGCAAACCAAATCTTTTCAAGAAAAATCTTATGCAGAAATTGCTAATTCTGTAGGAAGTTTTGGAACTAGAAAACACACATTAGCTTTCGGAACAGGATTACACAATAATTTTGAATTTAACGGAAGAATTTCTCAAATCGCTTCTGATGGATATGTTGATAGAGCTTCTACTAATATGTTTGGTTATTTTTTTAATGCCAATTATATTCATAAATCAACTCAAATTAAAGCCTTGTTTTTTGGTGGGAAAGAAAAAACATATCAAGCATGGTATGGAATTGAAGATTTAGATAAGTTAAAAAATGATAGAACGTTCAATCCAGCTGGAATGTATTTTGACGCGGATGGAACCATGCGTTTTCACGATAACGAAACCGATAATTATTGGCAAAATCATTTTCAATTGCATTGGTCAGAAAAATGGTCAGAAAAATGGTCTTCTAATGTTGCTCTTCACTATACCATTGGTAAAGGGTATTTTGAACAATATAGAGAAGACGAAACTTTATCCGATTATTTCTTACCCGATTTTCAAGGGAATGGAACCTCAGATTTAATTAGAAAAAGATGGTTAGATAACGATTTTTTTGGTACGACTTTTAGCTTAAATTATAAAAACAGCAAAACTGACGTCTTGTTTGGTGGCGCTGCAAACCGTTATTTAGGAAAGCATTTCGGAGAAGTAGTTTGGACGCAATATTATGTTCCAAATTCAAATAGATACTACAATAATATTGGAAACAAAGATGATGTGAATGTTTACGTTAAAGCATCACAAACTTTTGGGAAACTAAATGTGTTTGCAGATTTACAATACCGAATGGTATTTTATGAAGCCAATAGTTTCCGATTTGATGATGTAAATGATACGTTTAGATTTTTTAATCCAAAAGTTGGTTTAAATTATCAATTGAACAGCAAAAATGCTTTTTACACTTTTGCAGGAATTGCCAATAAAGAACCAAGAAGAGACGATTATGAAAACGGAAGTACAAAATCCGAACGCTTATTTGATTTTGAATTGGGTTGGAAATATTCTTCCAAGAAAATGATTGTCAATGCAAATGCTTTTTACATGCAATATAAAAATCAGTTGGTCTTGACAGGAGCTTTGAATGATGTTGGTTCGCCAATTTTTACCAATAGTGGTTCAAGTTATCGATTAGGATTGGAGTTAGAATCTACTTTAAAATTGGGAAGCAAGTTTACACTTCAACCAAATGTGACTTTAAGTCAAAACAAGAACGAAGATTTCTTTTTTCAACGTGATGGAGTACTTCAAAACTTAGGAAATACTGATATAGCTTTTTCACCAAATCTTGTTATTGGTAATGCAATAACCTATTCGCCAAAGAAAAATTTGAATCTAACAATCTTAAATAAATTCGTCGGAAAACAATTTATGGGAAATATTGATTCAGAAGGATCTATTCTTAAAGAGTACCACTTTCATGATATCAATATTACCTATTTATGGAAAATTAATAAAGGACTTAAATCGATTCTTTTCTCAGGATTAATTAATAATGTTTTGGATAATAAATTCGAGTCTAATGGCTATTTCTATACTTTTGACGATGATTTTTCAAATCCAGGAACTATTACAACTATAGAAGGTGCCGGTTATTTTCCGCAAGCAACAAGAAACTTTTTAGTTGGTGCAACACTAACCTTTTAATTATAATCTATTTCTTATTAAAAAGCCAAGTTAGAATTAATTCTACTTGGCTTTTTATATTAATTGAAGACTCTAACAACATCTCCATTAACTTCAACACGATATCTTTTTAATTCGTATTGTTGTCCAGGAGATTGTCCGGTAAATAAATTATAGTTTTCGCTATTACAAGGACAATTTGCATTTGAACCACTTATGTTTAACGTAGAGCAAGTAGTTAAAGCCTGATTTGGACATGCGCCATCAAAAGCATTAAAACCGCTTCCATTATTAAAAACAATAATGCCTCTTGACGGACCATTTGCTGGAAAAGCTTTTACGGCATTACCAGTGAATTTTAAACTAGCATAAATCGGTAAATTAGTATTTAAGTCTATGGAGAAATTATAATTAGGAAGAAAAGGATTGTCATTATTAAACCGGTCTTTACTGCATCCAAAAATGAAAGTAGCGAAAAGAATTAATAGAGTTGTTTTTTTCATTTTAAAAATTTTACAAAAAGATTAGTTCAAAAAAAATTAAATTAGTTAACTTTGTATAACATTACTAGACAAAAATAGGAATTTAATAAACAAAAAATATATCTTTGAAAAAAGAAATCCCGTTCCGATGGGATTTTTTCTATTTTATGATAACGTTGAAATAGTAACTTTCGATATAAAATTAACAGAAAAATAACTTCATTTAAGTTAAAAAGTGGAGCTTAATAAAGAATAAAATTATGAGTACAGTATCGTATTATACAGCTGAAGGATTAAAAAAATTAAAAGAAGAATTAGAACAATTAAAAAGTATAGAGCGACCAAAAGCTTCACAAGCTATAGCTGAAGCAAGGGATAAGGGTGATTTGTCTGAAAATGCTGAATATGACGCTGCCAAAGAAGCTCAAGGAATGTTGGAGATGCGTATTGCAAAATTGGAAGAGGTATATTCGAATGCGCGATTAATTGATGAGAGTAATTTGGATTTGTCCAAAGTCCTGGTTTTGTCTAATGTAAAGATTAAAAATCAAGCCAATGGAATGGAATTAAAATATACCTTGGTTGCAGAGAGTGAAGCCGATTTAAAGACAGGGAAAATTTCAGTAACTTCTCCAATAGGAAAAGGATTACTTGGTAAATCTGTTGGAGAAATAGCAGAAATCACGGTGCCTAACGGAACTTTAAAATTTGAAATTGTAGAAATTTCACGTGATTAATTATGAGCAGTATTTTCACCAAAATAGTAAACGGAGAAATTCCTTGTTATAAAATTACGGAAGACGAGAATTTTTTAGCTTTTTTAGATGTAAATCCAAATGCTAAAGGACACACTTTATGTATTCCAAAACAAGAAATCAATAAAATCTTTGATATTGAAGATGATTTATATTTAGGATTAATGGCTTTTTCAAAAAAAGTTGCCGTTGCTCTTGAAAAAACAGTTCCATGTAAAAGAATTGGTATGGCTGTTATCGGTTTAGAAGTTCCTCATGCGCATGTTCATTTGATTCCTTTAAACGAAATGGATGAAATGCGTTTTCAAAACAAAGTTACTCTAACTAAAGAAGAGTTTGAAGATTTAGCGAAAGTGATTCAAAACAATTTATAAAACTATTTATCGTTTCTTAAATACAAACCTGTTACGTTTATAGCTTAACGGGTTTTTTTATTTTTACTTTATGAAATTTAATTATCATATAATATTCTTATTTTTTTTCTCATTTGTAGGTGCTCAAGTAAAAAATGAATATGCTACAATTGATGCAGTTATGAATAAAATCCCAGCAGAGAAAACAACATCAACGACAGATATAGCCGATTATATTAATCTCAATTTTAAATCAGAATCGGATAAAATTAGAGCCGCATTTTATTGGACTGCAAACAATATTAGTTATGATATTGAAAACATGAATGAACCAAATTTTGTTTATTCCTCTTCAGAAAAGATTGCAAGTGCTTTAAAAAGCAAGAAAGGCGTTTGTATTCATTATGCTGAGGTTTACAATGAAATAGCAAACAAAATAGGTGTTAAAACAGTTATTGTGGTTGGTTATACCAAACAAAATGGTGTTGTTTCTCCAATTGGTCATGCATGGAACGCTTCTAAAATTGAAGGTAAATGGTTTCTTTTTGATCCAACTTGGGGTGCAGGTTACGTCAATAATTTGAAGTTTTACAAAAAACTAAATAATAATTTTTTTAAAACATCAGCTGCTAAAATGATTCAAACGCACATGCCATTTGACTATTTATGGCAATTTTCTAATGAGCCGATTACAAACCATGAGTTTTTTAGTGGAATTATACAAAAAGATAAACCTAAAATGAATTTTAATTTCGATTCAGAAATTGAAAAATATGAAACACATCCTAAGGAAGAACAAGCATTTGAAGCAGCTGAACGCATCGAAAAAAATGCTGTCATTAATAATCTAATTGCTGAATATTTGGCTTCAAAAAAAGAGGAGTTTAATGTGATTCGTCAAAATAAGAACATTGAAAAAGTAGCACAAATTGTATTAGACTATAATAGTGCTGTAGCATCTTTAAATGATTTTGTTTTTTATAGAAATAATAAATTCAAACCACTTTATTCAGACGAAATCATTAGTGAAATGATAAATACTCCACTGAATGCATTAAAAAAATGTCAAGATGCTATTTATGGTGTAGGTTCTGTTGGAAAAGATAACACATCCAACTTGAAAACGCTTAAATCACAAATGGCTCAAAACATCAAAATCGCAACAGAACACGCTCAGTTTGTTAAAGATTATTTGAGTAAAAATAAAATCCAAAGAAAATTGATGTTTACAAAAATTAGATAAATTATTTAGCTTTTTTATAAAGAATTTGCATTGTAGTTCCTTTGTCAATCTCTGAATGGGCTACTTTTATTTTTCCATTATGATATTCCTCAACAATTCTTTTGGTTAGTGATAAACCCAATCCCCAACCACGTTTTTTAGTAGTAAATCCGGGTTCAAAAACACGTCTGTATTGATTTTTTGGGATGCCCTTTCCCGAATCGATTACATTGATTTTTATGTTTTGACCTTCTTTTTCAATCATGATTTTCAATTTGCCTCTGCCTTTCATAGCATCAATAGCATTTTTCATTAAATTTTCAATGGTCCAACTGTGTAAAGCCGGATTGATAGAAACCAAAATCGGATTTTTTGGAGCAGAAAAGGTAAACTCAACTTGTTTCGAAAAACGCGATTTTAAATAATCAAACGAATTTCTAGTTTCTTCAACGATATCTTTAGTTTCCAATACTGGTTCTGAACCAATTTTAGAAAATCGTTCGGTTATAGTTTGCAATCTATTGATGTCTTTTTCAATCTCAGAAACAGTGGTTTCGTCAACATTATCGGCTTTCATTATTTCTAGCCAACCTATCAATGAGGATAAAGGAGTTCCAATTTGATGCGCGGTTTCCTTTGCCATTCCTGCCCAAAGCTTATTTTGGGTGGCCATTTTAGTGCTTTTATAAAAATTGTAAACCACAGCTCCAAACAAGAAAATGATGAATAATAATGCTATTGGGTAGTACTTTAGTTTATTCAATAAAGAGGAATCACCATAATATAAATTGTGCGTTCGACCTTCAGAAATTTTCATCACAATTGGATCATTCTGGTTTTTTAATCGCTGTAAGAAGGCCCTTAATTTGGTTTTGTCTTTTAAAATATCATCTTCAATATTTACTTGATTTATGATAGAATCGTTTTCAGTAACTATTATAGGAATATTAGCAGTTTGAATAATTTGTAATGGCAATTCTAAATCGGCATTTAAATCATCTGTATTGATTTTTTTTTGAGATAATGCCCAATGTTGCATTTTCACTCGCTCTTCTTGCTTAAAAATTTGAAAAAACGAATACGTATTCCACAAAATAAGAGAAACAATCACAAATGAAGTGATGATGATAATCCAACGCGTTGTGTTTCTTCTATCGGAGAATTGCATATTTAAAATTTGTTTAAAAGTAATGATTTTTTTCAAATTGAAATTGATTTTTCAAATTGCCATTGCCTTCGAATTCTTATCTTTGTAAAAATTCCAAATTTTATGCTAACAATTGATCCAAAAGAACTTTCTCCAATGAAATTGCAAGGTTATTTGCAAAGTGCTATTGCACCACGACCAATTGCATTTGCAAGTACAATTGATAAAAACGGAAAGCCCAATTTATCACCGTTTAGTTTCTTCAATATTTTTAGTTCTAATCCGCCAATTTTGGTTTTTTCACCTGCGAGAAGAGTTAGAAATAACACAACGAAACACACTTTAATTAATTGTGAAGAAACACGTCAAGTAGTAATCAATGTTGTGAATTTTGATATTGTGCAACAAATGTCTTTATCAAGTACTGAATATCCAGATGGTGTAAATGAGTTTTTAAAATCTGGTTTGACTCCAATTCCATCAGAAATAGTAAAACCTTATCGCGTTGCCGAAAGTCCAGTGCAATTTGAATGTAAAGTCAATCAAATTATCCCATTAGGTACTGAAGGTGGAGCCGGAAATATGATTATTTGTGAAGTGGTTAGAATGCACATTAATGAAGCAGTTTTAGATTCAGAAGGAAATATTGATCCAATGAAAATTGACTTGGTTTCAAGATTAGGAGGTAATTGGTATTCAAGAGCCAATCAAGGGCTTTTTGAAGTAGAAAAACCATTGGCAACTTTAGGAATAGGAGTAGATGAGATTCCAGATTTTGTGAAAGAAAGCCTTATTTTTAATGGGAATGATTTAGGTAAATTAGGAAATGTAGAAGCATTGCCAACCAATGAAGAAATTACTATATTTGTAAAACAAAATTTTGAAGTGAAAGGTGTTTTGAGTGCTGATGATGAAGTTAAAAAACACCAATTAGCCAAAGAATATTTAGATAAAAACGAGGTGCTTACCGCTTGGAAAGTGCTTTTAGCAAAACAATAAACAATAATATTATGGAAGTTTCAGGAAAAGTAAAAGTAGTAAGTGCAGAAATTCAAGTTAGTGCTACTTTCAGAAAAAGAGAATTAGTGGTAACTACAGATGAGCAATATCCACAACACATTATGATTGAATTTACTCAAGATAAAAGTGATTTATTGAATAATGTTGCCGTTGGCGATGCGGTAAAAGTTTCTATCAATTTAGGAGGAAGAGAATGGGTTAATCCACAAGGAGAAACTAAATATTTTAATTCAATAAGAGGTTGGAGAATTGAAAAACTTCAAACAGAAGCTCCAGCAGCAGCTCAACAAATGCCTCCAATGCCTGCAGCAGAAGCATTTGCTCCAGCAACTGATTTTAAAGAAGAAGAACACGACGATTTACCTTTTTAATTAAAAGGAAAATTCCAATTTTTAAATTCCAAATTCCAATTTTGTTCGTCTTAATTTGGAGTTTGGAATTTATTTTTTTGGAATTTATAATGTTACCTTATGTATTTCCTAACCAAAGAACTTTATTTTCCTCCAGTTGAAGAAGCTTCGTATGAAGGAATTCTTGCTGTTGGCGGTGATTTGTCTGTAGAACGGTTGCTACTTGCCTACAACAATGGAATTTTTCCTTGGTTTGATTCAGACGAACCAATACTTTGGTGGTCACCAAGTGAACGAATGGTTGTGAATCCAAAGGATTATAAAGTTTCTAAAAGTCTTCGAAATATTATTAATCGGAATATTTTTGAAGTGACTATTAATAAAGATTTCGAATCGGTTATCAAAAATTGTCAAGAAATTGAAAGAAAAGGTCAAGATGGAACTTGGATTTCAGATTCAATTATTAAATCATACACCGAATTACATCAATTAGGTAAAGCAAAATCATTTGAAGTTTGGCAAAATTGCGAATTAGTTGGCGGATTGTACGGCGTTGATTTAGGTCATGTTTTTTGTGGTGAAAGTATGTTTTCTAAAGTACCAAATGCCAGTAAAGTGGCTTTTGTAAAATTGATAGAATATTTAAAACAAAACAACTACAAACTTTTGGATTGCCAAGTTCATAACGACCATTTAGAAAAATTAGGAGCTTTTGAAATTTCGAGAAATGCCTTTATGATGATTTTGAAAAGTTAGTTATCTTCTTCGTGAAAACTTGATTTTATTTTTCTTTTTGTAAGATGATAGTAGATAATAATATTATTGAATAGAAGTGCAATTATCAATGAAAGTGCTGCGAAAAGAAGGATTTTCAGTTCATATTTTTCATAGAAAATTCCTCCAAGAACACCTCCAAGAAAAAAGCATAAGATGATAGAAAGTCTTAGAAAAATACTTCTACGCAATCGCGATTTTTCAACTGGTTTTCTGTAGAAAAAAAGTTGTGATAATTCAATTCCTAAATCAGTAAATAATCCTGTAAGATGCGTTGTTCTTACTACAGATTGTGATATTTGAGTTACCAAAGCATTTTGAATTCCCATCGAAAAAAGCAATAAATAAGCAATATATTCTTGATGTTTTATGATTCCAAACCCAATAATTAGTAAAATAGCAACTTCGATTGTCATTGGAAAAGCATGAGCAATTCTAGGTTTTTTTAACGAAGTGATTTCGATTAATGTATTACATGTAAAAGCACCAAACAAAAATGACAAAATGAATAGGAGGAAAGTAATAGCTTTTGAATAGTTTTTTAAAGAAATTTCCTCAGCAAAGTAAGCAAAATGTCCTGTGACATTTGTTGTTAAAGTCGCTACAGAAAGTACACCTGCAATATTTACAATTCCTGCAATAAATGAAAGATTGGAAGCAAGTCGTAAATTGTGTAAAAACGTTCTTCTACTTCCTTTGTGGCGAAACATGTTTTTTGTTTTAACTAAAGGTAGTGATTTTAATCATCAAATAGCGAAAATAGTTTAGTAATCTACTTCTGCGTCCAGCAATCCATCACATGATCATTTACCATTCCTGTGGCTTGCATATGTGCATACACAACCGTTGAACCTACAAATTTGAATCCGCGTTTCTTTAAGTCTTTACTAATTTCATCGGAAAGTGGCGTAGTTGCTGTAACTTCTTTTAAGGATTTTCTGTTGTTTTCAATTGGTTTTCCGTCAGTGAAATTCCAAATGTATTTAGAGAAACTTCCAAATTCTTTTTGCACTTCCATAAAGGCAATGGCGTTTGAAATTGTTCCTCTTATTTTCAATTGGTTTCTAATTATTCCGGCATCTTGAAGTAATTCTTGCACTTTTTCTTCACCATAATTTGCTACTTTTTTGTAATCAAAATTATCAAAAGCTGCTCTGAAGTTTTCTCTTTTCTTCAAAATGGTATACCAACTCAATCCTGCCTGAAAAGTTTCTAGAATTAAAAATTCAAATAATTTATCGTCATCGTAAACAGGTTTTCCCCATTCATTATCATGATAATCTCTATATAAATCGTCTTTTTCGCACCAGGCGCAACGTACTTTATTTTCCATCTTTGGCTAAATATTGTTCTATCAAATAATGTCCTAAATAGATCATTGGCGTCATCAAAATTGCAATCACTAATTTAACAGAATATCCAGTGAATCCTGAAATAATATAGGTTTTTCCATCCATAATTCCAGGTAAGTAAAACGCAATTCCGAGTACAATAAAACTATCAAACAGTTGTGAAATAACAGTAGAACCAGTACTTCTCAACCAAATCATTTTGTTGCCAGTTCTGTTTTTTACAAAATGAAAAATGGTAACATCAATTAATTGTGAAACTAAAAATGCAGCTATACTTCCAATAATAATCAATTGACTTTGTCCAAAAACCGCCGTAAATTGTTCAGTAGTAACCGAACTAATTCCTGTTGACGGAATTTTGATTGCAAAAAACAATATGATAAAAGTATATGCAATTAATCCTGCAGTAATAAGCGAAAGTTTCTTAACGCCTTTTTCACCAAAGTATTCGTTGATTAAATCGGTTGTGATAAAAACAATAGGCCAAGGCAAAATTCCAATGCTCATCGGAACTCCAAAAACATCAATTAATTTTCCACCAGTTAATTCAGCAACAATAGCATTTGTGATAAAAATACCAGCTAGAATTACATAAACAATATCTTTTCTGTTTTGAAACATAGTTGTTTTTGAAGTTTAGTATTAATCATACATATTAAAATTCATACGATCGATGTTTTTTTCAAATGTTGCCCTTCTGTGCTCTTCGTTTAATGCTTTATTTGTAATCGCATTGATGCGTTTTGTAATATCATCATCGTCTTCAAGCTTCTTTTTATCATAAATTTTGTAAGCTAAAGGATTAATTTTTCCTTTTTCACTTAAAAAAGCTATGGTGTAGATGTAGGTGTTTTTAATTTTTCGATAACTACTTGTTTTGTCGAATTTATAAAAATAAAGAGTAATTTCTTTGTTGTTTTTTGTTTCAATTCGTTTTTCAACAAATTCAATAGAATCTTTGGTTTTAAGATTTTCAAAGCTTAAAATTGCAGATTCAACAATTTCATCATCTGTTAGTGTTGGCAGCAAATTGAATTTGTCTTTGTAATGTAATAACAGAATTGTAGCAAATTTTGTCTTTTCATTTTCTAATGTAGATAAAATTTCTTCTTTGCTAATTTTATCGTTTACAATACCCAAACGTAACAATTCAACATTTAATTCTGGTATATCCAATCCTTTTATTTTCTGAAATAAAGCATCCGTGTCTTTATCTGATTGAAAATTGTATAATAAATCAATATAGTTTATCAAATCATCAACAGGAGCTGAAGTTTCCTCTGAATTGTAATCTTCTTCATCTCCATCAATTGCAACTGCAACAGTAGTATCAACAGCAGTTTCATAAGAGATATCATCTGCTAAATCAATTTCTTCTTCTGGTTTGATGTTTTTTTCTTTCCAACTCACAACTCTTTTGTATTCTAACTTGGCATTGGTTAAAACCATTTTCTTGAAAGAACTGATTTTCTTTGGAGAAATTAAATTTTTGTCAAACAATGAGTTACATAAACTCAATGTAGGTTTGTTGTATTCCTTAATGCTATAAAATTGGAATATTTTTGGAAACAATTCCTTGCTGTTTTCTAAATCTAAATCGAATAGACTGAATAAACTTGTGATATCATATTGCTTGTCGGTTATCGGTAAATCATATTCTAATAATTCAATTATTTTCTGATAAGCCGCTTTAGATTTTTGACGAGATAATGCTTTTAAAATTTCAATTTGAGTATTGGTTTTTGTTTTTTCATCTTTATATTTTGCTTCCAAATACGGAATTGTTTTTGGATTCTTTAAAGCACCAATTCGCATCAATAAACTCGAAGGTGCTTCTTTTTCAGTTTCTTTAAACTTGAATGTGTCTATGAAGTTAGTTACAGCATCAAAATCTTTATCGGCAATTTTCAATTCATCAATTGATTCAATCGCAGAGAATCTTATTGTGTCTTTTTTGCTATTTATATCATTCAAAAACAAATCGAATTTGTCTTCAAAAATAGAAGTAGTATCTTTAGAAGTAGGTTCTAAGGAGCTAAATGTCTTTTCTATAAAGGCATCATCACTTTTATAATCTCTCTCAATTAAAGTTTGCATTTTATAGTAGGCATTTCCTTTTACAAAAGTTTTATATTTTATTGCTTGAGTTGCATTTGACTTGGATACAACGGCTTCAAAAATATGTGTATTATCTTCCTTATTGAAATTGTATGATTTTGAAATAAATTCATACTTCTCATCATTTTTCTCTACTAAATCAAACCACTTTGAATAGGAAAATCCTTTTTTATTAATAAAATTATAAATCAAAGATTCATTAGATTTATAATCATAGTCTTCATCATAGTCTTCATCATAATTTTCCTCGAAATTTTGAAATCTACTATGTGAATCCATAAATGATTTATAATCTTTGGAATAGTCTCTAAAAAAATAACTTTTTAAGGAATCCAAATTTTCAAAAGACTCATATTTGTGAAATTTATTGTATTCTAAATCTATATCTCTGCCATTGTCTGCATAGAAAGTATAATTTTTGTTTCTTGATAAAAAGGAGTTTTTAGTTTTAAACTCATAATCTTCAAAATTCAAAAATGTTTTTTTATTAATTTTTTCTGGAATCTCAACTTTAAAATCGTTTACAGTATCGTTATAAACTTTATTAATTACAATTCGACCATTTTTAGTAAAATCGAAGGATTGGAAGTAATTATCTGTGTTTTTGTCTGAGGCATTTACAGTTCCAAGAAGGAAATATTTGTTGCCTTTAATAAAGGTTTTTAGTCTAATTTTTTTCTCACCAATCTTTGACGATGATTCATTTGTAGTAGTGTTGTGTGTTACATCATCCAACTCGTTTTGCATGTAAAATTCTGCTTGTATTTGTTTGTGTTCATAGGCAGTATTTTCTAACTCTGCAGTTCCGTTAAACGATTCTTCTGTTAAAAAATAGAAAGCATTTTCAGATTTATCATAAGATTGAATAGTGATATCATTATCAATTTTATCAACTTCATTACCATGTATAACGCTATAAGAAGGTATTTTTACACTGAAGCCACCTTTTAACGGAGTAAAACTATCCCAAGAGCTTTGTAGATTTTTAATTTCAATTTTATCAAATAGTTGGTTTTCATATTGTCTTACATAGTCACCAGTACCTGTCATTGAAACAGCAATAATTTCTAAAGGTGTAATGTAATATCTGTAGCGTTGTGCATTGCCAGATTTTGTTTTGTTTTTTATGTCGTATCCTTTATAGTTTTCTGTTTCAAAAAACTTTTTTTCAATGATAGTTCCTGCAATATTCTCAAAGAAAAGACTGTCTAATGCTTTTGGATTGAAAGTATCATCTTTTTTCTTTAAAAAATAATTCAAAGGCAATCTATTTATGTTGACTGAGCCACCATTAGTCAAATCAATACAAGCTGTCACTTCATTTATAGTTCTCGGATTTTTAAACAAAGGCATTTTTAGCATTCCATCTTTAGTAGTAAAAGGATTCAATACTGGATTTGGAAAATACTCTTCAATTGTTTTTTTCTGTTTTTCTCCAACAGTTGTAAGTACATCTATTATTGGTTTTACAGTATATCCTTTTTTGATTAAAAGTTGCAAAACACCTTCTTTTCCTGCCAAATGCGCAGCACCAACAGCAGCAAATAAACTTCCAGTTTTAGTAATTGAATCAATGCTGTTTGCCATAGTAACATTTCTTTCGGTAATTAAAATGTTATGCGATTTTTTAGAGTAAATCAATTTATAAATAGAGTCAAGCATTACGATGTCTTTTTCTCTATAAAAATCATTAGATACCGTTTGGAAGTTTCTGTTTTTTAATATTTTCATTAAAGCCATTCTCACTTCTTCTTTTGGCTCTTCCATGTCGTTTTGCATTTTCATCACTTTAAGAAATGACTCTTGAGCATCTTCTAAACCAGTTACTTTTTTGTTATATTTTTTACCAGTTTGGTGTATAAACATATCAAGAACAGTGTTTTCTTGAAAATCAGCTTGTTCGCTGTTGTTTCCAGAAGTCATCGTGTTGTAGATATTTACATTAGAAAACAACGGATACAATGCTTCTTTTTTTAATGGCGCAAGATTGAAACGACTATAAAGTTTTTGCGAATTCTCATTTTCTTGGTTGGTCAATAAATCAAATAGTACTTCCCAACTTTCAGGATTACTTTCGTTACTCACGATATCGGCTTCTAGCAAATGTTTATAAAAAGCGTCTGAAAGGTGATAAGAAATCTTTTCATTTACATGCATGGTGCCATATAAATAAGACTTTTTAGCTAATCCGTTTCCGGAAATTTCCCAAAGCAAAGTTTTTTCAGTTTGAGCAATAGAAGTAAAACTCAATAATAATAAGAAGGCAGCGAATATCTTTTTCAAAGTGTGTGATTTTTAAACAAATATAATTAGAAAATAGTCATTAAAATATAACGGCTAAATTTTTCATATATTTTTTGTGAAGATAAATAAAATAAAAAAACCTCGATTCAATTAAGAACCGAGGTTTATATTGTTTGAATTACTTTGTACTTCTTACTTCGTAAATCGTACTTTATATTTATCCTAAAGCAACTCTTCTGAAACCTGTAACAGTTAAACCACCGTCAACAGATTTAATGTAAGAAGCAACGCTCATAGAACCATCTTTAATGTAATCTTGGTTTACTAAAGTGTTGTCTTTGTAGAAACGTTGGATTTTACCTTTAGCGATATTATCTAACATAGCTTCTGGTTTTCCTTCTTGACGTAATTGATCTTTAGCGATTTCAATTTCTTTTTCAATGATTGATGCATCAACACCAGCTTCATCTAAAGCAATTGGATTCATTGCAGCAGCTTGCATTGCTACGTTTCTTGCAGCTTCTTCAGCACCTTCAACATTAGCAGATAATGCAGTTAAAACAGCAATTTTGTTTCCAGCGTGAATGTATGAACCAACGAAAGCACCACTTAATCTTTCGAAAGAAGCGATTTCAATTTTTTCTCCAATAACACCAGTTTGCTCAATTAATTTGTCAGCAACAGTGATACCATTAAAATCTGAAGCTAAAAATGCTTCTTTAGTATCATAGTTTAATGCTTGGTTAGCTAAATCTGTAGCTAATTTTACGAAACCTTCATTTTTTCCAACGAAGTCAGTTTCGCAATTTAATGTGATAACAACACCAGAAGTTTTGTCAGCATTAACAACTGCGATTGCAGCTCCTTCAGTAGATTCTCTGTCAGATCTGTTAGCAGCCACTTTTTGACCTTTTTTTCTAAGGTTTTCGATTGCTAAATCAAAATCTCCATCAGCTTCTACTAATGCTTTTTTGCAGTCCATCATACCTGCACCTGTGATTGTTCTTAATTTATTTACGTCTGCAGCAGTAATTGTTGCCATTTTGTTTTTTATTTTAAGATTAAAAATAATTTGTGTAAAAAAAGAAATTCCAATTGACAAATCCCAAATTCCAATTTTAATTAATCATCAAATTTTGATAATTATTTGGAACTTGGAATTTACCTATTGGAATTATAAGTTTATTTATTCTTCTGATTTAGTTTCTTCTGTAGCTTCAACTTCTGCAACTGGAGTTTCTTCAACAACAGCAGCTTCTGGAGCAGCAGCAGCTTCAACAACTTCAGCAGTTTCAACTTCTGTAGCTTCATCACCTTCTTTTTCAGAAGTTCTGTTAGCCAATCCGTCTTTTACAGCGTCAGTTACTAAAGTTAAAATTTTATCAATTGATTTAGAAGCATCATCATTTGCAGGGATAACATAATCTACCTCACGTGGGTCAGAGTTTGTATCAACCATTGCGAAAACTGGAATGTTTAATTTTTGTGCTTCTTTTATTGCGATGTGTTCAGCTTTGATATCTACTACGAAAAGTGCAGCAGGTAATCTAGACATGTCAGCGATAGAACCTAAGTTTTTCTCTAATTTCGCACGAAGACGATCAACTTGAAGTCTTTCTTTTTTAGAAAGCGTCATGAAAGTACCATCTTTTTTCATTCTATCAATAGTAGCCATTTTTTTAACAGCTTTTCTGATAGTAACGAAGTTTGTTAACATACCACCAGGCCATCTTTCTGTGATGTAAGGCATGTTACAAGCCAATGCTTTTTCTGAAACGATATCTTTTGCTTGTTTTTTGGTAGCTACGAAAAGTATTTTTCTACCAGACGCTGCAATTTTTTTCATAGCTTCACCAGCTTCTTCAATTTTTGCAGCAGTTTTATATAGGTTAATGATATGAATACCATTACGCTCCATATAAATGTAAGGAGCCATGTTTGGGTCCCATTTACGAGTCATGTGTCCAAAGTGAACACCTGCTTCTAATAATTCTTTAACGTCAATTTTGTTTGCCATTGTGTAATAGTTTACGTTCCGTGTTATAGCAATGCGTCACCTTTTTCGCTTTAAGTATTTCAACTTTAAGACTTTGTACTGCATTTCGATGCTAAACTAATTCCCTTTTTATAAGGAATATCGACAACTTTGTTTTAAATTCAATTTTAATTGTAAAAATGTATCTGAAAAAATATTCTGATAAATATCGAATATTAACGTTTCGAGAATTGGAATCTCTTTCTCGCTTTTTTCTGACCGAATTTTTTACGTTCTACCATTCTTGGATCTCTTGTAAGTAATCCTTCTGGTTTTAAGATAGCTCTGTTTTCAGCTTCCACTTCACACATTGCTCTTGCAATTGCCATTCTCACAGCTTCTGCTTGTCCTGTTGAACCACCACCGTATACATTTACTTTTACGTCAAAGTTAGTTACATTTTCTGTCAAAGACATTGGTTGTAATACTTTGTACTGTAAAGTAGCTGTTGGGAAGTAAGTTGCAAATTCTTTTTTGTTTACAGTGATTTTACCTGTACCTTCAGTAACATAAACACGTGCAACTGCACATTTTCTTCTACCGATTTTGTGAATAACTCCCATTACTTTAAGTCGTTAAGGTTAACGGTTTTTGGTTGTTGAGCGCCATGTTTGTGCTCAGTACCAACATTTACATCTAAATTACGGAATAATTGTGCTCCTAATTTGTTTTTAGGCAACATTCCTTTTACAGCTTTTTCTACTAATAATGCAGGGTTTTTTTGTTGCATTACTTTAGCAGTTAAACTTCTTTGTCCTCCTGGATAACCTGTGTGTCTGATGTACGTTTTGTCATCTAACTTGTTTCCAGTTAAATTAATTTTCTCTGCGTTGATAACAATTACGTTATCTCCACAGTCAACGTGTGGTGAATAACTTGGCTTGTATTTACCTCTTAAAAGCATCGCGACTTTTGAAGCAAAACGACCTAAGTTATGACCTTCAGCGTCTACAACAATCCACTGTTTTTCAGCTGTGGCTTTGTTGGCAGAAACTGTTTTGTAGCTTAATGCGTCCATAATATTATTTTAATTAAACATTCCATTCCCAATTAAGGGAGTGCAAAAGTACAATTATTTATTATATATGCAAAAAGGATTTTGATTTTTAATTATTATTTTGAATTATAACGATTTATAGTATCCAAATTGATGGCTAATTAGCCCTGATTGAAGTGGAAATCCTTGTCTTTTTAGACAAGATTGGAACGTAAAGCAGGAAAATGGATTACAAAAATGCGCAAACCATTCGCTACTATCCATAATTTTCATAAATTTACACCTTATATATATGTAAGATGAAATCGAAAGCCACTTTAAAACAAATTGCTAAGGAATTAGGAGTATCTGTTTCGACAGTTTCTAAGGCGTTGAATGATAGTCCGGAAATTAGTGAACCAACAAAAATTCGTGTTCAAGAATATGCGAAATTGAAAAATTACAAACCAAATGTTATTGGGTTGAACCTTAAAAACCGTTCTACCAAAACGATTGGTGTAATTATTCCGAATATTCTAAATCAGTTTTTTGCCAAGGTTTTTACTGGAATTGAAAAAGTTGCCGATGAAAAAGGATATAAAGTGATTACTTGTATTTCTAACGAATCGATTGAAAAAGAAATTAGTGCCCTAGAAATGTTGAGTAATGGTACAATTGATGGTTTTATTTTATCCATTTCAGAAGAAGCTCAAAAGTTGCAACAATTTGGTCATTTCAAATTGATAATCAACGAAGGTACGCCAATTGTGATGTTTGACAGAATTGCCGATGAAGTAAATTGTGATAAAGTTATCGTTGATGATTTAGATTCAGCGGTAAATGCAACAGAACATTTGATTAAAACTGGATGTAAAAAAATCGCCTTATTTTCATCTATTGATAATTTGAGTGTTGGAAAATTACGTGCTAAAGGTTTTTACAAAGCATTAGAAAACAACGGAATTAAAATCAATGAAGACTTAGTTATTTTAACTGAAACTGCGGAAGATTTTGATACTAAATCGGCAAATTTCTTTGATAAAAATAAAGTGGATGCTGTTTTTGCATTAGATGAACATGCCTCTGTCATGGCAATGAAAATGGGAATTAAGAAAGGATTGAAAATTCCAGATGAACTTTCTATTATTGGTTTTGCTGATGGTGTTTGGTCTAGAAGATTAACGCCAAGTTTATCAACAGTAAGTCAGCATGGTCCAGAAATTGGTGAAGTGGCTACAAAAATGCTGATTGAGAAGTTAGAAAGTAAAGAAGAAAATTACAGTCATAAAACTACAATTGTAAAAACGGAATTACGTCAAAGAGAATCGACTAGGAAGATTTAATAGTTCCTTTTTTTTTATCATCATCCCAAGTGATATAACCAATAATAGCGTTGAAAAGGTAAAAAACATATTTAGCAGTATTGGCTATATTCATTTGCAATATGTTTTGAACTAATTTGGTGATGTTGTAAAACTGCCACATAAACCAGTTGTCAGGATACATTCTCGCGGTATTAAAAGTAGCACCAAAAGTTATTCCGGCAGGAATTGCGATGGCAAAAAACAATCTCCAGTCAATTGGTTTTTCAGAAAGATATTTGAAAGCAATATAATTAAGAACCAATGAGAATACAAAACCAAGAACTAAATTGCGATAAAATATAAAGTCAATAGAACGCAAAACGGTGCTTTTTTTCCAAGCTTTGAAAACCAAATAATTTCCAATAAAAGTTACTGGATAAGTTAAAATAGCACCAACATTTCCAAGTAAATAATCAATTGAACCACTCAAAAATGTATTGCAAGTCGCAAGAAAGTTTCCAATATTATTCTTTTTGGTAACTAATCGATTGCCAATCATCGATAATCCAGTGTTGATAATTGAAACGTAACCCAAAAAGAAAACATAGTTTTTACCTTGAAAAGTAAATTTGTATTCGGTGTTATGATAACCTAAAGCAATCGAAGCTGTGATAACTATAATCAATCCAATAATATCTAAATAGGTACTATTAGTTATTGATTTTATGGTTTTTATGGTTTTTTCTGAAAGCGAAAGTATTGACATTCAAATAAATTTCGACAAAGATAGATAAATTTAAAGGAAAGGATAATTTTTATATTTTAACAAGAATGATAATTACGATAATAGAAATTATTAGAACCCAATTGATTAATATATCATATCGATATTTTGGTAATTTATGTTCAGGATAATCAATAGTCCATTTCTTAGAATTTGCGAATTCGGTCAACATTTTTGGTGTAATTGGAATTCTTGTAACTCTTTCATTTGGGCTTTTACAAAAAGAACCACCAAAACTGTTCCAACTGCCTTCTTCTTCATGATGAAAATACCAAAGATATTCCGACATGTCAACTTGATACTTCTTTTGATAAGTAGTCATAAGGTCATCACAATCGTCGCCGCTAACTCCTGTTTCTTCAAAAATATCTGAATTAGAATTTAGATTTGATTCCCAAAATTCTTTTTCAATGAAATTGATTATTTCTTCTTCCAAAATCATACTTTCTGTTTTTTAATGAAATTATAATGTTTGTAATAAAAAAAACAACGCTTAATACAATTGAATAAAAAGTTACATAAATATAATTATAGTTATAATTACTAAATGTAAGAATTGGAATCGTTATTAACAATATGTGAATTATCGAAATTGTCAAATGTGTTTTTATCTTAAAAGCAAACAAAATTCCATAACTTATCAAAAACAAAATATAAAGTGGAAAATAGATGAAAATAAAATCTGTAATATCCCAAGCCCAACCAACTGTTTTATTCACTCCCCAATTTGCAACTGTATTTTTATCAAAAAGAAAATACATTAAAAAAAAAATTATTGGTGAAAGTAGAACTAAAAATAAGTTTTTTGTAAATAATTTAATTATAATTTTCATAAAATATGTGAAAATCAATGCGCTTCCAACCAATTTTTCCCAACACCAATTTCAACATCCAACGGAACATCCATTTTGAAGGCGTTTTCCATTTCGTGTTTAATCATTGGTTTGATTTTTTCTAATTCAGAGTTGTGAACGTCAAATACAAGTTCGTCATGAACCTGAAGTAACATTTTTGATTTCCAATTCTCAGAAGTTAGTTTTTTATGAATATTAATCATTGCAATTTTGATGATATCGGCTGCTGAACCTTGAATTGGTGCGTTTACAGCATTTCGTTCAGCGCCACTTTTTACCATCATGTTGGCGGAATTGATGTCTTTTAAATAACGTCTTCTTCCTAAAACTGTTTGCACATAACCGTTTTCTCTTGCAAAATCAACTTGATTTGACATATAAGATTTCAGTTTTGGATACGTCGCATAATACGCATCAATCAACTCAGCACTTTCTTTACGAGAAAGCGATGTTTGATTAGAAAGTCCGAACGCAGAAACACCATAGATGATTCCGAAATTCACGGTTTTTGCATTGCTACGTTGTTCTTTTGTAACTTCTTCTAACGGAACATTGAACACTTTTGCAGCCGTACTTCGGTGAATATCTTCGTTATTTTGAAACGCTTTAATCATATTTTCTTCACCAGAAAGTGCTGCAATAATTCGGAGTTCTATTTGCGAATAATCGGCAGATAACAAGGTGTAATTTTCATCACGAGCAATAAATGCTTTTCTAATTAATCGTCCTCTTTCGGTACGAATCGGAATGTTTTGCAAGTTTGGATTATTCGAACTCAAACGACCAGTTGCAGCAACCGTTTGCATATAATCGGTGTGAACACGTCCAGTTTTTTTATCGACTTGGTTTGGCAAGGCATCGATGTAAGTACTTTGCAATTTCACCATTTGACGCCATTCCAAAATATCTTTCACAATTTGATGGTCGTTGGCTAAATAACTCAAAACTTCTTCTCCAGTTGCGTATTGACCGGTTTTGGTCTTCTTTTGTTTTGCTCCGCCAATTTTCATTTTGTCAAATAAAACGTCACCCAATTGTTTTGGTGAAGCCAAATTGAATTTCTCACCAGCGGTTTCATATATTTTTTGTTCCAATTCAGAACTTTCTTTTGCCATTTCAACCGACATTTCTTTCAAGAAAGGAACGTCAAGATTGATTCCTTCCAATTCCATTGCAGCCAAAACTGGAATAAGTGGAATTTCGATTTCATCAAAAAGTTTTTTGGTTTCGGCTTTGTCTAGAATCGGACTGAAATTTTGTTTTAATTGAAACGTTACATCAGCATCTTCGGCAGCGTACTCTTTGATTTCCTCCAAAGAAACATCGCGCATTGATTTTTGATTTTTACCTTTTTTACCAATTAAATCTTCAATTGATTTTGGCGAATATTTCAAATAAGTTTCACTTAAAACATCCATATTGTGGCGCATATCAGGATTGATCAAATAATGCGCAATCATCGTATCGAATAATTTTCCTTTGATTTGAACTCCATAATTGGAAAGAATTTTCAAATCATATTTTATGTTTTGACCAATTTTCTCGATGTTTTCATTTTCAAAAAATGGCTTGAATTTATCAACTAAAACTTGCGCTTCTTCTTGATTTTCTGGAAATGGAACGTAAAATGCTTCGCCTTTTTGCCAAGAAAATGACATTCCAACCAATTCGGCATTCAAAGCATCAATTCCAGTGGTTTCGGTATCAAAACATACTGAAGTTTGATTGAGTAAATTTTGCAAAAACAATTTTGTTCCCAAATCACCATGAATAATAGTATAATTATGGTTGGTAGTTTCTAAAGTGGCGTAAAACGAATTTGGTTTTGCATCATCACTTTCTTCATCAGAAAATCCGAACAAATCAAATTGATCTTCGTTGGTTTTTTTGGCTGGAGCTTTTTTCGCAGGTTGTGGCGTATCGCTTGAAGTTCCATTACCATTTGTGTCAATCTCGTCGTATTCTTTTCCAGTTCCAAAATATTTGTCAAACTGCGCTTTCATTTGACGGAATTCCAATTCGTTGAACAACGCATCAGTTTTTTCAACATCAGGTTTTGAAAGTTCAAAATCTTCTGCATTAAATTCCACAGGACAATCGAGTAAGATAGTAGCTAATTTTTTTGACAATAATCCCAACTCAGCATTGGCTTCAATTTTATCTTTAATCGCACCTTTTAGTTCGTGTGTATTCGCCAAAAGATTTTCCATCGAACCATATTCTTTTAAGAATTTCTTCGCTGTTTTTTCACCAACGCCAGGCAATCCCGGAATATTATCGGCTGCATCACCCATCATTCCTAAGAAATCTATTACTTGTTCTGGTCGTTCGATTTCAAATTTTTCTAAGACTTCTGGAATTCCCCAAATTTCGATGTCGTTACCCATTCTCGCAGGTTTGTACATAAAAATATTTTCTGAAACCAATTGTGCAAAATCCTTATCGGGTGTAACCATATATACTTTGAAACCTTCTTTCTCAGCTTGTTTAGCCAACGTTCCAATTAAATCATCGGCTTCAAAACCCGCTTTTTCCATAATTGGAATGTGCATCGCTTTCAACAATTCTTGAATATACGGAACGGCAATTTTAATCGCTTCAGGTGTTTCATCACGATGCGCTTTGTATTCTTGGTACATTTCGTAACGGTAATCGCTTCCGCCTTTGTCAAAAGCTACGGCTAAATGATCGGGTTTTTCACGTTTGATAACATCCATCAAAGCATTCATAAATCCCATAATGGCCGAAGTATCCATTCCTTTAGAATTGATTCTAGGGTTTTTTATAAAGGCAAAATAACCGCGAAAGATTAGTGCGTAGGCATCAAGAAGGTAAAGGCGTTTTTGTGACATTTTATTATAATTAGAGTGTAAAAATAATAAACAAATCCTCATTTCGTGAATTGAAATTGGGATTTCATGAAAAACTTTAATTCTCTTGTTTTAAAAGTATTTATTTTGAATAAAATTCAAAAATATGGCAGTTATTTTAAAACATTTAGATTTAAAATTTATCTTCTTAGCGCTTTTTGTTTTAGTTGTAATTGGTTTGTGTTTGTACCATATTTTTTTTCTGTAATATTGATTTTAGTGAATTATTTTGGTTGGTTCATGAAAAAAAGTATTGGTACAAAACAATTTTATCTATTTTTATATTCTTAATTAAACCAATAAGTGCAAATTCAAACTTTTTTTTCTTTGAATAAATTTCTGTCAAAAAGTATTTTATTTTTTGTGCTTTTTTTTGTGCCTATTGTAAATGCTCAAGAACCATTTATACGTAAAATTTCCTTTCTTGAAGGTTTGCCATCGGATGTTATTTACGATATGTACGTAAGTAAAAAAGGATTGCTTTATTTGGGAACCGATAAAGGATTGGTTTCGTATGATGGTGTTCATTTTACATTATATCCATTTGATGAAAATTTAAGTAATTCGGTCAATTCTATACAGGAAGATGAAAACGGATTAATTTATTGTAAGAACTTTTCTAATCAGATCTATTATTTGCATAACGAGCAATTAAACTTGGATAAAGACTTCGATAAATTAATTGCAAAAAAGAAATTATCTGTAGTTGAATTTAGTGTTTTAGGTAAAAATAAAGTTTTGTTAACACCAAATGAATTTTATTCTTTTACAAATCATAAGCCATTATTAATTTATCAATCTGAAATGCTACTTGATAAAAATGATTTTATGCATTTAGCCTACAATACTAGCAATGCATCTTATTATATATCAAGCATTCAAAACATATTAATTTTTAAGAATAATAAGCTAACTGAAAAAATAAAGTCTAGTTCTAATCATAAAATTTTAGAAATACATCAGGGTAAAATTTGCTTAAGTACAAAATCAGTAGCTAATGAAATTATAGCTTTAGGGAAAGTTATTTCTACTAAAAATTTAGTCAACACAAGTTTAAATAAGTTAAGCAGTTGTGAGTCAGAATTGTGGATTTGTACTAATGATGGTATTTTTGAAGTAAATACTACTACAAGTAAAATAGAAAACGGCTTTTTACAAGGGAAAAGAATTTCAGACATTGTAAAAGACAAAGAAGGAAATCGTTGGGTTAGTACCTTGGATAACGGCTTATTTTTCTTGCCCAACTTAAAGTTGAAAAATTTAGCTATTAAAGAAATAGAAGACCAAAAGAAACCTAATTTTTCTAGGGTTAAAATTGCTAAAAATGGACATTTTTTTGTTGCTACATCGACAGGTTGCATTTTTGAATTTGACGAAAATGGAAATCAACTACTAAAATACCAGTCAGAAAATAAAACTGAAATAGAGTTTATTACATTATTTAACAACTTAATAATTACCTCGGCAGGAGTTTTTAAAATTGGAAATGCCAAACCAATTACCAATGAAAAAATGTATTTAGGTAAGGAAGTTGCAGTAGATAATTATGGGAATTTTGTCATGGCATCTTCTTCTTATGCAGGATTATTAGCCAATGATTTAAAATCTAAATTAGTAATTCCGAAAAATTACAATAAATATTCTCTTAGAAAATTCGGTTTAACTGCAAGTTTTTTATGTTTTAGAGAACGTAGAGCAAGAACCGTTTTTTTTGATAAAATTTCTAATATTTACTATGTTGCTTATAATGATGATTTGTATTATTATGACAAAAAAGGAAATCAAAATATAATTAAACTGCCAAATGGTGAACCTATTATTGCTTCGGAAATAATTCAAAACAATGATGGAAATTTATGGATAGCAACGACTCAAAAAGGGATTATTCAATTAAAAAATCAAAAAGTAGTTACACATTTAACTTCTAAAAACAAACTTACTAGTAATAATTGTAGAAGAATTGAAATTGATAACCAAACGTTATGGATTTTAAATGATAAAGGCATTGAAACGTATAATTTTAATACTAATGAAGTAAAAAATGCAAGTACTAATTTATGCATGAAAGGCATAACAATTAATGATTTTATTATTAAAAATAATACTATAGCCTTCATTACCAATGAAGGTGTTTTTTATACAAATAAAAGTATTGTTTCTAATGATTATGTTCCTCAATTTGAATTTACAAATTTTTGGATTAATAACCACAAAGTATCTTTTGAAAATGATTTAGTTTTAGATTACAAACAAAATAATATTCAAATTGACTTTAGAACGATTCATTACAAAAGTTTAGGCGATTATACTTATGAATATCGATTTAAAAATCAAGATGATAAATGGTACACCTTAACTTCTGATGCTTCTAATGTTAAGTTTGTTTCTTTAAAATCAGGGAATTATGTGTTTCAAATTAGAGTAAAATATGGTAATTTGAAGACTGAAATTAAAGAGTTGCATTTTGAAATTAAAAAGCCTTTTTGGTTGCAATGGTGGTTTGTTGCTTTAGAGATTTTGGCGATTGTTTTTTTAGTTTATTGGGTAAATAAACGAGCCGTTTTGAGAACTAAAAAAAGACAAGAAGTGAAAGAGCAATTGGCTTTGTCTCAATTAACAGCTTTGCGTTCGCAGATGAATCCGCATTTTATGTTTAATGTTTTGAATTCGGTTCAAGGGTTAATTTATTCTAATCAAAAAAGTAAGGCTAGTGAATACTTAGGGAAATTCTCCGATTTGATGCGAAAAATATTAGAAGCATCTGATAAAAAAGATATCACTGTTGAAAAAGAATTTGAATTGTTGGATATGTACGTTTCATTAGAGAAATCGCGCTTTGAAAACGATTTTGAATATAAAATTAATCTTCCAACGACGCTCGATTTAAGTCAGTATGTTATTCCGTCGATGATTATTCAACCTTTTGTTGAAAACGCAATCAAACACGGATTAATGCACAAAAAAGGATTGAAAGAGCTGACTATTTCAGGCGAAATACAAAATAATTATTGGCGATTTATTATTGATGACAATGGTGTAGGAAGAGCGAAAGCAGAACAAATAAACAAAAGTTTCAAAGGTCATAAATCATTTGCGACCAATGCCATTGGAAGTAGAATAAGTTTAATAAATAAAATTTCTTCCTCCAAAATTGAGATTGCGATTGAAGATAAAATGTCCAATACTAAAGAATCTTTAGGAACTAAAATCACGATTTTGATTCCTGTTAAAATACTATAAATTATGAGAGCAATTATTGTAGACGATGAATTAAATGCTAGGCTTGCTTTACGCGGAATTATTGAGGAAAATTTTCCAGAAATAGAAATTGTTGCAGAAAACGCTGATGTTCCTAATGCTGTAAAATCGATTCACTCGTTTCAACCTGAATTGGTGTTTTTGGATATTGCTATGCCAGGTTATTCTGGTTTAGAATTGCTTAAATTTTTTGATGAAAACAGTATTAATTTCAAAATTATTTTTGTTACCGCTTATACTGAATATGCTATAAATGCTTTTGAATTATCGGCAGTTGATTATATTTTGAAACCTGTTAGAATTGATGCTTTACAGCGTGCTTTGTCAAAAGTAAACGATAACAAATCGATAGAATCATTAAAAGTTTTACAAAGTAATTTAGATATTCCACAGCACAAAAAAATAGCATTGAATACTGGTGATGGAATTACCTTTATAGAACTACAAGATATTTTGTATTTAAAAGCTGACGGATCGTATACTCATTTCTTTATTTCAAATAAAAGTAAAATCACGGTAAGTAAAAAAATCGCCGAGTTTGAGCGTTTAGAACAAGTGAGTAATTTTATGCGAATTCATAGAAGTCATATCATCAATTTAGAACGCATTCAGAAAATTTTAAAACAAGATGGCGGAACTGTTATTATGGATAATGGCGATGAATTATCGATTTCAGCAGATAGAAAAACTGCTTTGTTAGAAAAATTCGAATCGTTTAGATTCTAAAAAAAACCGCTTCAGAAATTAATCCGAAACGGTTTTCTAAAAAAAACTACTACTTTATTTTTATAACTTACTCAATAATTGCACTTTTCCGTGCATTTCTTTTGTTGCTGTTAGAATTAGATTTCCTTTTTTACCTTTCTCATAATAGTGTAATTTATCGCCTTCTTCCATTTTTATTGTGGTAGTTGCGTTTTTAGTTAAACTATAGCTTCCGCCACTTCCTGCATTGATAACTTTTACTTCATTATCGGTATCATTTTTTATTTTGATATCGAATTTTTCAGTGATTGTAATTTCTTTATTTAAAACGACTTGGTTTGATTTCATAGACATTAAACTTAATGCTAAGAATAAAAGGAGGATTGTTTTCTTCATGATGTATAATTATTATTTGTATTGCATGATGTTTTCTGTATCGGCAATTGCAATTCCTGGCGATGTAGATTTGACATAGAAATTACCAGCAAAATTTTGTCCGCTACCATCTTCTCTTACTGCTGTATACTGAAATGCCACATACTTTGTTTTGTATTTATTTAAAGCTGGAATATTTGAATCGGTGATTGAATTATTCTTACATACAACTACAAATAAAATTTGCCTAGCAATTTCTTTTTGAGTTAAAGGGTCTTTTATTGATGTGTATAGCTGATCTTTAGTGTTTTCGTATGCATATAATGGTTCCAAATGAGTAATTCCTTTTTCTGCAAAATGCTTTTTCAATGCTGCTGGAGCCGCTAATCTTGCTTTATCATAAGTTGCGTTTTTTACATACGTAACTCTATCTGGTAATTTTGAACCTTTGTCAATGCTTTTTACAAATTCATTGTATTTCTGGTTCTCTAAAACAGTTTTGGTCTTTAATGATTCGGGTGTGTAATCCTTTAGTTTTTCTTTATCTTTTGAAAGCACTAAATATCCACAGTTCAATACCCCATCAGAAAAATCAACCAGCATCCATTTTAAATAACCTCGAACTTTTACTTCTGCTTTTCCTGGCTCTGTAAAGTATGAATATGATCCATACCTCACCATTCCTGCATTGTTTGTCTTTTCACAACCACCACAAATATTATTTTCCCATGTGTAAGCTGCTTTAGATTCTCCATTCCATGCAAAAATGACTTTATCACTTTTTCCTGACTCCCATCTTTTTATTTGTATGGTTTCTCCATCTGCTGGCAATTGACCTTTCGCACTTTCTACAATGGCTTCATTTGCATCAGTAGGTGGTAGAAATTTAAAATAATAATTTCCAAAAATGGTTCCGGGTTCGTCTTCTATCAACACTTCTTTAGTGTTCTTGTTATTGGAAGATTTTTTTTCTTTTTTATTGGCTAATCTTTCCAATAAACTTTGAGCATTGGTATGTGAACTTGTTGTTAGTAAAACTCCTAAAAGAGCACCTAAGATTACTTTTTTCATATTATTTTATAATTAATTTTTGTGTTGCTATTGCATTGTTGGAATCTTCAATACGAACTAAATACATTCCTCTAGATAAAGTAGATACATTTATATCTTTTGAAGTAGAGGTTACTACTTTTTGACCTTGTAAAGAATATATTTCTACTAATTTTACTTCATTTTCCATTTCAATTGAGAAATTATCTGAAGTTGGATTTGGATAGATTGTTGCTTTTAGGTTTTGAGAGTTAAATTCCTGATTTGTAAGGGTTGACTCAGAATTGTAAACTGCCAAAGCTTCTGTAGCAGTTAATGCTGTATCAAAAATTGTGAAATCATCCAAATACATATTGCTTGTATTTCCTGTTCCATTTGGATAAGCACCTATTAATAAAGTTTCATTGCCTCCAGTATTAAGTGATGAACTTGTTGTGAAAATTTGAGTTCCATTTTTGTAAGTTGTAACTGTTCCAGATGAAGGGCTTTCATTTTTATAAACCAATACATAATGATCCCAGTTTGTAGTGTAAGGTGCAGATCCAAAATAATCATTACCTGAACCCCAAGTAAAGTTTACAAAGTTTGCTGCTGATCCTCCATTTGTTACATAGGCTCCATATGCACTTGAGGTTGATGCATTTCCCCAAGAAAATATAGTATGAGTAATATCTGAGACTCTTTTAATCCAGAACGAAACGCTTCTCGAGTTTCTTAATAAAGGCAAACCACTAATTGTTGAAGTTAAAATTTGATTATTGATGTAAACAGCTTTGTTAACCTCTCCAAAACGGTTTTCTACAAAAGTAGGAGTGCTTCCAGAATAAACGGTCAAAGTTTTTAGTCCGTCAGAACTTACTAAGTTGTTATTAAAAGGGAACTTGACTACATTGCTACTTGGAACTTCGTCATATATATTTGATAATGTTGTGCCAGAGGAATTTGTTGCTTCTACTTGAAAATAATATCTTGTTGCAGCTGTTAATCCAGTTAATGTAATGTTTATTGGGGTTGTATTAGTTCCTGTTGCAGTACCTCCAGTTACTGAATTAGTTAAAGTTGTTGGTGATGTTCCATAACGTATTATTGATGTTGTGGAACTACCATTAGCGTTTAGATTATAACTAACAGTTTTTGATGTGCTTGAGACATTTGTTGTAGTTAAGTTTGAAATAAATGGTTGTTCAGTTTGAATTGCTAAAACTTCTGCTGGAGTTAAACGAACGCTGTAAATTAATACCTTATCAATTTTACCTTTGAAATTGTTGTTTGAAGATATTGTTTTTCCTAAAATTAATTTTTCAGTAGCACTATTGTATGCAGTTGGCTGATTATCAGGAGTAATAACCGCTCTCATCGCATTTCCCATATATTCTCCATTATAATATACTCTTAAAGCGCCACCAATATTAGGAGGAAGTTCAGGTCCATAGGTCATCGTGATAGTGTTCCAACCATTAGAAATATCAGCAACGTAACCAGATACTCCCAAGTATCCAAAACTTCCTGAAGTAGGATTGTTATTAAAAACACCACATTGTAGGAAATAAGAACCGCCAGTTTTTAACAAACGCATATAAGTTTCACCGAGTTTTAAAAAAGTCACATACTGATTATTAGCAAGACCATTTAGCCAAACACTATCAAAATTTACTTTTACTGAAATTGACATTTGAGTAGGACCAGCCATTAGTTGCGAATTAGATGAAAATGGATATTCTATTGTTTCTCCTAAATTAAAATTTCCAGCAGCAGAACTATTGTTAAAAGCGTCAGTTGTTAATGATGCTGTATTAATATTTGAAATTGCGGGTCCAAAAGATGATGTATCTGTGTAGTTTCCGTTAAAATCTTGTCTGTAAACCAAGAAATTTGTTGGCACTTGAGCGAATCCGTTCATTCCTACAAAAGCGATTGTAATAAGAAGTAATATTTTTTTCATAAATAAATAGTTTAAATTCAGTAGCAAAAGTCAATAAATCAGTTGTGTTAAATTTTAACATTTCATGAAACCATGGTTTTTTTTCATGAAACACATTTTTTATTAGTTAGAATGATTTTTATATTAAAAAAACCGCAACTTCAAGAGTAAAGTTGCGGTTGGCCAATTTTTTACATTGGGTTTAAAAACTAAAAACTATCATTGCTAAAATTAAGGTATACAATGTGGTGAGTGTAATTTCAAGACGATATTTTTCAATAATTTTCATATTATTTTACAATTAATTTTTGAGTACTTCTGTTATTGTTTTCATCCTCAATTTGAACTAAATAAATGCCTTTTGATAAATTAGAAACATTTATATCTTTTGAATTAGAAGTCAGTACCTTTTGACCTTGCGTAGAATAGATTTCAACTGATTTTATATTTGAATCTATTTCAATTGTGAAATTATCTGAAGCAGGATTTGGATATAAATTAAATTTAGCTTTTTGTTCATTATCAGTTAAGCCTAATGCCGAAGTTGTAAAACTTCCTAATATTCTATTTCCAACAAGAGTATTTGAATATCCTCCAACGCTGTAATAGTATGTCGTATTTGGAGTTAAGTTCGTGAAATTAAAAGTAAATGGTGTCGGTGTATTTGTAGCAGTATTGGCAATGTAATTAAAAGTATTTAAAAATGTTGCGCTCAAACCATAAGCAACTTCAATTTGACTTTGAATTCCAAATGTATTTACTTGAAAGTCTATTTGCGCAGATGTTGTAGTGATGTTAGAAACAACAGCATTTGTTGTGCTTGGTGGAGTTCCACCTGAAGTAAAACTACCAGTTATTGTTACAGCTGCTTGACTTGATGCGTCGTAAGCGTCAATTGCATAATAATAAAGAGTATTTGGTATCAAATTTGTGACGTCTTGAAATGAAGCGACAGGAGTTGTTCCATTAAATGGTCCATTTGGCGGATAGCTTCCCGACATTGTAGGAGTTGTGTTTATTTGAACAAATGCATAAGTTGTACTATTTTGTGCATTAACAGAAAAATTAATTCGTGCTGAATTTGCAGTAATATTTGAAACTGAAACGTTTGAAATAATTGGTGCAGAAAACCCTTGTATGCAGAATGTTAGAAATAATGAAAAAAAGAGCTTGTGTAATTTTGTTTTCATAAATTTTGTTTTAAAGTTATGATGCAAAAATGTTATAACTTTTTTAATTTGATTTTTAACTTTTACGAAACACTACTTATTTTTCATGAAATCCACAATAAATTACATAATGTAAACTGTAGTTAAAATTTTTATAATGAAATGATTTCGTCTTCGCTTTCTTTGTTAATTTGCAAAAAAAAATAGAATGTCTGCACGTTGGATTATCCTTTTTGTGATTATTGCAATCATTGAAATTTATGCATTTCAAGCTGTTAAAACTTTTACTAAAGTAAGATGGGTTAAACTTACTTATATTATAATTTCTGTTCTTGCTGTAGCTTTTGTTTTTTATGGTTTTTCTAAATTTGATAGAGGTATAGGACAAACCCAAATGTTTATGATGACCATTGGAGTTATGCTATTAGTTATTGTTCCAAAATTATTGATAACATTTATCATGCTCCTTGAAGATACTCTTAGATTGATGTTAGGAACTAAGAATTATTTTACAAATTATGGAAATGACACTTTTTTACCTGAAAGAAGAAAGTTTATTAGTCAAGTTGCGCTTGGAATTGCCGCAGTTCCATTTTTATCATTGATTTATGGAATGACGATTGGTAAATATAATTATAAAGTATTAAGACAAACGTTATTTTTTGATGATTTACCAGATGCTTTTGATGGTTTTAAAATCACTCAAATTTCGGACATTCATAGCGGTAGTTTTGATAATCCTGAAAAGATTAGCTATGCAGTTGATTTAATTAATGAACAAGAATCAGATTTGTTATTATTTACTGGCGATATTGTAAATACTCATGCAACCGAAATGCATCCATGGATTGATACTTTCAAGAAGATTAAAAATTATGAATTTGGAAAATTTTCTATACTTGGAAATCATGATTATGGTGAATATGTAGATTGGAAATCGGAGGAAGCAAAAAATAAAAATTTTGAAGACATCAAAGATTTACATCAACAAATAGATTTCAAGTTGATGTTGAACGAAAATACGAAAATAAAAAAAGGAAACGACGAAATTGCATTGGTTGGTGTTGAAAATTGGGGTGTAAAATTCAAGAAAGTTGGTGATTTGAATAAAGCTTCAGAAAACTTGAACAAAGAAGATTTCAAAATTTTAATGAGTCACGATCCGAGTCATTGGGATGCAGAAGTAAAAGATCATCCTAAAAATTTCCATTTAACACTTTCTGGGCACACTCACGGATTTCAATTTGGAATAGAAATTCCAGGAATTATAAAATGGAGTCCTGTGGAATATGTTTACAAACAATGGGCTGGTTTATATGAAAATGTTGGAAAATATATTTACGTAAATAGAGGTTTTGGGTTTCATGCTTACCCTGGAAGAGTAGGAATTATGCCTGAAATTACTGTAATTGAACTAAAAAAAGGCAAAAATGTAGTATAATTAGTTAAAAATGCTACATTTGTATTACTAATACTTTCTTTTTTATAAAAAGAATATATAAATAACTAGGTTTTATGTCAAAATTTGGCGAACTTATAAATGCTCAAGTTCCTGTGTTAATTGACTTTTACACAGAGTGGAACGAATCTTCAGTGTCGATGCATCCAGTTATTAGAGATGTTGCGGCTGCGCTTGGCGATAGAGCAAAAGTGATTAAAATTGATGTGGATAAAAACCAAGAATTAGCCGAAGCACTTCGAATAAAAGGTTTACCAACACTTATGATTTATAAAGAAGGTCAAATGGTGTGGAGACAATCAGGTGAATTGGATGCTAATACTATAATTGGTTTAGTTCAAGAACAAGTCTAATCAATTTTTTCACAAACAAATCCTTTTTTCTTTAAGAATTCTAAGGTTCTTGGTAAGACATATTCCAAGTTCGTGAATGCTTTTTTGCTATCGTGAAAAACGATAATACTTCCAGATTTTACATTTTTTAAAACATTTTCTAAACATTTTTCCATAGAAATTGTATTATCAAAATCATAAGAAATGATGTCCCACATTATTATTTTATAACCAAATTTTCGTAATATTTTAGATTGCGATGGTTTTATTTTGCCATAAGGTGGACGAAATAGTTTGCAGTATTCAGTGTTCAGTTTGCAGTGTTCAGTTTCGTATAATTTGACATTTTTAATGTAATCTGAAGTATTAGTTTTCCATCCATTTAAATGATTGAAAGTGTGATTTCCAATAGAATGTCCTTCGTTGATTACTTTCTGAAAAATATCCGGATATTTTCTAACGTTATCTCCTATGCAGAAGAAGGTTGCTTTGGCATTGTATTCTTTTAAATTTGATAAAACCCATTCTGTGATTTCAGGAGTTGGTCCATCATCAAATGTTAAATAGACTTTATTTTCATTGTTAGGAATATCCCAAACATAGTTTGAAAATAGTTTCTTAAATATCCAATGTGCTTTTACCCAATTCATAATTCAAATGTATATAAAAAGTGCCGATAAATTAATCTATCGGCACTTTGTTATTTTTATAAAATCAATTATTCCATATCGCGTTGAAATCTTGGGAATCGATTATTATAACTATTAAATTCATTTCTGTTTTTGTTATAAAATTCAATATCATCATTAGCTTTCATTACTTTTAATAAACTTCTATAACGTTCTATATCGGTAACGATATCTGTAGCCATAAAACTTTGGTCAGAAGAATTGAAAGTACTATAATATCTCAAATTGTCTTTATATTTTGATGTGAGTTTAGTTATTAAATCTCTTGCTTTTTGTTTTTCACCTGTTTTATAATAACCACCAACAAAAGGTTCAAGCGTTAAATAATAACCATAGTAATCTATCGGTGTCTTAGTAATTGCCAAATCAATAACTTTTTTGGCCTTATCAATTTTACCTTCTTTTATCAATAACTCCATTAATCTAGAAAGATTGGTTCTGTAAGAAATACTATTTCTTCTAGTTTCTGGATCGTGGTAAATTTTAGTGCTTTCTCCATTACCCCATTTCCAATTGGTTGCAAGTTTGTACATTTTTTCTGTATCGATTTGCCCCATATCTGGATAGTTTTCTTCAATTACTGGAGTTTTTATTGGTACTAATTTATACACCATACCATCAAGCTGAAGATAATCTTTCATCCATAGGTAATCATCATCTCCAAAACTTCCAGGGCTAAAATAAATAGGTCTTTTCCAATTATTGTTGTTTAAGATATCAAACATAATTAGTCGATTCTTATATAAAGCACCACCTTTTAAGTCGATATCAATAAAAGGAACAATCGAATCATTTTGTGCTGGATTAACAACCTTATTTGCTATCACAGCATTTTTATCAATAGGAATTCTAACTTTATTTGTTGGAAAGAAATGAAGTTTGTGTCCACTTTGCATCTCAACAGTGGTTATGGTGTCTTCACTTTTTGCAAAGTTTATAAAATCTTTAAGTAACCATCTGTTTTCAGTTTGCTTATTAAATAGAATAGCGTCTCTGTTATCTGCTACATATTGCTGATGCTCGAATGAAATTGGTAAACCATCTGCTTTATAGGTTTTAAGTTTCATTTGATCAATGTACCAATCGGTCATTAATAAGCTAGTATTTACAATTTTCACATCGGTTCTGTATCCTTCAATCTCTTGAGCATACCATAATGGGAAGGTATCATTATCACCAATTGTAAATAGTATAGCATTTGGATCACAAGAGTCAAGGTAATTTTTAGCCATTGCTAATGCTGTATATCTTCCTGAACGATCATGGTCGTCCCAGTTTTGTGATGCCATTAAAACAGGAGCAGCCAATAAACTTGCAGCAACTACTATTGGTCCGGCAATTTTTGCAGCTACTTTTTCTTTTATCATTTCATAGATTGCATAAACTCCAAAACCAATCCAAATTGCAAATACATAAAATGAGCCAACTAAAGCGTAATCTCTTTCACGAGGTTCAAATGGTCTTTCGTTAAGATAAATTTTTAATGCTAAGCCAGTGAATAAGAACAAAGCTAGCAAAACGTAGAAACTTTTTAAATCTCTTTGTGCATGATACATCAAACCAATCAAACCTAAAAATAGAGGTATAAAATAGTATAAGTTTCTTCCTTTATTATTTTTAATATCTTGAGTTAAATTTTCTTGTGAACCTAAGTGAATTTCATCAATGAATTTTATTCCGCTTAACCAGTTTCCATCTAAATTATCATATCTACCTTGATTGTCGTTTTGTCTTCCAACAAAATTCCATAACAAATAACGACCATACATATAACCAAATTGATATTCAATCATAAAACTAAGATTGTCAAAAGTTGATGGTTTTTCAATGTCAAGATAGTCACCATATGCTTTTAAGAAAGAAACATAACCATCATTATCAATTTTGCCACTTGCGTAGGCTTGTCTGAATTCTGCAACAACGTCGGTTAATTCTTTTTCTTCAACATATTCAGATTTTACTTTGAATTTTGGAACTCCTGTAAAGTTCATATATCCTTCAATGTTGTCAGTACTCCACATTCTTGGAAGTATTGCTTTATGATTATCATCGGTGTTTTGCTCTGCATTTTTATAATCGTTTACAATCACATATTTTCCAGAAGCTTCGTCTCTTTCATAGTTTGGAGCTTTGTCTAAATATGGATTATCCTCATCCAAACCAGCAAAGGCATCAGTATATTGTGGGCCATAAAATAATGGATTGATTCCGTATTGTTCACGATTGTAATAAGCTAATACTTCGGCAGCATCTGATGGTTTATTTTCGTTTATTGGTGTGTTTGCATTAGCTCTAATAGGTAACATCATCCAAGTTGAAAATCCTATTAATACAAATAAAATACAAAGTAAAACAGTGTTGTATGTTGGATGTTCTTTTTTTCTAGTGTATTTCAATCCAAAATAAAAGAAAGCTACAATAAGAAGTAACGCAAAAATAGTTCCTGAGTTAAAAGGTAACCCAAGGTTGTTTACCATGAAAATTTCAGTTTTACCAAAGAAAGCTAATGTGTAAGGCAATAAAAGCTTAAAAATGAAAAGTAATACTGCAATAATAATTATATTGGCTAGAATGAAATTTGTAACAGTTACTTTTTTGTAGTTTTTAAAGAAGTATAAAAAACCAATTGAAGGAATGGTTAACAAAGCCATAAAGTGAACACCAAACGATAAACCAACTACTAAACTAATTAGTAATAACCATCTGTTTCCTTTTGGCTCATGCATTTCTTGTTCCCATCTTAAGCCAAGCCAAAAAAGTAGTGCAATAAGTAAAGTTGCCATTGCATAAACTTCTGCTTCAACAGCATTAAACCAAAAACTATCTGAAAAAGTGAATGCTAATGCTCCAACAAATGAACTTCCTAAAATAACTTTGATATTATTATTGTCTATTTCTGTGTATGACGAAATGATTTTCTTTAACAAAATGGTAGAAGACCAAAACATAAAAAGAATGGTGAAAGCACTAGAAAACACAGACATCATGTTAACCATAAAAGCTACTTTGTCGCTACTAGTTGCAAACATAGCAAAGAAAGCTCCAAGCATTTGAAATAATGGTGCGCCTGGTGGATGTCCTACCTCAAGTTTAGCAGCTGTTGCAATATATTCTCCACAATCCCAAAAACTCATTGTGGGCTCTACTGTTAAAGTATAGGTAATTAGTGCAATTGAAAAAGCAGCCCAACCTAAAATGTTATTCCACTTTTTGAAATCAAATGTTGTCATATATAATTATGATGTTAATTCAGATGCAAAGAAACTATTTTTTTATCGAAACCACATAAATTGCAGTTGATAAAATTTTCTTAATTACTTGCTGCTAAAAGTTTTTTATTAATTATTCTTTAATTTTAAATTCTAATCCAATAAATCTTGTGCTTTCAATTGAAATATTTTTGTCTTCTTGAAAGTACTTTCTAATTTTAGTTATAAAAACATCCATACTTCTTCCTGAAAAGTAATCGTCATTTTTCCAAATATTTTTTAAGATAGCCTCTCTTTTAATTAATTGATTTCTATTTTGATAAAGATATTCAATTAGTAGTGCTTCTTTTTCGGTTAGTTGTTGTGTACTATTATCTTTTTTTAAACATAACCTTTTGGTGTCAAAAATGTACTTGCCTATTGAGATTTCTTGAACTGTTGGTGTCTTAAAATTGAGTTCACTTCTTTTTAAAATGTTATTTAATCTTAAAATTAATTCTTCAACTTCAAATGGTTTGACTATATAATCATCTGCGCCAAGTTGTAGTCCTTTTATCTTATCTTCTTTTAATTGTTTGGCCGTTAGAAAAATGAAAGGCGTTTCAGGATTTATTTTTATAAGTTCTTCTGCAAGCTCAAAACCATCCATTTTTGGCATCATAACATCTAGAATGCAAATGTCAAAACTATTTCTTTTGAAAATTTCTAATGCTTTAATTCCGTTTTCAGCCCAAACGACATCAAAATCATGAAGCTGTAAGTACTGAATTAATACATTTGAAAAATCAAAATCATCTTCGGCTAAAAGAATTTTTTTCATAATGCTAAGATGGAATTGATAAAATGAATTGTGTTCCTTTTCCTAAATCGCTTACCAAATTAATAGTTCCTTTGTGTGCTTTAATTATTTGGTCTACATAATACAGTCCAAGTCCTAAACCTTTTGTGTTATGAAGGTTTCCTTGTTCTACTCTATAGAATTTGTCAAAAAGTAACGATTGTTTGTTTTTTGCAATTCCTATTCCGTCATCTTCAATACAAATTTTGAATTCATTATTTTGCAAATTTGTAGTTACGAAAATGGTTTTGGCGCCATATTTAACAGCATTGTCTAAAACATTAATTATTGCAGTTGTGAGATGAAATCTGTCTAAAGTTAATTGTGTTTCTGAATTAAAATTTGTTTTAATATCTATTGTTGGATTAGCCATTTTGAAATCATTTACTATGGTTTCCAAGAAAACATTGATTTTTGTTTTTTCTTTTTGCAATTCAATTTCTTCAAAACCTAAGGAGTTACTCATTACCTGATCTATCAAACTTTGTAAACGCTCATTTTGACGGTTTATAGTTTGAATCAATTGATTGTAAACTAAATCATTTTCTTTTACTTCTTTACGCTCTAATATTTTTGTAGATACCGATAAAGTTGTAAGTGGTGTTTTTAGTTCATGAGTGATGTTGTTTATAAAGTCTGTTTTAATATCACTAATTTTCTTTTGTTTTATTAATGATTTTAGAGTTACTACAAATATCGAAACTAAGGTAATAATTGAGGCTATCGCAAAAAACAGCAATAATGACATCCTTTTAAGAATAATTAATTCCCAGTTTTTTACAGAAACATATAAGCTATCCTCAGTAAGCAATTTGTAATTTGATTTTGATGTATTTGAACTTGTGGTTCCAACGTAGTTTCTAACTAAAAAAGCGTCTTCAAGCGAAGCTAAATTGCCATACATTTTGTTTTCAATAAAAGGTTTTGCAGCAAATAATGTATCTGCTTTTTTAGTGTTGTTGTAGATTACAAATTTGTTTAAGATTATTGCAAAATCGATTTCGTTATCTGGAAACTCTTTTTCAAATTTCTTTTGTAGTTTTTCGGTTAATTGCTTTCTAAAATGATTTTCTATGAATTGTTTTTTTATTTGACTTCTATAATTTCTATCAATAAGATAGTTTTCTGCTAATTCTTTGTACATGAAATCTTTATTGTTAAATAAAGTACTGTCAATATCGCTATAATCATTTGTAATAGAGGCAAGTTTTTCTTTTACTTCAAGACGAAATTGCGCTACTTTATAATTGTAAGTAGTTTTTACCAAGTAATATTGCATGACGCAAAGCACTACAAGGATAAATCCTGATAAAAGAGTTAATATGTTTATTTTTTGCTTCATAATAAAATCAGATTCAAAAATAGCACGATTTATTGTAAAAATCATTTTTTATTCTTCCTTTAACCTACGATTAACTTTCAAATACATTCTATGCAGAAAATGGTGGTTTTGTAATATGTATAAAATTAGCACATTAGGTTTCGGATTAAATACATTTTTTAAAATTTTAAATAAAAGTTGAATAAATGTTTGCTTAAAATAAAATTTGTATTAAATTTGCACCCGCATTAAAGCACTTATTGGTCTATGGTGTAATGGTAACACAACTGTTTTTGGTGCAGTCTTTCTAGGTTCGAGTCCTAGTAGACCAACAAAAAATCCCAACATTTCTGTTGGGATTTTTTATTTTAATAAGTATAAAAAATCTATCAATTTAATTGATGGATTTTTATTTTATATGATTGTTATATTTTAAATGTAATAACCGGTCTTGTAGCGTGATTAACTAAGTCTTCACTAATGCTTCCATTAAAGAAATGTGAAAGACCTTTTCTTCCATGTGTACTCATTCCTATTAAGTCAGCATTTATACTATTTGAAAAGTTCAATATTCCTTTTTCAACATTAGTTTCATTGTACACGTGTGTCTCAACTTTTTGAACATTGAAGTTAGAAAGGAATCTTTTCATTGTTTCTTCAGATGTAGAAGTTGATTTAAAATTGTTTGGTGTATTAACCATAACTAAATGTAATGTTGAATCAAATTTGTTTGCAAAATCAACTACTTTTTCAAATGGTTTTTTTACTTCGTCACTAAAGTCTGATGCAAAAACAAAATTATTTACAGTAAAATCGTTTTCTTCTTTTTTAATAATTAATACTGGAACTTCAGAGTTACGGACTACTTTTTCGGCATTAGAACCAATAAACATTTCTTTGTAGCCACTTGCACCATGCGAACCCATTACAATTAAATCTACATTGTTTAGTTGACTAATTTTTAAGATACCATCAAAAGCCAATTCAAATTGCACAATTTCAGAAACTTTTAAACCATCAAGATAATCTTCATCCATAAGGTCTTCTAATTTTTTTATAGCGGCATTTTTGAAAAACATGATTTCTGGAATAGCTGCACCAGATCCGATAGCGTCACTTGCTTGATTTGGAAATTCTAACATGTGTAATAAAATAATTTCGCCATTATTTTTTTTAGCAATTTGTGCAGCAACTTTTAAAGCATATTCAGCATTTTGAGAAAAGTCTGTAGGGATTAGGATTTTTTTCATGATAGTTTGTAAATTATTGGTTTTATTCAAATTAAATTTCAAAGGTTAAAGGTAAGAATTTTTTTTAAGATTTCTAAATGATATTTGTCATATAAAAAAAAAGACTATATTTGCAGCATTATTTATTAGTACAAACTAAATAATGAGGGAAGCACTGCTTCCCTCTTTTTATAAGAATATGACATTTAGAGAACAAGTTGCAAAACTTTTAGAAGAAGGTTTGTCTGAAAAACCAGAAATCTTTTTGATAGACTTATCAATTTCAGATAATTACAAAATTATTGTAACTTTGGATGGTGATAAGGGTGTTAATCTTCAAGATTGTATAGATGTAAGTAGAATTATTGAAAATAATCTAGATAGAGAAGAGCATGATTTTGAGCTTGAAGTAGCGTCTGTTGGTGTTGGTTCGCCATTAAAATTAAAAAGACAATACATAAAGAACATAGGAAGGAATTTAAAGGTTAAAACCGGAAAAGAAACTATAGAGGCAGAATTGATTGATGCAGATGAGCAAAAAATAGTTTTATCTTGGATGACAAGAGAACCAAAAAAAATAGGAAAAGGGAAGGAAACAGTTCAAAAAAAATTAGAATTACCTTACTCAGAAATAATAGAAGCAGTTGTTACAATAAATTTTAATTAAATAGAATAATGGAAAATATTGCATTAATCGAATCATTCTCAGAGTTTAAAGATGATAAACTTATTGATCGAGTAACGCTTATGGCGATTTTGGAAGATGTTTTTAGAAATGCTTTAAAAAAGAAGTATGGTTCTGATGACAATTTTGATATTATCATAAATCCTGATAAAGGAGATATGGAAATCTGGAGAAGAAGAATTGTTGTTGCCGATGATGATTTAGATTTAGAAAATGAAGAAATTACACTTACAGAAGCAAGAAGAATTGAACCTGATTTTGAAATTGGAGAAGAAGTTTCTGAAGAAGTTAAATTAATAGATTTAGGAAGAAGAGCTATTTTAGCTTTGCGCCAAAATTTAATTTCAAAAATTCACGAACACGATAATACTAACTTGTACAAACAATTTAAAGATATTATTGGTGAAATTTATACAGCAGAAGTACACCATGTTCGTCCAAGAGTTGTAATTTTGGTTGATGATGAAGGAAACGAAATTGTATTACCAAAAGAAAAACAAATTCCATCTGATTTTTTCCGTAAAGGAGATAATGTTAAAGGAATTATTGAAAGCGTTGAATTAAAAGGAAATAAACCTCAAATTATCATGTCTAGAACTTCTGAGAAGTTTTTAGAAAAATTATTTGAACAAGAAATTCCAGAAGTTTTCGATGGTTTAATTATGATTAAAAAAGTCGTAAGAATTCCTGGTGAAAAAGCAAAAGTAGCTGTTGATTCTTATGATGATAGAATTGATCCTGTTGGAGCTTGCGTTGGTATGAAAGGGTCTCGTATTCATGGTATCGTTCGCGAATTAGGTAACGAAAATATTGACGTAATAAATTATACAACTAATGCTTCTCTGTTAATTACAAGAGCATTAAGTCCTGCAAAAGTTTCTTCTGTGAAAATTGATGAAGAAACAAAACATGCTGAAGTGTTTTTGAAATTAGAAGAAGTTTCTAAAGCAATTGGTCGTGGAGGACAAAACATTAAATTAGCAGGTCAATTATCTGGATACGAATTAGACGTTATCAGAGAAGGAAGCACAGCAGAAGATGATGATGTTGAATTAACAGAATTCTCAGACGAAATTGACGGTTGGATTATTGATGAATTTGCAAAAATTGGGTTGGATACTGCAAAAAGTATTTTAAAACAAGATGTTGCCGATTTAGCTAGAAGAACTGATTTAGAAGAAGAAACAATACAAGAAGTAATGCGCATATTGAAAGAAGAGTTTGAAGACTAATTTTTCACCCCAATAAAAAAAAGAATTTATAAAAGATTTTATGTCTGAAGAAAGAAATATTAGAATAAACAAAGTTTTAAGGGAATTAAACATTTCATTAGAAAGAGCTGTCGATTATCTTAAGGATAAAGGAATTGCTATTGATGCAAACCCAAATGCTAAGATTTCCGATAAAGAATTTGATATTCTACAAAATCAATTTGCCGGCGACAAAGGCAACAAAGAAGCGTCCAAAGGTGTTAGCGAAGAAATTAAGAAAGAAAAAGAAGCCCTTCGTCTTGAAAGAGAAAAAGAGATAGAAGACAAAAGAAAACAAGAAGAAGAGCGTCAACGTCTTGAAGTTATTAAAGCTAAAGCTGTCGTTTCTGGGCCAAAACAAGTGGGTAAAATTGATTTAGAACCTAAACAGGTTCCTGCAAATAAACCTGAAAGTGTAAAATCAGAAGCAAAAGTTGAGGAAAAATCAGCTCCTTTAAAAGAGAAACCTGTTCAATCTAAAGAAAAACCTACATTAGCTGAAGAAAAACCAAGTCAAAAAGAGGTTGTTGTTGAAGCAAAAGTTGAAGAAGTAAAAGTTGATAAATTAGCTGATAATCTTCCAGTTGAAGATGAAACACACACAACTCAATATCAAAACCTTTCTGGACCAACATTAACAGGTCAAAAAATTGATTTATCTCAATTTAATAAACCTAAAAAGACCACTCCACCTAAAATCAACAGTGCTAATAAGGTTGATCCAAACAAAAATAAGAGAAAAAGAATTCCACCAAAACCAGGTGAAGTTCGTCCTGGGAATGCTGGAGGTAATGCTGCTGGAGGTCAAAATAAACCAGGTGGTGCAGGTGGTAATAAATTTGTTGCTAACAAACCAGGTGGTGGAGGTTTCCAAAAAGGAAATAGACCAGCTATAGTTCAAAAAGTTGAGCCTACAGAAGAGGAAGTTAAAAACCAAATCAAAGAAACTCTTGAAAGACTTCAAGGGAAAGGTTCAAAATCTAAAGCTGCAAAATATAGAAGAGATAAAAGAGATACCCACCGTCAACGTTCAGATGATGAGCAAAGAGCATTAGACGAAGGAAGCAAAACTATCAAAGTTACAGAATTTGTTACTGTTGGTGAAGTTGCTACTATGATGGATGTGCCTATTACTAAAGTTATCGGTACTTGTATGTCTCTAGGAATTATGGTTACAATGAATCAGCGTTTAGATGCTGAAACATTAACTATTGTTGCTGATGAGTTTGGTTATGAAGTTGAATTTATTACAACTGATCTTGAGGAAGCAATAGAAATTGTTGAGGATAGAGAAGAAGATTTAGTAACAAGAGCACCTATAGTTACTGTAATGGGTCACGTTGACCACGGTAAAACCTCTTTGTTAGATAATATCCGTAAAGAAAATGTAATCGCTGGAGAATCTGGTGGAATTACACAACATATTGGAGCTTATGCTGTACAATTAGATAACGGACAAAAAATAACATTCCTTGATACACCTGGTCACGAAGCGTTTACCGCTATGCGTGCTCGTGGAGCTCAAGTAACCGATATTGCAATTATCGTAATCGCTGCCGATGATGACATCATGCCACAAACTAAAGAGGCAATCAGTCACGCACAAGCAGCTGGTGTTCCAATGATATTTGCCATAAATAAAGTAGATAAACCACATGCTAATCCTGAAAAAATCAAGGAAAAATTAGCAGCAATGAATTTACTTGTTGAAGATTGGGGTGGAAAATATCAATCGCATGACATTTCTGCCAAAATGGGAATGGGAGTAAAAGAGCTTTTAGAAAAAGTATTGTTAGAAGCCGAAATATTAGATTTAAAAGCGAATCCTAATAAACCTGCTGTTGGTACTGTTGTGGAAGCTCAATTAGATAAAGGTAGAGGATATGTTTCTACTATTTTAGTGCAATCAGGAACTTTAAGAGTTGGTGATTATGTATTGGCTGGTAAAAATCATGGTAAGGTTAAGGCAATGTATGATGAAAGAGGAAATAGCGTAAAAGAAGCTGGTCCTTCAACTCCAATGTCTATTTTAGGTTTGGATGGTGCGCCAACTGCTGGAGATAAATTCAATGTTTTTGAAGACGAAAGAGAAGCTAAACAAATTGCTGTTAAACGTACACAATTAATGCGTGAACAATCTGTTAGAACGCAACGTCATATTACACTTGCAGAAATTGGTCGTCGTATTGCGCTTGGACAATTTAAAGAATTGAACATTATCCTTAAAGGAGACGTTGATGGATCTGTTGAAGCATTATCAAATTCATTCTCTAAATTATCTACAGAAGAAATTCAAATCAATATTATTCATAAAGGTGTTGGAGCAATTACTGAAACTGACGTTATGTTGGCTTCAGCTTCTGATGCTATCATTATTGGATTTAATGTTCGTCCTGCTGGAAATGCACGTCAACTTGCAGATAAAGAAGAAATCGACATCAGAAATTACTCAATTATCTATGATGCAATTGATGACTTGAAAGATGCAATGGAAGGAATGTTGTCTCCAGAAATGAAAGAAGAAATTACCGGAACTGCTGAAATCCGTGAAACATTCAAAATCTCTAAGGTTGGTACAATTGCTGGATGTATGGTTACAGATGGTAAAATCTTTAGAAATTCTAAAATACGAATTATTCGTGAGGGTGTTGTAATATTTACAGGAGAACTTACAGCTTTAAAACGTTTTAAAGACGATGTTAAAGAAGTTTCTAAAGGATACGATTGCGGTATTCAAATTAAAAACTACAACGAAATAGAACAACTAGATATAATAGAAGCGTTCCAAGAAGTAGAGGTTAAGAAAAAACTTAAATAGTTATAATTTTATAAACAAAAAATCCCGAGCAATCGGGATTTTTTGTTTACTGTTTTGAAGGCTTGATTAGAATTGCGGAAGGGTATTTTTTCTTTAATAAATTTAAGTTTCTTTCAGCTTCAATTCTTGTTTTAAAATTGCCTACCCATACTTTATATAAAGGTGTGCTAAATATAATCGTCGCATCATAGTTTTTGTTCTCTTTTTTAAATTGTATTAGAGTTTTTTTAGAGGCATCGCTTGTACCGTTAAATATTTGTATTTTATATCTGTTATTTATTGTTATTGAAGAGTTTATCTTTCTTTTTTCGTTTAATAATTGTTCAAATTTTGGGTCTTGATTCACATTAGTATTCTGTGCTTTTATGGTGTTAAAATTGAAAAATAAAAAAATAAATAGTAAGTGTTTTAAAGTTCTTTTTTCTTTTAGATATTTCATAATGATTTGATTTTAATGCAAATGTAATTGAAAAAACATAAGTCGAAATAAAAATATTATTTAGAATTAATATAAATTGATAATTAAGATATATTTAAGGTTTTGAGAATAGTTGATAAATCGTATTTTTGCTCAAGTTTTAAAAAAAGTGTATTGGTAATTTGTTTAATCATAAGAAAAAACCGTACCAAAATTTAGTCGATAATCATTTATAATATGAAAAAAGTGGGTAACCATAGTTCGATTTCTAGAATTTATTCATTTGGATTAGCTTTAATGCTAACCATCTCTTTGTCCTCATTTGCTCAAGAACCTGCTGCTCCTGCTGCAACAGCTACACCAGCTGCTGCTCCTGCTGCAGCTGCTCCTGCCGCAACTGCTGGAGGAGATGCGGTAAAGGGAAAAGAATTATTTAATGCAAATTGTGCGGCATGTCATAATTTAGACAGAAAAATGACTGGACCAGCACTTAGAGGTGTAGCTGCAAAATATGATATGCCTTGGTTGTACAAATGGATAAATAATAGTTCAGCATTAATCAAATCTGGTGATGCTAAAGCTGTAAAAATTTATGAAGAGTACAACAAGTCTGTAATGACTGCGTTTCCTCAATTGTCAACTACTGATATTGATAATATCATAGCCTACACATCTGAGCCAAAAGCTGAACCAGTAGTAAGTGCTGCTCCTCCGGGAACAAGTACTTCGGTTAACGAAGGTATTTCTAATAATGTTATACTTGGTGCCTTAGCATTGGTGATGTTAATGTTGGTAGTGATGTTATTTTTAGTTAACAATGTTCTAACTAAAATTGCAAAATCAAATGGAATTGAAGCTTCAGCAAAACAACCAACAATGCCTATTTGGAAAGCGTTTGCTAAAAATCAGTTTTTAGTTCTTGTTTCTGCAATATTTTTATTGTTGGCTAGTGGTTATTTTGTATATGGTTTCTTAATGCAAGTTGGTGTTGACCAAGATTACGCACCGGTTCAGCCAATTCATTATTCTCACAGAATTCACGCAGGTAGTAATGGTATCGATTGCAAATACTGTCACTCTTCTGCTAGAGTAAGTAAACATGCAGGAATTCCATCATTAAATGTTTGTATGAATTGTCATAAAAATATTGCTGAAGTTTCTGATACTACTGCTACTGAAGAGTACTCAAAAGCTTTCTATGATAAAGAAATTCAAAAATTATATAAAGCCGTAGGTTGGGATCAAAGTACTCAAAAATATACTGGTAAAACTGAGCCAGTGAAATGGGTGAGAATTCATAATTTACCTGATTTTGCATATTTCAACCACTCTCAACACGTAACTGTTGCGGGTATTGAATGTCAAAAATGTCATGGTGAAGTTCAAACTTACGAAATACAAAAACAATTTGCTCCTTTAACTATGGGATGGTGTATTGATTGTCACCGTAAAACTGATGTTAAAATGGAAGGAAATGCTTATTACGATAAAATTCATAAAGAACTTTCTAAAAAATATGGTGTAGACAAATTGACTGCAGCACAAATGGGAGGTTTAGAATGTGGTAAGTGTCACTATTAATCAAATTATTAAGAAGCTAATATTTATATACGATGTCATCTAACAAAAAATACTGGAAAAGTGTTGAGGAACTAAACGAAAATAGTTCTATTGTTGAGACGCTTAGAAATAATGAGTTTGTAGAACAAATCCCAACGGATGAATTCTTATCAAACGAATCATTATCATCTTCATCAACTACTCGTCGTGATTTCTTAAAGTACGTTGGTTTTACAACTGCAGCTGCTTCGTTAGCTGCATGTGAAGGACCAGTTCATAAATCAATTCCATACGTGGTTCAACCAGATACAATCATTCCTGGTGTTGCTGATTTTTATGCAACATCTATGTTTGATGGTTTTGATTTTGCAAATCTTTTAGTAAAGACAAGAGAAGGTCGTCCAATTAAAATTGAGAATAATACAATTGAAGGAGCTAAGTTTGCAGCTAATGCAAGAGTTCACGCTTCAGTATTATCTTTATATGATAGTATGCGTCTTACTTCTCCAAAAGTTGATTCTAAGTCAGCAACATGGAATGAAGTTGATGCAAAAGTTAAAGCTAGTTTAGCTGATGCAAAAGCATCTGGTAAGCAAGTTGTTTTATTGACAAATACTTTAGCGAGTCCTTCTACAGAAAAATTAATTTCAGACTTTATCTCAAAAAATCCTACTGCTAAACATGTAGTTTATGATGCTGTTTCTGAATCGGCTGCTTTAGATGCTTTCGAATCTGTTTATGGAGAAAGAGCTTTAGTAGATTATGATTTTTCAAAAGCAAATATAATTGTTTCTATTGATGCTGATTTCTTAGGTGATTGGCAAGGTGGAGGTTTTGATAAAGGTTATGCTCAAGGAAGAATTCCTCAAGCAGGAAAAATGTCAAAGCATTTTCAATTTGAAGCAAACATGACATTGTCAGGAGCTGCTGCTGATAAAAGAGTTCCAATGACTATTGCTAATCAAAAATTAGCCTTAGTAAAAATATATAATATTATAACTGGTGCTTCTGTTTCAACAGGAAAAATTGAAAATGAAGCGGAAGTTGTAAAAGCTGCTAGTCAATTAAAATCTGCAGGAAGCAAAGGTCTTTTGGTTTCTGGTATTCAAGATAAAAATGCTCAGTTATTAGTTATTGCTATCAATCAAGTTTTAAAAAGCGAAGCTTTATTAACTGCTGGTGCAAGATTAATCAGAAAAGGATCTAACGAAAAAGTTGCTCAATTAATTTCAGATATGAATGCAGGTTTGGTTCATACACTTATCATGAGTGGTGTTAATCCTGTTTACACATTAGCAAATAGCAAATCTTTTGTTAGTGGTTTGAAAAAAGTTAAAACATCTGTTGCTTTTTCTCTTAAAGAAGACGAAACTGCAGAGCTTACTACAATTGCAGCTGCAACACCACATTATTTAGAATCTTGGAACGATTTAATGTTGACAAAAGGGACATATTCTTTAGTTCAGCCAACTATTCGTCCATTATTCAATACAAAACAATTCCAAGAATCATTAATGTCTTGGAATGGAGTAGCTGGAAATTACTACGATTATATAAAAGCAAATTCTGCAAGTTATATTTCAGGTTCATCTTGGAATAAAGTACTTCATGATGGTGTTTTTGTTTCAGGAGTTAGCACTTTAGCTGGTGGTACTGCTGATTATAACGGAGCTGCATCAGCTTTATCTCAATCTAAACCTGCACAAGGTTTTGAGTTAGTATTATATACTAAAGTTGGTTTAGGTGATGGTCAACAAGCAAATAACCCATGGTTACAAGAATTTCCAGATCCTATAACAAGAGTCTCTTGGGATAATTATGTTACTGTTTCTCAATTTGATGCTAATAAATTAAAATTAGAAAACAAAATTGTTGCTAATGGAGGTCTTAACGGAAGTTATGCTACTCTAACTGTTAATGGAGTAAAATTAGAAAATGTACCTGTAATTGTTCAACCAGGACAAGCTAAAGGGACATTAGGTTTAGCTCTTGGATATGGTAAAAAAGCAGCATTGAAAGAAGAAATGCAAGTAGGTGTTAATGCTTACGCTTTATATAATAATTTCAACAACGTTCAATCTGCAAATATTACTAAAGGTGATGGAGAGCATGAGTTTGCTTGTGTTCAATCACAAAAAACTTTAATGGGTAGAGGAGATATTGTTAGAGAAACTACACTTGAAATTTTCAATACGGCCAAAGATAGCAGAGAATGGAATCCAGTTCCTATGGTATCTTTAGATCATAAAGAAGTAGAAGCAACAAAAGTTGATTTATGGGAATCATTTGATCGTTCAACCGGTCACCATTTCAATTTATCAATTGACTTGAATGCTTGTACAGGATGTGGTGCTTGTGTTATAGCTTGTCATGCTGAAAATAACGTACCAGTTGTTGGTAAGTCTGAGGTAAGAAGAAGTCGCGATATGCATTGGTTGCGTATTGATAGATACTATTCTTCTGAAGACACTTTTGTTGGTGACAACAAGAAAAAAGAAGAATTTGACGGATTGTTTGGTGATAAAGGTTCATTAGGTGGATTTGGTCAAATGGAAAGTCCTGCGGATAATCCTCAAGTGGCATTCCAACCAGTTATGTGTCAGCATTGTAATCACGCTCCTTGTGAAACTGTTTGTCCAGTAGCTGCAACTTCTCACGGTCGTCAAGGTCAAAATCAAATGGCTTACAATAGATGTGTTGGTACTCGTTACTGTGCTAACAACTGTCCATATAAAGTACGTCGTTTCAACTGGTTCTTATACAACAATAACAGCGAATTTGATTTCCATATGAATGATGATTTAGGTCGTATGGTTGTTAATCCAGATGTAAATGTTCGTTCTCGTGGAGTAATGGAAAAATGTTCTATGTGTATTCAAATGACACAAAAAACTATTCTTGATGCGAAACGTGAAGGAAGAGAAATAAAAGATGGTGAATTCCAAACTGCTTGTTCAAATGCATGTTCTTCAGGAGCAATGATATTTGGAGATGTAAATGATAAAGAATCTAAAGTAGCTGAGTTACTTGAAGATAAAAGAATGTATCATTTGTTAGAGCACGTTGGAACTAAGCCAAACGTTATCTACCACGTAAAAGTTAGAAATACCTAGTTTAAAAAAGATTAATTAAGAAACAAGATAAAGGATTATGTCGTCTCACTACGAAGCACCCATTAGAAAACCATTAGTTATTGGTGATAAAAGTTATCACGATGTGACTGTCGATGTTGCTGCTCCTGTTGAAGGAAGAGCAAACAAACAATGGTGGACCGTTTTTTCAATCGCATTAGCAGCTTTCCTTTGGGGAATAGGTTGTATCACTTATACCATTTCAACTGGTATCGGAACTTGGGGTCTTAACAAGACTGTAGGTTGGGCTTGGGATATTACCAATTTCGTTTGGTGGGTTGGTATCGGTCACGCAGGAACACTTATTTCTGCAGTACTTTTACTTTTCCGTCAAAGATGGAGAATGGCTATTAACCGTTCTGCGGAAGCAATGACAATTTTCTCAGTTGTTCAAGCGGGATTATTCCCAATCATCCACATGGGTAGACCATGGTTAGCTTATTGGGTTGTTCCAATTCCTAATCAATTTGGTTCACTTTGGGTTAACTTTAACTCACCTCTTCTTTGGGACGTATTCGCAATTTCGACGTACCTTTCAGTATCATTAGTTTTCTGGTGGACTGGTTTACTTCCTGATTTTGCAATGTTAAGAGATAGAGCAGTTACTCCTTTCAACAAAAAGATTTATTCTATTTTGAGTTTCGGATGGAGTGGTAGAGCAAAAGATTGGCAACGTTTTGAAGAAGTTTCTTTAGTATTAGCTGGTTTAGCAACACCTTTGGTTCTTTCTGTACACACGATTGTATCATTTGACTTTGCTACTTCGGTAGTACCTGGTTGGCATACAACTATCTTCCCGCCTTACTTCGTTGCTGGTGCGGTATTCTCTGGATTTGCAATGGTTAACACCTTATTAATCATTATGAGAAAGGTTTCTAACTTAGAAGCATACATAACAATTCAACATATCGAATTAATGAACATTGTAATCATGATTACTGGTTCTATCGTTGGTGTTGCCTATATCACAGAGTTATTCGTTGCTTGGTATTCAGGTGTTGAATATGAACAATATGCTTTCTTGAATAGAGCAACTGGTCCTTATGCTTGGGCTTATTGGGCAATGATGACATGTAATGTATTCTCTCCACAGTTTATGTGGTCTAAAAAATTGAGAACTAGTATTATGTTCTCTTTCATAATCTCAATTGTTGTAAATATTGGAATGTGGTTTGAACGTTTCGTAATCATTGTTACTTCATTACACAGAGATTATCTTCCATCATCTTGGACTATGTTCTCTCCAACATTTGTTGATATTGGTATCTTCATTGGAACTATAGGATTCTTCTTTGTTTTATTCTTATTGTATGCTAGAACTTTCCCAGTTATTGCTCAAGCGGAGGTTAAAACAATCTTGAAATCTTCTGGTGAGAATTATAAGAGAGAAAGAGAAAAAGAAGGTCATAATCATTCAGAAAAACATTAGTATTTGTTATGAGTAATAAAGTTATACACGCAATATACAATGATGATGATATTTTAATGGATGCTGTAAAGCAAACAAGAAAAGCGCATCATCATATTGAAGAAGTTTTTACTCCATTTCCTGTTCACGGATTGGATAAAGCGATGGGATTGGCACCAACCAGACTTGCAATATGCGCATTTATTTATGGTTGTATAGGTATCAGTGTTGCAACAACAATGATGAATTACATTATGATACAAGATTGGCCTCAAGATATTGGAGGAAAGCCAAGTATGAGCTACATACAAAATATGCCAGCTTTTGTGCCGGTAATGTTTGAAATGACAGTTTTCTTTGCAGCTCACTTAATGGTAATTACTTTTTATATGAGAAGTAAATTGTGGCCATTTAAAAAAGCAGAAAATCCTGATGTGAGAACAACAGATGATCACTTCTTAATGGAAGTAGCTGTAAATAATAATGAAGAGGAATTGACTTTTTTCTTAAAAAATACAGGTGCAGTTGAAGTTAAAGTAATTGATAAGCACTAAACAGACATGAAAAGTATAATAAAAATAACATTAGTATTAGGTATAATAGTATCTCTTTCTTCATGTAAAGATAATGCATCACCTAATTATCAGTATATGCCAAACATGTACGAATCAGTTGCATATGAAACATATTCTGAATCAAATGCTTTTAATTCGCCTTATGGATTGAAAGGTCAAGAAGGTCAATTACCTGCTAAAGGTTCTATTAAACGTGGTTATGTTCCTTACGAATATGCTGATACACCAGAATCTTTTGCAGCTGTTAAAGCAGCAAATTTAGCCTCTCCGTTAGATCCTGCAAAAATTGATATGAAAAAAGCAGAAGAGTTATATGTGATTTATTGCGCAATTTGTCATGGTAACGCTGGAGATGGTAAAGGTAAATTAGTGACTCAAGGTAAATTTCTTGGAGTTCCAAGTTATGCTGACAGAGTTCTCAACGAAGGTAGTGTTAATCACGTTATAAATTATGGTTTAAATTCAATGGGTTCGTATGCTACTCAATTAAATCAAGAAGAACGTTGGATGGTTTCAGCTTATGTAATGAAGCTTAAAAGTGAATTATAATTGTAGAACAAACAGATTGTTATAGATATGTACACATTTTCAAAAGGTTTAAAAAACACAGCGCTTGTTCTAATGATTTTAGGATTAGTTGGTATAGTGTATGGTTTTTTATCTACTCCAAAGACTATAGAAGAAGTTGAAAAAATAGTTGCCGCTAGTCATCATGGTAATCATGACACAAAGGCTGACGCTCACAATACACATGAGGTAGTAGCGAATCATCATGAAGCAAAAGAAGAAGTTAAAACTGAAGCTGAAGTATCTAAAACAGATACTACTTCTGTAGTTGATCACAAAGATACAACCAAAACTGAAGTTGCTCCTTTAGTAAAAGAAGATCAGGATCATCATGATAATCATGCTGCTAGCAATGTTTCAGAATCTAAAGTTGATGCTGAAAAAGAGCATAAAGAACATTTAGAACATGTTTTACACCAGTTACAAAACAAACCTTGGTCTGCATTATATGTTGCTTGTATTTTCTTCATGTTAATTTCATTGGGTGTTTTAGCTTTTTATGCTATACAACAAGTTGCTCAAGCAGGTTGGTCTCCAGTTTTGTTTAGAGTAATGCAAGGTATTACTGCATATTTACCAGTTGGTTCTTTGATATTTTTTGGTCTACTAGTGTTATCGGCTTTACACTTAAATCATTTATTTGTTTGGATGGAAGATGGTGTTACTGAAGTTGGTCATGCTAATTATGATAAATTAATTGCAGGAAAATCTGGTTATTTAAATGTTACGTTTTGGTTGGTTAGAGCCGCAGTTTTCTTGATTGGTTGGAACTTATACCGATATATGTCTAGAAAGAATTGTTTAGCTCAAGATGAATCAAATGATAATACTTTCTACAAAAAGAATTTTAAATTATCTGCTGGATTTTTAGTTTTCTTTATAGTTACCGAGTCTATTATGTCTTGGGATTGGTTGATGTCTTTCGATCCTCATTGGTTTAGCACACTTTTTGGATGGTATGTTTTTGCTAGTTTCTTTGTAAGTGGAATTACCACAATTTCAATGGTAACATTATATTTAAAATCTAAGGGTTATTTAGAAAATGTAAACTCAAGTCATATTCACGATTTATCTAAATTTATGTTTGGTATAAGTGTTTTTTGGACCTATTTATGGTTTTCACAATTCATGCTTATTTGGTATGCAAATATTCCAGAAGAGGTTACTTATTTCATAACTCGAATTAATGACTATAATTTACCTTTCTTTGGTGCTGTTGTTATGAATTTTGTTTTCCCATTATTAGTTTTAATTAATACTGATTTTAAACGTATAGCACCAATTATTGTAGGAGCAGGTATTGTTATTTTATTAGGACATTATATTGATTTCTTTAACATGGTTATGCCAGCAACTGTTGGTGACCAATGGTTCATTGGTGTATCTGAAATCGCTTCTGTATTATTCTTTTTAGGATTGTTTATTTTTGTAGTATTTACAGCTTTGTCTAAAGCACCACTTACTCCAAAACGTAACCCTTTCATTGAAGAAAGTAAACATTTTCATTATTAATATTTAAAGAAAAGAACAAATGACAAGTTTATTAGTACTTCTTGTTTTAGTTTTATTATCGATTGCCCTATGGCAATTGACTAAAATTTTTGACCTAACGCAAGTTGGTAAACAATCTGATGATACTCAGGTAGCAAACGACAATGATAATAGAGTAAATGGCTATTTATCTTTTGGATTTTTAGCATTTATTTATTTAATAACAATATTTTGTTTAGTTAATTACGGAAAGTTTCCATTGATGAGTAATGCTGCTTCTGTTCATGGAAAAGATGTGGATCAATTGATGTGGATTTCAATGATTCTTATTTTTATTGTTCAAACTATTACTCAAGCATTATTATTTTATTTTTCTTATAAATACAGAGGTAGAAAAGGTCAAGTAGCAACATATTTTTCTGATAATAATAAATTAGAGTTTATTTGGAGTTCTATTCCTGCTTTAGTATTAGCCGTTTTAATTTTCTTCGGATTATATTCATGGACTGATATTATGTTTGTAAATGAAAAGGAAGAAAAACCAATTATAATCGAAGTTTATGCTCAGCAATTTAATTGGAAAGTTAGATATGCAGGGGATGATAACGTACTTGGAAAAGCTAATGTAAGACTTATTGAAGGTGTTAATTCACTTGGAGTAGATTTATCTGATCCAAATGCACAAGATGATATTGTTGCTGAAGAAATGCATTTGCCAAAAGGTAGAAAAGTACTTTTCAAGATTCGTTCTCAAGATGTATTGCATTCTTTCTACATGCCTCACTTTAGAGCTCAAATGAATTGTGTTCCTGGAATGGTAACTCAGTTTGCTTTCACTCCTTCTATGACTACTTCAGAAATGAGAGAGACGAAAGAAATGACAGAAAAAGTGGCTAATATTAATCAAATTAGAGAAGCGAAAAGTAAAAAATTGGTTGCTGAAGGTAAGCCTGGTTTAGATCCTTATCAATTTGATTTCTTGCTTTTATGTAACAAGATTTGCGGATCTTCTCACTACAATATGCAAATGAAAGTAGTTGTAGAAAGTGAAGCAGATTATAAAAAATGGTTGAAAGAGAAAACTAAATTAGTTCAGTCAGTTAAAACAGCTGTTGCTGAGGAAGCTGCTGCTAAACTTGCTGAATCTAATCCAGCTAAAATTGATACTACTTCTGTAAAAAAAGATACTACCTTGGTAGCTGAAGCCCCAACTAAATAATAAAAATATAATATATTTTATAATATGAGTCACGCACACGATAATCACGCACACGATCACCACGACGATCATCATGAACACCACCATAAAGATACTTTTATTACTAAATATATCTTTAGTATAGACCATAAGATGATTGCTAAGCAATATCTTTTGACTGGTATATTTATGGGAATTATTGGTGTTGGTATGTCCTTGCTTTTTAGATTGCAATTGGCTTGGCCTGAACAATCTTTTAAAGTTTTTAGTTTTTTCTTAGGTGAAAGAATGGCACCAGAAGGAGTTATGACTAATGAAGCATATTTATCATTAATTACAATACACGGAACTATAATGGTTTTCTTTGTATTGACTGCTGCTCTTAGTGGTACTTTTAGTAATCTATTAATTCCTTTGCAACTTGGCGCAAGAGATATGGCTTCTGGATTCCTTAATATGGTTTCTTATTGGTTATTCTTTTTATCAAGTGTAATAATGGTAGTTTCATTATTTGTTGAATCTGGACCTGCTTCTGCTGGTTGGACAATTTATCCTCCATTAAGTGCTTTGCCACAAGCAATTGCTGGTTCTGGTTTAGGTATGACATTATGGTTGGTTTCAATGGCAGTATTTATTGCTGCATCATTGATGGGTTCTTTAAATTATATAGTAACTGTTATTAATCTTAGAACTAAAGGAATGACAATGACAAGAATGCCTCTTACAATTTGGGCTTTCTTCATCACAGCTATCATTGGTGTTATTTCTTTCCCAGTTTTATTGTCAGCTGCTTTGTTATTAATTATGGATAGAAGTTTTGGTACTTCTTTCTTCTTGTCGGATATATATTTAGCTGGCGAAGTATTAAATTATCAAGGTGGTTCACCTGTATTATTTGAACACTTATTTTGGTTCCTAGGTCACCCAGAGGTATATATCATCTTATTGCCAGCTTTAGGGATTACTTCAGAAGTTATAGCAACAAATGCTCGTAAACCTATCTTTGGTTACAGAGCGATGATTATGTCAATATTAGCGATTGCATTTTTATCAACAATTGTTTGGGGACATCACATGTTTATTTCTGGGATGAATCCTTTCTTAGGGTCAGTATTTACCTTTACAACATTATTGATTGCAATACCATCTGCGGTGAAAGCATTCAACTATATTACAACTTTATGGAAAGGTAATTTACAACTTAATCCAGCTATGTTGTTTTCTATTGGTTTAGTTTCTACATTCATTACTGGTGGATTAACAGGAATTATCTTAGGTGATAGTACTCTAGATATTAATGTTCATGATACTTATTTTGTTGTTGCTCACTTTCACTTAGTAATGGGTATTTCTGCTCTTTACGGAATGTTTGCTGGAATCTATCACTGGTATCCAAAAATGTTCGGTAGAATGTTAAACAAGAATTTAGGATATGTGCACTTTTGGGTAACCGCAGTGTGTGCTTATGGAGTTTTCTTCCCAATGCACTTTATTGGTATGGCAGGTCTTCCAAGACGTTACTATACAAACACTAACTTCCCATTATTTGATGATTTACAAGACGTAAATGTTATTATTACTGTTTTTGCTCTTGTAGGTGGTGCTTTTCAGTTGGTATTTATCTATAATTTCTTCTCAAGTATTTTCTACGGAAAAAGAACAGTTCAAAATCCTTGGAGATCAAATACTTTAGAATGGACAGCTCCAATAGAGCATATTCATGGTAACTGGCCTGGGGAAATTCCAGAAGTTCATAGATGGCCATATGATTACAGCAAACCAGGTCACGATGAAGATTTTGTTCCACAAAATGTTCCTATGAAACCAGGTGAAGAAGTTTTACATCACTAAGATTTTTAAAATAAAATATAAAAAAGCCTTTCTTATGAGAGGCTTTTTTATTTAGATATAACTTTGTTATATATTTGTAGTATGAATGAAAATTTAGACCCAACTAACTTCAATTATAATCCGGAAGAGCTAGACCTTGAAAAGAAATTAAGGCCTCTATCTTTTGATGACTTTACTGGACAAGAACAAGTTTTAGATAATTTAAAAGTCTTTGTTGAAGCAGCAAATCAAAGGAATGAAGCTTTAGACCATACTTTGTTTCATGGTCCACCTGGATTAGGTAAAACGACTTTAGCTAATATTTTAGCTAATGAACTAGGTGTTGGAATTAAAATTACTTCAGGTCCAGTTTTAGATAAACCTGGTGATTTAGCCGGATTATTAACAAATCTTGAAGATAGAGACGTTTTGTTTATTGATGAAATACATCGTCTAAGTCCTGTAGTTGAAGAATACTTGTATTCTGCTATGGAAGATTTCAAGATTGATATTATGATTGAGTCTGGACCAAATGCTAGAACTGTTCAGATTAATTTAAATCCATTTACATTAGTTGGAGCAACTACTAGATCAGGTTTGTTAACTGCGCCAATGCGTGCTCGTTTTGGAATTCAAAGTAGATTACAATATTATAATACAGAACTATTAACTACCATAGTACAAAGAAGTTCTGCCATTTTAAAAATGCCTATTACTATGGAAGCGGCAATTGAAATTGCAGGAAGAAGTCGAGGCACACCTAGAATCGCAAATGCACTTTTAAGACGTGTCCGTGACTTTGCTCAAATTAAAGGTAATGGTAAAATTGATATAGAAATTGCACGATATTCACTACAAGCATTACATGTAGATGCACATGGCTTGGATGAAATGGACAATAAAATCCTTACTACAATTATTGATAAATTTAAAGGAGGTCCAGTTGGTCTTTCTACTCTTGCAACAGCTGTCTCAGAAAGTGGTGAAACCATAGAAGAAGTTTATGAACCTTTCTTAATTCAAGAAGGTTTCATTATTAGAACTCCAAGAGGAAGAGAAGTTACCGAAAAGGCCTATAAACATTTAGGTAAATTCAAAACAAATATTCAAGGAGGATTATTTTAATTTGATAAATAATAAAGAAAAATATTCACAATTAATTAAAGCCGAATCCAAAAGACTCGGCTTTCTTTCTTGTGGTATTTCTAAAGCAGAATTCTTAGAAGAAGAAGCTCCAAGATTAGAAAGTTGGTTGAATAAAAACCATCACGGTCAAATGACCTATATGGAAAATCATTTTGACAAAAGACTAAATCCAAAACTTTTAGTTGATGATTCCAAAAGTGTTATTTCATTGCTATTAAATTATTTTCCTTCAGAAGAGCAAAATAGTGATAGTTATAAGATTTCTAAATATGCTTACGGACAAGATTATCATTTTGTAATTAAAGAAAAACTAAAGGAACTATTAAATACAATTCAATCACAAATTGGGGAAGTTTCTGGACGAGCATTTGTAGATTCTGCTCCTGTTTTAGACAAAGCTTGGGCAGCAAAAAGTGGTCTAGGATGGATAGGAAAAAACAGTAACCTAATTACTCAAAAAGTAGGTTCCTTTTATTTTATTGCCGAACTAATTATAGATTTAGAATTAGAATATGATTATCCAACAACAGACCATTGCGGAACATGTACTGCTTGTATAGATGCTTGTCCAACCGATGCCATTGTTGCTCCTTATGTAGTTGACGGAAGTAAATGTATTTCTTATTTCACAATAGAGTTAAAAGACAATTTGCCAATTGAAATGAAAGGTAAGTTTGACGATTGGGCTTTTGGTTGCGATGTTTGTCAAGATGTTTGTCCATGGAATCGTTTTTCAAAACCTCATAACGAACCATTGTTTAATCCAAATCCTGAACTTTTATCTTTTTCTAAAAAAGATTGGGATGAAATTACAAATGACACCTTCAACAAGGTTTTTAAAAACTCAGCAGTTAAAAGAACAAAATTTGAAGGTTTTAAGAGGAATATCAATTTCCTAAAGTAGATTCTCTTTCTATAATTGAAGTTTGTAATTCTATGGTCTTAGGTTTGAATTCTAGTAGTTCTTTTCTCTGATTAATTTCTTCCAACAATAAATTAAAAGAATTTACACCCATTTCATAACTAGGTTGATCTATAGTACTTAACTTCGGAGTTATAACTTGCGACATAAACCAGTTACTAAATCCAATAACTTTTATCTGATTAGGAACATTTATATTATTTTCATTGAAATAAGCTATAACTCCAACAGCTACCAAATCTGTTATCACAAAAATACCATCAACATCAGGATGATCTTTAATAATTTGAGCAGCAAATTCTTTTCCCTCGTCAAAAGTTACGTTTTTACAAGTATAAACTAATTTTGAATCAAAATTTAAATTGTTTTTCTCTATTGCTTTTTTATATCCAAGAAATCGGTCAATTGAATTTTGTGGATTTACTGGTCCGCGAATATGAGCAATTTTTTTACAACCTTTACTTATTAAGTGTTCTACAGCTTCAAACGCAGCTTTTTGATCATTAATAATTACTTTAGAACAATTGATAAGCTTGGAAATTTTATCAAACATTACAAAAGGAATTTCACGTCTTATAATATCTTTTATATGTTCATCATCATTAGATTCATTTGAAAGGGACATTATTATCCCATCAACTCTTTTGTTTATCAATAAATCTACTTGTTTCTTTTCTAATTCTAAAGATTCATTAGATTGGAGGATAATAACTAAATAACCATTCTTCTCAGCTTCAGCAATAATTCCATTAATAACATTAGAAAAAAAGTGATGAACTACTTCTGGAATAATTAAACCTATGGTTCTAGATTCTCTAGTTCTAAGATTTACTGCAAAACTATTTGGTGTATATTGTAACGTTTGTGCAAGTTCTAAAACCTTTTTTTTGGTTTTTGCACTTACATCAGGATAGTTTTTTAAAGCTTTTGATACCGTAGTTATAGAAATTCCTAAAGTTTCAGCTATTTGTTTTAAAGTTGTCTCTTTCATTTAACAAATATGATAAAAAAAATCTAAAATAAAAATCGAAAACGTTTTCGGAGTTTTCGAAAACGTTTTCGATAATAATTCTCCAATATATTAATAACAAAAAATATAATTTCGGAATTATTATTAACTAAATTTACTAATCAAACAATTATTAAAAATGAAAAAAAGTACTTTATTTTTGAAGAACTTACTATTCTTAACAGCATTATTGTTGTTTAATAGTGCTTTCTCACAAAGTAGCTTGAGCGGAAAAGTAACAGATGACAAAGGAAATGTCGTTTCTGGCGCTAATGTATCTGTTGCAAAAAAGGCTACAACTACTGATGCTGATGGTAATTATGCAATATCAGGACTTTCTGATGGAGCTACAACTGTTACCGTTTCTTACATTGGTATGAAAACTTCTAAAAAAGAAGTTGTAATTAGCGGAGCTACTACTGCTAATGTTCAACTTGAGCAAGAAGCTACTTCACTTGAAGAAGTTGTTGTAACCGGTGTAATCAATCCACGTTCTAAGCTGCAATCAAGTGTTTCTATCAGTTCTGTGTCAGTGGCACAAATTGAGCAAGGAGCTCCAAGAGCAACAGCAGAATTATTTAGAATGCTTCCTGGTATAAAATCTGAATCAACAGGTGGTGAAGGTAACGCTAACATAACTGTTCGTGGAATTCCAATAGCATCTGGTGGAGCAAAATTTTTACAATTGCATGAAGATGGAATGCCAGTAATGCAATTTGGAGATGTTGCTTTTGGTAATGCAGATATTTTTGTAAGAAATGACCAAACTATCAGTAAAGTTGAAGCTATCCGTGGAGGTTCAGCATCTACTTTGGCAAGTAATTCACCAGCAGGTATCATCAACTTTATCAGTAAAGATGGTAAAAAAGAAGGTGGTTCGTTAATGCAATCTATTGGTGTTGATTTCGGAAGCAACAGAACAGATTTTGAATATGGTTCACCAATTTCAGAAACATTACGTTTTCACGTAGGTGGATTTTTCCGTCAAGGAGAAGGACCTAGAAATGCAGGTTACACAGCAAATTTAGGAGGTCAATTCAAAGCTAATATGACTAAAGAATTTGAAAAAGGATATGTACGTCTTTATTTCAAATATTTAAATGATAGATCAATTGGTTACTTACCAATGCCAGTAAAAGTTTCAGGTACTAATGAAAATCCTAATTGGAGTTCATTATCAAACTTTAATATTTTGCACGATACTCCTCATAGCCCTTACTTTTTAGATAACCTAACTGTTGGTGCTGATGGAGAAAGAAGAAGAAGTAATTTAGCAGACGGAATGCGTCCTGTAGCAACTTCTTTCGGTGGTGAAATGAAATTTGATTTAGGTAATGATTGGAAAGTTGAAGAACGTTTCAGACAAAACTATCACAATGGTAGATTTGTTTCTCCATTTCCTGCTGAAGTTGCAACTGCTGCTTCATTTGCAACAGGATTCGGAGTTCCAAATTTAACATACGCTAACGGACCATTAGCTGGTCAAAACTTTGCTAGTAATGGATTAGTAATGAGAATTCATACATTTGATACTGAAATAAACAATTTCAACAACTTTACAAATGATATGAAATTGACAAAAAAATTCGGAAACTTTGATTTGACTTTAGGATATTACAAAGCATTCCAAAATATCAATATGTCATGGTTGTGGAATTCTTACTTACTTGAAGTTAAAGGAGAAAATGCAGCGTTATTAAATGCTGGACCTAACTCGGTAAACGGATTGTATGCATATGGTGTTCCAGCTTGGGGTAACTGTTGTACAAGAAATTATGATGCAAATTATGAAGTAACTGCTCCTTATGTTGCAGGTCAATTAAAAGTGAATGATAAATTTAATGTAGATATGAGTTTGCGTTTTGATTCAGGAAAAGCAAGAGGATCTTATGCAGGTGCAACTCAAGCACTAAATTTAGATGTTAACAATAACGGAACAATTGAAGGTCCAGAAGCAAGTGTTTCTGTAGTTGATAATGCTAACAGAAAACCAATTAACTATGATTATGATTATGTATCTTACTCATTTGGTGGAAACTATTTATTAACTGATAATCAATCTGTTTTTGCAAGATACAGTCGTGGTGGAAGAGCTAATGCTGATCGTTTATTATTCGGTCCAAATGTATTAAATGATGGTTCTGCAGTTCCTGGTTTAAGTGCTGATATGGTTAATCAAGCAGAATTAGGTTTCAAAAGAAAAGGTCAAAATTCATCAATTTATGCAACAGCTTTCTATGCAAATGTATCTGAACAAAACTGGGACTTTGGAGGTTCTGGTGGAGGAATCAGACAAATTCAAAGAAAATATAATTCTTATGGTTTAGAATTAGAAGGAAACTATAAAGTTAAAAACTTCTCAATAAATGGAAGTGTAACTTACACAAAAGCTGAAATTGCTGATGATGTAGTAACTCCAGCTTTAAATGGAAACAAACCTCGTCGTCAAGCAGATTTTATTTACAACATTGTACCAGCTTTCAAATTTGGTTCAAACAAGCAACATAATTTTGGATTCTCTGTAATAGGAACTACAAAATCTTATGCTCAAGATGATAACAAACTAGTTATGCCAGGATATGCTTATGTTAATCCATTTATCAATGTTGAGTTAACTAAAGGACTTTCAGCTTCTTTAAATGTAAATAACGTATTTGATACAATCGGTATTACAGAAGTAGAAGAAGGAAGTATTACTGAAAATACAGATAACATTGTTAGAGCTAGATCAATTAATGGAAGAACAACTTCATTAACAATTGCTTATAGATTCTAATAAAAAAGTTCATGTTTAATTTTGATAATTCCTATATCAGTCAGAAGCTGATATGGGAATTATTTTTAAAACACTAAACTATTTAAAAACATTAAAAAATGAAAAAATTACTACTTTTACTTTTCTTTTTTACGGCTTTTATTCCTTCACAATTGCACGCACAAGAAACATCAAAAAAAGCGATTATCGTATACGGAAGTGATGATTGTCATCATTGTATTGATACAAAAGCTTACCTAAAAAAAAATAATATTGAATTCGTTTTTTTTGATATTGACAAAAATGCTGTTGCACTAAAAGAAATGCTCGCCAAATTAAAAAATGCTGGAATAAGTACTTCCAATTTAGGGATTCCAGTAATTGATAAGCAAGGTGTTATTTTTACAAATAATGGTGTTTTCGAAGAGTTTTTAAAAAAACTAAATTAAAAAATGTCTAACAAACCTTCACTAAGCTTTTGGCAAATTATAAATATGAATGTTGGATTTTTCGGAATCCAATATAGTTTTGGTTTGCAACAAAGTGCTGTAAATCCTATATACGATTTTCTTGGTGCAAGTCCAGATGAATTGCCTTTACTTAATCTTGCAGGACCACTTACAGGTTTACTAATTCAACCTATAATTGGTGCTTTAAGTGATAAAACCTGGTTGCCAAAATTTGGAGGAAGAAGAAAACCTTACTTTTTTATTGGTGCATTGGTTTGCAGTATTGCTTTATTTTTATTTCCATTTAGTAGTTCTTTATGGATGGCCGCAGGTTTATTATGGATTTTAGATGCAGGAAATAACACTGCAATGGAACCATATCGAGCTTTTATTGCCGACAAACTAGACGAATCGCAACAACCATTGGGTTTTCAAGCGCAAAGTTTTTTTACTGGTTTTGGACAAACATTAGCGAATGTCTCCTTATTTATTTTTCCTTTAATTTTTATAGGAACAACCGGAAAACTTCCAACATGGGTTTTTGCTTCGTTTATTTTAGGTGCAGTTTGTTCTGTAGTCTCAGTTTGGTGGAGTTCGCACACTACTAAAGAAATTCCTCCAACCGAGGAAGAATTACAAAAAATAGAAGCAGAAAAAATTAATCTTCTCACACCATTTATAGATATTTTTTCAGCAGTAAAAGATATGCCAAAAGTAATGTGGCAATTAGCTTTAGTTTATTTATTTCAATGGTATGCCTTGTTCTGTTATTGGCAAAACTCATCTAAAAGCATTGCGCTTTCAGTGTGGAATACTTCTCCAGAAAAGGATATGAAATTATATGGTGAAGCTGTAAGTTGGACAGGATTAGTAAACGGTTGGTACAATATTGTTACTTTTTTAGTTGCCTTTTTACTAGTAGGTTTTGCTAAAAAATATTCTGCAAAATATGTCCATTTCACTTGTTTGATTCTTGCGGCTATAGGATTTTTATTGTTTCCACATATTGAAAATAAATATTTATTATTTCCTGCAATTACCGGTTTCGGAATTGGTTGGGCAAGTATGATGGGAATTCCTTATTTAATGGTTGTTGCTAACATTCCAAAGGAGCGATATGGAGTTTATATGGGAATTATAAACATGATGATTGTAATTCCAATGTTTATTCAAACGTTGACTTTTGGTTATGTTTTAAAGAATTTTCTAAATAACGACCCAAGACAAGCTATAACTTTTGCAGGAATTTTATTAGTAATTAGTGCTATTTGCACTCTTTTTATTAAAGTGAAAAACAGTAATCAAAATACTTAATTTGAAAAATATAGCATACAATAAAGCCATTGAATTATTGCATAAAGTCGCTACTCCAAGTGGTTTCTTAGCAAGTGCTGAAAAAACAACTAATTATCAGAGAGTTTGGGCTCGTGATGGAGTTATTTGTGGTTTAGCAGCTTTGGCATCTGGCGATGAAATGCTAATTGAAACATTCAAAAAAACATTAGAAACATTAGCAAACAATCAACATAGTAACGGAACGATTCCTTCAAATGTATTAATTGATGGTAGTTTTAAAGAAGTAAGTTACGGTGGATTAGCAGGAAGAGTAGATGCAGTTACATGGTTTGTAATTGGAGTATGTCAATATGCTAAGCAAACCGATAATGCCGAGTTTGTTATAAAATATAAATCTCATATCGAAAAATGTTTGTCATTATTAGAAGCATGGGAATTTAACAATAAGCATCTAATGTATGTTCCTTTATCAGGGAATTGGGCAGATGAATACATTACAGATGGATATGTATTGTATGATCAATTACTCCGAATTTGGGCGCTGAAAAGTTATAATTATTTTCAAAAAGAAGAGGTAATTTCAAATAAAATAGACAAAATTATTGAGCAAGTAGAAATAAACTTTATACCAAAATCAACTGGAGAAAAATACCATCAAAGAGCTTATGATGAAATGAATTTTCAAGATTTCATGCCGTGTTCTTTTTCTCCTTCTGGTTATAAAACACAATTTGATGCTTTTGCAAATTCATTAGTTTTATTGCTAAATATTGGCTCAAAAGAATTTCAAAAAAAAATTATTGATTTTTCAAATTCTTTAGCATCTGAAACTAATTTAGGTTTGATTCCAGCTTTTTGGCCTCCAGTTTTTCCAAATGATGAACATTGGAATTTATTGAAGAACAATTGCAAATATGAATTTAGAAATTATCCGTATGAATTTCACAACGGCGGAAGTTGGCCAATGGTCAATGGCTTTTTTGGATTAGCATTACTTTCAAAAGATAAAAATGCTGATGCAGAAATTATTTTAGAGAGAATAAATCATGCAAATGCAATAAGTGAGTTTTCATTTTATGAAAATTTCAATACTACAACTCAAGAGCCAAATGGTGTAGCTTTTTGTGCTTGGAGCGCAGCAGCTAGTGTTCTAGTTCATCAATCATTATATAATAATTTTAAAATATTTTTTTAATTGAAATCTATAGATATCATAAGTATAGGCGAAGTTTTAATCGATTTTATTGGTCATGAGGTGAACACTTCAATCAATAGAACCAAAGATTATCATCGTTTTTTAGGAGGTTCTCCTACAAATGTTGCAGTTAATGCTTCTCGTTTAGGATTGAATGCAGTATTAGTAGCATCATGCGGACAAGATGGTTTAGGCGATTATGTTGTTAGAAAATTAAAATCGAATAATGTAAATACATCACAAATTAGAAAGTCAGAATCGGCTCCAACATCTGTAATTTTTGTTTCGAAATCAACCGAAACACCCGATTTTATTCCTTACAGACAAGCCGATTGCGAAATTTTTGAAACTCAACTTCCAGATGAGATTATTGCTGATGCTAAAATTTTCCACACAACTTGCTTTGCATTAAGTAAAAATCCTGCAAGACAAACAATTTTAAATAGAGCAAAAAAAGCAAAAGAGTTAGGACTAAAATTAAGTATTGATATTAATTTTTCTGAGAGAATTTGGCCAAATAGAGAAGAGGCAAAACAGGTTTTAAAAGAATATTTAGCAAATGATCCATTAGTTAAATTAAGTGAAGATGATTGTTATCGATTATTTTCAGAAGTAAAAACTGAGGACTATATATTCGAATATTTTCATAATCTAGGAGCAACAACAATCTGCTTAACTAAAGGGAAAAATGGTGTAGCTGTTTCTGATTTAAACCAAGGTTTGTTTTTTCAAGAAGCTATTCATATAGATGAAATAAAGGATACAACAGGTGCAGGTGATGCCTTTTGGACCGGTTTTTTATATGCTCAAATAGAAGGTAAAAACCTTAATGAGAGTATCACAATAGCACAAAAATTAGCAACCATAAAGCTTCAAAATGTTGGACGATTGCCAGACAATATCAATATAAAAAGCATAATAGAATAATAAAGTTAGTTTGAGTTTTGTTTAATGTAAAGCTGTGGTTTTAAATCACAGCTTTTTCTATTTGTATTAATTTGAAATTTATTTAAAAGAAAAGCTATAATTGTTTCCATTTTCCATTCAGACTTTTACCTTTGTAGGTCAGAATAAAAAGAAAAGAAAATGCACAAAGACAATAAACGTAGAGAAGCACTTTTATATCACGCTAAACCTACTCCAGGTAAAATTAAGGTTGTTCCAACAAAAAAATATGCAACACAAAGAGATTTGTCTTTAGCCTATTCACCAGGTGTTGCTGAGCCTTGTTTAGAGATTGCAAAAGACGTTAATAACGTTTATAAATATACATCCAAAGGTAATTTAGTTGCTGTTATTTCCAACGGAACTGCTGTTTTAGGATTAGGAGACATTGGACCAGAAGCTTCAAAACCAGTAATGGAAGGAAAAGCATTATTGTTTAAAATCTTCGCAGACATAGATGTGTTTGATATTGAAGTGGATACTAAAAACATTGAAGAATTTATTGCTACTGTAAAAAATATTGCTCCAACTTTTGGCGGAATTAATCTAGAAGATATCAAAGCGCCAGAATCTTTCGAAATAGAAAGACGTTTGGTTGAGGAATTAAATATTCCTGTAATGCATGATGATCAACATGGAACCGCAATTATATCTTCTGCAGCATTATTAAATGCATTAGAATTAGCAGAAAAAGATATCGAAAAGGTTAAATTAGTTGTTTCTGGAGCTGGTTCAGCTGCATTAGCTTGTGCCAACTTATATGTTTTGTTAGGAATCCAACCTCAAAATATAATTATGTTTGATAAAGATGGAGTTTTATCAAGTGACAGAACCGACTTGTCTGAATTACAAAAAAGATATTCTTTCGGTAAAAAAGGAACTACACTAGCAGAAGCATTGAATAATGCAGATGTTTTTTTAGGACTTTCAGCAGGAAATATTCTAACTCCAGAAATGCTATTGGGAATGGCAAAAGATCCTATTGTTTTTGCAATGGCAAATCCAACTCCCGAAATCGATTACAATCTTGCAATAGATACAAGGAAAGATATAATTATGGCAACTGGTCGTTCAGATCATCCTAATCAAGTAAATAATGTTTTAGGTTTCCCTTATATTTTTAGAGGCGCGCTAGATGTTAGAGCAACTAAGATTAACGAAGCTATGAAAATGGCAGCAGTTAGAGCTTTAGCAGCATTAGCAAAAGAAATGGTTCCTGAGCAAGTTAATATTGCTTATGGTGAAACTAGATTAAATTTTGGTAGAGATTATATAATTCCAAAACCATTTGACCCAAGGTTGATTACTATGGTGGCTCCGGCTGTAGCAAAAGCCGCAATGGATAGTGGTGTAGCTTTAAATCCAATTACGGATTGGGAAAAATATGAAAGTGAATTGTTAGAACGAATGGGTTCTGATAATAAAATGGTTAGATTGCTTACCAACAGAGCTAAAACAGATCCAAAGAGAATTGTTTTTGCAGAAGCTGACCAACTGGATGTATTAAAAGCAGCCCAAATTGTTTATGAAGAAGGTATCGGACATCCAATTTTATTGGGAAGAAAAGAAGATATTTTAGAACTGAAAGAAGAAATTGGTTTTGATGCTGATGTACCAATTTTAGATCCTAAAACAAAAGAAGAAGATAAAAGAAGATTAGAATACGCCGAAATCTTTTGGAAAGAAAGAAGAAGAAAAGGAATATCACAACTCGATGCTCAAAAGTGGATGCGCGAGCGAAATTATTTTGCTGCAATGATGGTCAACCAAGGTGATGCTGATGCTATGGTTTCAGGATATTCAAGAAGTTATCCTTCAGTAGTAAAACCATTAATGCAATTAATAGGAAAAGCACCTGGAATATCTCTAATTGCTTCTACCAATATGATGATGACTAATCGTGGACCTATGTTCTTGTCAGATACTGCAATTAACCCAAATCCATCTGCTGATGATTTAGCAAAAATTGCTTTAATGACAGCAAAAACCGTTAGAATGTTTGGTATTGAACCTGTAATTGCTATGGTTTCGTTCTCAAATTTTGGTTCGTCAAACTATGAAAGTGCTAATAAAGTTAGAGAAGCAGTAGCATATTTACATCACTATTACCCAGATTTGATTGTAGATGGTGAAATTCAAACTGATTTTGCATTAAATCCTGAAATGCTTCAAAAGAAATTTCCATTTTCTAAATTGGCTGGAAAAAAAGTAAATACTTTGATTTTTCCTAATTTGGAAGCAGCAAATATTACGTACAAACTTCTTAAAGAATTATACAAAGTTGATTCTATTGGACCAATTGTAATGGGAATGGATAAGCCAGTTCATATCTTCCAATTGGGAGCAAGTGTTGAGGAAATGGTTAATATGGCAGCAGTTGCAGTTGTTGATGCACAAGAGAAAAATAAACGAATTAAGAATTTTGACGTAAAAAAATAGCAGAAAATCGGCATTAGTTATGCCAATTAAACTTTTTTGTTATATTTGGAAAGCATAATAAAAACTATGATAGCACATATTCAAGGAAAATTAGTTGAAAAAACACCAACAGAAGTTGTAATCGACTGCAATGGTGTAGGTTATCATATTAATATTTCACTACATACTTATTCCTTATTACCCAATGCCGATTTTGTAAAATTATTTACGCATTTGATGGTAAAGGAAGATTCCCATTCATTGTATGGATTTGTAGAAAAATCGGAGCGTGAAATATTTAAAATGTTACTTTCTGTTTCTGGTATTGGAGCAGGAATTGCAAGAACAATGCTTTCCTCATTAGAACCAAAACAAATTATTCAAGCATTAGCCAGCGGAGATGTTGCAACTATTCAGTCTATTAAAGGGATTGGAGGTAAAACAGCACAACGTGCCATCCTTGATTTGAAGGATAAAGTGTTAAAAATTTACGATTTAGACGAAGTTTCTATGTCACAAAGCAATACAAATCGAGATGAAGCGTTATCTGCTTTGGAGGTTTTAGGTTTTGTTAGAAAAACTTCCGAAAAAATAGTAGATAAAGTGATAAGTCAAAATCCCGATGCTACCGTTGAAGTTATTATTAAACAAGCATTAAAAAATTTATAATTGTTGAAAACATATTACCAAAAATATACTTCATTTATTTTTAAAACAGCGTGCTTTCTAAGTTTGCTGTTAACTGGGCAACTTTCTTTTGCTCAAGATGACGAAGTGAACGATTCAATAAAAGGATATAATACAGGAGCTATTAATCTGGCTAATCCTAAAAGTGTGGTTGAGGCATATACTTATGACCCAATAACTAATATGTATGTTCTTACAAAAACTTTTGAAGGTTTTAATATCAATTATCCCATCATTCTTACTCCAAAAGAATATGAAAAATTGGTATTAAAAGAGTCTATGCATGAATACTTCAAGAACAAATCTAAAGCCGTTGACGGTAAAGGAACTGAGGCAGATAAAAAGAATTTATTACCAAGATATTATGTGAATTCAAGTTTCTTCGAAACCATTTTTGGAGGAAATACTATAGATGTAAAACCAACAGGTTCTGTCGAAGTAGATTTAGGTTTTAGACATACTAGACAAGACAACCCATCCTTTTCGCCAAGAAATAGAGCTACAACAACTTTCGATTTTGACCAAAGAATTAGTATGAGTTTGATGGGAAAAGTAGGTACAAGATTAAATGTAAATGCCAATTATGATACCCAATCTACTTTTGCATTTCAAAATCTTATCAAATTAGAATACGCTCCAACAGAAGACGATATTATTCAAAAAATTGAAGTAGGTAACGTAAACATGCCTCTTAATAGTTCATTGATAAGAGGAGCACAAAGTTTATTTGGGGTAAAAGCACAATTACAATTTGGAAAGACTACAGTAACAGGAGTATTCTCTGAACAAAAATCACAAACAAAAACCGTTACTTCTCAAGGTGGTGGAACTATCCAAAATTTTGAACTTTTTGCTCAAGAATATGATGCTGATAGACACTTTTTCCTGTCGCAATACTTCAAAAACAAATACGATTACTCTTTAAGAAATTATCCTCAAATTGATAGTCGAGTTCAAATTACACGTATTGAGGTTTGGTTAACAAACAGACAAAACAGAGTTACTACAAACAATAATAATCTAAGAAATATTATTGCCTTACAAGATTTAGGTGAAGCTCCTTTAAATGAATCTGGAACTTTAAATCCAATTCCAGCTACAGAAATAGTGGCGATTAATCCGGCAGATAATCCTGGAAATAGCTTTTTCTTAGCACCTATTGATACTCCTTCTAAAAACTCAAATAATAAATATGATCCTGCTTTAATAACTTTAGGTGGCGGTTTCTTAAATACAAACATTAGAGAAATTGTAACTTCTAATTCTGGGTTTAATAACTCGGTTGCTGTAAGTGAAGGAATTGATTATGCAAAATTAGAAAATGCAAGAAAACTTAGTCCAAACGAGTTTACTTATCACCCACAATTGGGATACATCTCTTTACAACAGCGTTTAGCAAATGACGAAGTTCTTGCTGTAGCATATCAATATACTATTGGAGACCAAGTATACCAAGTAGGTGAATTTGGTAATGATGGAGTAGAAGCAACACAAGTAGACCCAAGTGGAGTTCCATCATCTCAAGCATTAATATTGAAAATGCTTAAAAGTAGTTTAACCACTGTTGAAAAACCAATTTGGGGATTGATGATGAAAAACATCTATCAAATTCCAGGTGGTTTTCAATTGCAAAAAGAAGATTTTAAATTCAATATCTTATATACTGATCCATCTCCATTAAATTATATTACACAGGCTAATTCTACTACACCACTTCCTGCTGGAGTTGAACAAACACCTTTATTAAAAGTTTTTGGAATTGACCAATTGAACTATAACAATGACCCACAAAACGGAGGTGACGGATTCTTCGATTTTATTCCAGGATTGACTGTAGATCAACAAAATGGTAGATTGATTTTTACTTCTGTAGAACCTTTCGGTAAGTACTTATTTGAAAAGTTAAGAAGTGGAGCAGGTGAAGATTACAATGGTGATCCAACTTTAGTTTACAACGCCAATCAAGCGAAATACGTTTTTAGAACCTTATATAAAAGTACACAGGCAGCAGCTTTGCAAGACAGTGAAAAAAATAAATTCCAACTTAGAGGTAAATTCAAATCTTCCGGTGGTGATGGAATTCCAATTGGTGCTTTCAATGTGCCTAAAGGTTCTGTAGTAGTTACAGCTGGTGGAAGAGTTCTTGTTGAAGGTGTTGATTATACTGTAAACTATCAAGCAGGTAGAGTACAAATTCTTGATCCGGCATTATCGGCTTCGAATACTCCAATTGAAGTTTCTGTAGAGAACAACTCTGTTTTTGGTCAACAAACAAGACGTTTTTTTGGTGTAAATGTAGAGCACAAATTTTCTGAAAAATTCATTTTAGGAGCTACGTTCTTAAAAATGACAGAAAGACCTTTTACTCAAAAATCTAACTACGGACAAGAATCGGTTAACAATTCTATTTACGGAATAAATACTGCTTATTCAACAGAAGTACCTTTCTTGACCAGATTGGTAAATAAACTTCCAAATATAGATACTGATGTTCCTTCTGTGGTTTCTTTTAGAGGTGAAGTAGCTTACTTGCAACCTAATTCTCCAAAAGCCGATCGTTTTGAAGGTGAAGCCACTATTTATGTTGACGATTTTGAAGGTTCACAAACAACCATCGATTTAAAATCGCCTTTTTCTTGGTATTTATCTTCTACACCAGAAAAACCAACCACAGGAGTATTACCAAGTTATCCTGACTTTGGAGGAACTTCTAATGGTTTAGAATATGGGTTTAAAAGAGCAAAATTGGCTTGGTATACTATTGACCCAGTTTTCTACACCCAAAGACCATCTGGAATTTCTGAAGATGATTTGTCATTAAATTCCACACGAAGAATTTTTAGTCAAGAGTTGTTTCCAAATACAGTTATAGCTCAGGGACAAACTCAAGTTGTAAATACTTTAGATTTAACGTATTTTCCAAATGAGCGTGGTCCATACAATTTTAATACGGCAACTGCACCAGATAACACTATACCAAATCCTCAAGATAATTTTGGTGGAATAGTTCGTGCGTTAAATTCAACCAATTTTGAACAATCTAATGTTGAGTACGTGCAATTTTGGATGTTAGATCCTTATTTTGATCCAGGAAATCCTTCTGCTCAAACTCCAAGTACAAACATTGGTAAAGTGTATTTAAATCTTGGTGAAATATCAGAAGATGTTCTTAAAGACGGAAGAAAATTTTATGAAAATGGAGTTGGTAATAATCAAATATTAGTAAATCCGCAACCGCTTTGGGGAGATGTTCCAGCTTCACAATCGTTAATCTATGCTTTCGATTCTGATCCGGGAAATAGAACGGCTCAAGATGTTGGTTTTAATGGATTGAACGATGCTCAAGAAGCAGCTAAGTTTCCAACGTTTTCTTCTTTTGCCGATCCAGCAGTTGATAATTTTACTTATTTCTTAAATACTACTGGAAATATTTTTGATCGTTATAAAAATTATAATGGAACAGAAGGCAATTCACCAATTGATGTAACAGATACCAATCGTGGTTCTACAACGGTTCCAGATGTTGAAGACATCAACAGAGACAATACCATGAATACTATCAATGCTTATTATGAATATGGTATTGATGTTAGGCCAGGAATGGCAGTAGGAAACACTAGATACGTTACCGATGTAAGAGAAACTACGGTAACATTATCAAATGGTGAAACCACTCAAGCAAGATGGATTCAGTTCAAAGTACCAGTTTCGCAACCTGAAAATACAGTTGGAAGCATTTCAGATTTTCGTTCTATAAGATTTATGAGACTTTTTATGACAGGTTTTACAAGTCAAATTACGTTGCGTTTTGGAACTTTAGATTTAGTGCGTGGTGAATGGAGAAGATTTGAAAACACCTTAGATCCAACAGATACAGATACTTCTGATGATGGTACCGATTTTGATTCTCAAGCGGTAAATATTCAAGAAAACGGTGATAGACTACCTATTCGTTATGTAACACCTCCAGGGGTTCAATTAGAAGAGCTGTTTTTAAATAATACCTTAATCCCACAAAACGAGCAATCGTTAGCATTGAGAGTAGATGGAGATGGTTTAGAGCCAGGAGATTCTAGAGCAGTGTTTAAAAACGTAAGCGTAGATATGCGTCAGTTTAAAAAACTGAAAATGTTTGTGCACGCAGAAGCACCAGCCGATGATGTTCCTTCATTGGAAGATGATGAAATGGTTGCCTTCATTCGTTTTGGTAATGACTTTACAGAAAACTTTTATCAAGTTGAGATTCCATTAAAGAAAACTCAATTTGGAGATAATTCACCAGAAGGTGTTTGGCCAGAATCTAATAGAATAGATATTTCTACAGAATTACTAACCAAGCTGAAAATCTTAGCTTTAAATTATGTTTACACACCAGGCGAAATTTTTTATAGAAATGAAGATGATCCAGACATGAATCCTTCAGCTTTTGGTAAAGTAAATAAATTAAGATTAGGTATTCGAGGAAATCCTAATTTTGGATTAGTAAGAACATTAATGGTTGGGGTAAAAAACCAAACAGATGATTTAAATACACCGCAACATCCGTTAAATCCTAGACGTATTAAAGGTGAAGTATGGTTTAATGAACTTCGTCTTGCCGAAATGGACAACAAAGGTGGTATGGCAGCAGTTGCGAGTTTAGATGGTAATCTTGCTGATTTTGCTAACGTTTCTGCTACTGGTAGATTAAGTACCATAGGTTTTGGAACTTTAGAGCAAGGACCAAACGAAAGAAGTCGTGAAGACATCCTACAATATAACGTAGTGACCAACATGAGTTTAGGAAAACTTTTACCAAAAAAATGGGGAATAAATCTTCCGTTTAATTATGCTGTTGGTGAAGAGTTTATTACGCCTAAATACGATCCTTTCAATCAAGATATCGAATTGCAACAATTAATTGATGTAACGGCTGATGAAGCAGAAAAACGAAATATTAGAAATAGAGCAATTGATTATACTAAGAGAAAAAGTATCAACTTTATTGGTGTGAAAAAAGAACGTGGCGAAAAACAAAAACCACATTTCTATGATCCAGAAAACTTGACACTTTCTTATTCATACAATCAAGTAGATAGACATAATTTTGAATTAGAAAATTTCACAGATCAACAAGTAAACACTACTGCTGATTATACATTTGCATTCCAATCTAAACCAATTGAACCTTTCAAAAAAGTGAAAACGTTCAAGAAAAGTAGCTATTGGAAATTATTGAGCGATTTTAATTTCAATTATTTACCTGCAAATATCTCTTTCAGTTCTAATATCATTCGTCAATTTAATAGACAACAATTTAGATTAGTTGATGTAGAAGGTCTTGGTTTGGATGCTTTATACCAAAGAAATTTCTTGTTCAATTATCAATATGGATTTAATTATAACTTAACTAAATCATTGAAACTTAATTTTAATGCTACTTCCAATAATATAGTTAGAAATTACATGGACGAAAACAATAATCCAGATAACTCCTACACAATTTGGACAGATTATTGGAATATTGGTTCACCAAACCAACACAACCAACAGTTAACAGTAAACTACGAATTGCCATTAAACAAAATTCCATTCTTGAGTTTTGTGAAATCTAGTTATACTTATACAGGTAATTTTAGTTGGCAACGTTCTTCATTGGCATTCTCATCTGTTATTTCTAACGGAATTGAGTACAGTTTAGGTAACACAATTCAAAATGCAGGTTCTCATAAATTGAATACCCAATTCAATATGGAAACTTTTTACAAGTATTTAGGATTGAATAAAACCAAAAAGCAAACCAAAACGACACAAGTTGGTCCACCAAAACCTGGTCAAAAAGTAACTAGTCAAGCAACTACTCCAGCTAAAGATAGAAACATTTTTGTAGATGGTTTAGTTGGTGTTTTAACAAGTGTGAAAAACATTCAAATCAATTACACCGAAAATCAAGGAACTGCTTTGCCAGGATTCCTGCCTAGTATTGGTTTCTTTGGAACGGCTAAACCTTCTTTAGGATTTGCTTTTGGTTCGCAAGATGATATTCGTTTTGAAGCTGCTAAAAATGGTTGGTTAACATCTTATCCAGAATTCAATTTAAATTATACTCAAATTCTAACTAGAACACTAGATTATACGGCTAATATTGATTTATTTCCAGATTTCAAAATCGACTTGAGTGGAAATAGAACGTATGCTAATAATTTCTCAGAACAGTACGACGTTTCTCCGGATGGAAATTACAATTCAAGATCGCCATACAGTACAGGAAATTTTGCAATTTCAACAGTTTTGATTAAAACCGCATTTAAGAATAGTGACGAGTTTGGTTCAGAAGCTTTTGATGATTTTAGAGAAAATCGTTTAAAAATAGCAAACAGATTGGCCTCAATTTATTACGGAGGCGCACCTTATGCAGTCGATGCTGAAGGATATCCTGCTGGTTTTGGCAAAAATAGTCAATCGGTTTTATTGCCAGCATTCTTAGCTGCCTACACAGGTGCTGGAGCTTCAGATGTTTCCTTAGGAATCTTGAGAAATTTCCCAATTCCTAACTGGAATGTAAAATATAATGGATTAATGCGTTATAAATACTTTAAAGATAAATTCAAACGTTTCTCTTTACAACATAATTATAAAGCATCTTACACAATAAATTCATTCCGATCTAATCTAGATTACCAAGAAGGTGTAAATCCACTAAACGGGAATTTATATGAAAGAACTCTTGTTGGAAATGTGAATTTAGTAGAACAATTTAATCCTTTAATTCGTTTAGATTTAGAAACTAAAAGTTCGTTCAAGTTTCTGGCTGAAATGAAAAAAGACAGAGCGTTATCATTAAGTTTCGATAATAATCTATTAACAGAAGTAAAAGGAATTGAATATGTAATTGGAACTGGTTATCGTTTTAAAGATGTAATTTTTTCAACTAAATTAGCTGATGATCCTTCTGGGGTTATAAAAAGCGATATCAATTTGAAAATAGATTTCTCTTACAGAAACAATAAAACCATTGTACGTTATTTAGATTATAACAACAATCAATTAGGTGGAGGACAAAACATTTGGTCTGCAAGATTAACTGCCGATTATTCGTTTAGTAAAAACCTAACTGCGATTTTCTATTACGATCATTCGTTCTCTCAAGCAGTAATTTCAACATCATTCCCATTGACAAATATTAGAGGTGGATTCACTTTAAGATATAACTTTGGAAATTAATTGAAATAGTGATAAAAATCATTTTAAAAATTTAAGAATAAACAATACATTTGACCTGAATTTAAACTTACAAACAAAATGAGCATACCAACTAATTTAAAATACACAAAAGACCACGAATGGGTTTCTATGGATGGTGATGTAGCAACTATCGGAATTACACATTTCGCTCAAAGCGAATTGGGTGATATCGTTTATGTTGAAGTTGAAACACTAGACCAAACTCTTGAAAGAGATGAGGTTTTTGGAACTGTTGAAGCTGTAAAAACAGTTTCTGATTTATTTTTACCAATGTCTGGTGAAATTATCGAATTCAACGAAGACCTTGAACGCAATCCAGAAACTGTAAATTCAGATCCTTATGGAGCAGGATGGATGGTGAAAGTAAAAGTATCTGATGTTTCTCAATGGGACGAATTATTAGATAGCGAAGCTTACGCAAGTTTGATAGGTGCATAATAAAAAAATATTTTTCCTACTAGCCATTCTTTGGACACTTGTTGTTACATATTTGAGTTTGGCTACATTTGACGATGTTAGTAGTGATATAGAAGTTCCATATAAAGACAAACTCGCGCATTTTACATTCTATATGATGTTTGTAGTTTTGTGGGCGTTGTTTTTTAAACAAAGTAAATACAATTATAAAATTTTATTTGCTGCTATCGGCTACGGAATAGTAATGGAAATTTGCCAACAGCTATTCACAACAACAAGAAGCGCAGATGTTTTTGATGTTATTGCCAATACAGTAGGAGCAATAGTAGGATTACTTATAATTACTAAGATATTTAACAACAAAACCACTCATTGAGTGGTTTTGTTGTTTTATTGAAACAATTTAAATATACTCTTATAAATAAGTTTATTTAGAATATTAAACATCATTACTTCATTATTTTCTATTTTCGCCACAAATAAATTGGATACAGATTTTTTGTACCTTTATCGTTTCTAATAATCAAGAAAATGAACATCAAACACTATTTAGATTCTACTTATCTAAAAACACCCGAGCAAGCTGGACTCTCTGTTGATGAAAACACCAAAGTTGTTCAAGGATTTATCCAAGAAGCTATCGATGAAGGTTTTAAACTTATCATGATTCGTCCTGATATGGTCGCGATGGCTAGAAAAATGATTAGTAAGGCTAATTCAATGGTTACGATAGGAACTGTAATTGGTTTTCATGAAGGAACTTATTCATTGGAAGATAAACTTACCGAAGCTAAAAAAGCGATTGAAGATGGTGTAGATGATTTAGATTTTGTATGCAATTATGAAGCGTTCAAAAGAGGTGAGATAGATCTTGTAAAAAAAGAAGTTCTCGAAGGAACCAAACTTGGACTAGATCATCACAAAATAGTAAAATGGATTATTGAAGTGGCAGCCTTAAGTAACGACCAAATTATCCAAATTTCTTCTTTGATTAAGAAGGTTGTGATGTCTAATTTTAAAGAAGAGTGTTATCATTCGGTTTATGTAAAATCATCAACAGGTTTTTACAAAACAGAAAATGGTTTGCCAAATGGAGCAACGGTGCCAACTATAATAATGATGTTAGAAAATGGTTCGCCTCTCTCTATTAAAGCTGCAGGTGGCGTTAGAACCTATGATGAAGCAGTGGAAATGATTAATCTTGGTGTAAAAAGAATAGGAACTTCATCTGCCAAGGCCATTGCTAACGGACAAACAACAAACAGCGATTACTAAATTATATTCAAAATAGGATGTTTAATAAAATAACGATAGCTTTTTTACTTTTAAATGCATTATTGGTTACTGCTCAAAAAGGAAGTGAACAAATGCCAATTTTTCCAAACTGTGAGAAATTACAAGCAAAAGAACTTGAAAATTGTTTCAATACTGAAGTGCAAAATTTTGTTTATAATAATTTTCAAGTACCTACTAAGTTAAAAGACAACAACTACAAAGGAAGTGTAATAGTCTTGTTTGAGGTTGACGATAAAGGAACTTTCAAAGTACAATATGTTGATGCTAACGATGAAGATTTAGTAAAAGAAAGTAAACGAGTTTTTGCTGCTATGCCAAAAGTGAGTCCGCCAACGTATAACGGAAAGCCAACTTATGCAAAGTATACAATCAAAATAGCAATTCCTCTTCAAAGTGCTGCTGAAATTCAAGCAGAAAAGGAGAAAGAGATTGAGGCTAGCAAGCCAACGACTATTTACTCGCCAAAAGATAAAAATAAAGAACTAACAGAATTTGATAGTATCGTTTATAAAAAGTTCAATAACCCACAGTTTCAAAGTCATTTGAGCATTCCATTGTCGCATAGTTTTTATGCGCAATTTGATCCAGCGATGAATCAAGTAGGTAGTAATAATCATACGGCATCCAAACCTTATACTTATGCTGAAGTTTCTAAATATTACAATTTAGAAGCAGAAAATCAAAAGCTAATGAAGAACAAAACTTCATGGTGGGGAAAAAAGATTTGGAATGAAAATACAGTTGCCATTCAAGGAGATGATTATTGGTTTACTATGAATCCTATTTTCGATTTGCAAATGGGTAAAAGCGATCCAAGTGTCGCAGATTATACTTATGTAAACACTCGTGGAATTCAAGTGCGAGGTGGTTTAGGAAGTCAATTAAACTTTACCACAACCATTTTTGAAAGTCAAGGTCGTTTTGCTGATTATTTTAATAATTATGCAGTTTCGATTAAACCATCAGGAGGAAATCCGGCAATAATTCCAGGAATTGGAATCGCAAAAGAATTCAAATCAGATGCTTTCGATTTTCCTATGGCAGAGGCAAATTTAACTTTCGCACCAAATAAGTTTATTGATTTACAATTGGGGTATGGAAGAAATTTTTTAGGTGATGGATATCGTTCGCTGTTTTTAACAGATGGTGTAAGTCCTGTTCCTTATTTTAAAATAAACACTACTTTCTGGAAAATTAAATATACCAACAATTATATGTGGATGAAAGATGTTAGAAATGACGCCACAATTGATGGAACTTATGCAACAAAGTTTGTTGCAAACCATTATTTAAGTTGGAATGTTACTAAAAGATTCAATTTAGGTTTTTTCGAATCGGTAGTTTGGTCTAAACAAAACGATAGAGGATTTGACATGAGTTTCGTAAATCCGATTATTTTTTATAGAGCAGTTGAGTTTGCATCATCTTCAAGAAGCGGAAATGCCTTACTTGGTTTAACAACTAAGTACAAATGGAATAATCAAATTAATTTCTATGGACAGTTTCTAATTGATGAATTCTCATTCAATGAAGTAAAAGATGTTAATAAAAGTTGGAAAAACAAATTTGCCTACCAAATTGGAGCAAAATATTTCAATGCGTTTAATATAGAAAATCTATTGGTGCAAGTGGAGTACAATCACATTAGACCTTACGTTTATTCTCATAGTGATGCGTTAACAAATTATGGAAACAGCAACCAAAGTCTTGGACATCAATGGGGTGGGAATGCTAAAGAATTAATCGCAATTGCGCGTTATCACAAAGGAAGATATTTTGCTGATGCCAAATTAACAATGGGTGTAAGAGGTTTTGATTTTGACGCGACTAAGAATTACGGTGGAAATGTTTACTTAAGCTATAATGACAATAGAGCTTTTGATAATGGAGTTACTGTAGGACAAGGGAATAAAACTAATATTGTTATCGCCGATTTACAAGCTGGTTATTTGATAAACCCAGCTACAAATTTGAAAGCTTTCGGAAGTATTATTTACAGAAATTTTAGTCCAACAGTAGAAACAGATGCGTTGAAAAAACAAAGTACTACATGGTTTTCTCTTGGTTTGAGATGCGATATTTTTAATTGGTATTTCGATTATTAGAATTTTAAATAATTTTATGGTTTGTTTTTTGTCAAATCCTTTTTGATGAACTACTTTTGCACCATTAAAAAATCAATTTTTCAATTCCATTGAATTCTACAACTAATACACTTTCGCTCAAAGCAATCTTTAGAGATTTTAAAGAAATCACCAAGGCTGGTTTAGCAATAAGTGTTTTGTTTTCTTCAATTGCCGGCTATTTGTTAGGATTTGATGAAAGTCATCCGTTTAGTTGGACAACTTTGATAATGTTGATTGTCGGTGGGTATTGCATGGTTGGAGCGTCAAATGCTTTTAATCAAGTGATAGAAAAAGATTTGGATGCATTAATGGATAGAACTAAGAATCGTCCAGTTCCTGCAGGAAGAATGTCGCCAAATATTGCTCTGTTTGTAGCAAGTTTGTTAACGATTATTGGGTTAATCTTACTCTATTTAATCAATCCAAAAACTGCAATGTTCGGAGCGATTTCAATATTTTTATATACAAGTGCTTACACACCATTAAAAACGGTTACACCATTATCGGTTTTTGTAGGAGCAATTCCAGGAGCAATTCCTTTCATGTTAGGATGGGTTGCAGCAACAGGAAATTTCGGAATTGAAGCAGGAACATTATTCATGATTCAGTTTTTTTGGCAGTTTCCTCATTTTTGGGCAATAGGTTGGTTTTTGTATGAAGATTATGAAAAGGCAGGGTTTTTTATGTTGCCAACAGGACAAAGAGATACTAAAACAGCGACACAAATTATTTTGTACACACTTTGGCTAATAGTTGCATCACTTTTACCTTGTCTAGGGTTTACTGGGCAATTTTTTATTAGCCCAATTGCAGCAGTTTTGGTTTTTCTATTAGGTTTATGGATGCTGATTTATGCTTTTAAATTATACAAACAAAGAACGCCAAAAGCAGCTAGGGTACTAATGTTAGTAAGTGTTTCTTACATTACTTTATTGCAAATAATATATATAACAGATAAATTTTTAAGATAGTTATGATGACAACTGAAGAATATAAAGAACGCACAGCAAGGTCATACAAACTCTTGTTGATTTTTGCGATGATAAGTATGGTGATGATGTTTGCCGGTTTAACAAGCGCAATGGTTGTAAGTAAATCGAGACCAGATTGGCTTAAAGATTTTCAAATGCCAACTGCTTTTTTTATAAGCACTGCAATTATTCTTCTTTGTAGTGTAACCATTCACTTAGCAAAGAAATCAATTAAGAAAGATGATAGAAGCGCAACGACATTGTTTTTGTTAGCAACTCTTGCCTTGGGATTAGGATTTATTTATTTCCAATTTCAGGGTTTTGATCAGTTATTTAAAAACCGATTATATCCAGTTGGAGGAACGGGATCTATTACCATTTCATTCTTATATGTTTTGGTATATGTACACATGGCACACTTAGCTGGAGGTATAATTTCACTATTAATTATAATTTATAATCATTTTAAACAAAAGTACAATTCGTCCCAATTTCTTGGTATTGAGCTAGGTGCAATGTATTGGCACTTTCTTGATTTCTTGTGGATTTATTTATTTTTGTTTTTATATTTCTTTAAATAAGAAAAATATGTAAATTTGGGAACTTTTTAACAACAACTTTTTATGGGATCGACAGTTACTACTGCAAATACTGTAGGGAAATCGTGGGATGGCGGAAATAATGAGCCATTAGGAGCAAGTTACGGAAAATTAATGATGTGGTTTTTCATCGTTTCTGATGCATTAACCTTTTCTGGTTTTTTGGCTGCTTACGGTTTTTCTAGATTTAAATTCATTGAAACTTGGCCTTTAGCCGATGAAGTGTTTACACACTTTCCATTTATGCATGGGGTTTCTGCTCCAATGTATTATGTGGCATTGATGACTTTTATTCTTATCTTTTCTTCTGTGACTATGGTACTTGCTGTTGATGCAGGTCACCAAATGAAACAAGGAAAAGTAGCTTTCTACATGTTTTTAACAATCATTGGAGGTTTAATCTTCGTTGGTTCACAAGCTTGGGAATGGAAAAATTTCATTCATGGTGAATATGGTGCTGTTGAAACAAAAGGCGGAAGCATTCTGCAGTTTGTCGATAATAAAGGAAAGCGTGTCGCTTTAGCTGATTTCGCAGTTGTACTACCTGAAGAAAGAGAACAACTTACAAGAGGTAAAGGAAAATGGTTTATGGAAGAAGGAACTTTGTCTACTTATTCTGTAAATGAAGTTTTAGAAGGCTTTAAAGCTCGTCCAGACTTATTGGTTAGAACTGAAGTAATTAATAGTGCTGAAACTTTAAAAACAGCTCAAGGGTTGAATGAAGATAAATCATTAAACAAAGAAAAACATAAGTTTATTCTTTCAAGAGCGGAATCTGAGAGAAGACTAGCCGATGCAACATTGGTAGTTGAAGGTGCTAACTTACAACACAATGAATATGGAAGTAAGTTATTTGCTGATTTCTTCTTCTTCATTACTGGTTTCCACGGATTCCACGTATTCTCTGGAGTAATTATCAATATCATTATTTTCATTAATGTTCTATTAGGAACTTATGAAAAAAGAAGAACATATGAAATGGTTGAAAAAGTTGGACTTTACTGGCACTTTGTCGATTTAGTTTGGGTTTTCGTATTTACATTCTTCTATTTAGTTTAATTTTTTAGAAATTATATATTATGTCACACGAGCACGTTTCTAATACAAAAAGAATTTGGAATGTATTTTTCCTTCTTTCTGCAGTAACAATAGTAGAGGTTGTTTTGGGTATTATTAAGCCAGAATCACTTCATTTGACCAATATTTTAGGGATGAACCTTTTAAATTGGATATTCATTATTTTAACAATATTCAAAGCATATTACATTGTTTGGGCTTTCATGCACATGGAAGGTGAAACTCCTGCATTGAGAAGATCTGTTGTGTGGACTGTAATTTTCTTAATTATATATTTAGTTTTTATTTTGCTTACAGAAGGAAACTATGTTTTTGAGGTATTTAAAAATGCTACAATTAAGTGGAATTTTTAACATTATATTAATTCAATAAAAAGGTACGTATTGCGTACCTTTTTTTTATTTTTGTATATTCAAATTATGAAAAAAAATGAAAAAGAAAATTGTTCTGTTTGTATTGTTCGTTCTTCCACTAGTTACTTATCTCTTTTTTGCATCTGGCGTTAATAGTTTTGTTAATCTTCCAACCATTACTAGGAATATTCCAGATATAAATACTTGGAAAACTTTAGATGATAAACCTGTTGCTCTTACCAATAAAATTACAATATTAGGCTTTATTGGAACAGACGTTGAAAAACGAAAGGGTAGCTTTTTTAATTTATACGAAAAGATTTATTCTAGGAATAAAGATTTTAAAGATTTTCAAATGGTAATGATTTTTCCAGATGGAACTCAAGAGCAAGTAAAAGCATTAAAAAACGATATAAGTAAACTTGGAACTCAAGCTGGATGGAACTTTGTTTTTGGTTCGCCACAGCAAATACAAACATTCTATGATAAACTACAATTAGTAGGTAAATTAGATAATAATCTTGGAACACCAAATGTTTACATTGTAGATAAAAAGAGAAATCTTAGAGGTAGAAAAGGTCAAGATAAAAAAGGTAAGCCAGAATATAAAGAAGGCTATAATACAGTTCTGGTTTCTGAATTATACAACCAAATGATTGATGATGTTAAAATCATTTTGGCAGAGTATCGATTGGCTTTGAAAAGAAATCACAACGCCTCAAGAAAAATATAACAATCATGAAAAATAAATCTTACATCGGAATTTCATTTATTATTTTAGTATTTGGGATTATCTTTATACCAAAAATAATCGATCGCATTAAAGACGGCTCTGTTGTAAAAAACGATAGAATGAGTCTCTCAAATGAAATTGTAAAAGAGGATGGTTTAATAAAAATAGGGCCAGTTCCTAAGTTTGAATTAACAGACCAAAACAACGCCAAAATATCAGATAAAAGTTATTTAGGAAAAGTTTATGTAATTGAATTTTTCTTTTCAACGTGTCCTTCAATTTGTCCAATTATGAATAAAAACATGAAGGATATTCAAAAGGAATTTTCAAAAGAAAGTAACTTTGGAGTTGCTTCAATTACTATAAACCCAGAAAACGATACTGTTGAAGTTTTAAAGGAACATGCAAATCAACTTGGAATTACAAATCCAAATTGGCATTTTCTTACAGGTGACAAAGAATATATTTTAAGTTTGGCAAACAAAGGATTCAATCTATATGCTGCAGAAAATAAAAAAGTGAATGGTGGTTTTGAACATTCTGGTCTTTTTGCACTTGTAGATAAAGAAGGTAAAATAAGATGCAGAAAAGATAATCAAGGAAATCCAATTCTATATTATGATGGACTGGAATCTAAAGGAGTAAAAGAAATAAAAGAAGATATTAAATTATTATTAGAAGAATAATCATGAATAATACAGTAGAAAAAAAATTTAGAACACCAATTATTATTGTTTCAATACTAATTCCAATAGTAGTTGCAATACTATTTTCTGTGAAGTTAAAAGATTTTGGAATTAATGTGGAGCCACTTTCTTTCTTACCACCAATTTACGCATCAATTAATGGTGTTACGGCTATTTTATTGATTTTAGCAGTTAGAGCTATTAAAAATGGTAATCGTTCGTTACATGAAAAATTAATGACTTCTGCAATTGTATGTTCTGTAATCTTTTTAGTAATGTATGTTGCTTATCACATGACTTCAGAATCAACTAAGTTTGGAGGTGAAGGTATAATCAGATACGTTTACTTTTTTATTTTACTAACACATATTGCACTTTCAGTAATTATAATTCCTTTGGTTTTGTTTACTTACGTTAGAGCATTATCTAAACAATTTGATAGACATAAAAAATTGGCTAGAATTACATTTCCGTTATGGTTATATGTTGCAGTTACTGGTGTTGTTGTTTATCTAATGATTTCTCCATATTATGCAAATTAAAGAAAATAGAGCAAAGAAAATAGAAAATAGACAAGAGAAAAGACAGATTTCTGTATGGAAAGGATTTGTCATTTTACTTATATCTACCTTCTGTTCTTTTTCTTCCTATGCACAATGCGCTATGTGTAGAGCATCATTAGAGAGTGAAGGAAACACCATGAAGGCTGAAGCAGTAAATGACGGAATTGTTTACCTAATGGTGATTCCGTATGTGTTGGTTGGTATAGTTGGATTAGTGGTTTATAGAATGTACACGAAAAAGAAAACGCAATAGTTTTTTATTCCATTCCATCAATTTTAATGTTTAGTTTGCCTGATGTAGTTATAAATGCAATTATAGCTTCGTTGGTTAATTCTACTTTTTCAAATTCAAAATCGTTCAAAGTTCCGTTTACGAATACACCTTTCATTGGCGAATAATTGCTCAAGTAAGGCAACAAACTTTTCTTGCCTTCATCTAAATTTTCTTTTATAGAATAACGACAATTTTCTTGAATTTTTCTCAAAATTACGCCTTGCAATAACCAATTAGCTGTTTTTGTCAAAAGCCCTTTGGTATTTAAAACGTAATCCATTTGCTCAAAATAAATTTCTTTTGTAACCGAATTATAATTTGGAATTCCAGAAAGATAAATTGATCCATTGATGCTTCCAGTCATGTCAAGTGCAATAATCATTTTACCATCTTTCGACCATAAATCAACTTTTTGTACTGTAATTTTTCTGCTTCCTGAAGCAAATTCTTTTCCTTGAAAATTCTTAGTTATTATTCGAGCAGCACTTTCATAGGTAGAAATTGCCGCTACAGTAGCAGTAGTTTTGTCAGGAACAGTAGCAACTGGTTTAAAGGTCACAGATTCTTTATCAAAAACATTTTTCGGTTCTTGTCCAACCATTGTTAGCATGGTACATTTCAATCCTAAGTTCATTTTTATTTTACTTTTTTGCAATTGTGCATCAGTAACATAAACTTCAATTGGATTCATTTTAAACCAGGTTTCATATTGTTCACTTGTTTTAAATGGTGTGCCCAAAGTTTCTAAAACATTTAAGACATAAGGTTTGAAATCACAAGATTTTTCAATAGCATCATCAATTTTTTTGGCTACTTTCGATTTGAAAATAGACAAAGTAGGATTGATTATATAAGTTATCGGAACTTTTTTTCCAGCAACTAATATCGTTGGGCTTTCACTCCATTCAAAATCTTCAATAACAGAGCTAGTATTCATTTTCCAATTTGATAATTTGGCTGTACTGAGTAAAGTTATGGTTCCGTTTAAGTCAATTTCTCTTGTATCGTTTAGTCCCATAAACACGGTTCCATATTTTATTTTTGACCAAATTTTTAAAGGCAAAACAGATTGTATTTTTCCGTCTTTTTCAATTAATTTTATGGCGCCTGTTTTCCAAATTTTCATTTCCGTTTTATCATCATCAAGATTATTATCCTCATAAATCAATCCAGACAAGGCTTTGTTTAATTGGTTTTCGATTTCTTTTAATGAAACTTCCATGGGCATGCTTACGAATGAAGTTGTTGTTTTGTATGCCATTGGAGTGTTTTGAGAGGGTTCTGGTTTTATAGTAGCAATCTTATTTGTTGACGAACAACTAAACAAAGCAGAAAGTAGAATAAGCGAAATTAATATAAGAAAACAGTTTTTCATTTTTAAATCAAAATTAATTTGGGTGTGAATGTAACAAAAAAAGTAATTTAACGTCAGATAAGAAAATGTTAATTTAATTGTTTTGATTATAAAACGCTTAAATTTGCATTATTGTATTTTAACTATTGATTAAAATAAACATGAAAAACGTAGGTTTTAAAATAATTTTCCTTTTTACACTAGTTTTAGGATTTTCATCCCAAGCTCAATCAAAAAAATGGACCATACAAGAATGTGTTGATTATGCTTTAAAAAATAATATTAGCATAAAACAAACCGATTTAGATGCGCAAACAACTGCAATTTCTAAGAAAGATGCTATTGGGAATTTTTTACCAACAATTAATGCCAATGCTTCACACTCTTGGAATATTGGTTTAAATCAAAATATCACAACAGGTTTACTAGAAAATCAAACGACACAATTTACCTCTGCTGGTTTAAATTCAAGTATTGATATCTATAATGGATTGCAAAATCAAAACAGACTTCGTAGAGCTAATCTTTCAATTTTGTCTTCTCAGTATCAACTGACCAAAATGAAAGATGATATTTCTCTAAATGTTGCTAACGCTTTTCTTCAAATTCTTTTCAATAAAGAGAATCTTAAAGTTCAAAAAGAACAATTAGCCAACGATGAAAAACAGCAAAAAAGAAGTGAAGAACTTGTTGCATCTGGTGTTGTCCCAAGAGGTGACTTATTAGATGTAAAGGCAACTGTAGCGGCAGATAAACAAAGAGTTGTTGCAGCTGAAAACACATTGTTTTTATCAAAATTGAGTTTAGCACAATTGCTACAATTAGATGATTTTAAAGATTTTGATATTGCTGATGCTGATTATGAAGTAAAACCTAGTGCTACAATGTTAGAAACACCGGAAGCTATCATTGCAAAAGCAAAACAAGAACGTGTTGAGTTAAAAATAGCTAAAGCAAATCTTGAAATTGCCGAAAAAGACTTTAAGATTGCTAAAGGAGCTTTTCAACCAAGTCTAACGGGTTTTTATAGTTTCAGCACAAGAGCAAGTTATTCAGATAGAATAGTTGGAGTTGATGGTAGTGGAAATTTAATTTTCAGCGGTCCGCTTTCATTGTTTGACCAATTTAGTAATAATAAAGGACATAATTTTGGGATGCAGTTAAACATTCCAATACTAAACGGTTTCTCAGTAAAGAACAATGTTGAGCGTTCAAAAATTGCTTTAGAGCGTTCTAAGACAGTTGAAAAACAAGCTACATTAGATTTAGAAAGAAATGTTTACACAGCAATTACAGATGCTAAAGGAGCTCTTAATGCCTACGAATCAGCAACTACAACTTTAGAAGCTCGTAAAGAAGCTTTTAATTATGCTAAAGAAAAATATGCGGTAGGTATGATGAATAGTTTTGATTACAATCAAGCACAATTATTATATGCCAACGCACAATCAGAAGTAATAAGAACTAAATACGATTACATTTTTAAAGTTAAAGTAGTGGAGTTTTATTTTGGAATCCCAATCATTGAAAATAAATAAGATCATGTCAAAAAAGAAAATTTACGTAATAACTGGAGTTATTTTAGGATTAGTAGTTTTATTAATCGCTTTATCAAAAACAGGTGCTTTTGGAGATAGAGATAATTCTACAGAAGTTGAAACTGCCAAAGTTGACGAAATAACTATTATAGAAACAGTATCTGCAACTGGAAAAATTCAGCCAGAAATTGAAGTAAAAATATCTTCTGAAGTATCAGGTGAAATTATTGCTTTGCCTGTAAAAGAGGGTCAAGTGGTTAAAAAAGGTGATTTGTTAGTAAAAATTAATCCTGATTTGTACACTTCTGGATTGAATCGTTCTGTGTCAAATTATTCTGGAACTAAAGCTGGATTAAGTCAAGCCGATGCCTCTTTTAAAGAAGCTCAAGCCAATTATGATAGAAACAAATCGTTGTACGAAAAAGGAATTATTTCTCGTTCAGATTGGGATAAAGCTATTGCTTCATTTGAAGTGGCAAAAGCTAGTAAACAATCGGCTTATTATAACGTTCAAAGTGCTAACGCAACTGTAAAAGAAGCAAAGGATAACTTAGGAAGAACTACAATTTATGCACCAGCAGATGGAACAATTTCTATGTTGAATGTAGAATTGGGTGAAAGAGTTTTAGGAACCCAACAAATGACAGGAACCGAAATTTTAAGAGTTGCCAACTTAAACAACATGGAAGTTGAAGTTGATGTCAACGAAAATGATATCGTTAAAATCAACATAGGAGACGAAACAAATATTCAAGTTGATGCTTATTTGAAAAAAGAATTTAAAGGAATTGTTACAAGTATTTCTAACTCTGCTAGCTCAACTACAACAGCCGATCAAGTAACAAATTTCAAAGTAAAAGTTAGAATTTTGAAAGAATCATATTTAGATTTAATCGAAGGAAAACCAGATACTTATTCTCCTTTCAGACCAGGAATGACAGCTACTGTTGACATCATTACTACAAGAAAAGAAAAAGTTATTGGTGTGCCAATTAGCTCTGTAGTTATAAAATCGGATACAACGGCAACTAAAAAGTTTGAAGTTGAAGATGGAGAAGAGGAAAATAAAGTTAAAGCTAAATCAGGCAAAAAACTAGAATGTGTTTTTGTAAAAGTAGGCGATAAAGCTAAAATAAGAGTGGTAAAAACAGGAATCCAAGATGATACTAATATTGAAATCATCTCTGGACTTCAAAAAGGTGATGAAGTAATTGTTGGACCTTATGTTACTGTTTCTAAAAATCTAAATTCTGGGGATAAAGTTAAAATCACTGCTAAGAAAGAAGAAGCCAAAAAATAGAACATTAAAAGATTACCTTTATAAATGAGTTACATTCTTAATATTGAAACGGCTACCAAAAACTGTTCTGTGGCTTTAGCCAAAAATGGCGAAACTATTTTATGCAAAGAAATGGCTGAACAAGGCTTTTCTCATGCAGAAAAATTGCACCTATTTATTGAAGATATTATAAAGGAAGCAGGAATAACATTTTCTGATTTAAGTGCGGTTGCGGTAAGTCAAGGACCTGGTTCATATACAGGATTACGAATTGGAGTTTCAGCTGCTAAAGGATTATGTTACGCATTAGAAATACCATTGATTTCAGTTGATACATTGACGGTTTTAGCAAATCAATTGCAAATAGAGAATGGTATTATCATTCCGATGATTGATGCTAGAAGAATGGAGGTTTATAGCGCCATTTTTAATGCAAAAAAAGAAATAATTAGAGAAGTGCAAGCTGAAATTCTTACGGATTCTACTTTTTCAGATATTGGGGATGCTGTTTATTTCGTGGGCGATAGTAATGAAAAAGCAAAAACGATATTGTCAAAATCTAATTTTAATTTTGTTGATAGTGTTTTTTACCCTTCAGCTAAGGAAATGAGTGCTATTTCGTACAAGAAATTTCTAAATAATTCTTTTGAAGATGTGGCTTATTTCGAACCTTATTACTTGAAAGATTTTATGTTGCAAACCAAATCTATTTAGAATTTTCTCTTACAAAAGGTTGTATTATTATACCTTTTTTATCAAAAGCAGATTTGCAATTTTCCAAAATATCTGAGGAAACTTCTCCAAAATCTTCGTTTTTAGACCAAGGACGAATTGCTAAGTGAATGGCGCTATCAGACAAATCTTTTACAACAACCATAGGTTCTGGATTTTTCAAGACTTTTGAATGGCTTCTCATTACTTCTAAGACAACTTCTTTAGCTTCTTTGATGTTGGTTTCATATGAAAGTGAAAACACCAAATCAACTCTTCTCATTCCTGTAACAGAAAAGTTTGTAATAATTCCATTTGATAAAATTCCATTTGGAATAAAAATGGTTTGATTATTGGCTGAAGTAAGTTTGGTTACAAATATTTGAATTTCTGTTACTGTTCCAATTACTCCTTGTGCTTCAATGGTATCTCCAACTCTAAATGGTTTAAAAAGAATAATCAACATCCCGCCAGCAAAATTGGATAAAGAGCCTTGAAGTGAAAGACCAACTGCCAAACCAGCGGCTCCTAAAATTGCTACAAACGATGAAGTTTCAATTCCAAGTTTTGAAATAAAAGTTACAAATAACAAAACTCGTAATACCCAATTTAGAATATCGGCTAAAAACTTTGAAAGCGTTGGATCTAACTCTCGTTGAACCATTAATTTCTTAACCAATCGATTTATAAATCGGATTACATAAATTCCAACAAAAAGAATGATAAATGCTGAAATTAGCTTTGGCGAATAACTAATTAATACATCAAAAAATTGCTTTGTGTATTCTTCTAAACTGTTGATGTGAAGTGTTTTTTCCATAATAAAAAAATCACACTAAAAAAGTGTGATTTAAATTTTTTCAAAGATAGCTTTTTTCTAAAATTAATCAGCATCTTCTTCAACTCTATTTGCTTCTTCTGCTGGAGCAACTGGTGCTGCTTCTTCTGCGTCATTAGTAAACGAGTTAACTTTTTCTTTTACAGTATCAACAGCATTTCCAGCCATTTCTTCTGCCTTATCAGCAAGTTCGCCTGCTTTTTCTTTTACTGTATCAACAGCATTCTCAATTGCTTCACTCGCAGCTGGAACATATTCTGCAACTTTTTCTTTTGCGATTTCTGCATATTCTTCAGCTTTTTCAACTAATGGAGCAGCTGTTTCTTTTACTTTTTCAATTGCTTCTTCAGCAAAATCTTCAGCTTTATCTGCAACTTCACTTACTTTTTCTTTGGCTGAACCAAATAAATTTTTAAAAAATCCTCCTAATCCCATTGTTTTTGTTTTTTGTATTGGTTAAAATTATTGTTGTTTATTCAATTTCAAAAGTAAGTTTCAAATTTACTCTATATTCTGTTACTTTTCCGTCTTGTACAGCTGCACTGTGTTCTTGAACATAAACTGAACGAATATGTTTTAAAGATTTTGCTGCTTGTTCAACTGCTTTTTGTGTTGCATCTTCCCAGCTTTTTTCTGAGCTTGCAAGTACTTCGATTACTTTTAATACTGCCATAATTTATATATTTAGTTAAAGGAATAAAATTACAAAATTTATAAATACAATAGTATTTTGTTTTATAGAAATATTGCGACAATTAGCTGTTTTGCATTATTTTAGCCATGATATACCCTAGATGCAACTATTAATCCTTCTTTTATTTCTAATACTTCTGCAACTAACATGGCATCTTCGTTATCTACATTTCTAACATACTCCATAAATACTCTGTCAGAATTTGCTGTTAGAGAAGTTACTTTATATTGCAAACTTGGTAATCGTTCAAATGCATCTTGCCACCATGTTCTAAGCGCATCTTGTCCTTTAACTAGTCCATTTGTTTCAGGATGTCTAATTTTTAATTTCGGACTAAAATGTTCCGCATCATTATCATATAATGATAGTAGCTTTTCTAGGTTATGAGTATTGAATGCTTCAAACCAAGCATGTGCTATAGATAAATTTTTTTGAGTTGTCATTTGGATAAAAAAACCAAGCTTTTGCCTGGTTAGATATTTTTTAAATTAATTATTTCTTGTTCCGTAAGTGGTCTCCAATTTCCTCTTGGAAGATTCTTTTTGGTTAAACCTGCAAAGGCAACTCGATCAATTTTTATTGTAGTATAATTGAAATTTTCAAATATAGCTCTAACAACTTTTACATTTGGAGTTCTTAATTTGATGCCAATTTCATTTTTAGGTTCGTTTTCAATATAACTTACTTCATCTACAAATAATTTGTGTCCGTCAAGGGTAACTCCTTTTGAAATTTTTTCTAAATCTTCAAACTTTAAGTTTTTATCTAAAGTAACTTGATAGATTTTTGGTGATTTTTGATTTGGTAAACTAAATTTTCTAATAATATCTGTATCATTTGTAAAAACTAATAATCCAGTGGTATTTTTATCCATTCTACCAATAGGTTGCATCTTGGATGTTGTTGCGCCTTTTATTAGCTCTAAAACATTTCTATGATCGCCATCTTCATCATTAGAAGTCGTGAAGTTTTTGGGTTTGTTTAAAACAAAATATTCTTTCTTTTCAGGCATTAAAGTGGCTCCGTCAAAATTTACAACATCACCAGGTTTAACTTTATGTCCCATTTCTGTAACGACAATTCCATTTACTTTTACATTCCCAGATTGAATATAAATATCAGCATCTCTTCTAGAGCAAGCACCAGAATTTGAGATGTATTTGTTCAAACGAATTTCATCTGATTTTATTGGTTTCGGTACGTTTGGAGAATCTTTCTTAACTGCGGGTTTTCTATTTTGAGAACGTTTGTCCATGGCAGGTTTAGAAGTTGTGGTAGATTTTTTTCTATCACCACTTGGTTTGCTTGGTCCAGTTCGTTTTTTATTATTAGAATTATTCATGCTTATATTTTTTGCAAAGATACTCTATTTGAGCTTAACTTTTGCTAAGAATATGAAAGCAAAGGGATTTAGAAGTCTTTTTCAATAACTTTAAACTTATTTTCAAGAATTTCAATAAGTACTTTTGGGTTGGTGTTGGTATAAAAAAGTTGCTTACTTTTCTCATTTATTTCTCTAAAACCTACTTTTTCATCTAAGATTTTTTTGGTTTGTTTTGCAACAGCCTCACCAGAATCAATTATTTTGATATTTGAAGGTAGAATTTTTTTTATTTGAGGAATTAAGTAAGGGTAGTGGCTGCATCCAAGTACCAAGTAATCTATATTAGATGCTATCATAGGATTTAGATACTTTTTCAATAAAGTCTTCATTTCTTTAGAATTTATTTCGCCATTTTCAATTAGTTCAACTAAACCAAATCCGATTTGTTCTATGACTTGAATGTCTTGAAATTGTTCAACATGTTTGTAAAACAGTTCACTATTTAATGTTCCTTTAGTAGCAAGAATTCCTATTTTTTGCGTTTTAGAATGTAACGCTGCTGGTTTTATAGCTGGTTCGATTCCAATGAAAGGAACATCATATTTAGCTCGTAATTCTTTTATTGCATTCGTGGTAGCAGTATTACAAGCAACAACAATAATTTTACAGTTTTCGTTTAGAAGGTATTCAGTATTTTTACAACTTAAATGAATGATTTCCTCTTTAGATTTTTGGCCGTAAGGAGCATTTTTACTATCTGCTAGATAAATTGTGTCTTCATTCGGAAGTAGTTGATGAATTTCTTTCCAAATGGAAGTTCCACCAATTCCCGAATCAAATAGCCCAATAGGATTGTTGTTTGTCATAAAGCAAATGTAAAAAAAAAACTGCTCAAATAAATTGAGCAGTTTTTAAATATTTTAAGTTAGAATCTGAAATAAATTCAGATTAAATTAAAATCCTAAATCTTTTTTAACGTCAGCAGTAATATCTGTTCCGTCAGCTAATAATAAATCACCAGCGTTTAGTACATAGTTAAAACCTTTAGCTTTTCCAACTTTTTGGATAGAAGCTTTTACTTTTTCTGTAATTGGTTTCATTAAGTCTGCTTCCTTCTTTTGTAAATCTTTTTGAGCAGTTTCTTGAAATTCGCCAATTCTTTTACCCATATCTTGCATTTCTGTTTGACGTGTTTGGTTTACAGCATCAGTCACTGTTGCAGCTTCAGCATCATATTTTTTAATTTTGGCTTGATACTCATCTACCATAGTTTTGTAATCTGCAGTATACGTATCGCTCAATTTTTTTAATTGATTTTGAGCCTCAAGTACAGCAGGCATTTTTGTCATGATTTCGTTAGTATCAACATGTGCTACTTTAGTTTGAGCGCTCATTGTTTGAAAGCTAAATAAAGCTACTGCTGCTATTAAAAAAGTTCTAAATTGTTTCATCATTCTTCGTATTAATTATTGTTTTTATTTATTTTAAGGTTTATTATTTTTTGCGTCTTCTTTTGCTTTTTTTGCAGCTTCTCTGTCTGCTAATATTTTAAGTCTTTTTTCTTCGGCTGCTTTTTTTCTATCGTCAATTAACTTTTGTCTTTCTTCTAATGTTTTTTTCCTTTGAGCTTCAACTTCTGCTTTTTTATCAGATGCTGCAACTGTTTTTGTGTCTGCATCTTTGTTATCTGTATTAGGCTTATCAGAAACTGTGCCACTTTTTTTATTATTCTTTTCTTCTAACAATTGTTTTCTTTTTGCTTCAGCTTCAGCTTTCTTTTCTTCGGCAAGAAGTTTCTTGTCTTCAATCATTTTTAGACGTGCCGCTTTTCTTTCTTCAGCTTGTTTTTGTCTTTCAGATAGTAGCGGATTATCATCAATCATTTCTTGCTTGCGTTCTCTTTCTTCTTCAAGTTTTAATTGTTTTTTTGACATTTGTTCTCTTTTCTCAGCACGTGTAAGTGCGCTAACAACTCTGTCACTAATGTCATGTTTTTTTGCAGCAAAAAGCATTGTTAAATCAGATGATTTATCGAAAATATAATCGTATTTTTTTGCCTCAGCAATATCTTGAACAGCATTGAATACTTGGTCTTGAATAGGTTTTACTAAAACGGCTTTTTGAACAATTAGTTCACCATTCGGACCAAATTTTTTCTGAGTATATTCTAATAATTCATTTTCTTGAAAAGCAATTTCTTCTTCTCTTTCTGCTATAAGTTCTTTAGTTAAAAGAACTTTTTCTGTTTTTAAAGCTTCTTTTAATTTTGCAATATCATTTTTTTTGGTTTCAATTTCTTGCTTCCATTTTTCTGCTTTTTGCTCCAATTGGTTTTTTGCTTCAGCATAATCAGGAACTTTTTCTAAGATGTACTCCATATCGATGTAGCCAACTTTGATTCCTCTTGTTTGCGCATTTACATTTTTTGTTACAGCTAATGTTACAAATAATGCTAGTAAAATGTATTTCTTCATAAACTTAAGTTTTAGAAATGTTAAGCAAATATACTAAAATTGTTGACCAATAATAAAATGTGTTTGCCATCCACTTTTTTCTGTTAAACCTGGAACTGCATCAAAGCCATGAGCAAAGTCAATTCCCAATAATCCGAAGGCTGGCATGAAAACTCTAATTCCAAATCCAGCAGATCGTTGTAAAGAGAACGGATTATAGTCTCTAAAATTGTCAAAAGAATTTCCAGCTTCTAAAAAAGATAGTGCATATATCGATGCTTGTGCTTTTAATGTAATAGGATATCTCAATTCTAAAGAGAATTTATTATAGATTGAACCACCATTCACAGATGATAAAGATTGATTTGGATAACCTCTTAATTGTATTACTTCACGACCATCTAAAGCAAAGTTGGCTAAACCATCACCACCAACAAAGAACCTTTCAAAAGGAACAATTCCTCTTTCAGAATTATATGCGCCAAGATATCCAAATTCTCCTAAAGTTCTTAAAACAAGTGCGTTTTGATCATTGCCATATAATTTAGTAAACCAATCGGCTTTAAATTTTACTTTATAATATTCTAACCAATCAAATCTTTTTTGGTCAATTTTGGATTGGTCAGGAGCTGCGTCAGCAACACCAAGTGCTCTTGTGTAAATTCCTGAACCTGTAAAAGTTTCTTTAATTAGTTCTCCATTAACAAGTAATGGTGATAAGTTTGGATCTGAAGGGAATTGGCCATTAACAAAGCGTAACTTATATTCTTCTAGATTTTTTAAATTACCATAATCTATACCGTTAAAAAGTGAATAAGGAAGAGTAAATTTCGTAGACAAGCTAAACTCAGACCCTTTTGTAGGATAAATAGGGTTGACACCTTTGCTATTTCTGCTTAGTCCAATATTAAAAGCAAGATTTCGTGAAGATCCATTTCCGAAAGTAAATAGACCAGTGTTATAATTATTTAAATCATAGTATTGCAAGCTGATGGCATTTGATAGTGTAAAATAATCATCTGGAACAGTTAATCTTTTAGCAATACCTACAGATAATGATGTAATGTTGAAACTTTTACTTTTATCTACGCTCGCAGAAGAACCAGTATACAAAAATTGTTTACTTTGAGATAAAGATGTAGAAAAACTTACTGGTTTTTTTCCGCCAAACCATGGTTCTGAAAATGATAAACTATAAGTTTGAAAGAAAGTACTAGCTTGTAATCGCAAAGATACTTTTTGTCCATCACCCATTGGAAGAGGTTTGTAAGCATCTTTTTTGAACATATTTTTCACTGAGAAATTGTTAAAAGATAAACCAAGTGTTCCAATGAATCCGCCACCGCCATAACCTCCTTGAAGTTCAATTTGACTTGATCCTTTTTCAACTAAATTATATTCAATGTCAACAGTTCCTGCAGTTGGGTCCACGTTTTTGAATTTTGGATCGATTGCTTCAGGATCAAAGAATCCTAACTGTCCAATTTCTCTAATAGTTCTAACTAAGTCGTCTTTACTATACTTTTCACCTGGTTTTGTTCTTAACTCACGATAGATTACTTTATCATTTGTTTTGTCATTACCAACAACAGTTATTTTATTGAAGTATGCAATCGGTCCTTCAGTTACTCTAATTTCAAAATCGATAGAGTCATTAGCTGTTTTTACTTCAACTGGATTGATGTTAGAAAACAAATAACCATTATTTTGATAAAGATTAGTTAAATCTTCACCGTCTGGTTTAGTTTTATCTGCAACTCTTTTTTCAAGAAGAACACCATTATAAGTATCTCCTTTTTTAATACCAAGAATGGTGCTTAAAAGTTGATCTGAGTATACGGAGTTACCCAAAAATTTAATATTTCCAAAGTAGTATTTTTTACCTTCCTCTACCTTAATATTTATTGCAAGTTTATTTTTTTTCTTGTCTAGCCAAACAGAATCACTTACTACTCTAGCATCACGATATCCTTTTTCTTTGTAGTTGTCAACTATTTTTACTAAATCCTCTTCGTATTTAGTTTTGATAAATTTAGAGGCTTTAAATACTCTAATAGGATTAACTACTTTGGTGTTTTTCATAGACTTTTTAAGTTTTTTATTAGAAAACTCTTTATTGCCTTGAAATGCTATTTGTGTGATTTTTATTTTTTCACCTTTATCAATGTTTACAACCATATTGACAGTATTTGAAGTAGTGTCTGCTATGGTTCGAATATTTACTTTTGTGTTAAAAAAACCTTCTTTTTTGTATTTATTTTCTAAATAGTTTTTGGTAGTTGTAATTAAATTTTCATTTACAATTTTACCTTTTGTAAGTGAGTTTTCTTTAATTAATTCTTCTACTTTATTTTTTTTAACACCAACAAATTTAGCTTCACTTAATTTAGGTAATTCTACGATTTCTAAATCTAGAAAGATACTATCTCCTTTAATCTCATTAACGTAAAAATCGATGTCGCTGAATAAACCTAATTTACCAAGTTTTTTTATTGCTGCACTAATTTCTTCTCCAGGAACTGAAATATTTTGACCTTTTTCTAATCCAGAAAAAGTAACAACTGTTTGCTGATTGTAGCTGATTTTACCTAATACGTTTACATTTCCAAGAATGTATTTTTTTCCTTGGTCAAACGGCAATCTATCTTGTGCATTCAATTGAAAAACAACTCCTAAGAATAAAAGTGTTAGTAAAGTTTTAATATGATTGATTGACACTTTAGGATTGTTTAATTTGTTCACTTGTTTTTCCAAATCTTCGTTCTCTTTTTTGATAGCTAATGATGGCTTCATATAAATGTTCTTCTGTAAAATCGGGCCACAAAACATCAGTAAAAAACAATTCCGCGTAAGCTATTTGCCAAAGCAGAAAATTACTGATTCTATGTTCACCACTCGTTCTGATTAATAAATCTACATCTGGTAGATTGTGCGTGTAAAGATGCTCATTTATAATTGATTCATCAATAGCGTCTATTGAAATTATATTATTTTTAACTTTATCACTAATGTTTTTAACAACATTTAATAATTCTTCTCGTGAACCATAACTTAATGCTAAGGTTAAAGTCATTCGAGTATTGTTTTTTGTTTTTTCTATTACCTCATTTAATTCTTTTAGAATTGACTTTGGCATTTTAGAAAGATTTCCAATAGAATTAAGGCGTATGTTGTTTTCTTGAAGTGTTTTTAATTCTTTTCTTAACGAACCTACTAGTAATTTCATTAAAGTATCTACTTCAAGTTTTGGACGATTCCAATTTTCTGTAGAAAAGGCATACAAGGTTAAGTTTTCTACACCCAATTTTGCACATGTTTCAACGGTAACTTTTACAGATTTTGTTCCGCTTTCATGTCCTAGTGTTCTCAACAAACCTTTTTGTTTTGCCCAACGGCCATTGCCATCCATGATGATAGCAAGGTGTTTAGGTAAATTCTCTTTATTTATTGATTCTAATAAACTCATATTTTTTTAATCTGCGCAATAGCATGGTTTTTCACCAAAGGTATAGGTTAATGTAAAACCAGAAAAAACATACCAATCTTTACTATTTATATTTCCAAATTTTAATGGTTCCAATCTTTCATTTTTTGGAAAGCTACCATCTAAATTATCGGTCATTGTATATCTTGCTCCAACTTCAACTCCTAAAATTAAATTAGGCATTATATTAGATTTGACACCTACAATCATTGGTATTGCAAATGTACCTTGGTTTTTGTCAATTTTTGAAAAACCATTAATTACATATAATTCATCATAATTGGTATAACTCAATCCTGAATAGACATATGGGGTTACTAATTTATCAAAATTATGAAGATTAAAATCGAAAAAATTAAACTCCAAACCTAAAGATAATTCTTTAATGTTATTTTCAAAATCATACCCTCTTTTAAATCTTCCTGGCACCTCTGAATCTAAATCATTTGCTGTGATTTTAGATTGTATGTAGGATATTCTCCAAGAATGTCTCGGACTTTTATTCCACTTATAAATCAAACCATAAGCCAACTCATTTGGATTCACATAATTTGCTTTTCCAACGTCACCAATATAATTGCTACCACCAAGAAATACTCCAACTTCGTGAATCTGAGCGTTTAATTTTGTTAATCCTAAAATAAAAATAAATAAAAATATTCTTTTCATTAATTGAAAAATAGCGTGCAAATATAACAATTATAGCCACTAATAAAACATGATATTAGTATTTATAATAAATTAATATTTACACAGTTAAAGTTTAAAATAAAATTCATTTAAAATGAACTGCTATTTAACGGAAAAAAGTAGGAAGTAGTATTTTAAAAAGAGTATTAATTTCGTTTATCTTCACCCCAAAGAAGTTTATTTCTTAATGTTTTTAAGAAAGTTTCGTTTGGAATTTCAACCATATTAATCTTAAAAGGAGTTTTTCTAATAATTAATTCTGCATTGTTATTAAGAGTTGCAATTCTAGAATCTAATGAAACTAAATATTGTTCCTCTCTACCTGAAACTTTCAATTTAATTTCTGTGTCATCAGGAATTACCAATGGACGTGCATTCAAATTATGAGGTGCAATAGGAGTAATTACTAGTCCTTTAACTTCTGGAGTTAAAACTGGTCCACCACAACTTAAAGAATAACCTGTTGAACCTGTTGGTGTTGAAATAATTAATCCGTCTGCCCAATAGGAATTTAAATGTTCACCATTTAATGAAGTGTCAATTGTAATCATCGAAGTAGTGTCTTTTCTGCTTACCGTTACTTCATTCATTGCAAAATTCAGTTCATTGATTTGTTCGTTTTCTGGATTACATTCTAAGCTAAGTAGCGTTCTTTCAGAAAGTGTATATTCTTTTTTCAATACAATTTGTAAAAATGTCTCAATATTTTCTTTTTGAACTTTGGCTAAAAACCCTAGTCGTCCTGCATTAATTCCCAATATTGGAATGCCAGAATCTCTAACGTAGGTTGCTGCTCTTAGCATAGTACCATCTCCACCAATACTAATAAGTAAATCAAAACTTGAGTTTAAACATTTGTAGTCATTAAATGTTTTATACTCTTTTTTCAGAATTTCTTCATCATATAATATTTTGAGAAATTTTTCTTCTATGACCAATTCAACATTATTGTTATTAAAAAATAAAAAAATGTCTCGAATAATTGGTCGAGTATCGTTTTGATAATATTGTCCGAAGATAGCAACTTTCATTTTCTAGATGTTTAAATATTTATCCAAATAATCGGAACGTTCTCTCAAACTGTTCAAATAATTATCTTCATGATGCTCTGAAACTATTTCATAATTATATCTTCTAAAGGTTTGAATGATGTCATTCATGCTTCCAAGTGCAATTTTTATTGTTATTTGAACACTTTCAACATCTGCTTCAGAAACAAATAATCCCAAAAGTTTACCATTATTGCTTTCAACAATTTGTGCAATTTGACTCATAGAATAATCTATAAGACTCTTTTTTACGACAATAATGCCACCTTGTTCTTTAAGAAATGGAGTTTCATGAAAAAATTTCACAATATCTTCTAGTTCATAATATCCTAGATAAGAATTTTCTTCATCTAAAACAGGTACTATATTGGTATGGTTTTTAGCAAAAACTTCCAAAACATCTAGCCATATCATATTTTTTCTAGCGAAGAATCCTTCCAAAGTATATTTGTAGTCAGCTACTTTTTTATCAATGTCAAAAGTCTCTACATCATCTGCAGCAATGCTTCCAATATAAATACCTTCATTTAAAACGGAAAAGTGAGAATAAGGAACATCTAAAAAAAAGTCTTGAACATCAGCAATAGTTTGCTGACTATCAATGGCTTTGTAATCATTAGTTATATAATCTGTAATTTCGGTCATAGCAATTAATCAATATTTGTTGCAAAATAATCAAATTTTAGGATATAAATCCTTATTTTAACTTTGTATTTTTGTAATCAGAATTTCAAAAATGAAATTTTCAAAAAAAGTTATGACAAAATTAAGTGTAAATATTAATAAAATAGCAACCTTACGTAATGCACGTGGAGGAAATGTTCCCGATTTATTACAAGTTGCAAAAGATATTCAAAAGTTTGGAGCGCAAGGAATTACTATTCATCCTCGTCCAGATGAACGTCATATTCGTTATCAAGATGCTCGAGATTTAAAACCGATTGTTTATACAGAATTCAATATTGAAGGCAATCCACAACACAATTTTATTGATTTGGTTTTGGAATGTAAGCCCGAGCAAGTTACTTTGGTGCCTGATGCTATTGGTGCTATTACATCTTCTGCTGGTTGGGATACTGTAAAACATCAATCTTATTTAACAGAAGTAATTCAAGAATTTCAGCGTAACGGAATCAGAACATCAATTTTTGTTGATCCAATATTAGAAATGATTGAAGGTGCAAAAGCAACAGGAACTGAAAGAATTGAGCTTTACACAGAAGAATTTGCATATCAATATGGTTTAGGAAATTTGAAAGGTATTGAACCTTATACTAAAGCGGCAGTTTTAGCAAATGAATTAGGATTAGGTATCAATGCTGGTCACGACTTAAGTTTGGATAATATCAAATTTTTCAAGGAAAATATTCCAGGATTATTAGAGGTTTCTATAGGTCATGCTCTAATTTCTGAGGCCTTATACTTAGGATTGGATAATGTTGTTAATATGTATTTGCAAAAATTGAAGTAAAATGTTGCATTCAAGGACAGAAGGAGAAGGAAAACCATTGCTGATAATTCACGGATTTTTAGGAATGTCTGACAATTGGAAATCTTTTGGAGCTTTATATGCTGCCAAAGGATTTCAAGTTCATATTTTAGATTTGAGAAATCACGGTAAAAGTTTTCACTCAGAAGATTTTAGTTATGATATAATGGCTCAAGATGTTTTAGAATATTGTCAAAATCATAATTTGAATCAAGTTTCTATAATAGGTCATTCTATGGGAGGAAAAGTAGCCATGCTTTTTGCAACCAATTATCCAGAAATGGTAGAAAAATTAATTGTAGCCGATATTGGTCCAAAATATTATGCACCACATCATCAAGACATATTAGCAGGATTGAATGCAGTAGATTTTACTTCAAAGCCAGACAGGTCTTCAGTAGAAGAAATTTTATATCCTTTTATTCCTGATTTTGGGACACGTCAATTTCTAATGAAAAATTTATATTGGAAAGAGCCAGGACAATTAGATTTCCGTTTTAATTTGAAAGTTTTTAATGATAAAATTAAAGTAATTGGAACGGCTTTGCCAGAAGAAGCTCAATTTGAAAAACCAACACTATTCATTCGTGGTGGTAATTCAAGGTATATTCTAGATACAGATTTACCTGAAATAAAAAAACATTTTCCTAACTTTGAATTAGCAACAATTCCAAATGTAGGACATTGGCTCCATGCAGAAAATCCGCAGTTGTTTTTTGAGGAAACTATAAAATTCTTATAATAAAAAAAACCCTTTTCAATCGAAAAGGGTTTTGAAAAAAAACTAATATAAATTTAGTTTTTAATAAGCTTTTTAACTGCAATTCCAGAATCGGTTGTGATATTCATAAAGTAAACGCCAGAATTCAATTCATTTATATCTATTTGAACTTCTGTAAGATTATTTACTTTTACAGTTTTAACAGTTCTTCCGTTAATGTCATTGATTGTAACATTTGTAAATGCATCATTAGCATTGTTTGAAATAGTTACAAAATTGTTTGCTGGATTTGGATATGCACTGAATTTTTGAGATAAAGATTCGTTTACACTTAAACCAGTTGTTGTAACTTTAAAATCGTCAACCATAAACATGTAGGCATCTGGTGAAACACATTGAATACCAAAACGAACCGTTTGACCATTATAAGGATTCAATAGTGTCGAAGAAATTACTCTTTCTTCCCAAGCTGGATATGGAGCAGTTAATGCAGTTGGATTACCTGCTAAGTATACAAATTGAGAAGGTAGTGGATCACTAGAACCAACAAATATTGCCACTCTGTAACGTTCTAAACCATAAGAGCTAGATAACGATTTTGCCCAAAAACTCAATACATTTCCAGAAGATCCTAGTGTAATAGGCGGACTAATCAACCAATCATTGTTTGCGGTTACTGGTGCAGCAGGTACTCCTGCCCAACAAGCGGCAACTTTAAGACCAGTTCTTGGATCAAAATTTCTAAGATCAGCACCAGTTGCTGCATTAGTCACACCTGCAACAGAAGGATTAAAAATCATAAATGCTTGAGGGTCTCCTGCATTTGGCCATGGCGTTGCTCCAGTTGGAAGACCACCGGTGTAAGTATTTAGTAAATCAACATCAATAACGCCCCAACTTCCAAAATTAGAAATTGTAAAGTCAGCATAAGTTTCAAAGCTATCTTCATAAATAGTTGTTTGTGCATTTGAACTTATTGCACCAATCATTAAAAAAGAAAGTAATAGTTTTTTCATATCATAAAATTTAAGTTAATATGCAAATCTAAATAAAAAATTTTATATTTAATTTTTTTTAATATATTTATAACTTAATTTTTTAATTATGAATCTAATATTAAGAATTATTTCAACATCCTTACTAGTCATGGTTATTTCTTACCTTATGAAAGGAGTTGTGGTTGACGAGTTTTCTACAGCATTAATTGTTGCAATTGTGCTAGGATTGTTGAACTTTTTTGTAAAACCAGTGCTAGTGTTGTTTACTTTGCCAGTGACCGTTTTTACTCTTGGACTTTTTTTGCTGGTTATCAATGCGATAATCATTCTATTGTGCGACCATTTTGTAGATGGATTTGATGTAAACGGATTTTGGACAGCCTTGTTCTTTAGCATCATTTTATCGCTTTCACAATCATTAGTTTATAAACTTACGGAAGACAAGAAATAATACTTTTAAAATCAATAAAATAAAATTGGTTGGGTTGTAGAAATGTTATAATTTTGCAACCCAATTTTAGTATGTATAAAACACGAAGAAATGAATATTACAAGAAATAATGTAGATGCATTAAATGCTGTAGTAACTGTAGAGGTTTCTAAAGCTGATTATGCTCCAAAAGTAGAAAAAGTATTAGCAGATTATCGTAAAAATGCAGCGATTCCTGGTTTTAGAAAAGGTGCTGTACCAATGAGCTTAATCCAAAAACAATACGGAAAAGCAATTTTATTGGAAGAAGTAAACAAAGTTTTACAAGAAAATCTAAACAGATATTTACAAGAAGAAAAATTAGATATTTTAGGAAATCCACTTCCTGTTGTAACAGAAAGTTTTAATTGGGATGCTGAAGATTTCAAATTTGATTTCGAATTAGGTTTAGCTCCAACATTCTCTGTTGATTTAGCAGCTAAAAATGATGTAGTTCAATACAAAATCATTGCAGACGATACAATGTTGAACGCTCAAGTTGCAAGAATTCAAAAACAATATGGTAAAATAGTTTCTGCAACTGTTGTTGCAGAAGGGAATGATGTTTCTGGAATTTTTACAAACGAAGAAAAAGGAATCAATAACAGATCGACTTTAGATATGGAATTGTTTGCTGATGCAAAAACAGCAAAATTGTTCTTAGGTAAAAAAGTTGGCGATGTCGTGACATTAAAAACTAAAGGTTTATTCAATGATGACCATAAATTAATGGATGTTTTGGCTATTGGTCACGATGATGTTCATGGTTTAGATATTGAAGTTACTTTTACAATTGATGAAGTTGTTGCAAGCGAGCCAGCTGAGTTAAACCAAGAATTATTCGATAAATTATTCGGACCTGGTGTTGTAAATTCATTGGAAGAGTTGAAAGCAAAAATCAAAGAAGATGCTGAGCAACAATTCGAACAACAAGCGAATCAAAAGTTCTTAAATGATGTTACAGAATCATTAATTGCTAATACAAAATTTGATTTACCAGCGGCATTTTTGAAAAAATGGATACAAACTGCTGGTGAAAATCCATTAACAGCAGAACAAGCTGAAGAAGAATATGCAAAATCTGAAAACGGATTGCGTTACCAATTAATCGAAGGTAAAGTAATGGCAGATAATAATCTTCAAATTACTTTCGAAGAATTAAAAGATTTTACTTCAGGTTTAATCAAAAAACAAATGGCGCAATTCGGACAAATGAATCCTACAGATGAAGATGTTCAAGGAATTGTTGCTAGAGTTATGTCTAATCAAGATGAGGTAAAACGTCTTTCAGAGCAAGTAATGAGCGAAAAAATGTTGAACCTTTACAAAGAAAAAGTAAAAGCTAAAACAAAAGAAGTTAATTACGAAGAGTTTATTAAAGCAATGTATGGTGAACTAAACCACTAATTGTAAAAGATAATTTATTATATTTGAGCGTCAAAGTCAATTGATTTTGACGCTTTTGTTTTCAGACAGTTTGTCACTTATAATAAAAGGAACGACATTTGCAATAAAGAAATAAATTATAAGTTTAGTCCAACAACTTTAAACTTTTAAACATATAAACTTTTAAACTATATTTTAAAATGAACTACGGAAAAGAATTTAAAAAATTCGCTACTAAGCATCATGGAGTAAATAGCTTGTACTACGATAAAATGGTCGCTAGTTTAACGCCTTATATTATTGAAGAACGCCAATTAAATATTTCGCAATTAGACGTTTTCTCTCGTTTAATGATGGATAGAATCATCTTCATGGGAACAGGAGTTGATGATTATATGGCAAATATCATTCAAGCACAATTATTGTTTTTAGAATCAGTTGATGCTTCTAAAGACATTCAAATTTATATCAATTCTCCAGGTGGAAGCGTTTATGCAGGTCTAGGAATTTATGACACTATGCAATACATCAAACCAGATGTTGCAACAATTTGTACAGGAATGGCAGCTTCAATGGGAGCCGTTTTACTTTGTGCTGGTGCAGCTGGAAAACGTTCGGCATTACCACATTCAAGAGTAATGATTCATCAACCTTCAGGTGGCGCTTCAGGAGTTGCAACCGATATGGAAATCAACTTGAAAGAAATGTTGAAATTGAAAAACGAGTTGTATGAAATAATTTCAAACCATTCAGGTCAAACTTTCGAAAAAGTTCATAGAGACTCTGAAAGAGATTATTGGATGATTGCTGATGAAGCAAAAGAATACGGAATGATTGATGAAGTTTTAAGAAGATAATAAAGTTGGAAGATAGAAGCTGGAAGTTGGGTGTTTTCTCATCTTCCAGCATCCATCTTCCAGCATCCAACCCAAAAAGATGGCAAAAGAAAAATTAGAATGTTCCTTCTGCGGAAGAAAAAAACCGGAAACCAATTTATTGATTGCCGGAATTGACGCGCACATTTGCGACCGCTGTATTGAACAAGCACATGGAATTATTTTAGAAGAATTAAAAACCAATTCCAATGCAAAAATAGCTACCGATTTAGTTTTGCGTAAGCCAAAAGAAATCAGAGCATTTCTTGACGAATATGTTATTGGTCAAGAGCAAACCAAAAAAGTAATGTCGGTTGCAGTTTACAATCACTACAAACGATTAATGCAACAACAAGTTGCCGAAGATGTTGAAATTGAAAAATCAAACATCATTATGGTAGGACAAACAGGAACCGGAAAAACATTAGTAGCAAAAACTATTGCACGTATGTTAGATGTTCCATTAGCTATTGTTGACGCGACTGTTTTAACCGAAGCTGGTTATGTTGGAGAAGATGTGGAAAGTATTTTAACACGTTTGCTTCAAGCTGCTGATTATGATGTTACTAAAGCAGAAAGAGGCATAGTTTTCATCGACGAAATTGATAAAATTGCTCGTAAAAGTGATAATCCATCAATAACTCGTGATGTTTCTGGTGAAGGTGTACAACAAGCCTTATTGAAATTATTGGAAGGAACCGTTGTTAATGTACCACCAAAAGGAGGAAGAAAACATCCAGACCAAAAATTTGTTGAGGTAAATACTCAAAATATATTATTCATCGCTGGTGGAGCTTTTGACGGAATCGAAAGAATCATTTCGAAACGTTTAAACAGAACCGCTGTTGGATATTCAACTTCAAGAAATGTTGATAATATCGATAAGGATAATTTGTTACAATACATCATCCCAAAAGACATCAAGGATTTTGGTTTGATTCCTGAAATTATTGGTCGTTTGCCAGTATTAACCCACATGGATCCTTTAGATAAAGAAACGTTACGTTCTATTCTAACCGAACCAAAAAATGCTTTGATAAAACAATACGAAAAGTTATTTGCTATGGATGATGTAAAATTCACCATCACCAACGAAGCTTTAGATTACATTGTAGAAAAGGCATTAGAATACAAATTAGGTGCACGTGGATTGCGTTCGTTATGTGAGGCAATCTTAACCGATGCTATGTATGAATTACCAAGTTCGGATGATAAGTCTTTAGAAATTGATAAAGAGTACGCCGAACATACCTTGAATAAAAATTTATTGAAACGATTGGAAATTGCTTCATAACTAAAATATAAAAACCCGATTCTGAAATTTCAAAATCGGGTTTTATTTTACAACTAATCTCTAAATTACTTCACTAATCCACCACCACTTTTCACTTTTTCTGTTTGAATGTCGGTGTTTTCTTTTTCTAATTTCAAATTACCAAATCTGTAGGTTAACGAAATTCTAAAAACTCTAGAATCATTTTTCTCGTAGAATTTTGTTTCTAAATTGGTTGACGAAACTAAAGCGTTAATTTCATTTTGATTGAATAAATCAAATGCGTGAATTCCTAATTTTAATTTCTTATTCAAGAAATCTTTGTTCAATGAAATATCAAATTGTTGAATTGGCTTTGTGATTTTATATATTTCCCAAACACCACCTTCAGGTAAAATGAAGTAAGTCATGCTACTTTTAATATCCCATGGCAACATTATTTGTGCTTGAGCTGCATAGTTCCAAATTGGTTTTGATTCAAATGAAAAGTCATATCCTTCTGTCAAGTTTTTGATGTAATTGATGTTCAAAAAGATGTAATTCATTTTATCAATGTTGTTCATTCTGTTTTTGAATTCTTCTTTTCCTTTAAAGAAATAATCTAACGGAATTGGGAAGTTGGCAAAAACACTCATAGTTTTAAAACGATCAAATTGTTGGAACGTTTGTGTACTTACCAATTGTCCTGGCTCAGCATTAAAAATGAATAAATTATGATCTTTAGAAACGGTATAATTTGTTCCTAATTGAATGAAATCCATCGCCGAAATCTTGAATTCATAATTGTCAAAAAATGATGGATTCAATAATAAATTTCCAGTTGAAGAATTGTACTGGTCAAAATTTGAACCATTCGGGTCTAAAACACCATAACTTGGTTGCGAAATTTTTCTTGAATAAGAGGCGCTCATATTTACGCTTGGAGCAATTTCATACAAAGCACTTACATTAGGAAATAAATTTCTGTTATTGAAATCGATATCTGTTCTTGTGTTGTCAACAATTCCAGTTCTATTTACGTTAAAATCTTCAAAGCGAAGACCTAAAGTAAAGTTGAACTTTTTAATTTTTTTTCTAGCCTCAGCATAAAATGCCAAATTAGTTTCTTTGTAATCAAAGTCAATGATGTCTGTAATTGGAGAATTCAAATTGTATTTTCCAGTATTATTTACTTTGATAGTATTAAATTTTCCTCCAGTATTAATAGAGAGTTTTAGTTTCTCAAACGGAATTGCAAAATCATATTTCAAATAATAATTTAGCAAACCAAAGTCATTGGTAAAATTATTATAACTAGAAGTTACACCATCAAAAGCATTAGATTTAGAATTCGGATTTCTATTAAAAGTATTTGCAAAAGCAATGATATCAAGTGTTCTTCCAATAGTATCTAACTTAGTTTTATATTGCAAACTAAATTCTTGATTGTTTGACTTTGTTTTAGTACTTCCATCATTCAAATAATCTGAAATTTCACTTCCAGTAGTTTTTGCATCAAAAACATCTCTGTCATTGCTGTAAGTAGAATTGTAATTGAATAATAAGTTAGATTTTTCACTCAACTTATAATTAGTTCCAATTCTCATGTAGAAGTTTCGGTTTGTTGTAACAGAAAGTCTTTGTTGGTCGATGTATTTATCTGGGTCGAAAGAAGTAAAAGTTTGTCCGTTTTTTGATTTTTGCTCTCGATCAATATAGTTGTAACCTATCATAGTTTGCCAACTCAAATTTTTCTCTTTACCATTCAATAATATCTGCGGACTAGGTTTTTGGTATTTATTAAAATTATAATTTAAATTGAATGTTGCATTGATGCCTTTTAAACGTTTATTACTAGTTACTAAATTGATTACTGAACCACTAGCATTGGCATCAAAAGCTGCTCCAGGATTATAAATCAATTCTACTTTTTCAATAGCATTTGCTGGAAGAGAAGATAAATAATTTTCCAAATCGGAACCACTCAGCGTGCTTGGCGAGCCATCGATATAAATTGCAACACCTTTACCATTTAAAGTCAAACCTCCTGTTGGTGAAGCGATAACTCCAGGTAATTTTTTAACAGCATCATAAGCTGTTCCAGTACTTAACATTGCGTTATCTTTTATAGAAACGGTTGTTTTGTCGGATTCGACTTTAATTAGTTGTTTTTTGGTAGCTACTTTTACTTCGTCAAGAACTTCTACTTTTTTCTTGATAGTATCTTTTGGTGTTTCTGTTTCTTGAGCAAATAAGGCATTTGCTACTAATAAGGTAATGGATAAAAATAATGATTTCATTTTTTGATTGATTTGATTTTTTCCGTTGCACTCCAAACAGTTCGGCTTTGCCTCGGGTGATGATTTCCTAATAAGACTTTTATCATCAACAAATGTTACAGTTGAAATGAAATTTATTTTGCTTTTTTATAATTTACAATAAAGACACCACCAATTATTAATGAAGCAGCAATGATAATTCGAGAAGTAATGGTCTCATCTAGAATAAGCCAACCAAGAAATAAGGCAACTACAACATTGACATAAGATAAAACGGAAACTTTGGTAGAAGACATTTGAGTTATCAAATAACTATAAGCAACATAACCAACAACCGAACCAAAAACGGCTAAATAAACCATTGCTAAAACGCTGCGTAAACTCCAATTCTCAGTAGAGATTGTTGGTGTTAAAATGAATTGAATTGCGGTCAAAATAATTCCGGCAATTATCATTTGGACACTAACATTCATGAGCATGGTTAACGAATTTTCACTTCCTTTTTTGGTAATAATGGTTCCAATTGCCCACATTAAAACGGCAATTAAAATAGCAAAAACGCCTTGGCGATACTCAGGATTCAATAAATCGGAAAGACTGTTTTGGTAGATTAGAAAAATTCCAAACATACCTAATAAAATTCCAAGTGTCGTTTTGATGGAAAGTTTTTCGTTGCCTAAAATTAAATTCAAAATCAGTACAAAAAATGGTGATAAAGTCGAAATTAACGATGCCAATCCACTAGTAATGTACTTTTCAGAATAGGTTGTCAATCCGTTGGCTAGAACAATCATCATTATAGATAAGATAAAAGCTCTAAGAAATTGTCTCGGATTTATAGGTTCTAATTTTCGTTGTAATAACAAATAAAAGAAAATGATAAAACCAGAAATTAAGTTTCTAATTCCAGCAAGTAAAAAAGGAGGAATGGTTTCTATACCAATACGAATGCCCAAAAAGGTTGTACCCCAAAAGAAGGCAACACAAAATAAAGCTAAGTAAAGTTTAGTTTTCAAAAAAGGATTTGGGAATTACGAATTGCGATGCGAAGGTACTGAACTTTCTTTTTTAATTGAAGTTTCCACGCAACGTTTTCCGTAACATTTCATTCTTTTTGGTCCGCAAGAAATTATGGATAATGAGAGAAGGAGTAAGATGGCAGTTTTTTTCATTATTTATGTTTTTTAATTCTGTTATTTCTTTCTTCAAACCATTTTTCATTAATAATTTGAAATGCTCCAAAACAACTATATTCACCACTCATAATTCCTTTGTTGAATAAAGAATGAGCATAAAAAACCATTTCGTTATCATCTTTAAAACTTAAACTTAATGGAAGTTTTTTTTGGATTCTAGAAAATAAAGAATCGATATTTTTTTCGTTTTCAAATTTTTTGAATTCTGTCAGATTATATGATTTGAATCCAATATTATTTAGTGCAATAGTATCTTTAAACTCAAAATATCTATTTTTATTTGGTAAAACTTCATCTGCTTTTTTGTTTTTCAATTCCAAATTTAAGGCGCCAATTAGAAAGTTATTTTTTGTACAAATTTCTTTAACTTCATTTGTATTCAAATCTTTGACATTAATAACTACGAAAGAGTTGAATGTTCCGCCTAACTCGATTAGTTTTTTGTAATTATTATATTTTAAAGAATCCAATTCAGTTTTAAACTCTTTTTTTGGTTTTGATTTTTCGCAAGAAATTATTCCAAAAGACACCGATAGAATTAAAATAATTAATTTGTTCATGTTATTGGAATTTGGAATTTTAACCTTTGGAGTTTACACTCGTCTGCATCCCAATCAATTGTTCCAAATAATCACGTTCGTTGGATAATCTTGGTATTTTATGTTGTCCACCCAATTTGTCTTGTTCTTTTAACCAATCATAAAATAGATTTTCACGCGCAACATTTACTTTCAATTGATTTAAAGTCATATTGTTATAACGTTTAGCTTCATAATCGGAATTGACGGTTTGCAACGTTTCGTCCAATACTTTTTGAAATTGCGCCATATCTTCGGGATGTTTTTTAAATTCAATCATCCATTCGTGTGCGCCTTTTTCTTTTCCTTTCATGAAAATAGGAGCAACCGTGTAATCTTTAACTTCACAATTCAATACTGAACTTGTTTTAGCAATCGCAGTATCCGTATTTTCAACCATCAACTCTTCTCCAAAAACATTAATATGATGCTTTGTTCTTCCTGAAACTCTAATTCTATAAGGTTTTAAAGAAGTGAATCTTACCGTATCTCCAATCATATAACGCCATAATCCTGAATTAGTTGTGATTACAATGGCATAATTTTTAAACAATTCAACATCGACTAAACGAACAATGCGTTGGTTTGGAGTTCCAAAAGTATCCATCGGAATGAACTCGTAGAAAATACCATAATCCAACATCAACAATAAATCGTTAGAATAATTCAAATCCTGAATGGCAAAAAATCCTTCGGAAGCATTGTAAATCTCATAATATTTAAAATCACTATTCGGAATAATCTTTTGATATTGCTCACGATAAGGTTCAAAATTTACGCCACCATGAAAGTATACTTCTAAATTAGGCCATAATTCCATCAAGTTAGAATTGTTGGTTTCGGTCAGAATTCGATTCAATAATACCAGCATCCATGAAGGAACACCGGCAAAACTGGTTACATTTTCTGTCTTGGTTTCGTTAATAATGGCAGTTAATTTGGTTTCCCATTCGCTCATTAACGAAACTTTATTGCTTGGTGTGCTGCTGAATTCAGCCCACATTGGCATATTTTCTATCAATATTGCTGATAAATCGCCAAAAGAAGTATTGTTGTTTTCATAAATCTGCGAACTGCCTCCAAGACGCAAACTTTTTCCAAGAAACATATCCGAATTTTCATTGTTGTTCAAATACATACACAACAAATCTTTGCTGCCTTTGTAGTGGCAATCTTCCAGAGCTTCGTTGCTTACCGGAATAAATTTACTTTTAGCATTGGTAGTTCCACTTGATTTCGCAAACCATTTTATAGGTGTATTCCAAAAAACGTTTTGTGCGCCTTTTCGAGTGAGTTCAATCATCGGTTCCAATTCTTCGTAGGTTGAAACCGGAACTCTTTCGGTAAACGTTTTGTAATTTCTTATGGAATCAAACTCATATTTTTTCCCAATAACGGTTTCTTCACAATTGCGAATTAAGTTCATAAGTAACTCATCCTGAACTTCATTAGGATATTTAAGAAACAACTCAATCTGATGAATGCGTTGCTTTAAAACCCAAGATGCGATAGAATTAATTATTGGAAAAGGCATTGTAAAGTACGAATTAGGAAGTTAGAAATACGAAGTTAAAAATAGATTTAATATAATTTAACCACTGTGTTAAGTTTTATTTATTTTTTGATTGTTTAAAAAGATTATTTTCCACTTAATGATTTTATAAGTTTTCCTGAAATGATGGGACTTTTATCAGATTCTTGTCCTAATGTAAAATAATATTCATTTTCATTATTTTTTGTAATGTTGAATGTTTTTGTAATGTTGAATGTTGGTCTGTAATCTTTCAGTATCTTTTGTTCTAATTCATTTGGTGATTTTGGTTCTGTATATCCTTTTACAATAAAGGAATTCTCGTCTAACCATTGCATTTCTAAGATTTCTAATTTATCAGCTATTTTTATGGTGAATTTGCCATTTTGTAGCAAAAACTCAAAATCATTTAATTCTCTTTTCTTATATTCTTCATCCAAAATAGCAGAATAATAGCCGTCAGGAAGTAAATTAGATTCCGATTTAATCGTAAATGAACTTAACAATATAAAAGTCATTATAACAAAGAAATTTTTCATAATGAGATTGGTTTAATGTTAGACAACATCTATATTTACGCTAAAATAGTAAATTTATTGTAATTTTCGCTTCTTAATTAAAATCTATCATGCAATACGAAGGCATTCTCACCAAAATGCAAACCGAGTTTTCTAATCCAATTCAATATTACTTGGTTTTTGAAAACAGTTTTTTGAATTTGAATCAGTTGTTAAACAAATCGTTAGAAATTAATTTTCTTGGCTATCAATGTTTGGAATGTGGTAAGAAAAAGAAAATTTTCCGTCAAGGATTTTGTTATGATTGCTTTATGAGTAGCGCATCTGCAGGCGATTGGATTATGAAACCAGAATTATCGACAGCGCATTTAGATATTGAAGATAGAGATTTGGAATACGAAAAACGAGTACAATTGCAACCACATATTGTTTATTTAGCCTTATCAAGTGAGGTGAAAGTTGGAGTAACCAGAAAAACTCAAGTTCCAACTCGATGGATTGATCAAGGTGCAGTGCAAGCCATTCCAATTGTTGAGGTTCCAAATCGATATTTGGCAGGAATTACCGAAGTAGCTTTGAAAAATCATTTTGCAGACAAAACCAATTGGCAAAAAATGCTGAAAAATGAGGTTCCAGATGCCGATTTGATAAAAGAACGTGCCAATTTGAAATACCTAATTCCAAAAGAAGTACAAGAATTTTATCATCCAGAAAAAGAAGATTTGTACGATTTACATTTTCCAGTTTTGGAGTATCCTAAAAAAGTAACCAGTTTAAATTTAGATAAATCTCCAAACTTCTCAGGAAAACTAACCGGAATAAAAGGACAATATTTAATCTTCGAAGACGGAACTGTTTTTAATATTCGAACTTTTGAAGGTTATGTAGTGAAGATTAGTTTGTAGATTTTTTTTGTCATTTCGACGAAGGAGAAATCACATTAGATTATTTTATGCGATTTCTCCTTCGTCGAAATGACAAACCAACAATTACGGAGTTGTTGTAGGAGCTGGTTTTTCTTTTTTCTTCAACCAACCATTCAATAAATCTTTGGCTTTGGTTTTAACTTCCTGTTTCACTTCTTCTTTTGTTGCAGGGACTTTAGTTTTTGTAGTATCGCCAGGTTTTTTGTTTTTATTGATTAGATTTTCTAATTCATTTTTTCCTTTTCCTATTAATTGTGCTTTTTGTTGCTTTACTAAATTGTTTACTAAAGTTGTGGTTGCAGATTTAACATCTGTAGTGATTTTTGGTGTTGTAAACGAACCTCCAAGAATTGCGTTAACAGGAATATTTTCCAATTTAGCTGCATTAGCAGGTGTTAGCTTAGTAATTAAATTATTTACCTCAGGTCCAAGATATTTTGCAGGAACGTCAAATTTTAAATTGTAATTCATCAACTGGTCAAAACCATGCGTTCCGCCTACCGTTACTTTAATGTCTTGGTATTTTAAATCAAATGGTTTTACAGTAACTTTTCCATCTTTAAATGTTAAAGCCGCTTTCAAATCGTTTAAATTTAATTTTTTCAAATCGATAAAATTCAAATTGGAATCCAAAGCACTCAAAAGGGTTGAATTACTCGAATTTACAGTTGTTGACAACAATTGACCTAATAAATCTCCAGATAATGTTTTTAAATCAGGAGTCATTTCATTAGCATCTAAATTTCCTGATAATTTGATAGTTGAATTTAATTTTCCGTTAATGATTCCTGCAATTGGTGCAATTTTTTTCAACATGTCCAATTGGGTAAAACTATCTGCAATATTTACTTGATTCAACCCAAGATTCATGTTGAAAGTTGGTATTTTTGCTTTGGTAGAAACCATTCCGTTTACGCCAATCGAACCGCCAAAAATATTGGTTTTCACATTTTGTAAAGTCACAGCTTGGTCTTTTACAATCAATTTTCCGGAAACATCTTTCAAAGTTAAATTATCATATAAAACCGTGTTAGCTTTTGCTGTAAGCGAACAATCCAAGAATGCAGGAATTTTCATCGCCTCAGTTTTTGCTTTCGTTTCTGTTTTAGCAGTTGGCTCTGCGGTAGTCATAAAATCGGAAACCGCAAGTTGATTAGAGCTTAAGTTGAAGTTTCCTTGCAAATTCTGATTTCTGAAAATAAATCCGTAGAAATTTTCTAAGACTCCAGTTACATTCATATCGCTTTTTCCAGTAGTAGCTTTAAATTCTTGAAGATTAACACGACTCGGATTGAATTGAACAATTGCGCTATTAATATTCATCGATTTGCCGTTTTCATCCACATATTTAAATCCAGTTAAGTTGATATTTCCAGCATTATTGATGTTCTGGTACTGACTTTTTTCAACCGAAGCCATATCAAATTTGGTGGTAACATCAGCTTTCAAAATTCCAGAAAGTGGTTTTTCTAATTTTATAGGATACGCTTTTGAAAGATTTCCTAAATTGATTGTTCCTTTCAATGCGGCGTCAACCAAAGCATTTGTTGCCACGTTTTTTATGTTTGCTTTAGCGTTAAAAACATCTTGATCAATAGAAAATGATAGTTTGTCTAAATTCACATAAGTATCATTCATTACACCAGTTTCATTGATGATTTTAGTATCAATAATAATGTTTTTAACCGATTTTGGTAAATCAGGATATTGAAATGAAGCATTATTAGAAGCAATAGCAATATTAAATTTAGGAACGGTTGTATCAGTCAACATTCCTTTTGCAAAACCAGTAACGGTAAAATCACCAGAAGTTTTTACATTATCCAAACTACTTGCATAAGCTGAAGGAATCAATCCTAAGAAGTTTTTAAATGATGAAGTAGGTGTTTTAAAAGTCAAATCATATAATTGTCCTGCATCCACTAATTGAATAAATCCGTTGAATTCTAATGGCAATTCGTTGATTTTTGCTTTGTTTTCCTTGAAAGTATATTTGCTATTTTTTAAGTCAATTCCGAGAATGGCATCCAAAGAAACATTAATATTATTCATATAATTTACTTTGTCCATGTTCAATGAAACTTTGGCTGTAGTTTTAGTATCTAAATCTAAAACATCATTTGTAAAATCGCCAGTTCCAGAATGATTGATGCTGTCAAGAACCATCGAAATTTTAGAGGATTCATCAAAATATTTGAACTTGAAATTTTCAACATCGTATTCTTTAATTTTTAAAGCAAGTGGTTTGCTTTTCCCATCGTCTGTTTTTTGGTCTTGATTTTTTAAAGCAATGTCAAAATTTCCAACGCCATCTTTATTGAAAATGATATTAATTAATCCGTTTTTGGAAGAAATAGCATCGATATTTAATGGTTCGTTATCGCCATTAAACAATTCCATCACCGACATTTTTAAATTTAATTCTTTGAATGAAACCAAAGTGTCACCTTCAAATGGTGCTTTGTTTACAATAGATAAATTTTCCATAGCCACATTTGCATTTGGAAAACTTTTAAACAAACTCAAATCAGCATCGGTAAAAGCTACTTTTGCATCAACACTTTCATTGATAGATTTTAAAATTTTAGCTTTTATTTGATCTTCAAATAAATACGGAATTGCAAAAGCTGATACAACTAATAACAACAATACAATTCCAACGATTTTTAAAATTTTCTTTACCATAATGATTCACTATTTATTCAACTAATTCAATGCAAATATCTTGCCTTTCTAAAAACAATCAACAAATTTAGTGTTTTAGGATGGTTTTAGTTTGTAAAATTGTCATAAAATGTTTCATTATTTCCTTGATGTAGAACAACTTTTACAAATAAAAAATCCGTCTCATTTTTCAATAAGACGGATAAAAACAACTAACCCAATCGTTTTTTGATTAATTAATTTTCAACTCATAAGCCATTCTTGCCTGAACGCCTTTTTGGTTGGTCATTTGTTTTATTTGTTGAAGTACTTTATAATTTTGCTCTCCAATTTCTTCTTTTATAATAGCTTGACGTGATTGTGCAAATCCAAATTGTGCTAAAACATCTTCAAAACTTTTTTCATATTCAGGGAAATTTTGAATTCTATATTTTGATGTTTTTCCAAGTTTAGCTGCTTCTTTTATAGCTTCATCCATTCCGCCAATTTTATCAACTAAACCAATTCTTAAAGCATCTTGACCACTCCAAACTCTACCTTGACCAATTGCATCAACTTGCTCGAAAGTTAATTTTCTTCCAGCAGCAACTCGATTTACAAATGTGGAGTAAATTTTTTCAACACCTTCTTGAGCAAAACCGCGATAGTTTTCATCTAAAGGCATAAACGGACTATAACCTGCAGCATTGGTATGTGTTTTTACTTGTTCGATGTCTAAACCAATTTTATCGGCTGCAACTGTAAAGTTTGGTAAAACTCCAAAAACTCCAATCGAACCAGTAATTGTATTAGCTTCAGCAAAAATCTTGTTTGCATTACAAGCAATATAGTAACCACCAGAAGCTGCATAATTTCCCATAGAAACTACGACAGGTTTTACTTTTTTAGTCAATTCGATTTCTCTCCAAATTAATTCCGATGTTAAAGCGCTTCCACCAGGAGAATCGATTCTTAAAACCACTGATTTTACATTTTTATCAGCACGAGCTTCTTGCAAAGAACGACGCATCGCACCTTCTCCAATAAGATTTACATCACCTTCACCGCTACCAATTTCGCCTTGAGCATAAATGATAGCAATTTTATCCTTAGTTGAATAATCTTTTGATGTTGAAGCAACTTTTTCAGCATAATCTTCAATTGAAACTCTATCGTAATCATCGTCTGAATCAACTTTTAAAGCTTTTTTGATATCGTTATGATAAACATCTTCGTAAGCAATAATGTCGATTAATTTTTCAGCTTTTGCCATTTGTGGTGTTCTTGCTAAAAGTCCGTCAGCAACTTGATTTAATCGTGCAACAGAGATTTTTCTGCTAGCTGCAACATCGGTTACAACCGAATTCCATACAGAAGTTAATAGTTGCGTAGTTTGTTCTCTATTGGCATCACTCATTTTATTTTCTAAAAATGGTTCTACTGCACTTTTGTATTTTCCATGGCGAATTACTTCCATTTTAACACCCGATTTTTCTTGTAAATCTTTAAAGAACATCAATTCAGCAGACAAACCTTTAAAGTCTAATTCTCCAATAGGATTCAAATAAATGGTATTGGCAACCGAATTCAAATAGTAATCTTTTTGCGAATAAACATCGGCATAAGAATAGATAAATTTCCCAGATTTTTTGAAATCTTCTAAAGCATCACGCAACGCTTTGGTTTGTGCAATTCCTAAATTTGAAAAATTGTTTAAAATTGAAATCCCTTTAATATCGGAATCAGTTTTGGCGTATTCAATTGCATTAATTACATCAAATAAGCCGTCATGTTTGTCCTTATCGTTCAAAAAAGGCATGTCGTCATAATTGGTTTTACCAGCATAATCGTAATTGATTTTAGATAAATCCAACTCGATTACAGAATTACTTTTAACCGAAACTGTTTCAGAATCTCCGCTACCAGCAATGGCTCCAATCAAGATAATTCCGAAGAAAAAAATCATGCAAAAAATAAATAGTCCAACAATAGTGGCTAATACATTTCCTAAAAATCTCATAGTAGTTAATTTTACTAATTAGTAGTTAAAAAAGATAATTTGTTACAAACCATTTGATTAAATGTAAAATAAAAATAGTTATCAACACAAGGCACAAATATACTTCAATTCTAAAATTCTTTTAGTTATTTTGCCAAATATGAATCAGCAACATCAAGTTATACTTTCGCTAGGCAGTAATCAAGGTAATCGCCTTGAAAACATTGAGCATTGTATTGATTTATTGCATCAAGAGGTTGGAACTGTAGTAAAGGTTTCTTCTTTATTTGAATCAGATTCTTGGGGTTTTTCTAGCGATTCGTTTTACAATTGCGCCGTTTTAATTCATACGCACAAAAATCCGCAAAAGCTTTTGAAAAATATTTTGAAAGTCGAGAAAAGGTTGGGTAGAGTTCGAACAGAAAGTTCCGATTATCAACCAAGAGTTATTGACGTCGATATGATTTCTTTTGATGATGAAATTATTGAATCTGAATCATTACAAATTCCGCACAAACATCTTCAAGACCGACTTTTTGTTTTGTTACCAATGATGGAAGTGGTTTCCGATTGGACGCATCCCATTTCTCAAAAATCAATTTCAGATATTTTAAAAAATTGTAAGGATAAAGGAAATTGTATAAAGGTTTCAAAATTGAATGCACCATTGCAAAAAATCAATTTCGACGATTTCAATTACATTGCTATTGAAGGAAATATTGGCGCAGGAAAAACAACTTTGGTTTCTAAATTGGCAGAAGATTTTAATGCTAAAACGGTTTTAGAACGATTTGCAGACAATCCGTTTTTACCTAAATTCTATAAAGATCAAAACCGATATGCTTTTCCGCTAGAGATGTCTTTTTTAGCCGATAGATACCAACAAATATCAGACGATTTAGCGCAATTTGATTTGTTTAAAGATTTTATAATTGCCGATTATCATATTTTTAAATCTTTAATTTTTGCTAAAGTAACGTTGGCAGAAGATGAATATCGATTGTATAAAACGCTTTTTGATATCATTTACAAAGAAATGCCAAAACCAGATTTGTATGTTTATTTATACCAAAATACAGAACGATTATTGGCAAATATCAAGCGAAGAGGAAGAAGTTACGAACAAGAAATTCCAGCAGATTATTTAGAAAAAATCAATAATGGTTATCTCGATTATATCAAAACTCAGAAAGATTTGAATGTACTTATAGTAGACGTTTCTGAAAGAGATTTTGTAAAAAATCAAGAAGATTATATTTTCATTCTTGATGAAATTAAGAAGAAGTTGAATTAACGCTTTAAGGAAAAATGACCTTTTATTTCTGGAGTGTTTTCATCCTTTTTAAACGTAAACCAATAATCGTCAGATGGTAAAAGTTGGTTGTTTAAAGTGCCATCCCAATTATTATCTATAGCATTCAGTTGTTTAATTAACTTTCCGTAGCGATTAAAAATCGAAACTTTTGCTTTTGGATAATAAATTAAACCCTTGATTGTCCAATTGTCATTAAATCCATCTCCATTTGGAGTAAAAAAATTAGGGATTGTAATTACTGCAAATTCTTTGAAATCAAAACCACAATTGTTTTTTCCTCGAACTATAGCATTATAAATTCCGCCATCAGAAACGGTAAATACATTAGATGTTTGAAAACTCACACCGTCAATGGAGTATTCATAATCTCCAGAAGTTGAAACGATAATTGTTGCAGTTGTACCATTAATCAAAACGTCATCAATAACAGGAAGGTCATTTTGAGTTACTGTAAATGTCTTTGTACTAGAACAACCCTGTGGAGTCAAATCGGTTACCAAAACAGAATAAATGCCAGGAGAAGCAATGGTAATTGTATTGGTAGTTTCAGATGTTGACCACAAATAAGAAACATTGTTAATTCCTGCGTTTAAAGTAAGTGTTTCGTTTTCACAAAGTGAAAGATTTTCATCAACAACTATAGGTTTTGAAATTACTTGAACATTTATAGCAATTCTTCCAATTGAAAGACAACCATTGTTGTTTCCTTCAATGTAATAAGTAGTGTTTTGTGTTAATGTTGGAGTTGTAAAACTGGTTCCTGTAACTAAAGGAGTTATGCTAGTTAAAGACGAATACCAATTTATTACTCCTGATGAAGTAGAAGCATTAAGTGTCGTTGCTGTGTTTTCGCAAATACTTAAATTAGTATTAGTAGTTAAAATAGGTGTTGTATTAACAGAAGCAGTTACGGCAGTTCTAACATTTGAAGTACATCCAATAGGAGAGGCATCTGCAAAATATGTAGTGGTTGAATTTAAAAAAGGAGTAGTGAAAGTTGTTCCTGTTGCAATTGGCATTCCTCCTGTTGCAGAAGTATACCAATTAATTACTGGAACATTTGCAGTCGCTCCAAGAGTTACCACTCCAGGATTGCAAATTTCTGCGGCTGTTGTTGAGATAATACTTGGGATAGTTATTGTTGTGCTTGTAGAAATTTGAATTATTGGATCGCCTGGCATTCCTCCATATTCTACAATGTATCCTTTGGGTTGATAATCACCGCTAGGTTCACCAGTATTGGAAATGTCATTCCACGAACCAGGAATTCCAACACCTGGAGCAGTGATATGAGTATAATCTTCATCACCACTACTGTTTGGTTCACCTGTATTCCAAAAAGTAAAAGCAAAAGCAGTTCCTGCCTCTGGTCCGGTCATCCATCTCCAAACACCTTCTTGTTGTTCATCGCTTCCTCCAATCCAACCTGCACCGGCTGATTGTTCTCCAGCAAGTTGTGCTTCGTCTGCTGCCGTTATTGTAGCTAAATAGCCTTGAATTCCGTAGTAAAAGTTGGTAGTAGCGGCAACTCTAGCATCAGACCAAGTTATTCCGATATTGGGAATATATTGATAATAATGTCCATTTGAAGGTAAATAATTGGCTTGGCCAATTGAAATAGAAAAAGTTCTAACGCCACTTGGATTAGTAGCATTGCTAAAATATTCAACATCTTCAATTGCAGCTTCTAGTTCTGCGTAGGTAGGTTGACTAAATAGACCAATCAAAGTTAATTTTCCTGTATTACTGTCCCAACTACTATTAATTGTAGGATGCGAACCAGTAAGAGTCAATATATCTTCACCAGAAACATATCCGGATGAAATTTGAATATAGATAGCGGTAACACCAGGATCATCGGGATCAACAATAGTCATATTTGTAACTATTTTCATTGAAGTTCCAGGACAGTATATTTGGTTCCCGGTTGCTGTTAAAATTGGAGCGACATTAGATGTTTGAGCTTTCGTAGAAGGCCCAATTAGTAATAAAAATAAAACAAATATTTTAGTTATGTTTTTTATTTTCACAAGATTAAAGAGTGTTTATTTTTTGAAATAAATCCCAAACTACTATTCCTGTACTTACCGATATATTTAATGAATGTTTACTTCCTAATTGTGGAATTTCTATAACGCCATCACTTAAATCAATAGCTTCTTGTGAAACTCCAAACACTTCATTTCCGAAAACTAATGCGTATTTTTTTTCTTTTTCAGGTTTAAAATCATCTAAGAATATAGCATTTTCAACTTGCTCAATAGCATAAACAGAAATGCCTTCTTTTTTAAGGTTTTCAATAACTTCAATAACACTTTTATTGTGTTCCCAGGCGACGGTTTCAGTTGCTCCAAGTGCGGTTTTATGAATTTCTTTGTTTGGAGGTGTTGCGGTTATTCCGCAGAGATAAATTTTTTCAATTAGAAATGCATCAGAAGTTCTAAATACCGAGCCAATATTGTGAAGACTTCTAATATCGTCTAAGACAATGATTATTGGTGTTTTTTCAGCTTGTTTAAAATCTTCAACCGATTTTCTTTCAAGTTCGCTGTTTTCTAATTTTCGCATTTCTAATTTTTTTGTAAAGGTATTCAAAAAAAAAGCTTCCGAAAATCGGAAGCTCTTTTTTTATGAGGAAAAAATATTAGCTTTTAGTCTCTGTTGCTGGAGTAGCAGGAGCATCTGGAAGAACATTACCTTTAATAGTAATAATTTTTGTAGATTTTCCTGTTGGAACCGGAGCAGCACCTGGAGTTGTTGAAGGAGTAGTTACTGGAGTAACATTTGAACCTACAGCATTAGAAGTTACAGTTACTGTTTTAGTAAATGGACCAACTCTGCTAGTATCGTATTTAACTCCAATTTTACCTGTTTCTCCTGGTTGAATTGGTTTTTCTGGTTTAGATGGTACTGTACAACCACAAGATCCTTGAGTATTTTCAATAACTAAAGGTTTGTTTCCATTATTTGTGAAAACAAATTCTCTTTGTCCGTCAGCATTGTGTGGAATACTTCCATAATCAATAGTTTCATTTTCAAAAACCATTCCTGCACCATCAACTTTAGGAGTTTCAACTTTAGTTGCTACCGCTTTCTTAGCTTTTTTTGCTTTAGATTTTGTTTGAGCATTTGCAGAAGTTAAACTGAAAACTGCTAAAACTGCTACTAGTAATATTTTTTTCATTTTTTATAAAATTAATAATTTAACAAGACAAATTTATATAAAAAAAAGTTCAAGAGTCACAATGAAACTTAAATTTTTATTAAATGAATTGTTAATGATAAAATTTAATATTAAATAATTAAATTCGTAAGCTAAAATTAAAATTATAAAACCATTGTCATCTAAAGATAAAAGCCCGAAAGAAACACCATTGATGAAGCAATATAATGAGATTAAAAGGAAGTATCCTGATGCTTGTTTATTGTTTAGAGTAGGAGATTTTTATGAAACTTTTGGGGAAGATGCTATTCGCGCTTCAAAAATTCTTGGTATTACTTTGACAAAGCGAGGTGCTGGCTCAGAAACAGAAACGGCTTTGGCAGGTTTTCCTCACCATTCTATAAATACTTATTTACCTAAACTTGTAAAAGCAGGACTCCGAGTAGCCATTTGTGATCAACTTGAAGATCCAAAAATGACTAAAACTATTGTCAAACGAGGTGTTACAGAATTAGTGACTCCAGGTGTTGCAATGAATGATGAGGTTTTACAATCTAAATCCAATAATTTTTTAGCGTCAATTTATTTTGGAAAAAAGCAATTAGGTGTTTCTTTTTTAGATGTTTCAACTGGAGAATTTTTGACGGCTCAAGGAAATGAAGAATATATCGATAAGTTGCTTCAGAATTTTAATCCAAGTGAAATTCTAATTCAGAAGAACAATCGAAATCAATTTAAAGAAAGTTTTGGAGAAGATTTTAACACATTTTATCTTGAAGATTGGGTTTATCAAGAAGATTATGCTTTTGAAACATTGACCAATCATTTTCAAACTAATTCACTAAAAGGTTTTGGAATTGAAGAATTACAAGATGGAATTATAGCTTCAGGAGCGATTTTATATTATTTGTCAGAAACTCAGCATAATCGTGTTCAGCATATTACAAGTATTCAAAGAATTGCCGAAGATGCTTATGTTTGGATGGATAGATTTACAATCCGTAATTTAGAATTATATCATAGTTATAATCCTAATGCAGTTACGCTTTTAGATGTAATTGATAAAACGCTTTCGCCAATGGGTGGACGTTTGTTGAAGCGATGGTTGGCGTTGCCTTTGAAAGATGCTAGCAAAATTAGAAGTCGTCATGAAGTGGTTACTTATTTGAAAGAAAACCAAGAAATACTTCAAAAAATACAATATCAAATAAAGCAGATTTCAGATTTAGAACGATTGATTTCTAAAATTGCAACAGGAAAAGTCTCTCCAAGAGAAGTTATTTATTTGAAAGAATCTTTGGATGCAATAATTCCAATAAAAACATTGGCTTTAGAAAGTAAGCAAGAAGCAGTAAGAATAATTGGCGATAGTTTTCATAGCTGTGATTTACTTCGTGAAAAGATAAAAACAACCTTAAATCAAGATGCTCCAGTTGCTATTTCAAAAGGAAATGCCATTGCAACAGGAGTTCATGCCGAATTAGATGAATTAAGAAATATTGCCTTTTCTGGTAAAGAGTTTTTAGAAGGAATTGAAAAAAGAGAATCGGAAGCTACAGGAATTTCATCTTTGAAAATATCGTTCAATAATGTTTTTGGATATTATATTGAAGTAAGAAATACACATAAAGATAAAGTTCCTGCTGAATGGATTAGAAAGCAAACATTAGTAAACGCTGAACGATACATTACAGAAGAATTAAAAGAATACGAAACCAAAATTCTTGGTGCCGAAGAAAAAATTCATCAAATTGAAAGTCAACTTTTCGAACAATTAGTCAATTGGATTGCTACATATATAAAACCAGTTCAGTTAAATGCTAATTTGGTTGCTCAGTTAGATTGTTTGACTTCTTTCACGCAATTAGCAATTGAGAACAATTATGTTTGTCCAATTATAGACGAAACTTTTGAATTAGAAATTACCAATGGTCGTCATCCTGTTATTGAAAAGCAATTACCAGTTGGAGTTCCTTATATTGCTAATGATGTTTATTTAGATAGAGAAACACAGCAACTAATTATGATAACCGGACCAAATATGTCGGGTAAATCAGCTATTTTGCGTCAAACAGCTTTGATTGTATTACTTGCTCAAATGGGATGTTTTGTTCCGGCAGAAGCGGTTAGAATGGGAGTTGTCGATAAAATATTTACTAGAGTAGGAGCAAGCGATAATATTTCGATGGGCGAATCTACTTTTATGGTAGAAATGAACGAAACAGCTTCTATTTTAAATAATATTTCGGATAGAAGTTTAGTGCTTTTAGATGAAATTGGTCGAGGAACAAGTACGTATGATGGAATTTCTATAGCATGGGCAATTGCAGAGTTTTTGCATGAAAATCCTGCTCGACCAAAAACACTTTTTGCAACGCATTATCATGAATTGAATGAAATGAGCGAAATGCTTCCGAGAATTCAAAATTACAATGTTTCGGTAAAAGAGTTAAAAGATAATGTTCTTTTCATAAGAAAATTAGTAAAAGGAGGCAGTGCACATAGTTTTGGAATTCATGTAGCTAAAATGGCTGGAATGCCACAAACAGTAATTCAAAAAGCTCAAAAACTATTAAAGAAATTAGAAAAAGACCATTCAGGAGACGCTTTACATGGAATAAAATCCGCTAAGGATGAAATGCAATTGAGTATTTTTAATTTAGATGACCCATTATTGGAGGAAATTAAAGAAGAGATATTAGGTTTAGACATAAATACCTTAACTCCTGTAGAGGCATTAATGAAACTTAACGAAATAAAACGAATGTTGCTTAAAAAGTAACAAATAGGTTTTCAGTAGGTTATGTTTTTGTGAAGTTTTTTTTATAAAAAACGTTTGTATAATTGAATTTTAATATTACATTTGCATCCGCAATACGGAACAAGTGTTGTCGTTCATACAAAATCTGATAATGCGAAAATAGCTCAGTTGGTAGAGCGCGACCTTGCCAAGGTCGAGGTCGCGGGTTCGAGCCCCGTTTTTCGCTCAACCACCTATACGCTCGGATGGTGAAATTGGTAGACACGCTGGACTTAAAATCCAGTGAACAGTAATGTTCGTGCGGGTTCAAGTCCCGCTCTGAGTACTAAAGCTTCAAACATAATGTTTGGAGCTTTTTTGTTTTAATTTGATTCTGTTTTTAATTGATATGGGTACTTTTGTTATTAGTAAAAGATTGAATGGGTATTACAAATATGAATTTACTTCTAGAAAAGGTAAAGCAATTTTGCTAAGCAATGATTTTGAATTACGTTTTGAATGTGAAGAGAACATCGAATTGCTAAAAAAATCAGTGGCTAACTTGTTTTTTATGAAGTTCAAATCAAAAAATGGCAAGCTGTATTTTAAAATAATTTTAAACGATAAAGAAATTGCTGTAAGTAGAAAGTATACTACTCAATTATTAATGGAAAAGGGAATTGCGGAAATAGAGCGAACCATACACAATTCAGAAGTTCTTGATTTTTCACATCAGAATGATGTTTTTCCACCTGCAGAAGAAATATTCGGATAAATTTTAAATATAAAGTAAAAAAAAAGCTCTGCATTGCAGAGCTTATTTTTTGTAATTAGAAACTAGTTCTAATTATTTTTTAGCTGGAGCTTCAGTAGCTGGAGCTTCTGTAGCAGCAGTTGTGTCAGCTGGAGCAGCAGTTGTATCAGCTGGAGCAGCAGTTGTGTCAGCTGGAGCAGCAGTTGTGTCAACAGCAGTTGTGTCAGCAGTTCCTTCAGCAGCGTTTTCTGATTGTTTACAAGATACTACAGTTAATGCAGCGATAACAGCTAAACTTAAAAATACTTTTTTCATCTTAATTTAATATAAAAGGTTAATTATTAATTCGGAGCAAAGATATAAATTTTTTTAATCGAAAAAACTTTTATTCAACTTTTTTTTAAAATTCTCACTTTGAATTCCGTCATTTACTTTACAAATTTCGTGCCAAACTATTAAGAATTGCAAATTTATTTCTTCTTGGCTGGTTGTATGATTTTCAATTCATTAATGATGTTTTTTGCTCCTGCAAACTTATCAATAATAAATAGTATGTATCTAGAATCCACCATAATGTTTCTACAAATGTCTGGAGAGTAATAAACATCACTCATTGTTCCTTCCCAAACTCTATCAAAATTCAAGCCAATTAAATTTCCATTTTTGTCTAAAGCCGGACTTCCTGAATTTCCTCCAGTTGTATGATTAGTAGCAATGAAACAAACAGGCATTTTACCATTTACCCCATAAATACCATAATCTTTGGCATTGTACAAATCAATTAGTTTTTGAGGAACATCAAACTCATAATCACCAGGAACATATTTTTCCATAACTCCATCTAATGTTGTAAATGGCTCATAATATACTGCATCATTCGGTTTGTATCCTTTAATTTTTCCGTAAGTTACACGTAAAGTACTATTAGCATCAGGAAAAATTCGAGCCGATTTAGGACTTAACTCTAAAATGGCTTTCATATAAGTTCTTTGCAAAGCAATGTTTTTCAAATTCAACTCGTCATATTTTGGAGCTACATTTTTAGTAAAGGCATCCGCCATTGATTTTATAACTTGATATCCTTTATCAGCATTCATCTTTTCAATAACTGTTTTAGAATCTCCTTCAAGTAATGATCTAAATTTTTCTAATGATGTTAACTTTGAATTTGCAAAAACATCAGTCGTTAATTGAGATGCATTAATGTTGTTCAAACTTTCAGGTAAAAACTGTTTTGGAGATTTAGTTGCGTACAAATTGATTAATTGCTCAAATACATTTTTATCAACTTCTGCATTATAATCTTTATAAAATTCTCCAATTCCATTGGATAATGTGTTTTTTCTATCTGTAAAAGATTGTTCGCCTTTAGTATTTAAAATTTGTTCCAATTGGTATAATTTATATCCAACAGAAAGTAATTCAGTGTTTCTTAAAGCAACTTCAGAAAAATAATCTCGAGCTAAAGCATAGTCTTTAATTTCAGTATAATTTTTTTCAAATTCTGATAATAAATTTCCGTATTCAACTTGTTTGCCTGCTTTTGCTACTTTTTGTTGAAAGTCTTTTTCAAATTTTTGTTTAGCAGCAACTGCATTGGCTTTTTTCAAACCTTTCGTTTCTCCCATCCATTTTTTCCAATAATTAGCAACAGAAGCATATTTTGCTGCATATTGAATTTTGATGGCTTGATCTTTTCGCATAAAACGATCTTGCACTTTCAAAGCCGCATCACGAATTTCAACTTTTGCAGGATTCAATGTTTCAACAATTTGATTAACGGCTACCGATGGTAAATATTCTGTAGTTCTTCCCGGATAACCCATAACCATTGTAAAATCGTTTTCTTTTAAACCTGTAATGGAAATTGGAAAGAAATGTTTTGGTTTGTATGGAACATTATCAGCTGAATAAGCTGCCGGACGATTGTTTTTATCAGCATAAATTCTGAATAGAGAAAAATCTCCAGTATGTCTTGGCCAAACCCAATTGTCAGTATCCGAACCAAATTTACCAATAGAACTTGGTGGTGCACCAACCAAACGTACATCTTTATAGCTCTCTACAACAAATAATAGGTATTGATTTCCGTCATAAAATGTTTTTACACGATTTTCTTGCCAAGCTTCTTTCGGAGAATTTTTAACTAATTCCGAAATATTTTGTTGAATTTTCTTTTGTTTTTCAGCTTCCGAAGTTAAACTAGCAGTACCTTCAACTATTTTAGAAGTTACATCTTCAATTTTTACCACAAAAGTTACTTCCAAATCTTTATTTGGCAATTCTTCTTCCATTTTGTAAGCCCAAAAACCATTGGTTAAATAGTCATGTTCAACGGTTGAATGACTTTGAATGTTATCAAAACCACAGTGGTGATTGGTCAAAATCAATCCTTTGTCTGAAATTACCTCGGCAGTACAACCGCCATCAAAATGAGGAACGGCATCTTTCAAACTCGATTTATTAATAGAATAAATTTGTTCTGCAGAAATTTTCATTCCTAAGGATTTCATTTCGCCTTCGTTCATTCCTTTTAGCATCGATGGAATCCACATTCCGCCTTGTTGCGCTTGCGTTTGAATGACAAATAATAAGAGTAATAGTTTAAAATATTTCATAGGTTAGAGTAGTTTGTATTTTAATAATTTGCGATTATGAATTTCAAAATCGTTGGCAAGATACAATTTTTGTGCGTTTTCATTGTGATGTTCTACTTCAAGATAGAGCAATTTTAACGATAATTTAGGGATTTGTTCTTTTATGAATTGCAATGTTTTGGCTCCAATTCCTTTTCCTCTAGCGGATTTTTTGAGGTAAAGTTCGTCTATAAAGGCAATTCTTCCTTGGTATTCAAAACTAAAAACAAAAGTAAGAATTACATATCCAACTAATTCATCCTCTGAATAAATCAACCAAGATTTTCCAAGATGTTCATCGGAAATAAACTCTTGAAATAATTTTTTTGAAACTTTAATATCAATTGGATAATTATCAATAGTATAGAAATCCTTCATCATTGAGGTGATGGTTTCGATTTGAGAAGCTTCTAAAGGTTGAAAAGTTGTCATTTTATATACTGTTTGTCATTTCGACGAAGGAGAAATCTCATAATCTTAATAACTTGATGCGATTTCTCCTTCGTCGAAATGACAAAATTATGTGATACGATTTAGAATAACATCCGTTGCACCTTTATTCATCTGCACAAAAGTCGAACAAATATGTCCTTTTTCATTACGTTCGTCTTCGTTGTTTATTAATAAGTTGAATGCGTCATTCAATTCATTTTGATTTGAAATTGATATACAACCTTCTTGATGCACTAATGCAGTTGCTTCAGCAAAATGGGAATAATTTGGACCAATAATAATCGGAACACCGAATGTTGCCGGTTCCAAAATATTATGAACACCAGGATTTCCAAATCCGCCACCAACATAGGCAATGTCTGCGTAGGAATATATTTTGGTTAAAATTCCGATGGTGTCGATGATGAAAACATTGAAATTTGATAAATCAATAGTGCTTTTTTCAGAAAATAGTACGGAAGTTTTTGTTATTTGGGATTTGAGATTTGAGATTTGCTCCGCTTTTATATTGTGTGGTGCGATGATGAATTTAATTTCATCTGATGCATTATTAATGTAATTCACCAATAAATTTTCGTCTTTTGGCCACGAACTTCCTATTACAATTGTGGTTTTGTTGTTTTTAAATTGTTCTATAAAATCTAATGAATTGTCTCTTTCTAAAATCGAAACTACTCTATCAAATCGCGTATCACCAGAAATTTTTACATTGTTGAAACCAATACTTTGAATCAAATTTTTTGAACTTTCATTTTGCACAAAAAAGTAGTCGAATGTTTTTAATGCATTTCTGTAAAAACCTCCGTACCATTTGAAAAAGGCTTGTTTTTCTCTAAAAATTCCTGAAATTAAATAGGTTTTTATTTCAAGTTTCTTTAATTCATTTAGATAATTGGGCCAATATTCATATTTAATAAAGAAAACTAGTTCTGGATTTATCGCTTTGATGAATTTTTGTGCATTCGATTTTGTGTCTAATGGCAAATAAACTGTAGCATCAGCAACCGTATTGTTTTTTCTTACTTCGTAACCTGATGGAGAGAAAAAAGTAACTACTATTTTATGGTTTGGATATTGAATTTTTATTTTTTCAATAACTGGTAAGCCTTGTTCGTATTCACCTAATGATGCAGCGTGAAACCAAATAGTTTTGTCGGTTGTATTGATTTTGCTTTTTAAAATTGAAAAAACTTCTTTTCGACCATCAACAAAAAGTTTCATTTTCGGACTGAAAAGTGCTAATAGTTTCACGACTTGTGAAGCGAGAAGTAGAATTAAATTGTAAAGAAAAAGCATTATCTAATTTTAGTTGGGTAAAAATAAGATTTTTTGCCACAGATTTTACGGATTAAACGGATTTTCACAACTAAATTTCTTTTGAAAATCTGATTTTACAAAAGACAAATGCTAATTAGCCCTGATTGGAGCGACTGCCATGCAGTGTGGAAAGCAGGAAAATGCAAACCAAAAAAAGCCCTAACCATTCGCTACAAATAATAAGAAATGTTATACTTTTGTATTTCAAATTTTTTAGGATGAAGAAATTACAAATGGTTGACTTGAAAGGTCAATACGAAAAAATAAAAGCGGAAGTGAATGCTTCTATTCAAGATGTTTTAGAAAATAATACTTACATAAACGGACCTTTGGTTCATCAATTTCAGAAAGATTTAGAAGATTATTTGGGTGTAAAACACGTGATTCCATGTGCCAATGGAACCGATGCGTTGCAAATCGCCATGATGGGATTGGATTTGAAACCTGGTGATGAGGTAATTACTGCCGATTTTACATTTGCCGCAACTGTTGAAGTAATTGCTTTACTGCAATTAACTCCGGTTTTAGTTGATGTGGATATGAATAATATGAACATTTCTTTGGATGGAATTCGTAAAGCAATTACTCCAAGAACTAAGGCGATTGTTCCGGTTCATTTGTTTGGTCGTGCGGCTAATATGGATGCGATTATGGAAATTGCAAACGAGCATAACCTTTATGTAATTGAAGATAATGCGCAAGCAATTGGAGCCGATTATAAATCAAAAGATGGTTCTAAAAAGAAAGTGGGAACCATTGGACATGTTGGTGCGACATCGTTTTTTCCTTCTAAAAACTTAGGCTGTTATGGTGATGGAGGAGCAATTTTTACAAACGATGATAAATTAGCTCACACATTACGCGGAATTGTAAATCACGGAATGTATGAAAGATATCATCACGATGTAGTAGGAGTGAACTCACGTTTGGATAGTATTCAAGCTGGAGTTTTGAAAGCTAAATTACCGCATTTAGATACTTATAATAAAGCACGTCAAGATGCTGCTAGGAAATATTCTATTGCGTTGAGTGTAAATTCAAATATTTGGGCACCATTTATTTGTGAAACTTGCGATTGCCATGTTTTTCATCAATATGTTATCAGAATTATGAATGGAAAGCGTGACGGCTTGTTAGCACATTTGCAAGAAAAAGGAATTCCGTGTGCGATTTATTATCCAATTCCGTTGCACAGTCAAAAAGCTTATGCTGATTCTAGATACAAAGAAGAAGATTTTCCGGTAACCAACCAATTATGTAAAGAAGTAATTGCTTTACCAATGCACACCGAATTGGACGACGAGCAAATTAAATTTATAACAGATACGGTTTTAGAATACGTTTAATAGTTTTCAGTCTCAGTTTTCAGTCTCAGTACTGTTAACTGCGACTGCGACTGTCAACTAAATAAATATGAAAATAGTAGTAACAGGAGGTTTAGGTTTTATTGGTTCGCACACCGTTGTTGAATTGCAAAATGAAGGTTTTGAAGTTGTAGCAATTGATAATTTGTCCAACTCATCAGAAAGTGTTTTGGACGGAATTGAAAAAATTACTGGTAAAAAACCAATTTTTGAAAAAATGGATTTACGTGATAAAGCGTCGGTTCAAAATTTCTTTAAAAAACACAATGATGTTGCTGGAGTGATTCACTTTGCTGCATCAAAAGCTGTTGGAGAAAGTGTAGAAAATCCTTTGTTGTACTATGAAAACAATATCAACGCATTGGTTTATGTACTTCAGGAATTGAAAGAGTTGTCTAATCCGAATTTTATCTTTAGTTCTTCTTGTACTGTTTATGGTCAAGCTGAAAAAATGCCGATTACTGAAGATGCTTCTGTGCAACCTGCAATGTCTCCTTATGGAAATACCAAACAAATAGGTGAAGAAATCATCACCGATGTTGCAAAAGTGACCAATATTAATTCTATTTTATTAAGATATTTTAATCCAATTGGATCGCATCCGAGTGCGGAGATTGGTGAATTACCTATAGGAATTCCTCAAAATTTAGTTCCGTTTATTACACAAACTGCTATTGGAATGCGTGAGAAATTATCTGTTTACGGAGATGATTATCCAACGGCAGACGGAACAGCAGTTCGTGATTATATTCACGTTGTTGATTTGGCTAAAGCGCATGTTGTAGCATTGAAACGACTTTTAAACAAACAAAATTTAGAAAAAGTAGAAACTTTTAATTTAGGAACTGGAACAGGAAGTTCTGTTTTAGAAGTAATTACTGCTTTTGAAAAAGTTTCAGGGCAAAAATTAAATTATCAAATTGTAGGTAGAAGAGAAGGTGATATAACTTCGGCTTATGCCAACACTGATAAAGCTAATAATGTTTTAGGTTGGAAAGCGCAATCAACTTTAGAAGATAGTTTGGCTAGTGCTTGGAAATGGGAACAGAAGATAAGAAGCTAAATATTATACATTTATACAAATAAAAAATCCTCATAAATTTATGAGGATTTCTTTTTTTACTTCTTAGCGGCTTCTTTAAGTTCTTTGCCAGCTTCATCAAGTTTTTCTGCACCTTCTTCAAGAGCTTCACCTGCCTTAGCTTGAGTAGTGTCAATTACTTCTTCTGTTTTTTGTGCAACAGTGTCAATTTTTTCACCAATTTCTGTTCCTAAAGTTGGTTCACCTTCTACTTTTTTGTCTCCGCAAGACACCATTGCAACAGCCATAAATGCTACTGCTAAAATTGTTTTTTTCATTTTTTTAAAGATTAAAATTAATAACAATTTCAGTAATACAAATTAGATGCCAAATAGTTTAAATAATGCTTAAAATTATTTTTTTGTTGCTTCTTGAACTTTTTTTGCTCCTTGTTCTACTTTTTCTGCACCTTTTGCAATTATTGCTTTAGCTTTTTCACCAACTTTAGAAGAATCTATAACCTTTTTAGCTTTTACTTTTGCAGAATCAGCGGCTTGTTTCAAGTCTGCTCCAACGGCTTTTGAAGCTTCTTTTACTTTTTCTTTAGTTTCTTCCTTGCATGAAATTAACAGCGATGCAAAGGCTAAGGATAAAATTATTTTTTTCATTGTAGTATATATTAATTAATTTTTAGTGAACGGTGCAAATTATATTCCAAACTATAAAATTATTTTATTTTTAATAATACATTAGGGTTAGGACAATTATTTTTATAAAAACTTAATTTATTTTCAGAACAAACTCCGGGATAATCACCTGTTTTGCCTTCAATATCTAAAATGATTTGAAAATGTAAATGTGGAGCATAATCTCCATTTATTGGTGGTAAACCTAGATTTGCAATTTGCTCTCCTTGAGTCACCTTTTGACCTATTTTTTTATCAAATAAACTGTCTTCACTAAGATGACCATACAAAGTGTAAAATTTGAATTCGTTTATTTCATGTTCCAAAATTATTGTTGGACCATAATCGCCCAAAGCAGTGTTGTTTTGAAAACTATGTATTGTACCATCTAAAGCAGCATGAATAGATGCTTGTTTGTTAATCCATAAATCTAAACCTATGTGAATGTTACGTTCTTCGGTATTTTCGTTTTTAAAAACCGTACTTCTTTTATATAAGTTTCTGGTTTCTAAATAACCACCAAAAGCAATTTTTGCATTGTTTCTATCTAAGTGATTCTGAATAAAAACTTCATAATCGGCTGCAGTTTCAAGTTTATGATTATTCAATTCTGTGTTTGAAACAGATAAATCTAAAGCAACATAATCGGAATAATCAATGCTAGGCTCGATTACTTTAGCTGATTCTAAATGAGATAAAAAGTCTACAAAATTTTCCATAAACTAGTTGTTAAGCAGAAATAGTTTCTACTTCTCTATCAATTTTATTTACTAATCCGACCAATACTTTTCCTGGACCAACTTCTGTAAAACTTGTTGCTCCGTCTTTTATCATTTGTTGAACCGATTGAGTCCATTTTACAGGAGCAGTTAATTGGATGATTAGGTTTTTCTTAATCTCGTTAGCATCAGAAACCGCGCTAGCAGTCACATTTTGATAAACCGGACAAATTGGAGTTGAAAAAGTAGTTGCTTCAATTGCTGCAGCTAATTCTTCTCTTGCTGGTTCCATCATTGGTGAGTGAAATGCTCCTCCAACAGGCAAAATTAAAGCACGTTTTGCGCCAGCTTCTTTCATTTTTTCGCAAGCCAATTCTACCGCTTTGTATTCTCCAGAAATAACTAATTGTCCAGGACAGTTATAATTTGCTGCAACCACAACACCATCAATTGAAGCACAAATATCTTCTACGATTTTATCATCTAAATTTAAAACGGCTGCCATCGTTGATGGAGTAATTTCACAAGCTTTTTGCATAGCGATTGCTCTTTGTGAAACCAATTTTAATCCGTCTTCGAAAGATAAAGCTCCATTGGCAACTAAAGCTGAAAATTCACCTAGCGAATGACCTGCAACCATTTCTGGACAAAAATCTTCTAAAGTTTTTGCTAAGATTACTGAATGTAAAAAAACCGCTGGTTGCGTAACTTTTGTTTCTTTTAATTCTTCTGCAGTTCCTTCGAACATAATATCTGTAATTCTAAAGCCTAATATGTCATTAGCTTTTTCGAATAATTCTTTTGCTACTGCTGAATTTTCATATAAATCTTTTCCCATTCCTGAGAATTGTGCACCTTGACCCGGAAATATGTATGCTTTCATAAATGTAGTTTAAAAGTTTGAAAAGGTTAAAGGTTTAAAAGTATTACCCAAAACTTTAGCAAAAATACTATTTTATTTAAATTGTGTAACTTTAATTTTATTATCACGTCTAATTAGATACTAAATAATCATAAACTTATGAAAAAAATTAAAGCTATTTTACTACTTGTTATCGTTGCTTTTTTATTGTTTTATTTTAATCTACCGGTACTAAATTTTGGATTCATTGCATTGCCAATAATTCTTTTAATAGTAACTATTGTTGGAGTTTTTATCTTCACTCGATTCAAAGTGGTGAATGAAAAGAAAATACAAGTGATTGAAAAACCTAACAAGCTGTTTTTTATAATTATTTCCTTGTTACTATTTTACATGCTTATTGTTCCATTATTTACAAGTCTTCCAATGTTTAGAAGTCAATCTTTTAAAAATTTAATTGGGAACGTAGCCGATGGTAAATCTATTGCCAATCATATTGCTCCAATTTCAATTGATGAAATACGAGTTGTTGATGAAGAATTGGCTTATTTACTTGGTGAAAAAATTCTTGGTTCACAACCTGCTTTGGGAAGTCAAGTGGAGTTAGGACATTTTTGTATTCAAAAAGTAGGTGATGATTTATATTGGGTTGCACCATTATTACATTCAGGTTTTTTTAAATGGTGGAACAACCAAGAAGGAACTGCAGGTTATGTTATGGTTTCGGCAACCAACGAACGTGATGTGAAATTGGTTCAAAATATTGGAGGAAAAGACATTAAAATAAAATACCAAACAGAAGCTTTTTTTGGAAGTCAAATTCAAAGACATTTATATTTTAACGGATTTGCAACCGTTGGTTTAACCGATTATACTTTTGAAATTGACGATTTAGGAAATCCGTTTTGGGTGGCAACGGTTTATGATAAAAAAATTGGTTTTGCAGGAAACGACGCAACAGGAATTGTTGTGGTTGATGCCCAAACAGGAGCAATGACCGAATTCAAAATTGCTGATGCTCCAAAATGGGTGGATAGAGTTCAACCTATAGATTTTGTTGAAGAACAACTAAACGATTGGGGCGAATATGTTCATGGTTATTGGAATTTTTCAAATGCTAATAAACTACAGATAACAGAAGGATTAACTTTAGTTTATGGAAAAGACAATAAATCTTATTGGTATACGGGTTTAACTTCAGTTGGAAAAGATGAATCTGCGGTGGGATTTGTTTTAGTTGATACAAGAACCAAAGAAACTACCTTTTATAAACAAAGTGGCGCAACAGAATTTGCAGCGCAAGGTTCGGCAGAGGGAAAAGTTCAAGAAAAAGGATACAAATCATCGTTGCCAATACCTTACAATATAAATTCGATTCCGACCTATGTTATGACTTTAAAAGATGATGGCGGATTGGTAAAAATGTATGCTATGGTTGCCATTAGTGATTACACTATTGTAGGTGTTGGAAATTCAATGAGAGAAGCTTTAACTTCTTTTAAAAGCGCTTATAATATGACCGGAAATAAATTGAATTCTTCTAGTTTAACAAATAAAAAACAACTGAATTCTGTTGTAACAAGAATAACAAATGATGTAAAAAATGGTAATAGTTTTTATTATTTTACAACAAAAGACTATCCGAATATTTTTGTAGGTTCTTCGCAAATATCCAATCAGTTACCAGTAACAATTGTTGGCGATAGTGTAAAAATTTCTTTTGATATTGACAACGAAGAAGTCATTGATGTGGCAACATTTGAAAACACAACAATGAAGAAAAAAGCAAAATAAAAGTAAAAAGAAACGCCTGAGATTAGTCAGGCGTTTTTGTTATAATTCTATAGAACTTATAATTTCTAACAATTGATTCTTTAAATCTTCATTGGTGATTCCTTTTTCAGCATCAAAATTGTCATTGAAACTTGGCAAAGAAAAACTTCCTTTGACAACAGCGCCTTGAAAAGGAAAACGATTTTTTGCAATTTCTAAAACAGAACTTCCGCCACGTGGTCCTGGTGAAGTTGCTAGTAAAAGCACTTGTTTTTCTTGAAATGTTTTGGCATTGATTCTTGAAGTCCAATCAAAAATGTTTTTGAAAGCAGCCGAATAAGCACCATTATGTTCTGCAAACGAAATCACTATAGCATCTGCAGTTCCCAGTTTGGCATAAAAGTCTTGAGCTAATTGTGGAATTCCGTTATCCTTTTCTTTGTCTACTGAATAAATTGGCATTTCGAAGTCATTTAAATCTAGGACTTCTACTATAGCATTTTTAAATTGATTAGCAGCATAGGTTGCTAATTGTTTGTTAATTGAAGCCTTACTTGACGATGCTCCAAAAGCGATGATTTTTTTCATAGTTTATTTTTTTAACCAGTTACCTAATATTTTCCCCAAAAAAGGAAGCAAAACAAAAACCATTAAGGGAACTAAAATTCCAGTCATGATTAATGTTTTTAAAGGTAGAGGTAAATTTTTAATATAATCTCCAATTAAAAGAGAAACTAGTGTAATTGTTGGATAAATTGCTATCCAAACCATTACAGCAAACTTCCATCTAGGTGGTTGTTTCATTGTTTATAAAATAGGTTAGTGCACCAGAAGGACATTTCTTTATAGTTTCAATAATTTTTTCAGTAGTCGAATTTTCTGCATGAATCCATGGTTTTTCTTTGGGTTTGAAAACATCAGGATTATTTTTTACACATTCAGCCGCGTGTTTGCATAAACCATTTTTCCATACAATGGTAACTTCGTCATTAGTATATTCTTTTGTTAAGTCGTTTGAATTCATAATTGATTTTTTAAATTATAAAACGTCTCTAAATTCAGGAGTTTTGTCAAATACACTTTTAGCAAATGGACAAAGCGGAATAATTTTAATTCCTTTTTCACGTGCATATTCTACTGCTTTTACAACCATTTTTTTACCAAAGCCTTTACCTTCATTTCCTGGATTTACTTCGGTATGATCAATGATAATCTTGTCTTCTCCTGCAAAAACAAACGTCATCATTGCTTCATGTTTTCCTTCAACATCAATATAAAAAACACCGTTTTTATCATTGACTTTTAATTTTACTTCGTAGTTCATGTTTTTTTCAAAAATCGTTATTCTTCAATCGTTAATCTTATTGCTCCATCGGAATTTCCATCACTAAAAACTTCGCATCTGTATTTGCTTTAATTTCAATTTCAGAAGTTTCCCAAATTCCAATTGCATCTCTTTTTTCTAGTTTTTCGCCATTTACTTCAATTTCACCTTCAATATTCATGATGTAAAATCCGTTTCCTTCTTTTTTAAGAGAAAGTTTTTTAGAAAAATCTTTGTCAAAATCACTCAAGTAAAACCACGCATCTTGATGAATCCATACACCTTCATCATCGGCATTTGGCGAAAGAATTTGTGCAAAATTATTTTTTTGTAATGATTGGTCTAATGTGATTTGTTGGTAACGTGGTTCTACATTTCTGTATTTAGGAAACAACCAAATTTGAAATAATTTAGTATGTTGGTCATGGTTTGGATTAAACTCACTGTGCTGAATTCCGGTTCCGGCACTCATGACTTGAACATCGCCAGTTTTGATTGTTGCGGCATTTCCCATACTATCTTTATGAGCTAAATCACCTTCTAATGGAATAGTTATAATTTCCATATTGTCGTGTGGATGAGTTCCAAAACCCATTCCTGCAGCAACAGTGTCGTCGTTTAAAACGCGCAACATTCCAAATTGAACTCTATCTGGATTGTACCAACTTGCAAAACTAAAACTATGATAAGCATTCAACCAACCATGATTGGCGTGACCTCTTGAATCTGCTTTGTGTAAAACTATATTTTTCATATCGTTATAAATTTAGTAATTATTATGACACAAATTTACTGCGATAAGATTCGTGAAGCACTTAATGTAGATTAAGAAATTATTTTTTAAGTAAACGAGCTTTCATCTTACTAAAAAACTCAGGAGTAACACCAATGTAAGAAGCAATTTGCTTTTGAGGTATTTTTTGAATTAGTGTTGGATATTTAGAACAGAATTTTTCGAAGCGTTCTTCTGCAGATAAACTTAAATTATCCATTAAGCGTTCTTGGTGTGAAACCAATGAGTTTTCAGCTAGAATTCTGAAAAAGCGTTCTAATTTTGGAATTTCCTTGTATAATTCTTGATGATTTTCTTTTGAAATTACTACTACTTCCGCATCTTCTAAAACTTCAATAAAAAGATTACCAGGTTTTTCGGAGATGTAACTGTACATATCACCAATCCACCAACCTTCGCAAGCAAAATGCAAAACATGTTCGATAATGTTATCATTAATATTGAAACTTCTTAAAATACCCGAATTCACAAAGTAAGTACAATAAGCAATTTCGCCCGAACTCAATAAAATAGTTTTAGCTTTTAATTGTTTAGTTTCTGTTTTAGATAAAAACAAAGCTTCTTCATCAGAAGTTAAAGAAACATGCTTAGCGATATTTTCTAGAATAGATTGCATTAGTTCAAAAATACAATTTTTAACTTGTTATTTCGGAACTCAGATTTAAGAAATTAATCAGATTATTAAAATTTCTCTGATTTCTCAAATCTGTGTTCCAAAAAAGATATTTTTGTATAATACATCTATATTTCAAAAAATGAAAACCGAAAAAGAAAAAATGCTCGATGGCGAAATCTATTTTGCTAATGATAAAGTTTTAATAGCTGAGCGATTACGTGCCAAAAAGTTACTTCACAGATTGAATGTCACCGAATATGTAATGAATGGAAATTCGAGAAATATTCTACGCGAACTAATGCCAAACGCTCACAAAAGATTATACATCGAACCACCATTTCACTGCGATTATGGTTATAATATTAATTCAGGTGAAAATGTATATTTTAATGTGAATTGTGTAGTTCTTGATACCATGAAAATCGAAATTGGTAATAATGTTTTCTTTGGTCCAAATGTTCATATTTATACTGCAACGCATCCACTTGACGCTGTTGAAAGACGAACAGTTGAGTTTTCAAAACCAGTTTCAATAGGTGATGATTGTTGGATAGGAGGAAACTCGGTGATTTGTCCAGGTGTAAAAATTGGAAATGGTTGTACAATTGGCGCAGGTTCAGTTGTAACAAAAGATATTCCTGACAATTCACTCGCAGTTGGAAATCCTGCAAAAGTAATTCGGAAGTTAAACCAATAAAAATAGTTAAACCATTAAGATAGTTAAGTTCATTAAGTCTTAGCTTAATTTTCTTAAATCTCTTAATGGTTTAAAAAAAAAACCTCAAAGTTGGAATTTGGAATTTATTTTTTTGGAATTTTACACCAATGCTTCTTTAATACGTTTCATAGCTTCAGCTAATAACTCTTCACTAGTCGCATAAGAAAAACGAATACAGTTTGGATTTCCAAATGCATCACCTGTTACAGTTGCAACATTAGCTTCTGCCAATAAATACATCGAAAAATCATCAGCATTATTGATTAATTTTCCACGTAAAGTTTTTCCAAAATAATAAGAAACATCAGGGAAAACGTAAAATGCACCTTCAGGAACATTTAGTTTGAAACCTGGAATTTCTTTAACTAAACCAACTACTAAATCTCTACGATTTTTGAAAGCTGAAACCATTTCGTTCAACACACTTGGATCAGCATCAACTGCGGTAATTGTAGCTCTTTGAGCAATAGAATTCGCTCCAGAAGTAACTTGTCCTTGCATTTTTGTACAAGCTTTTGCAATAACTTCAGGCGCACCGATGTATCCAATTCTCCAACCAGTCATAGCAAATGCTTTAGCAACACCGTTTACAGTTATCGTTCTGTCGAACATTCCGTCAATAGTTGCTATACTGCAAAAAGTTCCAGAGAAATTAATGTGTTCGTAGATTTCATCTGAAACTACATAAATTTCGTTTGTTTGATTCAATATCACTTTTGACAAAGCCGTCAATTCTTCACGATTATATACAGAACCACTAGGATTACATGGTGAACTATACCAAATCATTTTAGTTTTTGGAGTAATAGCTTTTTCTAATTGTTGTGGTGTAATTTTGAAATCACTTTCAACCGAAGTTGGAACTTCAACTGGAATTCCGCCAGCCATTTTTATAATTTCAAAGTAAGAAACCCAATATGGTGCCGGAAGAATTACTTCATCACCTTCATTAATCATACATTGAGCAATGTTGTATAAAGATTGTTTTGCTCCAGTAGATACCACAATATTTGCAGGTTTGTAATCTAAATTATTATCACGTTTAAATTTTCTACAAATAGCTTCTTTCAATTCCATATAACCATCAACAGGTGAGTAAGTTGAGTAGTTTTCGTCAATAGCTTTTTTAGCCGCTTCTTTGATGAAATCAGGTGTGTTAAAATCGGGTTCACCCAAACTTAAACTGATAATGTCTTTTCCTTGTGCTTTTAATTCTCTTGCCAATGCTGCCATAGCAAGAGTTTGTGATGTCGATAGTTGATTAATTCTGTCTGATAATGGGTTGCTCATTGTTGTGTTGTTGATTATACTAATTATAAAAATTTAAACCATTAAGAGATTAAGAAAATTAAGTTTAGCTTAATGGACCTTAATGACTTAATGGTTTAAATAATCTTCATTTTAATTTTTTACGATAACTGAGGTTGTCTTCCTAAATCTCTCAAATGGGTAAAGTGCGAATAAATTGCAGCTCTAGTTGTTTTGAATTCATAATAAGGAAGATTACATTCTTTTGCAGTTTCTCTTACAAATTCAGCTATTTTATTGTAATGAATATGGCTGATATTTGGAAAAATATGATGCTCAATTTGATGGTTTAATCCGCCAGTATAATAGTTTACTAACCAATTTTTCGGAGCAAAATTAGCAGTAGTATACAATTGATGAATTGCCCAAGTATTTTCTATTTCTCCTTCATCATTTGGAATTGGATTATCAGTTTCATGAACTACGTGAGCCAATTGGAATACAACACTCAGAATAACTCCGGCTGTGTAGTGCATGATAAAGAATCCGATTAGAACTTGCCACCAACTTACATGTCCAACAAGAATTGGAATTACAATCCACATTGAAAAATAAATAACTTTCGTAATCACTAATGTTGTCCAACGAATTACAGGTTTTTTAAACTCTCCATAAGATAAATTTCTCTTTAAATAACGTCTCATTTGTTGAAAATCGGTTGTTATTGCCCAATTGAAAGTCAACAATCCGTAAAGAATGAATGAATAATAATGTTGGAATTTATGATGACTGTACCATTTTGCCTCTTTGGTAAAACGCAAAATTCTTCCAGCTTCTAAGTCTTCATCATGACCAAGAATGTTAGTATACGTATGGTGCAAAACATTGTGTTGTACTTGCCAATTGTAAACGTTACCAGCAAGAATATAAATGCTTCCGCCCATGAATTTATTAACCCAACCTTTGTTAGAATAGGCGCCGTGATTTCCATCGTGCATTACATTCATTCCAACGCCAGCCATTCCAACTCCAATTACTACGTTAAGTAAAAGATAAGCCCAAAAAGGCATTTCCATTGCTAGTAAAAAGAAATAAGGCGTTAAGAAAATGGTAAACATTACAATTGTTTTTAAATGTAATTTCCAGTTTCCGGTTTTATCAATGTTGTTTTCTTTAAAATAATCGTTTACTCTTTTATTTAAAGTTCTAAAAAATTTAAGATTGTCGTTTTTAGAAAAGACAGGTGTTGTGGTATTCATAAATTTGGAATTCTAATAATTTGTTCAAAGGTAAATATTATATTTTTTTTAGAAGTAAAAACAAATCATAATTATTAACCAAAAAGACTATTTTTGTTGAAAATTCAATTTATGGAAGAAATTCTAAAGCAATTTCCAAATCTTACTGATAATCAGATACAACAATTTGAAATGTTGCAAAATTTATATGAAGATTGGAACGCTAAAATCAATGTAATTTCGAGAAAAGATATCGATGAGTTGTATACACGTCACGTTTTACATTCGTTAGGGATTGCTAGAGTTTTAGAATTCAAATCGGGTTCTAAAATTATGGATGTTGGAACTGGTGGAGGTTTTCCTGCAATTCCATTGGCTATTTTATTTCCAGAAGCTAATTTTTATGCCATTGATATTATTGCCAAAAAAATAAAAGTAGTTAATGAAGTAATCAAAGCTCTAGGATTAAAAAATATTAAAGCCGAACAAAAAAGAGCTGAGATAGTTGAACACGACTTCGATTTTATTGTAAGTCGCGCCGTTACGAATATGCCCGATTTTGTTAGTTGGGTGAAAGGAAAAATGAAAACCAAATCGAAACACGAATTAGAAAATGGAATTTTATATTTAAAAGGTGGCGATTTGTCTGAAGAGTTGAAAGATTTTCCAAAAGCAACCGAATACAATTTATCCGATTATTTTTCTGATGAATTTTTTGAAACCAAAAAAGTAGTTCATTTACCATTGAAATAAAAAAGTCTCCAATTTGGAGACTTTTTAGTTTTTAACCTTTTATTATTTTCTTAGTGACACTTCCTTGACTATTTTTTAATGTTACTAAGTAAACACCGTTTGATAGTGAAATAGGGATTTCAAGTAAACCATTAATAGTTTGATTATTCATTTCAACAATAGTTTTTCCAAGTATATCTTTCACAACTATTGAGGCATTTTCTATAGTATAGTTTGAGTTAATTTGTAAACTATTCTGAATCGGGTTTTGAATCCAAAAACTATTTAAAGCTAAATTTTCATTATTTGTTAAAATTGGATTTAAAATTTCTGCTAAAGCAAATGCTGTGTTTTGGGCGTTTAAAGTAACGTGATTTTCATTTACTGTTGGAATTGAAGAGGCAGCAAATGGCGTAGTTGAACTACTATTTATTGGAGCATAAAGATTTGTTGTATTTGAAACTGCCATAGAACTCCATGCTGGAATAAAACAAAAGTAGTCAACTAATAAATTATCAAAAAACTCTGTAAGTAAAGGGTCTGTTCCAGCTCCAGCTTGAAAACCAGCCATGTCAAATCTTCCTCCTGGAGCAGAGTCTAAACCATCTGTATAAGTTGGTGATTTTGAGTTAGCAGCGCTTTCATAACCAGTTATCCAGAAAAATAAAAAATATTGTTGTCCTCTAAATCGACTAACTTCATTAGTTTGATTCGCAGCTGGTGTAAATCTTAAATTAATTATAGCTCTCTGTGTTGAAGTTACGTTAAAAGTATGGTTCATCGCTTCAAAGTTAGGAGAATAATTCATAGTGCCATTTCCTGCACCATTTGAAATAGAAACATTTCTTGTGTTAACAGGAAATCCCATAGTGTTGAGTTCAGTTTGAAATGCATTTCTAAAATTAGGTGCTCCAGTTGGAAGTAGAGAGTTTGAAGCTGTATTAAATTCAAAAGCACTTCCTGATTGTAGGTGTCCTTCAAAATGATCAATCAACATTTGTTTAGCAGCCGGACTTTTAATTAAACCATCAACTACTGGCTGAACAGCGGTGCTTCCAAGTGGTCCGTAAGCCATATAATTAAATAAATGTTGAAAACCAATTGGAACGTTTGCCCCAAGATGTGGTGAATCAAAAGAAATGTACAATCTTGTTTGATGAGATAAATTATTCATTTCCATATAACGAAGAGCATAACGTGATATCAATCCGCCCATACTTGGACCGATAACTACATTTTGCTCGCTGCCTACTTTTTGTGCATTAATTTGGTTTATCAATTCAACCAAAATCATTGCATTTCGTTGAATGTAATCAACGCCACCATCAACTACAGTACTTGTACCTGTTCTTGTATAAACTGGAAAGTTTAAAATAATTACATCAAATCCTTGTGCTCTTAAATCGTTAGCCAAATTTTGACCTGTTCCATAATTTAATGATTGATAAATTATTGTGCTGTTTCTTGAGTCACCTGGGTCAAAACCATCTACTAAAAAAATAGGTTTGTCTAAAACTCCATTTGTGGTATCCATAAAAAGTTCATATTCACCTTGCCCAAAATAGGGTGCAGTTTCGTTATAACCTTGATAAGCAATGGTTGAGGTAATAGGTAAAACTACATTTGGCGCTTGGACTTCATTATTTTTCCCTTGAATATTTTCAATAGATGTGATTTCAATTTCAAATGAATTTTGAACTTTGCTACCATCTGTAAATTCAATTTTATAATCAACTATTTGTTTGCCAGTTTCTTTGAAATTTAGTTGAAAAGGTTTGTTAAAATTGATTTTTACCCAATTAGAATCTTCTAGTTTTAGTTCAACGGAAAGAATTTTTTTATTGGTAGAATTTAAAATAAAATCTTCTTTAAGTAGAAGTGTGTTACTATTTGTTTTACTTAATAAAGTCGATAGAAGACTAACAGTGTGTTTTTCAAAAACATCAGTAGCATTTGGTTTAACAATATATTGATTGTTTTGAAGAAAAACATCGCCCTTATCAATTGAAGTTCTTTTTAGAGTTTCATACTCAGTGATTAAAATAGCTAACGGAATTTGTTTAGTTGCTTTTCCTAAGTTGGCTTCGTTTTTTAAAACTTCATATTTTGGTAAGCGTTGTAAGAAATCAGCTCTTTGAATTTCATGGTAAAACTGATTGAAAGTATTTGCATCAATGGGTTTAGAGCCAATTGTTGCTGCTTTTGACAAATCAAAAACTCTATCGTGTAGGATTTTAGTTTCGGTTTTTTCTTTCAATAAATCATAAGTCTTATCTTGGCTATAGCCAAATATTGAAAAAAGAAAAATAAATAATAAAGTAATTTTTGACTTCATAGTTTCTTAGTTTTGATTTTCGAAGATACAAAAAATTAGTAATCAGCCAAATAAAAAAAAGCTCAAACATTTCTGATTGAGCTTTTCAAGTTTTACTTAGGACTTCGTACTTAAAACTATTCTCCTAAAAACGGATATCTGTAATCTTCTGGAGTTACGAAAGTTTCTTTTATAGTTCTTGGCGAAACCCAACGCAATAAGTTTTGCATTGAACCTGCTTTATCGTTAGTTCCAGATGCTCTTGCGCCTCCAAAAGGTTGCATTCCGACAACAGCTCCAGTTGGCTTGTCGTTGATATAGAAATTTCCTGCAGCGTTTTCTAAAGCTTTTGTTGCTTCAATTGTAGCATATCGGTCTTGACTGAAAATAGCACCAGTTAAAGCATATTCTGAAGTTTCATCAACTAATTTTAAAGTTTCGTTCCATTTAGCATCTTCATACACATAAATGGTAATTACAGGACCAAAAAGTTCTGTTTCCATTGTAGTGTATTTCGGATTTGTAGTAACGATAACTGTTGGTTCTATGAAATATCCTTTCGATTTATCATAATTTCCACCAAGGATAATTTCTGCATCTGCATCTTTTTTAGCTTGGTCTATATAACTTGCTAATTTGTCAAAAGAACCTTCGTGAATTACTGCTGTAATGAAGTTTGAAAAATCTTCTGGACTTCCCATTTTCATTGAATTTACATCAATAATTAATTGCTCTTTTACGGCTGGCCATAAACTTTGAGGAATGTAAGCTCTTGAGGCAGCAGAACATTTTTGACCTTGAAATTCAAAGGCACCACGAGTAATTCCGGTTACGACTTGCTTTATATTTGCTGATGGATGTGCAACTACGAAATCTTTTCCTCCAGTTTCTCCAACTATTCTAGGATACGTTTTATATGAATGAATTTGTGTTCCAATTTTCTTCCAAATTTCTTTGAAAACAAATGTTGAACCTGTATAGTGAACTCCAGCAAAATCTGGTGATGCTAAAACAGTATCAGTAATCATCACTGGATCACCAAAAACTACATTAATAACTCCATCAGGAACACCTGCTTCTCTGAAAACGTCAATAATAATTTTAGCAGAAAAAACTTGGCTATCACTTGGTTTCCAAACTACTGTATTTCCCATTAAAGCCGCACTTGCAGGAAGATTAGCTGCAATTGCAGTAAAGTTAAAAGGAGTAATTGCATAAACAAAACCTTCTAACGGACGATATTCTACTTTATTCCAAACATCTGAGTTTGAAGTTGGTTGGTCTTGATAAATTTGCGTCATGAATTCTACGTTGTAACGTAAAAAGTCAATCAATTCGCACGATGCATCAATTTCTGCTTGAAAAATGGTTTTTGATTGAGCAATCATGGTAGCAGCATTGATTCTTGCACGATATGGTCCGGCAATTAATTCAGCTGCTTTTAAAAAGATGGCTGCTCTGTGTTCCCAAGGCATTTGTGACCATTTCTTTCTAGCCTCTAATGCTGAAGCTATAGCTTTTTCAACATGTGATTTTTCAGCCAAATGATAAGTACCAACGATATGTTGATGGTCATGAGGCGCAGACATTGTTCGTGTGTTTCCAGTTTTAATTTGTTCTGAACCAATATACATTGGAACATCGATTGTTTCGTTCCACATTTTCTTATAGGCAGCTAAAACAGCTGCTTTTTCTGGAGAATTTGGAGCGTATGATTTTACAGGTTCATTAACCGCTTTTGGTACGTGAAAGAATCCTTTAGGCATATCTTATATTTTGAAAATTAGACAATTTGATAAATAGACAATTTAAATAATGCGAATTATTTAATTTGTAACAAAAGTACAAAGGAAAATCTAAATTTTTGATAACAAATGTTACGAAACTTTTCGAGAGAAATTTCGGATATATTTTTAAAAATAAAAGCTTATTAATTTAAAGCGTAAGGTGCACTCAAACGAAATGTTGGCACGATTACTCTAAAATTTTTAGTTGTAGTGAAGTTAATCATGTTGAAGAATCCGCGCATTGCTCCATGAGGAGAAGAAAGTAAGCAACCTGAACTATAGGTATGAGATTCTCCTGGTTTTAGAACTGGTTTTTTTCCAATAACGCCTTCGCCATCAACTACTTCAACATCATTAAGTGAATCAAAAATTTCCCAATGACGTGAGGTTAATTGAACAGAATCTTTGCTGTGATTTTCGATAGTTATCTCATAAGAAAAGGCAAAATGAATCTTATAGTTCTTGAAGTAGGTGCCTTCAAAACTAGTTACGACCGATATTTTTATGCCTCTTGTAATTTGAGAAACCATAATCAAACTTTTTGTAAAGTTACAAAAATAATAAAAAAACCAATGTGATTTTTATGTTAAAGATTTTTAATTGATTATTTCTGTTGAAGTTGCAACTCCTTTTCCAATAACTCTATCATATCTTTGATTGTTTTCACGATAATAAACTATTGCGAAATAATTATTCTCAGTTTGAAAGAAATTACCATCAATTGCATTTGATTCATCAATTTTACCATTTTTATCTGCAATCGTGTAAATGAAATTAGTGAAACCTTGTTTAATCATTAAAGCTTTTTCATAAATACCTTTTTTTTCATTGTATTCCATTTTATTTTCATCAGTAAGAGCGTGGTTATTAAACATTCCAGTGATATAAATATCCTTATTCTCATAAAAAGATGGTGCTGATAAAGTGAAGTATATCCATGCGTAATCTGCTTCTATTTCATCGTTTTCTGCACTGATGTTCTTAATGCTAAAATTACCATTTATGTCTGGCCAATAGGTGTAAGGATTTTTTGCTCTTGCATTGCTTGTATACAAATAACAATTATACAAACCGCCTTCGGTATCAATTCTTGCAATGCTGTTATTTGCGCCTCTAATATTTTTATTTTCAAAAAATAGATATTCGTTGCCTGCCCAAAATTGTGTTTCACGATCGTATTTATAAATCAAATCGTTACCAACAGTATACATGGGTTTTATATCGCTTATTGCATTATTGAATTTTCCGTTTTGCAGCAAAAGTACTTTAACATTTTGTAATGGGCTTTGAAAAGTTATAGTGTTAGACCTTACAGCAAAATCAAGGTTGTGTTTAAAGTCAACATCTTTTACATTTCTGGCTCTTTTAACTTGCATTGGTACCGAAACTAAAGGCTCATATACTATAAATTTTCTGGCGAAAACAACTTCTTGATCTTCATTTAGAATACTAATTACATAATTTCCACTAACTTTTAATTGTGTAAGTTTATTTGGGAATGGGATTCTATAGTGGGAATAAATTTGTAAAGCATTCAAGGAATTAATATGCTCTTGAATACGTTGATTATCAAAGCCAACAAGATACTCATTGATCGATAATTGCGACTGTTTCCAATCGTAATCACAATGTGTTATCTTGTAATAATAATTATCTTCTGTTCCGTGTAAATCATCAAATTGTAATTGGAAAGAGTCTCCTAATTGAAATAACGGAATAACATTTTGTCCGTTTTGAACAAACGATATTGTTTTGATATGAAATGGAGGATTAACTTCTTTTTCTTGTGAGAAAGAAATTGAAGTTATTATAAATGCAACAAGAGTTAAATATTTTTTCAACATAATCATTTTATTATCAAACGTAAAGATACGAAATATTATTATCTACAATTATGCCAATAAAATTATTTTAAAAGTTAAAAAACATTTAAAAAAGCACAATATTATCTCAATGTTTAAGTTACTGTACTAACTTTATTACAAATTTTAAAACCAAAAACATGAAAAAACTTAACAAGTTTGTGCTTTTTTTGATGATGATGCCATTGTCTATAATAGCACAAGACCTTAAAAATGAGGATAAAATTCCTTTTGATTCGAATGTAAAAACTGGAAAACTTAAAAATGGTTTGACTTATTTCATCAGAAAAAATTCAAAACCAGAAAATAAAGTTGATTTGAGATTAGTAGTTAATGCAGGATCGATTTTAGAGACAGATGAGCAACAAGGTTTAGCACATTTTATGGAGCACATGTGCTTTAATGGAACAAAAAGATTTCCAAAAAATCAACTTGTAGATTATTTACAAAGTATTGGTGTGAAATTCGGACAACATTTAAATGCTTATACAAGCTTTGATGAAACAGTTTATTTTTTACCTATTCCATCAGACGATAAAGAAAAACTTGAAAAAGGGTTTCAAATTATTGAAGATTGGGCTTTTAATGCAAATTTGACACCCGAGGAAATTGATAAAGAAAGAGGTGTTGTGCTTGAAGAATACCGTTTAGGTCTTGGAGCTGACAAAAGAATGATGGATCGATTTATGCCTAAAATGATGTATAATTCACAGTATGCAAATCGTTTACCAATTGGAAAAAAAGAAATTTTAGAAAATTTTACTTACGATAAAATTACTAGTTTTTATAATGATTGGTATCGTCCAAATTTAATGTCTGTTATTGTTGTTGGTGATATTGATGTTGCTGAAATGGAAAAAAAGATTATAGAACATTTTTCTAAATATAAAAATCCAAAAAATGAAAAACCACGTAAAATTTACGAAGTTCCAAATCATAAAGAAACTTTTGTAAGTATTGAAAAAGATAAAGAAGCATCCGATTCAGGAGTTCAATTGCTATATAAAGATAGTGGATTACCTGAAAAAACAATAACAATTAAAGATTACAGAGATGACTTAGTGAAAGGATTATTCACAACAATGCTAAATAATCGTTTACAAGAACTTACAAATACTCCAAATCCACCATTTGTTTATGGGTTTTCATATCATGGAGAAACTTTTGCTAGGTCGAAAGAAGGGTATCAGTCATTCGCAATGGTTTCAGAAGATAAGCAACTTGAAGCGCTTAAGGTTTTAGTTGTTGAAAATGAAAGAGCTAAGAAATTTGGATTTACACAAAGTGAATTAGATAGAGCCAAATCTGAAACAATTGCAAATTATGAAAGATCTTTTAATGAAAGAGATAAAACTAATTCAGAAAGATTTGTTTCAGAATATCAAAGTTACTTTCTTCAAGGTGTACCAACTCCAGGAATTGAGTGGGAATTCAACACAATTAAAAAAATGTTGCCAACAATAACTTTATCAGAAACAAATGATTTGATAAAAAACTATGTTAAAGATGAAAACAGAGTTATTGTTTTAACAGGACCTGAAAAAGAAGGTTTGAAGCAAGTAACAGAAGCTGAAGTGTTAAATGTATTAAATGTAAAAGATACTGATGTATCAGCTTATAAAGAAACTGAAGTAGCTAGAAGTTTGTTAAGAAATGAAGTAAAAGCTGGATCAGTTGTTAAAAAAGAGTCTAATGCAAAAGTAGGAACAACAACTTTAATACTTTCTAATGGTGCTAGAGTAACCTATAAAAAAACAGATTTTAAAAATGATGAAATATTGATGGAAGCAATTAGCTTTGGAGGATCTAATTTATATTCAAATGAAGATGCTAAAAAAGTTCAATTTGCAAATGGAGGTTTAACAGAAGCCGGATTTTCTGGATTAAAGAAAAATGATATTGACAAATTTATGTCAGGAAAAATCGCAAATGTTTCTCCATATATAAGTAACACAACTGAAGGTTTAAGAGGAAATACAACTCCAAAAGATTTAGAATATTTATTTCAAATGACACATGCTTACATGACCGATTTGAATTATGATAACGAAGCATTTGAAAGTTACAAGCAAAAACAATCGGCGTTTTTCAAGAATTTATCGTCGCAACCTAATGTGTTCTTTCAACAAGAGTTTTATAGTTATTTGATGAAAGAGAACCCAAGATTTATTGGAATTTTCCCTGACGAAAAAACATGGTCAACAACAGATTATAGATTGGCTTATGACAAATACAAAGAGCGTTTTGCTAATGCAGGAGATTTTGAATTTTTCTTTGTTGGGAATGTTGATGATAAACAAATTGAAGATTATTCGATAAAATACATTGCATCTTTACCTTCAAATACAACAAAAGAAAAAGCAGTAGATTTGGGATATAGAATGATGAAAGGTGATTTGAAAAAAGTCGTAAATAAAGGTTCAGATCCTAAAAGTAATGTTACAATTATGTATTATGGTGATGCAACCTATTCGCCAAAAGAAGCAATGGCAATGCAAGCTTTGGGTGAAGTTCTTACTATAAAATTAGTAGAGGAATTAAGAGAAAATGAAAGTGGCGTTTATGGTGTTTCTGCAAGAGGAAGCTTAAATAAAGTGCCAAACGGATCGTATAATTTTAATATTGGTTTTCCATGCGGACCAGAAAATGCTGAGAAATTAACGGCTTCTGCTTTAAATGAATTGCAAAAAATTATTGACAACGGTCCAGATGAAAAAGACGTAGCCAAATTTAAAGAAGGTGAAATTGCCGACTTTAAAAAAGACAGTAAAGAAAACAGATTTTGGTTGAGTAATTTTACAAAAGCCTACACGTTTTCATCGTCTGCTGAGGAAGTTCTATCAATGGAAGAAAGAATCAATAGTGTTACAGCTAAAGAAATTCAAGATGTAGCTAAAAAATATTTAACGAAAGATAAAGTTGTTGGAATTCTAATGCCAGAAACGAAATAATAGATTTCTTTAAAAACTAAAAAACCCTGTTAATGTAAAAGTTAACAGGGTTTTGTTTTTTATGTCGGAATTATTTAAAACAAACTGGGATAATTTCGCCTTTTGCCAAACAATATTTTTCTACTAATTCTGGTGAAAGTTTTGAAGTATAATCTTCTTCTATAACTTTAAAACCAATGCTTCTTAATTTGTCAAAATAATCTCTTCCGTAAACACGAACGTGATCGTATTGGCCGAAGATTTTGGCTCTTTCTTTTTGGTCAACAATAGTATCATCAGAAAAAGTAATTGCTCTTGATAAATCCTGTGGAATTTGAAAGATTCCCATTCCGCCAGGTTTTAAAACTCTGTACAATTCTTGCATGGCTTTAGTGTCATCTGGAATGTGTTCTAGAACGTGGTTGCAAAAAATTAAATCATATTGATTATCTTCAAACGGCAAATTGCAAATATCTGCTTTAACATCTGCCAACGGCGAAAGTAAATCGGTTGTAGTATAATCGATGTTAGTTTGCTTTTTGAAACGTTTGTAGAATTCTTGTTCTGGTGCAAAATGAAGGACTTTTTTCTTTTCTTTTGAAGTAAAAAAATCAGTTTCATTTTGTAAATACAACCACAATAAACGATGTCTTTCTAATGACAAAGTGCTCGGAGAAAGCACATTATTTCTCTGATTTCCATATCCATAAGGTAAAAACATTCGAAAACTTTTTCCGTCAATAGGATCTGTGAAACGACTTCCTTTTAATAAAAAAGCCAAAATTGGACGCACCACAATACTCATTCGAATCAATATCGGACGAGGGATAGTATTTAATATGAACTTGAATATTTTTTTCATTTATTTTGGATGCAAATTTGTATAAACTTTATAATGTATAATGATTTCTAAACTCCTTTTCTTCATCACTTACAATTCCCAAAGCATCATAAATGTATTTGAAAGTCGATAAAATTTCTGGTTTTCCGTCTATTAAAGCTACATCATGTTCAAAATGCGCACTTGGTTTTCCGTCGGCTGTTAGAATGGTCCAACCATCTTTTAGCTGTTTTATGTTTTTTGTACCCATGTTTATCATTGGTTCAATAGCAACAACCATGCCTTCCACAAACATTTTTCCTCGACCACGTTTTCCGTAATTTGGCATTTCTGGATCTTCGTGCATTTTTCTTCCTAATCCGTGACCTACAAGTTCGCGAACGACACCGTATCCGTGACCTTCACAATATTTTTGAATTGCATTTCCTACATCTTCAACTCTATTTCCTGCACGAAATTCTCTTATTCCAACATAAAGACTTTCTTTAGTCACTTTAAGAAGTTTTTTTACTTCAGGAGCAACTTCACCAATTTCAAAACTATAAGCGTGGTCTCCATAAAATTCATTCATCAAAACACCACAATCTACTGAAATTACATCGCCTTCTTCTAAAGGTTTTGCATTCGGAATTCCATGAACAACTTGAGCATTCGGACTCATACACAACGAATTTGGAAAACCATAAAGTCCAAGAAATCCTGGAACTCCGCCATTGTCTCGAATGAATTCTTCGGCTAATTTATCTAATTGTAAAGTGGTTACACCTGGTTTAATTACTTTTGCAATTTCGCCCAATGTTTTAGAAACCAATAAAGCACTTGCGCGCATCAACTCAATTTCTTCTCTTGTTTTTGGAATAATCATTTTTCAAATTTTGTGACTGCAAAAGTAATGAAAAGTGTTTAGTATTTCATTTTGTAAGTATTGGAATTTAGATTTTGTTTTTTTGGAATTTCATCTTTTATGAGTTTTATCATATTTTTTAAAAAATTCCAATTTTAACTTTGTACAAAATTTATTAGGTATGAGTAAATATGTTACCGCAGCAGAAGCTGTAAAAGTCGTAAAATCTGGAGATAGAGTCTATCTTCAAGCTGCCGCAGCAGCACCAACTATATTAGCCAACGCACTAACGGAAAGAGCATCTGAGTTAAGAAATGTCGAAATTTGTCATCTTCATGTAGAAGGAGAAGCGCGCTACGCAAACCCTGAATTATCAGAAAGTTTTCATGTAAATTCGTTTTTTATTGGAGCCAATGTTCGTCACACTTTAAAAGCAGGAAATGGTTCTTATACACCAGTTTTTCTAAGTGAGCTACCTCATTTGTTTCGTAAAAATGTTTTGCCATTAGATGTTGCGTTTATTCACGTTTCGCCACCAGATAGACATGGTTATTGTTCGCTAGGCGTTTCTGTAGAAGCTACTGTTGCTGCCATTGAAAACGCTAAAATTGTAATAGCACAAGTGAATCCGCAGATGCCAAGAACTTTTGGTGACGGAATTCTTCATGTTTCTGAAATTGATTATTTAGTTGAGGTTGATGTGCCAATTTATGGTCATGATCCTGTTCCATTTTCAATAGAAGAAGAAAAAATAGGTTCTTACATTGCTTCATTAATTGAAGACAAAAGCACACTTCAAATGGGAATTGGTTCTATTCCAAATGCTGCTTTAAGCAAACTTACAAACCACAAAGATTTAGGTTTACACACCGAAATGTTTTCCGATGGAGTTATTGATTTAATTGAAAATGACGTTATCAATTGTAATTATAAAGGAACTTTAAGAGGTAGAGTTTTAGCTACATTTTTAATGGGTTCAAAACGCTTGTATGATTTTGTAAACGACAATCCATTTATTGAAATGAAAGAATCTTCTATGGTAAATGATACAGCTCGTATTAGAAAAAATCCAAAAATGGTCGCTATAAATTCAGCAATCGAAGTAGATTTAACAGGTCAAGTTTGTGCTGATTCAATTGGTCCACAAATGTATTCTGGAGTTGGAGGACAAATGGATTTTATCCGTGGCGCTTCATTAAGTCCTGGTGGTAAAGCAATTATTGCTTTACCATCAACTACTAAAAAAGGATTGAGCAGAATAGTTCCATTCTTAAAACAAGGTGCTGGAGTTGTAACAACAAGAGCTCACATTCACTATGTAATTACAGAAAATGGAATCGCCGATTTATATGGAAAAACATTAAAACAACGTGCTGCAGAATTGGTAAGAATTGCGCATCCAAATCACCAAGAAAGTATAGAGAGAGAATACTATGAATTATTTAATAAAATGTAGTAGGAGCGAATCGTTTGGGAATTCTTGATTTCCCTATTCCTGCTTTTCGTTACAATATAAAAAGCTTCCAAACGATGGAAGCTTTTTATATTTTCTCTACTATCAGGGCTAGTTAGGTTATGTCTTTTGTAAAATTATCAATCTGGATTGGCCATAATTTTAAACAATTCGGCATTTGAAATTAAATAACGATTTTCCAAACTCAATTCTGATAATTGTGAGCTAACCAAATTATTTTCTCGTGAATTAATTAAGAAAATAGAACTTTCTCCAAAAGAAAATAATCGCTCTTCTGACGTCAACATGGTGTTGTAATCTTTTACTAAATCTGAGATTAGTTTTCGTTGTTTTTCTAACGAATTGATTTCGGTTTGTTGAGCGTTGATTTTGTTTTTAAGTTGAACACGTTCTAAATCAAGTGAATATTGGGTGTCTTGAATTTTGAATTTTGCCAATTGCAATCCGCCACGTTCTTTTCTTAAAAAAATAGGAAAACTAAAATTCATACCTACTTTATAGTTATTGAAGTTGGTGTTATTCCAAGCACTTTGTTCAGATAAGTAATGATACCCTAAATCAATTTTTGGCAACAAACTGTTGGCTTTTAGTTTGCGTTCTACTTCTAGAATATCCAATTTACTTTGAAGTGAATTAATTTTTGGATGGTTTTCTATCGAAATGTTTTCCACCAAAAGTTCGTTAGTTTTTAAGGTTTCTTTGATAGTGTTTTCTAGTTTTATCTCTGGAATAATGGTATCTTGTAATTCCAAAGGAACATTATTTTCTAACCATAAATAATTTGACAATTCTAATTTAGATTTGGCTAATTTCAATTGTGAATCTTCTAGACTCAATTTTCGGTTTCTTACAATAATTCCTGCTTCAACACTATCTATTGCCGGTTTGTCGCCATTTTTTATTAAACTTGCTACACCATTAAAACGTATTTCTGCATTTTTTAAATATTCGGTATAAAGTTGTACTTCGCTGTAATTTCTTTTCCAATTAAAATAAGCAACCGAGGCATTGTATAAAACTTCGATAGCTTGTAATTTTCGTTCGGCTTGACTTAATTGGATTTGGATTTTAGCTTTTCGCAAATCGGCCATTCTTTGGTTTATCAATAATCCCTGACCAAGTGGTACCGTAATTCCAAGTGAAGTCAGTCCTTGATTAGGAAGTGTATTTTGTGGATTTAAATAAACGCCTTCGCTATTGTCAAAACCTGCTTTTACTTCGATACCATACCAAGTTGGGATTTTGAAACTACTGTTTAAAAGTGAATAGTATTGGCTGTCTTTGAATTGTTTTTTGTCAAAATCGACTTCAATTTTTGGGTCAAATCCACCACGTGCCATCATTAAATTGGCTTGAGCGCTATTGACTTCAAGATTGGCACTTTTTACCATTGGATGGTATTTTTTTACATATCCCAAATACTCATTATAAGTGAGTTCTTGAAGGTTTTTATCTTGACCAAAAACAAAGCTATAGAAAAATAGAAAGACTATAATTTGAACTTGTTTCATTACTTTTTCTCTTTTGATGTTTCACCTTTTGGTTTGTAATAATTTGGCGGAAAACCATTTAATGTTCGCCATAATTCAAACCAAATAGGCACATTGTCTAATAAAGCCAATGTTTGCGCTCCAGAACCAATACTGACTTGTTTTGGCCAAGCTTCTTCTTTTTCATCAGGAGCAATTAAAACTCTAAATTTTCCATTTGGAGAAATAAAATTTTCAATGGCAACAATTTTTCCACCAAAAGTTCCATAACTCATATTTGGCCAACCTGAAAATACAATTGTAGGCCAACCATCAAACCAAATTCTTACTTTTTCGCCTTTGTGAATTAAAGGTAAATCGGTTGGTGAAACATAAGTTTCTACTGCAATATCATATTTTGCAGGCATGATGCTTACAATTTGAGTTCCTTCCTTAATAGTTTCCCCAATTCCCGATTGAATGGCACGGTTTACATAGCCATCTTGTGGGGCTTTTATGTAATACATTCCGTTTCGTATTTGGTAATTTACCACTTGATTTTCAAGTTTATTTACTTGTGCTTCGGTATCATATTGGCTACTCAATGCCGTGAATTGATCACTTTGTGCTTTTGATGATTTTTCTGAATATTCAGCACTGATTCTATTTATTTCAACTTTTGCGTTTATTAATTCGTTTTTACTCGCTAGAAGTTTGTTTTCTTGTGTAATGATTTTAGCTTCTACTTCTTGTAATTTCAATCTTTTTTCTTCGACATCGGTTAATGGCTTTAGACCTTCTTTGTTCAATGTTACCGAACGATTGAATTGTGTGTTGGCAATTTTTATTTGTGTTTTTACAGCTTCCAAATCCATACTATCACTTTGAACTTTCAAAACTCCTTGACGGATTTTATTTTGAGCTTGTTGTAATTTTAAGATTCTTTCGTTTTCAATGGCATTGATTTGTGCCGAAAGCGAAGTTACTTTTCCACCATAGGATTGTCCTGCCATTTTTTTAGCATCAACTTGACTTTTAGTATTTTCAACTAAATTGGGATCGAAATAATCTTCTTTAATTTCGGAAATGAAAAGAATAGTGTCGCCTTTTTTTACAAAATCACCTTCTTGAACGTACCATTTTTCTATTCTACCAGCAATTGCCGATTGAATAGTTTGTGGTCTTTGATTTGGTTTTAGCGTTGTAACTGCACCTGAACCTGAGATATTTTGCGTCCATGGAAGAAATAATATTACAACTCCAAGTAAGGATACATATAGGATTATTTTGTTCAATATTTTGTAATGTGGTCTATTGGCAAGACTTTTTACAGTACTATATTGATCAATATTTTCGGTTATCGGATTTTTTTTAGAAATATTTAGCATGGCAATTATTGTTTTGTGTCAGCAATTATTTTTCCGTCTTTCATTTTTATTTTTCTATTGCATTTTTGTTTCCAATATTCATTTTTAGAAGAGACAATTACAGTCCATTTGTTTTTGGAATCTGTAATAAAATCGATGATTTCTTTGGTTGCTTCTTCGTCCATTTTGTCTAAAGGATCCTCGAAAAACAATATTTTTGGTTTATTTACAATACTTCTAGCTAATATAATTTTCTGTGCATTTGATGATGATAATTGACGTCCATCAGGGAAAATGTGTGTATCTAATCCGTTTGGTAATGTTTTGATAAACGTTCCTAATTTTACGCTTTCAATTGCCCATTTTATGTCATCATGCGAAACTAATGGATTGTTGAACGTTATATTTTCTAAAATAGTTCCTTCAAATGGTGTTTCACCTTGAGTGATAGTTCCTATTTGAGAACGATATTGTGCCAAATCTATTTTACGATAGGTATCGTCATTTATAAAAAATGAGCCTGATGTTGGTTGCATTCCACCTGACAAAACTCGTATTAATGTTGTTTTTCCTGAACCATTACTACCTTCAAGGTATATTTTTTCTGATTGATCAATTTTTAAATTTATTTTGTCCAAAACATCATCCATAGAATCTGGAAATTTGAATCTAAGATTTTCTGCTTCTAAGGTAATATTAGTAAAACAGTAATCTTGATTTTTTGTTTGCGGTTCTTCGATATTCAAATCTACGATTTGACCAATTTTTTCAACAGATGTCAATACATCATATAGACTTTCTAAACCAACAATTAATTTTTCAACAGAATTTAATACTAATAAAATTATAATTTCAGCAGCAACGAATTGTCCAATATTCATCTTTTGATTCAAAACTAAATATCCACCGATAAACAACAAACAAGCAGTAATAATTACTTTAAAAACAATTAGTTGCGAAAATTGTCTTTTGATTACTTTGAAATGTTTTTCTCGATAATTTAAATATTCATCTACTAAAATGTTATTTTTATTTAAAGCAAAATCAAAGTTGTCTTGTTTTCTAAAACTGAAATTGTTTCTGGCAATTTCTTGAAGCCAACTTGCAACTTTATATTTGTATTTTGATTCTTTCATACTTGAAGAAAGTCCTGGATTGTATGAAAATTTAAAAATAGAATAAAGTAGTACTATCAATAAAATTCCGAAGAAAATAAAGAAAGGATGATACAATGACAACAGAATTATTCCGAAAAGGATTTGTAATAAAGCTGTAGAAAAATCAATTAATAATTTTGAAGTTCCTTTTTGAATAGAAATAGTATCGAAAAAGCGATTGGCTAATTCTGGTGGATATTGGTTGTACAGTTCTTCAAATTTAATTTTAGGCAAACGATAGCTGAATTCGAATGAAGAACGTACAAATATTTTTTGTTGTAAGTTTTCTGTAATTCGTAGTTGCATTAAGGATAATATTCCAACTAGAGCTACACCAATGACAACAATTACTACAAGAACTATCCATGAAATGCTTACTTGTCCTGCTTGAATTAAATTAATAATAGCTTGGATTCCTAGTGGTAATGATAAACTTACTAATCCGGCAAAAATGGCGTAGAAAATGATTTGAGAAATATCTCTTTTGTCTAATTTTAATAAATTATAAAACCGTTGTAAAGGCGTTTGACTCATAACTATTATTTTAATGTATTTTCAACTAAATTGATATAAAAATCGGTTGGTGAAATAGAAGTGTTACAATTGGTAATTGTTTTTAAATGATCTTTTAGAAAATGTTGATGTAAAGCACCTTCTACAATAGACGAAGCTAAACTTTTTGCAAAAGCATAGTTAGGGTTTACTTCATTAATCATTTCAATAATTCGGTTGATTACTCTTTTATAAACTAGAAAAAAACCTTCTTTATTTTCTTCATCAACTTCTTTTGTAAGCAAAGTTTTTGTAAATTCTTGAATGATTATTTTGTTTAATATTGCTTCATTTATATGTAATGTTGTTGAATCATCTTCAACTTTTTCAGTAACTATGGTGATACCTTTTTTCAGGCGTTCCATAGGAATTGAAACATTTGTTGTGGCAAATGCTAATTTATATTCTATCCAGCCCCAATACCAAGAGGAAAGGTATAACAATAATTTGTGTTTGCTTTCAAAATAACGATAAATAGAACTTTCATTCGAGCTTATTTTTTCACCCAATTTTTTGAATGTAAAATTTTCAAATCCAATTTCATCTATTAATAGAATACTTTGTTCAATGATTTTCTTTCCTAAATCTGATGTTTCAGGATTTTTGACATATAATTTATCATTTACAGAAATGATTATGTTAGAAAGTATATTTTGCATTACTAATCTGTTGTTATTGGTGTAAAGTCTTTGTTTTTTTTATTTAAGTCAAGAGTATACAAAATGGCAAGGTTTAAAAAATTTTTTCCTGTTTCATCATTAATACGGTAATCAAATTGATAAATATAACCAGTTTGAACAGTTAACTCTTTTGAAAACTCATATCCGCAACCCATAAAAAATCTGTTTCTTTCAAAAAATGGTTCGTTATCAGTAAAAAATATTTCATTCCATGCCGTTAAATAAAAAGTTTTAGGCATTATAGTTTTATTATTTATTGGCACTAATGCTCCTAATCTATATCTAAATCTATTTCTGTATCCGTTTGAAGTAAAGCGTTGTTCTGCTCTATATCGATGTTCAAATGTAACAAACTCTAAAGGGTTTTTCATATTTATTTGAAGCCATGTTCTAGTTTCTAGATTTTTTGCAGGTAGTTCAAAGTTTCCTCCTTCACTATAGGTATTATATGAACCAATACCTGTTGTTACAGAAAAGTTTTTTTTGATTAAATAAGTTGCTCCACCTTTATATTCGTAATAATGAAATTGATCGTAAAAAGATAAACTTCTTAATTGTGCTTCAAAAAAAGTATTCCATTTAGAATTTAGTTTAAAATTGAAATTAACAATATTCCATGAACCAATTTCATTTTGAGAATAACTAATACTTGTAAATAAAAATAATAAAAAACTAATTTTTTTCATTACAATACTAAGGTAAATTTACATGTTTTTTTGTTACGGTTTTCATTTGAATGATATCTACTAAAAAGGCAAATGCCATTGAAAAATAGATGTATCCTTTAGGAATTTCGAAATGAAACCCTTCTGCAATAAGTGATACTCCAATCATCATTAAAAAACAAAGAGCTAAAACTTTAAAAGACGGATGTTTAGAAATAAATTCACTAATTGGTTTTGCTGCAAATAGCATAATTATTACTGTTACAATTACTGCTGTGTACATTACCCAAAGCTCATCGACCATTCCAACCGCAGTGATAATTGAATCTACTGAAAAAACTAAATCTAACAGAATTACTTCACCTAGAAGTTTTCTAAAATTTCCTTTTTTTGGAAGTTCTGCTTCGTGTGAATTAGCGATTTCTGTTTTGTGATAAATCTCTTTGGTACTTTTATATATTAAAAATAAACCTCCAAGTATTAAAATAATACCTTTTCCTGTGAAGTCAATTTCAAAAAGCGAAAATAATGTTTTATCAAGTTTTAGTATCCAAGAAATAAAACCTAAGAGTACTAATCGCATTACCATCGCTAGTCCAATTCCCCAATAGCGCAATTTGTTTCTTTGGCTTTCTGGGAGTTTATCGGCAAGAATAGAAATGAAAATAATGTTGTCTATTCCTAGTATTACTTCGAGAGCAATTAATGAAATTAAAGGTATTAAAGCGTCTATCATATTGTTGAATTTTAGAAATTAATTTTAAATCCAAAGTTTAGGTTTTTCATGTCCTGTAATTCAGGGTTTATGTTGTTGTCTTTTAAATCTAGATATTTCAAATGGTCTAAAGCTTCCAACTTTGGAATTTCTTTAAATTTATTGTTGTTTAAATACAATGATTCTAAATTTTTAAACTTTAGTAATTCATTTGGTAAGACAGATAGGTTGTCGTTTTCAAGATGAAGCGATTTTAATTTTGGTAATTTAGATAGAATAGAAAGTGTTTTAGGAAGATTCATATTCTTTTCCTCATTCAAATAGATTTCTTCTAAATTGGTTAAATTAGAAAATCCTTCTGGTAAGTTTGTAAAATCGTTATTACTTAAATCAATTGTTTTTAGTGATTTAATATTTGATATTGCTGATGGAATTTCTTTTAAATGATCATTTTTTAAACTTAAATATTCTAAGTTGATAAATTTTGACCAATTCTCATTAGATAAATTTATATTTTGATTACTAAGATTTAATCTTAATACTTTTTCTGGTTCTTTTAGCGCTTCAGACAAAGATGTATACTCTTTTGCCTTATCGTTATTTTGAGAAAATACTGCATATGAACAGAGTAGCAATACAATTTTAAGTAGATTATTTTTTTTCATGATGCACTTTTTTAATGTTAAAACGATTTTCAATTGCAAATATAATAGTAAAACTATTAATAATTGTTTTTTAGCTATTATTTTTACTTTTTTTTAACCTTTTGCTTTCTCAGTAATTGAGATTGATTTTTGTAGTATTAATGAATTTGGAATGGTTATAATTTTGTCATTTTCTGTTTTTAAATGAATGAAAAAATAGGTCAAGTCAGATATTTCGCCAGAAAAAGGATAGTCTTTATCTAATACTTCGATGTAATCTCCAATTTTTAGTGGATGATTAAAAAATAATATTATTCCAGAGGTAATATTTGATAGCAGTGACCATTGTGCAAAAAATGCAATTCCAAAAGCTGTTAATATTGATGTAGCAAAAATGGCAATTTCATTTTGTTTTAAACCCCAAATTGCAGAAAGTAGAATTATAGCCGTTAATGAAAGTAATAGATTAATAGTTTTAATCATTATTTTTCTTCTTCCTCTTTGTAATTGAGTGTTTTTTAGAGCGTTGTTTATTATAGTTTTAGTTGCAAAATAAGTTAATAGGTAGCAAAATAATACTACACCAGTTTCAATGATTTGAATAGTAATAGGTTTCATAATTTATTTTATTGATTATTTTTTATTCTTTCTCTATTTTTTCCAATTTCATCAATTTTTTCAAGTAATAAATTAGAGTTTATTAATAAGCGATCTAATTCTTGTTCGAAAAACTCTTCTGTATGTTTATTCCATTTTAATGGATTTTTTTCTAATTCTTTAAAACTATTACTAAGTGTATTTATATAAAGTTTTTTTTCGTTTGCATCATTTATAAAAATTGGAGGATATAAATTAAACATCAACAGCCAATTTTTTGCAATGCGAGTTACTCTTCCATTTCCGTCTAAAAAAGGATGTATACGAATTAGTTCATGATGTAAATATATTGCTTTAACAATTGGAATTTTAATTTTTTCCATTCTGTAAAGCATTTCAGAGACCAAGCTTGGAATCAAATTTGGTTCAGGACAAATATGAGCACCGATTTGGACATTAGATTTTCTGTAACTATTTGGATGTATTTTATTTGTTTCTGGGGATATTAATCTTAATAATTGAAACAATTGAATTTCATTGCCGAAATTGTTTTTATCAATTATTTCCTCAATAACAAAATCTAAAGTAGTTTTTAAGTTTTCTAAATATTCTACAGCCTCTTCATCGTTTTGCGCCTCCATTTGAGCATTTTTTATGCTTAATAGTTCTTTTAAATCATGAATTCCTTCAAGATAAGTGTCGAGCAAGTCGTCGTCAAGGTGATATCTACTATATATTATCAATCTGTATATAGCTTTTATTGTTTCATTGATTTGATCAATTTTTTTTTGATTCACCTCAATTATTTCAGTAGGTAGTAATAACATAGTTCAATTATTTTTTTGAAGTTAAATCAAAGTTGAAGTTTGTGTTGATTATAAATCCGTTATTATTTTGAAACACATTTCTGTTGTTAACTTCTCTTCCTAATTGAAGTGTTTGGTTTAGATAGCCTGCTTCAATGCGCAAACTATTACTAAATCTATATCCTAGTACCAGTCCAATTCTATTTTGATCAAAAATATTTTCATTTACATTTTTCCCAAAACCTATAAAAAGCTCATCATAAGCAGCAATGTATGGTGTTTTATTTTCTATTTTATCTCCTTTTAATGGCATTTGTATTCTAAACATGTATCTAAATCTGTTTAAGAAAGGGAATTCATCTTCGTTGGTTAATGCTGCATTTGAATAACGACCAACCCATCTTTGCTCAAGCATAAATCGATGCGATATATCAATTTTTGAAATTTTATCAGTGATTGTTATCATTTGAAAAGCTCGATGTTCTGTAAAATCTTTTCCCATACCATTTATTGGAGTGTCTCCATATGGATAGGTTTCAATCCAAGCATATCCTACTCGTAATTGTATCTTTTGATTTAATTGATAGTTTAGGCCAAGTCGAAGTAATCCTTGTTGTTTGTCTGTAATAAAATTATCTCTTCGAAGTTGATATTCGCTATGAATACTGTATTTATCATTAAATTTAAATGTTCCAAAATAATTGTACCAACCAATATTGTTGTTCTCATTTACTCTTGTGTTTTGAGCGTAAGAACTGTTAATTGAGAAAATTATAATGATTAGAAATGTAAATTTTAGATTCATATGTTTAAATATTATTTGTTAGAGGTAACATATAGTATCGCCTTTTTAATCATTGGTTTTTGTTTTCAACAAACTTTTTGTTTGTGGCGATTTCATAATACTAAAAATTTTGGGCTGACCCATTTAAGAACCAGCCCAAGTTAATTACTATTTAGTTGGTGAAAATGGTAGAGATGATTTGTGAACAATAATTCTCAATTTACCATCTTCTCCTTTTTTGAAAACCCAGGTTTTATCAACCATTACTTCTTTTCCATTTTTATCGGTTACCCAAACATTTCCCATGGTTATTGCGATAGATCCATAAATCTGTATGCCTTCATTATTTTTTCCTGCATTGTCATATCTAGCTTTTACCCATGGAGTTAGTGCAAAACCTTTGTCGTTTGGATAATCGGGATCACCTCCAATGAAACAAGCTAATGCTCCTTTTTTGTCATTTCTAAAGGTTTGATCGCCATAAGCCAAAGTAGGTTTGAAAAAAACTTTACCATTGTCATAGTTGTAAGCTTCTGATAAAACTTGCTTTGCAAATGTTTTGTAATCACCACCTTCTTCTTTAAGTTTTCCAATTTTTACCAAGGCATCACACCAATCTTGTTGGGCTTTGTTTACTTCATCATAAGTGATGATTGTTTGCGCACCTTCTTCAACATAAATCAATCCTAGTTCATCAATAACTTTTTGAACCTCTTTGTTTTGCTCAGGAGTTGCCTGAGTTTTTTCTTCTGTTTTTTTGTTTTGATTGCATGAACTTAATAATACCGCAATACAAGACAAGCCAATAATTACAATTTTTTTCATGATTCTAAATTTTAAAAGTTTTACATTTAATATTAATACAAATATATACAAATATAATAGTAATACTATTAATTATGAAATTTTAACTTTTATTTATAATATTTGGCATAAAAAAAAGAGACTCAAAAAATGAATCTCTTAATTAAAACAAGTTTTGTTTTTTTATTGTTATAGTAACGAATGCTGTGTCATAACTGCAGGTTTTTCAATTCCCATCAACTCTAAAATGGTAGGAGCGATGTCACCTAAAACGCCATTATGAATAGTTTTTAATTCTTTATCAACTAAAATAATTGGAACCGGATTCGTTGTATGAGCTGTGTTTGGAGAACCATCAGGATTAATCATAGTTTCACAATTTCCGTGGTCTGCAATGATAATAGTAGTGTAGTTGTTTTCTAAAGCAGTTTCAACCACTTCTTTTACACAAGCATCAACAGCTTCGCAAGCTTTTATAGCAGCTTCCATTACACCTGTATGTCCAACCATGTCACCATTGGCAAAATTCAAACATACAAAATCAACTTCACCTTTTTTAAGTTCAGGAACCAAAGCATCTTTTAATTCGAAAGCACTCATTTCGGGTTGCAAATCGTAGGTGGCAACTTTTGGTGAATTTCTTAAAATTCTAGTTTCGCCAACAAATGGAATTTCTCTTCCACCAGAAAAGAAGAAGGTTACGTGAGGATATTTCTCAGTTTCGGCAATTCTAATTTGCTTTTTACCTGCTTTTTCTAGTACTTCTCCAAGTGTTTCAGTGATGTTGTCTTTGTCGTAAATTACATGAACATTGTTGTATGTATCATCATAGTTGGTCATGGTAACATAATACAAATTCATTTTATGCATATTGAATTCGTGAAAATCTTTTTGTGATAAAGCCTCTGTCAATTCACGACCTCTATCGGTTCTAAAGTTGAAGAAAATTACAACATCATCTTCTTCAATTTTCGCTAATGGATTTCCATTTTCATCCGTCATCACAATAGGTTGTATGAATTCATCGGTAACATCATTTACATAACTTTTTTTGATACTTTCTAAAGCATTTGTAGATTTTTCACCTTCAGAATTCACTAATAAATCATAAGCTAATTTTACACGTTCCCAACGCTTATCTCTATCCATTGCATAATATCTACCAATAATAGTAGCGATTTTTGCAGTAGTGTTTTTTATATGATTTTCAAGATTTGCTATATCTGTAATTGCCGATTTTGGATCAACATCTCGACCATCTGTAAAAGCATGAACAAACACTTTTTCTATGCCATAATCTTTTGCAGCATCTAATAATCCGAATAAATGTGATGTATGTGAGTGAACACCACCATTAGATACCAAACCTAAAAAATGTACTTTTTTATTGTTTTCTTTGGCATATTTGAAAGCATCAAGAAGCGGTTTTTCTTGATTCATAGTTTTGTTTTGTACAGCCAAATTTATTTTAGCCAAATCTTGATATACAATTCGACCAGCACCAAGGTTCATGTGACCAACTTCAGAGTTTCCCATTTGACCTTCTGGTAAGCCAACGTTTAATCCATCAGTTCTAAGTTGTGCGTTTGGATATTTTGTATATAAACTGTTTATAAAAGGCACATTAGCGTTATCTATTGCCGATACTTTTGGGTCTGGAGATTTTCCCCAACCGTCAAGAATCATCAGTATTACTTTTTTGTTCATTGTGATAGTATTTTACACAAAGATAAGCATTTGCAATACCTGAAATGAAAAGTTGGAGGTAAATTTATTTGAAAAATAACGAAAACGATTTAGTGTTTTCAGAAGAAATTATTTTTTAGAAAACCAGTTTTTAGCAGAGTTGTAATCAATAAAATAGCGAATACTGACAGATAAAATATGATTAAGATTTTCTTGATTAACGGAATCTCTAAAATTACTACCAATTTCTTTATTAAATTCTCTTGCAAATAAAGAAGAGTTATTTCGATATAGTATTGACATTTGACTACCGGGAGCAAACCACCAAGAAAAAGACAAGTCCATATTCCAAGTGTTAAAATTGGAGTTTCTATTTTTGTTGTAATTGGTATTGGTTTCAAAAGTGCCGTCGTCTTTAAGAGTTAAAATCTCTTTATTAATTGCGTAACTCCAATAATGGCGAATAGAAAGATTAAAAGTTATTAAATCATTGATTGCATATTTTCCTGACAATGTGTTAGTATAGGTATTTCTATTTCGTTTTGCTAGTATAGCGTTATCCGAATTATCAAAATCTATCCAACCAATATCGTTTACTTGTCTTGAAAATCTAGAACTATATATTAGTAATAATTTATCTGAAAAGCGATATCTTGGACTTACAAGTAAATTAAAGTTTAGTCGGTCTTTTTCGTCAAAAAAAGATATTGACGGACCAAAATCTAAAGCAAATTTTTTAGCATAATTTGAAGAAAAAAAGTAATTTCCTCCAATTCTTCTTGGAACGATTAAGAATTTACTATTATCCTCAGAACGAGGTTCGTAATAATCATAGACCGCAACTGGTCTAGTATTTAAACCAAATCCATGATAATCATTTCTTTTGTTGGTAGAATTAAAATTTATATTAATACTAGCTTCTTGAATACTACCTGTTGTATTGTTGAATTCAGAATATAAGTTTGTCTGAACATTTAAGGTGTTAAATGTCTTTGTAGGTTTTATAATTCTATAACTTGCATTACCATAAACAGCATGATAATTGGTTTGAAAGTTTATTCCCAAATCGTTGTTGTCCCATTTTTCGGAAACATACTGGCTGCCAACACTATAGCGGTACTTTCCTTTGGTTTTTCCTAGGTTTATTGAGGTGTTGTAACCGTTTCTATTGTCGAGAAGGTAATCGTTTACATGGCTAAATTTATAATCACCAGATAAATTAAAAGTGTTTTTCTTAGTATTTAAATCATATATTAATGCAGACACATTTGCATCTCTATATTCACCATTTCTTGTAACATTGGTATTGATAAATGAAACAGATGAATTTTGTCTAAAACGTTGGTCTAAAACAAAAAGGTTGAAGTTTGCTAGTGGCTCTATCAATTCATTTCTTGTTTCTCCTGTGATATTATTTCTTATAATAGCATCTGTTTTTTCTGTAACAGCATTAAGAATTCCAATTCCTAATCCGCCTTTGGTTCTACCTGATACTTTTAAAGCATTTAATAAATTTACTGTTGAAGGATATTCGATAAAATCTTCGTCAGATGATAATGTTGGTTGTACCGATGGTTCGCCTCCAATTCTTCTAGAATAAAATAGATTTCCTTTATTAAATAAATCAGTTCCTTCGGTAAAAAAAGGTCTATTTTCTGCAAATTGCTGTTCGAAAGGTCCAAGGTTAAGTTCTACTCTGTCAAAAGCAGCTTGACCAAAGTCAGGTACAAGAATTGCATCAAGTGTAAAAGCATCGTTGATACCGTATTTTACATCTAAACCACCTTTAAATTCACCTTTGGTTTTGTTAGAATCATTTCCGCTTAAATAATAAGAAGTGTATGGAATTAAAAATAATCTGGTAGGAGTTTTAATGTTTTCAATGCCTTCAAGAATTCCTGCTTGGTTGGCTTCTGTTTGTAAATTAATATCAATTAAATTCCAAGAATATTGAAAACGATCTCTATATACCTCACGATACATGTTTAATCCCCAAGTTTGTTTTTTTTCATCAGAAAAACGAACCGCAGCATAAGGAATCTTTAATTCTATAGTCCATCCGTAATCTGTAATACTTGTTTTACTATCCCAAATGGAATTTAAACTAAAATCTTCACCATTAGCTTCTGTATAAACACAATCTTGCTGAACTCCGGCAGCACTTACATAAAAACGAAATTCTTGTTGACCATCATTATAACCATTGAAAAATATTCCGAAATGGTCAGCAGATCCAAATTCATCTCTTGCTGTGAGCTCTCTTAAAATTTTTTTAGGTTCGTCGTCGTACATTGTAGCAGCCACATAAATAGCTTCATTGTCATAAACTATTTTAACTTCTGACCGTCTATTATTTTTTTCTGGATCACCATTATTGGGTGCAATCATTATAAAGTCTGTAGCAATTGCTGCAGTTTTCCAAATTGGTTCGTCAAATTTTCCGTCAATGGTAATTTTTTCAGAACAAAATTTTGTTTGCAAAGTCTTTTTTTGAGCTTGTGAAAAACTTAAAAAAGTTGCTAGTAAACATATAAAGGAAAAAGTAAGTTTTTCTTTAAACATTATATTCTTGTTAATTAGGCAAATATAAATCTTTATAATTGTTACGCAATACTAATTGTAATAGAATTCTTATCTAATTAAATATTAATTTTGAAAAACTCATAAATAAAAGAAAATTACTACAAATTATTATTAAAATATATTTTAATCGATAAAAAATGTATTTAATAGGTATTTTTTGTCAAATTAATTTGATAATAGAAATTAGGTTTAGTATGTTTGCTTTTTAAATAACCTACTTAAGAATGAATTTTATTACTGCTTTTTACACAGCATTGTTTGTTGTTGTTTCTTTTTTATCGCCCCATAAAAAAGAAATCGCACCCAAAAGGTATGCAAAAATTTCTAGAGTCAATAAGGTTGCCAGTGTCTATAATTCTCTAGAAACTAATAATTTTAAGTTGCCAAATTTAGAAAGTTTTACTAAAGCATTTGAAGGATATCAACTTTTGAAAAATAAAGGAATGATCAAAAAAGATATCTTAACTATTATTGACTTTAGTCTTAGTTCAAAGGAAAAGAGATTGTGGATTATTGATATGAGCACTAACGAAATTTTACTAAATACATTGGTAGCGCATGGTAAGAATTCAGGAAATGATTATGCTAGCAAATTTTCAAATAAGAATGAATCTTACAGAAGTAGTTTAGGTTTTTTTTCAACTGGAGAAGTTTATAGAGGAAAACACGGCTTGTCCTTAAAATTAGATGGTTTAGAAAAAGGAATAAATGACAATGCTAGAAAAAGAGCTGTAGTAATTCATGGCGCAGACTATGTATCTAAAACTTTTATTAGAAATCACAAAAGGTTAGGTAGAAGCCAGGGTTGTCCAGCAGTTCCTGTTGAATTGAGTAAAAAAATTATTCAGACAATAAAGAACAAATCGTGTCTGTTTATTTATCATCCTTCTAGAAGTTATGTAAACAATTCTAAATTAATATCTTAATTTGGAGTACAAATTAGCATCAAGACAATAAATATCCTCTCTAAAATTTAAAATTCCATCTGTTTCCCATGCAGTCCAATATAGTTGATGAATAAAAATATCTTCATCAATTTTAATAACAATGGTTTTTAATTCTGGTTTTGGAAGGTTTTTCTTTTCAATAATAAAATTTGGGTTTTTAGCCAGTATTTTAGCATTGATTTTGTCAATTTCTTTTTGTTTAGCTTTTTGTAGTTTATAGTAATATTTAATATCTGTAGTGTCTTTAATTCTTTTTAATGACCATTTTGTAGTGTCATTTATTATGTAACTTGCCATTTCTAATGGTTTCTCTAAACGCACACATCCAGAACTTAAAGAACGATATGAGAAAGCAAAGTAATCTCTATGGTTAGTATCATGAAGATAAACAGAATATCTATTTGGGAAATTAATTTTCATTGATCCAAGTGAGTTGTTTCTACCAGGATCTTGAACATATTTATATTTGTTTGCGTCTTCTTTTTTCCAGGACCAAGGACTTACTTCATTATTTTTTCTGTCAATAATTTTCAATCCTTTTTTTCTGAAAACACTTCTATCTTTTTCGGCTTCAGGATAAATATCTTCTTTTAGAATTGTAGGAGGAACTGTCCAATTTGGATTTAAATTGATATTGGATATTTTAGATTCTAATATTGGTGTTGGTCTAGTGTCTTTTCCAACTACAACTTTTTGACTTTGAGTAGTATCATTATCTTTTACAGCAACAATACTATAATCAGGAATATTTATCAAGAGATAATGATCTCCAAAATCGTGAGCAAACCATCTCCAACGCTCCATATTTACAACAACTTGTTCTATTCTTTGATTTCTAGAATAATTTAAGGCATCAATAGTGCTTCTTCCAATTACAGCATCAGGTCTTAGCCCATGTCTAGCTTGAAATATTTTTACTGCTTCTTGAGTTTTTTTATCATATACATTAGACAAAATAGTATCTTTTTCAACCATATCACCCCAATACATTAACCTTTTTTTGACGATAGGTACGTATTTGTTTTTTTTATTAGGTACAATTCTTTCCCTAAGATCAATCAATTCATAGGTTTTTTCCTCTGGAAATTGTTGTAATAATTTTAAACAGTTTTTTAGTTTTTTATAAATGATGTGATTGGGTTTACAGTTTTCAATGGCTTTACTGAAGTTATTGTTGTCAATACAATCATAAAGTATCTCATTTATATTTACTTTTTTTTCTTCTAAATCCCAATCTTTATAAAGTTTTTTCGGATTTAACTTTCCTTTACTGATGTGATTTACATAAAGTTGTGTGCTTGAAGTTAGAAGTAAATCATATTTTACAATTGTCGAATCTGGAAGGTCTTCAAATTTAGTTTCAAATGATTTTAAAGTTTCATAATTATAATCTTTTGATTCTAATCCTTCATTTTCAGCTTTGCTAATTTCATTAATAATGAAATCTCTGTGTTCTTTTGTGTTCCAAGCAGTTTCGTAGTTGAATTTTTTATAAAAAGCTTTAAAATCTTCGTCTTTAGAAGTATTAATTAAAGTTGAGTCAATTTTAATTCTATCATCTCCAAAAAAAGAAAAGTCAATAAAAGAGGCCTCTGCAGAAGATTCGTTTGAAATGTTTCTTTTGCAACTTGAAAAAACGATAAGTAGAATTAAAATGTAAAATTTATTCATAGGCATTAGCCAATTTCTTTTTTCATATTATAATGGATTCCAATATCGGCAATAAAAAATGGCTCTCCAATTTTAATGTAACCCAATTTTTCATAAAACGGAACAGCACTTTCACGAGCATTAAACCAGATTAATTTTCCAAACTGACTTTTAATATATTCTTCGGCATGTTTTATTAGTTCATCTCCAAAGCCTTTCCTTTGAAAATCCTTTAGAATAGCCATTCCTCTTATTTGGAATTGATTTTCAGAATTAAATATAACATTATTATTTTTAAAAACAGATAGTACTCCTGTTATATTTTTGTCAATAAATAATCCAAAATGAGTTGTTGTTTCTAAATCATCTCCATCAAATTGACAACTTTCAATTGGTTTTCCTTCTCTTAAAATAGGATGACGAACCAAAAAAGTGTCTCTTGAGCTGATTTTTTTAATCTCTTTCATAAAAAATTTCAATGCAAATTAAATGATAACAAATTAATAATAAAACTTTTAGACCAGCTTAGATTTGTAAAATTTTTTCTACACAAAAATTTTTCAAAAAAAATTTGCATCAAAACAAACAAATGCTATATATTTGCACTCACAAAATAAGAACATCATATTCTATTTTTGTAATGCGGAAGTAGCTCAGTTGGTAGAGCTCCAGCCTTCCAAGCTGGTTGTCGCGAGTTCGAGCCTCGTCTTCCGCTCTGTAAAACCTCTAATTAACGTTAGAGGTTTTTTTTATTCTTTTAATTTCCTAAAAAAGCCAAATCTGTTTCAGGATTTATTTCTTCAGGAACTTGGTTTTGTCTAAATAATCTAGCAGTTAAATTCCCTTTCAATAGTATCTTTTCACCTTTTACATCAAGCCAACTGCCTTCTCTTAATCCTAAGACTGGAGTTGTATTGAAAGCATGAAATTCTTTTATACGTGTTTCACGAGTTTCACCCATGTGCTTACTTTGTAAATTTGGATCTAAATAATGTGGATTTAAATTAAATGGAATAGCTCCTAATGTTTTAAAGCTTGGTGGATATATAATAGGCATATCATTTGTAGTTTGCATAGATATTCCTGTTATGTTGCTACCAGCACTTGAGCCTAAATAAGGTGTTCCGCTTTCAATAACATTGGAAAGAGTTTGCATAACATCATTTTCATATAATTGCGTAACCAAAAGAAATGTATTTCCGCCACCGGTAAAAATTCCTTCAGCATTTTCTAAAGCTTCTATTGGATTTTTGAAAGTATGTAATCCTCTAATTTTCTTATTTATTTTTGAAAAGGCAATCGCAACTCTTTCTGTATATTCATCATGTGTCATGCCGCCAGGACGAGCATAAGGTATGAAAATGATTGTATCACAATTTTTAAAATGATTTTCTAAAGTTGGGAGTAAATATTCTAGATATTCTCCTCCATGAAGCGTTGAAGTACTCGCAATAATAAGATTTTTCATATTTTCTATAGATATTGACTCAAGTTTAATGTTCAAATTATTTCTTCAAAAAAAGAATTTTCTTCAAATTTACAATTTTGCAGCCAATTGAAAAAGTTTAAACGACCTCATTAATAATTAACATAAATTTACAATAGTGTTGGCTAATTTTTTGGATGACTTTAAAATACTTTTACCCGAGAATTTCACATTAAATAATAGTTTTGTCGAAAATAAGAATACTGTTTCTCTTTTTGTTAATGATGCAATTGTCAAATGGGCAAGTTACTCCTGCGTCTAAAAAAATCAATGGAAAAGTTACAGCAGATTATAATGATTTAGAAAGTATTTACATTGTTAATTTGAAGACAGAAAAATCAACTTTAACAGAACGCGGCGGTTATTTTTCAATTAATGCAAGTGTTGGTGATACTTTAATGTTTACTGCTGTTCAGTTTAAAAGTGTGAAAATTGCTTTGAAAGAAGAGGATTTCAATAAAGAGCTCTTATTTGTTAAAATGGAAACTTTTATTAGAGTTTTAGATGAAGTTAAGATCAATGAATATAAAGATATCAATGCAGTTTCGCTCGGAATAATTTCTTCTAAAACTAAACATTATACTCCAGCAGAAAGAAAATTGCATGAAGCCACAACAGGTTCAGGATTAGTTCCGCTGAATCCAATATTGAATGCAATAACAGGAAGAACCAAACAACTTAAAAAGGAAGTTGAGGTGGAGAAAAAAGAGACAATGTTATCAAAAATTGAAAATTTGTATGAAGCAGAATATTTTACAGAAACGCTAAAGATTCCTAAAGATTTTGTCAAAGGATTTCAATATTATATAGTTGAAGATGCTAAATTTGTAGAAGCATTAAAAGCTAAAAATAAAACAATGGCTACTTTTATTATGAATGAATTAGCCATTATCTATAAAGATTTGATAGCTGTAAAACCATAAATTTGCTGCTTATGAAATCGCCATTAACAACAAGTTTGCGTAAGCAAAAACCAATAAATAAAAAGGCGATACCATATATGACCGCTAAAAAACAACTTTTACATATATGAAACGTAAATTACTAATTGTATTCTTTTTATTTTCACTAGTTTCTTTTTCGCAAAAGGAAAGAGTTAAAATATTGAGAGCTTTAGTCGTTTCTGATTCAATTCCAGTAGAAAGAGTAACAGTAACCAATATCACTGCCGAAACAGTTGTAATTACAGACGATTTAGGACAGTTTACCATTTTTGCAAAAGAAGACGATGTTATTATGATTACTGGTGTAGCTTTTGAAACCAAACAAATTGTTTTGAAATCTTCCGATTTTGAAGAAATGATTTTGAAAATTCATATTACAGAAAAAGTAAATCAATTAGATGAAGTAAAAATTGGTCCATACAAACTTTCAGGTGATTTGGTTTATGATGCCAAGAGAATAAAGGTTAAACCTGCTTTTAAAGTTGAATTAGAACCGATTGATTGGTCGAATGTTGAAATTACTGGAGTGAAACCTAGAGCAGAAAATATGTTTATGCCACCTACAAGTAATGTAGCTTCTGTAGATTTGATTAAAGTTGGAAAATTAATTACCAATTTATTCGGAAGCAGTTCAAAAAAGATTTATGTTGAAAATAAAGTTGATTTGGAAGAGTTTCAAATAGAAATCAAGAAAAGATTTTCTGATGATTTTTTTGAAAAAACTTTAAAAATTGCCAAAACAGATAAACAACTATTTATAGATTTTTGTTTTTCAGAGGAAATCAATGAAAAGCAACTTTTTGAAATTAGCAATTCATTATCTTTAATGGAGTTTATGATTGCAAAAAGTGAAGCATTCAGAAAAATAGAACGATAAAATCACTACTTTTGAATTATGATAAAAGCATTTAGGACTACTTTATTTTTGGTTTTATTTTTTGGTTTGTCTTCAATGGCAATGCACAAATTTTACGTATCCATATATCAAGTTAATTATGCTCCAAAAAAGAAAATGATTCAAATAACAAGCAGATTGTTTATTGATGACGTGAACGATGCTTTAGAGAAAAAATTTAAAAAAAGAACTTATTTTGCTTTAGAAAACGAAACTCCTGAAGATGAGGTTTACTTAAAAAAATACTTTACAGAAAAGTTTATAATTAAAGTAAATGGAGTTTCTAAAACTCTAAATTATCTAAGCAAAGACATTGATGGCAATGTTGTAATATGTTATTTCAGTGTAAAGGATTTGCCAAAAATTTCTTCAGTAGCGATTGAGAATAGTGCCTTGATGGAATTGAATGAGGAGCAACAAAATATTATTCAAGCCAATATCAATGGAGAAAAGCAAAGTTTGCTTCTAACTTCAGAAAACTTTAAAGGAATGTTAAAATAATTCCAATACCTTATAGTTATATCAAAAAAAGTTACTTTTATGCCTTAAATTATTTTAGGTATGAAATCGCTATTATCATCATGTTTGCGAAAGCAAACACCAATTAATAAAAATGCGATACCATATGTTACCTCTAAAAAATAAAATATAAACATATGAGATTCAATTATGCTATTTTAAACTTTGGTTTATTGTTGTTCACAGTAGGAAGCTTTGCTCAAGAAGCGCCAAAAGCAACTCCATCTTCCGAGAGAAATCCAGATAAATTCAAACAAATGTATGATTTATTGGCAACTCCCAATATGTATCGAACAGCATCTGGAGCACCAGGTCCAGAATATTATCAGCAACAAGCCGATTATAAAATCAATGTTGAATTGGATGATAAAAATACCAAATTATATGGTCAAGAAACTATTACTTATACAAATAACGCTAAGGAATCATTAGATTATTTATGGTTACAATTGGATCAAAATCAACAATCTAGAAAATCGCTTTCGCCACTTGTAAATGGAGAAAAGACGGATCCTGCAATGGGAGTTCAAGGATTTTCAAGAAAATACTTAGAAGAAAAATTTGATGGCGGTTTCAATATTGAGTTTGTAAAAGATGCTACTGGCAAACCAATGCAATACACCATCAATCAAACGATGATGCGTATTGAATTACCAAAAGTTTTAAAGCATAAAGAAAAAATTACCTTTTCAATAAAATGGTGGTACAACATCAATAACTATTTGTTAGATGGCGGACGTTCAGGATACGAGCATTTCGATAAAGATGGAAACAACTTGTACATTCTAGCTCAGTTTTATCCAAGAATGGCAGTGTATAATGATGTAGAAGGATGGCAAAATCAACAATTTTGGGGTTCAGGAGAATTCACACTTCCTTTTGGAAATTTTGAAGTTAATATAACTGTTCCGGCAGACCACATAATGGAAGCAACTGGAACTTTATTAAATAGACAAGAAGTTTTTACTACAGCTCAACTTGCAAGATTAGCAATTGCAGAAAAAACTTTTGACAAACCAGTTGTAGTAGTTACTCAAGAAGAAGCTGAAGCAGCAGAAAAAGGTTTCTCTGACAAGAAAAAAACATGGAAATTCAAAGCAGAAAACGTTCGTGATTTCGGAATTGCAACTTCTAGAAAGTTCATCTATGATGCAATGGCTGTCAAATTAAATTCTAAAACAGCAATGGCAGTTTCGGTTTATCCAAAAGAAGGAAATCCGCTTTGGGGTGAATATTCTACTAGAGCAGTGGCACATACTTTAAAAAGTTATTCTAATCATACTTTTGATTATCCTTATCCAAAAGCGGTTTCTGTTCACGCACAAGATCAAGGAATGGAGTATCCAATGATTTGTTGGAACTGGGGAAGACCAGATGCAGATGGTAAATATTCTGATAGAGTTAAAAACGGAATGATAAGTGTAATTGTGCATGAAGTTGGACATAATTTCTTTCCAATGATTGTAAATTCTGATGAGCGTCAATGGACTTGGATGGATGAAGGTTTAAATTCTTTTATGGAATATATGGCTTTAATGGAATGGGATCCAAACTTTCCAGCAGATAGAGGTCCGGCAAAAAATATCGTTCCTTACATGAGTGGCGATCAAAAAGGTCTTGAACCAATTATGTCAAATTCTGAAAGTATTCGTCAATTTGGAAATAATGCTTACGGAAAACCTGCTGCTGGATTGAACATTCTTCGTGAAACAATTATGGGTAGAGAATTATTTGATTATGCTTTTAAAACTTACGCTAATAGATGGAAGTTTAAGCATCCAACACCAGAAGATTTCTTTAGAACTATGGAAGATGCTTCGGCGTTTGATTTAGATTGGTTTTGGAGAGGATGGTTTTATACAACCGATAATAATGACATCGGAATAAAAGAAGTTAAAAAATTCTTTGTTAGCAATGAACCAACTAAAGAAGTAGAAGAGTTCATGAAGAAAAGACGTCGTAGAAATTCAAATTCTGGACCAATGGTTTATATGGTTGCTGATGGAAGTGAAGATTACAAGCCAGAAATGAACAAACCTTTTCAAATTAAAGATTTTCAAGCTCTTGATGAGTATGTAAATAAAACTTTTTCTGCAGAAGAGAAAGCAAAATTGAAAGATCCAAAGTATTTCTATCAAGTAACTTTTGATAAACCAGGAGGATTAGTTATGCCAATTATCGTTGAATTAACTTTTGAAGATGGTACAACTGAAATTCAAAAATTCCCAGCTCAGATTTGGAGAATGAATGATAAAGAAGTAAGTAGAACTTTTGCAACACAAAAAGCAATTACTAAAATAGTTCTTGATCCAAAATTAGAAACTGCAGATGTTGATACAGCAAATAATACTTGGCCAAAAGCAGAAGTAAAATCTAAATTTGACTAAGAACTTTGTAACTTTGCAAATCAATAAAAAGAAAAGAATATGTTTGGAATAGGTGGAGGCGAATTAATTTTCATCATTTTTATAGCTCTTATGCTTTTTGGAACAGACAAAATACCAGAAGCAGCAAGAACCTTTGGAAAAGTTATGGCCAATTTAAAGCACGCCACGAATGAAATTAAAACTGAAATTCAAAAGAGTGCGGATGTCGAAGAAATAAATTCCTCTTTTAAGCAAGTAACTTCTTCCTTCACAGAAGAAGTAGATAAAGTAAAAGAAAGCGTTTCGGTTACTCCACCAGATTTTACTTCTAATACTTTAACTGATGCCACTTCGGGTATCAATGAAATTAAAGAAGATTTAGAAAGTCTAACCGGACCTATAAAAAGACAAAGGTAATGCTCGAAAAAATCATTGCGATAGACAAAGATTTATTGGTCTTCTTAAACGGATTAGGCTCCGAATCGTTTGATGGATTTTGGTTGATAATTACCAAACAAGTTTATTGGACACCTTATTTTCTTCTAGTTTTTTATTTTTTGGCAAAGAAAATAGGTTGGAAAAACTTTCTAATAGCTTTGGTATTCATCGCATTGTTAATTTTAGTAAGCGATCAAACATCCAATTTTTTTAAAAATCATTTTCAACGATTGCGTCCTTGTAACGACTTAGATTTGAAAAATATTATTAGAATCGTAAAACCAAGTGATTCCTATAGTTTTTTTTCAGGTCATGCAACCAATTCAATGGCTACAACTGTTTTTGTGTTTTTAATAATCAGAAGATATTACAAGTATGCTTTATTGTTATTCTTGTTTCCGCTAATATTTGCATTCAGTAGAATTTATCTTGGACTACATTTTCCAACAGACATTCTAACAGGATATGCTTTTGGAGCTACTTTCGGATTTGTTTTCTATAAAATATATCAGAAGTATATTCTAAAGGATTAAAGCACTCTTGAAACAGTCAATCCATCGCGTATAGGAAGTAAAACGGTTTCAACCCTTTCATCGTTATTAACTAATTGATTGTATTCCAAAAGTATTTTGGTACTCATATCTTTCGGATTCAGTTCTTCTAAAACTTTTCCACTCCAAAGTACATTATCAGATAAAATAATTCCGCCTTTGTTCATTATTGGAATAATCATGTTGAAATAATTGATGTAGTTTTCTTTGTCAGCATCAATAAAAACCAAATCATATTTCTTATTTAACGTAGGAATAATTTCTAAAGCATCACCTAGATGTGCAAAGATTTGTCCTTTCCAAGGTGATAAATCAAAGTATTTTTGTTGTATAGACACCAATTCCTCTTTTATGTCTATTGTGTCTAATGTGCCTTCTTTTTGCATTCCTTCAGCTAAACATAATGCTGCATAACCAGTATAAGTTCCAATTTCTAGAATGTTTTTTGGATTAATAATTTTTGACAACATACTCAAGACTCTTCCTTGAAAATGGCCACTCAACATTCTAGGTTGTAATATTTTTTGATGGGTTTCTTTAAATAATTTCACCAACAATTCAGGCTCATTTTGTGAATGTTGCTCAACGTAATTTTCTAATTCTTCTGATATGAAATGCATGATGCTATATTTTATGCAAAATTACAAATTACAATAGACAAATGACCAAATCAACAAATTGTTTTACCTTTGCACCATGATTGAGAAAAAAGACATTCGAACTATAACTAAAGAACAACTTCGTGAATTTTTTGTTGCCAATGGCGATAAAGCTTTTCGTGGAAATCAAGTTTATGAATGGCTTTGGAGCAAAGGAGCACATTCCTTTGAAGATATGACTAATGTTTCCAAAGAAACTCGTGCTATGCTTGAAGCAAATTTTGTAATCAATCATATCAAAGTCGACACTATGCAACGTAGTGAAGATGGAACAGTTAAAAATGCTGTCCGACTTCACGATGGTTTAATTGTAGAATCGGTTTTAATTCCAACAAATACTAGAACAACAGCTTGTGTTTCATCGCAAGTTGGTTGCAGTTTAGATTGTAATTTTTGTGCGACTGCTCGATTAAAAAGAATGCGAAATCTAGAACCAGGCGAAATTTACGACCAAGTTCTTGCAATTGATAACGAAAGTAAAATTTATCACAATCGACCACTTTCTAATATTGTTTTCATGGGAATGGGAGAACCATTAATGAACTATAACAACGTAATCAAAGCCATAGACATGATTACTTCAGATGAAGGTTTAGGGATGTCACCAAAAAGAATCACGGTTTCAACATCAGGAATTCCTAAAATGATTAAGAAAATGGCTGATGACGAAGTGAAATTCAAATTGGCAGTTTCTTTACATTCTGCAATTGATGAGGTTCGAGCGCGAATCATGCCTTTCAGTAAAAATTTTCCATTAGCAGATTTGCGTGAATCTTTAGAATATTGGTACAAGAAAACTAAAAGTAAAATCACCTACGAATATGTAGTTTGGAAAGGAATAAACGATAATAAAGAAGCAGTTGATGCTTTAGTAAAATTTTGTAAGTATGTTCCTTGTAAGGTCAATCTTATCGAATACAATCCTATTGACGATGGCGAATTCCAACAAGCATCAGATGAAGCTATAAATCTTTACATCAAAGAGCTTTCTAAGTATGATATCGTAGCTAAAGTAAGAAGAAGTCGTGGTAAAGATATTGATGCAGCCTGTGGGCAATTAGCCAACAAATCATAAATTTTTTATAAGCTTAACACCATCTTTTGTGAAGTATTTTCAATTTAACTACCTTTGAAACCAATGAATATCACTTCGCAAATAAAACAACCTATTCTGCAAGAAATGGAACTTTTCGAGAAAAAGTTCTACGAATCGATGTCTTCTAAAGTAGCGTTGTTAAATAGAATCACCTATTATATTGTAAACAGAAAAGGAAAACAAATGCGACCAATGTTTGTTTTCTTAACTGCAAAAATGATTTCTGGCGGAAGTGTTGAAGAAAGAACCTATCGTGGCGCATGTGTAATTGAATTGATTCACACCGCAACTTTGGTTCACGATGATGTTGTTGATGATAGTAATAGAAGAAGAGGTTTTTTCTCAATAAATGCACTTTGGAAAAACAAAATTGCAGTCCTTGTTGGAGATTATTTACTTTCAAAAGGTTTATTGCTTTCTATCGATTATGGTGATTTTGATTTACTTCGAATAATTTCTGTTGCGGTAAGAGAAATGAGTGAAGGTGAATTACTTCAAATTGAAAAAGCAAGACGTTTAGATATTACTGAAGATATTTACTACGAAATCATTCGTCAAAAAACAGCTACACTTATTGCTGCTTGTTGTGCACTTGGAGCTCGTTCGGTTTCGGAAGATGAAGCTCAAGTTGAAACCATGCGTAAATTTGGCGAACTTATCGGAATGGCTTTTCAAATAAAAGATGACTTATTTGATTATACCGACGAAGCCATTGGAAAACCAACAGGAATTGACATCAAAGAACAAAAAATGACTTTACCACTAATTTATGCTTTAAACAATTGTTCCGATAAAGAAAAAAGTTGGTGCATCAACTCCATAAAAAACCACAATAAAGACAAAAAGCGAGTTAAAGAAGTCATCCAATTTGTAAAAGACAAAAACGGACTTACTTACGCCGAACAAAAAATGGAACAATTCCAACAAGAAGCTCTTGCTTTAATACAAAACTTCCCAAATTCTACCTATAAAGATAGTTTGACCTTAATGGTAAACTACGTTATTGAAAGAAAAAAATAATTTTATTTCATTTGTAAAGTATTGATTTTATTCGCATTTACAATTTTACAATTATTTTTTTTCAAAAAAATTTACTTTTGATGCAACCATTTTGCAACTACATTCGTCTATGCTAATAGAAGACTTAAGTAATCTGAAAATCTAATATTCTAAGAAGTCTAATAATCTAAAATGAAAGTGATCAACTTACATCAAGAAGAAAAAGAAGTAATCGAATTGGCTGTCGAGAATAATCGTCATGCACAACACAAGATTTATTCTAAATTTTCTCCAAAAATGTTAAGTGTATGTAGGCAGTATATTAAAGATTTACATCAAGCTGAAGACATAATGATTACTGCTTTTATGAAAGTCTTCACCAATTTAAAAAATTTCAAACACGAAGGAAGTTTTGAAGGTTGGATAAGAAGAATAATGATAAATGAATGTATTTCTTATATAAGAGTTCAGAAAAAAGTAAAGTTTATTGAGGATGAGAATTATTTCGAAGAAAGTTTCAATAACATAGAAAGTCAGTTTTCTGTTGAAGACATTCAATTTTTGATAGACAATTTACCTGACGGATATAAAATGGTGTTCAACCTTTATGCGATTGAAGGATACAAGCACCAAGAAATTTCAGAAATGCTCGGAATTAATGAAGGAACATCAAAATCGCAATTATCACATGCTAGAAAAATGTTGCAAAACAACATAAGCAAATTAAAAAATTATGAAAATGGCACAGAATAAATTAGAAACCCAAATAAAAGAGAAGTTAAATTCTCGAGAAATACAGCCCAGCGAAATGTCTTGGGATAGACTAGACGCCATGCTTTCTGTTGCAGAAGAAAAAAAAACAAAGCGTTTCCCATTTCTGTCATTCCAATTTATTGGAATTGCTGCAAGCATTTTGGTTTTTCTGTCTGTTGGTTTGTTTTTTATAAATCAAAAAGAAGAAGTTTCTGGAACTGACAACCAAATTGTTACAAAAGAGATTGAAAAAAACAAAGAACAAAAAGATTCAATTATCACAAAACAAAATTTCACAAACGAAATAGCAAATCAACAAGAAGAACAAGTTGCAGCAATAAATAATAAACCACAAATAATTAACAAAAAATCATCAGAGAGTTTCAATCAAAATAATCAAAAAACAGGAGTTAATCCAATCATCAACAAAGAGAAAGAAATCGAATATCAAGCTACTGAAGTCATCGTTCAGAAAGATATGCCAAGAATCATTTCTCAAGAGAAAATTGAAATACCAAAAAAAGTCGCTGTCAACGTGGATGATTTATTAGCATCAGTAGAAAAAACTTCAAAAAAAGAAGCTAACGCAAAAGTTAAAGTAAACGCCAACAGTTTGTTGTCTCAAGTCGACGGAGAATTAGAACAAACATTCAGACAAAAAGTAATCAATAGAATCGGTAAAAATTACCAAGAAGTAAAAGTGGCACTTGCCAATAGAAATCAAGAATAAAATCATCAATTAATCACTTAACAAATTAGAAATCATGAGAAATTTTACAATTTACTTAGCACTATCACTATGCCTTTTTGCAAGCAAAATGGTAGCACAAGAAACCTTTGAAAGCAAAGCAAAAGCTATTGCTGACAAAATCGAAAACATTACAAAAGAAGAAAAAGCAACTCTTAAATCAGAGGTTGAAGCAGTCAACGTTCAATTAGAAAATGGTTCAATTACCAAAGAACAAGCCGATGCAAAAAAGAAAGATTTAGCACAAGCTAGAGCAACAATTATTGAAAACCGTGTTGCTGTTGCTCAAGAAGAATTAAAAGATTTAGTTCAACAGAAAGTAAATGGGAAAATAGCAGATTCAAAGACCAATGATTCATCAAATGTAAGAATAGGTAAAAGATTGGTTCTAACTTATGAAAACGATTCTGTTAGAAGAAAAAAACATTATGAATATAGAGAACGAAGAACAACATCTCAATTTGTTTTTGCTCTAGGTTTAAACAATGTAGTTACTAATGGTTCTGTAGAAAATTCAGATTTTAAATTTGCTGGTTCACGTTTTTACGAATGGGGTTTCTCTTATAATTCAAGATTATTTAAAAATGACAACTTATTACATTTGAAATATGGAGCATCAGTAATGTACAACGATTTGAGACCAACAGAAAATAGAGTTTTTGCTGTAAATGGAAATCAAACAACATTGCAAACCAGCACAATTGATTTAAAAAGTTCTCGATTTAGAAATGTGTATTTAGTAGCGCCATTGCATTTAGAATTTGATTTTACTAAGAAAAAAGAAAAAGATGGGAAAACTTATTTTAGAACTCATGAAAGACTTCGTTTTGGAATTGGAGGTTATGCAGGAGTTAGAATTAAATCAAAGCAAAAAACAGAATATAAAATCGACGATATTGATTATGATGAAAAAGCAAAAGGTGATTTCAATGCCTCAAATTTCATCTACGGATTGAGTACATATTTAGGTTATGGAGAAACAAGTTTATATTTAAAATACGATTTGAATCCAATATTTCAGGATAATGTTGTAAAACAAAATAATGTTTCTTTAGGAGTACGTTTCGATTTTAATTAAAAATTTGTTGGGTTAGTTATATTTGTAGAGGCGCGATTTATCGCGTCTCTTTTATTTAAAAAAATATGTATTTTTACACAATACAATTTTTATGATTTTCCAAAATCTAAAAATCTAAAAATCCAAAATTGATAACCAAAGAAACCATAGATAAAGTTTACGAAGCTGCTCGAGTAGAGGAGGTTATCGGCGATTTTGTACAATTAAAACGCGCCGGAAGTAACTTTAAAGGATTGAGTCCGTTTTCTGATGAGCGTTCGCCTTCGTTCATGGTTTCGCCTGCCAAAGGAATTTGGAAAGATTTTTCGTCAGGAAAAGGTGGAAATGCTATTGCTTTTTTGATGGAGCATTCTCAGTTTACTTATCCTGAAGCCATTCGATTTTTAGCAAAAAAATACAATATTGAAGTTGAAGAAACTGAACTTTCTGAAGAAGATAAAGTCGTTGCAAACGAAAAAGAAAGTTTGTTTCTAGTATCAGAATTTGCTTCTAAATATTTTCAAGATATGTTGCTTAATTCCGAAGAAGGAAAAGCAATTGCGCTTTCTTATTTTAAAGAACGTGGATTTACTAATGATACTATAAAAAAGTTCAGCTTAGGATATTCACCAAATCAATGGGATGCGCTTACAAAAGAAGCTCTCGGAAAAGGCTACAAATTAGAATTTCTAGAAAAAACTGGACTAACAATTGTAGGTGAAGACAAGCAATTTGATCGATTCAAAGGTCGTGTGATGTTTCCAATTCAATCCATGAGCGGAAGAGTTTTGGGTTTTGGTGGTCGAATTTTAACTAACGACAAAAAAGCAGCAAAATATCTCAATTCACCAGAAAGCGATTTGTACCACAAGAGTAAAGTTTTGTACGGAATATTTCACGCCAAACAAGCCATTGCCAAACAAGATAATTGCTATTTAGTAGAAGGTTACACCGATGTAATTCAAATGCATCAAGCAGGAATTGAAAATGTAGTTTCTTCGTCTGGAACAGCTTTAACACCAGATCAAATTAGATTAATCAATCGTTTGACGAAAAATGTTACAGTTCTTTTTGATGGTGATGCTGCGGGTTTACGTGCATCCATTCGTGGAATTGATTTAATTTTGGAAGAAGGAATGAACGTTAGAGTTTGTACTTTTCCTGATGGTGAAGATCCAGATAGTTTTGCCAAAAAAACACCTTTGCAAGATTTGATTCAGTATTTTGAGGATAATGCTATGGATTTTATCCAATTCAAAGCGTCACTTTTAATGAAAGATGCCAAGAATGATCCTATCAAGAAAGCCGATTTAATTCGAGATATGGTGGCTAGTATTTCTAAAATTCCTGATAGAATTAAGAGAGAAGTTTACATCAAAGAAACTTCTAGAATCATGGATATTTCAGAAGATGTACTTTTTAATACTCTGGCGCAATTAGTCAAAAAAGACATTTCCGATTTAGGCAAAAAACTAAAAGAAGAACAAACCGCTTTTGAAGTTGTTAAAAATGAAAACCTTGTAGTTACCGCCAATATTGATATTCAATATGAATTGGAACAAAAAATCATAGAGATTCTTTTAATCTACGGAAATGTAGAAGATGAATTTGAAGATGTTTTGCTTAAAGCAAATGAGAAAGGTGAAATGGTTGAGGTAAAAGAAATGAACAGATATAAAGTGTATCAACGGATTTTTCTAAGTTTACAAGAAGATGAAACCGAACTTGCTAATCCATTATTCAAAAGTATTTATGATGATTTGATTGCTTATTTTAATCAGAATGAAACCTTTGAATTAGAGAAATATTTATCACAATTACCGCCAGAATTATCGCAAGAAGTAACGTCAATTCTTATGAATGACGAGCGAGAAGCATTGCACAATTGGGAAGCTAAAAACATATTTGTAAAAGCCAAAGACAAAACCATAAGCCAATACGTGTCAGAAACCATTCTAACCTTGAGATGGTTTTTAGTCAACAAAATCATAGACGAATTAAAATCATCTGTAACTCAAGAAACCGAAGTTGATAATTCAGAAACACTATCTATGGTAGTTGACTATTTAGGATTAACCAATATGTTTTCCAAAAAATTAGGAAGAGTAATTTCTAGACATAACTAAGTAAGTATTCAAAATAAAAATTCCAAATTCCAACGAACAATCAATTGGAATTTGGAATTTAAAATATTGGAATTTCTTTATACGATATCTAACGTCTTAGCTTTATTAACTAAATCTACTAAATTAGTAACATTTAGTTTTTGTAGAAGTCTTAGTTTATAAGTTGAAATTGTTTTTTCGTTTAGTCCTAAAACCTTAGAGATTTCATTATTTTTCTTTCCGTCACACAAGTAACGCAGTACTTCAATTTCTCTGTTAGATAATTTTCTGTAAAGACGTTCGCTTTTATTTTGTTTAGCAATCAATGCTAAATTTCTTTTAATACTATCACTAAGCATTACAATTCCTTGATGAACTCTAATAATTGTTGTTCCTAGAGTTTCTAATTTGGAAGATTTGTGCACAAATCCAGCAACTCCAGCTTTTATAGCATTGGGAGCATAAATTTGCTCGTTTAAGCTCGTAAAAACTAAAACTTTAGTGTTAGGAAAATTCTTAATTATTGCTTTTAATTCGTAGATACTTTTCAATCCGTCAAGTTCTAGATCTATTACTAAAACATTGATTTCTTTATTCCTCAAAGCATCCGGAACCATAAAGAAATTTCCAACATTTGAGACCACACTAATTTCTGGATGATCTTTAAAATATGATTTTACGCCATAATGAACCACTGGGTAATTATCGGCAAGACAAACATTTATCATAATTTTAATTTTTTAATAAAAGATTTAAAATCTTATTGTAAAGTTACAAAAAAAATGCAAACAATTGTGAATCAATGTTAAAATATTATTTCAAGGCATTTGGAACCTCACAAACTGGTATTGGGTTCATCTTGTGCTGGTTTAAGAAATTTAATCGTTTATAAATATCAAAGGCTTCTTTTTCTCGACCAGTAAAGTCTTCCGATTTGCTTCCTTTTTCGTCCTCAAGCATTGCCCATTCCAATTCGTCATAACTTGCGCCAAGTTGGTCTTCATCAGTTCGATTATCACCAAATAAACCATCTGTTGGAGCTGCATTTTGTATAGACTTTGGAATTTCTAAATAGCTTCCAAGTGCATAAACATCACTTTTCATCAAATCGGCTATCGGACTCAAGTCAACGCCACCATCGCCATATTTTGTATAAAATCCAACACCAAAATCTTCTACTTTATTTCCTGTTCCAGCAACCAATAAGCCATGAATTCCGGCAAAATAATATAAAGTTGTCATTCTTAAACGCGCTCTAGTATTGGCTAATGATAAATTATACTTTACTTCATTTTCACTGACTGGCATTTCTGTTTTAAAGCTATCATAAATCGGAGTTAAATTTGCTTCAGCACGACTAACATTCGGAAATCGTTTCATCAATTGCTCAATATGTTCACGTCCTCTACTTACTTGATTTTGAGATTGATGAATTGGCATTTCAATACATAATGTTGTTAAGCCAGTTTGCGCGCATAGAGTAGAAGTTACCGCAGAATCAACTCCACCAGAAATCCCTACAACAAAACCATTTACTTTTGCGTTATTAGCATAAGTTTTTAACCAACTAACAATGTGTTCGTTTACTTTTTCTACCTGAATTGTACTTTTTTTAGGCATAGTTTGGAGATGAATTAAGAATTCGTAATGTATATTTGCAAAAATATTAAATAAAAAAATGAAAAGATATATTTATATCACCTTAATTGGAGTTTTATTTTTCTCTTGCGATAAAAAAAGTAAAATCGAAAGAGCTGTTGAAGAAATTCCAGTCGAAATGAAAGTAGTTCGTTTCGAACAGGCTTTCTTTGATGCAAAACCTGAAAATTTGGCTGATGTAAAAGCTGAATATCCAGAATTTTTCCCTGAAGGCACACCAGATGCGGTTTGGATTGATAAGATGCAACATCCACAATGGAGAGAATTGTATCAAGAAGTGGAGAAAAAATATAAAAATTTTGGTACGCAGCAATCTGAAATTGAAGATTTATTTAAACATATCAAATATTATTTTCCAACAATTAAAACGCCAACAATCTACACGGTAATTTCTGAAATGGATAATAATAGTAAAGCGATTTATGCAAATGATAAATTAGTAATTGCTTTAGAATTATACTTAGGGAAAGACCATAAGTTTTATGGTGAGTTTCCAGCTTACTTGAGACAAAATTTCGAACAAAGACAAATGCTTCCAGACATTGTTTCTAGTTTTGCTTTTGGCGTTTTGCCTAATCCAAAAGATAAAGATTTGCTTTCAATGATGATAAGATCTGGAAAAGAACTTTACTTAAAAGATATTTTACTTCCAGAATATTCAGATGCCGAAAGAATTGGCTATTCTGAAGACCAAATAAAATGGAGTAAAGAAAATGAAAGTTATATTTGGGAATATTTTGTAAACGATAAGTTGTTATACAGCACCGATTCTAAATTGGCTAATCGTTTTATAAATGTAGCTCCATTTTCTAAGTTTTATTTAGAAATAGATAACGAATCGCCAGGTAGAATTGGACAATGGGTTGGATGGCAAATTGTTCGTTCTTTTATGGAAAACAATCCAAAAGTTACCATCCAAGATTTAATAAAAATGAACGAAAAAGATATTTTCGAATTATCAAAATACAAACCAAAAAAGAATGAGTAATAAAATCACATCAGAAATAAAATTTGTAGTCGAACTTGATGAAAATCGTGTTCCAGATAAACTAACTTGGACAGCGCAAGATGGTGGCGTAGAGCTTGAAGAAGCTAAAGCTATGCTTTTGTCAATTTGGGATAGCAACGCCAAAGAAACTTTGCGTATTGATTTATGGACAAAAGACATGCCTGTTGACGAAATGAAAATCTTTTTTCATCAAACATTAGTTGCAATGGCTGATACTTTTGAAAGAGCTACACAAGATGAAAAAATGGCATCAACCATGAGAGATTTCACTGATTATTTTGCTGAGAAATTAGAATTAAAAGGATAAAAAAATGGTTCGCAATTTGCGAACCATTTTTTGTTTATTTAAAACTCATTCATTTCTTTAAATACCTCTTGATTTACACCATCAATAAATTGTAAAAGTTCTTCTTTTCCGGTTCCTTCTGTAGATGAGGTAACAAAATGTTGTGGCATTTCTTCCCAATTGTTTGCTAGCAATTCTTTGCGATAAGCAGCAATATGAGCAGCGACTTTTCCTTTACTAATTTTGTCTGCTTTAGTAAAAATAATACAAAACGGAACTTCTGTTTCGCCTAAATATTCTATAAATTCTAAATCAATTTTTTGTGCTTCAAGTCTTATGTCTATTAATACAAAAGCGCAAACCAGTTGTTCTCTTTGTTCAAAATAATCGGTAATGAATTCCTGAAAAACTTCTTTTGTTTTTTTAGAAACTCTTGCATAACCATATCCAGGTAAATCAACCAAAAACCAATTAGAATTAATTTTAAAGTGATTTATCAACTGAGTTTTTCCTGGTTTTCCTGATGTTTTTGCCAAATTTTTATTATTGGTCAACATATTAATCAGGGATGATTTTCCAACATTAGAACGGCCTATAAAAGCATATTCAGGCAAACGTTCTAAAGGACATTTACTCACATCTGAATTACTAATTATAAATTCGGCGGTATTAATTTTCATGATATTTTTTTTGATTCAATCAGAATCATTTAATCTTACAAATGCTCTTTTGTCAACCAAATTTCAAGCAATCTATTGAACTCGTCTGGATGTTCCATCATAGCAGCATGTCCACATTTATCAATCCAATATAAATCTGAATTTGGCATTAATTTATGGAATTCTTCAGCTACCTCTGGTGGAGTTACAGCATCATTTTTACCCCAAATCAAACAGGTTTTCACATGCATTTTTGGTAAATCTTTTGCCATGTTGTGACGAATAGCACTTTTGGCAATTGTAAGTGTTTTTATTACTTTAATTCTGTCATTTACAACGCCAAAAACTTCGTCAACCATTTCTTTTGTTGCTACTTTTGGATCATAAAAAACAGCTTCTGCTTTCTTTTTAATGTATTCATAATCACCTCTTTTTGGGTAACTATCACCCATTGCGCTTTCATAAAGCCCTGAACTTCCTGTTATTACAAGTCCGGCAACTTTTTCAGGATACATTTTTGTATGATATAAGGCAATGTGTCCACCAAGCGAATTTCCTAAAAGGATTACGCGGTCAAAACCTTTGTAAGTAATAAAGTCTTTCACATATTTGGCGAAAGCCTTAACATTAGTTTTTAAAATATTTTGTGTGTAAAGTGGTAATTCAGGAATAACGATTTTATATCCTTTTTGTGAAAAATGTTTGGCAACTCCTTCAAAGTTACTCAACCCACCCATTAAGCCATGCAAAATAACAATTGGAGTTCCTTCTCCAACTTCAATGTAATTGTATTTTTTGTCTTTTACTGCGTTTAAATCCATATTCTTTGGCTCATTTTTTCAATTGTTACAAATATAAGTTTTTAAATATTAATTCAAAACTAATCCTCTTTTATTTGGATGAATTTGTCAATTTCTTAATGCTTTCTCTATTCATGAATTTTTACAATTATCAACATTTCAACAAATCATTTTACGTTCTTTTCAAATTTTATAAAACTAACTTTTTATTAAATATTTCGCAACTAAATCTGTTTGACTGTCAATTTATTGCGTTAAATCAACGATTCTAAATGTTTTGTTAATTATTATTCAAAGTTGGTTTGGTTTTAAAGTAATTAACAAAAATCTAAAAGTGGTAAAACTTATTAACAAAGTGGAGTTATGTGGTAAAATGTGGAGAATTATTTTATATTTTTGCTCATTATCATTAAAAACTAATTAGTTGAACTCATTAATCGGGACATACGAATGTAAAGTTGACGTCAAAGGAAGGCTGCTTTTGCCTGCACCTTTGAAGAAACAACTTGCTGCTTCGCTTCAAGACGGTTTTGTCTTGAAACGTTCTGTTTTTCAGCCATGTTTGGAACTTTATCCAATGGCAGAGTGGAATTTAATGATGCAAAAAGTGAACAAACTCAACCGATTTGTAAAGAAAAATAACGACTTCATTCGTCGTTTTCAAGCCGGAGTAAAAGTGGTTGAAATCGATGCTTTAGGACGTCTTCTAGTTCCTAAAGATTTAACCAATTTTGCTCAAATTACTAAAGATATTGTGTTGTCTTCAACAGTAAATATTGTTGAGATTTGGGATAAAGATTTATACGAAAAAGCTATAGATGATTCTGTTGGAGATTTTGCTGATTTGGCAGAAGATGTAATGGGAAATGTAAATGACGACGACAATGGAATATCATAATCCAGTATTATTAAAAGAAACAGTTGACGGTTTAAATTGTATTCCAGATGGTGTTTATGTAGATGTCACTTTTGGTGGTGGCGGACATTCAAGAGAGATTCTGAGTCGCCTTGGTCCAAACGGAAAATTGTTTGCGTTTGATCAAGATGAAGATGCTTGGGAAAACGCATTACCAGATGAAAGATTCTCATTGATTCAAGAAAATTTTAGATACATCAAACGTTTTTTAAGATTTCATGGAATCAAGCAAGTAGATGGAATTTTAGCTGATTTGGGTGTTTCATCGCATCAATTTGATGTTCCAGAAAGAGGTTTTTCAACGCGTTTTGATGCCGATTTAGATATGAGAATGAGTAAGAAAAACGAATTGAATGCTTACAAAGTAATCAATGAGTACGATGATGTCAACTTGAAAAGAGTTTTTCTTGATTATGGTGAATTAAAAATTGCTCCAGCATTAGCAAGAACAATTATTGAGGCAAGAGAAATAAAATCAATTGATACAACAGATGAATTGAAATTGATTTTGCAACGTTTTTTGCCAGAACAATTTAAAAATAAAATTTTGGCTCAAATCTATCAAGCTATTAGAATAGAAGTCAACCAAGAAATGGATGTTTTGAAAGAATTCTTAGAACAATCTCTTGATGTTTTAAAACCCGAAGGAAGATTAAGCGTGATTTCATATCATTCTTTAGAAGATAGATTGGTAAAAAGATTCATGAAAAACGGAATGTTTGAAGGCGAACCAGAACGCGATTTCTTCGGAAATTTTTCTGTTCCATTCAAATTAATAGGAAAACTAATTGTTCCAACAGAAGAAGAAATAAAAATTAATAACCGAGCAAGAAGCGCAAAGTTGAGAATAGCAGAGAAAAAGTAGTTGGCAGTTAACAGATTTCAGATTGCAAAATAACTGAACACTGAATACTGAATACTGAATACTGAATACTGAACACTAATTATATGAAGATTGGAATTTACAACATATTAAAAGCAAGATTTCTTGTCAATGAAGACGCTACTAAAAATTGGCGTTTCATTGTGTTTTTAATTGTACTTGCCATAATCATGATTGCTAACACGCATCGATTTGAACAAAAAATATTCAAAATCGCTGATTTGACAAACGAAGTAAAAGAATTACGTTCCGAATTTGTTGACAGGCGTTCGGAATTAATGAAATTAAAAATGGAATCTACGGTTTCAAAAAAGATGGAAGCTAGAAATATTTTCCCATCTCAGGTTCCACCACAAAAAATAAAAGTTAAACAACCAGAAGAAAAAAGTTTCTTTAAAAAAATATGGCAGTAGAAGATAAAAATATCTCTTACAGAATTTATCTGATGGCGTTCATCATCTTTTTGATGGCGTTAGCAATAACCATAAAACTTACTAATATACAGTGGGTAGAAGGTGACTATTATAGAAAATTGGCTAAAGATAGAACGGTTAAAACTTTTGTAATTCCAGCCAATAAAGGAAATATTTATTCATCAGATGGTAGTTTGTTGGCGACTTCAATTCCTAATTATACCATTCGTTTTGATGCTGTTGCGCCAAAATCAGAGGATTTTGAAAGTAAAGCCGATTCACTTGCAATGAGTTTGTCAAAATTATTAGGAAAACCAACTTCTCATTATCAATCATTATTGAGAAAAGCACGTGCCAATAAAAGCAGATATACTCTAATTGCAGAAGATTTAAGTTATACGGAATATTCAAAAATAAAAAAATTTCCACTTTTCAACAAAGGTGCTTACAAAGGTGGAATTATTGTGGAGCAAAAAACAGTTCGTGAACATCCAATCGGTAAAATCGCAGAAAGAACAATCGGTTACGATAGAATCGATGAAAATGGTATTCAAAAAAGAGTCGGAATCGAAGGTGCTTTTGGTAAATATCTTAACGGAAAAGACGGAAAAGTTTTAAAGCAAAAAATTGCCAAAGGACAATGGAAACCTATTCGTGACCAAAACGAAGTTGATCCACAAGATGGGTACGATGTAATTTCAACTATTGATGTTTATATTCAAGATATTGCTCATCATGCTTTGCTAAAACAATTAGAAGAATATGGCGCTGAACACGGTTGTGTTGTTGTAATGGAAACCAAAACAGGTCAAGTTAAAGCGATTTCTAATTTAGGAAGAGACGAAAAATCAGGTAATTATTATGAAACTATAAATTATGCTGTTGCGGAATCACACGAACCAGGTTCTACGTTCAAATTGGTTGACATGATTGCGCTTTTGGATGATAATAAAGTAGATACGTCAAAGGTTTATGACAGTCGTGGTGGAGTTATAACTTACAGAGGTGATAAAGTTCGTGATTCTCACGAAGGTGGTTATGGTAAAATTTCTCTTGGAAGAGGTTTTGAGGTTTCGTCCAATACCATTTTAGTTCAAGCAGTTGTGGAAAATTATAAAAATAATCCGCAAGAATTTATCAATAGAGTTAATAATTTAGGTTTGAATAAACCTCTTGGATTACCATTTCAAGGTGAAGGAAAACCAATTGTACATCAAACAACTGATGAAAATTGGAATCCTAATATTTTACCATGGATGGCTTTTGGATATAGTGTAGCCATGACGCCTTTACAAACGTTGACATTATACAATGCTGTTGCAAATAACGGAGAAATGGTAAAACCACAATTCGTTTCTGAAATTAAAGAATGGAATAAAACCATCAAGAAATACGATAAACAAATTATCAATCCGAAGATTTGTTCTGATGCAACAATAAAAAAATTAAAAGCACTTTTATCGAATGTTGTAAAAAGAGGAACTGGCGCAAAGTTGTATTCTAAAGATTTTTCAATGGCAGGAAAAACAGGAACAGCGCAAGCCAATTATGGTAAAAATGGCGGAAGTGAGAAACATTATATTTCTTCTTTTGTTGGATTTTTTCCAGCAGAACATCCTAAATATTCTTGCATCGTTGTGGTTCACGAACCAGATACATCTTTAAATAACTATTATGGAGCAGACGTTGCCGGACCAGTTTTCAAGAGAATTGCTCAAAAGATTTTTACTGACGCACCATCAACTAACGAAATAAAAAATCTTGATAAAAAAGTAGCTAAACAAGAAAATAAATACCAAGAATATTACACAAAAGCACAAAATGTAAAAAGTAAAATCCCTAACCTAAAAGGAATGCCAGGAATGGATGCTGTCGCACTTTTAGAAAATTTAGGAATTAAAGTAAAAGTAAAAGGAATTGGAAAGGTAAAAAATCAATCGATTCAAGCCGGACAACCTATTATCAAAAATACAATTATAACACTAGAATTATCGTGATCGTTTTAAAAGACATATTATATAAAGTTGCTATTGAAGCTGTAAAAGGTTCAACGGAAATCGCTGTGAATAAAATCGAATTCGATTCGAGAAAAATTCAAGAAAACGACGTTTTTGTAGCCATCCGTGGAACAGTTTCTAATGGTCACGACTTTATCGAAAAAGCCATTAATCTTGGAGCCGTTGTAATTGTTTGTGATACATTGCCAGAAGTAATCATCAAAGGAATTACTTACATTCAAGTTAAAGATACTAATTCGGCTTTGGCTTTTATGGCTTCCAATTATTATGATAATCCATCGTCAAAATTACGTTTAGTTGGAATCACAGGAACCAATGGTAAAACAACTATTGCTTCACTTTTGTACCAATTATTCAAAAAAGCAGGATACAAAGTTGGTTTGCTTTCTACCGTAAAAATTATGGTTAATGATGTTGAACACAAAGCAACACACACAACACCAGATTCTTTAACCATCAATTATTTTTTAAATGAAATGATTGAAATAGGTTGCGACTATTGTTTTATGGAAGTGAGTTCACATGGTGTTCATCAAAAACGTACAGAAGGATTGCAGTTTGAAGGTGGAGTTTTTACTAATTTATCGCACGATCATTTAGATTATCATCCAACTTTTGCAGAATATAGAGATGTTAAAAAATCGTTTTTTGATCATTTACCAAAATCAGCTTTTGCATTGACCAATGTTGATGATAAAAATGGAGCTGTGATGCTTCAAAATACAAATGCTAGAAAATTGACTTATGCCTTAAAATCTTATGCTAATTATAAAGCTCAAATTTTAGAAAATCAACTTTCAGGATTGTTGCTTAAAATTAATGAAAATGAGGTTTGGGTTAAACTTATCGGAACATTTAATGCTTACAATTTACTAGCAATTTATGGAACTGCAGTGGAATTAGGATTAGAAAGTCTTGAGGTTTTGAGATTACTATCAGAATTGGAAAGTGTTTCAGGTCGTTTTCAGTTTATTGTTTCCAACGATAAAATCACCGCAATTGTAGATTATGCACATACGCCGGATGCTTTAGAAAATGTACTAAAAACCATTAATGATATTCGTACAAAAAACGAACAATTGATAACCGTTGTAGGTTGTGGTGGTGATAGAGATAAAACGAAAAGACCAATAATGGCAAACATCGCAACACAAATGAGCGATAAAGTTATCATCACTTCTGATAATCCACGAACTGAAAATCCGTCAACGATTATCGCCGAAATGGAAGCAGGTGTTGAACCACAAAATTTCAAAAAATCACTTTCCATTGAAGATAGAAAACAGGCTATAAAAACTGCTTGTCAATTAGCAAACGCCAATGATATTATTCTAATTGCAGGAAAAGGTCACGAAACCTATCAAGAAATTCAAGGTGTTCGCCATGATTTTGATGATATGAAAATTGTAAAAGAATTTTTAGAACAAATGAACAAATAACCCAATATACCTAACCAATATGTTATACTACTTATTTGAATATTTAGACAAAACACTTGACATTCCTGGAGCTGGAGTGTTTCAATATATTACGTTTCGTTCGGCTATAGCGTTGATGTTATCATTAACACTGTCAACTATTTACGGAAAAAAAATCATCACTTTTTTGAGAAATCAACAAGTAGGTGAAACGGTTCGTGAGTTAGGTTTAGAAGGTCAAACTCAAAAAGCAGGTACGCCAACAATGGGTGGATTAATCATCATTTTCGCAACGTTGATACCAGTTTTGTTATTAACTAAATTGAATAACATTTATATCATTCTTCTAATTGTGACTACTCTTTGGATGGGAACGATTGGTTTTATTGATGACTATATTAAAATCTTCAAAAAAGACAAACAAGGTTTAAAAGGAATTTTTAAAGTTATTGGTCAAGTCGGTTTGGGAATTATAGTGGGTTCAGTATTGTATTTTAGTCCAGCAGTTACTGTTCGTGAAAAGTCAGCAACGCCTATCACTTTCAACCAAACTGGAAATACAATTTCACAACCTGCAAAGGAAATTAAGGCAACAACAACAACAATTCCGTTTACAAAAAATAACGAATTAGATTATGCTCAAATCCTAAAACCATTTACAGACGATTATCAAAATTGGGCTTGGTTGGTATTCATTCCAATTGTAATCTTCATTATTACGGCAGTTTCAAATGGTGCAAATTTAACCGATGGAATTGATGGTTTAGCCGCAGGAACGTCTGCAATATCAGTACTCGCGCTCGGTATTTTTACATTTATTTCAGGTAATATCATTTTGTCAAATTACTTGAATGTAATGTACATTCCAAATTCAGGAGAGATGACCATTTTTATTGCTTCTTTCGTTGGAGCTTTAATCGGATTTCTTTGGTATAATTCTTATCCAGCATCGGTTTTTATGGGTGATACAGGAAGTTTGACTATTGGAGGAATTATAGCGGTTTTAGCAATTTCTGTAAGAAAAGAAATGTTACTTCCGGTTTTATGTGCCATTTTCTTTGCCGAAAGCGCCTCAGTAATTATTCAGGTAACCTATTTTAAATATACCAAAAAACGTTTTGGCGAAGGAAGAAGAGTGTTCTTAATGTCTCCATTACACCATCATTATCAGAAAAAAGGATATCACGAAAGCAAAATTGTAACTCGTTTCTGGATTGTAACCATTTTATTAGCAATTGTTGCAATTGTAACCTTGAAATTGAGATAATGAAACGATTAGTAATTCTTGGCGGAGGCGAAAGTGGAGTTGGAACAGCAATTCTAGGAAAGAAAGAAGGATACGACGTTTTTGTATCTGATTTCGGAAAAATTAAAGACAATTATAGAGACGTTCTTAATCAATATGAAATACAATGGGAAGATGAACAGCATACAGAAGATAAAATTCTAAATGCTGATGTAGTAATGAAAAGTCCGGGAATTCCAGAAAAAGCTCCAATTGTAAAAAAGCTCATCGAAAAAGGAGTTCCAGTAATTTCTGAAATTGAATTTGCTTATGATTTTACAAAAGCAATGACCATTGGAATCACCGGAAGTAATGGTAAAACAACTACAACAATGTTGACTTATCATTTGTTAAAAGAAGGAGGGTTGAATGTAGGATTAGGTGGAAATATTGGAAAAAGTTTTGCATGGCAAGTAGCCGAAGAAAATTACGATTCTTATGTGTTAGAGTTAAGCAGTTTTCAGTTAGACGGAATCATAAATTATAAACCACATATTGCCATAATTACAAACATAAGTCCAGACCATTTAGATCGATACAATTATAAATATGAAAATTATATCGCATCGAAATTTAGAATAACAATGAATCAAACCGAAGAGGATTATCTCATTTATGATGCAGATGATGAAGCTATCGAAAATTGGTTAAAAAATAACAAAGTAAAAGCACAATTAATTCCATTTTCGATATCAAAATCAATTGAAAACGGAGCATTTTTAAATAACAACACTATGGAAATCAACATCAACCAAGAAGAGTTTTTAATGGAAACGGCAAACATCGCACTTGAAGGAAAACACAACATGAAAAATGCAATGGCAGCAACTTCTGTAGCGAATATTTTACGCATCAGAAAACAAACCATTCGTGAGAGTTTGTCAAATTTTCAAGGTGTTGAACATCGTTTAGAAAAAGTGCTTAAAATTCACAATGTTCAATACATTAACGATAGTAAAGCTACCAATGTAAACGCAACGTTCTTCGCTTTAGACAGCATGACAACGCCAACAGTTTGGATTGTCGGAGGCGTTGATAAAGGAAATGACTATGCTGAATTAATGCCATTAGTTCACGAAAAAGTAAAAGCAATTATATGTCTTGGTGTTGATAACAAGAAAATAATTGATGCTTTCGGAAATGTTGTGGATATGATGGTTGAAGTAGATAATATGCACGATGCAGTAAATACAGCAAGACATATCGCAGAAAAAGGCGACACTGTTTTACTATCTCCAGCTTGCGCAAGTTTTGATTTATTTCAAAACTACGAAGACAGAGGAAATCAATTCAAAAGAGAAGTTAGAAATTTATAGAACTTTTAAACTCATAAACTAAATTATGAAACAACTAATAAGCAGACTACACGGAGATAAAGTCATTTGGGCATTTGTTGCTCTTTTGGCGCTGTTCTCTTTTATGCCTGTTTTTAGTGCGAGTAGTAATTTAGCTTACATGCGTCACGGCTCAGGAAATGCCTTGACCTATTTGCTAAAACATGCCATTCACATTACTATTGGTTTCGTTATAATTTATCAAGTTCACAAAATTCCGTATCATTATTTTAGAGGAATTTCACGAATTGCATTGCCAATTGTTTGGGTTTTGTTAGTCTATACTTTGGTAAAAGGAACTGTAATTGACGGAGCAAATGCCAGTCGTTGGATTCAAATTCCATTCATTGGAATATCCTTTCAAACATCAACCTTTGCAGCAATTGTGTTGTATATTTTTGTAGCAAGGTATTTGTCCAAAAAAAGAGAAGTTGCACCCGATTTTAAGCAATCGCTTCTAGAACTTTGGTTGCCAGTATTTGTAACTGTCGGATTGATTTTTCCTGCGAACTTTTCTACAGCAGCTTTGATTTTTTCAATGGTTATAATGCTCACATTTATTGGAAAATATCCATTAAAATACATCGGAGTTATTCTTGGAACAGGATTGCTTTTAGGATTGTTTTTCATTCTAATTGCCAAAAAATTTCCAGATGCTTTTCCTAATCGTGTGGATACTTGGATTAGTCGTATAGATAATTTTACAAGCGACAAACCAGATGAAGATGATTATCAAATTGAGAAAGCGAAAATCGCAATTGCATCAGGTGAAATCTACGGACTTGGACCAGGGAAAAGTGTTCAAAAGAATTTCTTACCACAGTCATCTTCCGATTTTATTTTTGCCATAATTGTGGAAGAATTTGGGCTTTTCGGAGCTTTTACAATAATTTCAATTTATCTGTTATTGTTGTTCCGATTTGTGGTAGCATCTCATAAAGCCAATTCGCTTTTCGGAAAATTAGTCGTCGTCGGACTCGGTTTTCCAATAATATTTCAAGCATTAATCAATATGGCAGTTGCTGTCGAGTTGTTGCCAGTTACAGGACAAACTTTACCATTAATTAGTTCAGGAGGAAGTTCTGTTTGGATGACATGTATCGCTCTTGGAATTATTCTAAGCGTTACCAAAAAAGAAGAAGAAATTGCAAAAGAACTCGAAGAAGCCGAAAGAGAACTTGAAGAAAAGAAAAAAAGAGACGAAGTTTTACAAAGAATTATCGATAGAGAATTGAATGGTGTAGAAGAGGAAGTTGATGAAAATCAAGAAAAGGTTAACCAAATGAAAGCATCTATCAAAGGCAAAATAATGGAGGAAGATTTTTCAATTGAAGAAAATCCAATGCTAGCCATAAAAGGAATGCGAAAAAAATAAATTGAACTGCCTTTTAAGGCAATAAGATAAAAATGGAAAAATTAAAATTCATATTAAGTGGTGGCGGAACAGGTGGACATATCTATCCTGCAATCGCTATTGCTAACGAATTAAAATCGCGTTTTCCAGATGCGGAGTTCCTTTTTGTAGGTGCGCAAGACAAAATGGAAATGCAAAAAGTGCCTCAATCAGGGTATGCTATTGAAGGACTTTGGATTGCAGGTTTACAAAGAAAGTTGACGTTGCAGAATGCCATGTTTCCATTAAAATTAGTTAATAGTTTATGGAAATCTAGAAAAATAATTAAGAAGTTCAAGCCAGATGTTGTCATCGGAACAGGCGGATTTGCAAGCGGACCATTATTGCAAGTTGCCAATAGTTTGAATATTCCAACAGTAATACAAGAGCAAAATTCTTATCCTGGAATTACCAATAAATTATTGAGTAAGAAAGCCAACGCCATTTGTGTGGCTTATGAAAATTTAGAACGATTTTTTCCAAAAGATAAAATTGTGTTTACAGGGAATCCAGTACGTCAAGATATTTTAGATATTGATTCTAAAAGAAGTGAAGCTTTGTCTTATTTTAATTTAGATGAAAATAAAAAGACATTATTAATCATTGGCGGAAGTTTAGGTGCAAGAAGAATCAATCAATTAATTGCAAAAGAACTTGATTTTTTACGAAACAATAACTTGCAAATATTTTGGCAATGTGGTAATTTATATATGGCAGATTACAAACATTTTTCTGAGATAGAGAATGTTCAAGTAGTTTCGTTTATTGATAGAATGGATTTGATTTATGCTGCAGCAGATTTCGTGATTTCTCGAGCTGGAGCTTCGTCAGTATCAGAATTGTGTTTGGTTGGAAAACCAACGATTTTTATTCCATCACCAAACGTAGCCGAAGATCATCAGACAAAAAATGCGAAAGCAATTGTAGATAAAAATGGTGCTTTACTAATAAAAGAAAGTGAGTTAGACGAAAAATTCGAATCAGTTTTTAATAAACTAATTCACGATGAGAGTTTGCAAAAAAGTCTAAGCGAAAACATAAAGAAATTAGCCAAGCCAAACACAACAAAAGATATAGTTGAACAAATAGTAAAACTAATACAATAGCAATGTCAATAGCAATTTCAAAAATCAATTGTACATTTTGAATTTTGAGATTGATTTTTGAAGTTGAATTTTGAAATTGAAATTTAATATGAATCTAAATCAAATACATAACGTCTATTTCATCGGAATTGGAGGCATCGGAATGAGTGCTTTGGCTCGTTATTTCCAGAACATTGGAAAGAATGTTTCGGGTTACGATAAAACACCAACGATGTTGACCGAGGAATTGATTGCTGGCGGAATGAACATTCATTTTGAAGATTCAATTGCCGCAATTCCTTCGGATTATTTTGTCGAAAATACCTTAGTAATTGTTACGCCAGCAGTTCCAGTTTCTCATTCAGAATGGAATTATTTTGTAGAAAGAGATTATGTAATTAAAAAAAGAGCTGAAGTTCTTGGCTTGATTACAAAAGATACGTTCTGTTTTGCAGTAGCAGGAACGCATGGAAAAACAACTACATCAAGCATTCTTGGTCATATTATGTATGAAAGTGGAGCAGATGTTACAGCATTCCTTGGTGGAATTGTAGAAAATTATCATTCTAATTTAATCGGAAGCGGAAAAACAATAACCGTTGTTGAAGCCGATGAGTTTGATCGATCGTTCTTGCATTTGCATCCAAATATTGCATGTGTAACCTCAATGGACGCAGATCATTTAGATATTTATGGAGATGCCTCTGCAATTGAAGAATCATTTAGAGAATTTGCCAATAAAGTTTCGGATAAAACCAAAATATTTGTCCCAAAAGGATTGGATTTAGAAGGATTGACCATAGCAATTAATGAAGAAGCAACGTTTAAAGCGTTTAATATTCGTATAGAAAATAGTGCTTATGTTTTTGACGTTCAAACACCAACAGAAATAATAAAAGATATTGCTTTTGGTTTGCCTGGACATCATAATTTAATGAATGCGCTAATGGCTTTAGCAATGGCCAAAACTTATGGAACCCCAACCGTGTCCATTGCTAATGCTTTAGCTACATTTAAAGGTGTACAAAGAAGATTTTCGTATCAAATAAAATCAGAAAATCGCGTTTATATAGATGATTATGCACATCATCCAACAGAAATTAATGCAGTACATCAAGCAGTGAGGGAATTGTATCCAAATCAAAAAGTTTTGGCAATTTTTCAACCACATTTGTTTAGTCGAACCAAAGATTTCGCAGACGATTTTGCTAAAAGTTTATCGCAATTTGACGAAGTTCTTTTGTTAGATATTTATCCTGCAAGAGAATTACCAATGGAAGGAATAACAACTTCTTGGTTGATTTCTAAAATGACAAATGATAATAAAAAATTAGTTTCAAAAGAGGAACTAATTGGTACAATTTTGGAGAGTGATGCGAAGATAATTGTAACGATTGGAGCAGGAGATATAGGCGAATTAGTACCATCAATAAAAACCGCTTTAGCTAAATAGCTTCGGACTTTAGTCCGATGAAAAAAATAAAAATAGAATAAAAAAACAAAAAACGAAATATTAAAAAATTAAAGCAATTATGAAATTTCTAAAATGGAACAATATCCGATTAATACTAATGTTTGCATTGGTTGTTTTTCTGTATTCGTTTACTTCAAATAGAAATTCACATCGTAAATTAAAGAAATCAGAAGTGGTTTTTGTTGGAGATAATAACAATTTTGTTAAACAAGAATCGGTTAATAAATTGTTAATAGAAAATAGTTCAGATGTAAAAACCATTGAAAAATCGGACTTAAATTTGAACAAATTGGAAAATTCTATCAACAAACATCCTATGGTTGAAAAATCAGAAGTTTTTGTAAGTGTTGATGGTGTTCTAAAGGCGGTGGTGAAACAAAAAACACCCATAGCAAGAGTGTTTAGTGAGGAAGGTTCGTTCTATATTGATTATGAGGGAAATAGAATGCCGCTTTCTGATATAAGTACAGCTAGAGTACCGCTAATTTCGGGGGTTATTGACAACAAAAACAAGAAGAAATTATCCGAAGTTTTGAAGATGATTTACAACGATGAATTTTTGAAAAAAAATATCATTGGTGTTCAAGTTTTGCCTGATGCGAGCTTAATGATGACCAACAGGAACTATGATTTTAAAATCGAGTTTGGCAAAATGATGAATGAAGAAAAGAAATTTAAAAATTATAAAGCATTTTTTCAGAAAGCAGTTTCAGATACGATGCTAAATAATTACAAGAAAATAAATTTGAGATTTACACATCAAGTTGTTTGTACAAAATAACTTCTAGTAGAAAATCAAGAAAAAAGAGATAGAATAAATATTGTATCGAGCAAATTAGTTGACAATATGGAGAATAGAGAAAACATTGCAGTTGGTTTAGACATCGGAACTACGAAAATCGTAGCGATGATTGGTAAGAAAAATGAGTACGGTAAACTTGAAATTTTAGGTCTTGGAAAAGCCAAAAGTTTAGGTGTGGCTCGTGGTGTTGTAAATAATATTACACAAACCATTCAATCCATCCAACAAGCAGTTTTAGAAGCGGAAGAAAACTCAGGATACAAAATCAATGATTGCGTTGTTGGTATTGCAGGACAACACATTCGTAGTATTCAACACACGGATTATATCAGTAGAAGTAATCCAGAAGAAGTAATTAGTGGTAAAGACATTCAATTGTTAATTGATCAAGTTAACAAATTAGCGATGTTGCCAGGTGAAGAAATTATTCACGTGTTGCCACAAGAATTTAAAATCGACGGACAATCAGAAATCAAAGAACCAATTGGTATGTATGGTGGACGATTGGAAGCAAGTTTTCACGTTGTTGTTGGACAAGCAGCTTCTATCAGAAATGTAGGAAGATGCATCCAAAGTTCCGGAATTGAATTGTCAGGATTAACATTGGAACCTTTAGCTTCAGCAGATGCTGTTTTAAGTCAAGAAGAAAAAGAAGCAGGTGTTGCTTTAATAGATATTGGTGGTGGAACAACAGATTTAGCCATTTTTAAAGACGGAATCATTCGTCACACAGCTGTAATTCCTTTCGGAGGAAATGTGATTACAGAAGATATTAAAGAAGGTTGTTCTATTATCGAAAAACAAGCAGAGTTATTAAAAGTAAAATTTGGTTCGGCTTGGCCAGGAGAAAATAAAGACAACGAAATTGTTTCCATTCCAGGATTACGTGGTAGAGAACCAAAAGAAATTTCTTTGAAAAACTTATCTAAAATCATTCACGCACGTGTGGTTGAAATTATTGAACAAGTTTTTACAGAAATTAAAGTTTACGGTCACGAAGATCCAAGAAAGAAATTGATTGCAGGAATCGTTCTTACAGGTGGTGGAGCGCAATTGCAACACATCAAACAATTAGTGGAATACATCACAGGAATGGACACTAGAATTGGTTATCCTAACGAACATTTGGCAGGAAATTCTAGCGAAGATATTTCAAGTCCATTATTTGCAACAGCAGTTGGATTAGTAATGAATAGTGTAGCTAACAATACGCAAAGCGCTTACAAATTAGAAGTAAGTCAAGCTATTCCGCAGCCAAGACCAATTGCAAGACCAGTTGTTGAAGAAGTGCAAGAGGTAACGCAACAACAAGAAGAACAAATTGAAAATAAAGTTGAAAAAGAAGTGGAAACAACAGAAGGAAAAATCAGAAAATCATTTTTTGATAAGTATGTTGATAAAATCAAAGATTTCTTAGACAACGCAGAGTAATTTAATATTAGATTTAAAATATCAGATATTAGATTTAAATAGAAAAACAAAACTAGAATACAGAATAAAATCAAACAAAACCAAAATAGTATGATAAGCAACTCAGAATTTGGAAGCATCTCATTTGATTTACCCAAAAATCAATCAAATGTTATTAAAGTTATCGGAGTTGGTGGCGGTGGAAGCAACGCAATCAACCACATGTTCAAACAAGGAATCAAAGGTGTAGATTTCATCGTTTGTAATACTGATTCTCAGGCATTACAAAACAGTCCTGTGCCAAATAAAATTCAGTTGGGTGTAAACTTAACAGAAGGTTTAGGAGCAGGAGCAAATCCAGATGTTGGACAACAATCAGCAATCGAAAGTATCGATGATATTGAAAAAATGTTGGATAGCAACACCAAGATGGTTTTCATCACCGCAGGAATGGGTGGAGGAACAGGAACAGGTGCGGCTCCTGTAATTGCTCAATTGGCTAAAGAAAGAGACATACTAACGGTTGGTATTGTTACAATTCCTTTTCAATTTGAAGGAAAGGTACGTCAAGACCAAGCATTAGCAGGTGTTGAAAGATTAAGAAAACAAGTAGATTCATTAATTGTTATCAATAATAATAAATTAAGAGAAGTATACGGAAATCTTGGTTTCAAAGCTGGTTTCTCTAAAGCTGACGAAGTTTTAGCAACTGCATCACGCGGAATTGCTGAAGTAATTACACATCACTACACACAAAATATCGATTTAAAAGATGCTAAAACGGTATTAGCAAACAGTGGAACTGCTATCATGGGTTCTGCAATTGCAAGTGGTGAAAATAGAGCTAAAGATGCTATTATTTCTGCTTTAGATTCTCCTTTATTGAATGATAATAAAATTACTGGTGCTAAAAACGTATTGTTGCTTATCGTTTCAGGTACTAATGAAATTACTATTGACGAAATCGGAGAAATCAACGATCACATTCAAGCTGAAGCAGGTCACAACGCCAATATTATTATGGGAGTTGGTGAAGATGAAGCTCATGGTGATGCTATTGCAGTTACAATTATTGCAACAGGTTTCAACGTAGAACAACAAAACGAAATCGTAAATACAGAAGTTAAAAAAATCATTCATTCACTAGAAGATGAGCAAAAGTTAGTTCATGACTTAACTCAAAAACCAGTTGATTTTTTTCAACCGAAGGTAGAGACTCCAATTGAAGTAACTGCCGAAGTTAAAGAAGAAAAAATTGTTTTCGAATTAATCGAAGATGAAGTAAAACCAGAACCAGTTGTAGCAAAAGTTAACGAAAACGAACTAATTGCGATGAACGACTTCATCCGTAATTTAGATGTAACTTTCGAAATCGTTTCTCCTATAAAAGATATCGATTTTACTTTTACAACTCCAGCGGTAAACGAAATTAAAGTTGTTGAGCCACAAGTTGTAGCTAAAGAAGAAGAGCAAATTACATTCTCTTTCGATTTACCAATTGCTAAGCCGGTTGAAAATACAATTGAAGAAGATAGAATTATATTCGATTTAACTGCAGAAACTAAAGATATTAAAGTTAACGAGCACGTAGAATTTGTTCCAGTAACTGAAGTAAATCAAAACGGAGTAATCAAATATTCTCTTGAAGAATATATGGAAATTGAAAACGATTTGTTGAGTTCTAAACCAGCTGCTAAGTTGGAAGAGCCAATCGAAGAGTCATTAAATTTCACAATGAAAGTAGCTGAGCCAGCAAAACCAACTTACGCTACACATTCAGATGATATTTCTCCAATGGAAATGACTATCGAAGAAACTTTAAAACTACGTGCAGACGAAAGAAGACGTAAATTAAAAGAATTCAATTACAAGTTTCACAACAATCCATCGAGAGTTGACGAACTTGAAAGAGAACCAGCATACAAAAGATTAGGAGTAGATTTAACAGAAAATCAAAACCTAAACAACAATTCAAGAATGTCATTAGGAACCGATAGTAACGACGATATTCAGTTACGTTCTAATAATTCATTCTTACACGATAATGTAGATTAATCATAAGTTAATTAAAAATGGGTAGCCCGAAAGTTCAATTGAAATTTCGGGTTATTTTTTTTACCTTTGTGTGGCTTTTTGGATGCATGCTGAAGAATTTCAGTAGCGAATGGTTTGCGCATTTTTGTAATCCATTTTCCTGCTTTACGTTACAATCTTTATTTTGTTGACTTCGAGTGCCTCAGCCAACAAAATAAAGGATTTCCACTGCAATCAGGGCTAATAAGCAATCCATTTGAATAAAATCTAATATCTAATATCAAAAATCTAATAAAAAATGAGTTTACAATCAAAAATAATGGACGTAATGAAAGATGCCATGCGTTCTAAAGATACAGTGGCATTGGAAGCATTGAGAGCTATCAAATCAGAATTATTGTTAGCACAAACAGCTACAGGTTCAAAAGAAGAAATTTCTGAAGCTGACGAAATCAAAATTTTACAAAAACTTGTAAAAATGAGAAAAGACAGCGCCGAAATTTATAAAACGCAAAACCGTCCTGATTTAGCGGAACCAGAATTAGCACAAATTACTGTAATCGAACAATTCTTGCCAGCACAACTTTCAGAAGCTGAAGTAGAAGCAATCGTTTCTAAAATCATTGCAGAAACTGGAGCATCAGGAATCGCTTCTATGGGAAAAGTTATGGGATTAGCCTCAGCTCAAATCGGCGGACAAGCAGAAGGAAAAACGATTTCAGCTATAGTTAAAAAATTATTAGTTTAATTTATAAGTACAAATTACGAAATACAAATTACGAGGAAAAACTTTGTATTTCGTACCTCATACTTCAAATTGGCTTCGTAGTTCAACTGGATAGAATATCAGATTTCGGCTCTGATGGTTGCAGGTTCGAACCCTGCCGAGGTCACTAACAACCAAATCATTTGATTATATTATACCTTCTTTTTGCTGGAGTAGCAGCATTTTTTTTCTTTGTTGTTTACTCAGTAATCGAGGAAAAATATGGTGTGCTTTTCAATAAACCATTTTACATTCATTTTTATCCAACTTTAAAAACATTGGATGCTAATCAATCCTATGTTTTAAACAAGCAATTTGATTATTACAATTCACTCTCAGATAAAAAGAAAAAATACTTCGAACATCGCGTTGCAACTTTCATCGAACGATATGAATTCATAGGTAAAGAAGATTTTATAATAACCGATGAAGTTCAGGTTTTGATTGCCTCGACGTCTGTAATGTTAACCTTCGGTTTGAGAAATTATTTGTACACGAATATTGATAAAGTAATCGTTTATCCATCGGTTTATTACTCAGAAATTAACGATGCTTATCACAAAGGTGAATTCAATCCGCGAATGAAAGCTATTGTTTTTTCATGGGAAGATTTCAAAGCAGGTTACGAAATTAAAAACGATAATTTAAATCTCGGAATCCACGAATTTGCTCACGTGCTTCATTTTCATGGCATGAACAGTCAAGACACAAGTGCCATAATTTTTTCAAGAATGTATGATAGAATTCGAAGAGAAGTTGAGTATCCGGCAAATAGAGAGCGATTAATCAATTCAGATTATTTTAGAATTTATGCTTACACTAATCATTTTGAATTTTTAGCTGTTATTATCGAACATTATTTTGAATCACCTCATTTATTCAAACAAGAATTTCCAAAACTTTTCGAAAATGTAAGCAAAATGTTGAATCATAAGCACTAGCTTTATTAAATTAAAATTTTATATATGAAATCACCACAAACAACAAGTTTGTTGCAAACAAACAACAATTATTAAAAAGGTGATACCATATGTTACCTCTAAAAAATAAAATTTAAACATATGAAAATAGTAAATTATTTATTGCTTTTGGCTTTTGTTTCTTGTACAACTGCAACTAAAAAAGAAGCTTTGTTATTCTCATTTCCTAAAAAAATTAAGGAAGTTTCTGGAATAAAAACAGTGCCTAATTCTGATTTAATTTGGGCAATCCAAGATAGCGGAAATCCTAATAAAATATACGGAATTGACCAAAATGGAGAAGCTTTACAAACAATTACAATAACTAACGCTGTAAACAACGATTGGGAAGATATTACTTCTGACAGCAAAGGAAATTTATATGTCGGAGATTTTGGAAATAATGATAACGACCGAAAAGACTTGTCGATTTTTAAAATAAATAATGAAAACCTTGGGAAATCCGAAGTAGCATCAGATTATTCAATCACATTTAATTATCCTGAACAAACCGATTTTCCGCCCAATAAAAAGGAATTATTTTATGATTGCGAAGGTTTTTTCGAAATGGACAACCACTTTTATTTGGTAACAAAAAACAGAAGTAAAAATTTTGACGGAACAACTTTTCTGTATAAAATTCCAAATATTCCTGGAAATCATCAAGCCGTTTTACTTGGAAAATTTAAAACTTGTAGCGATTATGATTCTTGCGTAATTACAAGTGCTGCAATAAGTCAAGACCATAAAAAAGTAGCCATTTTAGGTCATGATACCGTTTGGGTTTTCGAAAATTTTAATGGTGATAATTTCTTTGAAGGAAAAGTAACATCCTATCAACTTGATAATTTTTCTCAAAAAGAAGCCATTTGCTTTAAGGACAATAACACCTTATTTATAGCTGATGAAATTGATAAAAAAACTGGTGGAGGTGATTTATATCAATACATTATTTCTGATTTAAAAACTAGAAAATAAGACCAAATTAACTCGGAGTTAAAGTTTGACATTTGATAGAAACCCAATAAACTACCAACTTAAAAATCAACCATTTTTAAAAACAGCTTTCACGGTTTCTTCATAATTTCGAATGCTTTTTGCTTTCCTAATATTTTTTTCAACTTTATGAGGATTATCAAAAGTGGTAGAAAAGTATTCCCACAAATGGTGCATTTTCAATAAAATATGAGTTGCACCAGATAACGATTCGCTATAGCCTTGATAAAGAGTTTCGTGAAAATCACTAAACAATTCCATTTTGTTTTTAGGATATTCTAAAGTGTTTTCTTTAATCATACTTGGCAAAAAAGGATCAGAAATCAATCCTCTTCCAATCATCCAATGGTCAATTGTAGGAAATAATTCTTGCATTTCTCTAAACTTTGCTACAGAAGTAATATCGCCATTGTAATATAGTTTGTGTTTGGTAGTGTCAATACATTTTTGAAAAGCCTCAAGATGAACGCCGCCTTTGTAAAGTTGTTTTCCAATACGAGCGTGAATGGCAATATTTTTAATTGGATATTTATCAAGAATTGGTAATACATCTAGAATTTCATCGGTTGTGTCATAACCCAATCGCATTTTCATAGAAACAATAATGTCAGATTCGGAATGAACTCTATTAAGTATGGCATCTATTTTTTCGGATTCTCTTATCAATCCCGAACCCATTCCACATTTTGTCACCATCGGATAAGGACAACCTAAATTCCAATTTAATTCCTTATAACCTAATTCTTGAACATATTTTGCTACAAATAAAAATTCGTCAGCATCGTTAGTTATTACTTGCGGAATGCATTCTAGCGTGTTATTGTTTTCAGGAAGTAAATCTCGCTCATAAGATGACTTAATAACTAGTTTTCCGTTCAAGCGAATGTAAGGCGAATAGAAGGTGTCAATTCCGCCAAAATACTTGTTTTGAGCATTTCTAAAGCGAAAGTCGGTAAATCCTTGTAAGGGTGAAGATAATAAGGTGTAACTCATGAAATTTGATGTTGTGCAAACTTAATAATCTTTCGGAATTATAAAGAATTTGGGATATTGTCCATTTTAGGACTTTTCATAGCATTTATAACTAGGGTTTCAAACATATCATCTACCTTTCTGTTAT
>LNFM01000057.1_pt1 | contig 238443 bp, 216 predicted proteins | sample 596031 | NCBI WGS metagenome assembly LNFM01 (sample SAMN04254537, study PRJNA301005) | activated carbon metagenome | isolation source: dual media filters at the Ann Arbor, Michigan drinking water treatment plant | place: USA: Ann Arbor | reverse complement strand
CACGGGGTCGGGCAAGGACATCTGGTTCATGGGCGATGCCGGGGCCAGGCTCGCGCTCGATTTCACCGATGCCGGTTTTCCTTCCACGTTCCGTACCACAGCGGCGGAGGTGGAAGGCATTCTTGCCACGCTGACCGGCCATCTGGCAAAGGCCGGGATGGATGTGATTGTGCTGGAGGTGGCGGACGGTCTGTACCAGGCCGAGACGGCGGCGCTGCTGGATTCGCCGGTGTTTGCCAGGACAGTGAATGACGTGATTTTCGCTGCGGGTGATGCGATGGGCGCGGCGGCCGGGGTGGAGTGGCTGCGCCGCAAGGGCCTGCCTGTGAGTGCCGTGAGCGGCCTGTTGACGGCGTCGCCGCTGGCGATTACCGAGGCTGCCAACGCGACAGGTCTGCCGGTTTTTGACAAAAAGATGCTGCGCGATGCGGCTATCGCAACCGAGCTTGGGCTGTATTCCAGAATTGCGCTGTCCGCCTGATGAACATCCCGCGCGTACTTCAAGGACGTCGCCGGACGCTGCTTGCCCGCCTGGTCGCCAATGGTCTGGCCCAGGCGGGGGCGGCGGTGGGCACCGCCTGGCTGGTGAAGCGGGTGTTCGATCACATGCTGATGCCCCCTCTGTCAAAGCAGAGCCCGGCTATTGGCCTTGGCATTGACCCTGGGCTGATATGGGCGGGACTGGGGCTGGCGGCAGCGGCGGGCGTTATCGCCTGGTTGCGCATGATGGAGCGGGTTGATGCTGAGCGTATGGGGCAGGGCTACGCCTCGGATGTGCGCATGGTGCTGTATGACCGTCTCAGCTCGCTGGCGCCCCGTGCGCTGCAAAAACGCAGTCAGGGTGGCGTGGCGTTGCGCTTTGTGGGGGACATGACGGCATTGCGCCGCTGGGTCAGCCTGGGGTTGGCGCGCCTGGCGGTCGCCGCCGTGATGACGGTGGCCGCCTTGTCGGCCCTCGCGGTGATCAATTGGCCGCTGGCATTGATAGTCACTGTCGTGCTGTGTACCGGTGCCGCAGTCGCCTTCAGCCTGGGCGAGCGGTTGCGCACGGCGGCCCGCGAATCGCGGCGGCGTCTTTCGCATCTCGCCGCGAACGTCAACGAGAAGGTGGCGACTATCGCCGTGGTGCAGATGTTCGGTCAATCTGAACGCGAGCGCGAGCGTATTTCGCGCCAGGGGCAGCGGCTTCATGATGCGATGGTCGATCGGGCGCGGGTGGCGGGTCAGATTCTGGGCGTGACCGAGGCGACGGTGGCGCTCGCCTCGGCGGCGGCGCTGTTGATGGGAGTGTTTGTGGTGGCCGCCGGGCAGGCCAGTGTCGGCACGGTGGTGGCGGCCATGGCCCTCGTTGGCATACTGATGTCGCCGTTGCGCGATCTGGGCCGCGTCCAGGAATATTGGCACGGCGCGCGTGTCTCTCGGGAAAAGCTCCAGGAATTTCTTGACTCTCCATCCTTGGTAATGGATGCCCCTGACGCGCCGGACCTTTGTTTGGGCGCGGGCCGTCTGGAATTTGATGGCGTGAGCGTGGCGGGCGGCGTGGATCAGGTCATGATGACCGTTGAGCCGGGCACAGTGGTGGCGCTGGTCGGCGCCAATGGCGCAGGCAAGTCGACCCTGCTGTCACTGGCGGCGCGCCTGATCGACCCCGATCAAGGCGTAATGCGCCTGGATGGCCAGGATCTGGCCACACACAGCCTGACCTCGGTACGTCGTGCGATAGGCATGGCGGGTTCCGATCTGCCTCTGCTGCGTGGCACGGTGGGGAAGAATCTGCGTTACCGCTGGCCGGATGCCCCGGAGCAGGAAATTGCACGGGTACGGGCGTTATGTGGCGTCGATGAAGTGCTGGCTGAATTGCCGGAGGGCGAGAAAACCCGCGTGGCGGAAGGGGGCGTGGGCCTGTCGGCGGGGCAGCGCCAACGCATTGCCCTGGCGCGTGCGCTGCTTGGCGACCCACCGTTGCTGCTGCTTGATGAAATTGATTCTAATCTCGATCCCAAGGCGAGTGCGGTGGTGGATCGTGTGTTGACCGGGTATCAAGGCACCATCCTGCTGGTCACGCATCGGCTGGATCATCTGTCGAGCGCGGATGTCATCTGGTACATGGAGTCCGGGCGGGTGGTGGAGGCCGGTCCGCCCGCAAAGGTATTGTCTGGACATGGCCCAACGGCGCGAATGTTTCGTGCGGATACAGCGGCGGCAAGTTGAAACAGATTTTTTTGGGGATAGTGTTCATGTTTGCGTATGCTGCATCGGTTATGGCCGTGGAAACAGATAACAGCGGGGAAGGGTTGGATACCCGCCCCGCTGCCGGGGTGGTATTGAAACGGATTCTTGGCGATGCCACCCGCCAGCGATATTTTCTCTATGTGCCGCAGCGCGGCGGCGCCAATGCGCCGGTTTTCGTCACGGTGCATGGCATCTCGCGCAACGCGCGTGAGCATGCCGAGCGCTTCGCCTCCTTCGCCGAACGCTACGGCGTGGTCTTGATCGCTCCTTACTTTTCGAAGGACCGTTTTCCCGATTATCAGCGCCTGGGGCGGATGGGAAAAGGCGAGCGCGCGGATTTGGCGTTGGACAGGATCGTCGATGAAGTGGGCCGTTTGACGGGCGCCCAGACCGGCAAGTTATTCCTGTTTGGCTATTCCGGCGGGGCGCAGTTTGTGCATCGTTATACCTTGGCGCACCCGGAGCGGGTTGCGAAGGTCGTGCTGGGCGCGCCCGGCTGGTATACCTTTCCTGATCCCAGCGTAAAATATCCCAAGGGCATAGCACAGGCGAAAAGCTTGCCGGATGTCGCCTTTGATCCGACGGATTTCCTGACTATCCCCACCTGCGTACTCGTCGGCGAGCGGGACATGCGGCAGGATGTGGCGCTGAATAAATCCCCGAAGATTGCACGGCAGCAGGGAGTCACCCGCCTTGAGCGCGGCGAGCACTGGATTGCCGCAATGACGCGCGCCGCCGAGGCGCAGGGCCTAAAGACATCCTACACCTTCCACACGCTGCCGCGTTCCCGCCACTCTTTCACCCAGAGCATGAGGCGTGGAAAGATGGGTGAAATGGTTTTTGATTGCCTGTTCGGGGATGGAAAATGAAATGCATCCCGGTTGTTCTGATGGTGGCCGCACTGACTGCCAGCCCGGTTTTTGCCGGGCCAGCAAGCAAAATCCAAAAAGCCCCGCAATTCACTTTCAAGCCCGGCGGACTGCTTATGTACGATGCCGCCTGGTATCAGGGCCATGACGCGTTGCAGGGAAAGACCACCGGCTATACCGATGAAACAGGATTCCGCCGCGCGCGCCTTTCTGCCCAAGGGAGGCTATATGGGGACTGGAGTTACAATGTGACTCTGGGTTTCACTGGCGCCCTTAATAATGTCAGTAATGCTGATCCTGTCGATATTTGGCAGGCGTCCGTTTCCTATTCCGGTGTTAAAGCGGTGAAGATTAAAGCAGGGCAGTTCTTTGAACCCTTCAGCCTGGAAGCGGCTACCAGTTCCAGAGCGACCACCTTCATGGAGCGCGGTTTGCCCTACACATTTTCCCCTGTCAGAAGCGTAGGCATCGGTTTTTCCGCCGCTCCCGCAAAAGGACTATATCTGGAAGCGGGGGGATTCACGGAAGATCTGAATTCCGCCGGCAATCTCAAAAGGGCATTCACCGGACGCGTTGCCTATGCCCCCATCGATATAAAAGGCAGGCTGCTGCACTTTGGCGCGGGGGCCAGCTATCGTGTGCCGGGAGATAGCACGCTACGCTACCGTGCCCGCCCCGAATCCGATCTGGCGCCCGCCTGGTTCAGCACGGGGACAATAAGAAATATCGACAATATCGTGCTGACGGGTCTGGAAGCGGCCGCCGTTGCTGGACCCGTTTCCCTGCAGGCAGAATACATACGCTCCGATGTCAGTCGTAGGGATGGTCGGCGGGGTCGGAATATCGACAGTTATTACGCCTATGCCAGTTGGTTTCTGACCGGAGAATCACGCCCTTATCGAAATGGTAGGTTCGGCACCATCAAACCGGAAAACCGCTGGGGTGCCTGGGAAGTGGCGGTGCGCAACAGCGCCATCAGTGATGATAGCGGCGAACAACTGCATGATATTACTCTGGGGCTCAACTGGTACATCAACCGCCATGCCCGGTTGATGGCGAATTATGTAGTTGCCGACTACGAAAACGGCACAGCGCAAGGCAATGCCGATATCTTCCAGGTGCGTGGACAGGTGGATTTTTAATCCCTTCGGGTTCAGACCCCTCGTTTCACTCTCCCCGCCGCTTGCGGCGTTTACTGTCATCCCGAACGTAAGAATAACTGTCATCCCGAACGAAGTGAGGGATCTTCAGCAAGATCCCTCACTTCGTTCGGGATGACATAGAAATACCCCACAGCTTGCTGCGGGGGTTTTTATTTTCCTTACCGCTGACGTTATTCCGCCGCCGCATCTTCATGCCGAGCAGACCCACCCCCGCGAGCATCATGAGATAGATCTCGGGTTCTGGCACGGGCGACAACAGCAACGCGCCGCAGAGGCCTGTCATGCTGCAACCGTTGGCAGCGATCTGGCCTGAGTCGTTGATGTCCTAGGCATTGCTGATCTCCCAACCCGACAGCGGATCGATAAGGCTGTTAAAGTCAATCATCGCGCTGCCGCTGTAGAGGAAGGGACAGCGGCCGCCGCTGCGGGAGTCGGACTCACCTACGACCTGACCGCTGGCGTTGATGCCCCAGGCGTAACTTGTTTCGAATTCGTCACCCAAGGTGCCTAGATCAGTCATGCGGCCGTCAGTATAGAGGAAGGCACGCTGCTGGTGGTCGTCGTTGATGGACCAGCCCACGACTTGGCCGCTGGCGTTGATGCCGCTGGCGTTACTATTGGAGCCGCCCAAGGTGCCAAGGTCGGTCATGCGGTCGCCGCTGTAAAGGAAGGCATGCTGGAGAATGTCGGTAGTGTAGGAGTTACCTACGATCTGACCGCTAGCGTTGATGTTGGTGGAGGTACTAGAGCCGCCGCCCAAGGTACCGAGATCGGTCACGCGGCCGCCGCTGTAAAGGACGGCCTGGCTGGCAAAACCGCCACCAATGGCGATGCGACTTCGCCCACGACCTGACCTCTCGCATTAATGGCATTGGCGTAGGAATGCTCGGCACCGCCCAAGGTACCCAGATAGGTAACCGAATAGCGCGGCACGGCTTGGGCGGCGCCACTCAACAACACCCCTGCCACTGACAGGGTGACCACTGCTCGTTTCAGTTCCATTGACATTCTCCTAAGAAATCCTGTTCGTTAGAAAGATATTAATTGAATTCGCCTGAGAAATTCGACTATACCACCGTACCTGGAAAAATATAGTAGCCTGCAATAATAAAACGTTTTCCTCACCAGACCTTGTATCACCTGATGATTACACTCTCATGTCAAAACATGCCATAAGCATAGGCCGTTTGGCCTATGGGGTGTGGAGGGATAACGCAGAGTCAAGCGGCGGCGCAGCCGTCCGCTTGAGCGTAGGGTTAGGCTCTAGCCAGCCAAATGGCGGGATTTCTGCTGCCATGGAATACCGCCAAGACAACAATGCGATGCTTCTCCGCGCGAAAATAAACGCTGTACGGAAAGCGATTGGCCACAATGCGCCGAATATCCTCGCGAACAACCGCATACTGGAGATGGTGTTCAGATACAAGCGATACGCAACGGTCAATCTCAGCCATGAACTCAAGCCCAAGACCAAGTCGCTTACTTTCATACCAGGCACTTGCTTCAATGAACTCTGCACTGGCGGCTCGATGAAAAGTGATGGGTAGGTTCATTGCCTAATTTTGGCAAGAGCGGCTGCTTTGACTTCACTCCAGGAAACCACATCGTTTGGATTTGCCAGATGATCTGCGAGGCGGCGGTCAAGTTCCGTTTTCTGTGCTTCTGTCAAGGATGGGACGGCACCGCGGCTAACGATGCCGTCCCAGATGGCCTCAACTAACTCAATCTGCTCGTCAATGTCGAGCACACTTGCTTGCTGTAAGAGTTGTGTGTTCATGATATGGACTCCATTCAAATCTCACTGCGGTAATTCTAGCGCCCCTTGCCAGCAAATGTCCACTGTATGCCTAACCTGGCATGGAGATGCAATTTTTTCGAAACTCAGCACTCAGGGCCAATCACCCAGAACCGGTCGCTGCAGATCGCGGGTGAGTTCGCGAATCGCGTTCTCGTCCAGCGTTTCCTTCGCCAGCAGCTCGCGGGCGCAGCGTTCCAGGATGGGACGGTTGTCATCCAGAATGCGATGGGCGCGATCGAATACGCCTTTGATAATGTCACGGATGGCCTCGTCGATGCGCGTCTGCGTGGACTCTGCCACCCGCCCACCGCCGCTCACCATATTCGGCACGTCGAGGAAGCGCGGCCGCTGGGCTTCATAGGCGATGTAGCCCAGATCCTCGTCCATGCCGTAGCGGGTGATCATGTCGCGCGCGATGTCGGTGGCTTTAGCCAGATCGTCCGCCGCGCCGGTGGAGAGCTTGCCATAGACCAGCTTCTCGGCCGCGCGCCCGCCGAGCAGCACTGCAATTTTGTTCTCCAACTCTTCGCGGGTCATTAGATAGCGATCCTCGGTCGGTCGCTGGATGGTGTAGCCGAGCGCGCCGATGCCGCGCGGGATAATGGACACCTTGTGTACCGGGTCGGTGCCGGGCAGGGCCAGCGCCACCAGGGCATGCCCCATCTCGTGGTAGGCGACGGTCTCGCGTTCCTTGTCGTTGAGCACGCGGTTTTTCTTTTCCAGGCCGGCAATGATACGCTCGATGGCGGCAGTGAAGTCGGAGAGCGTCACCGCGTCCGCGCGACGGCGCGTAGCCATCAGCGCCGCCTCATTCGCCAGATTGGCGAGATCCGCGCCCGAGAAGCCGGTGGTGAGTGCGGCGATTTGTTCCAGATCCACGTCCGGCGCGAGTTTGATTTTCTTCACATGCACCTTGAGGATGTCGAGCCGGCCCTTCTTGTCCGGCCGGTCCACCAGCACCTGGCGGTCGAAGCGGCCGGCCCTGAGCAGCGCCGGGTCGAGGATCTCTGGCCGGTTGGTGGCGGCAAGGATGATGAGGCCTACTGAGGAATCGAAGCCGTCCATCTCGGTGAGCAGTTGATTCAAAGTCTGCTCGCGCTCGTCGTGGCCACCGATGGGGCCTCCCGTGCCGCGCGCCCGGCCAAGGGCGTCCAACTCGTCGATGAAGATGATGGCAGGCGCCTTCGCGCGCGCCTGCTCGAACAGGTCACGCACGCGCGCCGCGCCTACGCCCACGAACATTTCCACGAACTCGGAGCCGGAGATGGAGAAGAAGGGCACACCCGCTTCCCCCGCCACCGCCTTGGCCAGCAGCGTCTTGCCGGTACCGGGCGGACCCACCAGCAGTACGCCCTTGGGGATGCGCGCGCCGAGCCGGCCATACTCCTGCGGGGTTTTCAGGAATTCCACCACCTCCTTCAATTCTTCCTTGGCCTCATCCACCCCGGCCACATCCGCGAAGGTCACCCCGGTATTCTTTTCCACATAGACCTTGGCGCGGTTTTTGCCGAGGGTCATGAAGCCGCCAATGCCCTCCTGCTTGTCGGCGAACTTGCGGAACAAGAAGAACCAGACAGCGAAGAAGGCCACCGCTGGCAGGATCCACGACAGCAAAGTGCTAAGGAAAGTACTTTCGATCACCCGCGCATAAGGCACATTGTACTGCGACAGGCGCGCAGCGACGTCCGGCTCAATGCGGGTGGCCACGATCACGGTCTTGCCCTTCGCATCCGGCGACTTGAGCTTGCCGGTGATGGTCTTGTCCGAAACCAGCACCTCCGCCACCCGGCCGTCCTTCAGCGCCTGCTCGAACTCGCTGTAGGGCACGGGCTCCATCGTGCGCGCGGTTTCCCACCAGTTTTGCAGCACCAGCAGCAAGAGGCCAGCGACCATCCAGTACGTGAAATTCCACTGCGTTTTCTGTTCCATGATAATTTCCTCTCATCCACCCAGACAGCGCAGCCGCGCGCGCATGGCATCCATCTCCTCCAGCATATCCGCCACCAGGGCGGCGAGTTCCGGCACGGCATCGAAATCCCGTTCCAGTTGCCGCATGCGCCGGGCACGGACGAGCGCCACACCAGAAAACCGCCATACCCCGGCCATGTTCTGCGCATGGGGAAACAATAAGCCTTCCTCCAGATGCCGGATGAGCCACCCGGGCTCCACGCCGCAGGCGGCGGCCACCTGCTCCAGGGTGAGCCAGGTATCTTCCATCAGGCTACCGATCAGGATGTCTTCATCACGCATGGCTCATCCTCCCTGTCGTGGATCGAAGGCGAATTCCTTCGCCATTTGCTCATAGAATGCCCGCGCCTTGGGTGTGTCCGCTGGCGGCAGCATGACCTCAATGGTGAGCAGGAGGTCGCCCGGCGGCTGGCCAGGTATGCCCTTGCCGCGCACCCGCAACTGCCGGCCGCTTTGCGCCCCTTCCGGGATACGCACCTTCACCGTACCGCCGGGCAGGTTCACGCTGACCACCGCGCCCAGGGCCGCCTCCCAGGGCACCACCGGCAGGGTCAGATACAGATCGCGTCCCTCCACCCGCAAGTGTGGATGGGGCTTGAAATGCACTTCCAGCAACAAGTCGCCCGCCGGCCCGCCACCCAACCCCGGCGCGCCCTGGTCGGCCAGACGGATGACCTGGCCTTCCTTGATCCCCTTGGGGATTTTTACGTTGAGGGTGCGGGATTCCAGCGTCACCCGGCCCTGGGCATCCACCTTCGGTGCGCGCAGGGAAATCTGACGAGTGGCACCGGTGAAGGCATCCTCCACATCCAGAACCACCTTGGCGTGATGATCCTCGCCTTGGGCGCGGAAGTTGCCGTGGCTGCTGGAAGTCTGACCGAACCCGCCTCTACCCATACCGGCGCGGCCAAAGATTTGCTCGAAGAAATCGGAAAAACCGGCCGCTTCCCCGGGCGAATAACCGGAGCCAGAGAACTCAAAGCCAGCGTCCCAGTCGGGCGGCGGGCGGAATTCTTCACCGGGGTGATGACCCTTGCCCAACTGGTCATACGCGGCGCGTTTTTCCGGATCGGAGAGCACCGCGTAGGCTTCGTTCACGTCCTTCATGCGCGCTTCGGCGTCCTTTTCCTTGGACACGTCCGGGTGATACTTGCGCGCGAGCTTGCGGAAGGACTTCTTGATATCCTCTGCCGTAGTATCACGCGGCACGCCGAGCACTTCGTAATAGTCCTTGAATTGCATGGTACTCCTTCATGTCGGGCGAGTCGGTTAATATAATGTAGGAATCAGCAACCCGATTTTCAAGATATTGAAATCAATTTTGCAGGGCTGTCCCATTAAAATTTAATGGTAAATTTTAATGGGACTATGCAGTTGGCACTACTAGACATAGTGTTTGGGGGTAGGGGGCGTTATCCTGCCGATATGATCGATTTGATGGAGTATTTGGGCAGGGTGCGCTGGATTGAGTGATAGAGATGCCAACAATGCGCCACCATAAAAACTGCCGTTCGCTAAAACCACACCATACACCCCGTCTCAAATGGATGTGAAAGCAATTTATGACATGGATAAATACGCAGTTTGTAATGTTGCAGCCCTGAAAGCGCCGGGCATAAATCCAGTTCGAAATGGATCTCGCCGCCACTGCCGCGCTGCGTGGCCAATAGAGGGTGACGTTCATGCACCGTGAATTCACCCGTGTCTGAGGTGGTTCCCAACAGACATTCTACACACACATCATCGGGCGTAAGCCCTCCCAGGAGAGCTGCGGCGCGAATGGACAGGCAGTCACCCGTTTTAATTTCCTGTATTACATTGTCAATGCGGCTTATGCGCACTTCGGGCCAGGCCCGCGCCACTTTTTTCTTCCATTCAGAAAGTTGTATAGCGGCCACGCCGTTATTGGCAGATAGGATTTTGCAACGCTGATTGGCCGGTGCATAGTAACGGCTTACGTAATCCATGACCATGCGCTGCGAGTTAAAACGCGGCATGATGGATTTCATGGAGGCTTTGGAGAGCTTTACCCAACCTTCCGAATAGCCGTGCCCATTGCGCTGGTAATATAAAGGCACCACTTCTTTTTCCAGCAGGTCAAGCAACTCCTGGGCTTCTTCGCGGTCGCGGTGTGCAGCGTCGTAACTGGCGCCGTAAGGAGCGTTATAATTAGGGCCGTGCGGTGTAATGGCCCAGCCATTTTCGCCGTTGTAACCTTCTCCCCACCAGCCATCCAGCACGCTTAAATTGATCACGCCATTGAGTCCGGCTTTTTGTCCCGATGTGCCGCTGGCCTCCAGCGGATATTCAGGTGTATTAAGCCAGACATCCACACCCGACACCAGCTTGCGGGCGAGGGCGAGATCGTATCCTTCCAGCATCAGGATGCGCCCCTCAAATTCCGGGCGGCGTGACAGGCTATGGATAGTTTGAATTAATTGTTGGCCAGGCAGGTCACGCGGGTGAGCCTTGCCGGCAAAGATGAGCATCACCGGGCGCTGCGGATTATTCAGTATGCGCGCCAGGCGCTCCGGGTCGGCAAATAACAATGTGGCACGTTTATACGTAGCAAAACGGCGCGCAAAACCCAGCACCAGCGTATCAATATTGTCTGGCTTCAGATAACGTGTCAAACGTTCAATTTGCATGGCGCTGCAACTATTACGCCGATATTGCACCAAGGCGCGGCGCCGCACATTGCCCATCAGTTGTGATTTAAGCGATTGGCGCAGGCTCCAGTAACTGTGATTGGGAATGTCGTCAATGCGCTGCCAGAAATCAGCATTACGCAATTCGCCGCGCCACTTTCCGCCGAGGTGCATATCGAATAAATTGCTCCATTCACGCGCCAGAAACGTTGGCACATGCACGCCATTGGTCACATAGCCAATGGGATTTTCATCACGCGGCACCTGCGGCCAGATGTAACCTTCCATGAGCGAGGCCATGTCGCCATGAATGCGGCTCACGCCGTTATGAAAACGCGAACCACGCAACGCCAGGGCTGTCATGTTAAAGCCGCCCTGGCTGCCGGGGCTTGAACCCAGTTGCAGAAAATCATCGAGCGGAACTTTAATATGTTCCACATATTCCTTGAAATAGTTGATAACCATGTGATGATCAAAAATATCATGTCCGGCGGGTACGGGCGTATGCGTAGTGAATACCGTACCCGCCGCAATACATTCCAGCGCGCTGTCAAAATCCCAGCCGCGTTGCACGCGTTCGCGGCAGCGTTCCAGAATCTGAAATGCCGAATGGCCTTCATTAATGTGCCACACCGTCGGGCGTAGCTCCAGGGCACGCAGCGCGCGTACACCGCCGATGCCCAGCACGATTTCCTGCTGAATGCGGGTTTCGGTATTGCCACCGTAAAGGTGATAAGTAATGGTGCGGTCATGTTCGGTATTTTCAGGCAAATCACAGTCAAGCAGATACAGCGTGATATGCCCGGCCTTGGCTTGCCATACCTTGAGCTTGACGCTGCGCCCGGGCAACTCTACATGCACATGAACAGCGTTGCCCTGTTTGTCCTGGGCAGGCAAAATCGGCAGATTGGCAAAATTAGTGGGCGTATAGTGCGCGATCTGCGCGCCCTGATGGTCAATGGTCTGGGTAAAATACCCTTGGCGGTAGAGTAACCCTACCGCAATAAACGGCACGCCCAGATCACTGGCGGCTTTACAATGATCACCCGCCAGAATGCCCAACCCACCCGAATAAATCGGCAGGCTTTCATGAAAGCCAAACTCCGCGCAAAAATAAGCGACCAGATCGGTTTTGGCATCCAGAAACTGGCTGAGGTTGGTATTGTGTTCGTCGCGGTGATAACTGTTATACGACGACATCGCACGGTGGTAGTTTTCCATGAAGATGCGGTCTTGCACCGCCTCTTCCAGCCGCTGTTGCGAAACGCGGCGCAGAAACAGCTTGGGATTATGCCCGGATGCTTCCCACAGGGTGTTGTCCAGTTGAGCAAACAGCGCGCGTACTTCGCGATCCCAGCTATAGAGCAGATCATCGGAAAGTTCGATCAGGCCATTCAGGCGTTGGGGGATATGCGGTTGGATTTCCAGCGTATAACGTGTGCCCGGCATAGTGACTCCAGTAAGATTGCAGGATGAATTTATATTAGCGTACGGACACTATAACTTAAAAAAGTGGAGTTCAGAAGTAACCACGCGGGTACAAAATTGAATACGCCGATGGGTACTTACTGCGAATGGCAGCAAAAATAGTGCCAGGAGAGGGGTGCTGATTGTGTGATGTGGTGCCGGGAGGGAGAATCGAACTCCCACAACCTCACAGTTACCAGATTTTGAGTCTGGCGCGTCTACCAGTTCCGCCATCCCGGCCAGCATCACATATGAAGTCGCACAGTATAAAGCATTTTACTGAATCAGCAAGGGCAACGTGAGGTTGTCACTCGAATCAATGGCTTGAAACTGGTACTATAGCGGCGCTATGCAACGCCGTGATTTTTATTACGATCTTCCCCCTGACCTGATCGCCCAGCACCCGCCTGCGGTGCGCGGTGCCAGCCGTCTATTACACCTCAATTCGCCTGCCAGTATCGTCCATGACCTGCAATTCAATGATTTAACAACGCTTTTAATGCCTGGCGATTTGCTGGTATTCAACGACACCCGGGTAATACCCGCGCGACTTTTGGGGGTAAAATCCACTGGCGGCAAGGTGGAGGTATTGGTGGAGCGGATTCTGGACCAGCGCCGGGTATTAGCGCAAGTGCGTGCCAGCAAAGCGCCACGCGCCGGGGGGCGGCTGATTTTTAATGGCGTTGAGGCAGAGGTGCTGGGGCGGCATGATGATTTATTTGAGCTGTGCTTTTCTGCGGGCGAGCGTTCTCTCCTGGAGGTTTTAGAACAGATCGGCCATGTACCCTTGCCCCCTTATGTTAATCGAGCGCCGCAGCAGGACGATAAGGAACGCTATCAAACCGTCTATGCGCGGCACCCAGGCGCCGTCGCCGCCCCCACGGCGGGGTTGCATTTCGATCAGCCGCTGCTCGAACAAATCAGCGCCATGGGGGTGCAGAGCGCCTTTGTTACGCTGCATGTTGGGGCAGGCACCTTTCAACCGGTGCGTGTAGAATGCATTGAAGATCATGCCATGCATGCTGAATATGTGCACGTCAGCGCTGCCGTATGCGAGCAGGTGCGCGCTACCCGCGCCCGGGGTGGGCGTGTCATTGCGGTGGGCACCACGGCGGTACGCAGTCTGGAAAGCGCTTCACTCAGCGGCGTGATTGAGCCCTTTGAAGGGGATACCCGTATTTTTATTTACCCTGGCTACCGTTTTGTGAGCGTCGACGCCTTGATTACCAATTTTCACTTGCCGGAGTCGACTTTATTGATGCTGGTGTGCGCTCTGGGAGGATATACGCAGGTGATGAATGCTTATCAGCATGCGATCACTCAGCACTACCGCTTTTTCAGTTATGGCGATGCGATGTTTATAACGCCTGACCCAAGACTGTTCGCTTAATAAATTTGGGACAGGTTATATAAACTGTGTCATTCCGAGCGCAGCGAGGAATCTTAAGATTTCTCCCTTCGGTCGAAATGACAGTATGGCGTGGATTAATGTAAATAACATGATCCACTCCCAAGGCGAATAGTGTTGACGCCTGACCACAGAGCCACTTGACAGGAAATGATAGTATGGCGTACCTGATTACAATTACAATGCTATGGTGCTCTGATGAAAGTTGATCAAACCACTGGCTGGCTGCAAGGCGTGCGCCGGGTAGTATCGCCCAATTGCGATGAGCGGCCAGCGGGGGCGGTGATTGATTTACTGGTGGTGCATGGCATCAGTTTGCCGCCGGGTGAGTTTGGCGGGCCGTGGATCGAGGCTTTGTTTACCAATACGCTGGACGCTACCGCGCATCCTTATTTTGAAGAAATTAAAGACCTGCGCGTGTCGGCGCATGCCGTAATTCGGCGTACCGGTGAAATCGTGCAATATGTGCCGTTTCAGCAGCGTGCCTGGCACGCTGGTCAATCGTGTTTTGACGGACGCGAACGCTGCAACGATTTTTCGATTGGCATTGAACTGGAAGGATGTGACGACCAGCCATATACAGATGCGCAATATGTCACGCTTGCCGAAACGGCACGCGCCATTATGGCGGCTTACCCTGCCATTACCGTGTCGCGTATTGTCGGGCATAGCGATATTGCCCCCGGTCGCAAGACTGATCCGGGATCGGCCTTTGTCTGGCAGCATTTGCATGCGGTGTTATTGGATGTGGAGGACAGGATTGATCATGGTATTTCTTGAAGTATTGCTGGCGCTGACTATCGAACGACTCTGGTTATCAGTGGCAAAATGGCGCCGCTTCACCTGGTTTATGCGTTTTGCAGCCTGGAGTGAAACGCGGGGGAGCCATGCCAGCGTCAGCATCACCCATCCCACCAGTGACGATGCACCAGTGATCCCCTCCACTAGTACAGCAGGAGATACAGGAGGACGAGCACGCGTCTTGCTGTTAACCCTGGTGCCCGCCGCAGCGGTTGGACTGATACATTACCTGCTCAGTGAATCGCTGTTGATATTGGCCTTTATTTTTGATGTTGCCGTGCTGCTATATTGCCTGGGGCCAAAAGATCTCGACACCCAGGTGCGCGCATTCATACATGCTTATACGCACACGGGTAAAGAGGCAGCGTGTCATCATCTGGCCGACATTATTAATAACGAGGGGGCCGACATTGAGTCGAAAACGCCGTTAACCACGACGCAGATGTTGCATGCAGTTATCGAGGCTATTTTAATAGAGGCGAATGAGCGCTGGTTTGCGGTGATTTTCTGGTTTGTTGTATTGGGGCCGCTGGGCGCAGTTTTTTATCGTTTGTCTTCGCTCTTGCAAAATAATGCAGATGAGTTGAGGCCAGATAACTTTGCGGTGGCTGCATCCGGCACGCCCGATAATTTTGCCGCAGCCGCGCAGCATCTGCATGCTATCCTGGGTTGGCTGCCGGCGCGTATTACCGCATTAAGTTATGCAATAATGGGTAGTTTTGTTGATGCCATTGATGGCTGGAGCCAAGGCATTCCCAATCAACTTGTGGGTCAACTTGTCACTCGCTCATCAGGTAATGCAGATGTGGTGAGGAACAGTGGCCTGGGTGCCCTGCGCATGAATGACGTAGTGCAGGGCACCGCAAAAAAAACCATGAGCATTTCGCACGTCAGAAATGCTTTAGCACTGGTGTGGCGCACCCTCATTTTTTGCCTGGGGGTGTTGCTGGTGGTGAGCCTTATGAGCTGGCTGGTTTGATTGGGTCGCTGCGGGGGTCGTCGCCTGCGTATCGGTAGCCTGGCGGCGTATCTGCAAATGTTGTTTAAGCTGCATCCATTGCTGGGCGTGTTCGGGATTATCCGCGCGACGGCTGATGGCTTCACGTATAAACGCCACAAATATCCCCACGATTCCCCCCAGCGCCACTATTAGCAGGCGTGAGGGTTTGCTTTTTACTGTGGGGGGAAAGGCAGCGTCAAGTATCAGAGCTTGCTGGCGCTCAACCACTTGGCTGCATCCATGATGGCGTTTAGGAAGATCAAATAGGCCGTAAACATTATTTACGCTACATACAAGGGCGTCATCATCTTAAAAAACATGATCACGACGTTTTAAAATGGTGCCGGCGGAGGGAATCGAACCCCCGACCTACTGATTACAAATCATAACATGGTACAAGAAACATACTGATTTTACCGCCACTAGCGTGTAGCCACTCAACAAGGAGGCTGCATGGCTGTCAAAGTTACCGTGGTATCCACCAAAGGCGGGGTCGGCAAGACTACGCTGAGCGCCAATCTCGGCGCATTGCTCGCCGATCTGGGTCAAAAAGTGTTGCTCATCGATGGCGATGTGCAGCCCTCACTGTCCAGTTACTACCCCATCACCGTACGTGTGCCGTATGGCCTCTCCACGCTGATCACGCGCTCTGTCATCGCGGGGACGATCTGCTCCACTAATATCGACCGCCTTGATTTGGTGGTGTCAGACGATCCTGAAGGTGATCTGCAGAACTGGATTCTGCGTACCCCCGATGGCCGGGTGCGCCTCAAGCACATCCTCAAGGCACTGGACGATCATTACGACTTCATTTTGATTGATACTCAAGGTGCCGTGGGGCCCCTGCAGGATGCGGCGGTGCTCGCCGCCGACCTGTTGCTGTCGCCCATCCCCTCCGAGATACTCCCCGCACGCGAATTTACCCGTGGCACACTGGAAATGCTGGATCGGCTGCGCCCGATGGCTCACTGGGGTTGCCCGACGGCACCCTTGCGCGGCCTGATTTACCGCCAGGGCCGCACTGCCGATGCCCGGCGTATCGTTCAGGAGCTGCGCAGCCTGACCTTCGCACCTTCACGGGGCACCATCACCATCCTCGATACCGCCGTGCCGGACACCGTGGCCTACCGCGAAGCAGCCACGAATCACCAACCGGTACACCGCTGGGAACCGCGCCGCGTGGGCGCGACCCCCAGCGCGCGCGACACCATGTTGACTCTTGTCCATGAACTGTTTCCCCATCTGACCCATCTCACGTTGCCTTTCAAGCAAGCCATCAGCGTGATTAAACCGGCCCAAGCGACCCAAGAAGGAGTGATGTGATGAGCAAAAAACCCCTGTCAGACGCCGAATTCCGTTCCAGCTTAGTGGTCGGGCATTTTGGCCGCAGCACTGAACTACCCCCGCCCGGTGACCCGATCACGGTGATGGTGATGCGCGTCGAGATCGACCAGATCAAACCATATGATAATAATACCCGGCTGGCGCGCAATCCCAAATACAACGACCTTGCGCACCGCATCTTGACCCTCGGGCAGGAAGGCGAACTCCCTATCACGCGCCGACCGGGTGAATCCCATTACATGATCGCCAAGGGCGGCAACACCCGGTTAGAGATCATGCGGGAGCAATGGAAGGCGGGTGATGCGCGCTTCCAGGCGCTCAACTGCCGGTATTACCCCTGGACCCGCGAAAGCGACGTGCTGGCGGCGCATATTGCCGAAAATGAAGTGCGCGGTGACAACACCTTTATCGAGAAGGCCCTGGCGCTACAGACCTTGCGCCAGCGTCTGGAAGAGGAAACCGGAGAAACCCTGGGATTACGCGAGTTCGTGCGACGCCTCAGTGACCCGGAATTTGGAATTGGGTTGAAGGTATCCAAATCGCAAATGCACCGCCTGCAGTACGCCGCACAATTGCTCTACCCCCTGATTCCCGAGGCATTGCGTACTGGGATGGGTTCCAGCCATGTCGAGATAATTCAGAAGACAGAAGCCTTGTATCGATCTTATTGGGTGCAGCGTGGGCCGACCGGGGATTCTCCCGAAATGCAATCCGCTGGGTTCGATGCCCTGTTTGGCGAGGTGCTGTCGGCGCAGGACAGCCCGTATTTCGTGATGGACGCATTACGGCCCGCACTGGAGGATCATCTGGCTACGGTGCTGGATCGTCCCGTACGCAGCATTCAGGCCGAGATTGCGGCACTGGGCGCCGGGATTGAGCTAGGCGCGGATACTCCGCCCGACGCCGAGGATGAAATGCCCGCACCTGCGTCGCCGCCGGGGACATCTGGAGTGCCAGGCGCGTCGAAGATGGCCTCTCACCCATCGGCGACGCCGCCCGCGCCCGAGAAGGGTTCCGCACAGGACCAGTACACCGGCCCCTCGGACGTGCGTTCGTTGCGCAGCCGCAGCTATGTGTTGGCACTCCGCCTAGCCCAGCGGCATGGCCTGGCCGAGTGTGTCATCAGCCAGCCACGGTCGGGTCTGGGCTACCTGATGGATTTGCCCCAGGGAGCGCTGACGGATGAGCAGGCACATTGGGTGTGGTGGTGGCTGCTCAGTGTCTCGGAGCAGATGGTCAACTCCGACCGCGTTCCCCCGGAAAACCGCTTTGGGGTTCTGGCCCTGGGGAATCGCTGGGACGACATCTATGCCTTGGTGGGGGGGCGCCCGAAATGGGTGATCATGCCCTCCGTTTTTTTGTGCAGCCCGCACACGCGGGACACCGATTTTGACGACGTGATGTTGTTAATCCAGAACACGCGCCGACTCAGAAGCCAGCAGGACGATTCATCTTTATGGGATTAGTTTTTTAAACTAACGCAAGGGAGAACGTATTATGAACACGGATAGCTACACACCTTTGATCATCGCCAAGCTTTTAAAGCTCTACGCCAGTGGCGGATTCAATGCAGTAAAAGAATCCGGCATACGGGGGTTAACCCAGGTACATCTTGATCGCCTGGCCAGTATGACGGTCACGCAACTCGACCAATTTTGCGAGATTGACATTGACATCCTCATGCGTCTTGTTTTCTCTGAGGAGCGTGTGGATATTGTATTAAAGCTGTGGGACGCGCGGCAGCAGGATCAAGCCGATCAGGAGAACCTGATTCGATGGGGCGCCTCGTTGCCGCTCATGGAAGAAGAGTTTGGCATGAGCGGCGCGGACTATGCAGCGCTGCGACGAAAATTGGTTATCGATACCAATGGCCGCCCGCCGAAACTCTCGGAAGAGGATGAGCTGCGTGTACTGCGCCTGTGGCAGGAACATAAGGCACTGCCAAGCCGGCAACGCTGGCTGGTGCTGGGTCAAGCGGGTATTCCCCTTAATTCGGCGTGGACCGTCATTCAGCAAGCGCGTTCCGAGGATGAATTCGGCAACGAGAGGGATGTACGTCCTGCCGGATCCGGGTCAGCCAAGAAATGACGTTGGTCACCGACGCAAGCGATACCATTACGCCCAAAACGCGGGCGCTGGCCGCGTACATAGAGGAGGCTGTAAAGCACCTCAGCACCCGTCCTGATATCAGCGACGCGCAGGACGGCTTGCTGTTTCTCGGTAATCGCCAGGACGCCATCCCCCGGCTGTTGATCTTCGATCCAATCCTCGATGCAGCGGCGGTGCGGATTTGCATGATCCTGCGCACCTTGAGTCAAGGGACGGCGGCCAGCAGCTTCCCGACCTATGATCAGCTGGCCCGGCATGCCAATTTGACACGACCCACGGTGGCGCGGGTGATGATCATGCTGCGCGCCACCCGCTGGCTGACGATGCTGGGGCGCAAGATAAGAAACAGCCGGGGCCAGATCAAAGGCAATCTCTACACCCTGCACGATGATCCTCTGCCCCTGGCGGATACCCTTTACCTCGATCCCGGCTATATCGACTTTCTATACACCTTGCAGGCCCACCCGCACAATCACGCCCGTCGCATCGCGGGGCTGATACTGGCATCCATCCAGGATGACATCACGGAACAGCGTGACGTGACCTCCATTCAAACCCTGGCACATACCGGCGCCCGGTGCATGGCGCAAAGGATGATCGAGGCACCGGAACACGCAGATCATGATGAAAGCCAGTTTTTCGCGGTCGGCGATCGCCATTTGAAGGAACTGCAACAGCCCATTCACTTAGTTAAAATTTTTAACCAAGTGGAAAAAATTTCTGATCCTGACTTAGTAAAGAATTTTAACTATGTCGACCCTGTGGATAACTCTGACATAGTTAAAAATTTTAACTATGTTGATGAAAAAGATGATGGTGATAATAATCAAGATCTTAGCGAAGAAGTAAAAAATTTTTATGCCGATGCTCCTGTGGATAACTCACGTAGTAGTTATATATATAAAAAAACTACTACAACTACTACTGATTCAACCCGTGCGCGCGAGACGCACGGCACGCTGCCGGGATTGGTTTTCCCCGCCCAGTTGACCGAGGCAGAACAGACACTGGCTCGCATCCCGCTTGCCAAGCTTGAAACACCCCATCAGCAAGCCGTGTTGGATGAACTTGCAGGACAGATTCAGGCGAAGAAAAGAAAAGGCGATGCGATTCGCAATCCACTGAGCTACCTGGCCCATTTATGCAAACACGTTCAGGACGGCACGTTTGTGCCCTGTATCGGCGTGAAGGTTGCCCAGGAGCGTGAAATGCGTCAAGAAGCAACGGCTCGCAGCAAAGACAGTGTTACCGCCGAAGCGGGTCAAGCGGGTGGAAACAAGCGCGTATCCACTCAACCGCAGAAGCCGGGGTCGGGAGCCACTGCCTGGCGGGAACAGATGCAGCAGGCCGGACTGTTGAAGCGAACGACATGATGTGGCCCAACTTGATGTGGCCCAACTTGTGTTCCCAGTGGGAACACTTGGAGTGGTGGGCCAATGAGCAGGGCGCTGTCCCAGCCTGGGACACTTGGAGTGGTGGGCCAATGGCTTTGTGAGAGTTTTTTTAATGAACCAGGAGAAAAATAATGACTGAACCAGTGATTTACCGAACTCTGACCGATGGCCCTGGAACATTGCACGGCGGGGCCTCATTGATTTTGCATACCCGCCAAGCGCTCGATTTGGTCAAAGGGTCAAGTGAAAACGTGGCGCGCGGCATTCCGCGAGTGACGGGATTGATAGCGTTTTCCCGCAGGCTCAGGGTCGTGTTGCAAGCAGCGGCAGCGGATGATCCAACCGCCGATTGGATGTTGATACGGATCGAGGAGGCGGTGGGGGTGGCGCGTGAGCACATTATCAAGGCGCTGGAGCAGGTGGAGCAATTGCTGACATCCAAGCGCAATGTGGTGGTGACCCTGCGGCAATCGTCAGCGCCGGTGAAGGTAGATTTTTCGTTCGGCATGGGCTCGCCCTACATCTACCAAATAGTCTATTTGCTGGAGGATTACGACAGATTAACTGCGGCACTGTTGACGGCAAAACATGTGGCGCTCATGGCGGCGGACGCCGCATCACACAGTATCAGAGACGGTAAGCATTATATCCGACGCGTATTGGAACTGCCCTCGCAATGGTCGTATCAGTCGGTCAGCCGCGAGGATATACGGCAAAACAACCAGCGCGCCATCCGGGCGATGAAATGGTTGGCAGAGGTACCGCAAGAAGTGTTGGAAGGCACGCGGCGTGCTGAGTTTGCGCCAAGGATTATTACTGCGGCAACCGCTGAAACCAGCAAACAGGACACTGCCGCAACAACAATGGATGAACCGGATGAGGAAATGTTCCCAGTGGGAACAGAAGAACGGGACATGAAAAGTGTAAAAGTAGATAAACCGACCCACCGGGAAAGTAGATAAACGCACTCTTCCTGTAAAGGGCCTTTAAGGGTAAGGGGAAGTACTGTATTTGAACCGAGCTGGAAATCACCACGCAAATTGGTGTAGCGGAGGAATGAAGCGATGAAGATAAAAACGGATACGGAGTTGGTGCAGGTCGCATTTCATGGCGACCCGCTGTACCTGGTGACGCACGACGGTGAACCTTACGTGCCGATGCGGCCAGTGGTGGAGGGGATGGGGCTGGCTTGGCAGTCGCAGCATGTCAAGTTGACAGAGGACAAAGAGAGGTTCTCCGTCACGGAAATCGTGACGGTTGCTGGAGACGGGAAGAACCGCGAGATGCTGTGTATGCCGCTACGCCGCCTGTTCGGCTGGCTGATGACGATTTCGCCCAACAAGGTCAAGCCGGCGTTGCGGGAGCGGATCATCCGTTATCAGCGGGAGTGTGATGATGTTTTGTGGCGGCACTGGACACGGAAGGCAGAAGCTACTGCCGGACAGGGGATCGGGCCGTACTTGAATCTTGCCCGCGCCCATCTGGGTCAGAGCGTCGCCAGCCTCAATGCCGCGATCCTGTTGGAGTGGCTGGCGATACACTGCGCCGATGGCAGGTCGTATGCATTCACGGTGCGAGAACTGTCCAGCGAGACGCAGGTGTCAAGAACCGGTGTTTTTCGGGCGCTGAATTCACTGGAGGCCTGGGGGATCGTGCGGTGGGAGAAAGATCACCCTGGGTTGACTGGACGGATCCGGCTGCTGGTGGGGCGGCTGAGGCAGGCGCTGGACAAGCCACCGCGTCAAGCGGTCATCCACTAATGTCCAGGAAGGTGTGGTCATGATCACCACACCTTAGCGATCGTTGGGGGAACCCTGCCTGTCGGCGAGGGTGATTACCACGGTCGTACTGAAACAGGGTTTTCGCTGGACAGCGACGTTACAAATGCGGTTACTTTGTCGGGCACTGATGAGCAGCCTGGGAGGGATGTATGCATAACGAATCAATTATTAAAAAAATCAGGAAATGCCTGGCGCTCTCAAAAAGCGCTAACGTCCATGAGGCTGCTACCGCCCTCAGACAGGCGCGGAAGCTTATGGAATGCCATGCCATTGATGCCGCCGAAATAGCGTTGGCAGACATCGGCGAGGATAGCGTTAAAGCGCGCGGCGTGGCGCTGAGTGTCTGGGAGGGCGCGCTGGCGGGGTTGATCGCCGATACCTTTGGGTGTGCCCATTTAACGAGTACCGGTTACACCTTGACACCACGGTTCACCTACGTGAAACAGCGCGTGTTTATTTTTATTGGCGCGGGAGCGTCCGCCACGGTGGCTAAATATGCCTATGACGTGTTGTCGCGGCAATGCGCCACCGCGCGTGCCAAGTACATTAAGCAACAGCCGCGCCGTCGCAAAGCATCGGCTAAAACCGCCAGTGGGGACGCTTTCTCAATCGGCTGGGTCAGCGGGGCGCGCAAGTTGGTTGAGCAGTTTGCCGCGAATGATCATAACCGGGTTCTGATCGATCGCTATATGCAGCAATATTACCCGAATTTGACCGAAGCAACGCCCAGGAATACCGGGGGCAGCCCGCGCATCAATAACAGCGACCTATTGCAGGGTTTCGATGCGGGATGTTTGGCACGGCTTGATCGTGGACTCGACGGCGCCGCGCAGCAGACGTTGTTGCCTGACCAGAGGGATCAAGGCGACGCCCGCTGAGTGGGGAAGTGAAATCGGTATTTAGACGTGAACCGACAGCAGCGATGAGGAGATGGAGGTACAGATGAACATGCAAGCGGCAAAGGAAGAATACGAACGGCTATGTGGTTGGCGTGAACGCTGGTTGAAGCTCGCTAACAACACAGAGCGAATGCGCAATATGGGGGGGCTACAAAGCCAGATGGAGTATGTCTGCTATCGAAGCTGGCTCGCAAACCTGAAAATAGGAACTTTGCTACGCGAGTATTGGGCTGAACAAGACAAAAAAATTGCACTGGTGAAAGAGCGGGCTGAGTATGAACGCTTAAAGGCTAAATTTGAAGTGTCGAACGCCCCGCTTAACTGGCGGGCCGATCAGCCCCGTCCGAGTTGAAGCGGTTGTTAGATTGTGAGGTGCACGTGAGCAAATATTTGGCAATAATTAGCATGGGAACGCTTGAGATCCATGCCCAGCACCCCACGGGCCTCAGCGCCACTCTTTGCGGACTGGACGGAGACGACCCGCATCAATCAGTCCGGCAGGAATCGGCTGATACGCCGCCTGGAGCAAAAATAAATTGCAAAGAATGTCAGAAAATAATCCTGTCTACACGGAAATACTCAAAGCGTGATTTTGCAATCTAACATGGAATATGGAACGGAAGGCGTGCGTGACTGATATCCTGCGGAGTCGTGGGCGGGTGCGTCAGCGCGTCCGTGACCTGGAAGCGGAGAAGGTGGGGCTTGTGAAGCGTATGGAAGTGCTGGCACAGGAATTCCAACAGGCCTTCCGCCGTCCCTGGCCGGCACATCCGGTGGTGCAGCGCATCGCGGGTGGCCATGTGTACGTGAGGTGGCGGTGTCAGGGGCGCAACGGTAAACAGAATTACGTGGATCTGGCCGGTGAGGCCGGTCAGGCGCTGCTGTCGGCGCTGGAGCCGCCGGTACAGCGTATTTATGTACGCTATGGGCAGGAGATGTTGAACTTGAATGTGGCTCACGCCTTGCGTCAAAGTGAGTGGACGCGATTGCGGCAGTATTTGGGCGACTGTGTTGTTCTGGAGGGTTACGCACACGCGCTGAAAAACACAGTGGGAACCAAAGTAGGGTTTTCGCTGGATTTGGGTTGAGAAATGCGGTTATCTGTACACGTCGGAATGAGTTTATCTACCACCAACAATCGAGGAGATTTCAACTATGGCATCCATCAATAAAACAATTCTAGTAGGTAATCTGGGCGCTGACCCGCTAATGCGTTATATGCCGAACGGTAACGCGGTATGCACATTCAGCTTGGCAACCACTGACAAGTGGAAAGACAAACAATCGGGTGAACCCAAGGAAAAGACCGAGTGGCACCGCATCGTATTATTCAACCGACTGGCTGAGGTGGCGGGTGAATTTCTGAAGAAGGGATCGCAGGTGGGCATCGAAGGAAAATTGCGGACACGCAAATGGACAGACAAAAAAGACGGTATCGACCGTTACACCACTGAGATTGTTGGCAGTGAGCTACAGATGCTCGGCAAGAAACCTGCCAGTGAAGTGCCGTCTGCGCCGCAGGATGATGATATCCCTCATCAGGATTTTGGGGGTCTTGACGATGGCCCCAGGGGCGACGATATTCCATATTAGCGGTTAGCAGGGCATTGCAGTAGCAACCATGAGCCATGTCAATCAAATGCTGCACGCGATGCGTGATAATTGCATCTATCGTGCTTGTGACATCGCAGCCATCACGCGCATTAGTCATCGTGACGTGAATAGAGTTATGAGGGCGCTCGCACGGGGCGGTCTGGTCGAGTTTCTGCCGGGCGATGGTTATCGACGTAAACACCTGTATAAGACCAAGCAACGCGAGATGAAATTTCCTGCCTGGCTAGAGGAGAAACGATGAACCACGTTATCGAAACCTGTCCCACAGGACTGTTTGTTGATCTGATGGATCCGCAGCCTGAGCAGATCTGCATTGAGGATATCGCCTGGTCGCTGTCGCGCACGGCGCGCTTCAACGGCGCCACGGGCGGAGAGTTCACCTATTCAGTGGCGCAGCACTGCGTGTGGGTGTCCATGGCCGTACAGCGATTCTGGAATAAGGACGCGGCGGTGGCATTGAGGGCGCTATTACATGATGCCCATGAAGCCTATACCGGCGATATCGTAACACCCATGAAACAGATGGACAGTCTTCGCGCGGCGATCACGGCTATTGAAGAACGGCTGCAGAGGGTGATTCATGTCGCACTGGATGTGTCCTGTCCTGTTGAGGCAGAAATGTTCATTATCAAGCAGGCCGATACACTGGCCTCGATTGTTGAGGCGTACCACCTTCAGCCTTCGCGCGGCGCGCATTGGGAACTGCCCCCGGCAGACGTGCCGCGTTTCATGCTTGACACGTTTAGCCAGCCCTTGCCGCCGATGCATGCTTATGAACAATTCATGGAGGCATACTGCGAGCTGGTGTCGGGCAGGTCGCTTACGGCTTTGTGTGCGTGAGATTCCAGATGTTGTGATGGGCGTGATCCGTTGTTATTCTGGGAAGCTGAATCACAGGTCATGCGAATTGTAAAACGGCGATAGGACTATGTTCGGAGCCGCAAAATGAGCACATTACCCAACGATATAAAGCGCGTCCTGGAATCCATGCTCGGTGCATTCGCCGAGGAGAGCCAGGAAGCTTATCAGTCGGTGTCGTCGAACGAAATAGTGGCGAAAGCCGTGGCGAGCGCCAAGAAAGGTGATTACGAGCAGTTCTACTTCAGTCTTCACTGCCCGCTCGACCAGGTGATGGACGGCCTCCTTGCGGACGTAACGCACAGCCCTAAGGCCCGCTTTCTGCTCAAGAATTCACGGTTTGTCGAGTCGCATTTCCAGCGCCTTATCGAGGAGCGTGAAGGTGCCGCGTGTTCAGCAGACAAGTCGCGCACGATTATGCACGCACTTCTGCGATTCTATATGACAGGCGAAGAGATACGCTTCAGTTACGACCAGGAATTCACCTACCACCTTCCTAAAACGGTGTTCACGACTCACGATGACATCGTGGGCTACTTTATGGGCCTTTATCAGCTCTATTACGGGCGGCCCGCCGCGTACATCGGCATGTTGGCGAAGATCCTGCAAAATGAAGCGGGTTGCTGATGCCTCACCAGACCTAATAAACAGGATCAAGGAACACGCTATGAATAATCCATTTGAAGCACGCATTCCTAACATCGTTTTCGATCTGCAGTCACCCGCAGTAACGGAGGCAGAGATCTCGCAATGGCGCATTGCACTGAAAAAAGAGCAAGTGCGCCTATCTATTATGATGCCTATTTTTATAAATGTTTTCGCGTTCGTGGTGCTGGGGATAACTGTATGGGCGATGCGCACAACAGATACTATTACCCAGTCGCTTCTTATCTTTGGTGCGGGTTTCACTACTTTTGTTCTTATATATTGGTTTTATCCTGATCGAGAAGAAAGCGTGTGGGTGACCATGTATATGGGGCGTTTACGCCCGCTGGACGCGAAGGCGCAACCGGAGAAATATATTGCGCTGGCACAGTGGTGTGCACAGGATCCCGTGCTGGCAGCGTATCAGATGGGATGGGTCGAGCAGAAACGCCAGCCCGTGTCCGGAGAATATGATTCGATGGAACGGTGGGTGAACGGGGCTGAGGCGCGGAGGGAAAAAGCGCAGAGGGTAGTGCAGGCTTATGCCGCGCGTGACGCCTTAACCGGTATGTCGGTTCAAACATAGAGGAAAGTATACGAACGGCTGTCTAAAGTCACCGTGCAATCATGGAATCTAAAAAGGAAAGGAAGAATCGAAATGAAAATTGTACTTTGGGTTTATGCGATTGTCGGTAGCCTCTATGCCGTGATGTATTTAACCGGCACTGAGGTTGTTGTGAGATATGCAGTAGGTCCGATGTGGCTGATGATGATGGCCGCACCTGTTACGCTGTTTCTCCTCGTGGCGCTACCGGTGACGCGGCGTATTAGCCAGTTCCTGCCGTAAGCCAGCAAGTGGCATGGTCATTACCCGCTGGCACAAGGATCTGGTTTAATGCGAAATCTTCCCTGGCTATAATAAAAAGGATACTTGTGTGGCGATAAACCCCCGCGACTTGATTAACATCGTTCCCGCCTCACCGCCCCGGGTGTATATGCGACTGTGTGAATTAATCCATGATCCCAGCACAACAGCAGATGATCTTGCGCGGGTTATTGCCATCGACCCTGCATTAACCGGACGCCTGCTGAAATTGGTCAACAGCTCTTTTTACGGGCTTTCGGTGCCTATTGACACCGTGTCACGCGCCATCACCGTGGTGGGAACACAGCAGCTTGCGCATTTGGTGCTGGTGACCGAGGCGGTAAGCGCGTTCAGTGGCCTCACGACGACATTGATGGATATGGATCGCTTTTGGCGACACAGCGTTTACGTGGGGGTGGTTGCGAGAATTTTGGCTCAGCAGGTAAGAGCGGATAACCCAGAGATGTATTTCACGGCAGGACTGCTTCACGATATCGGTAGTTTGATGATTTATCACGGCGTACCCGACCTGGCACAGGAAGCGCTGTATCGCAGCCGGAAATCGAATCTCCCGCTGCAGGTGGCTGAGCAGCAGGTGATGGGATTCGATCATGCCGCTGTCGGCGGGGAGTTGATGCGGGCATGGCATCTGCCCACCCCCCTGGAATGTGCTGTCGAGTATCATCACGCGGCGGATAGCAAGTATGCCACCCGGGAATTCAGGGCGGTGGGTATCGTACATTTAGCAGATGTGTTGTCCAGCATTTCCGGGGCAACCCGTGCGTCCGAAACGGGAACAGGGCTGGTATCGCAGCCCTACCCCGGTGCGTGGGCGATGGCGGGTTTGTCTATGGATGCGGCGTTGAACGCTATTGTAGAAAGTGCAGATATTCAATTTGCAGAGGCACTTGGCTTTCTTGATTTTACACGTTAAGGAGAATGGCATGAAGATCATGAAGCGGGTAGCACTACTTGGTTTGAGTGTCTTGCTTGTGTCATGTGGTGGCGGGGGAGGGTCGGTGCCGACGCCCCCCACTCCAGGCGGCAGCAACCCGCCGCCCGCACTCAACATCGTCAAGATCGGCGCGGTCGGCGCAAACAATTTCCTGCGAACGGCGGCTAATGCCCAAGGCGATGTGATCGCCGTATGGCGCACCTTTACCGACGATCCCATTCGAGTGACCGAATCGGAAATCTGGGCGAATGTCTACCACCCCGTGACGGGATGGGGGGCCGCCCAGAAGGTGCAATCGCTTGCTGTCCCCTATGTTGTGGAAGTGGCCATGGACAATCATGGCGATGCGGTGGTCGTCTGGATGGAAAATCTTGCCAATCCGATCACCACCGCGCTGAAGACAGCGGCGTATGTCGCGGGTGTCTGGCAGTCGCCCCAAGTGCTTGATCACGATCCGGTGTGTGTTCCGCAAGTAAGCGCCGATCCTTCCGGGGCGACGGTGGCTCAGGTGATGTGGTGTGTGGCTGACGAGGTGCGCAGCAGCGGTTATCGGGTTACCGGTGGCTCGAGTGTACCGACGGTGGTGCCGCTGGCGTTACCGGGGACTCCCTCGGGCTCACTCGGGCAAATCACGTTCGGTATCGACGCGGGCGGTGCAGTACAGGTGGTTGCCGAGACCTCCTTTGATCTGCGCGCGGTGCGGGGCGTGGCGGGTGTGTGGGGGCCGGTGAGCGTGGTGCAGTCATTCGGCAGGGTCGCAGGCATCCGGAACCCTTATCTGGCAGTGGGTGTGAACGGCCATGCGGTCGCGGCTTGGCAGGAGCAGGTGGCGACGGGCGTTCAAGTCTGGGTAGCGTACTATGACGGCGTGATGTGGCAGCCGCCGGTGTTACTGGAAGACTCAGCGGTAGTGTTCCAGAACGAGTTACAGGTAGAAGTAGGCAGTGATGGTGCAGCGGTACTGGTGTGGGGAAGCACGCATGCGGGACGTTACCGGGGCGGGGTGTGGGACACCGCCGTCCTCGCGGCCAGCGCCCCGCCGCATCTGGCGATGAATGCCAACAATGATGTGCGGGTGGTGTGGGCGGCGGGTGCGGGGGAAATCTGGTCCAGGCACTTTAGCGGCGCGCAACCCTGGAGCGCCCCGGTGCAATTAACTGACCCACGCACCAGCAATCCCCTGGTCGAACTTGCCCCGGATGGCAAACCCCTGCTGGTGTGGGCGGATGAAACCGGCGTGTGGTCCCTCATCACCCCTTGAGGTGCTGATTTTGTTGCAAAGGCATTGACAGTAAGTATCGTCAATGGTATAAGAGGCTCGTTATTCTGCGCAATTGTTTTTACCCGTGACGACTTCGGTAAAGTCGTGCCCAGTGCCTATACCCGCTCATCATGAGCGCGTTGGATCGTGAAAACGGCACACCAGCGGTAACGCTGTCGGTCTGTCTCTTCAAATCTGCCGATCTTTCTAAGATTCGGTTTTTTCAAACCACCCATCCGGGGAATCACATTCCCGGTCGGGATCTGTGCTTTCTCCCCGGTTTTTAAACCCTCAAGGAGAAAGTATCATGACCAATAGCAATCCAGCCAACAATCAAACCACACAGGATCAGAAGTATTTTGATCTGCATGTCGCAGGCATCGGTTATCTCTACCGTGCCCGCGAAGTCCAGGTAAAACGCGGTCAGCCGTTTCTTGCAGTTGAAGTGTCAGCATTACACGGTAAGGCGGGTGATGATGTTAACTACACCCGTTTTGATTGCCGTGTTTCTGGTGAAGAGGCGCAAGAGGTTATTCGCCTGCTGATGCCGGAAATTCAGGCCAAGAAAAAGGTGTTGGTGTCCTTCAAGCTCGGTGATCTGTATACCGAAACCTTTGTCTATGACAAAGGTGAAAAAGCCGGTCAAACAGGCGTCAGTCTCAAAGCCCGGTTACTGAAAATCCATTGGGCGAAAGTTGACGGCATGCATGTGTTGCCGGTTTCAAGTGACACGTCCAATGAGGATGTCCCTGCCAGCCATCAACAGCACATTCCTGCTGATGATGAAAGTGGAAGGGACTACACCTTCAATGACAGTGATCCTCTCTAAATTTTTCATTTCCAATCGTGCCGGGGATAGTGATATCCCCGGTGTTTTTTTATGAGGAGTAACCATCATGACGATGCAATGGGTTAGTACGAAAGATAGCTCGCCAACAACAGAGGTGGGCGCCCAAGTGAAAGTGTTGTTTTATTCACATGGATGGGCGGCACCCATGTATGGACTCTACACGCATTGGCAAGAAGGTGGAGAGTGGGCAGAGTACGATCAACAGAATGATAGGTATCATGACATTAGAGATTCGTGGCCACTTGTACCTGAATTCTGGACAGAGGTCACAAGTCCCAACTAACACTTAGATTAAAAAATAGTTACGTTTGTTTTTTTAACATTTAAAACGAGGAAGCGGACACTAGCCGCTTCCTCATTAACAACCCCAACGGGAGTATTTTTCCCGTTGGGGGAGAAGTGCGCCCCGTTGGTTTTCTTTTATCAAGGAGACGAACGATGAGCGTACTTGAATTTACTGTGGTCAAAGCCGTGGTGCATTGGCATGACCGCCGTCATGGCGCCGATACACCGATTGAATTTCTGAAAAAGAGTCAATACAGCGGTGCATGGCAGGCCGTTATTATTGTGCCCAGCGCCAAGCGAGTCGGGTGGTGGCAATTGTCATTTTTCGATGACCATGGCTTCTACGGTGACTCACAGCATCCGTCAAAGCTGGATGCCGTCGAGGAAGCGATGTCTGAGAAATATTTTATTTTGAGTCACGGTCAACTGGAACGTGCGATGAAAAACCCCTTGTGGCATGCGGATGTTATCCCGCCGCACACTGCCCGAGCATCAAAAATACACACCCAGGCTTTGTGAGATGGGTTATTTGTAAAGGGAAGGTCGTGGGGTTGGGGTGATGCAACCCCAAGGCCTTCCCTCATTGCTTCCAGGATTAACGGGGGTGCTGAGGGAAGGCCTTGGGGTCTTCACTTTCACTCTGCCGGCCGCCTGCCGTCGGGAAATGGCAGCGCCCCTTTGTGCGGCACATCGATTGCGTGTCGCGCCCTTATGTGTAGTTGGCCCAAGATCCCCAAAGGCGGGCCAGGCAAGGAAGAATGCAGCGGCTCACGGCAAGCCAAGCATACGTTCCTTGCAATGGGATTAGTCGGCCAGGATTTAGGCTGATAGAATAACGCCAGGTCGTCTGTGAAGAGGCAGACGTGGCTATAATCATGCATTGCTGTACTATTCAGACGATGGGAAGCCTCCTTATTTTGAGGGGGTTTCTCCGAGCGATTTGGGGCCGCCCAGACCGCTGGGAGAAACCGATTGACAGCAAAAACAGTAAAGGTTAGATTTAAAGCGTTGTAACCGTGACGACTTCGGTAAAGTCGTGCCCAGTGCCTAAACCCGCTCATCACGAGCGCGTTGGACCGTGAAAACGGCACAACAGCGGTAACGCTGTCGGTCTTGCAATAGATGATGGATCATGACGCCCTGCAAAGCTAGGTCCACTCCTCTATTGTCCATTCTGCTACGGATACACACGCCGTGGTTGCAACATTGCGCTGATCTGTACAACGCCCTGCAAAGCTGTTCCAGCGAAGCGTAATGTTGTTCAAGCGCGGGAACCTGATTTTTCAGGTTCCCGTCTTTATTTTTTGCCCACTGGGGAGCGTGCTCCCCTCCAGGGCGCACCTCCTCGACTTTATTAATCCAACGAAGGAGGTGCTTATGATCAAACTCAGTGGTCTGCTGACCATCAAATCCATCACCGGCCGTAACGGCCCATTCAGTATCGGCCGACTCGTCACCGAGCTGGGCGAATTTACCGTCAAAGACACGTTGCTGGAACAGTACGACCCCGGCAAGTACGAAGGGGACTTTGGGATCTCCCGAATATATCCTTTTTCGTATGCGGCTGCCGGAGGTGTCCGCGTTGAAATCCGGGCATGTGTCGAAACGATCGCCCTGGCAGGTATTGGAAAACTCACAGCAGAGGAAGAGCACGCTGTCGCCGTTGAATCCGATCCACTGGATGAAACACCGGTGGTTGCGGAGCTGCGCGCTGTCACCACCCTTGGAAAGACGGAAGTCGATCTGCCTCAAGCGCTCAAGCCATCAGACGGTGATGATATCCACACCTCAGACCTTGAATTGTTTGGCGCGTCGTGGCCATTAGGCAGCGAGGTCAAGCTCGATCCTACGGTGGACCGGGCACGGTTCCGTTCACAGCGGGATCGGTTAAAGTCTTCAGGCTACCGTTTCCAGGCGGTCGGACAGGTGTGGATCAAGGAGGTGGCCAAGGGCATGCCCCGTGAAGTAAATGGCGAAGTGCATTCTGCTGCGGCTTAGATTTTTTTAACGAGGGTTTTGTAACACGTTTTATCAACCTGCCCGGGGCGCACTGCCCCGTGGGGGGGTGGCGTGCTCCGGGTTTAATTTCAACGTAAGGAGTATGCCATGAGTTTAATGTCGATTACCGAGGCGCCTGGGCTGTTTGCCGACGCCATTGTTACAGATCAATCCACATTGGTGTTTCTCTCCCTGTGGGGACGTGACACCGCCATCCAGGAGTTTTTGGCGCGCCTGAGTCTGCCGACGCAGGAAGGTGGGCTGGCTGCCTTCCGGCTTGAAGCGGACTTTGAAGCAGACGGTTCCACCTATGTGCAAGTCGGTGGCGCTGACCGGCTCCAAAAAGACACGGGACGGATGCCGAAGACCAACCTCTTCGGTGATGTTGTTCATCTTTGGTTATATGACCGCCTGGCATTGTCACCGGACTACGCTAATCGCCGTGCCTTGTTGTTTTATCGGCCCGGCGAAGAGCAGTCCGCAAAGTTGACGGAACGGCTGTGGGCCTTGGTTAAAGACACCTGCCATCTACCCCTGCTGGATCATTGGCGTGAAACGGTGCTGGCGGGGATGGAGACGGTCGGTTGGATCAAGCGGCTGGAGGGTATTGGATTAAATGCCATCCAGGTCAGCTTGCCCGAAGCGCAAGTGGAAGAGACGGTACAGCACTGGATCCGCCAGGGTCATCTCACGGTGGACAAGATGCCGCCCGTCCTTGTTCAGGGCGCGAGTGGTTTAGCTGATCCGTTTGCGGATGCGCAGATCATCAGCGTCTACACGCGCGCACAGGCCATCACGGACGGTGTGCTGGTCGATGTCAGCGAGACGGCGGTCGAGGCCGGATTCCGTTGTGCCGTGGCTCTCACACAAGGCGTTTACGCCGACTGTGTGGCCTGGGGCGAGGAAGACCGTCGGCGACAGACATACCAGGATGAGCCGGGGCGGCTGTGGGATGTCGTGTGGATGGCAGCCAACGCCGCGCGTACCGCCAAGTTGGGCGAGACGCGCACGCCGTTTCAACTGTACCGCGTCCCCTGTGATGGGAAAAGCCACAAACCCAAGTTGACTACCCTGCATCTGCACGCAGGGGCAGGCGATGAGGGTGAAATGGTGATGACGATCATGTTGCCAGGGGAGGATTGATCATGAGCAAGGTGTTGAAAGACACGGAACTGCTGGAGATCGTTCGCATCATCATTGATGGTAAAGACATCATTTCGGAGCGCCCATGCTATGTCAGGTTCGTGTCCGATCTGGGGCAGATCATTGCCGATTATTGCGGTGGTGAGGTGGTTACAGTCTCGGACGATTTTCAAGGGGAAGCATTAGGTGTATGCGCCCATTTTATCTGGAATGAGTCTGTTCCAGGTGATGGCGGTGTCTATGCCCGGTTCGATACCGATGTATCAGTGGATGAGTGGGCCTTGGAAATGCAGGATCCCATACCTTAAGAGTAATTTTTTAAACCCACCCTTGTCGGGGAGAGTTCTCCCGGCAAGGGGGAGGCTTTCCCCGGCTTTTTTATTGTCAGGAGGAAGCCATGAAGATGCAATTGCCGGAAGGCAAGAAAATTACGGTCTATCTCAGCGCCTTTACCTTGAATGATTATGAAGAAGGCCCACGTTACACCTGGTTTTATCTCGATCAGGCGTGGCTGGAGAGGGCGCAATCGTTGCTGGACATCGTGAAGAAGCATAGTCTTGCTCACGTTACGGTGGAAGTAAATTTATGTTGGCATAATAACGAAGAGTATCGAATGGGCTGTGAAGACCTTTCCATTGGTGGTGAGAGTGGTGATGAGAGGTTTTGGTTCATTGGTTATCCCAAGCACGCGAATCATAGCGTGGGAACCTACAGAATTAGTTTTAGAAAACTTGCAAAAGCGATAACGGAGGCTATCCAGGAAGGTAAAGATGAAGTTTTCATTGATGTTGATGAAAAGCTCATCGAAGTCATTAGGGGCTGCAATGTGAAATGTGATGAAGAACAGGAGTGCATTTCATGAAATACGCAGCCACTTTGGGAATTACCCTCCCGGCCTATGCCGATGTTGAAATCGAAGCCGCCTCGGATGAAGAGGCGATTGAAAAAGCCAAGGATCTGGCAGGGAAAGACATCGACATTATCTACGATCCGTGTTTCGAGTGGTTCGAAGAAAACAGGGTCGTCAATGTAACGCGGCCTGGAGAAGATGGAACACGGCTAACGGTTGCAGAAGATACTATCGTGTGTTCAAGCTACTATCTGTGGCGCATTGCCGAGCTGGAAAAGCAGCGCGACATACTGCTTGAGCAAGCCAGGGCGCTGCTTCAGCCAGGTGATGGGATGAAAGTTGTTTAATTAGAGTGCCCCCGGCTTTCGGGGGCCTTTTTCCCAAGCCCCCGCATAGATGGAGGTTTTGGAAAAAGCAGTGGAACGTAATTGTTTTTACCCGTGACGACTTCGGTAAAGTCGCGGTGCCTATACCCGCTCATCACGAGCGCGTTGGATCGTGAAAACGGCACAACAGCAGTCATGCTGTCGATCTGTCTCTTCACCCTGCTGAACCTGTCATAAGGTTCGGTTTTTTCAATCTACCTACCTCCGGGGAATCACATTCCCGATGGGGGTCTGTGTTTTCTCCCCGGTTTTTTAACCCCCAGGAGAAAACACTATGACTGCAATATGGTTCGTGTTGTTATTAATAACGAGTGCATTAGTATGGCGTCGCTGCCGAAAGATGTACACCCATTGGCAGTGTCGTCGAGATTGTATTAATGCAATTGAAGCTGAGGTAAGACGGCACGCCCAAGCCCGCCAAATGGCATGGATTGAAGCGTGGGAGGCTGCAGAGCAACAGGCTGGTGCCTCCCACGCGGTCTACGAGATTTTTCGTAGGCCGCGTTTGTTTCGTCCCAGGCTGTTTGGATCAATCTGATGGAACTTTGGAAGATTCATAAATACTGTGAACGAGCGGATCTGGATGAGCTGCTGGAACGCGAGGCCAAGCTGATTGTATTGCTCCAGCAAGGCCGACTTAAAGATACCAATGCATTAAAAGCATTGGAACTCATGCAGGAATACATTGAGTTAAAAAAGGTGTTTCAGGATTAATCCCAGCCGGGCAATCCCGCAAGGGCATTGTCCAGTTCGGGGTTGGTGCCCCGCGCCGTGGATGCCAAGTGCTGCATTTCCAATGCAAAGCTGGCATCCACGGCGGCCTGAAATTGCTGACCAGTGGTTATCTGCCGGGCATTATAACCGGCGCGCGCAAACCGCTCGCCGTACCGTTCGATAGCGGTCTGGGTCAAGCGGATTTTCCCCGTCGCAGGATCCTGGATAATCAAGTGCATGGAATAGTATCGTTCATAGAAATACAACGGGTAATTTGACATAAATCTTTATTACTCGCAAGTGAATGGCTTGCGAAATGCTGCCTGACGGTGTAACGCAGCTTAAACAACAACCAACCTCAACGGGGAGCCATCCCCGCTGGGGGTGTGTCTCCCTGTTGGTTTCATATCTCAACCACAAGGAGACCAATTCATGCAACGTATCAAGATACCGGTAGTCATCGGAAAGAACCGCCTTCGCGGCAACTCTATCGGCGCCATGGTCGATTGTGATTTCGGCGACAACCTCCAAACGCTCCGTCGTATTTTGCGTGACGAGGCGTTGGCGGCGGATGTTGATCCGACCCAGGCTTGGATGGTGGATGCCGTCAGAGTGATTCTTCGTTTGTACGAAGAATCCTTGGTGGCCTGGCAGGAGAATCGTGACGGAACTGTTGGCCATCTATTCGAAGCCGCATTTCCGTCCGGTCAATCACTGTTGGTGGGTGACGCGCGCACCTTGGCGCTCATCCGCGCCTAGCCGTTCAACCGTCATAGAAATATAACGGGTAATTTTACATAAATCTTATCTCTCGCAAGCAATGGCTTGTGAGCCACCCCGCCGGGGAAAGCATCCCCGGTCAGGGGCATCCGCTTTCTCCGGCTTTTTTATTTCGGAGGAAATGTTATGCCTACTTATACCCCTTGGGGCGCTTCTCAATCGTCCGACTGCATTGCGCCGGGCATCATGGAATACAGTACCGCCGGTCACGGCGGTATTCATCTTTCTCCTGGACGCAGTCGGGAGATGCCAGAGTGTCTGCGCATCAAGAATGGATGGTACGAGGAAGACACAAATTGGGCGCGGGTGGTCGTGGTTTTCAGTGTGCATTTCCCCCAGGAACGTATAAAACACGCCTGGGGGACATTGAAGCAATGGCTACCCGATGCTTACGAGACCCTGACAGGCACTGTCATCCTTCCGGGTGAGTCCCGCGTTAAGGACGAGCGTCAGTTCCAGGAGGATCATCGTGACGATTATGTCGTGATCGCTGCCTGGGGTGACTGGCTGTCGGGTGTGCCGAAAGGATTCGTCTATGTATCGGCCAGTCTCGGCGGTAGTCGATCGGAACTGGATCATAACGTGAGTTTTCTTGTTCCAGATGATGAATATAAACAGCGCCAATGTTTTGGGTTCGTGATTGATGTCAATCGACACCCACGCATCGACGCGCTGAATTAAGATTTATATTTTAACTTTATTACTCGCAAGGTTATGACTCCTTGCGAACCACCCCGCCGGGGAAAGCATCCCCGGCCAGGGGCATCCGCTTTCTCCGGCTTCACTTGAAATGAAAAAGGAGAAAGCATCATGGCTTTAATGTTTGGGCGCCTTGCGCGCAATTTTATTAAAAATGGGTATTATCCGACCGACTCGGACACCACCCAGCGTATCTTAAACGCCCTGGCGCCGGCCAAGGCGGACGGTCGCTTCCGGCATCCTGCCTCTGGCGACACTTGTGCATCCATGCACGGCGGGATGCGTCTCATTGATCCGTGCTGTGGTGAGGGTGTCGCACTGGCTGAGTGTAAACACCACTTGGGCGCCGCGTGCGAGGCCTTCGGCGTGGAGTACGACACCGAGCGGGCCTGGCATGCTAAAGAGATCCTGGATCGCTGCATTCACGGCGATGTCCAGGACTGCATCATCGGTAAGCGGCAGTTCGGCTTGCTGTGGCTCAATCCGCCCTATGGCGATTTAGTGGCCGACAAGGCCGCCACGGGTGACATAGGGGGCAAGGGCCGCAAGCGGCTGGAGAAGTTGTTTTATCAGCTTGCTGTGCCGCTGGTGCAGTTGGGTGGGGTCATGGTGCTTATCATCCCCCACTACAGTTTGGACCGGGAACTCTGCGGCTGGATTGCCCGTCACTTTGACAAGGTGCGGGTGTTTCTGGCTCCCGAGCAACAGTTCAAGCAGGTGGTGGTGTTCGGGGTGCGACGGCGGGCTAATGACCGCCGCCCGCACACCGAGGGGGATATCAGTGAAGGAAGTCCGCTTACGGTATTGCCGGAGGTGTGGTGTGAAGCGCCTTACACCGTACCGGCCGCACCGCCGGGGGATCCGACCTTCGTGTACACCCGCGTCGAACCACGGCAGTTGGCTCAGGAAATAGCGCGTCATGCGTGCCTGTGGAGTCAGTTCGATCTGCGTTTCGGGCGTACGGCCACCGTACCACGACGACCGCTTCGGGCACCTTCAGACTGGCATCTGGCCTTGCTGCTGGCGGCGGGCCAAGTCTCTGGTGTAGTGACCGCGCGTGATGGCAGGGTATTCGTCATCAAGGGCGATACGTTCAAGGAGAAGGCCATTAAAACCGAGCTCCAGGCGCGGGATAATGGCCGATTTTCAGAAATACGCATCCACACGGATAAATTTGTGCCCGTCATTCGGGCATTGGACTTCACACCTCACAGTCCCACGTTCGGGCAGGTGCGGGTGATTCGTTAATAGTGTTTGTTGTGTGTAGCCCACTTACGGGGAGAACCTCTCCCTGTCAGGGGCGGTCTCCCCGTTTTACTTTTAGGAGGAGACCCCCATGAAAAAAAATGTTGTTGTTCAATTTGATCAAAATGAAAAACACAATCGCTTCGCCGGATGGTCGTTGAACGATCTTAACCCGGTGGAGCAGCAGATGCTGGTGGCGATGGCGCTCACGGTCATGGAATACAGATACCAACCGGGCGCATTCATGGGCTCGCCCGTGGAGGCCAAGGCGTACCTGCGGCTGCGTTTAGCGGAACGTCAGGCGGAAGTATTCGCCTGCCTGTTCCTCGATACCCGCCATCGGGTGATCTGTTTTGAAGAGATGTTCCACGGCACGATTGACGGTGCGTCAGTGTATCCACGCGTGGTGGTGCAGCGGGCATTGGCGGTTAATGCCTCGGGAGTAGTGCTCACGCACAACCATCCCAGCGGCGATCCCGAGCCCAGTCCAGCAGATATCACGCTCACCCAGCGCCTCAAAGAGGCGTTAGGGTTGGTGGATATCCGCATCCTGGATCACATTGTGATAGGTGCGACAAGCACCGTGTCGTTTGCGGAGCGGGGCATGTTATAGCCCGGTAACACAGGCATTAATGGACACAACTATTATTTAAACGACCCTGCCGGGAAAGAAACGCCCGGTGGGGCTTTCTTTCCCGGTGGTTTTTAAGTGAAACCAACGAGGAGGAAATAATCATGGGCTGGACATATACATATAAACCCAAGGGCATGACAGTGGCAGAATTTTTTGAAGAACGATGGGCCGGTGACGGTGAGTTATACACACGTAAATTATTGGATTGTGCCGTGGTCAAGTTACGCACGGCCTACATCGCTATGGAATGTGTGAGCAAGGAAACGGGTATTCATGAAGTGTGTGCCGTCGTCTGTTTGCTGGGTTATGCACCTCACGACACTTATAACTTCGGCTATAAAGATATGGATGAAACCATGTTTCCCTATGCTTGTGACGCGCCGGTGAGGATATTGGATCGGTTAACACCGACAAGTAATCACGATGCGTTAGCCTGGCGTGCGGCCTGCCGTGCCAATCTGTTGCAGAGAAAACGTATTGTAAAAGGAGCAACATTGTTGCATCCCGGCGGGATACGTTTCACTGACGGTGTGACACGCACACGCTTCACGGTGATCCAGCGCGGTCGGTACCGTTCGATACCGGATGGCGCTGTGGTTAAGATACGTGACCGGGTGCTGCAGGAGATGACGATTGTCGGTGATACGGGAGGGCAGTGCGATGCCCCTGCTGCTTGAATGGCTAGGCTGTGTGACCGGTTTGCTGGGCGCTACGTTGTTGGCGCTCAACAACCGGTATTCAGGCTACGGTTTCATGGCGTTCCTGGCCTCTAACGTCTGCTGGATGGGCTATGGCATTGCGATGGAGTCGTGGGGGTTGGTAACGATGCAATTAGGATTTACGGCTACCAGCCTACTTGGACTTTACCGCTGGTTCCCTAAGGGTGCGACGGTCTAACACATGAAAATTTTTTAACAACGCTCGTCCCCGCGTAAGCGGGGGCCTTTTTCCCAAGCTCCCGCATCAGCGGAGGTTTTGGAAAAAGCAGTAGTGGAATGTAATCGTTTTTACGTGACGACTTCGTAAGTCGTGCCTAGAGGCACCTACTTCTGGTGCCCAGTGCCTAAACCCGCTCATCACGAGCGCGTTGGACCGTGAAAACGGCACAACAGCGGTAACGCTGTCGGTCTGTCTCTTCAACCCTGCTGAACCTGTCATAAGGTTCGGTTTTTTCAATCCACCTACCTCCGGGGAATCACATTCCCCATGGTGGAGTCTGTGCTTTCTCCCCGGTTTTTTATCTTTAAGGAGAAAACATGAAAAGTATGATGAGCAAAACCTATCGCGTCGTATGGGAAATAGATATCGACGCGGACACCCCGCTAGAGGCCGCGAAAGAGGCCGTAAGCATTCAACACGACAAAGGCAGTGCAGCCACCTGTTTCTATGTGGTGTATTCACCCGAGGGACATGTCAGTGCCTATTCAGATAGGGTATTGGGTCATTGCACCGACCCTACGCGGCTGTATAGCGTCGACACCGCTGAAGAGGATGATGATGCAGTAACCATCCTGAAGTAGGAACTTTTTCATTACTTTCTAATGACCCGCAGGGGCAGATCCATGCTCCCCTCCGGGGTCGTGGATTGCCCCTTGTTTTTTCAATCACAAAAAAAGGAGCACACCATGAATGCTGTTGCAGAAACCGTATTAGATGACTTCAATAATCTTGATGTTACCACTGAGGGCGAGCTTATCGCCCCCTGTGACAACATTATTCCGCTGTCACAGTTCGTCGCCGACTTCGGCGAGAGTCTGCTGGCGGCCGTTAGCCGTCAAAATCCGCCCGTCTACGACGGGTGCCCCAATTCCCGCCGTGAGGCGGTGATGCTGGGGATTAAACGCACGCCGTTCCCGGCTCAAGCGGATGTTGTGCAGGCCGTGACGCGGTTGTTGATCGACCACGGTGCGCCTGCCGCCGTCATCAACGCCGAGATGGGCACCGGCAAAACCATGATGGCGATCTGTGCCGCCGCCGTCATGCATGCCGAAGGCTACAAACGCACGCTGGTGATCTCTCCGCCCCACCTGGTCTACAAGTGGCGGCGCGAGATCCTGGAAACCGTGCCGGGGGCAAGGGTGTGGGTGCTTAACGGCCCCGACACGCTACGCAAGCTGTTGCAGTTGCGGGCCATGCTTAATGTCTCTACTCAATGCGAAGGACAGGAGTTCTTCGTCATGGGGCGGGTACGGATGCGCATGGGCTTCCACTGGCGTCCGGCGGTGACGGTACGCAAGTGCCATCGCCGCCGGTATACCGAGGAGGGCAACGAGGCTTCGCCGACATTTGTGCAGACCGTGGATCTGGCGGCCTGCCCACGTTGCGGTGCGGTGCAGACCGATGCGGAGGGTCATCCGCTGACGACCGAAGGCTATCACGCCCATGTGGGAGATAGCCGCAAGGCCTGCCAGCCATGCGGCGAGCGGTTGTGGACCCTGATGCGTCCGGGCGAGGTCAAGGATCGCACGGTGCAAGTGGTAGAGGCGCTGTGCCAGATCCCGACCATTGGTCCCAAGACGGCGCAACGGCTGGTGCAGCGCTTCGGCGCTCCTCTGCTGTCGGGGATGCTCGTCGACAACATCCATGAGTTCGTCAATCTCATGGATGAAGACGGTGAGCTGGTGTTCTCCGACCGCCAGGCCCAGCGCATCGAGCGCGCACTGGGTACCACGGAGTTCGCCTTCGGTCAGGGCGGCTATCAACCCACGGAGTTCATCAAACGCTACCTGCCGGATGGCTATTTTGATCTGCTGGTAGTGGATGAAGGGCATGAGTATAAAAACGAGGGATCGGCCCAGGGCCAGGCGATGGGCGTGCTGGCCGCCAAGAGCCGCAAGGTGCTGTTGCTGACGGGCACCTTGATGGGTGGTTATGCCGACGATCTCTTTTATCTCCTGTGGCGCATCATGCCACGGGAAATGATTGAGGACGGCTACACCCGCACCCGCAACAACAGCCTGGGCACGGCGGCGATGGGGTTCATGCGCGATCATGGCATCCTCATCGACATCTACAAGGAAGTGGAGGAGGGCAGCCACAAAACGGCGCGTGGCACCCGCATGACAGTGCATACCAAAAAGGGGCCGGGTTTCGGCCCCAAGGGAATTGCCCGTCATGTGCTGCCGTATACCGCGTTCCTCAAGCTCAAGCAGATCGGCGGCAACGTCCTGCCGTCCTATGAGGAACATTTCGTGGAGGTGGGCATGGCACCCGACCAGGCCAGTCGTTACGAGGGACTGGAGCGGAGCTTGAAAGAGGAGTTGCGGATGGCGCTGCGCAAGGGCGACAGGAGCTTGCTGGGCGTGGTGCTCAACGTGCTGCTGGCGTGGCCCGACTGTTGTTTCCGCGAGGAAGTCGTCAAGCATCCGCGCTCCAGGGCGTTGCTCGCCTTTGTCCCCACGGTGTTCGGGGAAGGCGAGACCAGCCCGAAAGAGGAGCGGCTGCTGGCAATCTGCCGAAAGGAGAAGGCAAGAGGGCGGCGCGTGTTGGTATACACCACCTACACCGGCACCCGTGATACTACCACTCGTCTCAAGGCGATACTGGCGGCGGCGGGCTTCAAGGCGGCGGTGCTGCGGGCGTCGGTGGATACGAGCAAGCGGGAGGACTGGATCATGGATCAGGTGGATCTAGGGGTGGAGGTGTTGATTACCAACCCCGAACTCGTGAAGACCGGCCTTGATCTGCTGGAATTCCCGACCATCGTGTTCATGCAGAGCGGTTACAACGTCTACACGCTGCAACAGGCGTCCCGGCGGAGCTGGCGCATCGGCCAGAAACAGCCGGTGGACGTGTACTTTCTGGGCTATGCGGGGACAGCGCAGATTGCCTGTCTGACCCTGATGGCCAGAAAGATCGCGGTAAGCCAGTCCACGTCGGGCGACATGCCCGACACCGGCCTTGATGTCCTGAACCAGGACGGTGACAGCATCGAGGTGGCGCTGGCCAAGCAGTTGGTGGCATAAAGTAGAGCAGTATTCCCCGGTTCCGCGTTTGCGGGCCGGGGGTTTTTTAATGATGTCCGGCAATGGACACAACTACCATCCCTCGCGGCTAAGATCAAAATTGTGATAGTTTCGACTTGATCTGTGTCATTATTGAACGGCAAGTGTCGACCCTTTGTAAACGTTCACCGCAAACTTCAGACTGGCCGGAAGGGAGTCAACAGCAGTCAGTCAGTGTCCCCAAAGACCAGGTATTCCCACAGGTGGCTACAATTCCCGATCTTCAGCTACCGTGTCAGCCCCTTTATTTTTGCTTTTGCCGTCTCCTTGCGTGGCGATTTCCGTCTTAGCTGCGGCGACGGGTCGACAATCCATAGTCTTTGAAAGACAATGCTACAAGGCCCTTAAACGCTCGTAGTACTCAGATCTGAAGAACGGCAAACACGAAGGTAACCACCCTTGACCCACGTAAATATCTTTCTATCTGCAGTCAGCGCAGAGTTCCGCTGCTACCGTGTCTCCCTCCGTCACGACTTGAGCCGCCCTAATCTCACGGTCAAGGTGCAGGAGGACTTCATCGAAACAGGTGAGGAAACTCTTGACAAGCTGGATGACTATATCTTGCGGTGTAATGCGGTAGTCCACCTTGTAGGCGACATGATCGGCACCTTTGCCCAAGCGCCCTCGGTGGACGTGATTCGGCAACGTTATCCAGATTTTGTTGCGCGTTTTCCGGTGCTTGAACCCTTCCTCAAGCCCGGCGGACCCGCCTTATCCTACACCCAGTGGGAAGCCTGGCTAGCCCTGTACCACCGCAAGCCGCTGTTCATTGCCGCGCCCAAGGATGGAGCCCCCCGGCACGAGGACTACCGGTTGGTGGACAGCCAGCGGGCAAACCAACAGGCCCATCTGGCGCTTCTGGCACTGAACGAGCGATACCCGGGGATTCACTTCGCCAATGCTGACCGTCTGGCGGTGGAGCTATTGCGATCGAGGCTGCAAGACATACTCCCTCCGCTTCAGATCGCGAGTGCGGTGTTGGAGCGGTTGCGGGAAGTAGCCGCATCACTGCTGGAAGTAGGACGAGTCACCTGGAAAACGCCACCATTTGTTGCTCTGCTAAATCTCGATGTTCAAGAAGAGAAGGCCGACGAAGAGAAGGCTGGCAATGAGCATCGCCCAACGAACATCGCAGCCCTGACTGAAGCGGTAAGCATGGGTACAAATCTCGTGCTCTTCGGCGAAGGCGGCATCGGAAAGACGACCTTTCTCTTAGAGCTATCAGGCACCCTTCTTGTCGCGAAATGCCCGCGAATCCCCCTCTACATCGATGCTGCCTACTGGGCACGTACCAACACCGGGGTTCTTGAATACATCGCAGCGAGTCCAGCGGCCCAGCGGCATGGAGTGACGGTTAGTGAATTGGTGAAGCTGGCTGACACAGGTCGTCTGACCCTCGCAGTCAACGGATGGAACGAGATACCAGCCAATCAGAAATTGGGCTGCTTCGAGCGCTTCAGCCAGTTGACCGCGACGATACCAGAACTGAACGTTGTCTTGGTTACCCGAACAGTGAAGGACGCCACAAATCTGCAAGCTGCAAAGCATGTTCAGGTTCGTGGTTTGACTTGGCAAAGCCAGTCGAAGGTGATTCGCGCCGAGCTGGACGAGGTTTCGGCCAAAGCGCTGATTGAGCTACTCGCCCGAGATACGCCGTTGCGCCACGCGGCAAGAAGCCCACTCATGCTTAAAGGCTTGCTGGCTCAGGCGAAGAAGGGCGCGGTTGCATCATCCAGCGTGTTCGACTTACTCGGTGCCGTCATCGATGCGTTCGAGGAAGACGATCAACGTCGACTTTCACTTAAGGAACCGCCTTTAGACAGCCAGCATCGCCATTTCCTGGAGGCATTGGCTTCTCACCTAACATCAAAGCAAGAAACGACCACTTCATGCCGCGAAATATTGCCTGTCATTTCAGCAACAGCAAAGCAGCTTGTAGATGATGGGCAATTTGGTAGCACGCGACCGAGCGATGTTCTCGATGCCTTGAGCAATCGCCACCTCCTCCATGCAGATGGGCAGACCATTCGCTTCGCGCATCAAAGATTCCAGGAGTACTTCGCCGCGACGTGTCTGTTTCGTGCCTGTGTCGATGGTGGTGAGCACGACCTTGAATTGCTCAGTAAAGCCGTCAACCAGCCATTTTGGGAAGACGCCCTGCGGTTGGTTGCTGGCAAGCTAAAGGGGACAGATGGCTATACCCAGGCCAGGAGTCGATTGGTAAGAGCAGCACTGAGAGTCGACCTTGGCTTCGCTTGCGACTTGGCGGGAGCCTGTGCGCATTCTGAAACTGATGACAGCGACCTGTGCCGTGACTTAGTTGCTCAGGTCAATTTGCTCTGCGATTCACCGCTGCAGGAGGTGGCCAACTACGGGGTAGGTTGCCTAATCGCCTCCGGCTTCACTGTCTTTGCTAACCGACTATGGCCACTCATAGAGAGCGATGACGAACAAATTCGATTCAACACGTATCCAATGAACGGGGGAATCACGTTGAAGCAACTCGGCGCGGATGCTGAGACGCGAATAGCAGCATGGTCGCCAGAGCGGCGAACCGAGCTGCTACACGAGCTGGCTAATAACCCAGACAACTATGATTTCTTGGTACAAACAGCCAACGAGGCCGCCGAAAGAGAGATTCGTGCCGCAGCCATCGCTGCCCTGACATGGAATTTCCCTGCTTCAGAAGCCGCTTTGCAGGCTTGGTTGAAAGCCCCCGTCGGGGTCCAGTTGGAACACAATGTCATTAGTGTTGTCGAGTACGCGCTGGAACAAGGGGTAGGCAGCGACGAGGTGCGCGAAAAACTAAGGAGCTTGGCGCGTGAACACTCAACCGACGAGTCACTACTGAAGCTTGCCCTGGCTTTTCCTGATGAGGTTGGTCCGAACGCTATTGAGGTAATCTTGACTCGACTGCGTGAAATTAAGCACCCTGGCGACGATGCGCCTCTGGTGGCGCTTGCACGGGAACATGCGCCCGACCGACTGAATGCCTTGGCTCGGGAATTGGTGTTGTCTGAACGTGTGGTTCCTGACTGGGCATGTAAGATTGTCCAGCAGGAGTCAACCGAGACTCGCGCCGAAGTCTTTGAGGCAGTGTGGGGCAACCTCCATAGTGATGGTGCGCAACATCTAAGTGCGCAAGCTGTGGGCGCTCTGGCCAACCGTGAGCAAACACTTCGTAGCGTGCGCAAATGGCTCAATCACTGCCAGGATCGCCGCAGGGATTTGCCTGAAGCCGAAAGAGAGCGGGAGCGGCATCTGGGCTACTTGCTTGCCAACGCTCCTGGTGACGACCTGCTGAGCATAGTCATGGAGCTCGGCGAGAGTGCCTCGTATCACGAGGCGTCTGAGTTGCTTGATCTGGTGCGGGGTCGCATTGGTCGAGATGGCAGCAGGTCGTCGGAAACAACGCAATGGCTACCTTCGTCGGAGGCTGTCCGTACTCTCATTGCCACCTTCGGAGAGAAGTCGGACGATGAGAAAGCTCCACAGCATAAAGTGCATGTCTTTCTCTGCTGCATTGCTAGTCACGTCGCGCCGGCCGAGTTCGGTGACTTACTCCTTGATGGATGCCGCCTACACCTTGACGCCTGGAAGATGTTTGATACGGTGTGCGACGAATGGCTCAAGCACCGGATAGGAGATCGGCCGAGCAACCCAAGCTTGGGCAACTATCTCGTCTCCGCCATGGAAAACTGGGGTTTTGGAGCCCTACCCGGCCTCTTGGAGTTGCTCGATCATCCTCAGGCGAATCAGCTTATCCCCAAAAGCGTTGAACGCATTGTTCGTCGGCCTTGGGTAAGCAAGGAGGAGGTGCATTTCCGAACTATTGAGATTGATTTCAAAGACGGGGAGGAGCGTCGATTGGCTGGACGAGTCCTTCGCCAGCCCGACGACACTCACCAAGAAATGACTGACGTTGCAGCCAGAGCATTGGGTAAGAAACTGACGGAGCTGGTTCATCAATTGCGGGCCGAGCAGGCTGCGGGTAGTGCCAATTGGGGTGACAAACATGCGGCCTATCGTATGCGTGGATTACTGAGTGCAGTTGCCAATACACCGAGCCCAGAGATAATTGCTTCAGTCTTTCACGCACTGACAAATGGATTCATAGATGTCTTTAGTGCCGTTGGTGCACTGAAAGGGCTGATACGCCAAGGGGCGTTTATCGAGGATCCTGCGGTAATTGCACGCATTGAGGCCCTGTACGCTGAGGAGGCCAAAACGCAGTGGCTAGATGACTCGATGCGGTACGCGTTGGCAGAACTCTGCCAACTTATGTTCTTCGTCAGGCCAGCATCCCTTCTGAGCAAACCGCTAAGCGATTACCTCGTCGAGTGGCAGCGTTTCGCACACATTAACGAGATCATTCGGCGTTTGGGGATAATTCCATCTAATAAAGCCTGGAGATGTCTTCTGGAGCTTGGCAGGACATCAGCAGCGAAAGGGAGGCCTCCTGAAGAACTGACCTCCGCACTGGCCGCAGCTCTCAGCCCCGACCATTTCACCGAATTCCTCGATATCGTCTCCGACGGAACCTGGTTCGTTTGGTGTCAGAGCGCCTGGAATCTGGAACGCATCGCTCCGAGTGTAATACGCGTCATTGGCAAGGATCTGGCAAGTCTGGACGCCTTCTTGATGGCATGTGAACGCTCCGGTTCACCACTTGCCGATGGATTCGCGTGCGCCGTACTCACTTTGATACCTGATGGTGACACTATTCGGCTGCGTTACGGTTTAGCTGCCTTGGATGCCGGAAAGGCGGGAGATTCACGCAGATCGGTATACTCGATGCTGAAGGGGATGTTCACACGCCACGTATCGCTTGGTGCTGAGGGGCATTACGAAGTACACCCCAAAGCCTGCAACGATTTACGACGTCAGCTCTATATCCGCGCAAGAGGGAACGGGCTTACAGCAACCATCTGTAAGAGATTGCTGGCTGAAGTGGAATGCCAGAGACGGGAAGGTGGTCGCCCCACCGATGAACCTAGGCATCCTGCTGAAGGAGATGGTATTGCCTGGACAGAGGCACTGACAATCGCTGGCTGAAGTGAGTCGTGGAATAGTGTTAATTTTGCACCACTGGCGGCAGTGTACAGTAAGAAACCACGATAAAGAATTCAAGTTAAACGCCGTAAAGATTTGTTTAGAATGTTTGCAAGATCATAAGGGATCGATCCACTCACTTGAACAGATTAAGGGGTCAAAGCCCTTTAAGCAACATCAAAACTTGAATGGCGGCTATCAGTATTGCAACGGACATACGATCATGGGTGGTCGACGGTCCGGAGTTGGCACGTTGCAGGCGTTCAGTGATGCAAAAAGCGGATACGCAGAACGCATCTACAACAGCTGGAGCAATTCATAGGTTGAAATACCTTCAACTCTAAAATTTAGCCATATCGATCACAAAGCGATACTTAACATCGCTCTTGAGCATCCGCTCATAGGCGGTGTTGATGTAATCCATTGGAATAACCTCGATATCTGAGACAATTTTATGTTGAGCACAAAAGTCGAGCATCTCCTGCGTTTCACGTATCCCACCAATAAGCGAACCTGCCAATTGGCGGCGCTTGAAGATGAGGTTAAATACGCCAGGTGAAGGATGAGGTTCTGCCGGAGCACCCACCAGGGTCATGGTGCCATCTAGTTTGAGCAGTTGCAGGAATGGATCAAGGTTGTGGGGCGCGGCGACCGTATTCAGGATAAAGTCGAGCTGGTTGGCATGGGCCGCCATTTGTTTGGGGTCTGTGGAAATACATACTTCGTCGGCACCCAACCTTTTGCCATCTTCAATCTTGCTTGGAGAGGTGGTAAACAGCACCACATAAGCCCCCATAGCATGAGCGATTTTTACTCCCATGTGCCCAAGACCGCCGAGACCGACAATCCCCACCTTCTTGCCCGGGCCCGCTTGCCAATGACGCAAAGGCGAGTAAGTGGTGATGCCTGCACACAGCAGCGGAGCGGCGCTCGCCAATTCCTTCTCGTCATGCAGAATGTGCAGTACAAAGGACTCTTTGACAACTATGCTCTGAGAATAACCACCGAAGGTATTCTCACCGCCAAATACTGGCCCATTGTAGGTGCCAGTAAAACCGCTTTCGCAGTATTGTTCTTCGCCCTCATGGCAAGAATGGCAATGCCCGCAACTATCGACCATACAACCCACACCTGCAAGATCACCCAGCTTAAAACCCCGCACCTTCTCCCCCACGGCGACCACGCGACCGACAATTTCGTGGCCCGGCACGGAAGGGTAGATCGTGTTTTTCCACTCGTTGCGGGCCGTATGCAGGTCAGAATGACAAACGCCGCAATAAAGAATTTCAATCTGTACATCTTCGGGTCCGGGGGCGCGGCGATGAATTTCAAAGGGCGCCAGTGGACTGGATGAACTTTTTGCAGCATACGATTTGGTTTTAATCACAATGCTTTCCTCCATGGTAAGTTGTGGATGCAGCGACACAATTGCATTGTGCCACAAAATGGAGTCCGTCATCGACTGACCGCTTCATGGCACATTTGAGGGTTGCCCCATGTGCCGGGAGCACGTAGGGCAACGAAACGGACTCCTCCCTAGACCAGTTGCGCCATCAGGAACGATGTGCCAGGCATCACGCCCCGCCTGTGCTCGCCGCGTCATTGGCTACGGGTGGGGAGGGTGTTTTAACATGCCAGTGTCACGGGTCTTCCAGTAGGCCTCTTCCAGCAATACGACGGTATCGGAGAACGTCTTGCCCAGATCTTCAGCCAAGGAGGCGAGGCGCAGGTGAGCATAATGATCGAGATCAACGCTCACTTTGGTCCGGGGAGTGTTGTAGTCTCGGGACTGCTTTCGCGCTGACGGCGGAAGGCCATATATCTCCGCGCTCCGTAGCGTTTTCGATATGCCTTCGCGCGGCAGCGAAGTCGTTCTTTCGAGCGGTTAAACGTTACCCGGTAATGCGGCTTTATATTAACCTTTTCAGATTAATACAAAGACTGGGGCGCATCCGCCATCACTCACTGATACGTCGCTTTCTTTGGCTCAGCCAAAAAGAGTGCTTGACTGTACTCCATTTGTACTCTTATACTCCCTCCCTCGCAACCATCCGTAGAGGGCTTCCGATGCTGACCCGATTAGAACGCCGCATGCTGGCCTTTATAGGCGACTACCTGACACACCATGACCACAGCCCAAGCCTGAGCGAAATCGGCGCCGCCCTGGAGATCAGCTCACGTGGCACGGTAAATCGTTATATACATGCATTGATTGCCAAAGGTGTCTTGTGCGCCACGACGGACAAGCATCGCCACCTCTACCTGCCGGCACCGATAGCCAGCGCTACCACCTTGCCGTTACTGGGGCGCATTGCGGCGGGCCGACCCATCGAGGCTATTGCGGGTGAAGATACGCTCGATCTCGCCGAATGGGTGAGCCCTCATCGGTTTGTACTGAAGGTGTGTGGTGACTCCATGATAGACGACGGTATTTTCGATGGTGATTACGCGATCATCGAACGGGGTGATACCGCTGTGGAGGGCGACACCGTTGTGGCGCTCATCGACAACACAGAAGCCACCCTCAAACACCTCCACTACCTCCCTAATGACCGCATAAAATTGGCACCCGCCAACGCGGCCTATGCGGCCATGATCTACCCCGCCAAGCGGGTGACAATCCAGGGGGTTTTGGCCACCCTGCTGCGTCGATACAGGAGGTAATGGCCATGACCTCACCAATAACCCCGTGGCCGCGCATGATTGCGCTCGTCGACATGAGCGCTTTTTTTGCCAGCATCGAACAACGTGACAACCCCGAATGGCGGGGCCGACCGGTGGCCATCACCAACGGTGCTCAAGGCACCTGCATCATCACCTGCTCGTACGAAGCGCGCGCCTACGGCATCAAAACCGGCATGCGCCTGCGCCAGGCGCGCCAGCTGTGTCCGGACCTTATTCAGTGCCCGGCCCATCCAGAACGGTATGCCGAAGCCTCTACCCGCATCATGGAAGCCTTGACCGTGGTTACCCCGGTAATAGAAGTGTTTTCAGTGGACGAGGCCTTTCTCGATATCACCCCGGTGCAGCACCTGTATGGTTCCGTCGAAGACATCGGGCGCATGATCAAGCGCATCGTGTTCCAAGCCTCGGGCTTATTGTGCTCGGTCGGCATGTCCGGGGATAAAACTACCGCCAAGTACGCCGCGAAACTGGAAAAACCCGACGGCCTCACCGTCATATTGCCTTGGGAATCAGAAACCAGACTGAGCAATGTGCCCGTCACCGCCTTGTGCGGTATTGGTGAGGGCGTGGGACGTTATCTGGCGGCACGCGGTGTACACGTCTGTGGTGACATGAAAAACCTGCCGATCAGCGCGCTTAGCCAGCGCTTTGGCAATGTCGGTAGACGCATGTGGCTAATGGCGCAGGGTCTGGATCCCGCCCCGTTGGAGACGGTCGTGCCTGACCCCAAATCCATTGGCCACGGTAAAGTCATGCCGCCTAACACGCGGGATCCCGAGGTGGTGCGTATCTATCTGCATCACATGGGGCATAAGGTTGGTGCACGCCTGCGCCGTCACGGCTTCAAGGCACAGCGGTTTTTTATTGGATTGCGCACTGATCAAGGCTGGTTGGGCGGCGCCTATGCCGCCGCACTGCCGACACAAGACAGTCGCGACATCGCGGCGCTGTGCCAGCGCATGCTCATCGAATGCTGGAGAGGAGAAGGCATACACCAAGTGCAACTCACCGCCACGGATCCCCAGTCTGACAAACAAAGCTTATTATTTCAGGACGCCCATCAGCAAAAGCGTGAAGCACTCAATTGCACCATGGATCGCATCAACGCACGCTACGGCGAATTCACCCTCGCCCCCGCGCCGTTGCTGCACCGTTCCACCATGCCAAATGTCATTGCCCCCGCATGGAAACCGTTTGGCCACCGGCAAACGATATAGTCATGTGTGGCGGCGTGTATTATGCACACAACGGCCAGGACGTGCGCGTGTACTTCCCGAATCCCCAGGCCACCTTGCCGGTGCGCGCTAAATCCGGCCGTGTTGACGTGCTGCCCTGGGGGCGACGCAAGGAACAGGCCGGTGCCTTGCCGCTGGGCGGTTGGGCGCGACTGGAGGCTATCTACGCGGGACGCTGGGACAAATGGTTTCCACGCCCGGTCAAAGTCATCGTGAAATCCTTTATGGAAAAAGACATCACCGGGCAATCGCATTGGTACGATGTTACGAAAGGCCAGTGGCTTCAAGGGCTGATCGCCCGGAATGGCCATGAACAACGCCTCTATATTGTGACGGTGACACCCGAGCATGAGGATGCGGTGCATGATCGCTGGCCGCGTATTATGAGTGGTTAAATGGCAGGAAAATTTATCGCCTTTTTTTGTCTTCCAGCGAGGGGTGGGTTCTATGCGCCAAACCCGCCGCATTAATTACTCAAATCCAATGGAGGTGATTGTCTGGTATCAGGCAGGAAGCAGTCGTAGAATTTGTATCCAAGCTATTGGCCTGGCAGGCAGCAGTGTGCCAGTTTCAGTCAGTCATGGTGATTGCTACGAATGACCGGATGTCGGCCAAAGCGGCCATTGGCCAGTAAAATTATCATCATGCAATACATGTCGGCTTTTGACAAACCGGAAATTAGGCAACAGCCAGTTTTTTCTATGTCTGGCTCACCTATTACAGGCAAGATCATTGTGGATGTCTGTAATACACAGCAACCAGCGAATACGGGTAGTGCATCTTGTCGATGTTGATTCCAATTACCAAGCAGCGCTCCGTATGCGATTTCTCGAAAACCTCTGCCGCCACATTCTGCATGCGGGTATGGCGATCATCCTTATCGCGCTCTTTAAACGCGACAACTGCGAGCGTATCGGATCGTTCTTTCGGCGGAATCAGGATGATCGCGCAGTTGTGATTGGGTTTACGCCAGTTCTTGTGTACATTCTTGGCGATTTTCTTGAATTTCTTGGTAATCGTTTCCTGATCCTCGAACGACACGCCAAGCAGCACATTCGCAATATCCGACCATTGATGAAAATCCCGTGCCTCGATCTTGGCACACATGTCTTTCCACCAGCGAGTCATCTTCGGTGCTGGTTTGGTAGTGACGATTCCTTCCTCAAGGGCAGTGTAATACCGGTCAATCGACTTCGACATGGAAACCAACGCGAAGTGATGCCCGGAATACTCGGCATCGCCAACATTGAAGCCTGATTGCAGATAGAAGCCCAACAGGTCTAATTCGTCGCCCTTGTAGTCGAAATGGGCCTCAAGATCGGCACGGCGTTTCAGGTAGTGGATCTTGTGCGGCGTCGATTCGAGGATATCGAACACGACCTCCAGATCGGCCAACAAAATGCACGGTGCGATTGGGTGATCGGAAGGAATCCAGTTCGCCTTCTTGGCATGATGAAGTGTTGTCTGAAGGGTGGCGAAATCCTCAAGAGTGACGGACAACCGCAGCACAGTGCGCACTTGATCCAAGGACGCCGGGAAGTGAGGCAGCAACGATTCCCTGTTGTTTTTGTCGGCAAGTGCTTGCGTGACGCGAGTAGCCAGGCGCAATGATTGAATTGAAGGATCAAGGAGTATCTCCTTGACGTGCCGACGCGCACGGTCTGGCGCTCCACGCAGTGCCGGCCACGAAATTGAATGGGACTTGGCTTCGACCAGGATGAGATGGGAATCGACACGAACCATCAGATCGTTCTCATACTCGTCAGTGTCTTCTCGCCAACGGTAGCCCGTGCTGATCTCGCAACCGGGAAATGCCTTCTCGAACAATTCACGGATGTCAGATTCAAGAAATTCTGCTCTGCGCTTCTCGTACTTTTTCATCGAGGAACCATTGCTGCCCAGCAATTCCGCGAGGATTGGGAACACGAAGGAGAAGAATACTTGCGGCATCGCGCAGAAGTACTGACCGCCCGCAAGTTTCACTACAGGCTTTGTCCAAACCGGATTCGTAAGAAAGAAGTGTTCTGGATTCTTGTCAGTCAGGTCGCCAAAGCCAACGCTCAAGCGATCCAACGCAGACGTAATCGACGGTACTTCGAGACCGGTTTCCTTTGCCAGTGTTTCAGCATCGAATGTATAGGTGTCACTAAGGGATAAGTCCGAATGGGACAGGAGCATAAACTTCATGTGTTCCAACGTAATTCCCTGTTCGCCTGCGAAGGAGACCATCTTGGCAGTCGAGTTCTCCAGATGCGGATTGGCCTTGTGGTAGGCGTCAAGCATCCCGGCAATCGTGTTTTCAATGAATGCCGGTCTCAGCCTTCCAAGTCGCCTATTGACCAGCCGATCATGTCGTTGGATCAAATGGGTAAAAATTTCAATCATGCTGGTTGCGCGCATGCCGACCGCTACCCGAAACACATCGTCGATTGGTGCGCAGAGGCGCTTCGCAATTCCCACCACGCGACTGAGATAGCCCCAATTGCGAACGATCTGAGTATGAAGACGCAATTCCTCCTGGATCAGCATGACGGCTCTGTTTTCGTCGGAACGCTCATCTTGAAGTTGAGAAAAACGTCTCTGGTAGTAGGCTTCACCCAAATCTGGTAGCAGATCGAACAATTGCTGAATGGTGTCGGGCCTGGGGAATTCTCGCGAGCACTCGGCGGGTGGAATGCGAAGGCAAAGTGCCTGTACTAGCTCGACATGCGACTGATTGAACTCTTCTCCCTTGTAACTGGCACTGACATGACCGTTGTCATCAACGCCTCCCAAGAGACCGTAGGTCGCGAGCATCGAGATCGTTAGCAACGGATCGGTAGACCGCAGAACAGCTTCGACTGCAGCAAGCCGATTGGGAAACTCATCCTGATGAGTCTTTCCGATCTCAATCAGCCCTTTAAGAACGGCTTCTTGGGGCAAAGTAGAAAAGGGATGCTTCATGAAAACCATACCGCCCGGCTTGGCTTGTTGATTCACCTTCCGTTTGTGCGATTTGTTTTTCGACTTGTGTTTGCTAACAGGCATTTGCAAAACCTTGAACGCAGATAGTGTTATTGGCCGGCGAGCTCATTCGCATTGTAGAGCGCTGGGGGGTAGGAAGCGAGCGTTTCTGCCGCAAACTCAATTCCTGCAAGTGCAGGGCCAGTCTACCCGTAGCATGATACGGACATTCGATGCGACCAGCCTGACTGGCTGTAACGGGTCGATTGCTGCACGTCATACGGCATCGAGATCAACGGCTGCCGTGTGATCAGAAGCGACCACTCACAAAGCCACGGACAGCAGGTGGCGCTTTCACACAATTTTCAGTGGTGCCTTTGGTGCATCTCGGCTGGCGGGTTTCATTCAGAATATGTAGAGTGGGCGTAATTCTAGGCGAAGCCCTACGTCTGTGCCTCTGCGCGCCGACGAAGCGCCCATACTCTCTTGACTTGGTTTTCACGGTATCGCGGTCAGCTTCGCCGTGGCCGTGATACCGTGTCCACTCAAGCGTAATGCAATGATGCGGTCGATCTTCTCGGCAATGACAGCAATGACAACTTCGCATAACCTTGATGTCAGTGGAGTTCGTTTTCGGCGTGGTGGCTAGGCTTACATCGGGCGGTTTCTTCTTCGTCATGGAGGTCACTTTGGATATACACCACCTATACGCTGGACGGAGCTGCCCTGCGTGCCAGGCACGCTAACCACGTACCCTCCTGACGGGGATATGTGATTTGCTGGTGCGCGCGTACACTGTGCAGCATAACGTGAGGCATCATGAACCTGCGGAGATGCGGTGTGGCGGACTTGAACAGCTTCAAACGATATTGCCAGATCCTCAATCAGGCCGTGGCCGAGGCTCGCAAGGAGGACATCGCCGAATGCGCCCGCGTTTAGCACTAAGAAAATGTGGCGTCCACACAGGCCATGAGCGGGATTTATGAAGGTTTAGAGAAGGAAGGGAGATCATCACATGAGACTTGCCAGCTATAACGTAGAAAACCTGTTTGAACGCGCTAAAGTAATGAATCTCGACAGTTGGTCGGAGGGGAAACCGATATTGTCCGACTATGCCAAGTTTAATACCTTGATTGCCAAAGACGTTTATAGCACTGCCGATAAGGCAGCCATGCTGAGTGTCTTAGAAAAATATAAGATGCTCAAAGCCCCTGGATCCACGTATTTTGTCTTGCGCGAAAATCGCGGGCGCTTAATGAAAAAAGAAACGGCCTCTGTCGATGCGGAGATCGTGGCGACCGGACGCGCGGAGTGGATTGGCTGGTTGGAGCTTAAGCAAGAACCTGTCAAAGCAGTAGCGATTACCAACACTGCGCGTGTCATCAAGGACATTAACGCGGACGTACTGGGAGTCGTAGAGGCTGAAGACCGCCTTGGATTAAAGCATTTCAACGAACTCGTATTGGCATCGACTGAGATAGGCGCAGAAGAATACAGGCATGTGATGCTCATTGATGGTAATGACGAACGGGGGCATTGATGTAGCAATTATGACTAAAGAGGGATTCCCGATCGAATCTATCCAATCTCATGCGGATGAGCGCGCCAAAAATGGCAAGCCCCTGTTTTCGCGCGATTGCGCAACATACCAAATCAAAACACCGAAGGGCAACACCCTTTGGGTGCTGGTGAATCACCTTAAGAGTAAAGGCTATGGCTCGGCTGCGGAATCTAATGCAAAGCGGCAAGCGCAAGCCAAACGCATTCGTGAAATTTATGACGCAATTGTTGAAACACATCCACTTGTTGCAGTTATCGGTGATCTGAATGACACACCCGATAGCGTTCCGTTAGCACCTCTCTGCGGTAGTGGCTCACCTCTGAAAGATATCAGTGAAAATTTCAATTTTGATGATGGTGGAAGACCTGGCACATACGCCAACGGCACCAAAAGCAACAAGATCGACTATATTTTATGCTCACCGGCACTCATGACTACGATGACAGGGGGCGGCATCTGGCGTATGGGAGTGTGGGGTGGAATCAATGGAACGCTATTTCCACACTACGACACCATCAAAGATAAAAGCGACGCCGCCTCGGATCATGCCGCCATCTGGGCCGATTTCGACATATAGAAAAAAAACGGTTGTAGTGGCAATAACACCTCATAAGAAGCCAGCATGAGCCATGATGCCACAGAGATGCCACAGTGTAGCCTGCGTGGCTATCACCAGCACCAGCAATCTCACGGGAATGTTGTAAAAGGCTATTCAAGATGGACAGCCGCAAAGGGTCGAAACGGCCTGGAAGGGAAGGGGGCTGTTAATGGAAAGGCCCTACCCCAAAGGGCTGTCGCAAAGGGCCAAGGGGTCAAAGGAAAAAGGTTGCTTGGTGCAGTATTTTCACCGCCATAGCCCGGCAATCCGTTTGGCGTTGGTCTCAGTTATAACGGACGTTAGAGCGCTCATCAGATTTCGGCTCGGTCGGCGGGGTTGTTAGTAAACGTCATGGCTTCGATGAGGCACTGAGGTGGCGCAAAAATGGGGGAAGATCACATTCGGGGCTTATCCAACCACAGGATAGATCGTGAGAGCGAAGCGATCCACGATCTTATCTTTATTCGTTAGGCCGCTGAGCCAACAAACTGATTCTCCCGATGATACGAGAGATACTTTGCGTGTTCCGGCTTAAGCGCAATCTTCATCTTCGAATTGCAGCCGAGGGCCTTGAGCGCGGCTTCAGATAGTTGAGATGAAATTAAGATTTCGCCCGTGTCTTCAAATGAAATCAGACCCTTGTCAAATAGAGCATCCACGTTTGGGGAGAGCAGTAGACCGTTGTACACGTCAAGGCGTTCGGAGTTGGAACAATCTCGCCACGGCTTTATATGTGACGCGCGCAGCACGCCTTGAAGCTCACAGCCAGTGAGACAACACTTGCCCCAGTACGAAAGTGACATCTCTCTAAACAGGCCTTGCCCGATGCGTGCTTTAACTAGTTGCTGCTTCTCAGTTGCCGTGATTCCAGGATCGCTGGTAATTTCTGTCGTGGCATCCGCTTCCAGAATATCTATGGACTCCAACGTAACCCAGTACTTCCGAGCAACACCGAAAGCCCCAGATTGAGACGGCTGAACTCCAACTTGGGCGCAGAATGCCAAATACCGACGCTCCAAAGATGCATCTGCATGTGGCTGTGACCCAAAGATTTTGTTTAGCGCCGCATTGGTTATGCGCCCATCACGGTCTGGATTATTCGCGTGTGTGGTTAGTTTGTTCCCGATATACCCCAAGAATCTGGACGGAGCAAAAGCCATCCCCTCGTTGGACACATACGGAACAAAGCACGTCCCACGCTTGATGAGTGCGCGATATTCCTCAGCACTTGCGCCAGATGATGATGCGGATCTTCCGCGCTCAAGTTCCGCGATATTCACTGCAACTTGATCAAGTTCTGTTACGATGCCCACTGAAACCTCCTCCCGCACCACCGTGCATACGGGTCACGTACACGGCGGTTCGATGAATATATTCCTACCGTGCCACTAAGGCGGGTAGCCCAATGCTACTTCTGATTTATCGGTAGGCAAATCTTTTTCTTTATCCCGCGCAGCAAGCGTGCGCATCTATAGGCCCCTGTTTTACAATAGGAAAATCATGAAAATAGGAAAATCTGTGCTTTAATTATATTAGAGCGTGTCGGGTATAATTAGCCGATTCACAAGCGATATCAAGAAGGATATGTGCCCCAGCTAGAAAATGGCGCGAACAGCTAAAATCATTAATAAACAAGCTTGCCCCTTTTTCTCAGTAGCTAAGAGCCGGTTCGCGCACCAGCCTTTCAAAGGATGGCGATCATTGTTATACAATTGATGACGTTTCGGTTATTATCGAAACCCACACCGATCCAGACTGTCAGCGACTTCAATGGCTTTGCCGAAGCTGCTGGGACGCTCATGGGGTTATTGCCGGATTCCAAGGTGTGTGTCCCGCACTACTGAAAGTTATCGTAATATGCATAAGCAAGCACCAGAGATTTTTCAACGCACCCTCACATCCCTCGATTTGACCGGTCTGCCACCAATCACCGATTCGGGGTTTGAAGAAGCGGTCATTTTTCAGTTCACCATGCAATACGCTGCGAAGGACTGGACTGCGGCGGTGGTCGTTAACGACGGGATGGTGCGCGTTGTCGCGGTGCCGCAGCAGGGAGTTGAGCCAAAGACTTATCTGTTTGGCCTGCTCAGCCACGGTTATATTGAGGACGCGCTGCCGGGACTGGAGGCCATGTATGGGATGGTCGATGACCCCGACATTTGCTTTAGCCCTGTCGGAGCTTGGCCGCGTCGAGGAATCACTGGTGCCGTTAAACAAGTGCCTCAACCTCGATCCGAGCTACGACAACGCCGCCATCGCCATCGGAGTTTCGCTCTCCAAACTTCAGCGCTACGACGAAGCTGCATTTGTGCTCAAGACGGCAGCGAAAATCCAGCCGGACAATGCCCTCATCAAGCAGAACCTCGCTGCGACCTTGGCTCGGGCTGGAAAGTATGTTGAGGCGTTGCCGTATTTCCGCCAAGCCGCTTCGCTTGCACCAGATAACCCAGCGGTGCTGATGGGGTTGGCGCACTGTCTGGACTCGATGGATGCGCACCGAAAGGAAGCGCTAAAGGTCTACAAAGACGTGCTGAAGCGGTTTCCAGATTCGCAGTTTGCGGAAACGGCCAAGCAGATTTTGAATCGGGCAGGACAGGCCGATCTCCGCAAAGTTGTAGCAGACGGATATCGCCCGGATGCGGTTGAGTACATGATGGGCGCCATGAAGCGGTTCGCCGAAATTCCGCGTGAACAAGTCGGGCGTGTGGCCATGGAGATCGCGCGGCTGGGTGAGACTGGATTAGAAATCAACAATCCATTGAAGCGTTATTCACTCACAAACCTCGACGGGGATTTTTCTGGCCTGCAACTCCTTTGCTATATGCACGTTGGCATGGCGCTATTCGACCCGAAAGTGGATTGCGGCTCCGGGTTGCAACGTGAATACGAGATTGCCAAGGGTATGACCGGCAAGTGACCCAGTCCGCCATCCTTGCCGAGCTTGAAGCTGCTGAACAGGCAGGGGCATTGCTTCCCGGCTTGCCTGCTGCTTCATATTTTTCTGCCGACCTGTTGGACGATCCAGAACAATTCGATGTGCTCTACCACCAACGCAAGCGCTACAACCGGGAGTTCGGCTTCTGCCTATTTACGGCAGAATGCATTTCTTCTCTGGCGGCGCTGTGCAAAGGTAAAAAAGTGCTCGAAGCCGGTAGTGGTTCTGGCTGGCTTGCCGACCAGCTTGCGCAACAGGGAATTGAAGTTACTGCCGCCGACTGGACGGACTATAGTCAACCTCGTGACATGAAGCGCGGTTATCCAATGCGATCCGTGTTTCGCCTTGATCACCACGGCGACGCGGTTGCATTGCTCCCCGGCGGTTTTGACGTGGTGCTGCTGGTCTGGCCGAACCTCGGCACGCCGTTCGGCGAACAGGTCGCTCACGCTATGCAGTCAGGACAGGTTATGTTTCTCGAAGGCGAAGAAAAAGGCGGCAACACGGCAACCGAGGAGTTTTTCGACGTGCTCAGCACCGATTTTGAAGACCTCGACGCTGAGACGCTGGCGCTCAACGAACATCACCGCACCTTCCCCGGGTTGCACGATCGGTGGCAGATAGTGAGGAAAAAATGATTGAGCCACCCATTAGCACGCCACCACAAGCATACATGGACATCATTGATATGCTGATCAGCAAAGCGCGGGGCTTTCTGGAGGCCGGAGAAAATCTTCAGGCAATGGCGTTCGTTGGCAACCTGACCACCAAGGAAGTCATCCCCGTGATGATTCAACCGGGGAGCGGCGAGGACAAAGATCAGTCAGCGCAGACGATCCAGTCAACGGCGTCAGCATTGGATGCTGATTTCGTGTTCTCAATCATGGAAGCCTGGTCGCTTCGGCCCAACAAAATACCGCAGATGGACGCAATTCTCGACAAGTATGGCAGCATAGGTGCATCACCCTACGCAATCGATGTGTGCTCCCTTGCGCTGGAAACGAGGCGTGGCGTGTGGGTCGCACAGCCACAGATCAAGCCCAAGGGAATTTCCAAGAAGAAACGAACCATTGGGACTATCGAGTTTCGTTATTTCACGGAAGTTGGAGGCCGATTTATGCACCTGCTGCCCAAGAAGGAAGGCGACGAGCCACTGACAATTTTGCATTGATGGATGAAGTTAGATTCACCAAAAGGCACGGCTATCGTTTTACGCCTTCCGCTTCCAGCGGATCTTGATGATGCAAGTGTGCAGTCTCGTTTTATAGCCGGTCAAAGCCTTGGCGGTTTCAGTCCCCCGTAAATCAACGTTTTATCTGTTATTCCATTTCTAATTCAAAAATGCATTATTACTCCCTCTCCAGCAGGGCGGGAGAGGGTTGGGGAGAGGGTGGGCGGTAAGTTCAATAAACATGAAAATAATCATGTTATTTAACCAATCCCTCTCCCTAACCCGACCCCTCGCTTCGCTCTCCCCGCAAGCGGGGCGAGGGGATAAAATTATTCGCTGATTGAATTAGAAATGGAATTACAGTGTTACAACCCAATAACGGCGCGGGTTCCCGTGTACCAGTTTTTGGTAGTGATCTATGTAATCCGCTCAAACATTTTCTGCAAATAAACTTGCCCACCGTCAGGCATAAACAACACATTCCGCTCTTCCAGGTCTGCTTGCTTGCAGGAGACATTCAGCAGACTTGCAAACTGCGTCCCGGAAACGATAAAGGCATTCAACGTCAGCTTCGGGTCGCCCAGTTTTTCCTGGAGCACTTTCACCTCCTTGTATAGCCCAAGTTTGGGATCGTTCAGGCTCATCTGGCGCAACCCTTTTGGGTCAACAAAATTCAGCCACTGCTCGCCGGTTTCATCGTCCACCAACCACAGCAAAAAATCCGGGTAGAAATTACCTGCCAAGGCAAAGCCCAGCCCTTTGGCTTTGGTATCGGCATTGCGCAGCAGGTAAAGGCTACGCTTGCCAATAATTTTCTGCCCAAGTGGCGACTTATAAAACGCTTCAAGGTCACGCACAAACTGCACTTCGCTGGGTGCATCAAATGCCAGCGGGCGCATCTTTAAAGGCACTGCACCTTCAATAGCGAACAAGGGATAATACAGATGGTGATCAAAACAAATGGCAACCATCTGGCCAGCACTCCACTGGCTGGCTTCGCCCAGCTTACCAGCCGTCACAAGCAACTGAAGAGCTCTGATTTTCTTCTCGTAAGCCTCCCCGTCTTCGTTGTTGTCGATCTCGAAGTGATATACCTTGAGCAGGGTGTCATCGTTTTCCTTCACGTTTACGATGTCATAAAACTGTCCCTCATAAGCCGTTTTCAGCGCCTTATAAAAACGGTCGGTATAGTCCTGCAGTAAACGGATGAGAATATCTTCCTGTTTGCCGATATCGGCGATGTTGCGAATATTCAGCTCGGCTTGCGGAATATAGAGCGTGTACCAGTCATTACGCGTCAAGCAAAAATCCATCAAACGCAAACCCTCCAGCCGCAAGTTGCTCCAACTGCGCAGTTGCTTGAACTCCTGCACTGCTAGGTAAATCCGGTCGAAATCGAACAGCGCCATGGTATCGCTTGCAATCTTGCCCTTATTGCGGATGTTGGCATCTGCTGTGGTGCTGGTTTTATCCTGCGTGCTCATGGCTTCTATTTTTGGATATAAATCGAGATCAATATGCACATTGTTGATCTTGCCTTTAAACTCGGCGGGCACTTCGTATAGCCATGGAAAGTGCGTGCGCTTGAATCCTTTGATCTGGTTGTCCTTGTAGCCGTCTTTCAGCGCCAGCGTCTTGAGCGTGCTCTTGGGTAGATTGGGACGGGTTTCAAAATCCAACTGAATCATTTCATCGGGCGGTGTGACACCTTCTTCTTTCAGATATTCCTTAAAGGTGGCCATATAACCCGCATTCACACCAAAAATATTCAGCGTTTCCAGCCGCTCCAGATGCGCCCCTTTTGGTCGTTGGCCAGGCGTGCTGCGTTTGAGTGAATACTCCTTGCCCTTCAAGCGCACGCCGCGCCCGAATAACTGGATGATTTGCGAACCTTCGCCTTGGCCCATGTTGAGCAAACCCATGGTGGAGACACGCCAACTGCTCCAGCCTTCGGTAAATTTGCGCGAACCAATCAGTACATGCAACTTGCTATCTTTGCTGTTTAGCGTGCCAAACATCGAACCGCCAAAGTCATCCGCTTCGGTATCGAACAACGCTAAATTATCGGTCTTCTCTGCCTCTTTGAAAAAACCGGCATCATCACCGATATTAATCAGCCCAAACGGTTCCGCATCGCCTACACGCAGCGCCAGCTCGCCTTTACTGCTCTTCAGATTAACCACCTTCAGCCGTTGCCGTGCCTCGGCATTGAATAGCTTCTTGAGAATGCCGGAATAAACATCATCGGCACTGAATTGCATCAACGGGGTAAAACGGTCATGAAAAATATTGCGACCTTGGGCATCCAGCAAGCGCGCGGTATTTGCCAGCAAGTCTTTTAGCCACCGCTTGGTTTTTGTCTCGTCATTCAAAAATCCCGCCAGGAATTTCAGCACGTCCAGAATATCCGAATCTTCACCAGCCACGGTATTGCCGACAAATACCCATAGTGGCTTTTCAATGTTAAAGTCGGCCAGCTTGCTACGGTTTGTGCTCCACAGATATTGCTGCTGATAAAAGCTCAGCAAGCAAGCGGTGAAGTACAGGCGTTTAATATCCTCTTGTGCGTAATCCTCGTCCTTCAGATTGAGGATCAGCGATTCCTTGCCGTAGCCGTCCTCGTAGAAAAACTTGTAGGAGTAGTCGAACAGAATACTTTTGGCGTAAATTTCCCGCGTCGCCATCGTGCGCGCTCTACGCTTGTCTTCGCCAGTCAGCGTCAACTGCTGCTTTTGAGCCTCATCAAGTCTTCTCAGGTTTCTGGTATCAAACAGCACTTTCGCTTTATTCTTAATTAACTCCTCTTCAGCTTTAAGCACCGTCAAGCCCCTCGCCACTGCTTGCCCAAAGGTGGCGGAATACTCAAAAGCAAAGCCGCCGCGCACCAGAGACTCACGGCGTCTCATCCAGGCTCCGGCTGCCGTACCCGTGCCACGATGCCCTTCATCCACCAGCACCAGATTATTGCCCTCGAAGGCTTCTACCGCGACTGTCTTGTCGCCCATCTCATCGCCCAGCTTGTTGATGTCGATGATCTCAATCGTGCCCTTGAAAACGCCACTGCGGTTTTTATCGAACAGGCGGCAGAAGCCAAGACCCGAGAGCTGCAATTCCGCTAAATGCTGGCGCGACAAACCCTCGTTGGGCGTGAGCAGAATAATTTTATCGGGATAAGCGTTTTTATTGCCGTGTTGAAAGTAATGCAGATACTGGCGGATGTTGACGTGCAACAGCAGCGTCTTGCCGCTGCCGGTGGCGTTCCAGAATGCCAGCTTGTTCAGTCCGTCCGCATCAAAGGGCTGGAAGCAATGCTCAGCCTCATTGTTAGCCACCAAACCGGCGTTGTAAGCCTGCATTGCCTCATTCAAGCCATCCAGCAATTGCTGTCGCTGGTTGAAATACCAGTCCAGGTAAATCTCGGTGAACAGCAGCGAGAGATACTGGAAGTACTTCATATTGAGCACGGTGCCTTCGACCTTGTTGCGCTGTTCGGTGATGGCATTCCAGTGCTGCACGATGTTCAGGTCGTAACGGCGCAGATTTTGTTCACTGATGCGATCCACCTCAAACAGATTTTGGTGCAACTCGTGGAAAAACCCGCTTTGACCATCCTCGTCTATGCCCTCGTGCCGGTCTTCACCCAGACGGTTTTTCAGGGCATGCAAGGTGCCGCCCTTGAAAAAACCCATCATCCACTGGTTAAGCACCAGTTGTTTGTGGAAGCTGCTACTCATAACTTCCCCGCCAACTGCTGTTCAATTTCGGCCACCGTGGGCAACTGTGCCTGTACATCCAGCGGTATTTCCTTGGTAATAAATGAACTCACGCCTATCGGTTTATTGACATCGCGCAAGGCGTACTCCACATCCAGTCGGTCTTTGTCTTTGCACAAGATCATGCCAATGCTGGGCTGATCTCCTTCCGCACGCAGCAGGTCATCAACAGCCGACAAATAAAAATTCATTTTACCCACATACTCAGGTTTGAATTCACCGCTTTTCAGCTCGATCACCACATAACATTTCAAGCGTGTGTGATAGAACAGCAGATCCAGAAAGTAGCTGCGGCTATTAACTTCCAGCGGGTACTGCCGACCCAAAAAGGCAAAGCCTTTGCCCAACTCCAGCAAGAATCGGGTGATGTTGGCGACCAACTGATTTTCAATATCCCGCTCTATGGCTTGCCGACTCAAGGAAAGGAAATCAAATATGTATGGGTCTTTCAGTGTTTGCTGAGCCAGCTCAGACTGCGGTGCTGGCAACACTGCTTGGAAGTTGCTGGGTGCAATGCCCTGTCGCAGGTGCAATTCTTGCTCAATTTGCAGTTCCAGAATCGGACGGCTCCAGCCATTTTCTGTACATGCCGCCGCGTAAAACAGGGCAGCATCTACCTCCTTAATCTTGCCCAGAATTGTGCGGATATGCCCCCAGGGCAATTGTCCCACGGACTGTGGGACAACTTCAAAACGAGGCGAGAAAAACAGGTAAAACTGGCGCATGGCAAACAAACTGGTACGGGAAAAGCCCTGAATGCCAGGGTGCTCTGCCTGCAAATCCGCCGCCATTTGTTCCACCACGGCGCCACCCCAGCCCTGCGCCTGCTGCAAGGTCGTAATCGTCTGACCAATGTGCCAATACAGGCCCAGCAATTCACGGTTAACTGCCAACACTGCTCGCAGTTGCGTCGTTTGAATCCGCTGTTTGATCTCACCCAGTGCTTGCCGATAATCGGAATGAATACTAATTTCGCCCGCCATTACACGCCCTCCACCGCAAACATGCGGCTAAGGAACTCCGGCTCGATCTGGCGGATTTTGAGTGTCTTGGTAATGCCCCCTTCGGCTTCGGTGCTGGTGAATACAGACAGGATGTTGTGGTCGCCGTTGATATAGACGATCTCGAATTCACTGTCCGCCGGATTGATGGCGAGCTTGTCGCACAGGCGGTTCAAGGTTTCGTAATCCACCTGCTCCACGTCGCGCCACAACACCAGTGTTTTTTCACCCGTTGGCAGCCAGCCTGAAACCCACACATAGCCTTTATCCCGCTGCATGTCGATATGCTTCACACGCAGGCCGATCAGGTAGTTGAAGGTTTCCACCAGGTCAATGGTGCGCTCTTGATATGCGCCCGCCGAATCCACCGCCACTTTCAGCTTGCAATCAAACGGTTTGTTGAACTGTTCCACCGACAGCAGCGAGCCACGGCTTTCGATGTCCAGCAGATAGCGCAGCAGGTAATCTTCTTTGACGGATTGCGGTAGGGTGTCGAGTAGGCTTTGCTGCGCTTGGTTACGGCGTAGTTGCAGATTGTTTAGGGTGTCTTCGTAGCTTTCGATTTTGACGACTTTGAAGGCGTGAGATATGCCCGTCTGCGGTGCGGTCGCACGGCCATCTTTCCAATCGGCAGAATAAACAACCTTCTGTATTCTGGGCTTGGTCACTGTGTCAAAGTATTGACCCTGTTCAACCAGGATGCTCTTTCTTTTTCCCCCATCACCCCGATTAAGCTTTATAACTGCGTGCGCAGTAGTACCAGAGCCAGCAAAGAAATCCAGAACCAAACCGTCCTTATTTAAATTGGATGCTCTGAGAGAATCAACAACAAGCTGTAGCGCTTTCGGAAACGAAAAGTCTGCTATTTTTCCAAATAACTTGGTAAGAAGATTCGTACCATACTCTGTCGCTGAATATAGTTTGCTATCCCACCATGTAACAGGAAGCATCCCATCGGAAGACATTCTGGACTTCATGTAGACACCAGCTTTCCCCGATTGATCAGGCCGAGAAATAAAATGCGCTATATCGTCCAAAAATGACTCAGCTCCCCATTTCCACCGTAGCTCGTTACCTGAATCAGCCACAGGCCAAATAACTTCTTCACCGTCTAATGGTGACTCCAGAAGTATCCAAGAGTTTGTTGTCGTGTCCCATTCAATCTTGGGTAAACGAACCTTTCCATCTTTCGCAAAGATTGGGTAAAACATTTTCGGGCGTGCGGCTCTTGTTGCTTCAACACCACCGTGTTTGCGAAAATTCACCCACTCAAATTGGCCGATACTATCTTCTTCGGAATACCTTGCAATCTGGCGCTCGTTTCGTGGAAGTCGCCCGACTGAAGATTGCTCGTCATTGGCCACAAATATTGCGTATTCATGCGCCTCAGCAAACCCCTTAGGTGTTGATCTTCCTGCAGGGTTACTTCTAACTGTAGCAACACCTAGAACAGCCCCAAGTATCTCTTCTAACAGCATCTTTAATTTTGGAAATTCAGTGTCATCAATCGCGACACAAGTAACTGCATTTGATACAAGTAGCGATCTAGCTCTTGCTAGACGATTCTCAATCAACGAGAGCCAAGAAGAGTCCTTGAAGCCATTCTTATACAAAATGGCTGATGCATTTGTGTTGTACGGAGGGTCAATGTAAATCACATCAATTGCTTCCCGATAGCGTTCCTGTATCAGATTCAGCGCCTGAAAATTGTCCCCATGTATCAGCAGCCCATCGAGGCTTTCATCCAGATTGTCCACCGCTGCCAGCAGGGCGTATTTGAATTCCGCATCAAACAGCGCAGTGTCCGCCATCAGGAAAGGATGCGCCTTCAGGTATTCGACACTGCCCACTTTAGCTTGGTTGAACAAGTCGGATTTGTTGCCATCCAGCATCCCCAGTTTGTCCCACTGTTCCCATTGCTGTGGATTGGCGGCAATGGCGGGATAAAGGCTTTCCGGCACACGGTCGAGGGTGATGCAGTAGTGTGTTGCGACAACAAATTTCTTTTTCAGCCAGAGTTTTTTCTGGAAGTCTTCCAGTTGCGCCAGGAAGGTAATCAAATCCAGCGCGATGGCACGCAGGGTTTGAATCAGGCGCAAGTTTTTTTCGATGTCGGCAAATTTTTCGGCATTCTGCACATCATCGAGGTGCATGACTTCGTTCTTGATGTAGAAGTCCAGTTCACGGCGTAAAAAGCCGCCCAAGTTTTTGTGGATGAAGTAGTCCTCCGTGTTCTCGGTAGTGTAGCTGGTCAGGCATTTTTCCAGCAGCGTGCGTTGCGGGTTTTTCTCGGTGGGTTCGCGCTTGCTCAAGTCCAGCCAGCGGGCTTTGACGTTGGCATCATCAAGCACCCTCTTTACCGCATCGAGTACCAGCGCCTCCTTCTTGCTGCCTTTGGGCATGGCTTTGTATTCAAAGCGCAGCACGAGTTCGCTCCCATTTGTACCCGGTTCTTCCGCCACGGGTAGCAGTGTTTCTTCGTATTCGTCACCTTCATCATCGGTGAGGGTGCGGGTGTGCGGCTCGATCAGGACAAAACGGCGTTCCTTGTCGTTGTCCTTGCGGTTGTCCTTGGCCGTGTCTGCGGTGACCAAACGGAAACGCACACTGCGCCCATCATCCAGCTTGAATCCGTAGTTGGAAAAGTTTTCGCCGCTTTTGGTGTAATACTGGTCTTTGTTCGCCCAGTGCAGCACCACCTCTTCACCGGCATAGGGGATGGCATAGGTGTCGCCCTTGTAGCGCCGCTGGCTGATGAAGTCGCCGCTGTCGTAGTAGCGCGAAAAGAAAGTAAGCAGATGCGTGAACACGGCGTTTTCTTGCTCGGATGTGCCAACGCCATATTCAGCCAGTTTTTGCCTTAGCTCACGCACCTTGGGCACGGTATCGGGATCAATGCCATCGGCGCGGTAGTGCGCTTCTTTCTCTTTCAGTTCCTTGTGCACACCTTCCACATTGGCCGCGCCGAAAGCTGCCAGGCTTTCACCTACTTTGGCTTTGAGGCGATTTTCCAGATAGTCATTGATTTCGCCGGAGCGGACATTGAGGATGCGATAGACACCAAAATCCAGTTCGGGTCGGTCAATCTGGAATATTTCTTTTAGTTTTTTAACGAGGTCGTCGTATTTGCTCATGGGGTATCTCGGATAAGTGTTATTGGGTTCATTAAATAACCGCCCACTCAATGGTGAATAGCCGTTCTGATTCAGTTTTCTGGGTGAGGCGACGTTCCAGCGCATCGATCAGGGTGTCGCGCTTTTCGATGATGCTGTCTTCGACCTGAAAAATCTCTTGCCGCTGGCGTCGCTGCTGTTTTTCCAGCTTTTGTATCTTTTGCTGAATTTCATGCTGTTCGTCGAGATTGGTGGCGAGCCTGGCTTGGCGCTGAAAGATTTTGATTTGTTCCTTGGTGTCTTTCAGTGCCTTTTCGGCAGCCAGCACCAGGTCATCCGCCCACTTTTCCAGCTTTTCGCGTGCTTCATTGAAGTGCTGGTTGTTGGCTTCCAAAGATTGGCTGATGGTCGCTTTGGTGTGTCGTTGTGCCTCAGCAGCGAGCCTTTGGGTAATCGTATCGGGTATGTTGGCCGAACCTGCATTTTCTGCGATGCAGTTAAACAGCTTTTCACAGGTTTCTTGCTCCAAGGGTTGCCCTTGGTCATCAATGGCGGAGAAAAGCAGGTGCTCTTCGCGTTCGTAGCTTTCAATCGCAAGCGCGTTCAGGGTTAGATACCCGTGCTTGCCGCGCAGTGCCTCTATCAGATGCAGGCGTGTGGGGTGTTGACTGACATTGAATACGATGCGTGCGGGTGGCGTGTCCAGCGATTTGGCATGATTGATGACAAATTCGCCTAGCGGGTGTGAGAGGCGATAGAGAAATGCGCCGTATTCTGCCCGCGCCTCTTGAGCTGTATCTCCGGCTTCGGCGTTTTTTGTTGTGTGTGGTCTATTTGAGCTTGGTGTTGATTTGGATATGAGGTGATAGCGCCCTACGGCAATTTCCGGTGTAGGCGGCTTGGCGAGATCAAAGGCCAGTGCGGCATCGTCGAATTGCGCTCGTTCATGCAGCATGTAGTGAGTGAGCGACCAGAAGCGTTTACTGAAGCGATCAAGCTGGGCTTTTGCGTCGCTCAACTGGATGCGCAGTCGCTCATGCACATCTTCGTCAAAGTTTTCGAGCAGCATTTTGCGGGTGTCGGTCATGCGTGCTTGGATGCGTTCGTCCATTTCCGCTTGCAGTGTTTTGAAGGCAACATCAATTTCTGTGGGGGTGCGGCATTGCTGGTAAATGGACAGGATGCGCTTTTCAAAATCCACGCCAGATTCAATACTACCCAACACGTCATCGGATGCGCCAAAAACACCGTTGAACAAGTTGAATTTTTCGGTCAGCAGTTCCAGTACGCGACGGTCGGCTTCGTTGCGTTCATTGAGGAAGTTTATTACCACCACGTCATGCTGTTGCCCATAGCGGTGGCAGCGACCTATTCGTTGTTCTACACGTTGGGGATTCCAAGGCAGGTCGTAGTTGATGACCAGCGAACAGAATTGGATATTGACGCCTTCAGCAGCCGCTTCGGTGGCAATCATGATGCTGGCTTGGTCGCGGAAGTGCTCAATCAGTGCGGTGCGTATGTCAATGTCTCTGGAGCCTGCAATACGGCCTGTGCTTTGGTTAGCAGTTAGCCAGCTTTCATAAATGGCAGTGGCTTCCGGGCTGTTGTTGGTGCCGCTAAATTGAACCACCTGACCCGCATAGCCGTTGGCTTGCAGATACTCATTAAGGTAAGCCTGGGTGCGGCGTGATTCGGTGAAGATAAGCGCCTTGCGTTGCGCGCCTGTTGTGGCCATTTGCTGAAAACCGATTTCCAGGGCGCTCAACAGGCTGCGGGTTTTAGTGTCGGTGCCGATGTTGCGCGCCCATTTGGCCAAATGCGCCAACAATTCAATTTCTTCTTTTAGCTGCTTGCGGTCAATAGTAGTCTGGAGTGCCTTTTCATCCTCATCGGGTGGATCAATCTCCAGTATTTCATCGAGCAAGTCTTCCTCGATGTCTTCCTCGGCAATCAGTTGTTCAGCGAACTCAGGGTCGTCTTGTATTTTTTCATCGCGCAAGGCTTCCAGCCTAACCTTCATGGTCTCAAGCGTCCCGGCAATCGCCAGCGAAGAGGACGCCAGTAGTTTGCGCAGAATCAGTTCTGTGAGATGCCGCTGGCGATGCGGAATGGCATAGCTATTCGGGCGCAGCAAAAATGCGCTCACGGCCTCATAGAGTTGGTGCTCATCATCGGTAGGGCGAAAAGGTCGGGTAATGGCACGCCGTTCGGTATAGCGGATATATTCCGTGACCTGATTGCGCAAGGTGCGCCGACAAAATCCTGATAAACGTTGCCGCAAACCCTCCAAGTCACCCCCCGCTGAGACATACTGACTGCGGAAGGCATTTACGTCACCAAACAGATGTTCGTCGATCAGCGTGGAAAGGCCATACAACTCCAGCAGTGAGTTTTGCAGCGGTGTCGCTGTCAGCAACAGCTTACGGCAGTCTTCAGTTGCCCAGCGTATTCCTTGGCCTATCTTGTTACTTTCCCGGTAGGCGTTGCGAAGTTTGTGCGCCTCGTCGATGACCACCAAATCCCAGGAAATGGCTTTCAGTTCATCACGCATCTTGTTAGCGTAGTTATACGACAAGATAACGATGGCTTTTTGACCGAGAGGTGATTGGCTTTTTTTGAGAGCATCTCGCCAGATTTTGGCGTCCAGTACGACAGCAGGTAGATTGAATTTTTCTTCCATCTCCAATGCCCATTGCTTGCGCAATGAAGCGGGGCAGATAACCAACAGCCGACGCCTGCGTTCTGACCAGTATTGACACAGGACAATTCCGGCCTCAATCGTCTTTCCCAAGCCCACCTCATCGGCAAGCAAGACGCCCTTCGATAAGGGTGACTTCAATGCAAATAAAGCAGCCTCAATCTGGTGAGGATTTAAATCAACACTGGCATCAAATAGGGATTGTGATAGGCGACCTACATCATTGGCTCCATGCCGTCGCGTAAGGTCATGCGCGAAGTACTTCGCATGGAAGGATGTGATCATTTGCTGAAATCCACAGCCAATTATTCTAATTCATAGCAGCCAAAATTGGCTCAACGGAGGATTCAATACTACTGAAAATGTACTGTAATGTACTATAAAGTCCAGCATAATCCAAATGAATTGAAGCCATCGCTCTCATCGGGGGTTTGCGCAAAAATTAGGCATAATTCATCATTGATGGTGGGCGGCACCATCCCTGGCGAAACGCGGATCGCTGGATTGCCGGCGAACTTCATGCCCTTATTCGCAGGGACGCGAACAGCCTTTGTGCCGCAGGAAGAGCAGCTTGTCGTTCACGGGAGGATAGGAAGTATAAACCGCCTTTTTCCAAGAATCCACATCCATTTTCCGTAAACTCAACGCCAAAAAACGCCGAGAATGGTCGGCCAAGTAGGTTGCTCGACGTGCTTTTTAGCTTCGTTGGACAGAAACGGGGCGCGAAGAGCTGCTTTTGTCTGCAGCCAACAGCCGTTTTCGTTGAGGAGGCCGAGCGAGGCCGTTGATCATCGCGCGGAAGGCGGTAATCAAGGTCGGTGGTGGCTTACGCGAACTCGGTGAATTCGTAGAAAGCGGGATTCTTGGCCGGTGCCCGAGGCGGGAATTGAAAGGGGTCAGAGCCTGAGGTTTCCCCACGAATCATCCCCCCTGCATGGCCTGACTGATTGCCGAGGTAGCCTGTCGTCGCAGGGTCTGCAGGTGTGCCCATGCATCCGTGATGTTACGTAGTAGTTCCGGTCTCTCAATCACACGTGTTGCCAGCGTCATCACCGACAGCGTGTTGCGGTGCTTCACGTTGTTGCTCATCAATTGCAGCGTCAGTTGTTGCGCCTTGGCCGCCTCGCCGATCAGCCGCTTGGCCAATTGTGCGATATGCGCGATCAACAGCAGGGCTTGTAGCCGGTGTTGACCGCGACTCCGGGATTGCGACAGACCCATGCCCAGCGCGAGATTCTTGGTGTCGCGAAATTGCTGCTCGCTGCGCATGCGCTGGGCATAGAGCTTCACGATGGTGGCAGCGCCCAGATAGGCCAGCGCGGGTGAATAACTCAGCAGCCAGGGTTCGCGGCCGCAGCGGGCGACCTTCTTGGCCGTGGAGTTGCTCTTCACCTTACCACTCGGGTACGTGTGCTTTCGACCGGTTGCCCTGGTCTTGATCAGCGCGAAGCGGCAGGTCAAGGGATGATTTCGCACCGCTTCGTACTCTCCCAAATCGTTTGCCACGTCGGTCGCCTGCGCATAGAGCTGCTTGGCAGCAAACCATTCGCCGTCTTGTCGGCGCACCAGGTCGCGATTACGTGTGCGGCCAATCCAGTACCACCCCTGTTCGGCCATCAGGCGAAACCACGTCGTACGAAAGCCTGCATCGGTGATGACGATGGGCGGGCGTTGCGTTGTTGGCAGCAAGGCTTTGATCCGCTGTACGAAGTGCCGATGCACGTGCCTGGCGGTCAGGTGCTGGCGCGCATGCACTTCCTCAAAGAGCGTGATACTGCGACCGTCTACCACCACGGAGGCACGCAACCAATGCCATTCCATGTCAGCCGTGAGGCTCGACCAGTCCACCACGATCAACAGCTGCGGCAATCCGCTGAGCCACTCATGCGCCAGCGCGCCATAGACCTCCTTACGTTCGCTGTCCAGGTGCCGGTTGGCCAGTAGCCGATCAACGCATTTCACCCGGTGCCGCACACTAGTGGCTCGCACGGTGCCCAAGGCGAGTGCCGTGAGTGTCAGCGGCCGACCACACACCGCCGATAACGCCACATCACGTAACGCTTGCCAGCGCGCCGCATGCATTAATGGTTCACAACACTGCAACAAACGCGATACTATCTTTTGAGTCTGCATGATCGGTTCTCCTTGTGTGCTGGGTGGCTAACAAGGAAAAAGATCAGGTCATGCAGACTATGCAGCTTTCGTTTTTGCGTAAAGAGTACTCGTCAACTTTATGATTTGCAAATACTATTCGTGGGGAAACCTCAGGCTCCGACCCCTTAAAATGTGCCAGTAGACTAATGTCGCTATGTATAAAATCTCTTCCACGTAATGAAGATCGGACTTAAAAAAATGGACTCTTCCTCCTCACTCTCCTTCACAGCTTTTCTCCAGCGCGCAGACTATTCGCTGCTGCAGTCCCTCACGGCAGATCCTGAGCAGGCACGCCACGCCCCCAACAAAACGCTACGGCAAGTCAAGTCTGGTCACTATGTCGAGGTGCTCCCGACACCGCTGCCGAGTCCTTGCTACGTCATTCACAGCCGCAGTTTTTTCCATGAGCTGGGCTTGCCTGAAAGTATCGCGAGAGAAGAATCTTTCATGCAATTTTTCACCGGCGACCTCGCGCTTGCCGTGAATAGCGCCAACACCGATGCCGAGCCACCCCGCGTTCGTGCCGGCGGCTGGGCGAGCGGATATGCCCTGAGCATCTACGGGCAAGAAATGGTTCAAAACTGCCCCTTCAAAAACGGCAATGGTTATGGGGACGGGCGCGCCATTTCTGTGCTTGAGGTATTGCTGTCTGACGATCAACGCTGGGAGTTTCAGCTCAAGGGCGGCGGCACCACCCCTTATTGTCGCGGTGGTGATGGCCGTGCCGTGCTGCGCTCCAGCATCCGTGAACTCCTTGCGTCGGAAGCGATGGCCGCATTGGGTGTGCCTACCACCCGCGCCCTCTGCCTGTTTGTCTCCCGCAGCGAAACCATCTCGCGTCCCTGGTATTCGCCTAACGCCAAAACCCAGGACCCGGACCGCATGGTGAACGAACCGTCCGCCATCACCACGCGCGTCGCGCCCTCTTTCCTGCGAGTCGGGCAGCTTGAGTTGTTTGGCCGGCGCGCCAGAAAAAAAGAGCACGCACTAGCCCTTGCCGAGCTCGAAGCTATTTTCTTGCATACGCTCGCACGCGAATACCCTGATCTCGCCGCTCAACACTGCCATCCCGAGGCAACGCTTACCGACAAAGTATTAGCAGTTGCGCAAGAGTTTGGTGTGCGGCTGTCTAGCCTGGTTGCCCATTGGATACGGGTGGGATATTGCCAGGGAAACTTCAACAGCGACAATTGCGCATTAGGCGGGCGCACGCTGGACTACGGACCTTTCGGCTTCATGGAAGCGTATGACCCGAAGTTTCAAATGTGGACAGGCGGCGGAGAGCACTTTTCTTTTATGAACCAGCCTATGGCCGCCATGGAAAATTTCAGAATGTTCTGCATTGCCCTGCTGCCGTTGCTGCAGCAAGAGGATAGCGAGATACAGGCGCTGCAAAAAATTGTGGAAGCGCTGCCAGAAACCATGAACCGCGAGATGAACCGCATGTGGGCAGAAAAAATGGGACTTGCCGCATTTGATCCAGCGCTTTTCAAGGAGCTACACGCACTGATGGCGGAAACACCGGTGGACTACACAATCTTTTGGCGAGAACTCTCAAACCTGCCAAAACAGGTGGAGGCACTGCGAGCCAGCTTCTACGAAACACGTGGCGGCTATGCCCAGAACAGTGTAGCGATAGAAGCACACTGGGCGGCATGGCTGCAAAAGTGGCACACGACTTTGGCACAAGCGGGCCGCAACCCGGCAGACGTATCGGCGGCAATGAAGCGAGTCAACCCCAAATACATCCCGAGGGAGTGGATGCTGGTAGACGCATATCGCAGCGCAACCGACGCGGGTGATTACAGCCTGGTGCAAAATTTGCACAATGTGCTGCAAGACCCGTACGGCGAACAATCCGAGGCAGTGGCCGCCCTGTATTATAAAAAGAAGGAAGATAAATTCTTTAACCTGGGCGGTACCTCACACTGCAGTTGCTCGTCGTAGGAAGAGCAGGTTTCGCCGTCGCGTTGCGGAGGAGGTTGAAAGGGTTTGAAGTTGCTTCCCGCTGAATCAGCAGAGCCATAAAATCGCAGCCAATATATGAGTGAATCAATTCCAGTTATACGTGTAGTGCAAGCCGACATCACCACTCTCGCCGTGGATGCAATTGTCAATGCCGCAAACACCTCTTTCGGTTGAGCATTGGCCAGCGAGGTGCCTTGCAGCCCCAGCTTGCGCAATTGTTGGTGCAAGACGTAGGCTGCCGCTGTCAGCAGCAGGCGGGCGAAGTTGGCAAGGTATGATGAAGGCGAGGTGCGGTCGGATTTCAGGTCACACTTCACCTGCTTGATATAATTCTCCACCTGCCCGCGTGCACAATAGTCCTGCTGGTAGAGCGTGCGGGGCAAGAGGCAGTGCCTGAAATCCAGAGACGTTACGTGAAGTTTCAAAAGCCCATCGAAAATCAGTCGCCTTGCCTCTGGATGCGTACCGGATACGCCACCCGGATAAAGGTGAGGCGATGGCTCAGGCTTACCTGTCAGGTGCCTACACGATGGCAGAGATCGGGCAACACTTCGCAGTGCACTATATGACGGTAAGCCGAGCAGTGTGGAAGTTTGAGGGGCTCCGAAAGAAAATGCTGTTACTGCGAACGGTCACGTCTCAATACTGTTAGTTTAACTAGTTTCATGCCAGAATCTGCTTATCTCAATAGCGGAGAACGACATGGCAAGAACCAAGGCGGTTTTGGGTAGTGGAGCACGACTTACGGACTATTTGAGTACGAGTTTGTTAGCGCGCATTTATCCAGGATCGGTCGTCAATGAACTCCTGGATGTGCATCAATGCAACAGTCGGCGCGAACGCCGCTTTCCGGCCTCAGCAGTGGTCTACTACTGCATGGCACTGAGCTTGTATCCCGAGGCGGCTTATGCCGACGTATTTGATGCTGTCGCCCAAGGGCTTGCATGGCGAAACCATGGGGCTGTACCACAGAGCATCAAACCATCATCCATCAGCGTGGCGCGTTCACGGCTGTCATGGCCGGTATTAAAACAGCTGCAGGAGGTCAGTTGCCAACCCTTGGCGGCTGAGGCTGCCTGCCCCCACGCGTTTTATCGCGGACTGCGCTTGATGGCGATAGACGGCAGCAACTTCGAGGTACCCGATGAGCCTGACAACATCGCCGCCTTTGGTTATCCGGGCAGTCGCACAGGGGTTGCAGGCTACCCGCAGGCGCAATGCGCCGTGCTCGTGGAATGCGCCACGCACGCCATTGTGGCCGCCAATATAGGGGCTTATCGTGATTCGGAGTGGTCAGTGTGCAAACCGCTACTCTCCCGTTTGAACGCATCTACGCTGTGTTTGGCCGATAGAGGATTTAATGGCTACGAATATTGGTGTAGTGCTAAAGCCACTGGCTCTCAGTTGGTGTGGCGCTGCACGTCCAACCGACAGCTGCCGGTGATCCAGTCGCTCGGCGATGGCTCATTTCTGAGCGAGATACGCCCCAGCAAGGGGCCACGACGCAAGGATGAAAGCGCCGCCGTCACCGTACGCGTCATCGAGTACACCCTGCCTGGCACGCAGGGCGCCGAGACAAGATATCGACTGCTGACTACGCTGCTCGACGAGCAACACGCCCCCGCCCTTGAGTTGGCGGCGCTGTATCATGAGCGATGGGAAGTTGAAAGCGTATTTGACGAGCTTAAGACGCACCTGCATCAGCGCCGTCGGACACTGCGCAGCAAGACCGCCAATTTGGTGCGTCAAGAGTTTTACGGTTGGGTGTTGGCGCACTATGCCGTGCGTTGGCTCATGTACACGGCAGCCGCAGAACATGGGGTGGTACCACGAGCATTATCTTTCGTGGCGAATGTTCAGTTGCTGCGCAGATCACAGCCCCAGTCTGGGGCATTCCCCCCCAGTGCGTCCACGTCTACGTAAACGTTGGTTTGTTCAATTGTTGGCGCATGCCGCTGTGTTGTTGTGCGTCAGCAGTCGAGGCAAGACAAACCCACGAATGGTCAAGCGACGAAATACGCCCTTCGCCCACCACAATCGAACCCTGTCGATCAATCAATCGCAGACTTTTCTACCGACGCTCGTGCCACCGCTGCCCTTAACAAAAAGGAAGTGGTATTCACAGGCAAAAAACAGTTAAACTAACAGTATTGAGGCACGTCTTGAATTTTAACATTTTTGGGGTGTTTTAGCATGCCCGTCACCGGCGCTGGGCCAAGGATAAGTTATGCCTATGATACCGCCGGGCGCCTGCAAATCCTCACCGTACCCGGCGGCGCGGCGCTAAACTATCTACGATGGCGCACTACCGTTCAGCGAAAGCCTCACCGGTGCCATTAATGGTACCGTTCTCTGCCAACCCTCAAACTCGTAATTTGTGCGATACAGTCAAGGCATATACCTTGACATATCCCATCAATAGGCATATACTTTGGTATATATCTCCACAAGAGGATGCCGCCATGAGTCAAATAGCCAAACTGTTCATTAACGGCCGCAGCCAGGCCGTACGCCTGCCCGCCGCCTATCGGTTCGACACCAAGGAAGTCTTCATCCGCCAGGATCCGGAAACCGGCGACGTTATCTTGTCGCGCAAGCCGGCGACGTGGGATGGCTTCTTCGCCGCGCTCAAGGATGCCAATGTGCCGACCGATTTCCTGGACGAGAAAGAGCGCAACCAGGGCAGACAAGATCGTGACCCCTTCGCGGGATGAAACGAATGACGCGATACATGCTCGACACCAACACGGTAAGTTATTTAATCAAGGGGCATCCAGCCGTTTCCAGGCGCGTGGTGAACGTCCCGATGGCATCTCTTTGCATTTCATCCATCACCGAGAGCGAGCTGCTGTTCGGGCTGGCGAAGCGACCGGAGGCAAAACGGCTCCATACGGTCGTGAGGGAATTTCTACTGCGTGTCGACGTACTGCCCTGGGACAGCGCTATCGCAGAGTGTTATGGCGCCGTGCGAGCCGAGTTGGAGCGCCAGGGCAAGCTACTCGGGCCACTCGATCTGCTGATCGCCACCCATGCCCTGGGCGCAGGCGCAGTATTGGTAACGAACGATCAAGCGTTTTGCAAAGTGGCCGACTTGCATGTCGAGGACTGGGTTTAATCAAAATGAGGTGATAGGGCGAGACGTTCCGTCCATTCTGTCATCATTCTGTAAAAAAGCTACCCTGTCGCGGGAGTTGCGGGAATGCGCACAACGTTGTCCACAGATTTTGGGGATAACTTTTAATGTTTGTGTTTTTCATTGCCAGGAAAGTGATCTCTGAACCAGACATTAATCAGCGCTTTGATTTCCGAAGTGGGGGTGCCTGTTTCGATCTTGTCCAGGATCTGGGTGATCAGTGCCTCGTCAAATTCCAGTGTGATCAGGTCAGGATGGGTTTGTAGCAGGGTGATGAGGTCTGTGTCAGACATGTATCGAATGGTCTCACGGATCAGATCGGGAATTTGCATCCGAATTAATAAAGCGTCGTTACCTGATTGAGCTTCACTCCGAATAAATTGCAGCATTTCATACATTAGCATGTTCATGGCGAGGGCTTCCTTGCTTATTGGGTAAGGAAAACGGACAAGTATACTGGGAAGGTTATAGTGAATCCAGATTGATGCAGCGCAAACGTCAGGGGCGCTACAAATTAAAATATCTTGACATACGATTGCATTTATGACAACGATTAACCTTTAATAAAGGCAGGGACGTGCGATGCTCACGACATGGAAAAAAATCGTTCTCATATTTGGGTTAATTTTTATTGCCTGCAATACTTCCACGGCTGCTGATAAAGATGTCTCAAAGGCGCAAAATCATCCATCCGGCCAATGGGAATATAAAATTATCGCTCCAAACCTTTTGAATAATTACCAAGTTTGGCTTGCAAAAGATATTAACAGATTGGCGCGCGAGGAGGGATGGGAAATAGATTCTATCATTCCAAATGCAGGCGGCGCGGACGCCGTAATCTTTTTAAGACGACCTTTACGGGAGTAAGGGATGAAAATTTTGGTAAACCAAAAAGTTTTTGTAATCGGTGTGTTGTGCGGGCTACCGGTTATTACCTGGGCGCTGCTGGCGTGGGAGCCGTTCGATCGCCTGCTGGCTCATTTCTTTCCTGAGATGTTCACGGATGAGGTCGGGCGTTTCTTGCCTTACACACCTTTTGACGCGCTGGCAGCTACGATTGTCTTGACGGTTTACGCGGCTGCACCTGTTGCGCTGATCCTTTTGGTATTGGGTATGGTGCGGTCGGTGCGACAAAAGGGATTCGAAAAAACTGCCAAGACTGTTGAAAAAGGCGTCGAGACGGCGGCGGTAGGCATCGTGACTGTTCTGTCAGCGCTGGTGACGGCAGTGCTGGGGGTCGCGGGGTTTGCGACGCGCAATCTGCCGGATACTGCTGAGCAAGAAGAGAATGGACTGTTTGGTGGTGCCACTATAGGAGGGGATGAATTCGATCAAGGAGATTGCCGCCACCATTCCACCCAGGTATCTGATAGGTTTACTTTACCTGGCTCTGCAGAGTATCTGCAGGATCACTACCATCCTACCCACTGATAGATTTACGTCTCTCAACTAAGTGATGGTTTAGCGGCTGACGAATGCCATGCAACGAGCAGCAAAATTTCTACTGGCAGTGATTCAGTGGTGGTAACAATTACTGTTCATCTGAATAAGCGACCTTTTGGGCGAATTTCCTTATCATTGAGTGAAGCCGAGAGGCTAGTGACTGCTGAGCTGACTGCCCCCATCATTTGATACCCCGCCCACATCATCATCGCCGTCCACAAGACGGGTAACCCCAAGTAAAGCGCCGTAGTAATCAAATCCAGAATCATGCGTTTATCAATGGCATCCATGGTCCACGCGCCGGTAGTTCCCTGCGCCCATCCCAGAAAGGATTGCCCGTTTGGGTAGAGCGCGGCAATCATATTTTGGTCCACCCAGCGGGCGATCTCCCACAGAAAAGTCCAGAATTTCACTGTAAAGATCGCCAGGGTACCCGTGAGCATCATTTCCAGCGAGTACCCTGAAATCACCACAATCAGCGGCAGTAACGCGTACATACCTAACAGGATAATGGCCTGTATCATGGGCAGACCCTTGAGCACTACAGCCATCATGAGGGCTTGTACGATGGAGGCTAATGCAAGCCCGATACTGCTGACAACATCCTTTGCTACGGTTTCAAAAAATCGCCCAGCGCCGCCACTGGAAACGGTGTTGGCAGTGGCATAGCCGCTCTCCACAAACGTCGGTGGCGAACCGCTGAGTACCATTTTTACCACGGCATCGTTGCGTTTAATGGCGCTAAATCCTGCAGTGAAGAGCGCTGCGACACTGTCCAGTGCCCCACCTTCGTTGAGAAGTGTTTGTTTCAGCCCTATCCCTGTGCTCCCCAAACCCGTCCACCATTCGCTACAATACGGGCGACCCCACGCAGGTGGCGGCACTACAGTCGCATATTCGGTGTCCCGCAGTGGCGCATAGGGCCAACCCTTTATCGGTTGGCTTGCACGCAAGGTGTCGTAATAGCCGGGTGTGGCGAGATAGACATGTGAGCCGACCCACTTTGGGTCATCATTGCCGTACGTGGATAACAACCCCGTAATGAGCGCCGATGTCGGTTTATCGGCAAGGTATTTGGATTGCGCCGGGATATAGCATTGCGTATAAAAATCGTTAGTGTCCTGCCGTAATGACGGGTTTTGTATACTGGCGGTGCGCGCCATCTGCTCGAAACCGCGAAAATCCGCAACCGAGGGTAGGGTGCTTCTGGCAGCACTATTGAATCCGCTGCTCACTGACATTACTCCATACCACCAGATAGGTACGCCTGCGGTGCCGGGGGCGCCCGTAAAGCCAGAACTGCCGTAGGTAGTGCCGCAAGGACTGGACACGGTGGCAGTGCAGGGGGTCGGGCTGGCCACCGTCGTTGGGGGTGTATAACTCAAGGATGCCGCACTCAGTGTCACGGTCGGTTGACCCGCCAACACGACTACCGTGAGCGCCACGGCGAGTTCGATATCCATGCGTCGCAGTGAGGTTACCGGGCCGTCGGTGGCACCGTACACATGGGTTTCCAGGACGTTGTTGAGAATGATGCCGAGGAATGGCAAAAATGCCAGGCCTGTTCCAGTGAGAATGTCCCACAGGCGGTCGTAAAACTGCCAGCCGAACAGGGTGGTGAAAAGTTCCAGATAGCTGCCGACGTGCATAGATTTCTCCTTTGCCTTAATACCCGAGTGCTCGGCCAATCAAGTTTTGTGCGAGCACCAGTTCCAAAATGACCCACCATGCCGCGACTCGCCAGCGCAATCCCAGCAGGTCCTGGCGACGCGCGGATGGCCAGTTTCGCTGGGTTGCCAGCCAGCCGACCCAGCGTGGCCAGAAGCCAATGACCAATCCAAAAAGTAACCCTCGCCATAACATGAACCAAGGTTTTATGGCTTCCAGGTGAGCGTCAACAGTATTCAGCCCGGATGCACCGATCCATGTCCACAGGGTTGCACCGATGAGAGAACTGATGACTAAAAACAGAATCCCCAGAAGCGCCAGGCGCAGCAGGCCGCGCAGACGGTTCCGCTTTGATGGGGTGCCGTTGGTTGCTGTGTCAGCGGGTTCGGTGTCCGGGTGATTCATTATTTACATTTCCTTGCTGAAGCAAGCTTAAAGATGTTGCGGAACAGACGTTTCGCCACCATAATTGGGTCACGCTCTGAGTGTTTCGGAAAGATGATGTGATTTTGTATGTCGGACTTGGCCTGTACCCTGCCGATAACCTGCAGTGTGTTTGCACCCCCCGAATGACGGGGGTATACTGAAAAATGGTTTTTTGCGGTTGGCCGTTGGACAGTGATGTCCCTCCACTCTGCAGTGGCTGTAATTTACGGCAAAGATTCGAAAAGGTGATGTGATGAAAAAAACGATGGTTGTCTCGGATCCTAATGTAATGATGGGCAAGCCCGTGATCGCGGGAACGCGCATCACGGTGGAAGCCATCTTGGAACGGCTGGCTGCGGGTGAGAGTGTAGAGCAGATTCTGGAGGCCCACCCGCGCCTGACGCACGAGGCGGTGCGGGCGGCGCTGGGTTTTGCTGCGGCAGTTTTGCATGCGGACGTGGTATATCCGGTGCCTGAAAAGGCGGCATGATTCTTATCGCGGATGAAAATATTGACCGGCCAATCGTTGACAAACTCAGGCACTGCGGTCATAGCGTCGAGTATGTAGCGGAACTTGCACCAGGTATCACGGACAATGAAGTCCTGGAACTTTGTTCTTCGCCGGATGCTCTTTTGATCACAGCCGACAAGGACTTTGGAGATCTGGTTTATCGTGACGGACGACTGCACAGCGGGGTTCTGCTGTTGCGCTTCGCGGGCTTGCCAACGCATCTCAAGGCGGAACGGGTGGCATGGGCCGTGCAGGAGCATGGCTCGGAGATGGTGGGAGGTTTTTCCGTCCTTGCCCCATCGACCCTCAGGATACGCCCTCGCCCCGCGTTCAATTGAACGCGGGGCCGTTACGCCCGGCAATGCCGGGAAGATGATGGATCCAGTCGCTCCGCGACGATACCGGTCGAGTTCCTGGCATGTCTTTACGCACTCGCCTTTGTTGGAATACGGGGGCTTCCATGGGGGCCTCCTCATGTTTATCACATTCATTTCACAGCCCCGCCGACCAGCGGATGAGTTTCCGTAGGCGAAATACCCCCCGCCTGCAGGGCACGTTTTTTTCGGGCGTTGTCGTAATGCAGCACTTCGCGCACCGTGCCCGAAACGATCTCCTGACGCACGCGGGTCTCGAACAGTAAGTCTTCGATGGCACGATCCAGTTCAGTGACGGCACGGTTAATGTCCTCCTGAGCCCTATTTACAGAAGCAATATTAGGTTCCATGCGTCCGGTTAATAGTAGTCGGCGTGCCATGAGCGCTTTTTCCATGGTCTTGGCTATAGCGATTTCCCCCGCCAGACGAGAGACAGCGATGCCCCGGTCGGACGGCGGCAGGGCGCGAATCGCTTCGATGACCTGGCGCGTGATCGCCATGCCCGGCGCACTGATATCTTCCAGGTTGACCAGGGTAGGTGCGGTGGCGCCCGAGACGAGATTGATCAGGTCAGACCGCACCGTCGCCGTGGTCGCTTCCATTTCCGGCGCGAGCCCCTGGCCGGGGATGCCCTTGCGCGGACCGCCCGTATAGGTCGTGGTCTCGATGTCACCGATCACCTTGGTCAGCCAATCACGTGCTTGAGTGGGTGAACTCCATAGTTGAGCCAGGGGTGTTGCCGCTGCCGCGCCCGTTGCCGATGCGGTGGAAGTCACCGATCGGTTCAGGGTAAGGTTGTAACCGGCCTGCGTGGCATCGCCGATCGGGCGGATCGGCGGTTGACTCACACCTCCCGCAGATACCCCGCCGAGCCAATCAACGCCGTTCTTGCCATCTTCGTTGTTGACGGCCTCCTGTGCCGTAGCGACATCCGTGGTACTGCTGCTAAAGCCGCCCGTGCCCATTTTCTTTTTCCAGGACTCGCCCACTGCCAATGTGACCCAGTCGTCATAGGGGTTTTTACCCGCGCGCACCTGTGCCTCCATTTGCTCGCAGGATTTGGTCGCCAGGCTGATCACACCTTTGGCGCCGAGCAGGGCGTTCTGGAGCAGGTCATAGAGATCGGGATTGGCGCGTTTCAGGATATATAAAGGCAGTCCTGCCACCGCACCATTGATCGCCGCGAGAACGGTATCGCCCAGCGTATCTTTCAGCTTTGCCACATTGTTCAGCATATTGGCAATGCCTAGCGTCGGGTCGAACTTTCCGCAACTGTAATTCAGCCCGCCACTCAGCGCCAGGGAGAGCGGGGCGGTCAGCACGGAGGGATTGGGGGCAGACGTAATCGGCTCCCCGCCACCAATCTGATAGTAAAACATGGAATCTTCGGTGGGTGCGGCGGTGAGGGCGCAGGCGCCCGATCCCCACAGCAGGCAGAGTGCCGCGACACATCCTGTCAGGGGTTTTTTCGCCACGCGATGATGTGTGGGTGTGAATTGTTTAAGTGGCATCTGAAACCATCCTCAAGTTAAGCAGACTTTAGGGGTGCTAATAGCACCGATGAAAACGCCGAGCTTCGCCATACAGCAACCGTATTTACGCCACAATATCCATGAGTAATTGCCCTTGGTTTCTGTCCATTCGGGCGTGGGCCAGCCGAGGGTCGAGCCAAAGCGCGTGCAGATTGTGGAGGCGGCGGGATGCAGCATTTGCCATTTATGGTTGTCGGTATTTTCCAGAACCCCACCGGGCGACCACACGCCGTTGCCGGTGGGTCCCGTAAGCGGCAGGTAGACATGTGGCTGGTTGCGGCGCGTAATAAAATCAGCGGCGCGTTGCGCGGCGACCGCCGCCGCCTTGCGGTCATCCCCTTGCGCCACCGTGCCACTGCGCGGGTAGATGTGGCCCCAGCTATAGCCGGGCGGCAGCAGGAACGGCGCTTTGCCAATTTCCCGCAAGCCCGGTATCAGGGCGGCGGGATACAGCATCTCAGGGATATCGAAACGCCAGGCGATGGGATCCACCGCCGACAGATAATAGGGCATGAAGGGCGTGGCTTCGGAGGTGCAGAAAAAACTGATACCGGCGCCGGAGAACAAGCCGCTGGCGATGCCCGCCGCACTGCCAAGTGATGCGAGTGCCGAGGCGCTGCTGGCCAGGCTGCTGAGCGTGGAGGCGGTGCTGAATACCGCACTGGCGGCCGAGGCGATGTCGCCCGCCACGGGACTGACAATGGATGCCCAATTGGCCGCCGTGGACACGTTGCTGGCGGCGGACGATACAGAGCTGAGACCGCTGTTGATATTGGTGAGCGACTGCGAACCCAGCGAGCCTGGGCTGCCGGAGGGCGCCCCGGTAGGGGTAGCGCCACTGCCACTCGTGGTGGCCAGGCTGCCCAGTTTCGCAAGCGGATGGCCAATGGCATCGACCTCCTTATGGCGCAAGGCGACAAACTTCCCCGGATGGGAGCTGTGGCTGCCACTGCCGGGTGTGACGCCCGTGAGGGTCGCCAGGAGTCTGGTGGCGATGGTCTGGGTGGCTAATCCGATGCTGGCGCGCACTTCGTCCCAGGGGTTCCCTGATCCGCCGTCGATTTCCAGATTATAGGCGCTGACCACCAGGTCGGGGTTGTAGTGTTCGACCTTGGGTGAGGTTCTAATAGTGCAACCGAGCGGCGTGCAGTGTACAAAGACACACAGCCCGGTAAAACAGTATTCGAGGCAGTTGGGGCTGGCAACGGCTTTTCCCACGTCCAGTATCGTAATGGCGTGTGTTTGTGGGGCGCCGAGTAAGCCAGCGATTAGCGTCAATGCTGCAAGAGATAACCGAGGGTTCATGGTGCGTTTCCCCGTTGTGCTTTCCAGGCGTGATACAGGCCCAGCGCCACGGCCAGATCAGTTTCGCCGTAAACCACACTGTGTCCACCGTCGAACACCACCGCCGGGAACATCGTCAGCCCATAGCGTTTGGCCTGTATCACGCCCTGATACGCACGCGCGAAATGCAGTATCCGGTCGGGGGTCAGGGTACTCATCCGTTGGGCGGCAATACGTTTAGCCTCGGCGGGATCGGCAGGCAACCCCACACTGATGTCGTGTTCCAGCGCCGCCACCGCATCCAGATCAAAAATCTTCAACCGTTCGCCAGGGAAGCGGCGTACGGTCTGTTCCAGGCCGGTGACGGGAAGGGCGCGGTTCGTGAACACCTCGATTTTTTGCGGCAGCACAGCGCTGTCCGCCAGGCTTGAAGCAGGGTGTGCCAGCATCCCCAGCAAAAATAGCAAGATGTGTTTCATGACCGGCTCCTGGCAATGCGTTCGGCAACGACATAAACGGCTTCCAGTTCGGTGCAGCGGCGTTCTTTCATGATGGCCCAGCGCTCTGCTTTTTCCTCGCCCTCGGTCATCGCCAGCGCCAGGCACAGCGGCGGCGGCACCACCCGGAACAGCGCCGTCAACTGGTCAGACAGCACCACACCCTCGGTATATTTTCCCGGTTCCTTGCGTGCCGCCAGCAGCAATGAGCGCTGCTCCTCTGTCAGGCTCTTGAATCGCGCGATCTGTTCCACCTCTTCCTTGGGCATGGTCAGGCACAGCCACCATTCGGCCATGTTGAGCATCTTCTTCGCGGCGTCGGGAAAATCTTCGAGATTCTGTGTCGCGAGCCACAGCCAGAGTTTGTATTTACGCCCCGACATCTTGGAAATCTTGACGACGTAGGGCGCGAGTAGGGGATTGGTGGTGACGATATGGGCCTCATCGGTCAGCGCGATGAGGGGTCGGCCATCGTACTGGCAACGTTCCGCCAGGCTGACGATGTTGTTCATGAGGCCGATATAAGCCACCGTCAGCATGTCCTGGTAGCCCTCGCGGGCGAAGATACCCATGTTGACGATGGTGACATCGACTTCCGGCCACGGCACACCGGGACGGTTGAAAAAATGCCCTGCCAGGCCATCGCAGAACAATTCCAATCCGTCCGCCAGCTCATTGCCGCGTTCCCGTCGCCCACCCTCTTCGTCGGCAGCTAGGGTGCGTAGCGCCGTGGACACATCCATGGTGATGACCTGTTTGCGGCCTGCCTCACGCACCGCGCGCGCCGCGCCCAAAATCGCCTTGCGGATCAGCAGGCGGTCGGCGCGCGTCATGCGCGCATCCTCGCGTTCCTCGCCCCCCGTGATCATGATCCGGGCGGCGATTTCCATCTCGCCCAGCATGTCTCGCTTGTCCGACTCATTGGATTTATCGCCTCTGGCCGGCGGTTCAGGATCTGCCCCCTCGTCATCCAGCCCTGACGCCGGGTCGGCATCCTGGTCATCCAGGAGACTCAACGCGGCGGCGAAGGGTGGCAGGCTGACATCGGTTCCCGGCATGAGGTCAAGGTGGTTGACCGTCAAGCCCAGCGAGGCAAAATGCTGCCCCAGCAGGCCGAAACAATTGCCCGCATCGATGAGGAACAGCCGGGGACGGTGTACCGCCATCATCTGCTGCAGCACATAGACCAGGGTGGCCGTTTTGCCGGAGCCGGTAGGCCCCAGCAGCAGGAGGTGGGCATTTTTCTTGCGGTCGACCCGGTTGAGCGGGTCGAAAGTCAGTGGTTCGGCGCTGCGTGAGAAGAATAAAAATCCGGGGTTTCCGGTGCCGGTGGAGCGCCCATACACCGGCAGCAGGTTGGTGATATGGCGGGCGTACATGAGGCGCGAGCGGCGCCGCGCCGTCCACGCGGATTTTTCCAGCGCGGGATCATAGGCCATCGGCAGGTTGCGCACGTAGCTGTCGAGGTTCAGCAGGTCACCGCGTTCATCGACAATTTGCAGATCGTTATTGGAGAGTTTGGATTTCATCATGCTGGCCTGGTAGCGCAGGCTGTCTTCGTCGGCCGCGCGCAGATACCAGGTCATCTCCACGGGGTAGAGGGCGTTGCCCATGGCGTTTTCACGTAATGCGATCTCGGCTTCTGTAAGTGCGAGTTGGGCCTCCGCAGAATCTCCGACGGCCGATTTCTTGATGCGCTCCAGGTGCGCGACCATTTCATCCTGCGGGGTGATGACGATGGTCATGGCCATGATGGTGTTTTCGGGGGCGCGGTCAAAGAGGGCGAAGGTGTGATCGCCCACGGTGCGCTCGGCCGTGATATGTCCGATCAAGGGAACACGACGCAGTCCCTGCACGGTCAGCGCCTGATGCGGCAGACCGTCTAACCACCAGGTACCGGTGGTCGCGTCTGAACGCGGCCGGTTGAACAGCATACGCTCGGCAAAATCCGCGCCATAGGGCGCGGGCCCGTCGCCGTCATCGACCTGATCGCCTGTATACGGCGCCTGTGCCAGCAGGGTTTTCAGGGGGGTGCCGGGATTAAACCAACCCACCATCCAATTGTAAAATTCCTCCCCGCCGCGTCGTTGTATTTTGATCCCGCCCGCCTGCAGGGCATGCGTCAGGCGCGCGGCGGCTTCGTTGAGTTCTGATACGGCGCCGCCCTCGTTGCGCCCCTCGCGGCGGCTGCGACGCCGGTACAGCACGGCACGCACGCGCCGTACCTGGCCACGCCACGCGGTGCCGGTAATGGCCGCATCCATAAAGAGACCGCCAGGGCGGGAAATGGATTGAAGATGTTCATCCAGCGCGTGCAGGTAATGTTCAGTAAATTGGGTGCCGCGCGCGGTGGGGACCGCGTAATCACGCAGCAAGGGGATCAGAAATCCCAGATCGGGCTCATCCTGCAGGTAAAGCTGTAACACCCAGGGTGATCCCGAGACTTCGGGAATCGCCCTCAGGGCGTTTTGCAAATTGTCGCGTAAGGCGCGCATCCAACTGTCGGGACGGGCTTCCGTACCGGCCGGTTGCAATTCAAAATAGGCGCCGACGCTGATGCCATCCTCCAGCACGAATACTTTCGTTTCACTGTCATATTCTCGCCACGGCAGTAAATCGGTAAACGAGTCCGGGCGCTGGTAAAGTGCGCTGACTTCGCTTTCGGTCACCGCACGCCGTGGGGCGCGCGGCGGGGCGCGGGTCACCGCTGTTTGCTGAAGCGCAGCGGGACTTTTCAAAAACCCAAACAGCCCGGACAGCAGGTGAGTTGTCATGGCGTGGCTCCTGCTGCGAATTCCGCTTCCAGGGTTTCACTGTCGGCAGGATGGATCGGGGCGGCAGGATGAACCGGGGTGATGAATTCCCCGGGCTGGGCATACTCAGTCTGCTCGTACAGGGTAAAGTAGGTGGCATAGCCCGGCACCGGCGCGCCGGAGGAGCCGGCCAGATGGGGGTAGATGGTCATCACCAGCGTCGGGTTAGCGAGACGCGGAAAGGTGTGGTCAAGCGCACTGGCCGCGATGCGCAACGTGCCGTACAGTTGAGTATCGTGGCGCTTCGGCAGTGTCATGTCGTGCGGCGCAGGCGCGCGTTCAGACGGCGCTTTGCCGCGCGCAAAATGCTCTTTGTAAATTTGGCTCATCGGTTTGAGATCCGTGGGCAGAATACTGTCCTTGGTGCCGGTGGTGCCGCACGCGGCCAGCAGGCTGCTAATCAAGATGGGCGCGGCGGTGGGTAGACTTGGGTTGGTCATATCGCAATTTCCTCCCGTGGGGGTCGTAGTCGATGGCAAGTTCCTGGTCAATGTGCAAGACCAGCTCAATACCGGGTTTGATAAAGATGGCGTCAAAGCTTTGCTGCTGACGCTCGTCCAGCCATTTGCGGATTTCCGAAGCGCCTCCCGCCACGGTTTGGCCCGCGACAAAGCGGCTCAGGCTGCCGGTGACCGCCGTGGTGGTGCCCGCCAGGCCATTGTTGGTCGTGGTGGTCTGAGCGGCGGCTGCGGCGGCGGCGGCGGTTTCCAGTGACATGACGCCGATGCGTTGGGTCAGGAACGTGGGTGCATTGGTAATCAGTTCGCCGCTCACGCAGGGAATGCCCTGCGCATCCGAGAGCGTGCCCAGTGAGGGCATATTCGACAGACTGCCGCCCGCGTTGCTGCCGCTGCTATTCACGCTGACGGTGCGGATGGTGCCATCCTGAAACACAAAAGTGGCGGAGGTTAATCGTCCCGTGGAGCAGCGCATGGTCAGGTCACCCACGGCAATCCCCGAGAAGACCATGCCATCCACTTCGGGCGGCACCATCAGTCCGCTCGCCGCCAGATTCTCCCGGCCTACCAAAATTTTGAACGGCATGGGATCCGTCACCGCCCCTTTGACCGGGATACGCCCGACCAGGGCGGTGAAGGCGGTGGCGCCCAGCAACGTGGCGTTGCGCGGGATCGTGAAATAAGGTTTTAATGGCGTTTGCGGGTGGCTACCCGTAGTACCGCCTGCGAGCTGCGACACGCCCTCTGTGAGTTGTCCTGCGCCCTCACGTGCGCCCGCCCATGTGCCTGTTAGCGCATGTGTGGCGGTCTCACCCACCTGCTCTGCACCCGTTGCCAGCAGTTGACCTCCACTGCTTGCATACGACGCCACCTGTTGCAGCGTGCCTCCACCTTTGACGCCATCGGCGGGCCAGATCCAGACCAGCGTTTTTGAACTCGGTGTGTTGAATCCAGTGTTTCCGGTTTCTTGACCCTCTAAACCTAAGCCCACAGGAATGTCTCCTTGGCCGGCACCGTTGTCTGGATTCTTTGGTGCGCCCGACACTGCCAATCGACCCGAGAGATCGTCGATGCGCTGCATGATGCCGGAGAGCAGCCCCTGATCTTCCTCACTCTTTTTCTTGAGGGCGTCCTGCGTCGCCTGTTGTTGTGCGGCCATCTGATTACGTTGTTCTTCATCCTGCTTGCGGCGCGCGTCGAGTTCGGTTTTTACCTCCCCCAATTGGGCGGTGAGGGTGCGCACCGTCTCGGTCGGGCTGTCGGCATCCGGTGCAGGTGCTTTGGGTAACTCGTGCAGTTGGGTCGTGGTGGTTTGCGGTGACTCGCTGAACCACGCTTTGTAGCCCGCAAAACCCACCATAATCAACGCAAACACGCCGAGGATCGGCAGCAGCTTGTTAGAGCGATTGACCATTACGGAGCCTCCCCGATGAGTTCGTTAAAGGGACGTTCCGAGATCAGGTACAGCGCCGTGGTGTCGGCTTCATCGCCGTGCGGCAGCAGGCGGGTGTGGTGCGGGGTGGCGCCCAACCAGGCGCCCCGCAGATCATGGCGTGGATCCAGGATGACCGGGCGATCGGAGAGATTGCGCAGGCGCACGGCGGTGAGGTAATAGTCGCGGCTGCGCCAGGCGGCCACCGGGATGGCTTCAACCGCGCCGCCGCGCACCAAGGGCACGGGTGTGCGGCGCGGCGGTTGGGCGGGCCAGATACCTGGTACGTCACGGATCAACCGCGCCGGCGCATACAGTTGTTGGGCGGCATAGCGCGTCAGGGTGACGTAGTCTATGGGGTCGGTCGTAGCCGACTCTTGAGAGGGGGAATGTGAGGCGCCTTGGCCGTTGCTATCTGCCGTGCGCTTGGCGGGGGCACTGATATGCAGCGGGCTATTCTCGCCCCCTTGCTTGTCGGCGCTGACATCAAGCAGATAGAGACGGCCACTGTCGATCTCTTGCACCTGAACGCGGGTCGGTGAAATCGGTGAAAAAGGCGCTTTCACCTGCCAATACACCGTGCCGTCCACGCTCAGGATACTCAGCACTGCGTCCAGCGTGGACGGGATGCCAATCTTGACCGGCGCAGGAAAATGCACCAGCCGTTCCTGGTTCAAGGTCAGGCGCAGCGGGATGGGGGTTTTGTTCCAGACCACACGGTTTACAGGTTGGGGAGAGCGAAGCGAGGGGTCATCTATCGCCAGTGTTGCCCAGGTGGGCGTGAATCCTGCCACCCATAACAGGAAAAAGCAGAGACGTAATAACCCATGCCTGTTCATTATTTTACTCCCCTCTTGAGTTCATCGATCGTCAGCCGCCGTGGGCCTTCATCCGAATACCCGTCCAACGCCAGGCCATACGGATTGGTCTCGCGTGACACGTCGTACCGCACCACATGAAGGGGATAGCGCAACGCCGCTTGTTTGACGGGGACGCCATTGACGGTTTCAGTCATCTGTAGATCCAGCCACACGATCCATGATCCGTTGCCCAGGATATCCACGCGGTTTTCGGCGTAGCCATGGCCGGGAATCTCGGCCATGGTGCGGGTGCGTTGCAGTTCGCCCGCCTTGCCGCGTTCTTTCAGGTCCTCCAACAGTTGCTGGCGGTACTGCGGGGTGAGGTACGCGGCAAAACGGAACACCGCTTTGCCATAATCCTGTGTGCCGTCTTCGGGCCAGTAATTGATTTGCTGGAAAATGTAGTGTGCAAACGCGTAAACATTAGCCGGGGGGACTTCGCCCAATTTCTGCGTCGCACCATTGCGCAGGTCCGGCGGATAATGGAGGTCAATATCGGTAGGCGCGGCGCGCCATCCCATGTATAAGCCGGATGCAACGATCACCAGCCCGGCGATCACCCAGCGGAGGATTTTATTTTCTCGTTGCAGGTTTGCATTTTCGGATCGGTATGCCATCAGTGGGATCTCCCGGTTGCCCATAAACCGCTACGGGTGATGAATATGCTGGGCCGCACTCCCAGCCGTGCCAGTGCCAGGATGCCCTGCTGCTGGTAATAGCCGTCCGGGCGGCCGCGTTTGATTTCCTGGAAGCGCTTGGGTGCAAAGTACATCGTGGCCGAAACGCCCAGGATGGTGCCGCCCATTACCACGGTGAGCCAATAGCCCACCACCATGGCAACAAGAAACGATAGCGGCAGCCAGAAAAGCACGGCCGCTATCAACAGGATGACAATCTCCGAAGAGGTGCAGCCCTGAAATACCACGGGCTCGGAATTAAGGCGTCCGGCCAGTGTTTCGTGTTGTGGGGTTTCCATCTACAGATTAGATGACCGCAATGGCGGCGGTGGTGAGCACCACACCGAACAGCAGGATGGTGGCGCCACCCACCGCCGCACCACCGATGTCACCCCACGTGACCCGACCGCTCGACAGCTCGCCGTACATCGCCATGACTTTCCCGACTACCTGGATCAGGCCGTACGCCATGACGACCAGCGCGAGCACCAAAAACGCGTCCTTGGCGTAGAACTTGATGAAGTCCAGCCAGTTGGTGGCTGAGGACGGTGCCGTGGTGGGTGGCGATGCGGCGGGCAGCGCGGCATAGGCGTGGGTGAATCCCAGCATGGCCAGCGTGCCCAAGGTGTAGGTGACACGTTGTGTGCGGCTACGGATGTGACGTAATACTTTTTTCAATGGCATAGCTTCAATCTCCTTCTTCATCAATTAAAAATAAAAAGATCCGGTGGTAATGGATCCCGTTGTTGTCATGGAAAGGATGAGTTCCTTTCCATGTTTACTGCGCCGTGTTACGGACGGATAAAGACTGTCAATAACATCAGCCAGATACATGCGCGCAATATCGACCAGAACAGCTCATGCTGATCGAGGCGCCGCTCGCACCATGCCCGCCAGTGCCCAAAGGCGATCCATGCCACCCACAGCGTCATGGCGGCCAACACCAGCGACGCGATGACCAGGGACAAGGTGGGTGCAGCAACACCCGATCCAGCGCTGAACGCGGCGCTCTGCGCGGCGGTGATGGCCATTAATCGTGCCCTCTACCCTTAACGCCGGTAATCGCCACGCAACGGTGTCACCGTGCGCGGTTCGGCACGCGGGCTGTCGATATGTTCCTGGATGCCGCTGCGCACCCGGGTCAGATCCGCCTGCAGCCAGTCGTAGCGGAAGTGAATGCGCGCGTCCGGGTCGGCCTGGGCCTGCGCCTCACGCAGCAAGGGTTCCAGGACAGTGAGTTCGTGTACCAGTCGCGTCAAGGCGGCGCGCTCGGCATCACTGTCCGCGTGCGCGGTGGCGACCAGCAGCATCGATCCCATCGCAATTACTGTAAACAAGTGCTTGATGTTCATTTTTTCCTCCCACATAACCTTATAAATATTTTTTAAATGTCGCTGCCGTGATCGCCAGGCTCAACCCGAACAGCGCCGCAAACGGCACGATGATCCAGCTCGGATTAACGCTGACCGGCATGCCCAGATACACAATCCACACGCCGATGAACATCGGCATCACAATTTTTTTTGCATGGTGATAGATAAAGCTCGATTCACGCCCGCCGCCCCAGCGCCGTAGATCGCGCTGTACCAGGCCATCACTCAGCCCCACCAGGGCAAACAGCATAAAGGCTGGCAGCGCCATCACCAGTATCGCCAGCCGTACGGCAAACACCTGAGTGATGGTCATCGCGGCGATCAGATGATCCGCGAAATGTTTGAGGTTTTGCCGCCAGCTTTCTTTGATGCGTGCCCCGATTTCTGTTGGCGGTGTGGCGGGTGGCGGTTGCTTCAACCACTGCGCGACCTCATCAAGGCGCGCCCACGCGAATACACTAAAAAACCGCTCTGACATCCGTGCTGCAAAATGTGCGGATCCCGTGACGATGCCACTGTCGCGGAACTGCTCGTTCAGATACGTCACCTCATTCTCCAGCATCGCCCGGCTATGGTCGGTGCCTTGATCTTTCCACCACCACGCCATCCCTGCCCATTCCAGCATCACGGCGAGCACCAGGGTAAAGATCAATGCAATGATGCCTTTGATCAGCGTGATAACACTCCCGCCGATCACGCCGTGTTCGACCGGCTGCCGGGGCGGCTTCGCGCGCGCGGCCATTAGCCGTCCATCCCCGCCGCATCGGCACCCATCGTGGCAGGGGTCATGACCAAGGGGCTGTGCTGTGATGATTCCGTAGTACGCTGGTTTTTTTCTACGGCCAGTGTGCCCCACGCCGGTTTCCACCAGTCTTCGGAACTGGCGTAACGCTGTTCCATTTCATTCGCCATGGCTTGGATGTTGGCGGGAAGCTCCGTATCACTGTCTGACGCTGCCAGCGGGATGCGCAATTTATAGAGGTGTCCTTCCATCAAGGCGAAGGCCTGGCCTTTGGGCAATTGCACAATATCGGCCGGCGCCAACGTGGGGACGCGCTCCACGCCGAGACGGTCTTCGTTGCGCGAGGTGAAATCCACAGAGGATCCCGGATCGGAGGAATCGTTGGCACCCGAGACTTCCACCAGGGTGGACAACCGCACGTCACGGAGTTGTGAGGTGAGGATTTTCGCGGTGGCCTCTTCTTTCACGCGCAGCATCACCAGCGTGTTGAAGTTACCGATCACCTGTCCCGCCTGGGCGCGATTACCCAGCCGCGCTTCGATGTCCGAAATCGTCTGGGTGTAGCCCGTCACCTCAAATCCTGCGCCACCCGCCTTGTTCCCCATCGGGATGAACTCATCGCCGATGAGTTCGTTAAATTCGTCGGCATGTAAACACAGCGCAACACGTTGATCTGATTTTGGCTGGAAAATTGCTCCTGCATTTCCAGCACTTCCGCCATCCCGAGCGGTCGGGTTGGCGCGGGTGCTGCTATGGGTGTGGGCAATATCGGGCAAGCCTTGCTCTGAACCCCCTTTGTAAATCTCGCCCGCCACGGAGGTCAGGTCGGAGAACATGGCGTTGCCCACCGCTGCCGCCACTACGGGATCGGTCATGGCATCCAGGCCCACATAGACAATGCCCCGGCGCCGGATCACCTCTCGCCAGTCGAGAATCGGGCGCGGGTCAGCGCTGTCGCCGTAATCCGGCGCCAGAATCCCGGCAATTTTTCCGGTGGTGAGTTTTTCCAGCAGAGGCAGTAGCGAGGCCACCAGCTTGTCGAAGAATTGCCGGTCATAGGTGATGGCGCCGCGCAAGCTGTCCGCGACCGCATCGTAGAGTTCGACGTGGGCCTGCATGTATTGAATCAGCGCGATGGCGCGGTAGCCTCGGCCCTTGTAGGCGAACAGCAGATTCTTGTCATTGGCGACGCGTCCCTCCAGGGATTGCACCTCGGAGCGCCAGCCCGACACGCTCTCGCGCTCCAGCCAGTGTTCGGTGTATTCCACGAACAGCGGTTCGATGTTGGTGACGTATCGCTGGATGGTGGGTAGATCGGGACGCCGTCCGAGCGCCACCACGGCGCGTGCCACGCCATTACCGAAGCGCCAGGCGAACTGTTTGAAGGCGGCCGAGTTGCCCGCATCCGGCAACGGGTTGGTGAGCCGCGACGCCACTTCGGTAATGCGGGTAAAACTCCCGATGGGATTGTAGCGCGAGGAAATATCGGGAAATCCCAGATGGAAAATGGAGAGCTGATCCAGGCGACCGGCACGTTTGGCTTCGGCATACACGCGCCGTAACAGTTCGGCGTCCCCTTTGGGATCAAACACGATGACGACCGCCCCCCGGCGAATGTCCTGGGCGATCAGGATCTCGGCCAGGCGGGTTTTACCGACCCGCGTGGTGCCGAGCACCAGCATATGCCCGACGCGTTCGCGCAGGTCCATCCACACATCCTGTTCCTGGTTCATCCCCACGCCGTGCAACGCGGGCGTGCCCCCCAGCATCGGCAAGGGACGCACGGGATTCCACCACGCAGTTTTCGCAAATACGCTGGCGAGGTGCCGCAACCCCACCACATGCTCCCAGTCGCGTTCCTTGCGCCGTGCCCACTGGTAGAGCGGGCCAGGATCCAGATAGTCGTCGGCATGGAGGATGGCATCGTGCAGCCGCTGCGTGTGGATGGCTTCCCAGCGAAAACCCCGTCCCAGAAATAATTTGCTGACACTGAAGGGGATGCGATCCGCCGTTAATGAATACGAGGGCAGACGCCGTAAATTACGCTGATATCGGCGTATGCCGCGCACCTGGCGGAAACGGTAGACCGCCAACAGGCCAAACACGGCGGCGCTCGCATATGCTACGCCAGGTGTCATCATGAAGGCCGCCGGGGCCGCCGCCGATAATGCCGCCGCCGATAGCGCGGTCAGCGCCGACCACTGTTCTACCGGGGGACGGAGCAGCACTTCGATGGCGTGTTTCTGCGTCATTGCTCAATCCCGGTGCGTGCAATCAGCACGGGGTAGTGCATCAGCCCCAGTAAACGCGCGATATCCGAGGCGCTGGCCGGCATGATGCGCAGTCCTTTGGAAATAGCCGCAACAGCGTGCAGATCGTGGGTCGTATTGGCCTCGACCAGCATGCCGATCGCGTTGATCTGGATCAGCCGCTCACGGTGACGGCGCAACCACGCCAGCGACAACGCGTCAGGGCCGATCAGAAACAGGGGCTGGGTCAATTCGGGTTTATTGAGCGGACGTTTTGCGACGGTGCCCGGTGACATTTCCGGGGTATGTATGGGCAGCAAACCGTCGGCGACCGAATCCGGCACCCGGACGGCGGGTGCGGCCTCCGCGTCCGTGCCCTTGAGGGGTTCAAAATACGTGGCGAGGGGAAGACCCCGGCCCGTGTCATGAATGATGATGGGGGAGGCCAGCGCCACGCTGGTAGCCGTTATTGCCGCCACGAGCGATGTGATGGCGAGGGCGGCACGCCAGGCGCGCATTGCCGCGTAACCTAATCCGAGCGTACCCGATTTAAATGACGCCCCACGCGCACCCGGTAGCGTTGCGCGCGTTCGCGTGCTTCGGGGGTGGGCGCTGAAGCATGGTAATGACCTATTGCTGTCCACCAGTCGCCCGACGCGTCGTAATGCTCGCGCAAAATCTGCGCGCCGACACGCAGATTTAAATACGGCTCCAAGGCCTGCCAGGGATTGATCAAACGCTTTTTGTGCCACTTCCAGTTGACCTGTGCCAGTCCGATGTCTACGACCTTTCCCTGTTCCAGAAATCCCGTCAGGGCCTGCCACGCCGCGCGGCGCGTGGGATAGTAATAAGATTTTTTCTCCACATTGAGCGTCCAGGGCCAGGGTCTGAACGCTTTGGCGGTTCTTGCGCATCCCTGCGCGCACCGCACTTGGGCATCCTGCCCGGCGCGTGAAATGGTTCTGCCACTTTCTGTGAGACTGAGTGCATACAGGATGTGGGGAGGGACGCCCTGCTCGCGCGCGATATCCCGATAGCCTTGCGGGACTATTTGCTTCAAGGTTGGTGAGTCGGTCTTGGCCCACGCGACCGGCATCATCAGCCCTGCCGTCAGCGGTAACCATTTCAACCATCGTATCCATGACCGCCGTCTCCACAAGTTATAGCCCCAGTTCGGTGAGTGACACGGTACTGGCCGTGCCGCCGCTGAGCCGCAATACCTGCGGCAATGAACCGGCGCTACGCCCCAGCTTCGCCAGCGTGGCGTTGTCATGATTGAGCGTGATACGGCGTTTTTTTACCAGATCAGGCGCAATCCCGCGCTGGGCGGCCCACGCCTGAATCGCGGCATTATCGGACGGGCGGGTGCCGAGAAAATAAATGTCTGCCGCAAGATCGGTTTTGGCAGGCACGCGGCGCACCACGGCGTCTACCGTGGCGTTGCATGGCGTGCAGTCCAGGCGCGTGAACAACAGCACGCGTGCCCCAGTTGAAATGTTAGTGCTGACGGGCCGTTGCGTCGCCGAGGCCTTGCGCGCCGCTGCCCGCAAGGCTTCAAAACGCGCCATGTTGATCAGCGGTTCATTGGGATACAGCCGATCCCAGGCTTCATCATAAGCACGATCAAATGCCAGTTCGCCCTCCACGCGGGCACGCTCCTGGCGCGCCGCTATTTCTGCATAACGGCGGCGCTCTGCATCATTGCGCGCGGTGATGCCCAGCTCCATGATCGGATCAAGCGTGGGACGACCCAGGCCGCGCGGGCCGCTCAATAAGGTTTGATACCGCCGCCACTCTTCTTCGTTGAGACCGTACATGCGCATCCGTTCTTGATCGGTCACAGTCACAGCAGCGCGTTGCCCGAGGGTTGTCACCTCCTGGGTGCCGACCGCTTCGGCGGACCACGCGATCTGGGCCGGCATCACGGTCAGGCACCCGAGCATCACACCCCACTGGAAAAGCCCTGCTGTAAAACCTTGTGAATTCATGCGCCGCCGTCCTGAGCGGTACGCTTAACAGTCGTGCCATCTTTGTTGTTTACAAAAGTGGCCTGTCCAGTGCTCCGGTTGATATCTAGTACCGCCCATCCGGCACGGTGATCACCGACGGCCAACAATTCAGTCACCCCCGCCACCGACACCGCAACATAGGGGCGATCATTCCACAGGTCGATGGACAGCACCTGGAAGGGCAGGGTAGGTAAGATCACTGCCGGAGCGGCGGCCTGTCGGGCGGCAGCCTTGATGCGCTGACGCTGGTCGTGCTCAATTTTAGATAAACGCGTGTCCAGATCGGCGTGGCCGCTGTCCAGTTGCGTTTCCAGCACGGCAATTTGTTCCGGTGTCACACCGTCCTGGAGCGCGTGTTGTAACGTGGTCATGTCATTCTGGAGTACAGTGTCGCGTGACGCTGCCGCTGTTTGCGCGGCTTCAATTTGTGTTACGCGTTGGGCCAGCAAGGTCATGGCGTCAGGTTTTGCAGGAGAAGATGAAGTGCTGGTGGGCCATAGGTCCGTCAGGCTTTCTCCCATGCTTTTTCCGGGTTGTGCAGTGTAAACCGTATAGCCAGCCCAACCCAAAATGCCAACCATAACCACCGTACTCACAAGCAATGCCTTCTTCGATGTTCCCCGTTTTTTGGGACGCGCTTCCTGGTCGACTATCCTGCGCTGTGGATTCAGATCATCAGCGTGGCCGTCTCCGAGGGGTGGCAGTGATTGCCCCTCATGGCCTTCGGCGGTATTTGCATTAGCATTGGTGAATGCAACAACAGTGTCTCGATTCATTGCCATTACCTCGCAGAGTTCGGGGTAGACTGTGCTTTCCCGGCGTGGGAAAGTTGTGGGGCAGCCTCTGCCCCCTGTGCCTGATCAGAAGGCGGAGGCTGCCCGGCATTAAAACTGAGCGTACGGTGCAGCGGGTCGATGGACAGCCGATACGCGGATCCCGCTAATGTCATTAACGCGTTATGCAGCGTCAGCGGCCCCAGTTGGCGATGTACGGCGGGTAACGGCAAACTTTGTAAAATAGTCATCGCGGGACTGTCGGTATCCACCAAGCGATAGCCGCTACGCCGCAGCAAGAAGTCCAGCGCTTCGCCGACGGTTGCGATCTGCTGGGGGAATTTGATATTCACAATGACGGCCATCAGATCCGCCTGCGCCGGTGTGGCGGTGGGTGGCATCACCGAATAGCGCGCGACTTGCACGGCTGAGACAGCGGGTTCGGGCAATGTGTCAGCCAGAACAGTCGCGCTGCCACTGCAGCACATAACCAGGCACAGGTGCTTCGTAATCGTTGGATGCGGATTCATTGACCCTCCTCATTGCTTTCCGTAGTTTCTGCCAGCCATTTACGCAGCTGCTCCAGGGTCAGGTAGCCCACCCACATTTCACCATCGCCGCGTATCAACGTGGGGGTGTCCTGGATGCCGCGCGCTTGCCCGAAAGTCACCGCCTGCTCCAAGGCGGAAATATCACACGTTGCATCATCGGGGGCGGTCAACGCGCCCCCTTGCATCGCCGTCACCAGGGCGTGATGGCGATCCGCGTTACACCAGATGGCGCGCGCTTTGGCGGGAGACTCTGGACGCAGCGGATATAAGAATTCGTGGATGTCCACGTCCTTGAGCTGTTCCAGCTCACTTTGGAGCTTGCGGCACCAGGGGCAATCCGGGTCGGTGAATACCGCCAATTTCTGGCCGGTGGGTTTGCCCAGGCGAATCGCGGCATGGGCAGGCCACTGTCTTGGGTTCATCAAGCGCGCCAGCGTCAAATTGCGGCGTGCCTTAGTATCGTAGATATGCCCGACCAGCAAATAACGTTCTTGGGTGGCATACAGAATGTCTTTACCTACGTGCAATTCGTACAGTCCTGGTATCTCTGAAGCCCACACGCTGTCAATTTGGATGTCAGGGTACGCAGTCACCATCTGCCGCAGCACATCATCAGACGCCTGGCGTGGCGCCTTATTCACGGGTGCGGCCGATACGCCTAGCGCCGATATACTCAGCAGGGCTGCAATCAAAGTGTTTAGTGAGCGGTTTAGAAATTTCATGGGACGAGACTAACCAGCCGCACAAGACAGTGTCCAGCGTAAACCCTGTTTTGGTTTTAACAGGGTTTACGCTGGACACGCGGCAAATATTACTCACACACTCTCACCAATGGATCCTATCCCCCCTTTAGAATCAGACGATGCGTTGTTAGTGTCGCAGTTTTATATCGCGCTCGCGCGCATGCGACTTACCGCCTGGATGCCTGTGGTTGCCATGCTGGTAACGCAGGTTCAGGGACTGGAGAAACACATATCGCCGGATGAACCATCGCTGCTTCGTCATTTGGCGAATATCATCGACGATGCCGAGCTATGCGATTCGCGGTTGCGGGAATTATTGTTATGCAGGCGGCTGGCACGTCTGCCGGTATTTTATTATCGCGCTTCCCATCAAGGCGGTGTGTGGTATCCGCTCCAAGAATCGTTCAGCAATTTCAGTGCGCGCGGCAAACCGACGGTCTGGCAGCATTGGGATCCTGATCCGGTGCCTGACAAGGTGGAAGTCTGGCTGCGGAAACAGCTTCGCAGCAATGCCGGATCTACACATGAGTAAGGGGTTGCTCCGCGCGCTGTTTGGCCGTGCCAAGACTAAACTACTCCTGGCACCGGAACATGCGTTACCGGTACTGGACGCTGTTAAGCTGCTCTCGAATCCCGTCATTCAGCACCGGGTCAGGGAGATCGAGCAGTTGGTGGCCGTACCCAAACATCACTTTGAGGCCTTGTATCTCGCACCATTGAGCACCTTTGCCCGTTTCGTGCAACAACTTCCGGCCTCGGAAGCGCACCATCATGCCGGCCCCGGCGGCATGCTCGATCACACCCTGGATGTGGTGGTCAGAGCCATGAAATCACGCCGCGCTCATTTGTTGCCACCGGGGGCGGAACCGGAAGATATCAACCAGAAACAACACCTGTGGACCTACGCGGTATTTTGTGCGGCGCTCTTGCACGATATTGGAAAACCGGTCGTTGACCAGCGCGTCACTTTGCTGGGCGCTGATCGACGCCCCGTGGGGTGTTGGGATCCGTGGGCAGGCCCCATGCCCACGGGGCGGTGGTATCAAATGCAGTTTGTACGGGGTCGGCGTTATGCTTTGCATCAGGCGATTACACCGCTGCTGGTGCGCAGCATTTTGCCCGAGGTGGGACTGACGTGGCTGGCAAGCGACCCGGCAGTATTGGCTGCGTGGTTGGCAACCCTCACGGGGCAGGCGGACACGGCAGGCATTCTCGGCGTCATCGTCGGTAAAGCGGATGGCGTGTCGGTGGCCCACAACCTGGGGGGCAGCGGTAATGTTCTCTACACCAACACCATACCGTTACACCAGAAATTGATAACCACATTACGTCATCTCATCACGCGCGGTCATTTAACTCTCAATCGTGATGGCGCGGTGGGCTGGCTGGCAGGTGACGATGTCTGGCTGGTCTCAAAGCGCATCGTGGATGCGTTACGTGATCACTTGATACAGGAGGGACATACCGGCATCCCGACGCGTAATGATCGGATTTTTGATGTGTTGCAGGAACATGGCATCCTCATTCCCAACGGTGAACGCGCGATATGGGTGGCGGAGGTTAAAGGCGAAGGGTGGGCACACACACTGACGGTATTGCGGATTCATGCCTCGCGGATCTGGCCTGATCCGGTGGCACGCCCGGAACCGTTCAAGGGCACGGTAATGCCACAACTCATTGCCATCCCGCCTGCCGATAACGAAGTCGAGATCCCCGATGCCATCGCGCCCGCGTTGGAAAAAATTGGCACGGCCTCGGCCAATGATCAGTCTCACACTTCTCAGGCACTGAATGAATCATCTGGGGTTGACTATCACAGTGGAAAAGAAAAAGAAGAGGGAGCCGTCAGTAACGATAATCTTGCCACCAGCTTCCTTGCCTGGGTACGGCAGGGTGTAGCTAAAGGAAGTCTGCGCGTCAATCAAGCCGATGCGCGTGTTCATACCGTGCCCGAAGGGGTGCTATTGATCAGCCCTGCGATTTTCAAGGATTACGCGCGTAGCCTGGGCACCCCAGAAGTGTGGAACCGTGTCCAAAAAGCGTTTTGCCAGCGCAAGATTCACCTGCGTGCGTTGGATGACACCAACGTCCATAGTTATCAGGTGCGTCTTCCCGAAGGCAATCACAACGGTAAAACCCATTTGCTGAAAGGCATTGTCGTCACTGACGTTAGTCTTGTTTTAGAACATGCCCCATCAATAAATACTGTCTTGCATAAAACCTGAATTTCCATGATGATAGAAATAGATAAACACATACTCATGGAAGTACAAGCCTTCAAATGGATTGCCACGCTTCAATCACGCTTGATACCTTGCTTGACATGTATATGCAAGACAGCGTGCTTAGGCCTGCAACGGTTATTCATTTTCGGTTTGTGGTGGGAATTTTCAATCGCACTGTGGGTGTTTACCCATTCACAGAAATCTCCCGAGACATGATTCTAATATTTCGTGATCAAGTATTGGCGAGAGCCAAGTCAACCACCTGGAATAATTATCTCAGGCACTTGCGGGTACTTGGGAATTTTGCCGTACGCATGGGTTATGCCACGAAAAATCCTTTTAAGGAGATAAAGCTTGCACCCGTACCTCGCAAGCGTAAGAAGACCCTTGACGATAAGCTAATAAAACACGCTCTCGATCTTCTAGGTAACGCAGTAGACGAGAGTGGCACTGATCATCTCCAGCCGAGATGGTTTTGGGTTATCGTAATTAAAGTACTTTTTAGCACGGGAATACGGCGACACCAACTTATAGAAATGTGCTGGAGACATGTTGATTTGGAGCAAGGTGTGCTGCTCCTAGTTGTCGAAGGCAGCAAGACTCGACGTGAATGGGAGATTCCATTGTTGCCAGCAGTGGTATCTGAGCTTATTTTTCTGCGAAATCGTACGCTGGAACGGCTGGCTATTGATGATATCTCTGCCTTGCAGGTATTCAATGTCACATTATTTAATGATCGATACATGCATGATGTAATGACCGAAGAACAACTTTCTGGATTCTTCAGACGCTTGTCTCGCACATTAGGAAAAACCATTTCGCCGCATCGCTTCAGACATACTTTGGCAACAAAACTCCTGCGTGGACCGTTCCCAGATATCAAGACCGTGCAGGATCTGTTAGGCCACACGGACATGCGGATGACTCTGGAATATGTGGAGGTGGATATGGATAATTTACGTTCGCTGCTGAATGCACGGTTGGGTGATTTCATTTGATGTTATTGCCGAATTGCTGCTTTTTTTGAGAATCAAGCAGCAAGCAACTATTGCAAATAATTAAAAATAATTGTATACAACAAATCGTAAATACAAAAAACGCTACACGCAGGGCGTACGGATTTAAATAAAGAAATCAGGAAGTTTAAGAGAAACCTTGTAACCTATTGATTTTAAATGGTGCCGGCGGAGGGAATCGAACCCCCGACCTACTGATTACAAATCAGTTGCTCTACCAACTGTGCTACGCCGGCGGTGCGTAGGGTGAAAATGTGTGGCGTACTTGTGATGGAGGTAAGGCAGTCGGCTATTTTAAGGCAAGGCGCGGCTTAAGGCAATTTGAATTTGCTTTTAATATATTATTGGCAGGCGTGAGGTTGCTGTTGAATATCGGTAAACAGGCTGAGTAAGGTTTGCCACAGTGCTTCGGATACGGGAGTGGGCGCCGCCGCGTTGTTGCCTATGTCTAGCCAGTGTTCGGGGTTGTCGAGTGATCCGCCAGTGCGCGGGTGGGCGGCGAGTCCTTCCGTTTCGAGCATGACGCTGGCGCGCTGGGCTTCTGGTGCGGTGATGAAAGGGCCGATGGTATAGCAGGATGTGATTGTCGGCGCAGGTGGTTGCGCGGGGCTTTCGGTGGCAGCGGTGTCTTTCGGTGTCGGGGTGCCAGCTTCTCGCAATAATACCAGGGGTTTAATGCTGCTGTCGGGCGGCAATGCCAGGGGGGTGGGGGGGCGTGCTTCACTGGATTCTTGCATGCTGTATTGCCAGATAAAAAATCCCGCATTCAGCATGATCAATAGCGCAAACAACACTCTCATTGTGTATCTTCCGCCGCACACGGATGTGGCGGTTCTTGCGTATCCTGCGCGATCATGGACAGGCCCTGGAGTACCAGCAATGGCTCATGGCGATAAGAACCAGCCAATAAGGGGAGCAGGGCGGGGGCGTCGCCGCCGGTGATGACGCGCGTCATGCCTTTACCCAGCTCGGCAGCAAGGTCGGCGGTGACGCGATCAATAACGGAGATGACGGTATACAAGGTGCCGCCATTGACGCCCCCTTGTGTGTCGCGCGCCAGAATGGCGGTTTGGCTGCTTTCATCATCCATTCCGTCGCCCATTTTATTGAAGATGTCCTGGGTGTTTTCCAGTAATGCACGGCGCATCAGGGTCAGGCCGGGCACAATTAATCCGCCCTGGTGTTCGCCGCTGGCGGTTAACACGTCAAAGGTGATCGCCGTGCCGCAGCCAATCACGCACACAGCGCCTTTGATGTTACGGTGTGCGGCAATCATGCTGGCCCAACGGTCTACGCCTAATTTTTGCGGGTCAAGATAGGCGTTGTTTATGCCGCAGGCGTTGCGTTGTGGCACGACAAATTCGGCTTCAATATCCCAGGTCTGTTTAACCCACGCTGCCAGTGTTGCGCCAAAATCCGCCCCGGCGACGTTGGCGACGACGACGCGCGCAGGCCGCACCAGGGGTGTCCAATGCTGCGCGGCAAAGGTTTGAAAGTGGTCTGCAGAATGCGGTGGTCGCTCGGCTTGTGCGGCATTATCCAGCACGCCTTGGTCGCTTCCGGCATCCTGCCTCTGGCGACACTTGTGCATCCCTGCACGGCGGGTGAATATCGCCCATTTAATGCGGGTGTTTCCGGCGTCTACTACTAAAATGGTCATTAATATTCCTGATTTGAAGCTTGTCATACAGTGGCAGGGGTGAAGTTTAGCATTACCCGAAATCATTAAGGCATCAAGCGCAAGCTCACTTCCCCATAAGGATAATGATGCACCCCGTTGTGATCTTCCAGCAGCAGCGCACCGGAGGCGTCGACGCCACGACCGATGCCATTGACGGTGGCCTGATTGGGCAGGTGCAATGCTACGGATTTACCATTTGCCAGGTCATGCTGCGCCCATTCCTGAGCGAAGCCATTAAATCCATGCAATTCAAATTCTTGAATTGCATGGATAATGTGCTGGATTAAACTTGCTGCCAACTGATTGCGTGATACGGGGCGGTTCAGGGCAGTTTCCAGATCCGCCCACGGCTGGTCTATCGCCTGCGTAGCGGGCATGCGCACGTTCAGACCCACACCAATCACCACCGCGCAGGGGCCAGATATTTCACCCGTCATTTCGAGGAGAATACCCGCCAATTTGCGGTTTTGCCACAAAATATCATTAGGCCATTTCAGACCTGCGTCGATTAAGCCTGCTTCGTGCAGCGCACGGTTCACCGCTACGCCTACCACCAGCCCCAGCCCCGTCAATGATTCCGCATTGAGCGTGAAGCGCCACAGCAGCGAAAGATAAATGTTCGCACCAAACGGTGACACCCAGTCCCGCCCCCGCCGACCGCGTCCGGCCTGCTGGCGTTCAGCGAGACACACCTGCGCCGACGGCGCACCAAGCCGCGCCTTGTTCATTAAATAGCGATTCGTGGAGTCGATGTCTTGATGAATCTCAAGCCCTGACAATGTAGCGGCAGCCGTGGGTGGCAAGGTATTGAGGATGAGATCATGGCCCAATAATTCCACGGGCCGCGCCAGGCGATAACCCTTGCCGGGCACGGCGTGCAGATCTATATCCCATTCAGCCAGCGCGTGCAGATGTTTCCATACGGCGCTGCGCCCCATGCCTAATGCGGCACCGAGCGCTACACCGGAATGAAACTGGCCGTCGGCAAGAATACGAAGAAGTGGATAGCGTTGTTGCATCCTGCAATTTTAACAGATTTTTAGAGACACTTTTATCCCATTAATTCATGGTTGTTGCCAAAAAATACATACCTTGTTTTAATGTCCAGTACCCCCGAGTAGCCGACAAGTACGCGATGCAGTTAATAGCCCAAATAGATGAAGAAAGGAAGAGCAAGGCGCTGATTCAGGTCTCATTGGGCTTGTCGATTATTTTGCACCTGTTGATCCTTGGTGCCGTTGTCTCAGAATCAACCGATACTGTCGATGTGGGTGATGACCCACGCACCCAGCCACTTATAGTAAAACTCCAGGAACCGACCCACACGCAGACACCGTCCCGCTCGCAAACGACTAATGCCAAGGAGCTTCCTCTGCAACGTGAGGGGCATCCCGAACCCGATCACTTGCTGCGCCAAGTACGGAAGTCGATGCCACCCCGAGGGAAAAAAATGCTGTTGAGGGATCTATTGTTATCCAGGCTAAGCCATCGGAGATTCGGCAGGCAGAGGCTCATGAATCGGTAGCGCCAGAGATAAACCAAAAGCAGATCGTTATACCCGATATTGAAGGCGCACCAAACAGCGATTTATATGGCCTTGCGCGTGATTTCATTCAACAAGAGGCAAGGGAAGACGCGTTACATAAAAGGCGAAAAAGTGAACTTTGGCACCAAGCACCTTCTGTTATGCATACGCCACCGTCTCCGATCACGGATAAACCTGGCGAATCGGACGAGCCAAAAAACGCTTTTTCTGACGCCTTAAAGGCTGCCATGAAGGAGCCACAAGAATATGTAATAATCTTACCTCTTTCCAGGAAATGTGGTTTGGGGGGAAAGCGATTCAACAGGGAACAAGCTGAGCGTCAGGCACGAGAATCTGCAGCGTCAGGGGTTGCTCCGGGTGCTAATATCCTGCTGGGCCTACATTGCAAAAAATAGCAGGCTACATGCTTTAACCCACCAATTCATACACAACTTTTCCACCCATCACGGTGTGCGTTACTCGACCCTTGAATTCCCAGCCCATAAATGGGGTGTTGCGGCCACGGCTCAGCAGGGTTTTTTCGGTGATTGTCCAGTAGTGGTTGGGGTCAAAGATACACATGTCGGCGGGTGCGCCGATGCTCAGGGTGCCGGCATTAATGCCGAGGATTTTAGCGGGTTGATGCGTCAGGCAGGCGATGGCATCGCTCAGGCTTAGCAGGTCTTCATCGGCGAGGCGCAAGGTGAGCGGCAGCAAGGTTTCGAGCGCTGAAATGCCGGGTGCTGTGGCGCTGAACGGCGCCAGCTTGGCGTCAGGTTCATGCGGTTGGTGATCGGAACAGATCGCCGTGACTATGCCGCGCGCAAGGCTGGCGCGCAGGCCGTCGCGGTCGCGTTGCGTGCGCAGGGGAGGCTCAATGTGGCACTGGCTGTTGAAGTCACCCACATCCATTTCCGTGAGATATAAATGATGCGCGCTGACATCGGCGCTGATGGGCAGGCCTTCATAACGCGCGCGCGCCACCATGCGTGCCGCGCGCGCAGTGGACAAGCGGCAGAAATGGGCGCGCACGCCGGTTTGTTCGATTAACACCAGATCACGCGCCACGGAGGCGACTTCGGCAGACTCAGGAATGCCGGGCAGGCCGAGGCGGGTGCTGACCATGCCTTCGTGCATGCAGCCTTGATTGCGCAGCCAATAATCTTCGGCGTTTAAAAACACCGTGAGATTCTGCGTGGCGGCGTATTCCATGGCACAGCGCAACACATGTGCATTGGTGATGTGGCGCGAAGCATTATTTACGCCTATGCAACCGGCTTCTTTGAGCGCAGCCATTTCACTGAGGCGCTCACCCTTCAGGCCTTGGGTCAGTGCACCGAGCGGTACGATGCGCGCATAGCCTGCGGCTTCGGCACGGCTGCGAATCAGTGCGGCGACGGCGGGCGTGTCGATGATGGGGTCGGTATCGGGCGGGCAACACAAGGTTGTAATGCCACCGCTGGCCGCCGCGCGTGTTTCGCTGGCGATGGTGGCCTTGTGTTCATAGCCTGGTTCACGCAGGCGTGCGCTGAGATCGACGAGACCGGGGCAGATGATTAAATTGGTCGCGTCTATTTCACGGTCTGCGGTAAAGTCGCGTGATGCGGCACCTATTGACTGAATGTGACCATCGGCGATACAGATCTCTTGCACACTATCAATTGAATTGGCAGGGTCGATGATGCGACCGTTGATAATACGCAGGCGCATCAGATAATTTCTCCTTCAGAGTTGGCCTTGCCGGAAAGCTGCTCCTGCGTTTTCGGCACTTCCGCCATCCCTGGCGGGCGGATTGATAATGGGATTGATGCTGATCCAGACAGCACCATCGACATGATCGCCATACGTACCGCAATGCCATGCGTGACTTGTTCGAGAATGACGGAGCGTGGCCCATCAGCTACTGACGAATCAATTTCCACGCCGCGATTTATCGGCCCCGGATGCATCACGATGACATCCGGTTTGGCATACGCCAGCTTTTCTTCGGTTAATCCGTAGAGACGGAAATATTCATGTTCACTGGGCAATAACGCACCCTTCATGCGTTCATGTTGCAAACGCAGCATGATAATCACATCCACATCACGCAGGCCTTCGCGCAAGTCATGGTACACATGTACGCCCAGGGTTTCTACTTCGCAGGGAATAAGTGTTTCCGGGCCGATAACCCGCACTTCGTTCACGCCCAATGTGGTGAGCGCATGAATCTGCGAGCGTGCCACGCGTGAATGCAGGATGTCGCCGACAATCGCTACATTGAGTTTTGCAAATTCTTTTTTGTGGCGGCGAATGGTAAACATGTCCAGCATCGCCTGGGTGGGGTGCGCATGGCGGCCATCACCCGCGTTAATGACGCTGATATGCGGCGCCACATGCTGGGCAATGAAGTGCGCGGCACCGCCACGGTCATGACGCACCACGAACATGTCGCAGTGCATGGCTTGCAGGTTGTGCAGGGTATCAAGCAGGGTTTCGCCCTTGGTGGTGGCGGAGGCCGTGACGTTGATATTGAGCACATCGGCGGAGAGGCGCTTGGCCGCCAGCTCGAAGGTAGTGCGGGTGCGGGTGCTGGGTTCAAAGAATAAATTGACGACAGTTTTGCCGCGTAATAATGGCACTTTTTTAATGCTCTGTGCGGTGACGCCGGAGAATGATTCAGCGGTATCGAGTATGTCTACCAGTAGCTGGCGCTTTAATCCTTCGATAGTGAGAAAGTGCCGCAGGCGGCCATTTTTATCAAATTGTATATTATAATTTTTCATATTTTATTGGGTTGATAGAGTTCTTTAATCGTAGCGCCAAAGGTGCCGGGCCGGTTAATTTAATATGGGTGTCGGGTGGTAAATCCACATGTTGTCCGACGATATCTGCCTGAATGGGTAATTCACGCCCGTTGCGGTCAATCAGTGCGACGAGTGTAATGGCGGCAGGGCGGCCATAGTCAAAAATTTCATTGAATGCCGCGCGGATGGTGCGACCCGTGTAGAGCACATCGTCAACCAGGATGATGTGGTGGTCATCAACATTGAAGGGCAGGTGAGAGGGTTTCACCTGCGGATTGATGCCGATGCGCACGAAGTCGTCGCGGTAAAATGAAATATCCAGGCTGCCCAAAGGTTGCTGCAAGCCGAGCAAGGCATGCAGGCGTTGTGCAATCCACACGCCGCCGCTGTGTATGCCCACCATGGCCGGATCCTTGACGTGATGCGCATCCAGCCGCGCTTTCAAATTCTGCGCCATGGTGACGATGAGTTGGTCTATATCAGTAGCGAGTAGTCGCTCTATATTGGCAGTGAGCGGTCGCTCGGCATCAGAAGGTTGGGTCATTGCGTTACCTGTGTGTGATACGTTGTTCAGCGAACCATGTTTCCAGAATGACTTGTGCAGCCACGCTGTCAATCTGCTGCTTACTGGCCTGGGTATGCGATTTTGGCCGTTTTTTGCCGCTTGCCGCTAAAATTTGCTCCGCTGCCAGTGATGATAATCGCTCGTCGATCATGTGTACGGGCACGCCATAACGCTGTTGCAGCCCTACACTAAAATCGCGCGCGGCGTGCGTCATGTCGTGTTCCGTACCATCCAGATTAAACGGCACACCCACCACCAGCGCATCCGGCTTCCAGCTATTCACCAGACGTGTGATGCCGACCCAATCGGGTATTGCGTCGGTTACGCGCACGGCTTCGAGTGCGGTGGTGGTTGCTGTCAAATCCTGACCAGCAGCGATGCCGATGCGCTTCATGCCAAAGTCAAAACCAAGAAATGTGCGGGGACGTGCGGCAGTCATTGCCTGCCAATCGTTGTGATGTTGCTCACGCATATGCTTATATAAGTGGTCATGCATGAGCTTATATACGTGGTCATGCGTGACCAACATCGTTTGACAGCCTGTTTAAATCCACGCCGCTTAATGCCGCTGCGGCATGCCAGCGTTGTTCGCGTAATAGATTAAAGGATAGATCAAAGGGTAAATCAAACAATACACTGGCACTGGCTGGCCCATTCAGCCAATCGTTGCTGGCTAACTCTTTTTCAAGTTGCCCCGGCCCCCATGCGGCATAGCCCAAGGCGATCAAAGTGTGTTTTGGCCCAGTGCCCCGCGCGATAGCTTCCAGAATGTCACGCGAACTGGCAACGCCAATGTCCGCTATTTTCAGCACGCTGTCCCACGCGCCGATGGGTGAATGAATGACAAAACCCCGCTCACGTTGCAGCGGCCCGCCGAGAAACACCGGTCGATTGAGGATGGCAGGGGTTTGTGCCTCGATATTCATGTGTTGCAATACTTCACTGAGCTGAATATCCAGAGGATGATTGATGACGATACCCAACGCGCCTTCCTGGTTGTGTTCGCAGATATAAGTGACGCTTTGGGAAAAATTGGGGTCTGCCAGCGAGGGCATGGCAATGAGAAATTGATTGGTCAGCGAGAGGGTTGCGCTCATGGTGATAGTATCATGCACAAGGGTGTCCAGTGGCAAGGGGGTGTAGTTAACTATTGTCCAGTTACCAGCCCATCCTTATCAAGAAATTGCCAGGTACGGATAATATGCAGGATATCGGTTTCCTTGCGCATTTCCAGCGGCATTTGGCCAAAAGGTGCGGCCAGGCGCACAATGCGTATTGCGGCATCGTCGAGCAACTTGTGCCCGGACGAGCGGAGCACGCTGATGTTGTTAACGCTGCCATCGGGATTAATCGCCACATCCAGGCGTAAATTACCGGATATGTTGCGGCGGCGCGCCTCTTCAGGATAGTTGAGATTGCCGATCATTTCAATCTTGGCCTGCCAGGCGGCCATATAGGCGGCATCGCGGAATTCCGCTGTGCGCGCCGCGATGTAACGGTGTTTTGGCCGACGCGCATACGCTTGCATTGAGCTGCTCAACTCAGCACTGAGCTTGGCAATTTCGCGGCTGCGCATCATCATGTCAGCGGCGGATGGTGCTTCTGTTGGTATTGACGGGGGCGCGATCTCGGGCGTAGCTTGTTGCTGTGAATGGCGCGTAGTGGTTATTTGCGTGGGCGCAGGAGCGGCGGCTGGTTTAGCGGCGCCCGTGGATGTGTTGGTCGGCCCATTACCCGCCAGCGGGCTAGGGGTTGTTGATACGGTCGGTGGCGCGGTGGGTCTGTGGCGGGTTTCCTGGGTGCCGCCGCCTTCCTGATGTGCCTGCGCCAGAAAATCGGGATTAGTGATTTTCTGGGTGGCAGGGCGAGTGGCCAAGATAATTTCAAGCGTGGGCTGGTTGTCTGCTGGCTTTTCATCGGGCGCGATAAAGGTAATGCCAAGAATGATCAAGGCATGCACCACAACCGCAAAAAACAGCGTCAGACCCAAACGGTCGGTCGAGGTAATGGGAGAGGCGGTGGCAGTGGTCATGCGGTCAGTGCGCCAAAGGTCTTGAGCCGTACCCTAAAATCAGGTGCGCAATATACCCGCTAATTATACCAAAAATCACGGCGGCGGTCATTAGCACGGGCAGCAAGTGAAACAGTGCGGCATGTGGAATAAACAGCAGATAGGCAGTGTAAAATTGCCCGGCCATATGCGCCAGGGCTGCCAGCACGCTATATCCGATAGGGCCAAAGCCGCGACCCGGTAACCAGCTTGCCAGACGCAGTACCAGAATGCTGGATAACGCTCCGGCCAGGCTCAAGATAAACGTGGGTGACAGAAAGCTGCCGATCAATACACTGCCCACCAGTACCCGCAGCAGATTGACCCAGGCCGCTGTCGACCAGCCAAATTGAATCAGCGCGATGATCGTAATAATATTTGCCAGGCCAGGTTTAACGCCGGGGATGGGGCTGGGCAAGGCGCTTTCCACAATATGCAGCGTAATCGCCAATGCCGCAAGCCATGCAATGCGGTGATCTTCGCGGGTGGTGTTAAAATACAATGCTGTCATAACGCTGTTCTTCCGCGATCACTGCAATGCTCACCCGGTTCGGCAGGCACGCCGCAAATTCACCGCCTTGACCCAGCCAGCCAGTGTGCACACACTGTTTGCCACGGCACGGTGAACTGATAAAACGCGCCTTGCCCTGATCAACGTCAATCACACTGTCTCCCAAGGATCCGTGAACCGTAATGTGTTTATCTGCGTGCAGCGATACTGTCATGGTTTCTTTGCCATTCACCATCACCCGTAACGCGTCGCCCTGTTGTGACGGCCCCCAATAGGTCATATAAAGAAACGGCAGTAATGCTACCGCGAGGATCACCACAACCCTATCGGCGCGTGTCATGGCAATGCAACGATACTAAAGTTGGGCGCCGGATTTAATTCAAAGCGCACCCGTTCTGCCATGGCAGGTGTCATGGTGACATGTCCTTTATCGTCCACGATCATAATGTATTGAAGTCCCATTTTTTTCGCAATGTCACGCCAGTGCTGCGGCCCCGCGACAAACAGTGCGGTGGATGCGGCATCGGCTGTGGCAGCATCAGGGTAGATCACTGTGACTGAGGTAAACCCTCTGGCCGGATAGCCAGTGCGCGGGTCAATAATGTGATGGTAGCGTTTGCCCTGATATTCAAAAAAGCGTTCATAATCACCCGACGTCAACATGCTTTCATCGCCGCGTGCTTCAATAGAAGCCAGCACTCCCGGTCCGCGTGGATTACGTATGCCAATGCGCCACGGACGATCACCGTGTTTGCCGATAGCGCGTAAATTACCGCCAGCATTGATAATCGCGTTGTGAATGCCCAGCGCGCGCAACTTTTCAATGGCCAGATCCACAGCATAGCCCTTGGCAATCGCACCGAAATCAAGTTGTACATTGGGGTTGCGGCTTGTTAGTTGGTCGTGAGCAAGAACCAAGTCTTGCATCTTTGGTTGTGCAGTGGTGAGATCCTGAATTCTGGCGGCGTCAGGCGGTGTGTTGCTGGGCGCATCGTCCTGCTGGAATCCCCATAAGTTTATCAGTCGGCCAATCGCCGGATTAAACAAGCCGTCACTGGCATTCGACAGGGCTATGGATTTTTGCAGAAGCGGGATCATGGATGGTGGTACAGTGCCCGGTTGTCCTGCGGCCAGCGCTTTGTTGAGACGTGTCAGTGGACTGTCATGCCAGGCATGCCATTCGTTGTGCATTTTTTCCAGGTCAGTAGTGATCTGGGCAATGGCGTTTTCTGTTTTCTGTTTATCATCACTCCATAGGCTGATGTCCACCAGGGTGCCAAACAGCAAAAATTGTTGCTGGTGCAATTGCGCTTGCTGTATGTCGCAGGCATTGAGAAACAGTAGCATCAACAGCAGAATCCATCCGCGCGGTGTTTTATCGGGGAAAGTCACTCTACACCTTATGTGGCTGCACCTAACTTTGTTTCAATACAATCCATCAGCCATCCACTGATATTCAAATCATAAATGGCATCAAGTTCGCGTATGCAGGTGGGACTGGTGACATTTATTTCGGTAAGATAATCACCAATCACGTCCAACCCGACAAACATCAAACCTTTGGTGCGTAATGTTGGCCCCACCTGCTCGCATATCCATAAATCACGTTCGCTCAAGGGCACGCCTTCACCGTGGGCGCCCGCCGCCAGATTGGCGCGTGTTTCTCCGGGTGCGGCAATGCGCGCCAGTGCGAAGGGAATAGGGCGGCCGTCAATCAGCAGAATGCGCTTATCGCCTTCGCCGATTTCAGGTATAAAGCGCTGAGCCATCACAAAGCGTGTTTCACGCTGGGTAATGGTTTCGATGATTACATTTATGTTTGGATCATTTTCGCGGAGGCGAAACACCGAGGCGCCGCCCATGGCATCCAATGGCTTCAAAATAATATCGCCATGCTCATAGAGAAATTCACGCAATTGATCAGCATTACGGCTGATTAACGTCGGGGCGCAACATTCTGGAAACCAGGTGATGTAGGCTTTTTCATTAACATCACGCAGACTTTGCGGTTTATTTACCACTAACACGCCATCCTCTTCTGCGTGTTCGAGAAAATAGGTGGTGTAAATATACTCCATGTCAAAGGGCGGATCTTTGCGCATCAGGATTACATCAAGCTCAGCCAATGGTTTGATGTAGGGCTGTCCTAGTTCAAACCATTCATGCAGGTTATTGCTGACGGTGAGCTGCTGCATTTTGGCGTAGGCCTTGCCATCGCGCAGGAATATATCCCCTTGCTCCATGTAATAAAGCACCCAATCGCGCGACTGGGCTTCCAGTAACATGGCCAGGGTGCTGTCTTTTTTTGGATTGATGGAGGTGATGGGATCCATGATCACGCCCAGGTTTATCGTGCTCATGCTTTTGTACCAGCAATTTCACGGGCAGCGGCAAGCATGGCCAGGCGCGCGATAACGCCATACGCATAAAAGCGGTTGGGATGGGCATCTGGGTCTTTGTTGGGGTCGGGGTTGTTACACGGTTCAGCAAAGGCCAGAGGCTCAAACTGCATGCCAGGAGAGTTAAGGTTTTCATTCACGCCACGCGTGGTGTGTACGCGATAAAAGCCGCCTACGACAAAACGATCAACCATATATACAACCGGTTCCGCGACCTTTTGCGCTTCACCCCAGGTTTCAAAGGTGTACACACCTTCCTGAATAATCACCTGGGTTACGTCCTGCCCGCCTTTGGTGGCGGCCATGTGGGTGCGTTGCTTGCGGTTCAGCTCATAAATCTCTGCGGCGGAGTGTACGGTCATAATCCCCATGCCATAGGTGCCGGCATCGGCTTTCACAATCACAAAAGGTTTTTTATCCAGTCCATACTCATCGTATTTGCGCTGGATTGAACTCAGCAAGCCATCTACATTAGTCGCCAAACATTCTTCGCCTTCACGTTTCATGAAGTTAATCTCACCGCATTGGCGAAACAGCGGATCAATCAACCACGGATCAATGTCGATGATCTCAGAAAATTCCTGCGCGACACGCCGATAATGGGTGAAATGATCTGACTTTAAACGGTTAAACCAGCCCAGATCCAGGGGCGGCATGACAGGTTGCTCCAGGCCTTCAAGAAGTGCAGGACGACCCGCTGAAAAATCATTATTCAGCAATATCATGCAGGGAAAGAAATCTTTAACGCCGACGCGGTTACCGACTCGCAGAAGTGGTTCTAACTGGATTTTGCGACCTGAAGGCAGATCGAGGGTGCGTGGTTCCGCCAGGTCATCAATCAATGAACCCAGGCGCACTTCAAATCCTGCTTTGTTAAGCATGGTAACCAGCGTGGCGAGGTTTTCAAGATAAAATAAATTGCGTGTATGGCTTTCGGGAATTACCAGCACTTTTGCGGCGCGCGGACAAACCCGTTCCACGGCGGACTGCATCGCCTGAATACACAGCGGCATAAATGCTGGATTCAAATTGTTGAAGCCAGCGGGAAACAGGTTGGTGTCTACGGGCGCCAGCTTAAACCCGGCGTTGCGTAAATCTACGGAGGCATAGAAAGGGGGCGGTGTGTCCAGCCATTGGCCGCGTAACCACCATTCAATGGCCGCCTGATGATCCAGTAAATGGCGCTCAAGTTTTAATAGCGGGCCGGTCAGCACGGTTGTCAGGTGCGGAACTCCGTACAAGTGCTCAATGCTCATGCAGGCTATTGTCCTTATAAAATGGCTCTGGGGTGGGTACGGTAATGTATTTTAGCATTGGGTGATCTTGCGTGCGCCATTAATTTTATTGATATATATTAAGTAGATTCGGGGTATATTGAAAGAGACGCCTTGGCATATTTATTACCTGTAAAGTGAGCGGATGAAGAAAATTATCATTATCGTGTTGTTTGTAATCGGCATCGCGCTGTTCTTTAGCTTTGATTTTGGCCAATACCTTACCCTTGATGCACTTAAGGCAAGCCACACCCGATTTGCATCCCTGCAAGCGCAATCACCGTGGCTTGTTGCTGCTGGATTTTTTGTGATGTATGTCGTTGTTACGGCATTGTCGTTGCCGGGCGCCACGATCATGACGTTGGCGGGTGGCGCGCTGTTCGGCCTCTGGACGGGGATTATTTTAATATCCTTCGCGTCGAGTATTGGTGCGACTGCCGCGTTTCTGGCTTCGCGCTATGTGCTGCGTGAAGGTGTGCAGCGCCGTTTCGGCGACAGGCTCAGCGCCATCAACGATGGTATGGAAAAAGAGGGCGCGCTTTATCTTTTTACGTTGCGCCTGGTGCCGGCGTTTCCGTTTTTCCTGATCAATCTGTTGATGGGCCTGACATCCATCCGCACCGTTACTTTCTATTGGGTGAGTCAAGTCGGTATGCTGGCGGGTACGCTGGTGTATGTTAATGCAGGCACACAACTCGCGCAAATTGATAGCCTGTCTGGCATTGTTTCGCCGGGGTTGTTGTTGTCTTTCGCTTTGTTGGGCGTGTTTCCCTTGATCGCTAAACGGGTGATTCAATGGACGCAAAAGCGCCGCGTTTATAGCCGTGAAAATCACTGGAAACGTCCCTCGTCATTTGACCGCAATCTGATTGTGATTGGCGGTGGCGCCGCGGGATTGGTTACGTCGTATATTGCGGCGGCGGTCAAAGCTAAAGTCACGCTGATTGAAGCGCACAAGATGGGCGGTGATTGCCTTAATTACGGTTGTGTGCCAAGTAAGGCGCTCATTAAAAGTGCCAAGCTTGCACACCAGATGGCGACGGCTGATCGTTATGGATTGACGCGTGTATCACCACACTTCAGCTTCAAAGCAGTGATGACGCGCATACACGAAGTTATTCGCGCTGTAGAGCCGCATGACAGCATTGAGCGTTATACAAAGCTGGGGGTTGAGGTTTTGCAAGGATATGCAAAAGTCATTGATCCCTGGACGGTAGAAATTGCTCTGAACGAGGGTGGAACGCGTCGATTAACCACGCGTAGCATCGTCATCGCCACCGGTGCACAGCCACTGATTCCCCCGTTGCCGGGCATTGAAGAAGTGGGTTACGTCACCAGCGACACGCTATGGGATGAATTTTCAAAGCTGGATGCCGCTCCGCAGCGTTTGCTGGTGCTGGGCGGTGGGCCGATTGGCTGCGAGTTGGCGCAAAGTTTTGCTCGACTGGGATCGCAGGTCGTGCTGGTGGAGTCAGGTGAGCGCATCCTGATCCGCGAAGATGAAGAGGTATCAGCTTTAGCGCGCGTAGCACTTGAAACCGATGGCGTAACCGTGTTGATCAACCATAAGGGTCTGCGTTGCGAGAAGACCAATAACAGCAAGATTCTTGTGGTTGAACATAATAGGGTAGAGCAGCGTCTTGAGTTTGATGTATTGCTCTGTGCTGTTGGTCGGGTGCCTAGGCTTACGGGGTATGGTTTGGAGGAGCTAGGTATTCAGACCCAGCGCACCGTCATCACGAATGAATTTCTGGAAACACTCTACCCTAATATTTTCGCCGCCGGTGATGTGGTAGGGCCTTATCAGCTAACGCATATCGCCGCTCATCAGGCATGGTACGCCGCAGTGAATGCGCTGTTTGGGGAGTTCAAAAAATTCAAGGTAGATTATTCTGTGGTGCCCTGGGCTACTTTCATTGACCCTGAAGTAGCGCGCGTGGGGTTGAATGAACAGGAAGCCAAGGCCAAAAAAATTCCTTACGAGATCACTCGTTATGAATTGAATGATCTTGATCGCGCCATTGCTGACAGTGTTGCGCATGGCTTTGTCAAAGTGCTTACCGTCCCGGGTAAAGATCGGATTCTCGGTGTCACCATCGTTGGCGAGCATGCCGGTGATTTATTGGCGGAATTTGTGCTGGCGATGCGGCATGGGTTGGGGTTGAATAAAATCCTCGGCACTATTCATACGTATCCCACACTTGCCGAAGCCAATAAATACGCGGCAGGCGAATGGAAGCGCGCGCATGCGCCGCAGCGTTTACTCGTGTGGATTGAGCGTTACCATGCCTGGAAACGCGGTTAAATCATGAAGAGAATGACAGAATCCTGCACTGTGTCAGCCTAGTCTCACACAATCACGTCCTTCAGATTTTGCGCGATAAAGCGCCTGGTCTGCCCGTGAAAAAAGCGAGTGAATATTTTCGCCTTTTCCTAGGCAGGCAACGCCCAGGCTGGCTGTAGCGGCAATCATTGCCTCATTGCAGATGTATTTTGCCGCTTGTATGCGTTGGCGAATGCGTTCTGCAAGGCACAAAGCACCTTCTTCAGCGGTGTTGCTTAACAGGATAATAAATTCTTCCCCACCAAAGCGGAAAATAATATCGGTGCTGCGAATGCTGGAGACGGCCGCCGCCGCGACTGCCTTCAAAACACAATCACCCGTAGCATGGCCGTATGTATCATTAATCCGCTTGAAATAATCCACATCCAGTGCAATCAGCGATAGCGGCGTGCCATAGCGGTTTGCCAGCTCCACTTCACGCTGCAAGGTAGAGTCCATTGCAACGCGGTTATTTACGCCGGTGAGAGGATCTTTCAAGGCCATTTGCAAGGCATGCTTATACATTAAGGCATTGCGCAGCGGATAAACCAGGCTGCACATCAGGTATTCAATGATCATGGTTTCCTGATCGGTAAATTTCTTGCGGCGGGTAAAGCTCAGCTCGCCAAGAGATTCACCCGCAATCACCAGGTGATAAGTGCAGGCATGGGGCGCAATCTTGCCGACGGTATATTCGATTCCTTGCGGAATATTGCTGTAGGAAAGTCCGGTATATGAGATAAGTTTTTTGATTTCTTTATAAAACGTTTCAAGAAGTTCTTCCGTGTCCAGCGTGGTTTGAAGAGCCCGCGTGATACGCAAACTTTCATCTGAAATCGGCTGTTTGGTCGCAATGGCAATGGCTTCAGTCGGCCATGCCTTCGTCCCGTGCGTCAAATCCGGATAAGTAAAATTGCGCGTTGCAGACTGTTGTACGGTTCTCATGGAATACCTCCTTGGCAACACAGCTATATGCGATAACTGTGCCAACTCATTTTTTCGTGAAAAATGCCGACATAGAGGATAAGGTGGTGTTTTTCAGGCGTGCTTTAGCCTTGTGTTTAGTAATACAGCCCGGCTTATATAAAGAATTTTACGCCATGATGTCAAACTATTGACTAAAAATGATCCAAAAAATGCTGGGTATCGCGTCAAAAACACCAAAGTAATAATCCCGCTAAATATTAAGGTGTGATGAAAATGCAACGTGTAACAGTTAAAAATCCCCAGGATGTCCAAGCCGTTTTGCAGGCACACAAAAATCTGCCAGACCAGCGTCTGGGGCAGATTCTGCTTGAAGATGGCCTGCTTAGCCAGGCACAACTGGATGACGCGTTAGCCAAGCAGCGCACTCTGCCGGGAAAACATCTGGGACAACTATTGATTGAAAAAGGTGTGGTAACACCAGAGCAAGTGGATATTGCCATGGCCAGGAAACTGGGTATTCCCTTTGTGAAATTAGAGGATTTTCAGGCGCCAGCGAATACCTTAAGTAAATTATCTGCCGATCTCGCTTTGCAGCTTAACGCTTTCCCTTTAGCCGAAATCGGGGGCAAGCTAATTGTTGCGCTGCAAGATCCCCTGGATCAGAAAGTGTTGGACGCATTACGCTTTAACACCAAGATGAATGTTGAATCCGTGAAAGCGTCAGCACAGGATATCAGCATGACGGTGCATAAGCATTACGGCACCTTTGATGAAAACGAAGCGCTTGAAGATATGCAGATGGATCCGATTCGCGCCAATGCAAAAGCGAATGAATCCACTCATGTTATTGAGCAGGAGGCACATAAAAAACCCATTGTCCGCTTGCTTAATGCCATCGTCTTACAAGGAATAATTCGCGGCGCGTCTGATATCAATATCCGCCCTGAGACAGATCGTGTGAATGTGTATTACCGCGTCGATGGTAAAATGCATTACTCACAGACGATCAGCAAATCATTATTGGCGCCTCTCGTAAGTCGTATTAAAATCACTGGTGAGATGGATATTTCTGAACGGCGCTTACCGCAAGACGGACATGCGCGTATGGTGCGCGCCGGAAAAAGCATTGATTTGCGCATCTCTGTTATTCCCACTATATGCGGTGAAAGCGTCGTTATCCGTATTCTTGATAAAGAGGCGGGGTTGAAATCACTGGAAAAGCTGGGAATACAGGATAAAGAAGTCGCTATCCTTAAAGATCTGGTATCCAAGCCACACGGTTTGTTTTTAGTGACAGGTCCGACAGGATCAGGAAAATCAACGACCCTGTATGCTTTGCTTAATGAGGTTAAGAAAAGAGATCCACATATTCTCACCGTAGAAGATCCAGTGGAATATGACATGGAAGGTATTGAGCAAGTGCAAGTCGCTTCCGATCGTGGTTATACGTTTGCTGCGGTATTAAGGAATTTTTTACGCCATGATCCCGATGTGATCATGGTGGGTGAAATCCGCGATGAAGAAACGGCACGTATTGCCAACAAAGCTGCACTAACCGGACACCTGGTCTTTAGCACCTTGCATACCAATACAGCCGCAGGCACGATTACGCGGCTCACTGAAATGGGCATAGAGCCTTATTTGTTGGGATCTACCTTGCTGGGGGTGATTTCACAGCGTCTGGTGCGGCTGAATTGTCCGAAGTGCCTGCGCGAAGAAGAGGTCAGTCCGGCGGTACGCAGCTTGTTTAAGCTTGCCGCTTCCGACATATTCTATCGTGGGAAAGGATGCCAGGCCTGCAACCAGATTGGTTATCATGGCCGTACCACAGTATGTGAGCTGTTACCTGTAACGCCTGAAATCGCGTTAATGATCAGCCAGGGAAAATCTGCGGCAGAGATCACCCAGAAAGCCATTGAGCAGGGTATGACACGCATTACCGAGCAGGCATTGATGCTGGCGTGGCAGAGAAAAACTTCGATAGAAGAGGTTTTGACGGGGCGGGTGGATTAACATGCGTCTTTCAGATAAGCTCGCCATCCACCTTTTAACGAAATGTCCCTGGAATCTTTCAATGCCAAGGGTTCGCAAAGAAAACCACTGACTGCCTCCCCGGTTTCCAGGTACACCGTTCCAATGCATAAAGGTGCAGGTACCTTTCGCATGAAGTAACCAAATTTCTCTATTGGTAATTCCCATACCTCAATATCTAAAGACACACCATTTTCAGCGCGTATCATGCCGGGTCGAGGTGGCTGCATATCTTCCATTGCATATAATTTATAATGGGGGGCGGTGCGTGTTTTTGCCCATAAACGGCCGCCACATTCCAGTAATTGATAATTCAAAGGCAGCCCCGACATGTGGGCGCCACAGACGCACAGGCGGATATACTTTTCATCTTTGATGGCGAGGGCTTTTGGAGATGCCATGGGTAGCGGTTGTTGAGTTGCTCCAGTGGACAATCCGCCAGTGCGATGAAAGGCCTCTGCCACCGAAAACAACATATTTTCCTGATACGGTAGCGCTACGATGCTAATGCCAAAGGGTAAACCATTCGGCAACATTCCGGCAGGTATCGCCATGGCGCATAAATCGAGCAGGTTCATGAAATTGGTATAATAACCCAAATTTTGATTAGTTATTTTTGGCTGGGCAAGCACGTCATTAATCGGGTAAGTGGTACCCACGGTAGGCGTCACCAGATAATCAATCGTGCGCATAATGAGATCTGCTTCTTGTTGTAACGTCTTTAATTGATATAAGCCCGCATAAACATCGGCAGCATCATAGCGGTAAGCAGTTTCAATAGCCTGGCGTACATCAGTGTGCAGTTCGTGGGGTGTTTTTTCCATAAGCTCACCCACGGTCAGATAGCGCTCAGCGACCCATGGGCCTTGATATAACAAGTCGGCGGTGCGGCGGAACGGTGAAAAATCTATTTCTATGGCTTCTCCACCCAACGCCTGAAGTTGAGCGATGGCTTGATAAAAGCATTGCTCTGAATCAGCATCTCCAAAAAACGTGAGGCTCGCCGCATCAGGCACGCCAAACTTGAAATTACGGCATACGGGCAGCAACGCAGGGTGTTGTCGATCCGCTTCAGATTTTGAAAATGGATCATCAGGGTCATATCCGGCTGTAACGGCCATTATTTTCGTGGCGTCATCAACCGTCAGGGAAAATATTGATACGCAATCCAGGCTGCGGCAGGCCGGTACTATTCCGTGGGTACTGAGCAAGCCCCGGGTGGGTTTTAGTCCGATGATATTGTTAAGTGCCGCAGGCACTCTGCCTGATCCAGCAGTGTCTGTGCCCAAGGAAAAACTGACGCATCCTGTAGCGACAGCCACCGCAGAGCCAGAACTGGATCCACCGGGAATGTAGGCCGGATCAAAAGGGTTAACTGGTATGCCATACGGCGAACGCGTGCCCACCAGCCCGGTGGCAAATTGATCCATATTGGTTTTGCCGATCAATACCGCGCCCGCGTTCAAAAGCCTGTGAACCACTGTGGCATTTTTCTGCGCGAGATAAGCATAGGCTGGACACGCCGCCGTGGTGTACATGTCAGCAACATCTATATTGTCTTTTACTGCGAACGGAATGCCATACAATGGGTATCGTTCAAATAAATCGGGGGTATGATGCAGGTTATCCAGTTGACGTGCGCGTTGATACATTTCTGCGGCAGTGACCCTACTGATCCAGACATGGTCTTTTCCACGGTGTCGAATACGTTCCAGCACCGCAGTGATGACATCGGTAACTGATAAGGTTCCCGTGAGGTAGTGCCGGTGCAAAGTAGAAATATCCAGACTACTGTGTAGCATATCCCACGTCATGAATTTTCTTCCTGGATAAAGCTAACCGGTTTATTCCAGATCGCCAGCACAATACATCCCTGGGTGCTGGTGACTTGATGATGGGAGCCAGGAAAGTTGATTAGAAGATTTCCTGCGGGATACTCACCGTGGTCGTCAGATTGTGCGCCTGATAACACTAATATATGTTCTATACCTTCATGCAGGTGCCTGGGGACGCACGCGCCTGCTTGATAGCGGAGCAATGCCGCTGCGGGCTGATGTTCATCACCCCCATATAAATTATAAATCTCAATACCCTGCCGGAAGGGTTTCCAGGCATACTGATCCTGATTTTCAGCTATCTTGAATAAATCCTCGAGTAAAATAGAATTTTTAAGGGTTGCCATATGCACTCTCCAGACTTTTTATAACGTGCATACTCGAAGCCGACCAGCCCACAATGCCGCCTTGAGCGGTTATCATTTCCAGGGTGGCGCGCTTAAATTCAGGGAAATAACTTTCCGTGGCATCTTCAATGAGAAGGCACTCATAGCCACGATCATTGGCTTCACGCATAGTGGTTTGCACGCAAACCTCGGTCGTAACACCAGCAAACAGCAAATGAGTTATGCCGCGTGCCTGCAGTAACGAATGCAATGGCGTGGCATAAAATGCGCCTTTACCGGGTTTCGTCAATTCTATTTCTCCCGGTAGAGGTTTTAGCGCATCGATGATCGCATTACCCGGTTCACCGTCGACAAGCACCCGCCCCATGGGGCCTGCATCGCCAATACGAAGCATGGCATTGCCACGATTGATTTTAGAGGGTGGGCAGTTGAGTAAATCAGGACTATGCGCCTCCCGCGTATGAATTACCGGCAAGTGCAGGCGTCGATAAAGATCCAGTAGGCGTTTTATTGTGGGCACAATTTTCATTAAAGGTCGCACGTCATTGCCTAAGCTCGAGCCGAACCCACCGGGTTCGATGAAGTCACGCTGCATGTCGATAATAATCAGTGCAGGGGGAGTGTCAGTGAGAGAGTAAGCATAAGGATGTGCCTCTATCATTTTTTTATTCATATTATTGCCCTGCCATATAACGGCCGATGGTGGCCAGATCGGCTTGGGCGGGGATGGTTTCGTAAACAAGTTTTCCCCCGGACATCACCATGAGTCGGTCGCTCAATTCCAGGATTTCATCCAGATCTTCACTGACCAGCAGCACCGCCCCGCCCCGGTTACGCACTTGCATGATCTTATCGTGTATCTCTGCAACAGCGCTGAAATCCAGGCCAAAGCATGGGTTTGCGACCACTAATATATCAACTTCATTTTCCAGTTCGCGGGCTAATACAGCGCGTTGTACGTTGCCGCCAGAGAGTGTTGCAATCGGTACGTGAGGCCCCGGGGTGCGAATTTTGTATTGGCTGATCAGCTCCCTGGCATGATGTAGCATGGCGCGGCGATCCAATAACCAGCGGTAACGTGTGAAGGGCAGGTGATCAAAATTACGAAACACCATGTTTTCAGCAATACTCATGGCCGGTACGCACGCATTCCGTAACGGCTCTTCCGGCAGGCAATAGAAATGGCTTTTGCGCATATCTTCGCGTCGGCCCTGGTAGGGTTGTTTGTGTGCACGTATTTCGCCGCCACTCGTACAGCGCTGGCCGCTGAGGGCTTCTACCAGTTCACGCTGACCATTGCCTGATACCCCAGCGATGCCCACGATTTCGCCGCTATGTACGGTTAATGAAAGATTATTAACCGCCTGGGCTTGGGTGTCATCGTTGACCTTGAGATTATGAATCTCCAGGCGCGCCTCCTGAGCGAGTGACGGTTGCCGGTGCAAGGTTTTTTTAACAAACTCTGTGCCCACCATCATTTTTGCGAGTTGTTGTGTGTCCACATTTTTAACAGTGGCGGTGCCAACGCAATTTCCTTTGCGTAATACTGTCACTTCATCGGCAAAGGTCATCACTTCCCTGAATTTATGGGTAATAATGAGCACACTTAATGCACCTTCTTGCGTTAATGCGTGTAGCTTACCTAAGACTTCATCGGCTTCCACAGGAGTGAGTACCGAAGTAGGTTCATCCAGGATCAATATTTTGCTGTTCAGCAGCAGTTGCTTGGTGATTTCCAGTTTTTGTTTTTCACCTGCCGCCATACGGCTTACCGGAATATCCAGTTGAAACTGGAAGGGCAGTTGCGCGATACGTTCCTGTAGGGATTTTCGCTCTGCACGCCAGTCAATTTTTATGGGCAGATGAGGGCGGGATAAAACCAGGTTTTCCATGACTGTCATATTGGGAATCAGTGTGAAATGCTGATATACCATGCCCAGCCCCAATTGATGGGCATGACGCGGGTTGGAAATATCATGTTGCTTCCCTTCTATCATCAGCTCTCCGCTGTCAGGGGCGTAATATCCCATAATACACTTCACCAGCGTGCTTTTTCCTGCGCCGTTTTCACCGAGTAACGCATGAAATGTGCTTTTCTCAAGATGCAGTGATACGTCGTTGAGCGCAATCAATGCGCCAAAGCGCTTGTTGATATGGAGTGCTTCAAGGGCGTATTTGTCAGGGATGGTCATGCAATGGTCGCAATAAGTTGTTTGGCATTTGATACGGCGCCGAATACACCGCCCTGCATTTTCACCATTTTTATCGCTGCCACATGGTTTCCATAGTCAGTGGCCCCACAGCAATCTTCGAGTAACAGGCATTCATAACCACGGTCGTTGGCCTCGCGCATCGTGGTATGCACACATACATCGGTAGTAATGCCAGTGAGAATGATGTTGACGATGCCACGTTGTCTCAACATCATGTCTAAGTCGGTGGCGTAGAATGAGCCTTTGCCGGGTTTGTCGATGACGGGTTCACCAGGCAAAGGCGTCAACTCAGCAATAATCTCCCAGCCCGGTTCACCACGCACCAGAATCCTTCCGCAGGGTCCAGCATCGCCAATACCTACTCCGATGCGTTGGCTGCGCCAGCGTTTATTGGCTGGTAAATCTGACAAATCAGGGCGGTGGCCTTCGCGCGTGTGAAAAACGGTGAATCCTTGTTTGCGTACCACAGCCAGCACCTTTTTAATCGGTTCGATGGGGGATCGGGTGAGTGACAGGTCATATCCCATTTTGTCCACATAGCCGCCTTTTCCGCAAAAATCAGTTTGCATGTCAATAACAATAATCGCGGTATTGCTGGGTCTGAGATCGCCGTTGTAGGGCCATGGGTAGGGATCAGACGGTACGTATAAGCTCATAACTCACCTGTTTAGTTCGTATAGTGACAGTCAATATCAGTACTATTTAACATTGCTAAGCTGGCCCGGCATGCCCGATAGCAGGCGTGTGCTCGACGATGTGGTTATCATGATGATCAGGGTCAGCACATAAGGTGCGGCATGAAACAGATAATAGCCCCACGTCATGCCGATGGATTGCAAGGTGGGACCCAGGGTTGCGGCAGCGCCAAATAACAGAGACGCATACAGGCAATACACCGGATTCCAGCGCGCAAAAATCACCAACGCCACAGCCATTAATCCCTGGCCGCTGGATAAGCCTTCACTCCATCCGCCGGGATAGTAAAGCGACAAAAATGATCCGCCGACACCGGCAAGAAAACCGCCCGCCATAGTGCTGTACATGCGCACACGATTTACATTCAAGCCCATGGCGCGTGCCGCATCGGCGCTTTCACCCACAGTGCGCACATACAATCCCCAGCGTGAATAGCGGAAAAACCACGCCATGGCAGGTGCGAGCAGGGCGCCCATCACAAACAGTACATTGATATCCAGTGCGGCCTGAATCACCGGTGAATCGCTCCAACTACCGAGATGAAGTGCGGGCAAGTGCGCAGCGGTGGGCTGGATCAGTGGCTTGCCTAAAAAGAACGCCAGGCCGGTGCCCAGCAACATCAGTGCGATGCCCACGGCAATATCATTAACTTTTTGTTGCTGGCACAATAACGCATGCACGCCCCCGAGTATCACACCTGTCATGCCCGCTGCCATCACGCCTAACCACGGTGAGCCGCTGAGATAGGAAGCCCCATAGCCCGTCATGGCGCCCATCATCAAAGTGCCTTCCAGGCCCAGATTGATACGTCCGCTGCGTTCTGTCAGACATTCGCCAAGGCTCACAAACAGAAACGGCGTACCGACACGAATTGCGCCGCCGATCACGGCAATCAGGATATTCAACAGGCTAAACTCGGTTTCGTTCACACTGTTTTCTCCTTGGCTCGCAGCCAGGAAAACCGTCCGTACAAGGTTTCACTGGCGAGAATCACGATAAAAATAATGCCTTGCAGCACCAGGCTGCTGGCATCGGGCAGATCATGATCGCGTTGCAGCAGACCGCTGCTGGCGCGAATCCCGCCAAACAGAATGGCGACCGGGATAATGGCGAGGGGATTGTGACGTGCGATGAAGGCGACGAGGATACCTTCGTAACCGTAATTGGCATTCAGTGAGCTATTGGCACGGCCATGCACCGCAGCGACTTCAATCATGCCGGCTAGGCCGGCAGCGGCGCCCGCCAGCAATGAGGTGATAATCATCAAGCGCGCCACCGGCAAGCCGGATAATTTTGCGGCCCGCATGTTGCCCCCGGTAATATCAACGGCGAAACCAAACGGTGTATGGCGCATCAGCACCCACAATGCTACGCAGGCTATCACTCCCAGGCCAAAACCCCAGTGTATGGAGGTGCTGCCCATTTCAGTAAGCATATTAGCTTCGCCAATATGATAGGTGGAGGGTTTGTTGAGCGTCTCTGGATCGCGCAACGGGCCGAAAACCAGAAAGTTCATTATTGCAATGGCGATATAGTTGAGGAGTAATGAGCTGATGGTTTCATTCACGCCCCGGTAGTGGCGCAACGCGCTGATAGCGGCGATCCACAAGCCGCCGGTGGTCATCCCCATAAAAGCCATGGCAGTGAGCACGATAATCGGTGATGCGTGGGTCAGCACAATACCGGTTAATGCCGCCGTCATGCCGCCCACCACCACGGCGCCTTCGCCACCAATAATAATCAAACCAATCCGCGCCGGTAATGCAGTACACAAGGCAGTAAGCATTAACGGCGCGGCACGCACCAGCGTGTTTTGCCAGGAAAACCAGGTGCCGAATGCACCCCGGTACATGGACTCGAAGACACCTAGCGCATCGGCTCCCGCTGCCGTGATAAATATTCCGAACAGTAGCAACGCTACCAGTAAGGCCGCAAACGGGATAACTATCGGTTCAAACAAACGTCCCATCATAGAGAGACCCAATTGTGCGGCGTTGACAGCGTTACATTAGCCTTTTGTGCTGCCAATGACACCCTCGGCTAGCCAGTCCATGCCCTCTAACCATATATCGGTTTGCTTGTATTCCTTGCCTGCCGCAATCACAACGCGCCCGGTATTATCTTTGATGGGACCTTTGTATACCACCATTGAACCATTCATGAATGAAGCACGCATTTTGTCCGCCTGTTCTTTGGCCTTTGCACTCACTACTTTGCCATAGGGTGAGCTGGTCACGAGGCCTTCCTTGAATCCACCGCGCACCAGGTTAGGAATTTTTGTGCCTTTGGAAATCATTTCAGCATAGTCTTGATAGACCTTGCTCCAGTTCCATTGCGCGCCGGTCAAAAATCCTTTCGGGGCAAGCACGGCTTGATTGGTGTGATAACCACAGGAATAAATGCCACGCTTTTCGGCGGTTTCAATCACTACTTTGGGGCTGTCAACATGACAGGTCAGTACGTCGATACCCTGGTCGATCAAGCTATTGGCCGCTTCAGCCTCTTTTACTGGCAATGACCAGCCACCCGTGAATACTACCGTGGTGGTGATCTTGGGATTAACGCTGCGCGCAGCCAGTGTGAAGTTGTTGATGTTGCGCAACACTTGCGGGATAGGCATGGCGGCAATAAAGCCGAGTTTGCCGGTTTTGCTCATATGGCCTGCTACAATGCCAGCGACATACACCGCTTCGTCGATGTAGCCGAAATAACTGCCGACATTTTTCGGGTGCTTTTTGGCATCCCACAATCCACCGCAATGCAGGAACATAACGTCCGGATACTTGGGCGCAATCTTGAGAATATGCGGGTCGAAATAACCGAAGGAAGTAGGGAATACAATCTGTATGCCATCAAGGTTAATCATGCTCTCCATGGCCTTTTGCACTTCAATGGTTTCCGGTACATTTTCCTGATCAACGGCTTTTACCCAATCAAGCTTTGCAAGCGATGATTTTCCTTCATAGTGCGACTGGTTGTAGCCATAATCGTCGCGCGGCCCCACATAAATGAACCCCATACCGACTTTCTTTTTTGCCCATGCTTTGCTGGGTAACAATCCACCCAATGCCGTTGCCATGCCAACTGCTAGTGCGCCTTTCAGCAAGGTGCGACGTTTGTTATCAACTTCATTTTTTTTCATTGGTTAATTCTCCCGTTGCTGATTTGCAATTACATGGTCCATTTCACCATCAACTGAGCCACATCCTCATCTACACCTTTAATGCCAAATTTGTTGCTCCAGATCTGGTATTCAACGCCCATCTGTAGTTGGCCCGGCGTGCCCCACATATCACCTACGTCTACCAGCAGGCGTGGCCCGGCAATCAGGTTATCTTCCTTGGGGGCGTTGCCGCCATCCTCGCCGAAAGCGTAATCGACAAAGCCTTCAAATGCGAGTTTCATTGCGCCGACTTTAAACGGCACTAGCCAGTCGATGGTAATTTGCGCGCCAGCATTAGTATCGGTTGCTATAAAGTCACGCTCACTCTGACGCCAGTACAAATTGAAGTCGGCGAACGCGAAGTGCGGCAGATCCAGTGCCAGCCCCACGCCCAGCAGATAGGCGCGCAGGCCTTGTCCCATTTCCCAGGTGCCGGATAACAGCACATCCTTGACAATGCCAAACGCCATGCTGTTGCCAGAGATCTTGCCGAAGCTCAGGCGTGGCGAAAATTCTGCGTAATAAGTGGTGCCCTTATCGCCGGGGTTGGAAACATCCAGGAAGAAGAAGTTGTCACCGTATTTCCATCCGTTGGCATGCTCAAAAGTGAACACGACTTTATCCTTGTCATCAATGCCAAATGTGTCTGCGTAATTGGTGCCATAGAGGTATTGAACATTGGTGCTGCTCCAGTCGGCGGCCTGAACCGAGATGTTCGCGCTTAGCGCTGCGGCTGCAAGCACAGTGCTTACGGCGAGGCGTCGAGAGGGGCGAGTGCCGAGGAATGATAAGGGTGTTTTAATTTTCATACGCCTTCTCCGTATTGGATAGTTATAGTGGGTTTCAGTCGAGCGGTGCCGCATAAACATTTTAGAGTACAATGTTGTATACAACGAGATATTGACTAGCCAGATTTGTGCCAAGAGGGGAGGGTAAGAGGATATATTATTTAATATTCAATATATTATTGTTTTATTGTGAAGTTAAGTGTAATGAAAATAAGGGGATGTTGTTGATCTAAAGATGAAGTTTTTGCATCATTAAAGCGCAGGGCGCTCCAAAGTAGGGCGTGAAAGTGGCTACTGACGGGTAGGGGAAGTCGGCTTACGTCTGGCGAGTTGGGTTAATGTAAGGGTTTTAGCGAATTGTTCGCTGCGTGTGATGTGCGACCGCATCAAGGCTTGCGCTGCGGCGAGATCGCGGCGTAACAGGTGTTGGCAGATGAGATAATGCTCGTCGTAGGTTTTGTCGACACGGTGTGGATCAGTGAAGTCGAGGCGGCGAATCACGCGGATGTGGTGATTGATGTCGTTCAGATACTCGGCGAGCGCAAAATTGCCGCCCGCTTCGGCCAGCGTCATGTGAAAGGCTTCGTCCCACGCTTCCATTTCGTCGGCGTTGTCGGTACGTCCTTTCTGATGTTGTGGATCCCATGTCTCGGCAAGGTTTTTAAGTTCTTTTTCCGGCATATGGATGCACGCGTTTTCCAGAGACAACATCTCTAAGGTGATACGCACCTGGTAATAACTGGTGAGGGAGTCGATGTCGATATTGCGGACAAAGCAGCCCTGTTTGGACAGGATGGTGATGTAGCCTTCGGCCTCAAGGCGTTGCAACGCACCACGCACCGGGGTTCTGCTTACGCCAAACTTATCGGCAAGTTCAGTTTCAGTAATGCGGCTGCCGGGATATAGCTCAAAACTGAGAATCATTTCCCGCAGGGCGTCATATACATCGCGTGATGAGCATTTTTCAACAGACATTTTTACACTATATCATAGTTGAGTTTGATTGATTGGCGTCCGCATATTGCCCCGCTCGTTCTTGTTCCATTTTAAGCACCACTTCTGTCATGTGTAACACGCTGTCAGGATTAAGCGATATGGAGTCAATACCCTGCTGTACCAGCCAACGGGTAATTTCCGGATAATCCGAAGGCGCCTGGCCACAGATGCCTATATATTTTCCCAGCCTGCGGCAGGTATGGATAGCCATTTCCATAAGCTTGAGTACTGCCAGATTGCGTTCGTCAAAGCCGGCGACGATGCCGGAGTCGCGATCCACGCCCAGCGTCAGTTGGGTGAGGTCATTCGAGCCGATGGAGAAGCCGTCGAAGTATACGAGAAATTGATCGGCGAGCAGTGCGTTGGCGGGAATTTCACACATCATATAAATCTTTAAACCTTGCACGCCGCGTTTCAGGCCATGTTCGGCCATTAAATCGAGCACTTTATGCGCTTCTTCAACGCTACGCACAAAGGGTATCATCAGCGCCACATTGTCTAATCCCATCACCTCGCGTACCTGGCGCATGGCGGCGCATTCCAGCGCGAAACATTCGGCAAATTGCGCTGAAGGGTAACGCGATGCGCCGCGAAAACCGATCATCGGATTTTCTTCTTCCGGTTCAAATTCATTGCCACCCACCAGTGCCGCATATTCATTGGATTTAAAGTCACTCATGCGCACGATGACGCGTTTGGGATAAAAGGCAGCGGCGATGGTGCCCACGCCTTCGGCGAGCCGGTTGATGTAAAAAGTTTTTGGATCAGTGTAGCCAGCGCAGATCGCAGCAATCTGCTCTTGCAGTGCGGGGGCAAGGGTGGGGTATTCAAGCACCGCGCGTGGATGAATGCGGATGCTGGTGTTGATGATGAATTCGAGGCGCGCCAATCCTACGCCATCGTTGGGTAGACGTGACACTTCGAAAGCTTGCTCTGGGTTGCCCAGGTTGATCATGATGTGGGTGTTGGGACGCGGCAGGGCGCTTAAATCTCTATGTTCCACCGTAAACGGCAATAAACCTTCATAGATATAACCAGTATCGCCTTCAGCACATGAGATGGTGACGGGTGTGCCGGTGGTAATAACGTGCGTGGCGTTGTCGCATCCCACTACGGCGGGAATGCCCAACTCGCGGGCGACAATGGCGGCATGGCAGGTGCGTCCACCGCGATTGGTAATGATGCCCGCCGCGATTTTCATGATAGGCTCCCAATCCGGATCGGTGATGTCGGTCACCAACACTTCGCCCGGTTGCAGGTCATGCATGTGCGCGGCTTCAAGAATGACGCGCGCACGGCCGGTAGCGATTTTTTGCCCGACACTCTTGCCGATGGTTAACACCGAGCCGCGTTTCTTGAGGCGATAACTTTCTTGTACAAGACGGTCGCTTACGCCATGCACGGTCTCAGGACGCGCCTGCAGGATAAACAGTTCATTGCTGATGCCATCTTTGGCCCACTCGATGTCCATGGGCATATCGCGCCCGCTTTGCCGGGAGTAATGGCGTTCGATAATCACGGCATAACGCGCCAGTGTCAGCACTTCATCATCCGTCAAGGCAAAGCGCTGCTGATCTTCGCGCCGTACCCCGACATTGCGCGTTGAAGTCCCCGCCATGGCATCGTTGCTGTAGATCATCTTGATGGCTTTGTCACCCAACTGGCGCTTGATGATGGGGCGAAAGCCTTTCTCAAGAGTGGTCTTGAAGACATAGAATTCATCGGGATTCACTGCGCCTTGCACAATGTTTTCGCCAAGGCCGTAGGCGGCGTTGATGAAGACTACATCCCGAAAACCGGTTTCTGTGTCGAGAGTGAACATGACTCCTGATGTGCCCTGATCAGCGCGCACCATTTTTTGCACGCCGATAGACAAGGCGATGTCCATATGTTCAAAACCCTTGTCTGCACGATATGAAATGGCGCGGTCGGTGAACAGTGAGGCAAACACGTGCTTGCAGGTGTTGAGAAGATTGTCTGTGCCACGGATGTTCAGATAGGTTTCCTGTTGGCCGGCGAAGGAGGCGGTGGGCAAGTCTTCAGCGGTTGCAGAGCTGCGTACGGCTACGTCGGGGCTGGGGCCGTACGTTGTGGCGAGTTCCTGATAAGCCGCACGAATTTCATCGGCAAGATCATCGGGCATTTCGCCACGTATAATCCACTGGCGGATCTTCGCGCTGGTGGTGGCCAATGCCAGTACATCTTTAATATCTAAATCGGCCAGCGCAGTGGCGATGCGCTGGTGTAAGTGATTATGTTCAATATAATGCTGATAGGCTTGTGCCGTGGTGGCAAAGCCGTCAGGCACCTTCACGCCTTGTGCCGACAATGCGCTGATCATTTCACCCAGCGAGGCGTTTTTGCCGCCTACCAGAGCCACATCCTTGATGCCCAATTCAGAAAAATAGCGTATGTAGTGCATGTGTTTCTCCATACTGTAGTGACAAGCCGTTAGGTGATCACTGTAGGTTCCGTCCGCCCGGTTTTTTCACGAATGCCTGAAAGCTGATTGGCAATGCCGATTAAATCCGCCAGCGCATGCTGCGTGTCCTGTGTGTGTTTTGCAATATCAGCTTCATAGGCTTCAACATAGATGCGTAACGTAGCGCCTTCAGTGCCAGTGCCGGAAAGCCGGAATACGATGCGCGCACCATCTTCAAAACCAATACGCATACCTTGGCCTGTGCTGACGCTGCCATCAATCGGGTCGGTGTAGCTGAAGTCGTCGCTGTAGGCAACGCGACGCGTGCCAAAGGGCTTGCCTGCCAGTGTCGCCATGTGGGTGTGCAGTTGCGCCATGATGTCTTTGGCGATGCTGCTATCTACATTTTCGTAGTCGTGACGGGTATAGAAATTACGCCCATACTTGCCCCAGTGTTCGAGCAGAATCTCTTCTACGGATTGCTGACGTACTGCCAAAATATTTAACCAGAATAACACCGCCCACAGACCGTCTTTTTCGCGTATGTGGCTGGAGCCGGTGCCAAAACTTTCTTCGCCGCACAGCGTTACCCGCCCGGCGTCCATCAAGTTGCCGAAAAATTTCCAGCCAGTGGGCGTTTCGTAACAGTCAATATTCAACGCCTGCGCCACGCGGTCTACTGCCATGCTGGTCGGCATGGAACGCGCTACGCCCGCCAGTCCGCGATGATAACCGGGGGCGAGGCGGGCATTGGCGGCGATTACCGCCAGACTGTCACTGGGAGTGACGAAAAAGCGTTTGCCGAGAATCATGTTGCGGTCGCCATCGCCATCCGAGGCGGCGCCAAAATCGGGAGCCTGTGCGCTGAACATGGTCTCAACCAGGTCATGAGCGTATGTCAGGTTCGGGTCGGGATGGCCGCCACCAAAATCTTCAAGAGGGGTGCCGTTCATCACCGTGCCCACGGGCGCGCCCAGGCGTTTTTCCAGAATTTCGTGGGCATAAGGGCCAGTGACGGCGTGCATGGCGTCAAAGCGCATGTTGAAGGTGTTGCCGCTGCAAAGCTGCCGAATCGCCGCGAAGTTGAATAACGACTCCATCATCTCAGCATAATCGTAAACCGAATCAATTATCTCTATGCGCATTTCGCCGAGCCGGGTCTGCCCCAGCGTGTCCAGCGGCACATCGTCGGCTTCCAGAATATAATAGCGTTGCAGATAACGGGTGCGGGCGTAAATGGCGTCGGTGATTTTTTCCGCTGCCGGACCGCCGTTGGTAGTATTATACTTGATGCCGAAGTCGCCATCGGTACCAGCGGGATTGTGGCTGGCCGAGAGAATAATGCCGCCAAAGGCCGAATGTTTGCGGATCACGCAGGACGCGGCAGGCGTAGAAAGGATGCCGTTGTGTCCAACCAGCACCCTGCCAAAACCTGCGGCGGCAGCCATTTTGAGAATGGTCTGAATGGCCTGCCGGTTGTAGAAACGGCCATCGCCGCCCAACACCAGCGTTTTGCCCTTGCAGTTTTCCAGTGCGTTGAAAATGGCTTGAACAAAGTTTTCCAGGTAATGCGGTTGCTGAAAAACGCTGACTTTTTTGCGCAAGCCCGAGGTGCCGGGCTTCTGGTCATCGAAGGGTTTGGTGGGTACGGTGCGTAGGGTCATCTTTACATCCTTTGTGTCATGTGTGTCCCCATTCAAGCACAGATACGTATGGAAATCGAGGGCTTGATTTGCGTAGTTTATATCCCCATATACTATACTAGCTTGTTTTGAACAAAATTTAACCCAAGGAGTTGATTCACCCATGAGCGTAGACACACAAAAAGAAACATTGGGATTTCAGGCCGAAATCCAGCAGTTGCTGAAGTTGATGATCCATTCGCTATACAGTAACAAAGAGATTTTTTTACGTGAACTGATCTCCAATGCTTCTGATGCGGCCGACAAGCTGCGCTTTGAGGCACTCACCGATAATGCGCTGTATGAAGGCAATAGCGATTTAAACATCCGCATCTCATTTGATAAAGATCAGCGTACCGTTACTGTATCGGACAACGGCATCGGCATGAGCCGTGAAGAAGTCATAGACCATATTGGCACGATCGCCAAATCCGGTACACGCCAGTTTTTTGAATCATTGACGGGAGATCAGGCCAAAGACACGCGGTTGATCGGTCAATTCGGTGTAGGGTTTTATTCCGCGTTCATAGTCGCGGACAAAGTAACGCTGACTACGCGCCGCGCGGGCAGTGGACAGGGTGTGCGTTGGGAATCAAACGGCGAAGGCACCTATACGCTGGAAGCTGTGGACAAGCCCACGCGCGGCACTGAAGTGACGCTGCACTTGCGCCCGGATGAAGATGAATTTCTGGATAACTATCGCCTGCGTAATATAATCAGCAAATATTCCGATCATATCTCGCTGCCCATCATCATGAAAGCGTCGGGTAAAGATGCCGATATAGATAAAGGCGAAACCGTGAACCGTGCTTCTGCCCTGTGGGTACGGCCAAAAAAAGACATTACCGAACAGGAGTATGCTGAGTTTTACAAGCACGTTTCCCACGATTTTGAAGAACCACTGGCACATATACACACCCGTGTAGAGGGAAATCAATCGTACACCACACTATTTTATGTACCCAAGCGCGCGCCGTTTGACTTGTGGGATCGCGACGGTCGCCATGGCATCAAGCTGTACGTGCGACGCGTGTTTATCATGGATGACGCCGAACAATTGATGCCTAACTATCTGCGTTTTGTGCGCGGCGTGGTTGATTCCGATGATCTGCCACTTAACGTCTCGCGTGAAATTCTGCAACGCAACAAGAGTATCGACACTATCCGCGCCGCTTCGGTGAAAAAAGTGCTGGGCGTGCTGGAAGATCTGGCGAGCAACGAACCGGAGAAATACGCCGCTTTCTGGAAAGAGTTCGGCCGCGTTATGAAGGAAGGCCCGGTGGAAGATTTAGCCAACCGTGAACGCATCGCCAAGCTGTTACGGTTTGCCTCAACTCACACCGACACTGAAGCTCAAGATGTGGCGCTGGAACATTATGTGGCGCGCATGAAAACCGGGCAGGATAAAATCTATTACGTTACCGCAGACAGCTTTGCTGCTGCCAAAAACAGCCCACACCTGGAAATTTTCCGCAAAAAAGGGATCGAGGTATTGTTGCTGTCAGACCGTGTTGATGAATGGCTAACATCCCACCTCAACGACTTTGCAGGCAAGCCGCTGCAATCCATCGCCAAAGGCGATCTTGATCTGGGCGAGTTGGAAGACCAGGCGCAAAAAGATGAGCTGGAAAAAGCCGCAGGTGAATTGAAAGACCTTACCACCCGAATGAAAGAAACATTGGGCGACAAGGTTAAAGAAGTGCGCATCAGCCAGCGATTGACGCGTTCACCATCGTGCCTGGTGGTAGAAGAGCATGACATGGCAGTGAATTTCCAGAAAATGCTCAAAGCGGCCGGGCATGCCGTGCCATCCACCGCGCCGATTCTGGAAATCAATCCACAGCATCCGCTGGTAGTGCGTCTGAATAATGAAACGGATGCGCAACGTATTGCCGATTGGACGCACATCCTGTTTGATCAGGCGTTACTGAATGAGGGTGGGCAGTTGGATGATCCAACGGCCTTTGTGCAGCGCCTGAATGACATGCTGATGTTATTGACCAAGTAGACCACGCCACACGTAAAGTAAATTTGCATAAACGGGGATCTGGCTTCCAGGTTCCCGTTTTTACATTGACAACATCCTTTAGTAATATTAAAGTCCTTCGTTAAGTTATAATTTTAATTTATTGGAAATGAGGATGCCTGTGTGGCCGTTATAGATCTCACCAAAGAAAGTTTTTCTGACATCGTTGCCGCGCATAACATCGTCATGGTAGATTTCTGGGCGCCGTGGTGTGGCCCCTGCCGCTCCTTTGCGCCCATTTACGAACAGGTAGCAGAGCAGTATCCGGATATTGCCTTTGGCAAGGTTAATACTGAAGTTGAGCAGGAGTTGGCAGAACACTTTCAGATCCGTTCCATCCCCACGCTGATGGCGGTGCGTGAAAGTGTCGTTATTTTTATGCAGGCAGGCGCGTTGCCTGCGGCTGCGTTGCATGATGTGATTGAAAAAGTGCGGGCGGTCAATATGGCCGAAGTACATAAAGAAATACAAGAACAGTCTGACAAAGTTTAAAGGGCTGTCGCTAATGGGCATGGATCAAAGTGGAAAAAATTATGCGCATGGCACTGCGCCTAAGGTCGGTATTTTAGTTACGAATCTTGGCACGCCAGATGCGCCAACCCCGGCGGCATTGCGCCGTTATCTTGCTGAATTTTTGTGGGATCCCCGCATTGTTGAAATACCCCGGCCCGTGTGGTGGATGATTTTGCACGGCGTGATTCTGCGCACACGCCCGAAACGCTCCGCACATGCCTATCAAAGCATCTGGACGAATGAAGGTTCGCCCTTGCTGGTGATTGCGCGGCAGCAAGCGGCTGCATTGCAAAGTGTGCTGGCGCAGCAAATTGGTGGCTCGGTTAAAGTGGCGCTCGGCATGCGTTACGGCAACCCCTCGATAGCGGATGCTCTGAATGAATTACGGCAGGCCAATGTGCAGCGCATCCTGGTATTTCCGCTTTATCCCCAATATGCCGCCGCCACTGCAGCATCCACATTTGATGCGGTCGCCGCCGCCTTCAAGACCTGGCGCTGGATACCCGAATTGCGCATGATTACGCATTATCATGACGACCCTGCGTATATCAAAGCCATCGCCACCAGCGTGCGCGAGCATTGGGCGAAGCACGGCCAGGCCGAAAAATTATTGCTCTCATTTCATGGCATTCCCAAGCGTTGTTTACTGGCAGGTGATCCATATCATTGCGAATGCCATGTCACGGCGCGTTTGGTTGCGGAGCAATTGGAGCTGCCACAAGAACGCTGGCAAGTGGCATTTCAGTCACTCTTTGGCCGTGAAGAATGGTTGAAACCGTATACAAACGAAACCCTTGAGTCCTGGGGTAAGTCCGGCGTAAAAAGCGTAGATATTGTATGCCCCGGTTTTTCCGCAGATTGCCTGGAAACCCTCGAAGAAATGGCGATGCTGAATCGTGGCGTGTTTCTCAAGGCGGGGGGCGAGCGTTACAGCTATATTCCTGCGCTCAATGACCGGCCTGACCATATCCAGGCATTGGCTGCATTAGTGGCGAAGCATACCCAAGGCTGGCATGACGAAAACACCACATGGGATGCCGCCGCCAGCCGTCGCCGCGCCGTGGAAATGGGCGCCGCGAAATAGTGCTGTATAAACTCCTAAAGCCTGCTGCGTTTTGTCTTGATTCAGAATACGCCCATGACCTCGCCATCAGCGCACTGGAAAAAACCGGCCAGTGCCGCATCAGCCGTGCGGCGGCGGCTTCTATTTATGGCTGGGAGGATTCCCGCCTTGCACAAACCCTGTGGGGATTGCACTTTCCCAATCCGCTGGGCATGGCCGCCGGGTTTGATAAAAACGCGCGCGTTATACCGGCGCTGGCGGCTCTGGGTTTTGGTTTTATAGAGATTGGCACTGTCACACCGCGCCCGCAGCAGGGCAACCCGCGTCCCCGTATTTTTCGCTTGCCTGACGATCAGGCCATTATTAACCGCATGGGTTTTCCCAATGAAGGCGCGGATGCGGTTGCCGCACGTCTGGCACGTCTGAATAAACCGGCCATACCGCTGGGCATCAATCTTGGCAAAAACAAAGACACACTATTAGAAGATGCAGCACAAGACTATATCGCCGCATTTGAAAAGCTGTTCCCTTACGGCGATTACTGCGTTATTAATGTAAGTTCGCCCAACACGCCGGGGCTGCGTTTGTTGCAAGGAGCCGATTACCTTGGCGCGCTAATGACACAGATCCAGGCCGCTAATCAGCGCCTCGCCGCACTTCACCAGCGTGCGCCCATGCCGTGCCTGCTCAAAATAGCGCCTGATCTTGCAGTCGAAGACCTTGAGGCGATCGGCGCATTGGCGCGGGTGTCAGGTGCCGGCATAGATGGGCTGATTGCCACCAACACCACCTTAAGCCGTGATGGGCTTATTTCTAGTGTCAATGAAACCGGCGGGCTCAGCGGCATGCCTTTGCGTGCCCGCAGCACACAGGTGATCCGCACCTTGTATCGTGTTGTCGGCAAGCACGTCCCCATCATTGGCGTGGGCGGTGTCAGCAACGGGCAGGATGCCTATGAAAAACTGCGTGCCGGGGCGAGTTTAGTCCAAGTCTATACCGCGTTTATCTACCAGGGTCCGGTCATTGCCCGTTCTATCAAAACTCAGTTACTGACACTATTGCGCCGCGACGGGTTTAACAGCGTGGGCGAGGCGGTGGGGGTGGATGCATAATTGATGTGTGATAATATTTTAATTATATATCAATATTTTATAGATAGATAAATTTGGCGGAAAGTCCCGTAGTGCTACTTCTCAGGGGCTGTTAAAACGCTGTTAAATTTTGTCCTTGCAGTTTCTGCTCCCATCCTCCCGTTGCATGTCCTCTGGCTCAGGAATTCCGCCCTATCCCCCTATCCCCCTTGCACATTGCCGCATCTATATGCTAGTGTTTCGGTAGGGTTTTATCGCAAGGGTGTCATTAATTTTATAACCAAAATAACGGAGAAGTTCATTATGCGCAGTAAGTTCATTCGTACCTCGTGTACCCTGCTCACGCTTGGTGTGGCGCTGTGGGGCGCCAACGCACTGGCCGATGCCAACGTAAAAATCTCATCCCCTACTGACGGCAGCAAAATCAAAGCGGGCGCGCCACTCAATGTCGTTTATGAAATTATACCCAATGCCGGCGGCGATCACTCGCACATTTATGTCAATGGCAAGGAAGCGGGTATTTTGCGTAAATTGAAAAGCACGTTCACGCTTGACCCTTTGCCTCCCGGCACCCATGCGCTGTGCATAAAAGTGGTTAACAAAGGCCATGCCTCGATCGGACAGGACACCTGCCTCAAAGTAACTGCGCACTAGTTCATGCAGCTCGAAAACCTGTCTTATGCGCTAACCCAGATCATCCATAATTTCGGCGCAGTTGCAGTGGTAGGCGGTGCCTTTTTTGCCTTGAAAGCCAAGCCGGATCAGCTTCAACTCAAAAAGTGCGTGGCGTGGCTGGTGTTAATCGCGTGGGGCGCGCAGGCTGCCAGCGGCGTGATTTTTGGCGGTGTCAGTTTCTATTTTTACGGTGAATTTCCTGATTTGCATGCGGTTGCCATTGGCGCGCTGGTTATCAAGGTACTTTGTGCTGTTTTCGGATTTGTGCTCGCGGCGCTTTATCTGCGCGGCGCAGCACAATGGAGCGAGAAAGGTCGTCATCGTGCCTGGCATGCCTTGACGGGCCTGGGAGCCACGGCATTGACGGCAGCCGCTTTTCTGCGTTGGTTTTCCTAGCTTGAGCTTGACAGGTTATAAGAGTTTAAACTTTAATTTTCTGAAACTTTCTGATCACACGGAGTCGGTTATGTTCCAAACACTGCATCGTTCATTGCGCCGCCTGTTCTTGCTGGTTAGCCCATGTGTTGCTGCGCTGCTGTTAGGCCTGTTCGGCGGAGGGGCGCAGGCAGGCGAATTCACTAATTTTATGGGCATCACGCTTGTTGACATCCCCGCTGGTAATTTCCAAATGGGTTCGTGTAAAGTGACCGCCGATATTAATAAACAAAATAAAAAGCGTGCCTTCCTTGGTCAACCTTTGCTCGCGGCAACCTGCCCAGAGGGTAATGTCAAGGTGAATGACAACGAAACCCCCCAGCATACCGTCCACGTATCTGCTTTTCAAATGGGTAAAACCTTAATTACCCTTGGGCAGTTCAAGCGCTACGCTACCGCTTCAGGAGCTACACGAGGTTCATCCGGATGGAATCTTATCAACGACGATTTCAGAAAATACAACGCTTTTGGCGATAACGCACCCGTGGTGCAGGTGTCGTGGCAGGAAGCTAAGGAATTTGTCGAATGGCTCAACAAGAACAAGCCGGCAAGTGATCGCGGTACGTACCGCCTGCCTTCTGAAGCTGAATGGGAATACGCCTGCCGCGCAGGGGGCAATCACACGTATTGCGGTAGCAATAACCCGGACGCAGTAGCCTGGTACGATGGTAATAACAATGGCCATCAGCAACCCGTCGGGCTCAAAGCGCCTAATGCGTGGGGGCTCTACGGCATGAGCGGTAACGTATGGCAATGGGTCGAGGATGCCTATCATGACAGTTATCGTGGCGCACCAACTGACGGCAGCGCCTGGATAGATAACAGTACACAAGTTTTTAGTGGCGAACCGGAAGGTAGCCACAACAAACGGGAGCGTCCTGGTGCTTCTCATGTGATGCGCGTCAATATGGCATCCAAACAGGAGCAGAGCATGGAAGAGACCAAACGGGAGCTACAGGAACAGCAGGAATACGACGCGGCTACACGGGCGCTCAGCGGATCCTCCTGGCGACGGGATACCACTACGGCACGCGTGTTGCGGGGAGGCTCTTGGAAATTTACCGCAGAGTTTGCACGTGCGACCGCCCGCTTGGGCGCCTCTCCGGGAAACTGGTATTACGGCAATGGCTTCCGCATCGTTCGCTCATTGCCACGATGAAATGGCAATATTATTCCATCCAATCCACATAAGTCAGGGAGTTATTCATGTTCCAGGCACGTCATCCCCCCTTGTTTTCCTGCTTATCACGCCCGAGGTTTCTGATTGCGGCGCTGTCACTCGGCCTGAGCCTCGGCGCGGGCTTGGTGCAGGCGGGTGAGTTCACTAACTTTATCGGCATGAAATTTGCCGATATCGCCGCAGGCAGTTTTGAGATGGGCTCGTGTCAGGTGGCAAGTGTAGTGGCGGAAGATAACAAGAAACGTGTGGCTCTTGGAAAAACACCCCTCACCGCAGATTGCACGAAGCCTGATTTAGACGCGTTGACCAATGAGGTGCCGCAACACCGCGTCACTGTGCCGCGTTTCCAGATGGGCGCCACCGAAGTCACACTCGGCCAGTTCAAGAAATATATCATCGCCACAGATGGCACCGATACCGATTTGGTCACTGACGACTTCATGAAATACAACCCTTATAAAGATGACGCGCCCGTGGTTCACGTGTCATGGAATGAGGCTAAAAACTTCGTCGCATGGCTCAACAAACATAAACCCGCCACTGACCGTGGCACTTACCGCCTGGCTTCCGAAGCAGAGTGGGAATATACCTGTCGTGCGGGGGAAAACCATCCCTATTGCGGCAGTCGTAGCGTCAACGCAGTAGCCTGGTTCAAAGCTAACAGCGGAAATCACCAGCAACCCGTCGCAAAGAAACAGGCTAATGGCTTTGGTGTATATGACCTGAGCGGCAACGTATGGGAGTGGGTAGAAGACTGCTACCATGACGATTATGTGGGCGCGCCGACTAACGGTATCGCTTGGACAGATGCCTGTTCTAACGCCGGGCGCGTGCTGCGCGGTGGTTCCTGGAAGGGCGATGCCAAAAACGTACGCGTGGCTAATCGCATTGGGTCTGCCGCCGTGAGCCGCAGCAACTACATCGGCTTCCGCCTCGCCAGAACACTGCCGTAAAATAACCCGCAAAGGTGTAATGTAGGGTGTCAATAAGCGCAGCGCATTGCACCGAATAGCATGAAACTACATTAGCCAGGTTTTGCGGTTAGCATGTCAAGTATTTTCCCTACTGCATCAATACGCGCGGTATTGTCTGGCATCGGCACCGTGAAGCGCAACTTATCCTGACCATCCAGTTTATAGATGCGCGCTTGCGTCTGGATCAGTTGAATAATGGTGCGCGGATCTACATTAGGTTCTTTGCCAAACATAATGCGCCCACCCGTGGGGCCTGCTTCAATTTTGCGTATTCCCAACGGGCGCGCCTTGAGTTTTAGCGCGGTGATCTGGAACAGATTTTTGGTTGATTCAGATAACAGGCCAAAACGATCTATCATTTCCACTTGCAGTTCGCGCAGTTCTTCCTCATTGGCGGCATTCGCAATACGCTTATACATCACCAGGCGGGTGTGTACGTCCGGCAGGTAATCGGCGGGTATTAATGCCGGAATATGCAAATCAATTTCCGCGTTGTTATCGAGTGGTTGTTCGAGATTCGGTTGTTTGCCGGATTTTAATGCCTTGACCGCGCGCTCCAGCAATTCAGTGTAGAGTGTAAAACCGATCTCGTGCATCTGGCCACTTTGTTCATCACCCAGCAACTCACCCGCGCCACGGATTTCCAGGTCGTGCGTAGCCAGCGTAAAACCGGCTCCCAATTCTTCCAGTGACTCAATCGCCTCAAGACGTTTCGCCGCATCGGCGGTGATAAGGCTGCGCTGCGGAATAATCAGATACGCATAGGCACGGTGATGTGACCGTCCCACGCGGCCACGCAATTGGTGCAGTTGCGCCAGGCCAAATTTGTCAGCACGGTTCATGATGATGGTGTTGGCGCTCGGCACGTCAATGCCGGTTTCAATAATGGTGGTGCATACCAGCACATTAAAACGCTGATGATAAAAATCAAACATGACGTTTTCCAGGTCCCGTTCGCGCATTTGGCCATGCGCGACACGCACCCGCGCTTCGGGCACCAGCTCTTCGATCTGCTGCGCCATTTTTTCGATGGTATCCACGTCATTGTGCAGAAAATACACCTGGCCACCGCGTTTGATTTCACGCAAGCAGGCTTCCTGGATCAACCCCTTGTTCCACTCCCGAACAAATGTTTTTACCGCGAGACGACGCGAGGGTGGCGTGGCGATAATTGATAAATCACGCAGGCCTGCAACGGCCATATTGAGGGTGCGTGGAATCGGGGTTGCGGTGAGCGTCAACACGTCTACCTCAGCGCGCAATGCCTTGAAGCGTTCTTTTTGCCGCACACCAAAACGATGCTCTTCATCAATCACCACCAGGCCCAGATTTTTGAAAGTAATATCACCCTGTAACAGTTTGTGCGTGCCAATCACAATATCCACTGTGCCGTTGTTAATGCCGAGCAGGGCAACATCCTGTTCTTTTTTGGAACGGAAGCGCGACAGCATTTCAATGCGCACCGGCCAGTCGGCAAAACGATCCTTGAAATTCTGGTAGTGTTGTTGTGCCAGCAGGGTAGTGGGCACCAGCACCGCCACCTGCTTGCCACCCTGCACGGCCATGAAGACCGCGCGCATGGCGACTTCAGTTTTGCCAAAGCCAACATCACCACACACCAGGCGATCCATGGGTTTGCCGGATACCATGTCTTGCAATACATCGTGAATGGCGGTGTGTTGATCCGGTGTTTCTTCAAAGGGAAAGCCTGCGGCAAAGGCTCTATATTGTTCGTCAGGTGCAGCAAAAGCGTGGCCCGTGCGTGCGGCGCGGCGCGCGTATATATCGAGTAATTCAGCGGCGACATCGCGTACGCGTTCGGCGGCTTTACGCCGTGCCTTTTGCCATTGCTCGCCGCCCAAACGATGCAGCGGTGCGTTTTCCGGCGCGGCGCCGGTGTAGCGGCTGATCAGATGCAACGATGATACGGGCACATAGAGCTTGTCGCCCCCCGCATATTCCAGTGCGAGAAACTCGGTTTCGCCCCGTTGTATATTGGGCCGTAAAACTGCTCCTGCGTTTCCAGCACTTCCGCCATCCCTGGCGGTCGGATCGTGGCTGTTCAACACGCCCAGCTTCAGGGTTTGCAGGCCAAGATAACGGCCTACGCCGTGTTCTTCATGCACCACTGGCGCACCAATATGCAGCTCGGCGAGATTGTGTACCAGTGCGTCCGCATCACGGCTGCCGCGTGCTTTGCGTCGCCGCCGTTGCATGACCTGATCACCGAAGATTTGCGCTTCGGCGATCACTGCAATACGTGGCTCGTCAATGAGCAGTCCCTGTTCCAGTGGCATGACTGTGACGCCCAATGTGCCACTGCTGTTTAAAAATGCCTGCCAATTATCAAATGTGGCGGGGTAAAAATCGCACCCCTTCAGCAGCTCAATAATGGTTTCACGACGCCCTGCCGTTTCGGCGGCGAACAGGATGCGGCCTTGGGATTGTTTCTGGAAGTGATTGATGAATTCAATCAATGGCGCGGAGGGATGCGGTGCGCGCGGCATGAGTGTGAGGGTGGGCGTGGTGTGTGTGCCATAGTTGTAAACCCCCGTACGTTCAGCGCCGATATCTCCTTTGCGCCCGTGCTGTAAGGTTACTCGCGGAAAATGCTGGTTTACTGCGGCAAAAACTTCATTGGCCTGGAGAAAAATTTTAGCGGGCGGCAACAGTGGCCGCTCAAGATCATGGCGGCGTTGCTCATGGCGTTCAGAAATTTCATTCCAGAAGTCGGTGGCTGCCTGTTCTACGCCCTCTGCAATCATCACCAGACAGGTCGATGGTAAAAAATCATATAAGGTCTGCGTGTCATTAAAAAACAATGGCAGATAATATTCGATGCCCGCCGGGGTAATGCCACTGCTGACATCACGATAGATCATGCTTTTTTGTGGATCACCCTCGAAGCAGGTGCGGTAGGCCTGGCGGAAGCGCGTAATCGCATCTTTATCGAGCGGAAACTCACGTGCTGGCATCAGCCGGATGCGTTCGATGCTTTCTACGGAGCGTTGGGTTTCTGGATCAAAGGTGCGGATACTGTCGATTTCATTGTCGAGCAGGTCAATGCGATAGGGCAGGTTGCTGCCCATGGGATACAGATCCAGCAAGCTGCCACGCACCGCAAACTCACCGTGTTCCATAACTTGCGCCACGCACTGGTAGCCTGCGGATTCGAGGCGTTTGCGCAATTGATCAATATCAAGTTGCTGCCCTTTGTCCAGCAGCAGGCTGTTGCCTTCCAGATAGCTGCGCGGCGGCAAGCGGTGCATTAAGGTCGAAATCGGCACAATCACAATGCCGCGTTGCAGCATCGGCAATTGATACAAGGTGGCGAGGCGTTGCGAAATGATGTCCTGATGCGGAGAAAAGTTGTCGTAAGGCAAGGTTTCCCAATCCGGGAAGGTGAGTACCGGCAAATCATTTTGAACGGTATTATCTTGCGCGCCTGCGTAAAAACGCAGCTCATATTCCAGGCGCTGGGCGCTGGACACGTCGGCTGCTATAACCATGAGCGGTCCCGCGTGGGTACGCGCGGCGGCGCTGATCACCAGACCCATGCTACTGCCGTGCAAGTTCCCCCAAAATACCCGCTCCCCCGGCTTTAGGGGTAAAACCGGGCGAAAAGGGCTGAGATCAGGGGATTCTGTTTCTAATGTTATGAAACTTGGGGGCGATACTGTCATGAGGGCTGCACATCTTCAAAATTAAACCGCATTTTCCCATAGTATAGGGGTGAACCGCACCTGATCGTTAAAGATAGTCACCATTTTCAGATTGGAATGTTCAATATTGACAATCCCCGAAGAGACATACATACTAGTTGGTATGAAAACCAAGAATCCCGATCAAACCCGTAAAAGCCTACTTGAGGCGGCTTACCTCGAAATTCAGCGTCACGGATTTCAGGCTGCCAGTCTGGCAGATATTTTATCGCATACCGGTCTCACCAAAGGGGCGTTATACCATCATTTTCCCAATAAACTTGCGCTGGGATATGCTGTTGTTGATGAAGTTATTCGTGAAGAAATAGCCAGCTATTGGATAACGCCGTTAGCCGCACATGAAAATCCGATTGATGGCTTGCGGCGGATTCTGCAGCAAGTTGCGCAGGACATGGGGCAACAGTGTACGCAAAGTGGTTGCCTGCTTAATAATTTAGCACAGGAAATGTCTCTTGTTGATGAAGGGTTCCGGCAGCGTATTAATAATATTTATATTGATTGGCGTGCAGCGATGGGCCAAGCGCTGGTGAAGGGACAATTTAATCATTCAGTGCGTCCCGAAATTAACCCGCATGCGGCGGCAACATTCATTATCGCGGCAATTGAAGGGTGTGTCAGTATGGCGAAAAATGCCAACGATGTTAATCTGTTGTTCGAGTGTGGAGAAGGGTTGATGCATTATCTTGAGACATTACGCGCTCCGCGCATTAAAAGGGGTCGATAATATGGCGCTGACTTTTTCCCGCTGGGTGATTCGGTGGCGTTGGCTGATTGTAATTGCGACGGTGTTGATGGTGGCGATAGCGGCGAGCGGCGCGCGGTTTATCGAGTTTTCCGGCAGTTATCGGGTGTTTTTCAGTGCGGAAAATCCCCAACTCCAGGCCTTTGACGAATTACAAAATACCTATAGCAAAAATGACACAGTGATGTTCGTGTTGGCGCCCAAGAATGGCAAGGTGTTTACGCGAGAAACCCTGGCTACCGTCGAATGGCTTACGGAGCAGGGCTGGCAGATGCCTTATTCAAGGCGCGTCGATTCCATTACCAATTTTCAGCACACGCGCGCTGAAAACGATGATCTGGTAGTGAAAAATCTGGCAGAGAATGCCGCATCACTTACGGATGCTGATCTGGAGCGGATTAAAAATATCGCCTTGACGGAACCTTTATTGCTCAATCGCCTTATCCCGGCGCGCGCTCATGTGACGGGTGTGAATGTTACCTTCGTGCTTCCCGAAAAAAGTTTGAATGAAATACCGGAAGTGATGGCGTTTGCACGCAAGCTTGTAACGCAGGTCAAGGAAAAAAATCCTGACCTTGACGTTTACTTAACCGGTGTGGCGCCTTTTAATAGTGCTTTCCAGGAGTCTTCTGAGAAAGACCTGAAGACGCTCGTACCACTCATGTATCTTGTGATTGCGCTGATTACATTTTTTTCATTACGTTCGGTAACGGGAACCGTCGCAACGCTGCTGGTGATTATTTTTTCGGTAATTACCGCAATGGGCATGATGGGTTGGCTAGGTATCAAGCTCACCGCCCCCTCGGCATCGGCACCCACAGTTATATTGACGCTGGCGATCGCCGACAGTATCCATTTTCTATCGACCATGTTTTTTAACATGCGTCACGGCATGGATAAACATACGGCGATCATAGAAAGTCTGCGCATCAATATGTCGGCAATATTTCTTACCAGCCTTACTACCGTCATTGGTTTTATGAGCATGAATTTCAGCGAGGTGCCGCCGTTTCGTGACTTGGGCAATGTTGTGGCGATAGGTGTAATTGCAGCATGGTTATTTTCCATCTTGTTTTTGCCGGCATTCATGGCAATTTTACCAGTCAAGGTCAAGCCAGCCAGAAAACATTCCAATGTAGCGATGGAGCGTTTCGCCAACTTTGTGGTACGGCGGCGCACGGCGCTGCTATGGGGAATGGTCGTGCTGACAATAGGCCTGATCGCATTTATCCCACGCAATGAGCTGAACGACAATTTTGTTGAATACTTTGATGAAAGCGTGGATTTTCGTCAAGCCACGGATTTTATGATTGATAATTTGACTGGCGTGGATAATATCGAATATTCCCTGGGGGCGGGAGAGAGCGGTGGTGTAAATAACCCCGGGTATCTGAAAAAACTCGATGAGTTTGCGCAGTGGTACCGCCAGCAACCGGGCGTAGTGCATGTCAATACTATGGCCGATGTGATGCGGCGGCTGAATAAAAACATGCATGGTGATGATCCTGCGTGGTATCGCATCCCCGAGTCACGCGAGTTGAGCGCGCAGTATTTGCTGCTCTATGAAATGTCACTGCCGTTTGGCCTGGATCTTAACGACCAGATCAACGTAGACAAATCGGCGACCCGCCTGAGCGTTACGCTGGGGCACTCTACCACCAAGGATATACTGGCGCTGGAAGAGCGGGCGCAGCAATGGCTCACAGCCAATGCGCCTGCCACGATGATCAACCACGGCACGGGTCAAACAGTCATGTTCGCCTATATTGGTGATCGCAATATCCGCAGTATGATTGGCGGTAACCTGATGGCGCTGGTGCTGGTATCCGCTATCATCATGATTGCTGTTCGCAGCGTCAAGATTGGCCTAATTAGCCTGATCCCTAACCTGATCCCGATAGCCATGGCGTTTGGCCTGTGGGGGTTGATGGTGGGGCAAGTGGGTTTATCGCTGTCCGTGGTCACGGCGCTGACATTTGGTATTGTGGTCGACGACACCATCCATTTTCTGACAAAATATCTACACGCCCGGCGTGAAAAAGGGCTTGGGTCAGAGGATGCAGTACGTTATGCTTTCGCTACCGTGGGTACTGCCATGTGGGTAACATCATTGATTCTGGTGGCGGGTTTTAGTGTGCTGACGTTTTCGTCATTTGAATTAAATGCGGGTATGGGTCAATTGGCGGCCATCACCATTGCCTTTGCCTTGCTTGCGGATTACTTGTTGCTGCCGCCTTTGTTGATGAAACTGAGAGGAAAAAACCCATGAAAAAACAGCTTTCCTTGTTCATGCCAATGCTGTTGGCGCTATCTTCATTATCGTTTGATGCATACGCCGAATCCGCCGAAGAAAAAGGCCTTGCCATTGCAACCGAGGCCGATCGACGTGACCTGGGTTTTGATGATTTCACTGCGGATACGCTCATGATTTTAAAAAACAGGCAAGGTGATGAAAGCACCCGGGTGGTGCGCATTCAAAACCTTGAAGTGAAAGGCGATGGTGACAAGAGCCTGTCCATCTTTGATGAGCCTGCCGATGTGCAAGGCACTACCATGCTGACTTTTTCCCACAAGGTCGATGAGGATGATCAATGGATGTATTTGCCGGCGCTCAAGCGCGTCAAACGGATTGCCTCGGATAACAAATCAGGCTCCTATATGGGCAGTGAGTTCGCCTATGAAGATATTGGTTCACAAGAAGTAGAAAAATACACATATAAATATTTGCGTGATGAAGTATGCCCCGATGAGGCGTATAAGGGGCAACCATGTTTTGTCATGGAGCGTTACCCGGTAAATAAATATTCTGGCTATAAACGCCAGATCACCTGGATTGACAAAGCCGAATACCGTCCATTAAAAATAGATTATTATGACCGCAAGGATAGTCTTCTGAAAACTCTGACCCTTAAAGGGTATAGGCAATATCTGAAAAAATACTGGCGCCCTGATGAAATGTTGATGATTAATCACCAGACCGGTAAGAGCACGTTGCTGAAATGGAATAATTATAAATTCCGTACCGGTTTGACCGAAGCTGATTTCACGAAGGACAGCCTTAAGCGCGCACGATGATAAAAACTTCTGAAAAATTGTTATTACTTGCACTCACAACCGTTACTGTGCTGCAACCGGCGTATGCCGCCTTTGAGTCAGAGAATCGCAAGCCGCTCTCATTGCCCAGCACATTAGAGCGTGCCCCGATACCTTTACCTGATCTGCGTGGCCGTGACCGCTTTTTGCCCTCGGATACTCGCGAACGAGAAAGGGCGCGGGCCGCAACGCAGCAAGGCAAATGGTCAGGGTATGTTGCGGCAGAAGGCCGGTTGTTTGTGAACGATGCATTATTTCCTGAGCAAGAAAGCTCACAGCTTTCACTAAGCGTACAACCGGAGTATTACCAGAAATGGGATAATGGTAAACAAAGCTTTACCTTTGTGCCCTTTTACCGTTATGACGCCACCGACAGCAAGCGCACCCACTTTGATATTCGGGAGATGACCTGGTTAAAAGTCGGGAAAGGACACGAGTGGCGCGCCGGTATCCGTAAAGTATTCTGGGGCGTCACAGAGTCTCAACACCTGGTGGACATTATCAATCAAACCGATCTGGTCGAAAATCCTGACGGGGAAGAAAAGCTTGGACAACCCATGCTGAATCTGGCCTTGATGCGTGACTGGGGTACCGTTGATCTGTTTGTGTTACCCAGTTTTCGTGAACGCACTTTTCCTGGACTCCAGGGTCGTTTGCGGTTGCCCATACGTATAGACACGGGTGAAGCGTTGTATGAATCCAGTAGCAAGTGGCGACATATTGATTTTTCCGCGCGCTGGTCACATACACTCGGTGATTGGGATATTGGTTTGTCACATTTCTCTGGAACCAATCGTGAGCCGTTATATCAGTTTGGCATTGATGCCGCCGGGCAACCGGTATTAACCCCTTATTATGGGTTAATCAATCAAACCGGACTGGATGTGCTGGTCGCCAAGGGAAGCTGGCTATGGAAGCTGGAAACCATTTATCGTTCAGGCCAGCAGCCCGCCGATTACGTTGCCGCAACGGCGGGTTTTGAATATACCTTTTCCGGCGTGTTTGGTTCAGGCATGGATGTAAGCATGCTGACGGAATATCTTTATGATGAACGTGGCGTGCAGGCCACCACACCATTTCAGAACGACATCATGCTGGGCATGCGTCTGGCAGCGAATGATGTTCAAAGCACCGAGTTATTAATGGGCGTTATTTTTGACGCTGAAACCGATACGCATTTTATCAATGTAGAAGGTAGCCGTCGTCTCGGCGATAACTGGAAATTAAATATGGAAGCCAGGGCATACAATGGCCTGAAACCTGCCGACCTGCTGTATAGCATCCGCAACGACAATTATGTGCAGATTGAACTTGCGCGATATTTTTAGGGATTTCCATAAAAAAGTAGACCACATGCCACATGTTTTGATTATCCATGAAGTCGCTGCCTATCCGGCATGGAAAGCCATTTTCGACCAGGCGTTAGGCATAAGAAAAAATGCGGGCGAGATCAGCTACCAATTGCTACGATACGATAACGATGCAAACACCATCGTCCATTTCTCAGTGTGGCCTTCGCTGGAGTGTGCCCGCCGTTTCTTCGAGTCGCCGGAATTGGTAGACATCAGGAAAAAAGCTGGGGTAAAAGCGCCTGAGTTTATTTATCTGCAAGAGATAGAGCGAGCTGTACTATGACTGGTCAGGAACCCAGATAACAAAAAAATCTAGGGATATGGGCTTGGGATTTTCATAAAACTGCATGGCTGCTGACACAATGGTGTCAGGAGGACATTGTTATCCTGTTGTACATAGTCCGATAAATCCTTACAGGAGATCGCCATGCAGGCCGTTAAGTCAACAAGTTTCTTCCCGGTTCTAATAACGACAAAACTGACCGAGTGTCAGAATTTCTACACGCAATACTTCGGGTTCACTGTCGTCTTTGAAGCAGACTGGTACGTTCACCTTGTCTCGGAGACTGGCATTCAGTTAGGTTTTTTGCAACCGAACCATCCCACGCAACCCGATTTCTTGCAAGCGGCCTACGGGGGTAGTGGACTCATCTATTCCTTTGAGGTCAACGACGTCGACCAAGAATACGAGAAGTTCAAGAAGAGCGAAATTCCCATTCTCCTTCAAGTAAGAACCGAGGAATGGGGGCAAAGGCATTTCATGATCAAAGACCCCAGCGGAATGGTGATTGATGTCGTACAACCCGCAGAACCAATGGACGAATACAAAGACAAGTACGTCGGATAATATAAGCGAGGATGGGTGATGCGGCGCGCAGACCGGCTATTTCAGATCATTCAGATTCTTCGCGGCGCGCGAAAGCCCATCACGGCGCAGAAACTTGCTGATGAGTTTGAAACATCACTGCGTACTATCTATCGGGATATTGACGAGTTAATGGCGCAGCACATACCGATCCGTGGTGAAGCGGGTATTGGATATGTGTTAGAGCCAGGCTACGATATGCCGCCATTGATGTTAACCCCGGATGAAGTCGAGGCGGCGGTTCTGGGTGCTCAATGGGTAGCGGCGCGTGGTGACCCGGCGTTGATGCGCGGTGCACGTGACCTGATCGCAAAAATTGATACTGTCATACCCGAGCATTTGCGTCCTATCATTCTGCATTCGGCACTGATAGCGCCCAATCTAACTCCTTGCGAGCCGGATGCTTTGGATATGGGGCGTGTAAGGGCATGGATACGCATACAAGGTAAGCTGAAAATCCAGTACAACGACAATGACGGCCGCGACAGCCACCGTGTCATCTGGCCGATTGCCGTGGCTTACTTTGAAACCGTGCGTCTTATTGTTGCCTGGTGTGAACTACGCCAGGCGTTCCGGCATTTTCGGACGGATCGCATCAAGTCTGCTGATTTTCTCGAAGAAACCTTTCCAACGCGCACAGAAACCCTACGTGCAGCCTGGTTGCAAGAAGAGAAGTCGAAAAACTCCAAACCTGCCGCACGTTAAATGAAAAAACCTACTGACATCACGCTGTCAGTAGATGGTGTGTAGCATTGAGCATGCCTGTCAACCATGGAGAAAAAAATATGAAACTTCTTGCTCTTAATAACATTCCCAACTTTTCCGGTATGGAGTTCTCTACTTTTAAACTTAAAAACGGTGTTTCAGAAGATGAGCTTTTCCAGGCCGCTGATGATGCGGTAAAAGGATTCATGGCAAAGGAAGATGGTTTTCTCGGTCATGTTGTTTTGCGTGGGGAAAACAAAACGTATGTTGATGTTCTTTTTGCCACCAGCCAAGAGCGTGCCTCTCAAATTTGTGCCAAGTGGATCGGCAATTCATTTTGCCAGACCTACTTGGAAAAAATTGAAGAAGGTTCTGTAAATCTTGCTTTTTACCAACGTGTCAAATAGCCATCTGATATTCTTTTCAAGAGGTGCGCGCCAAAAGCGGTGCGCCCCAACTTTGCATGATTATGTTCCGCGCCGGAGCAGCACGTACACCGCGCCCGTTCCCCCATCGGCTGGTTGGGCCGAGCAAAAGGCTAATACTTCGGTGTGTTGTTGCAGCCAGCTATTGACCTTATTTTTCAGGATGGGTTGTTTGTGCTGTGAGCCATAGCCTTTGCCGTGAATAATGACCACACATTGCGCGCCGCGTACCTGGCTTGCGTGTAAAAAGCCTGCTAGAGCCTGGCGCGCTTCGGGTATGGTCAATCCGTGTAAGTCGAGTTGGCAGCCAGTGCTGAATTGGCCGCGACGTAGTTTGCGCAGCAAGCCATGCTGCATACCGGGGCGTACAAACAGCATTTCATCGCTGGTTTCAAGCGTGCCCACGTCCATGTCATCAGATAACATATCGTGGGTCAGGGCGTGTTGTTCAAGCGTGCGTTGATGAGAAATGGATTTGACGGGTTTGGTGGGCAGGCGGCGTAGCGTGATTTTATCATGGCGTAGTGGCCGCACGTTTCCTGTCTCACGGCGGAATAGTTCGCTGTCTTCTTCGCTGATTTTGAATTTTAATTTTTTTGCCATTAGCCGAACCGACAAAATACCGCTATTTTTTATGGGGCTGTAGCCACTGCGCCTTTATGGAATTGGAGCCACTGCTCCAGCATCATGATAACCCATATCATCGCGCCATAATACGACGCATGTCCGGCACGGTGTTGTTCGATTAATTGATCGAGACACGCGGGCTTTATGTAGCCCCGTTGCCGGAATGAGTGCAGGCTGTCATACGCGAGTTCACGCAAGGGGGCGTGGGTGTGCATCCATAGCCCAAAGGGCAGGCCAAAGCCATGTTTGCTTTTGGTGAGCGTTTCTGCGGGCAGGAAATCACGTAACGCTTCTTTGAAGAAATAACGCAAATTGACGCCTTTTACCTGCATTTCTGGTGGGATCGTGGCGGCGAAGGCGACGATGTCTTCGTCCAGCAATGGATAACGCACATCCACGCCCGCCAGCGCGCACATGCGGTTGACTTTGCGCAAGTCATTGTCGGCGAGGGTTTGTTTCAAATCAAAATACATCATGCGATTGATGGATGAGCTGGCGTGCGCACGTTGATATACTGCGCGCATTTGTTCAACGGGGTCTGTGGGGTTGATGTGTTTAAGGAAATCGGTTTCAAATACCTCGCTTAATGGGGTGCGATGCAAAAAGTTATAGGATTCCAGACGATCGGGCAAGGGCACTTGCGCCTGGCGAATATAACTTTGCAGTTTCTGTAAAGGCCCCATTTCTGGCAAAGCAAATGCTACAGGTTCAATCAGCGTCTGGCGCAGCGCGCGGGGGATGCAAGCGTAAATTTCAAATATTTTTTGTTTTGCGTAACGCGCATTGCCACCAAAAATTTCATCGCCGCCATCCCCTGCCAACAGCATACGTATTCCATCCTGATGAGCCAGTTTGGCGCAATAGTAGGTGGGCACGGCGGATGCGTTGCCAAACGGTTCGTCATAGGCCTGTGCAACCAGAGGAATGGCATCGACTACATCCTGGGGAGTCACATAATATTCATGGGTGTGGCTGCCAAAGTGTTTGGCGGTGATGCGTGCGTATTCCATTTCATCAAAGCCATCCGCCTCAAAGCCTATTGAATAGGTGTTGGCAGGCGTGCCGCACACCTGGGTCAACACGCCAGTGATGGTCGAGCTGTCTGTGCCGCCGCTTAAAAACGCACCGGTTTTATGGTCGCTGAGGGTGCGTTGCACGGCATTATTTAATAAATCTTTGAGTCGGGATGAGCGTACCGTGAGAGTATCCTGGTTGTGTTCCTGATATTCAAGCGCCCAGTAAAATGCTTCGCTAACGCGATTTTCCTGAAATAAAATATATTGGCCGGGCAAAAGTTTTCGCACGCCCGCATAGATGCTGCCGGGGCTGGGCACCATGTGACAGAACAGATAATTAAAAATTGCCTGCGGGTCAATCGTGGCGTTAACGGCGGGGTGGGCGATGACGCTGTCTGTGGTTGAGCCGAACACCAGTTGATTAGCTGTTTGCACATAACAGAGGGGGCGAATGCCCAAGCGGTCTACGGCCAGGAGTGCTTGGTGTTTTTTCTGGTCAATGATGGCCAGCGCAAACGCACCGTGTATTTCTTGCAGTGCCTTGATGCCGTGACGCTGGTAAGCGTTAGCGATGGCGGCGGCTGCGCCTTGGGTGTTGGCGAGTTTGGTTAAGGTGTCGCTGTGCCAATAGGGATGCCCTTCGAATGCGATAAGCAGGCCATCTTCCATGCTTTTATAGATACTGGCGTTGCCGTGGGGCGACCAGGCGCTGAGCGCTGATCCACCGCTGACACATAGCGATGGGGGATCAATGGCCTTGCCCGCCAAACCCTGCGCCATCGCCGCAATAAGTGCAGGTGCAGCCGAGGTTTCAGCATTATTTATCCAACCACAAATTCCACTCATGTCACGTCACTTTAATGTAATAATTCAGGAAACTAATATTCAGGTTAACGGGTGTATGTGCGACCGCTCTCTTCCAAGTTTGCTCATGGATGCTGGAGGGGGGCGTAACTTCCAGGGTTAAGTAATAACGCGCTAAATTTTAGCGTAGAATTAATATTTTAGCGACAAAAGATGCCGGAAGTTGAATGCGCTAATCCACCCATAGGGTATTATGTTATGGTGAAAAGACAATCTTTGCCTGCGCAAAGGCGCGAATACTGACAGGTTTAACGATATTAAGTTAAGGGGCTTATGCTATTGAATAAGCCACATACACACACAGTCGCCGTGATCGGTGCTGGCCCGGCGGGGCTGATGGCCGCCGAGATTTTAAGCGGTGGCGGCGTGCAGGTTGATGTGTATGACGCAATGCCATCCGTCGGACGCAAATTTTTGCTGGCAGGCAAGGGCGGTTTGAATATCACGCATTCTGAACCGCTGGAACTTTTTCTGTCGCGTTACGGTGCGCGGCGTGTGCAGATTAAAGCATTGCTGGATGCGTTCGGGCCGGATGCCTTGCGCAGCTGGATTCATGACCTGGGTATTGATACGTTTGTCGGCACTTCTGGACGTGTTTTCCCCGTCGAAATGAAAGCGGTGCCGCTATTGCGTGCATGGTTGCATCGCTTGCGTGCGGCAGGCGTGCGTTTTCATGTGCGGCACCACTGGTGCGGTTGGGATGATGTGACAAAGCCTAGTACACAGCACGCGCTACGTTTTGCCACCCCGTCAGGCGAACAAGTGGCACGCGCCGATGCGGTGGTGTTGGCGCTGGGCGGTGGCAGTTGGGCACGGCTTGGCTCCGATGGCGCGTGGGTGCCGCTGCTGGAAAAGCGTGGCGTGTCGATCGCCACGCTGCAACCGTCCAACTGCGGTTTTGACGTGGGCTGGAGCGAGCATTTCAGTACGCGATTCGCGGGTCATTATTTAAAGCCGGTAGCTGTGGCTTTTACTGAATCAGGCGGCGCTGCATATCGCAAACAGGGCGAATTCGTGGTGACGGCAAGCGGTGTTGAGGGCGGCTTGATCTACGCGCTGTCGGCCAGCTTGCGCGACGAAATTACCGCCACTGGCGCGGCGCTGATACATCTTGATCTATTGCCCGACTGGACATTACAGCGCGTCATCGCCGCTCTGTCACAGCCGCGTGGTTCGCGTTCATTCGCAACGCATCTCAAAAACCGTGTGGGCATTCACGGCGTCAAAGCCGGGTTACTGCGTGAATGCGTGCCACCGCAGGATTTCACCGATCCGGTGCGGCTCGGCGCAGCCATCAAGGCGTTGCCGTTGCGGCTGATTGCGCCGCGTCCCATCGACGAAGCAATCAGCAGCGCCGGGGGCGTGCGTTTCGAGGCGCTCAATAAACACCAGATGCTGAACACCTTGCCGGGTGTGTTCTGTGCAGGCGAAATGCTGGACTGGGAAGCGCCCACTGGTGGCTATCTGCTCACGGCTTGCCTGGCCAGTGGGCGTGCAGCAGGTCGGGGCGCGTTGGCCTGGCTGAGGCAGTGCAACGATGGTTCGCAAAATGTGTGACAACCTGGATTTAAAGGAGATACCGTGTATGAAAGCAGTCGCTCTTTATAAATATTTGCCGATTGATAACGAGGAAAGTTTTGTTAATGTTGTCGTTGCCACTCCTGTGCCCACAGGCAGAGATCTGCTGGTGCGCGTTAAAGCAGTGTCAGTTAATCCTGTGGATACCAAGGTGCGCGCACCGAAAGACACTATAGAAACCCAACCGAAAATTCTTGGATGGGATGCTGCCGGCATTGTCGAGGCAGTCGGCAATGATACATCGCTGTTCTCGGTGGGAGACGAAGTGTATTACGCCGGTGTGATTACACGCCCTGGGTGTAATAGCGAATCCCATTTAGTGGATGAGCGTATTGTGGGACGAAAACCACGTACACTGTCTTTTGAGGAAGCAGCAGCCATGCCGCTAACCACCATCACCGCATGGGAAGCACTGTTTGATCGTCTCGGCATCGCACCGCAAAAAACTGCCACGAACCAGGCAAGCACGGTGTTGATTATCGGTGGTAGTGGCGGGGTTGGCTCCATTACGATTCAACTGGCGAAACAGGTTGCGGGTCTGCGTGTCATTGCAACAGCATCGCGCGAGACGTCAGCGCAGTGGTGTCATGACATGGGGGCTGATGAAGTCATCAATCATCACCGCCCGTTCCGTGAGGAACTTAAAAATATCGGCGTTGATGAAGTGGATTTCATTCTTTGTTATAACAGCACCGAGCAACATATCCAGAGCATGGCTGACGTGATCAAGCCGCAAGGGAAAATCTGCGCTATCGTGTCAACGAAAAACAATCAGCCCATCAACATGAATCTGTTTCAAGCCAAGAGTGTGGCATTTTGCTGGGAGTTTATGTTTACCCGGCCAATGTTCAAGACGCCAGACATGCAGGCGCAACATGATTTATTAAACAGGGCGGCGCAGTTGCTGGAGGAGGGCGTGCTCCGCACAACCATGACGGAACAATATGGTGTACTGACCGCAGATAATCTGCGGCGTGCGCATGCACGCATTGAAGCCGGCACGATGATAGGCAAGGCGGTGCTGAGTGGTATAGAATAAAATCCCAGGTTCATTCGGCGACATGTGCACGCACGCCACAAAAAAACAGCCCCGTCTCGATGAGAAGGGGCTGTTTTTTTATTCCAGGTCGCGGGGGGATTGGTCCCGCTGCTGATTAGAGCTTAATCGTCGCCGCTGGTCGCACCAAAGATATGCAGCAAGCTGGCAAACAAATTGTAGATGCTGACATACAGTGAAACCGTTGCAATAATGTAATTGGTTTCGCCGCCGTGAATGAGTTGGCTGGTTTCAAACAGAATTAAACCCGAGGCCAGCAGCACAAACATTCCAGACACCGCCAGCGCCAGCATCGGCATCTCAAAAAATATGGCGCCCAGTCCGGCCAGAAATGCCACCATCACACCCACAAACAGGAAGCCACCCATAAAACTGAAATCTTTGCGGGTAGTCAACGCGTAGGCCGACAGACCCAAAAACAGCGCGCCAGTAGCGCCCATGGCGCTCATCACCACCTGACCACCATTGGGCAGACTCAGATAATGGCTGATAATCGGGCCAAGGGTAATGCCCATGAAGCCAGTAAGGCCAAACACCGACAGCAGACCCCAAGCGCTGTTTTTCAGCTTATAAGTCAGGAACAGCAGCCCCAGGTAGCCCACCAGCGTAATGATAATGCCGGGGTGGGGCAGGTTGAGGGCAATCGACACGCCCGCCATCGCCGCGCTGAACAACAGCGTCATGGATAGCAGCATATATGTGTTTTTAATCAGTTTGTTAGTGGATGTTGTAGAACCAATCGTCTGGACAGTCGGTTGCTGATAGGTGTTCATGTGTGCGCTATCTCCTTGAGGTGAGTATGAGGCTAATTTCAGATTGTACCTAAAAACTTAGAGCGTCTAAACCTCGTCTAGTTCCCTTATGTTATCGACAATAAGTATAGATTGCTACACTGAAAACATGGCATTTTATGATTCCGGCCATGGAATTCAGCAAATTCCGGTGGAATTTCAGAGTACTTTTAGGGTATGCTTCCACGGATAAGCTGGTTGATTATTTCTGGAGAGGTGGCTGAGCGGTCTAAAGCGACGGTCTTGAAAACCGTTGAAGGGAGACCTTCCGTGGGTTCGAATCCCACCCTCTCCGCCATATGGCGTTATCCGCTAGACTATTCCCATGAATTCCCTTCCTCCCGCGATTTTCCTGATGGGGCCGACGGCTGCGGGCAAGACTGATCTGGCGCTGGAGCTGGTGCAGCATTTTCCGTGCGACATCATAAGCGTCGACTCAGCCATGATCTACCGTGGCATGGATATCGGCACCGCCAAACCCAGTCCCGCCCAATTGGCGGCGGCGCCGCATCGCCTCATTGATATTCTTGACCCTGCCGAGGCTTATTCCGCCGCCCAGTTTCGGCGTGACGCCTTGCGCGAAATGGCGCAGATCACCCAGGCCGGACGTATTCCCTTGCTGGTCGGCGGCACCATGTTGTATTTCCGCGCCTTGCAATATGGCCTCACTGATTTGCCTGCCGCAGATGAAACCGTGCGCGCACAACTCGAAGATGAGCTGCAACGTAACGGCCTGGCGAGCCTGCATGCGCGTTTGGCGCAGGTCGATCCACGCGCCGCCGCGCGCATTCACCCCCACGACACCCAGCGTATTCAGCGTGCGCTTGAGGTCTATGATGTGAGCGGCGTGTCTTTAAGTGATCTGATCGACGCGCCCCAAACCAGCGATGGGCTCACTATGGAACCCGGTGCATTTCCCTACCATGCCGTAAAAATCGCAGTAGTGCCCGATGACCGTGCCGAGCTGCATCGCCGCATCGAAGCGCGCTTTAAAGCCATGCTCACACAAGGGTTTATTGGCGAGGTTGAGCGGTTGCACCACCGTGGTGACTTGCATATCGGTCTGCCCGCATTGCGCGCTGTAGGTTACCGGCAGGTATGGTGTCATCTGCAAGGAGAAATGAGTTATGATCAGATGGTAGAGCGCGGTATTTTTGCCACCCGTCAGTTCGCCAAGCGGCAGTTGACCTGGTTACGTTCTGCTCACGACACGATAAAGTTTGATATTTCTGGAAATATTTTTGGGAAGGTCTTGAAACATCTGACTACTACCCTGATCTAACCCAGAGTTATACAACAACTGTGTTATGATTATTAATGTGTAATGTTATGAACAACAGCATCTTGATGTAAAGTATTACTGGAAAGTTGTGTGGGCTATAATTCTGGCGTAGCATTTAAAATGTGAAGATGGTTGCGGCATATGATATATAAAGGGAACTTATTTACGTGTGAATTCCGTAATCATTGCGGTATCGTGTAGAAAGTTGACATGTGATAAGGTTGAAATGGACAACATAACCAAAAATAAAGGAGATACAACTATGACTAAAGGGCAAAGCATACAAGACCCTTTTTTAAATGCCCTGCGCAAGGAGCGCGTGCCCGTGTCTATTTATCTCGTCAATGGCATAAAACTCCAAGGTCAAATTGAGTCGTTTGATCAGTTTGCTGTATTATTAAAGAACACTATCAGCCAGATGGTATATAAGCATGCCATTTCAACGATTGTACCGGCCCGCAATGTGAAATTGCCGGGAGCTAATGACGCGTCAGCCGATGCCAATGTCCATACACATGCCCACGCCAATGAAGGCGAAGATGAATAATCCCCGTTGGTAAATTTGGTAGAGCACTCTCCTCACGGGGAGCGTCACAGAGAGCGTGCAATTCTTGTCAGCGTAAATTTTCAGGCGGCAGGAATGTGTGAAGAACTGGATGAGTTTCGTGAGTTGGCATCGTCGGCAGGGGCTGAGGCTGTAACGGTTATTACCGCCGCACGCAAAACCCCTGACGCGCGTTATTTCATAGGTAGCGGCAAGGCCGAAGAAATTCGTGCCTGTGTCGAGAGCATGAAAGCCGATGTGGTGTTGTTCAATCATGAATTATCGCCGGGTCAGGAACGTAATCTCGAACAATTATTACAATGCCGGGTGTTGGATCGTGTAGGTTTGATTCTTGACATTTTCGCGCAGCGCGCCCAGTCGTTTGAGGGTAAATTGCAGGTTGAGTTGGCTCAATTGCAGCATCTTTCCACGCGCTTGGTGCGTGGCTGGACGCATCTGGAGCGGCAGCGTGGTGGTATCGGTTTGCGCGGCCCGGGTGAAACCCAGCTTGAAACTGACCGCCGACTGATTGGCGCGCGCATCAAACAGCTTAACAAGCGTTTACGCAAGGTCGGTGGTCAGCGCAATGAGCGTCGTAAAGCGCGGCACAAGGCGGCGGTACACACTGTCTCATTGGTGGGCTATACCAATGCGGGCAAATCCACCTTGTTTAATCGCCTGACTGGGGCTACAGTGTACGCCGCCGACCAGTTGTTCGCGACTCTTGATCCTACCCTTCGTCGGGTAGAATTACCGGGCGCCGAGGCTATCGTGTTGGCAGATACCGTAGGGTTTATCCGCCATTTACCGCATGACCTGGTCGCCGCGTTTCGTTCGACACTTGAAGAAACCTGTGAAGCGGCCTTGTTATTGCATGTGATTGATGCGGGCAATGAAAACCGTCACGGGTGCATACAACAGGTGAATGAGGTGCTGAAAGAAATTGGTGCCGATGAAATACCCCGGATTGAAGTCTACAATAAAATAGACATGCTGAATGATTGTGCGCCGCATATTGACCGTGATGCAGACGGGCGCGTGCAACGGGTCTGGGTATCTGCCGCGACGGGCGCGGGTATGGATTTACTGCGGCAGGCTCTGGCGGAGTATGCCTGGGCAGAAAGCTTAACCCAGCATGATCAACCTTACCCGGCCGTCGAGGAAGAAATGCTGTACGCCGCATCTTAAAGAAGTATAGTTATGGGTGCCTCTATAAATTCGATCAAGCCGCGAGGGCAAGGCGGAAATGGGCGAAAAAGCGGAGTGTACACGGAGTACATGAGCATTTTGAGCCAATTTCCAACGCCGCCATCGAGGCTTCAGCGGATTTATAGAGGTGCCCTTATGAAATATATTCAACAATATGGAGTCACTCATGGCCTGGAATGAACCGGGAGGCCCGCAGGATAAAGATCCGTGGGGTAACCGCAGCAACAAGAACAAAAACTCACCTCCTGACCTGGATGAAATGATCCGCAAGATGCAGAAAAAGCTCGGTGGCTTATTCGGCGGCAAAAGCGGTGGTGGCAGCGGCAATGGTGGCGGTGAGCGCGCAGCGGGGTGGACACCCTCCAACCCGCTAAAGCCCATCGGCATTCTGGCCGCGATTGGTGTGCTGGTGTGGCTGGCGACTGGCATCTACATTGTTGACGAAGGTACGCGTGGCGTAGTGACGCGTTTTGGCCAATATGTTGACACTACTTTGCCCGGCCCGCACTGGCATATTCCCGCGCCCATTGAAGCCGTGCAAAACGTCAATGTCGAGCAGATTCGTACCGCTGAAATTGGCTACCGTTCCGGTGGGGGTGGTGCGCAGGCCGGCGCCATCGCCAGCGAAGCCTTGATGCTCACCAAAGATGAAAACATCATCAGCGTCAAATTTGCCGTGCAATATAAAGTGAAAGATGCGCGTGATTACCTGTTCAACACACGCGATCCGGATGAGTCCCTGCGTCAAGCAACGGAAAGTGCAGTGCGTGACGCCGTAGGCAAAAACAATATGGACTTCGTGCTCAAGGAAGGCCGCACCGAAATCGCAGCGCGTGCCAGTGAATTGATCCAGAAAACGCTGGACCGTTACGATGCCGGATTACAGGTCACCAGCGTGAACATGCAGGATGCGCAGCCACCCGAAGAAGTGCAGGGCGCCTTTCTTGATGCCGTTAAATCGCGCGAAGATGAGCAGCGCCTGATTAACGAAGCAGAAGCGTATGCCAATGACGTTATCCCCAAGGCACGCGGTGGCGCGGCTCGCCAGCTTGAAGAAGCCAATGGCTACAAAGCCCAGGTGATCGCACAAGCTAAAGGTGAAGCCAGCCGCTTTACGCAGGTGTTGGCAGAATATGAAAAGTCACCTAAAGTCATGCGTGATCGTCTCTACATCGAAGCGATGGAGTCCGTCATGTCCAAGAGCAGCAAGGTTATGGTAGATGTCAAGGGCGGTAATAACCTGTTGTACTTACCCCTGGATCGCATGACCCAACGTCAGGCGACCGCAGGTAACCCGGCGGCAGGTGCCATACAACAAGATCAGATGCTGGACAAGCCAATCACCCTGCCGCAGACAGACAGTCGCGCGCGTGCGCGGGAGCAACGTTAATGGAACAGAAAAAAGTAATGGGTTTGGTGATTGCGCTGGTCGGCTTTGTGCTGGTGGCCGCATCGTCCGTGTTCACCGTAGCCGAACAACAGAAAGCCGTCTTGTTCCGCCTCGGAGAAGTCGTGCGCTCCGATTTTGAACCGGGCTTACACCTTAAAGTACCCATCATCAATAATGTGCGTAAATTTGATGGGCGTATCTTGACCCTGGAAGCCGCTCCCGAGCGGTACCTCACAGCGGAAAAGAAAAACGTCGTCGTTGATTCTTTCGTGAAATGGAAAATCAAAGACGTGTCGCGTTATTACACCACCATGGGCGGTGACGAAGAACGTGCCAATGTGCGTCTGGCGCAGATCATCAAAAACGGTTTGCGTGATGAGTTCGGCAAGCGCACCATTCAGGAAGTGGTGTCTGGCGAGCGCGAGCAGATCATGGCGATTCTTACCACCAACGCCAACAAACAGGCTCATGAGTTCGGCATAGACGTGATTGATGTCCGCATCAAACGCATTGACCTGCCCGAAGAAGTAAGCACCTCGGTATACCAGCGCATGGAAGCCGAGCGTTCACGTGTTGCCAAAGACCTGCGTTCACGCGGTGCGGAAGCCGCAGAACGTATTCGTGCTGATGCCGATCGCCAACGCTCCGTCACCATCGCCGAAGCTTACCGTGAAGCCGAGCGCATTCGTGGTGAAGGCGATGCCCAGGCCGCTGACACCTACGCCCAGGCCTACAAGAAAAACCCGGAGTTTTATGCTTTTTACCGCAGCATTAACGCCTACCGGTCTTCTTTCAAAGATCAAAGCGACATCGTCGTAGTCGACCCCGGCTCCGACTTCTTCAAATACTTCAAGAGCCCAAACGCGAGGTAACAGTCGTCTTACAGGTGCGGTAACTTTGTCGGATCGCAGCAATGGAAGGGGTGGTGGAGCGCAGGCTTGCCACCCCTTCCGCATTTCACAAACAGCTTTTGGGGAGTATTAGAAAATTATGTGGCAAGATCTGTTCGCAGCCCTGGCGCTGGTGCTGGTCATAGAGGGCATCATGCCCTTTCTCAACCCACACGGTTGGCGCCAAACCATGTCTACCATTGCGCAAATGGATGACAAGGCGTTACGCATTGCCGGGTTGGTAAGCATGATAGTCGGGGTAGGGTTGCTGTACCTGGTGCATTAACCCCTTGATGAGTTATTTATTGATATATATCAATAAATGGTTACTTTTATTAGTGGAGGCAGTATCGGAGAGTGGCGAAGAACATTTCACCTTAACGCTGCGTCAGCAGTATCAGGCCTTGTCTGGGAATATAGTGTGTCAAAGGAATTTTTGCTATACTTGTAGGCTGTTACGCAAACCATTCTTTTATTTTTTTGACATACACATGCCCTGTACCGAATGTTCTGTTTTGCTCACTTGCGCCACTGTGTTCAATATTCCCACATCCCTTTATAGTGCTGTTGCCCAATGACTGATCGCACATTTTCCGGTAAAGACCGCTGGCTGTTGCCTGAAGGCATTCAGGAGGTTTTGCCGCAACAGGCAGAATACCTGGAAAGATTGCGCCGTGATTTGCTCGACCTGTTTCACACCTGGGGTTATGAGCTGGTTATTCCGCCGATTATCGAATACCTGGAGTCGTTATTGATTGGCACCAGCGATGACCTGGATGTGCAGACGTTCAAGCTGATTGATCAACTGACGGGCCGTTTGATGGGCGTGCGCGCTGATATGACGCCGCAGGTGGCGCGCATTGACGCGCACCGTCTCAAGCGCGAGGTGCCGACGCGTTTGTGTTATATGGGCACCGTGTTGCGCACCTATCCCGATGGCTTTGCGCGCACGCGCAGCCCGATGCAGATTGGTGCGGAGCTGTATGGTCATGCCGGTATTGAAAGCGATGTTGAAGTGTTGCACCTGCTGGTGGAAACGCTGGCGCTGACGGGTATTAAGCAAGTGCATATTGATCTGGGGCATGTGGGTATTTTCCGTGCCCTGGCGCAAAACGCTGGCCTGGATGCCGAGCAGGAGATGACGCTGTTCAACGCGCTGCAACGCAAAGCGCGTCCGGAGATCGAAGATTTATTGGCGCAGGTTAAAACCAGTGCCGAGCATCGTCATTGGCTTACCCGTCTGGTGGATTTAAACGGCGGCGAAGAGGTGTTGGACGAGGCGCGCAGCCTGTTCAAAAAAGCCGGTGCGCCGGTGCTGGCAGCGCTGGATAATTTGCAGCAGATTGCCGCGTTGGCGCATCGCCGCATGCCGTCTATTCCGTTGCACTTTGATCTTGCCGAGTTACGTGGCTATCACTATCAAACCGGTGTAGTATACGCGGCGTTTGTGCCCGGCCATGGCCAGGAAATCGCGCGCGGTGGCCGCTATGATGACATTGGCCGCGTGTTCGGGCGGGCGCGTCCCGCCACCGGATTCAGCGCCGATTTGATAACTTTGATTTCTTTGAGCGCAGTGCAGACGCCGTACCAGGTGCATGCGATTTTAGCTCCTGTAGATGATGATGTTGAGTTGCTGGATGCGGTACGTGATTTGCGCACGGCCGGTGAGCGGGTGATTTATGCGTTGCCCGGCGCGCGCGGTGATGCGGCGGAGATGGGTTGTGACCGTGTGCTGGAACGCCGTAATGGTCAGTGGGTTGTGGTTAAATTGACGGATGTGAGATAAAAAAACATGGGCAAAAATGTCGTTGTAATTGGCACGCAGTGGGGCGATGAAGGCAAGGGCAAGATCGTTGATCTGCTCACCGACCGTGTCAGTGCCGTGGTGCGCTTCCAGGGCGGGCATAATGCCGGCCACACCTTGGTGATTGACGGCAAAAAGACCGTGCTGCATCTGATTCCTTCCGGCATTTTGCGCGACAACGTATTGTGCCTGATTGGTAATGGCGTGGTGCTGTCACCGCAGGCGCTGCGTGAAGAAATTGAAATGCTCGAAAGCAATGGCGTACCGGCGCGTGAGCGTTTGCGTATCAGTGAAGCTTGCCCGTTAATTCTGCCGTACCACGTAGCGCTGGATCGTGCGCGTGAAGTGGCGCGCGGTGATGCGCCGATTGGCACCACGGGCCGTGGTATTGGCCCGGCGTATGAAGACAAAGTGGCGCGCCGTGCATTGCGCCTGGGCGATCTGTTTTACCGCGAGCGTTTCGCCGCTAAACTGGGCGAAGTGCTGGATTACCACAACTTTGTATTGCAGCACTATTACAAGGTTGCACCGATTGATTTTCAGCGGACGCTCGATGAGTCATTGGCGATGGCGTCTTATCTCAAGCCCTTGGTGGCTGATGTACCCGAGTTGCTGCATCAATATCGCAACAAGGGTGAGGGCATGCTGTTTGAAGGCGCGCAGGGCACTTTGCTGGACGTTGACCATGGCACCTATCCGTATGTCACATCATCCAACACCACCGCCGGTGGCGCGGCTACCGGCAGCGGTATGGGGCCGTGCGCCTTTGATTACATCCTGGGTATCACCAAGGCGTACACCACGCGCGTGGGTTCAGGGCCGTTTCCGACGGAGTTGTTTGATGAAATGGGCGAGCATTTGTCGGCGCGTGGCCGGGAGTTTGGTTCCACTACGGGACGTCGCCGTCGCTGCGGCTGGTTTGATGCCGTCGCATTGCGCCGCGCGATTCAGATCAACAGTGTTTCCGGGCTGTGTATTACCAAGCTGGATGTGCTGGATGGCCTCGATACGATTCGCCTGTGCGTAGGTTATCGTTACAACGGCGAAGAGCGGCTCACACCGCCCGTGGGCGCGGAAGCGTTTGCCAATTGTGAGCCGGTTTATCTAGATATGCCGGGATGGAAGGATTCTACTGTCGGCGTTCGGTATTACGATGAATTGCCCGCCAATGCCCGTGCTTATCTGGCGCGCATCGAAGCCATCGTTGAAGTGCCGATTGACATTATTTCCACCGGCGCGGATCGTGCGGATACGATTATTTTGAGAAATCCGGCGGATTAATTCCGTATTGTCATTTCGACCCTCGCGAAAGCGGGGGGGATCTTTAGGTTGGGAGTGATTCCGGGGCAATCAAGAATCAATGTAGCAGAGGGAAAGGAATGGTGCCGAGGAGAGGACTTGAACCTCCACGGGGTTTCCCCCGCTAGCACCTGAAGCTAGTGCGTCTACCAATTTCGCCACCTCGGCAAGGTGTTTTCCGGTTCGATCCGGTTGAGCCGGGGTCGAGTTAAGCGGTAATAAACATATTGTAACATGAAATGTTATAGAGATATTTCTCTATATTTTTCATTAATTTATTGGGCAGATTTGGCGTCCTGCCGAATATTTTCACCCACGCCGCCGGGGATTCTGGGGTCAGCGGTTTGTTATACATAAAACACAGAAGGTGCGCACTTTAACCGGGGCGTGTTTTATTGTCAATATTTTACTGATATTTTAAGGATTACATAGTTGAATAATTTTTCTTTTGGCCTGCTGCAACAGCGGCTTCATACGGCGCAGGAATATCCTTGCGCCTTCACACCCCCTACAGGGAAGTAAACACTGATGGCAAAGCATCGTAACACGGATCCCCACGCTGACCGTGAGGCGCAGAAATATGAGAACCCCATTCCCAGCCGCGAATTTATCCTGGAATATCTGCAAGAGCGCGGTGAGCTGCTCACCTATGAAGAGCTGGTTACTTCATTGGGATTGCACGGCGAAGAAGACCTGGAGGCATTGCGCCGCCGCTTGAACGCCATGGAACGCGATGGCCAGGTGATGCGTAATCGCCGCAATGGCTATGGCCTGGTGGACAAGATGGATCTGGTGCCAGGCAAGGTGATTGGCCACCCCGATGGCTTTGGTTTTCTGGTGCCGGATGAAGGCGGTGAAGACCTGTTTCTGTCGCCGCGTCAAATGACGTTTTGCATGCACGGCGATCGTGCCGTGGCGCGTGTATCCGGTGTGGATCGCCGTGGCCGCCGCGAAGGTGTGCTGGTGGAAATTCTGGAGCGCAACACGACCCAGGTGGTGGGTCGTTTCCGCACGCAGGAAGGCAATGTTGGGTTCGTGACTCCCGACAACAAGCGCATTACCCACGACATCATGATTCCCGCTAATTATCAGGCCGGTGCGACGCACAACCAGATTGTAGTGGCCGAGCTGATTGAGCAGCCCAGCAAATACGCCAAACCGCTGGGGCGTATTGTTGAAATTCTCGGTGATCACATGGCACCGGGCCTGGAAATTGAAGTGGCGATCCGCGCCCACGAAATTCCGCTGGCGTGGCCGCAACAAGTTCAGCAGGAAATCGCTACGTTGTCGCATGAAGTGCCGGAGGCCGCCAAACTGGGCCGCGAAGATGTGCGCGGCTTGCCGCTGGTGACGATTGATGGTGTGGATGCGCGTGACTTTGACGATGCCGTGTATTGTGAGCGCCAGAAGCGCGGCGGCTGGCGTTTGCTGGTGGCGATCGCCGATGTGTCAAGTTACGTTAAATCTAACACAGCGCTGGATGTTGAGGCACGTTCACGCGGCAATTCCGTATATTTTCCACAACGTGTGATCCCCATGCTGCCGGAAATTTTATCGAATGGCTTGTGTTCGCTGAATCCGCATGTTGACCGTTTGTGCATGGTGTGCGACATGACCATTAATGCCGAAGGTGACATTACGCATTATCGTTTTTATGATGCAGTAATGCGCTCGGCAGCACGCCTGACGTACGACGAAATGGCCGCCATGGTGGTAGATAAAGAGCCGCAGGTGCGCAGCAAATACCAGCCGTTATTGCCGCATCTTGAAGAGCTGCACGCGCTATACCACACCATGATTGGCGCACGTCAACGGCGTGGCGCAATTGATTTTGAAACTACTGAAACGCGTATTGTGTTTGGTGAAGACCGTAAAATAGAACGCATTGTTCCGGTAGTGCGCAACGATGCGCATCGTATTATCGAGGAATGCATGATCGCTGCGAATGTCGCGGCGGCATGGTTTTTAAGTAGCCGAAAAATACCGGTGGTATACCGTGTGCATGAAGGCCCCAATGAAACCAAGTTGAACGATTTGCGCGAATTCCTGCGTGAATTAGGCCTTAATCTGCGCGGCGGGGATAAACCCCAAGCCCGGGATTATGCCGAGTTATTAAATAAAATCCGGCTGCGCCCCGACTTTGGTTTGATACAAACGGTGATGTTACGTTCCTTGAGCCAGGCGACTTATACTCCGGTGAACGTCGGTCACTTCGGTCTGGCGCATGAGGCCTATACGCACTTTACCTCACCGATCCGCCGTTACCCTGATCTGTTGGTACATCGCGCGATCCGTCATGCCCTTAGCGAGGGTACTGCGAAAAATTTTGCGTATGATGTGGCGGCGATGGAAAGCATGGGCTTGCATTGCTCGGCCACCGAGCGGCGTGCTGATGAGGCGACACGCGATGCGGTGGACTGGCTGAAATGTGAATTCATGATGGATAAGGTGGGCGAAGAGTTTGACGGCATTATTACTGGCGTGACAACCTTCGGCATCTTTGTCGAGTTGCGTGAAATCTTTGTCGAAGGTCTGGTGCATGTCACGGCTCTGAAAAATGATTATTACCATTTTGACAGCGCGCGCCACCGCTTGCAGGGTGAACGCACCGGCAAAAATTATCGTCTCGCTGACCAGGTGCGCATCAAGGTGATGCGTGTTGACCTTGACAGCAAGAAAATAGATTTTGAACTGGCGGGTGTTGAATTGAAGGGCGAATTGGCCAGGGAAGAAAAGCCCGCCCATGCCGTGTCCGCACGCGACGCCGAGGAAAGTATGCCAGCGGCACCCAAGGGCAAAGCCAAACCCAAAAGAAGATCCAGCGCTAAAAAAACCACCAAAAAGAAAGCCGCGCGCCAATGAAAACAGCGCAGCACATCATATACGGCATACATGCTGTGCAAGCCGCGTTACAACGTGATGCGTCGAATATCATTGAGGTGATGATTGAGTCAGGCCGTAAAGACGCGCGTGTTCAGGCGCTGCTGGATCATGTCGCAGCGCAACATACCGAAGTGCGGCGTGTCACTGGCAAAGAGTTGGATGCGCTGGTGCCGGATGCGCGTCACCAGGGTGTGGTGGCGCGTTGCCGTGCCGTCACCGTGTGGCAGGAAGATGATCTCGATCAATTGCTGGACGGGCTGTTGGTGCCCCCCTTATTGCTGGTGCTGGACGGCGTGCAGGATCCACATAATCTTGGCGCCTGTCTGCGCAGTGCTGACGCAGCGGGCGTGCATGCTGTGATTGCACCGCGTGACCGCGCCGTGGGTCTCACACCGGTAGTGCGCAAAGTCGCCAGCGGTGCCGCAGAAACGGTGCCGTTTATCCAGGTTACGAATCTTGCGCGCACCTTGCGCGCCCTCAAAGATAAAGGGCTCTGGACAGTGGGTGCGGATGCCGAAGGTGATGGCGATGTGTTCAGCGCCGATTTGCGCGGCCCGACAGTGTTGGTGATGGGTGCCGAAGGGCAGGGCATGCGGCGTCTTACCAGGGAGCATTGCGATCTACTGGTGCGCATCCCCATGCAAGGCACCGTGGAAAGCCTGAATGTGTCCGTCGCCACGGGTATTTGCCTGTTTGAGGCGGTGCGGCAGCGTGTAGCACGTCTTAAATAAAAAATCTACATAAAACCTCTTGACAGGGCCGCAAAGACGCCGTAGAAATAACTACTATCTCCACCGCTTTTATAAGTGCGTGTAATTTGCGCTCATCGTTGCCGGTAATTTTAGCAAGCCTGTGCTATGACTAAAAAACTGCGTCTCTATGGTTTATTGTTATCAGTTCTTGCCTGCGCGAGTGCGGGTGCGTATGGTGGTGATTTCAAGCCTTTTGTGGGCATGGAACTGGTTTCATCCCAGCCTGATACCCCGATTGATCAACGGGATACCTTATTAAATCTTGGCATTGACTATAAAATAGGCCTTGGTTTGTCGGGTGGTCTTGATGTGGGGTTACGGGAAGATAACCCACAGGAGGTGAGCAATAGCGCGGTTTCGCTCAAGACTAATCTGTATGCAAAATATAACTGGTTCAATGAGTCCTCACTAAGCCCATTTATTATGGCAGGGTACACTACCGCCAGACTTAATCAAAAAAGCTGCACCCACAACAACGCCCAGGGGAATGAAAATTTTTCTTTTGATGATTGTGGATCAGGACATTTAAATACCTTTGGCGCAACTTACGGCCTTGGCATGACATTTAAAGGAAGCCGCCGAAACAGTTCTGGGATCATGATCAAATACCTTAAAACCACGGGCATGGCTGACATTGAAATGGACACGCTTGGCGTGAGTTTCATTTATTAACGGGTCTACTCAGCATATTGAATGACGCGAAAATCGCTGTTACCCCGCGAGCATATTTATCACAAACCACTATGGTCGCCCGTAAACCTTCTTTTTACCGCAATATACTTCCATCCCATTTTTATGATAATGAAACCACTACCGTTGCCCAGGCGTTGCTGGGAAAACTGTTGATACATGAAACACCGGCTGGCATATTAGCCGGCAGGATTGTGGAAACGGAGGCTTATCTGGCGGATGATCCCGCATGCCATGCGCATGGCGGGAAGAATACACCGCGCACGGCGGTGATGTTTGGCCCACCGGGCACCGCCTATATTTATCTGATTTATGGCATGCACAATTGCTTTAACGTGGTTACGGGGGCTGAGGGCACAGGGGAAGCGGTGTTAATACGGGCGCTGGAACCAATTTATGGCATTGAGGTAATGCAAGCCAATCGTAATCAGCTGGCGCCGCACAATCTGTGTAGTGGGCCGGGTAAGTTGGTATATGCGATGGGAATAAACCGTGCCTTGAATGCACAGAGCCTGATGGAGCCACCGTTATACCTTGCGGAGCCTTTGGTGGAGCCAGAAAAATTTAAAATTGTCACGACTACTCGCATCGGAATTTCCAAAGGTGCAGCATTACCATTACGGTTTTATATCAAGGGTAACGCGTTTATTTCAAGAAAGTAGCTATATATCTCCATAAATATAAGCGGGGCTATCAACCTGGCTGGTATTTGTGCGGGGGGCGCAGAAATGAAGCAAGATTTCTCCCGGCAACTGCTCCTGCGTTGCTCTACCTTCCGCCATCCATGGCGGTCGCCTTTGGTCGAAATGACAAAGGGATTGTCATCCCGAACGCGAGTGAGGGATCCTGGTTTTGAGCGAATTGATTTTTAATGAGGGAGCCTTAAGTTGCGCTGAACAGTCTGAATTTTTTGGGTTTTTTTAGTGTATAATGATGGGCTCCTCTCTGCAGCTATAGTGATCCACCATCCCCATGAAACCCGTTATCGTCCTTGTCGGACGTCCCAATGTAGGAAAGTCCACGCTGTTTAATCGCTTGACGCAGTCGCGCGCGGCGTTGGTGGCGGATCAGCCGGGGCTGACCCGTGACCGTATTTATGGCACCGGCAGAGTAGGGGATCGGCCTTATATTGCAGTCGATACCGGTGGTTTAAGCGGCGAGCGTGACGGCATTGATTCGTTGATGGCTGAGCAGGCGATGCTGGCGGTGCAGGAGTCTGACGTGATCCTGTTTCTGGTGGACGGGCGTGCTGGCATGACCAGCGGTGATCAGGATATTGCGCGGCATCTGCGGCAATTTGGTAAGCCGGTATACCTGATACTGAACAAGGCAGAAGGGCTGAACGCCGCCATCGTCAGCGCGGAATTCCAGGCGCTGGGTTTGGGGATGCCGTATCCGGTATCTGCTACCCACGGCGATGGTATAGGCCACATGATGGAGGCGGTGTTAACGCCCTTGCCGATCGAGTCTGAAGGCAGTGAAACGGATCTTGCGTCTGGCATTAAGGTGGCCATAGTCGGGCGGCCCAATGTTGGCAAATCCACGCTGGTAAATCGCATTATCGGCGAGGAGCGCGTGCTGGCGTTTGATGAACCGGGCACGACTCGCGATAGCATTTCCATTCCCTTTGAACGCGATCAACGCCACTATACCTTGATTGATACGGCGGGCGTGCGGCGTCGCCACAAAGTCACCGACATGGTGGAAAAATTCAGCGTTGTAAAAACCCTGCAATCGGTAGAAGAAGCCCATGTAGTTGTGCTGGTGCTGGATGCCGATAGCGGCGTGACGGATCAAGATGCGACGCTGGCGGGCATTGTGCTGGAAAGTGGCCGGGCGCTGGTGATTGCCGTGAATAAATGGGACAAGCTGGATACCGAGCAGCGCACGTATCTGAAGCGTGAGGTGGAGCGCAAGTTACCCTTCCTGGAATTTGCGACGGTTTATTTTATTTCTGCACTGCAGGGCACTGGCGTTGACAAAGCGATGGCGGGCGTTGATCGCGCTTATCAGTCCGCGACGCAAAAACTTTCTACGCCACAACTCACGCGCTATCTTATGGATCTGGTAAAGCAGCATCAGCCGCCGTTAGTGCATGGCCGCCGCATCAAGCTGCGTTATGCGCATCAAGGCGGCCAGAATCCGCCGACGATTATTATTCATGGCAATCAGGTTGACGCTGTTCCTGGCGCGTACCGGCGTTACCTTTCCAATGCGTTTCGTGAGATTTTGAAGCTGGAAGGCACGCCGTTGGTGGTTGAATTCAAGGGCAGCGAGAATCCCTACCGCGATAAAAAGAACATACTCACCCCACGCCAGATACAAAAACGCCAGCGCATGCGGCGCCATTACGGCAAATCCTGAAAATTTCTTTCGCCATCAGAGTCAAAACAAGCGTACTAATTTAACATAATATACATTATGCGAAGTTACGTTTTCGATACCATATAAGGGGGACTATCTATTCTCTTTAATTTTTCTGAGGAGTTCGCGAGCGGCATTTATTTCAGAAAAATTTTCATTGCCCTTCAGAACACGTTCCAGTTCTTTACGGGCGTCGTCACGACGCCCGGCTTTTTCCAACCCAGCGGCCAGATGATAACGAATATCCAGCGAAGTGGGCGCTTTGGTGGCAGCGGCCTGTAATAATTCCACACCGCGTTTTACCTGGCCTTTCTGTACCAGAATCCAGCCTAGCGTATCAATAATGGGCGCCTGGTCTGGCATGAGGTTATAGGCTTTTTCTGCATACTCGAGCGCGCGTGCATCCCCCTGCTCGTAATAAACCCAGGCCAGATTATTTAATACCGCCGCATTTTTGGGTTGGATCGCCAGGGTCTTCTGGTAATAGTCGATGGCTTCTTTGCGCTTTCCATCGGTTTGATACGCGGCAGCCAGAGCAATGAGTACGCCGACATCCTGCGGATGTTCGGCCGACCATTGTGTCAGCACCTGATAAGCACCCGCAGCATCACCGGCCTGCTTGCGGGCTTGCGATAGGCGAATTGCAAGCGCACCACTTTTATTGCGTTGCCAGGCATTATCATACGCCTTGGCGGCATTTGCATAGGCGCGTCCCGCCATGTGAATATTGCCTTCGAGCTCATAACCTGCCGCAATTTTTGGTTGCTGCTGCTGAATCTGCTGGGCGATACGTAACGCTTCTTTGGGGCGGTTATCACGCATTTCCAGATCAGCCAGCGCGGCGGCGGCGGGTACATAATTAGGGTCAAGCTTGAGCGCTTTGTTTAGGCTGGTTGCCGCAGCCTTGGAATCTTTTGCCGCAAGTTGCGCTGTAGCAAGCATATGCTGTGCCTGGGGAGACTGCGGAAGTTTATCGGTCAGTTTACGGAAGGTAGACAATGCGCTACTGGTCTCCCCCGCCGCTAACTGAGCTTGCGCCAACGCTTGCAGTGCAATGGGATTGTTTTCATGCTCTTCAGCAATGCCCTGCGCGGCACTCAAGGCCTTGAGCGGCTCATTCTGGCGCAGATGTATATTAATCAGCAGCAATACCGGCTCAAGCGCTTTAGGATTTCTTTCGCGTGCTTTTTCCAGCCACGTCATGGCTTCTTTTTCTTTATTCGCGGCGGCTGACAAGCTTGCCAGGCCGATCATGGCAGCCACATGTTTATCATCATATTTGAGTACAGCATTATAGTGCTGCTCGGCCTGCTGCGGTTTTTTCTGCTCCGTGTCAATGCGCGCCAGATTCATGTGTGCGGGTGTAAATTCGGCCTGTACCTGCAATGCACGCTCAAATTGCTTGCGTGCGGAAGCCAGGTCTTTTTTACCCAGGTAAGAGACACCCATAAAATTATAGGCCACAGGATTTTTCGGTTCTTTTTTTGACATTTGCTGGGCCGCTTGCAACGCCTTGTCGAAATTGCGTTTTTGCAAATGGCTTAATACCAGCAAAATATTGGCCTGCGTCGGTTCCTGACCCAGCTCAACAATGGATTCCAGTTCTTTTACCGCCACTTCCGTTTCACCCGCAGCAAGACGACCCATTGCCAGTTGAGTGCGTATATCAGTCGCGTTAGGCGCCAAAACAGCCGCCTGCTCCAGGTATTCCGTGCCTTTATCGAGCTTGCCACTTTGCATGTAGGCACTGCCCAGCAATGCCAATAACTGTGGATCCTTGTCATTATTTTTTAAGGCAGGCTCGAGTATTTTAATGGCTTCCTGGGGTCGCTTGAGCTTCATTAAGGTAGCGGCTAATAACCGCCGGGCGGCCACTTGCTCTGGCACGGCATCGACATAGCGGGACAGCTCACTTTCTGCCTGTGAAAACTGACCCTGCAAGTAATGTATATTCCCCAGTAATAACAGGCTGGGCATGTGACCCGGTATTACTTTTAATACTTGTTGCAAGGAATCCTGCGCGGCATTCAGGTTTTTTTCCTGAAACGATGCATGCGCGCTCAAATAATTCGCAAGCGGGTGGCCGGGTACACGGCTGCGTATCGCCTCAATATCTTTTTTAGCTTCAGCAACTTTACCCAGGGCGAGATGTTCTGCGGCACGCCCTAAATACGCAGGAACATTGTCCGCATCAAGTTGCAGGATTTTCTGAAATGTCTGTAATGACTCTGCATGACGCCCAGCAGCACGTTGCAGATCACCTTTCATTATCCAGGATTCAATGCTTTTTGGATCAGCTTTAAGGGCCTGCTCAGTCAATGACAACGCTTGATCAGGCTTTTTTTCCATAAAGGCAATACGCGCCTGGCCAATCAGTGCATCGGGAAAGTTCGGGCGTATTGTCAGCGCTTCCTGGTATTTTTCTTTTGCCTGGTCAGGTTTGCGTAATGCCAAATTGGCATGTCCATGCAGGGTTAAAATACCTGCCTTGAGATCTGCGGAGGCATTGGCAGGCTGCTGAATTTCCTGCAATACGGATTCATTACGGCCTTGCAGCAAATAGGCTTTACCCAGCGGGAAAAGCACTCTATCACTGGCTATACCTAAATCCTGCGCGCGTTTCAGTTCTTTGGCGGCAGACGGGCCATCGCCCATTTTCAGATAAATTTGGCCCAGCATCAACCGCGCTTCTTTATCATCGGGATTTTCTTGAAGCGCATTTTTAAGCTGGATAATGGCAGCCTTAATATTGCCTTGCTGCAAGTAATTTTTAGCTTCACCCATCAATTTTTGGTTATCTTCGGCATAGGCCAGCGTAATATCCAGCGCTGTCAGGTTTAATGCTGTACACAATGCTAATGCCAGCACAGAAAGTCGTGGTGTGCCTTTATTTGTATCAGCGTTTATGCCATTACTATTTTTCATTGGTTATCTCCCGAAGTATAATTTTTCAGAGCTTTTCTTTAAGGCCAAATTTATTGATTAAATCGTACAGCGTAGGCCGGCTGATACCGAGCGCATCGGCGGCTTGAACTATGTTGCCATTAAACCAGTTCAACGCCCTGATAATGGCCTGACGCTCCGCTTCATCACGTACCTGCCGTAAATTAAGGGGTGTCGGTTTGGCCTGGCCTTTATCGCCCACATTATTTTCCGCAACAAACTCCAGATCTTCCATTTCGATGTGATCGCCCTCGCTCATGATGACTGCGCGACTAATGCGATTTTCCAGTTCACGGACATTCCCCGGCCATTCATACGCTTCAATCGCCGCCATGGCGGTTTGGCTGAAATCACGCCGGGGTTTATGGTGCTGCATACAATATTTATCCAGCAACGCGCGCGCCACCAGGGGTATATCACCTTCGCGCTCCCGCAATGGGGGAATATTGATGGTCAACTCATTGACACGATAATACAGATCTTCACGAAAGTGGCCAGCACGCACCTGTTTAAGGATATCCTGATGCGTCGCACAAATGACGCGTACATCAACGGCGATCTCTTCACGTCCGCCGATACGTTCGATGACACGTTCCTGTAAAAAACGTAATAATTTGGCTTGTAACGCCATCGGTAAATCACCTACCTCATCAAGAAAAAGTGTTCCACCCTCCGCATGCTCTATTTTGCCCCTGACTTTTTTGTTGGCTCCGGTAAACGCACCTTTTTCATAACCAAACAATTCGCTTTCGAGGAGTGTTTCAGGAATTGCCGCGCAGTTGAGTGCGACAAAACGCCGCTCAGCACGGTTGCTCAGATCATGTAGGGCGTGGGCAAACAGTTCCTTGCCGGTACCGCTTTCGCCCAATAACAGCACTGTCACATTGGTGGGCGCTACTTTTTCGACGGTACGGCATACTTTGAGCATTTGCGGACTGGAAGCAATGATGCCCGACAACGGTGATGTGACGCGTTGCGCTGCGGCCAGCGCGAGATTTTCAGTTTCCAGTTGATGCAGATGAAAGGCACGATTTACAATCAGTGATAAAATCTCCGGATCAACCGGCTTTTGATAAAAATCATAGGCGCCTAGCGCAATGGCACGCACTGCATTTTCGCGGTCATCATTGCCTGTTACTACGATCACCTTGGTGCGCGGGGCAATGGTAATAATCTGTGCCAAGGTTGCCAGTCCTTCGCTTGCGCCACTGGCATCGGGGGGCAAACCAAGATCAAGGGTAACCACCAGCGGTTCGTAGAGGCGTAGCTGCGCTAAAGCGGCTTCACGGTCACCGGCCACCACCACATCCAGGCCTTCAAAGCACCACTTCAACTGACTTTGCAGCCCGGGATCATCTTCAACGATTAACAATGTATTTTTTGTTACCGTATTCACTTCGGTCTACTCCTGATCTGTCCGCATCTTTTACCCGTGGATTTATTTATAGAGGCACCCTTAATTCAAGCGCCCGCTGGCGCGGTCAAATCCAGCGGGATTCGTACACGAAAAAGTGTACCTTTGCCCGGTTCACTGACCACCTCAACATCCCCGCCCAATTCACGCACCACTTCACGGCTCTGATACACACCAATACCCATGCCGGCGTTACCTTTGGTAGTTTGAAATGGCTGAAATAAGCGTTCGCGGATAAACCTGGCATCCATTCCGTGACCACTGTCTTCCACTTCCAGCACCGCCTGCCCTGCCCCACTATTATTATCAGTACTGTTGTACAGGCGCACTTTTACATAACCCTCGGGCGGCGTGGCATCCTGGGCATTTTGTATAATATGCCCAAACACGGCGGCAAGCCGATCGCGATCTGCCTGTATGCGCAGGCGGTTCTCGGCGCATTGCAGTTCGGGCACTGGCTTCACATGCGCGCGCGTTGCAATGACTTCACGCAACAGCGTATCAAGATCCAGCAACTGCCTGACAGTATGCGGCCGCACGCTGCCAGCACGCAACTGAATGAGCAGACGATTCATCTTCAGCGTGGCATTTTCCACGGTATTAATGGCATCTTCCATGAACGCTGGATTGTTTTTATGCTTTGCTGCGTTCGACACCACAAGGGCCAGTTGCGCTACCAGATTTTTCAGGTCATGCACTACAAAAGCTGACAACCGGTTAAATGCTTCGAACTGGCGTGCATGTACTAATGCTTTGGTGGCTTCGAGTTGCGCAATATAACTGGCCGCCTGGCAGCCTGCGGTTTTTAACAAATCACGGTCTTCCCAATTAACCGCCCGCGCTGCGCGGGGCTGCATTAATACCATGAATCCCAATACGCGCTGATGCAGGATCAATGGAATCACCAACCAGGCGCCATTGGGCATCCCGCTCAGTTCGCGCAACCATTGCGGGAGATCCAGGCCAACATAAAAATCCGGTGCTTTAGCATATTGTCCCAGGTCAATAATCCATTGGGTCGTGTCGAGAAAACGCATCAAGGAACCACTTTCCATATTGCTAACCGCCACGTTTTGCCCGGCATTCCAGCGTGCCAGCAGCACAAAGGGTGATCCACCATCATCGCCTGATGACGCCATCATATCCTGCCGCCACCATACTAACCCTGCTGGGCTATCCACAATCTGCGCAAGCGCTTGGATGGCACGCTCGCGTCCGGGAATGGATGACAGGGGCTGCCCGGCTTCGCCGCCCGCCAGGGTACGTATAAAGTGCAGCCATTCTTCCCGGTAATCATATTTATGGCTGAAAAAATGTTTATTAAAAAAAACTTTAACACGCGCCCGTACCTGTCCAGAGGCGATTGCAATGAGCAATATGACAGCAGAACCAAACAGGAAGATCACCTGCACTGCCGTGCCCCAGGTGCCGCCATAGAGGCGAATGTAATATCCGGCGGCGGCCATCACCAGCAGATACAGACCCGCTCCCATCAAGGCGGCCGTATGGAAAACGATGCCCCGTGAAACAAAGACATCCAGTGACCACTGCGGATTACGTGCGGCAGAAAAAGCAATCAGCGGCACGGCCAGCGCAGTGATCATGCCACGGGCATTCCACAAATCCATATCAACGCGTTGTATCAGCAAGGCGTCCGAATATAAAAATAAATCATACGCAAACATGCCACCAATGCCCAGGCACAGAAATTTAAGCGCCCACCGCCGTTCCGGCACGGTGTTACGATAAACCTGCTCGACTAACCCCAGCCCGATGATGGACAAAAACACCTGCCCGAAAATATTGACGTAAATACTGCCGCCCACATACAGCAGCACCAGCAACACCAGGCACATACCCAACACCAGCGCCGTGAGTATCTTTAGCCGGGTAGACATGGGCGCCGCTATTTCGACCGGATGTAATAACCGGATCAGAAACGCAAACCATACTGCGTTGCGTATGATTTCCAGTAGCGGCACCAGCAGCGATGCCGGATAATCACGTGCGGCATGGTAGGCCACCACCGTAGCCCACAGGACAGTGACCACGCATGCGCCGACCAATAACGCCCCTTGCAACCGTCCGCGCCAACTGGTCATTAATAACAGCGACAGCACTAAAAACAGCAGGGCAGCGGCCAAATAACTGATGACACCGATATCGAGCATATTAGTCATTGATGTGATGCACGTACCCATCCACGAAAGACACGAAAAAATTTCATAGCACAATCTGCTCTACGGCTCGATCGCCGTTTTCAGAGTCAACGCGCGCCTCTGCCCCATAAAATTACTTCGGCGGTCTGAAACAGAATCAGCAGGTCAAGAAACAGGCTGTAATTTTTTACGTAATATAAGTCGTACTGCAATTTCTCCACAGCATCTTTCTCCGTAGAGCCATACGGATAACGGATTTGTGCCCACCCGGTGATGCCGGGTTTAACGCGATGACGCTCGGCATAATAGGGAATAGTTTGAGAAAGCTGCTCAACAAACATCGGGCGCTCCGGCCGTGGCCCGACAAAACTCATTTCACCTTTTAATACGTTCCATAATTGCGGCAACTCATCAATGCGCGCCTTGCGGATAAAGGCGCCGACCCGCGTTACCCGGCTGTCATTTTTGCCTGCCCACTGCGGGCCATCTTTTTCAGCATCACTGCACATGCTACGGAATTTCAGCACCTGAATGAGTCGCCAATTCTGGCCTACCCGTATTTGTCGATATAGAATGGATCCTGGACTTTCGAGTTTGATTGCAATGGCAGCGATGATCATGAACGGCCATGCAACTGACAACAATACCAGGCTGGCTACAATATCAAACATCCGTTTAGTATATGACTGAAAAAATCCGCTTAAAAATCCATCTGAATAAATTAACCAGCTCGGGTGTAATAAATCCAGCCGGATTTTTCCGCCCTGCCGTTCAAAAAATGTCAGCATATCCACCACTTCAATGCCACTCATCTTACAATCGAGAAGCTGGTGTACCGGTAAACCCTTGCGGCGATCTTCAACGGCGACGACAATTTCATCCACCTGCTGCTGGTCAGCGTATTCCAGCAACGGAACATCAAGGTGTACAATGTGTTGGGGTGGGATAGCGTCCTGTTCTCCGATTACATGTGCATACGCCACAATAACAAAACCACGTCTATCTACTTTGCGGCGCAGTTGCTGGGCAAGTGCGGCAGCGCGTTTGCCCGTGCCCAGCACCAGGATGCGCCGTTTCATGGCTTCCTGATTCACGACTTTAAAGAATATAATCCGTGTTAACACAATGCTGGTGAGCGCCGCAGCAAAAGCCAAACCAAAGGCGCCGCGCCCTAAAAACAGGGAGGGGAAGAGATAGAACACAAAGCTCATGGCCGCCAGGCCAAACAAAATGCTGATGCCGATGCGCAACAGCATGCCGGCGACACCCTCGCGCAGATTGCTCTTGTATAAACCCACGGCTGTCATCACGCTGATCATCACCAACGCAAAGATCAATGCTTTGGGTAACAGGGGTCCCACGGCTTTCAGGGGTTGATCTTCACCGGCAAATCGCAATGACGCACCCAAATAGATGGATGACACTAAAATTACGACCTCAACTACTCCCAGCATCAGGAATGAATGCGGTACATAATGTTTAAATAAGCGAACCATGGAATACGTGTCTCTTTTTGAAGTAAGGCAAAAAACCCACTGATCTGTGTGGGTGTGTAGAATTCAAACGTTCATAAATTACCTATTGCCGCGCTGATTTTTTGATGATGGCGGACAATATTCAGGAGGTGCACACGAACGACTAAAGCCTGATGATTAAATTTTTTCTTGGTTATCGGTGCAGGATTAAAAGTTTGTATAATCATCGCACGAATTTGTGACATTCTGAGTAAGGCAAAAACACCCCATTCCCCTTGCTTTGCCGCTTCTTGTACCAGTGTCTTTTGCCTTAATCCTGTATTTTTGATATTGTTACATTTTAGCCGTCTAAAATCCTGGGAATAATACCATGAAAATCACTATCTTCGGCTCCGGCTATGTCGGATTGGTTACTGGCGCCTGCCTGGCGGAGGTCGGTAACGAGGTGTTGTGCGTCGATATTGACGCCCGCAAGGTCGACATGCTCAAACGCGGCGAAATTCCCATCTATGAACCCGGCCTGGAAGCGCTGGTTCTGAGCAATAGCCAATCTGGGCGGCTGGCCTTCACTACGGACATTGCGGCGGGTGTGGCGCATGGCCTGTTCCAGTTCATTGCCGTGGGCACTCCGCCGGACGAAGACGGTTCGGCCGACCTGCAATATGTGACTGCCGTTGCCAAAAGTATCGGTGAGCATATGGACAGTTACCGTATCATCGTCAACAAGTCCACCGTGCCGGTCGGCACCGCCGACAAGGTGCGTAGTACCGTAGAAAATACTTTAAAAGTACGCGGTAAGAGCATTGAATTTGATGTAGTTTCAAATCCTGAATTCCTCAAGGAAGGTGCCGCCATTGATGATTTCATGAAACCTGACCGTGTGGTTATCGGCACCGACAACCCACGCACCACAGAATTATTGCGCGCCCTGTACGCCCCTTTTAACCGCAACCATGAGCGCCTGGTGGTGATGGACATTCGCTCGGCAGAGCTGACCAAATACGCCGCCAACGCCATGCTGGCCACCAAAATCAGCTTTATGAACGAGCTGGCCAACCTCGCCGAGCGGCTCGGCGCAGATATTGCGCAGGTGCGTCTAGGTATCGGCTCAGACCCGCGAATTGGTTACCATTTTATTTATCCGGGCTGTGGTTATGGCGGCTCGTGCTTTCCTAAAGACGTGCAGGCGCTGGAGCGCACTGCTCAACAGGTGGGCTATAAGGCCGAGTTACTCAGCGCCGTAGAGGCGGTGAATAACCGGCAGAAGCACATATTATTCAACAAAATAGATAAACATTTTAAAGGAAAGCTGGAAGGGTTGACTTTTGCCCTGTGGGGCTTGGCTTTCAAGCCGAATACCGACGATATGCGCGCCGCCCCCAGCCGTAGCCTGATGGAAGCCCTGTGGGAGCGTGGCGCGCGCGTTCAGGCCTATGACCCGGCCGCCATGCACGAGACGCAGCGGATTTATGAAGACCAGCCCAGCCTTACGCTCTGCGACTCCCCCGCCGATACATTGACAGGCGCCGATGCCTTGGTAATCGCTACAGAATGGAACGAATTCCGCAGCCCGGATTTTGGCAAGCTCAAAGCCACGCTCAAACAACCGTTGATTTTCGATGGCCGCAATCTGTATGACCCACGTCTAATGACCAAAGAAGGGTTTACCTATTACGCGATTGGACGAGGCGCGTCTGTTGTATAAAAACATAAGGATAAAACACAATGTTAACCTTGGATAAAACAAAAATCGGCATGATCGGCCTAGGTTATGTCGGCCTGCCACTGGCGGTTGAATTCGGCAAGCACTTCCCGACCGTGGGCCTAGACATCAGCGCGCCGCGTATTGCCGAGCTGCGGCAGGGCAAAGACAGCTCGCTGGAGGTCGATGCCGACGAACTGGTTCAAGCCCGGCACCTGACCTACACCACTAACCCGGATGACTTGGTAGGATGTAATGTTTTCATCGTTACGGTACCTACGCCGGTAGACGAACACAAACGCCCCGACCTCACCCCCTTGGTCAAGGCCAGTCAGACCTTGGGCAAGGTTATGAAAAAAGGCGATATCGCTATTTTTGAGTCGACTGTCTATCCGGGTGCGACAGAAGAAGTCTGCATACCGATTATCGAATCACTCTCGGGCATGAAATACAATCAGGATTTCTTCGCCGGCTACAGCCCGGAGCGCATCAATCCTGGCGACAAGGAACATCGCGTCATCAATATTCTTAAAGTGACTTCCGGCTCCACGCCGGAAGTCGCAGAGTTTGTTGATCAACTTTACAAAAGCATTATCATCGCCGGCACCCACAAGGCCAGCAGCATCCGTGTTGCCGAGGCCGCAAAAGTCATTGAAAATACCCAGCGCGATGTCAACATCGCGCTCATCAATGAGCTGGCGCTGATTTTCAACCGGCTTGGCATTGATACGCTGGAAGTGCTGGAAGCGGCAGGCACCAAATGGAACTTCCTGCCGTTTCGTCCTGGTTTGGTGGGCGGGCATTGCATTGGCGTTGATCCATATTATCTCACCCATAAAGCACAGGAAATCGGTTATCTGCCCGAAGTAATTCTCGCCGGACGCCGCATCAACGACGGCATGGGGCCGTATGTCGCGCAGCGCGTTATCAAAATGATGATCCAGCGCCGCGTCCACGTCGCTAACGCCAACGTGCTGGTGATGGGCCTCACCTTCAAGGAAAACTGCCCGGATTTGCGCAACACCAAAGTGATCGACATTATCAGCGAGTTGCAGAGTTACAATGCGCATGTCGACGTGTATGACCCGTGGATCAACCCCAAAGAAGCTGAACATGAATACGGCATCACACCCGTATCCACGCTGGAACCAGGCAAGTATGACGCCATTATCCTGGCCGTCGCGCATCGCCAGTTTCATGAAATGGGCGTAGAGAAAATCCGCGCTTTGGGCAAACCACAAGCCGTGCTGTTTGATGTGAAATATATCCTGCCTGTTGATCAGGTTGATGGCAGGTTGTAGGGGCGAGCCATGTCATTCCGAGCCGCGAACAATGTCATTCTGAATCTCAAAAAATGTCATTTTTAAGATCCCTCACTGCGTTCGGGATGACAACTTTACTATGTTCGGGATGACAGCCCGATCTTAACGGAGAACTCATGAAAATTTTAATTACCGGCGCTGCCGGATTTATCGGTTCTGCCCTGTCACTGCGATTACTTGCGCGTGGTGATGAAGTTATCGGCGTAGACAACCTCAATGACTATTACGATGTCAATCTGAAAAAAGCGCGGCTGGCACGCACTGCGGATCACGCCAACTTCACCGATGTGCGCGTCAGCATTGAAGACCGTGCGGCCATGGAAGCGGTATTTGCCAAACATAAACCACAGCGCGTCGTAAATCTCGCCGCGCAAGCGGGCGTCAGATATTCCATCACTAACCCCCATGCCTATGTCGACAGCAACCTGGTGGGCTTCATCAACATTCTCGAAGGCTGCCGCCACAATGGCGTCGAACATCTGGTATACGCTTCCAGCAGCTCCGTGTACGGCGCCAACACCAGGATGCCGTTTTCCGTACACGACAACGTCGATCATCCCGTGAGCCTGTACGCGGCCAGTAAAAAAGCCAACGAACTGATGGCTCATACCTACAGCCATCTCTACAAAATGCCCACCACCGGCTTGCGCTTCTTCACCGTGTACGGCCCGTGGGGACGCCCCGACATGGCGCTGTTCATGTTTACCAAAAGCATCCTGGCGGGCAAACCGATAGACGTATTCAATTACGGCAACCATCGCCGCGACTTCACTTACATCGACGACATCGTTGAAGGCGTGATACGCGTCCTCGACAACGTCGCCACACCCAACCCGCAATGGAGCAGCGCCGAACCCGACTCAGCCACCAGCTACGCGCCCTACCGCCTCTATAACATCGGCAATCACAACCCGGTGGAATTATTGCGCTTCATCGAAGTTCTGGAAGACTGCCTAGGCAAAAAAGCGCAGAAAAACATGCTACCGCTGCAAAACGGCGACGTGCCTGCCACCTACGCCGACGTAGCCGACCTGATCCGCGACGTCGGTTTCAAACCCGACACCGCCATAGAAACTGGTATTGCGCGTTTTGTGGAATGGTATAGAGCGTATTACAAGATATGATGCCTGAATTAGGAATCATCTGAGAATATGCCAATCCCGGATTATCAGACACTAATGCTTCCTGTGCTGCAGATGGCATCCGACCAACAAGAACATAAGTTCAGCGATTCCGTACAGTCGCTTGCCACAGAATTTTCTCTTTCCGACGAAGAAAAGAACGAGGTTCTACCTAGTGGAAGTCAGGCAGTATTCAATAATCGTGTTGGCTGGGCGCGCTCCTATCTAAAGCAAGCAGGGCTGCTGACATCACCAAAACGGGGTTACTTCAAAATTACCGAACAGGGACTCAAACTGTTAGCGGATAATCCGGAAAAAATTAATGTCGCGCTATTGGGGCGTTACCCAGAATTCCAAGAATTCAGAAACCGTAAAAAAGATCCATCAAAAACAAATGACGCAAATTATTCCATCGAAATGGTCGCCAGCGAAACACCAGAAGATGCATTAGCTTCGGCATACCGTTCATTAAGAAAAAATTTAGAAGTTGAAATTCTTTCTTCCGTAAAAGATTCATCGCCATCATTTTTCGAACGACTTGTGGTGGATCTCCTCGTCAAAATGGGCTATGGCGGAAATAGACAAGATGCAGGCCGTGCGCTCGGAAAGAGCGGCGATGGCGGAATTGATGGAATAATAAATGAAGATCGACTGGGGTTGGATGTTATCTACATCCAAGCCAAACGATGGGACGGAACTGTTGTAGGGCGTCCCGAAATTCAGAAATTTGCGGGAGCATTGCAGGGCCAGAGGGCTAGAAAAGGCGTTTTCATTACCACTTCAAATTTTTCTAAAGAAGCACTTGAGTATGTGTCAATGATTGAGTCAAAAATTATTCTGATTAGTGGCGGGAAACTAGCCTCACTCATGGCGGAACACAATGTTGGCGTGTCAGTCGTTGGCCAATATGAAGTCAAGAAAATTGACTCCGATTATTTTGACGAAGAATGACGCATTCCAACGGACGATCGAAGTCACAGCGCGGTAGGTTAGGCTGAATCCAATGAAGCCCAACAATAGAAACCGGCACTGCGCGTTTTGTGGAATGATATAAGGCGTACCATGAAGCTTCAGATCTCCAGTGGACAAGGGATCCAACATAACCGGGTTGCCCTGATATTTATCGCTGACAACATGCCGCATAAAAAAGCCCCGCCATCACTGACGGGGCTTTTTTATGCGTGATATTTTTTCTTATTCCAAAGTCAAGGACAATCCACCTTTGGCGCCCGCTACAGTTCCATCAGATTCTTCCGCAATACTTAAGGAAGTCTCATCCGCTTGTTTGCCGCCCTGTTTTTCTTCCAGGCTGATGCGCAGACGCAAGTTGTTTTGTGAGTCGGCATTACGCAATGCTTCTTCAAGTGTAATATGGCCCGCCTTATAAATATGGTACAGCGCCGCATCGAATGTTTGCATGCCAATATTTTCAGATTTCTGCATGACTTCTTTGATCTTGTTCATTTCGCCTTTGAGAATCAGATCACATATCAGCGGTGTTCCGAGCAATATTTCAACTGCGACGATACGCTTACCGTCTTTAGTTGGAATCAGGCGTTGGGATATAATGGCGCGGACGTTTAATGATAAATCCATGAGCAATTGGGTGCGGCGTTCTTCAGGGAAAAAGTTGATAATGCGATCCAGCGCCTGGTTGGCATTGTTGGCGTGCAATGTGGATATCGCCAGATGGCCGGTTTCGGCAAATGCGACGGCATGTTCCATGGTTTCACGCTCACGAACCTCACCAATCAGGATCACGTCGGGTGCCTGACGCAGGGTATTCTTCAAGGCGTCTTCATAGCTGTCGGTGTCCACGCCCACTTCGCGCTGGTTGATGATGGATTTTTTGTGTTTGTGTACAAATTCGATGGGGTCTTCGATGGTAATGATGTGTCCGGCACTATTGGTATTGCGGTAGTCAATCAGCGATGCCAATGAGGTTGATTTGCCCGATCCGGTACCGCCGACAAACAGGATCAAGCCGCGTTTCTGCATGATGATTTTGGCCAGGATCGGCGGCAGGTTCAACGTGTTCATATCAGGAATTTGCATCTTGATGTTACGCACTACCATGGCAACCTGATTACGCTGCTTGAAAATGTTGACACGGAAACGGCCTACGCCCGGCTCGGAAATCGCCAGGTTCATTTCGGGTTTGGCCTCGAAAGCGGCAATCTGCTCCTTGTCCATAACCTTGTAAGCAATTTCCTTGACCATGCCGGAGGCCATCGCAACGGGTTCCAGTTGTGTCAGTTCGCCATGCACTTTTAACGTAGGCGGCGCGCCCGTGGTAAGGTAGAGATCTGACCCGTCTTTCATGACCATGATCTTCAAGAAATCTTTAAAATCCATTCTTCATGTCTCCTGCATGACCATCTTTAGAAAAGCCCGTTATAGAGGTGCCCTGCAATCAATAGCGGCAAAAACACCATACACCTTGAGGTAGAGCCACAAAGAATGCGAGAATGATCGATATGATCCAAACCATACCATTCACCACGCTTATAACATTCAAAACAAAAATGCAGGATTACCGGGCAACCCTGGCAGCAGCCGCACTCACATATGGCATTCAACTGCCTGAACTACCTGACAAAACTGACATGGTATGGGCGTGCAGCGATTGGCTTGCCGAGCAGTGCGTCCGCTATCCACAGATGCTGGATGATTTACTGTGCAGCGGTGATTTACGGCGCGCTTATCTGCCCGGCGAATACCACAATAAGTGCCTGGCGACCGTCAATGGCGCAAACAACGAGCAAACCCTGGGGGCGGCACTGCGCCACACCGCGCGCCGCGAGAAAGTGCGTATTGCCTGGCGCGACCTGGCGGGCTGGGCCGATCTCGATGAAACCCTGCGTGAATTATCGTGGCTGGCCGATGCGTGCCTGGATGCGGCATTACAGCGCCTGCATGAGTGGCTGCGCGAAGAGCAAGGCACTGCTCATAACAGCGATGGCGTGCCGCAACACCTGATGGTGCTGGGGATGGGTAAACTGGGTGGAAGTGAGTTAAATTTTTCATCTGACATTGACCTGATTTTCACTTACCCTGAAGACGGCCAGGCCGACGGCCCGCGTCATCTGAGTAATCAGGAATATTTCACGCGTCTGGGCCAGCGTCTGATCAATGCCATGAGCGATATCACGGCCGAAGGTTATGTATTTCGCGTGGATATGCGCTTGCGGCCGTATGGTGAGAGTGGCCCGCTGGCGGTGAGTTTTGATGCGCTTGAGGAGTATTATCAAACCCACGGCCGCGAGTGGGAACGCTACGCGCTCATTAAGGCGCGCGCGGTGGCGGGCGATGTGGCGGCGGGCGAACAAGCGTTGCAGCGATTACGCCCGTTTGTGTATCGCCGCTATCTGGATTACGGTACGTTTGAAGCGTTGCGTGAGATGAAAGACATGATACGCCGTGAGGTGGAGCGCAAAGGATTACACGGCAATATCAAGCTCGGTCCCGGCGGTATCCGCGAAATTGAATTCATTGGCCAGGCGTTTCAATTGATTCGCGGTGGGCGGGAACCGGCATTGCAATCGCGGCAGATTCTACGCACGCTGGAGCAACTTGCGGAACGTGGCCACCTGCCACATTATGTCAGCCACGATTTGCGTGAGGCCTATATTTTCTTGCGGCGTGCTGAAAATCGCTTGCAGGAACTGGCAGATCAACAAACGCATACTTTACCGGTAGAGCCAATACCGCGCGCACAATTGGCTGTGGCGATGAATTATGCCGACTGGGAAAGTTTTTCACACGCGCTCGACCAGCACACGAAGCGGGTGCAAGAATATTTTGATCAGGTGTTCGTGGCGCCACAGACGCATGAACACTCCACCGTCTCCGACACGCCTGATCTGAATGCACTCTGGCAAGGCAATCTCAATGAAATCCAGGCGCACAGCGTGCTTGCCACAGCGGGCTTTGATGACCCTGCTGAAGCCTCGCGGTTGTGCGCACGTCTGCGTGAAGGGCACACGTATCGCGCGCTGAGCAATCAAGGCCGCGCGCGCATGGATCGCCTGATGCCACTGCTGCTCGGCGCCATCAGCGCAACACCGCACCCCACCACCACCTTGCTGCGCCTGATTCAAATACTGGAAGCGATTGCGCGTCGCACCGCCTATCTGGCGCTGCTTGCGGAAAATCCGCTGGCCTTGTCGCAACTGGTAAAGCTGTGCGCCGCCAGCCCGTGGATTACCCGTCTGCTGGCGCGTCAGCCCGTCTTACTCGATGAACTGCTTGATCCGCGCACGCTCTATGCCCCGCTGAATCGCCATGCACTGGAGCGCGATCTGGCTGAGAGGCTAAGCGCCATCGCCGATGACGATCTGGAACAGCAGATGGAAACCTTGCGCCAATTCAAACAGGCGGCGGTGCTGCATGTGGCGGCGGCCGATGTGGCAGGCGCTATGCCGCTGATGGTCGTCAGCGACCATCTCACCGACATCGCCGAAGTGGTGCTAACTCAAGCCCTGTGGTTGGCCTGGAATCATCTCACCGCCCGGCATGGTGTGCCGCAATACACGCTCGACGGCGTAACGCATAACGCCGGCTTTGCCATCATCGGCTATGGCAAGCTGGGCGGCATTGAACTGGGTTATGGCTCTGATCTTGATCTGGTGTTTCTTCATGACAGCGCGGGTGACCAGCAACATTCCAGCGGGCAACAATCCAGCGGCCAGAAAGCCATCGACAACGCGGTATTTTTTGCGCGGCTCGGCCAGCGCATCATCCATATTTTGAGCGCGCAAACCCCGTCGGGCACGCTGTATGAAGTGGATATGCGTTTGCGTCCCAGTGGCACATCCGGCCTGCTGGTCAGCAACCTGGCAGCGTATGCCGATTACCAGTGCAACGAAGCCTGGACCTGGGAACATCAAGCTCTGGTGCGCGCACGGGTAGTGGCGGGTAGCGCGACATGTGCCACCACTTTCAATGAATTGCGCCATGAAATCCTCGCACGCCACCGCGATACGGCAGTTTTGCGCAAAGAGGTGGCTGAGATGCGTAAGCGTATGCGCGCCGAGCTTGGTTTGCACCAGGCAGGGTATTTTGACCTGAAACAGCAGCAAGGTGGTATCGCCGACATCGAATTTATGGTTCAATATGGGGTTTTGGCGTGGACTTCTGATCATCCGGCGCTGGCCGATTTTACGGATAATATCCGGCAGTTACAGGGCTTTGCCGCCGCCGGATTAATGCCGGAGCACGATGTACAGCAGCTCAGTAACGCCTACCGTGCCTACCGCGCCGCACTGCACCGCCTCACCTTGCAGGAAGAGCCAGCACAGGTCAGCGACACCGAATTCCGTGACGAGCGCGCGGCGGTAACGCGCCTGTGGCACGCAGTGATGGGCGTATAAAAACAACACCTGTCATTCCGAACGCATGTGCGGAATCTTAAGGGTTTCTCCCCCCGCTTTCGCGGGGGCTAATAAGGCTGCTCGAAATGACAGTTAAATAATATCTGCGAAAGATATAGACACTTCTAACGAAAATTGGAATAACTACTCTAAAGGAAACACTTAGCATGACAATGGCTGATCGCGATGGCGTGATCTGGATGGATGGGCAACTCGTGCCGTGGCGCGATGCGAAAGTCCACGTACTCACCCATACCCTGCACTATGGCATGGGCGTGTTCGAAGGCGTGCGCGCCTATCCCACCGATAAAGGCACCGCAATTTTCCGCCTGCAGGCGCACACCGACCGCCTGTTCCGCTCCGCGCATATCATGGGCATGCCCATGCCCTACAGCAAAGACGTTATCAACGAAGCGACGCGCGCCGCCGTACGCGAAAATCACATGGATGCCGGTTACATTCGCCCGATGTGCTTTTATGGTGCCGAAGGCATGGGCTTGCGCGCCGATAATCTCAAGGTGCATATGATGATCGCTGCGTGGCCGTGGGGCTCATACCTCGGCGCGGAAAATATGGAAAAAGGGTTGCGCGTCAAAACCTCATCCTACACGCGCCACCATCCTAATATCACCATGTGCAAGGCCAAGGCGAACGGCAATTACATCAACTCGATGCTGGCGCTACGTGAAGCATTGGCGTGTGGCTGCGACGAAGCACTGCTGCTAGATGTTGACGGTTTCGTGGCCGAAGGCAGCAGTGAGAATATTTTTATAGTGCGTGACAATGTGCTGTATACGCCCGAATTAACTTCAGCGCTGGATGGCATTACGCGCAACACCATTTTTACACTTGCCGCAGAACTGGGAATTAGCGTGCATGAAAAACGCATTACGCGTGACGAACTCTACGTGGCCGATGAAGCCTTCTTCACCGGCACTGCCGCCGAAGTCACGCCGATCCGCGAAGTCGATGGCCGCGCTATTGGCACAGGCCAGCGTGGTATCCTCACCGAACGTCTGCAAACGCTTTACTTTGATCAGGTGCATGGCCGGCGTGCCGAACATCCTGAATGGCTCACGTTAGTAAAATAAGCATCTTACGGAGAATCTATGTCTGTACAAAACCGCCCATCCACCAAACCCGCAGACGCCAATACGCACCACATCTATGAGGTCGCGCGTGCCGACTTGCCGCTGCATTGCCCAACTGACAGCATGACACTATGGAACTCTCATCCGCGCGTTTATCTGGCGATTGAAGCCACTGGTAAAGCCAAATGTCCGTATTGCGGCACCGATTATATTTTGCGTGGCTGAGTTTATTAACCAGGAAAATCCAATAGGCGTTTTATCATGAATTGTCGCTCAAAACCAAGATCCCTCACTTCATTCGGGATGACAACACCCCTGTCATTTCGACCAAAGGGAGAAATCTGGTTTCGTTTCTGTACTTGCTCGGCGGGAGATGATTTGGGATTAATTCTTCCCACCCTGCGCAGTACGCGCGTACCACACACGCCTTGTGCGTAAACTAACGGTCGTTCAAGTTCTGCCTGCCATGGAAGGTGGCGGCGTTGAACGCGGCACACTGGAGATAGCCACGGCATTGGTACAGCGTGGCCATCGCTCCATTGTCATCTCGGGTGGCGGCCGCATGGTATCCGCGCTGGAAGCCATCGGCAGTGAACACATCACCTGGCCTATCGGCAAAAAATCCTTATTGAGCTTGCGTCTGGCGCTACGCTTACGGCATTTCCTCAAACAGCAGCAGGTTGATATTCTGCATGCCCGCTCACGCATGCCAGCATGGATTGCCTGGCTGGCCTGGCGAGGCATGAATAAAACCCAGCGGCCCCATTTCATTACCACAGTACATGGGCAATATTCAGTTAACTTTTATAGTTCTGTCATGACACGCGGTGAGCGCGTCATCGCAGTTTCCAATACCATCAAACACTATCTTCTAAATCATTACCCGCGCCTCGACGCGCATAAAATCCAGGTGATTTACCGTGGCATCGACAGCCATGCATTTCCCTATGACTACAAAGCTGGCAGCCAATGGCTGCACCAATGGTATGAACAATATCCGCAACTGCTCGACAGCACCATCATCACCCTGCCGGGGCGGTTGTCACGACTAAAAGGGCATGAAGACTTTATCGAATTAATGTCGCGTCTTAAGCTGCAAGGCGCGAATGTTTATGGTTTGGTAGTAGGTGATGCAGGTTCGCAACACGGTGATTACGCTAACGGGATTATGCAACTCGCGCAGCAAAAAGGTTTGGACAATATTATTTTTACCGGTTATCGCAATGATGTACGCGAAATCTATACGGTTTCAGATATTGTGTTATCGCTTTCATCAAAACCCGAGTCTTTTGGCCGCACAGTACTGGAAGCCTTGAGCCTGGGTATTCCCGTGATAGGTTACGATCACGGCGGCGTGGGTGAGGTGTTAAACGCCGTGTTCCCTGAAGGCCAGGTTGCAGTTGGCGATCTGGATGCGCTCACGCAGAAAGTGCAACAATTTATCGCAACAAAACCAGCAGTTACTGCGATGACACGGGGCACACATCCTTTCCCGCTAAAAAAAATGCTCGATGATACGCTTGATGCCTATGAGGCGATAGCGCGCTCCGATTAATCTCCAGCAGCACGGGAAATCATGCGCTGATACAAATCAATAAACTGCGGGATTACCGCCTGCCTGGAATAGTGGCTACGGTAACTGGCCAGCGCAGCCGCCGCTTTATCTAATCTTAACTGTTCATCACCCAGCGCTAACGCCATGGTGCGCGCAAGCGATGCTGCATCACCCACTTCCGCAAAATACGCCATGTGTTCATTGAGCACTTCGACGGGGCCTTGCGTTCGGGTAGATATAATGGTTTTGCCGCGCGCCATGGCTTCCAGCACCACAATGCCGAAGGGTTCATCGAGCGATGGCAACACAAAAATATCACCGCTATCGAGAAACGCCGCAACATCTTCTACCCAACCATGAAATTCCACGCGCGAAGCAAGATCCAAATGCTCAACCAGTGCCAGCAACGCCGAACGTTCTGCTCCATCGCCACCGATAATCAGGCGCGCCTGCAATCCTTGGTCAAGCACCATTTTGAAGGCCTGTAGCAGCACATCAAATCCCTTTTTCTTTACCATGCGGCCATAGCTGACAAACACCGGACAGGCATTATCACCGCTAGGCAATTGATCGGCTGGATTTAACAGGGAAAAATGCGGGATCACTTGTATGCGTTGTGCGGCGATGCCGTGCTGCATCAGGTACTGTTTTTGATCTTCGGTGCCGGGCACAAACATGGCGGCATCGCGGTAATATTTGAGTTTAACGTAATTATGCAGATTAACTGCCAGCGGTATACCCAGTGTACGTGCGGCCCGACCCGCAAACCATGCGCCGCGCGCCAGATGCGAATGAATCACTGCGGGTTGAAATTCATGGATGGCATGAGTAATTTTCCGTGCTGACCAGACGCCCCATACGCCGCGCACATTGACAGCGCATATATCAATATTGGGATGATGCAGCGCGGATTTTTTTACGAAATCCTTGTGACAGATTGCCTGTACCTTCACCCCCGTTTCCGCAAGCGCCAATGACATGTCGATAAACAGCCGTTCTGCGCCGCCAAAGCCTTTTGAGATCATTAACTGGGTAATTTTGAGAGTCATAATCCCCCCTGCCCCCCTTTTTCAAAGGGGGGAGGCTCTAGCACGCTGCCTCCATCACCCCCCTTTGAAAAAGGGGGGTTAGGGGGGATTATAATTCTAACAGGCACGCTATTACGCACACTCTCTTGTTGCTGTCCCACCCGCGCCGCCGCCAGCGCCCAACCTATCGCCAGCCACATCAGCGCACCGCTCCAGTTAGAGAAAAAACTGGCAGTAGTTGCTATTGGCCACAGCTGGATAATCACCGCAATCACCGGGCCGGCCATCCACGCACGGCTGTACTCTATTTGCCAACCTTGCCACAGATGTTTGGCCAAAGCGGCAAGCATTAATAAAAATAGCATCAATCCCGGCACGCCCGATTCAGAGAACCATTCCAGATAAAGATTGTGCGGATGAGTACCGCAACGACCCTCTACTTCTTCAGGCAAACCAATCTGCGGGTCTTTGCATGCCACGCGGAAATTCTTCATGCCGACACCCGTCCCAGGCCGTTCACTACCCAATTGCAGTGCGCTACGCCACAGTTCGCCATACGGAGTATCACGAAATATGGAGAGAGTGGTAACCACCGACGTGAACTGCCGCTCCAGCATGGCGCGATCTGCCATCGCCACCACACCAACCCCTACTGCACCCGTGACCAGCACGCCTGCCACGGCAGCGCGCAACGCACCTTTTTGCAACACCGCCGCCAGAACCAAACCCAACACCAGCAGTAAAAACGCCATGCGCTCGCCACTGACAAACACCGCGCCGATCACCACCAACGCGGCAATACCCAAGAACAGCTTAAACCCGATATTTGCCTTTTCCCCGATGCGCCACAGCGCAAACCCGAGCAAGGCGGGAAACATCAACTTGAGCAGGTAAGTTCCTACCCGCAAATCATCGAAAGGGCCGGTAAGCCGCGTTCCGGAGGGACGTGGATGCCCTAAAAAATCAAAGCCGGTAAAATATTGCCACCAGGCATCCACGGCAACCAATACCAGCATCACTGTGGCGCTGATCACCAGGCGGCGTATCCATACCGTATTCAGTACCCACGCCTCCAGCGCCACCGCAAACAATAAAAATCGCAGCCACGGCACGGCCTGGATATAAGACAAGCCCACATCAAAGGCAAAATTACTGATCAGCAGCATCCATACCCACAGTGCCAGGCCGAAACGCACCCAAGTGGCACGCAGCCATGACCCATCCCGTGTAACAATACTGCGCACTATGAACAGCAAGGCGATCAGCAAAATTGCTACATCGGCCGCCGCACGCCCGGTAACCAGAAATAATGGAATAGCTACGGTCAGCACGCGCGCTGTCAACAGCGAATATTTTTCGAAATTAGTTTGCATAGGGCAGGCAGTGTGGGTTCGAGCCAATGGCATGCAGCATAACAAAACCCGGAAAACAATTCAGTATCACGCGACCCTTATCCAACATATTTCTCCCGCACTGCATCCAACCCCGCACTGGCATGACGAATATCCAGGCCTTGCAACGCTCGCGTCCGGGCGCGCTGTTGCCAATCTTCCAGCACCGGCGCATTCAATGCCAATTGCACCATACGCTCGGCGAATTGCGCCGGATCATCCTGATTAACCAGCACGCCTGCATCCCCTATCAATTCCGGTGACCCGCCCCGGCGCGCGGCAATCACTGCGCAACCCGCTGCCATCGCCTCAATCACTGCCAGCGAGCAGGGCTCTTCCCATAACGACGGAATCACCGACATGGCAGCGCTGGACAAACGCTCCAACGCCTGCCGACGCGGCAAATAGCCGGTCATTTCGCCTTGATCACCCAGTTTCTGCATTTCGGCCATCACCTGTTTTTCATATTCTTTAGGCGACTCACTATTGGTAAACCCCCATGCACCAATCATGACAAAACGCCAATCCGGTATCTGCTCGCACGCCAGCACTGCCGCCTGCGCGAACAGCAAGCTGCCTTTCTCTGGAATCAAGCGCCCCACAAACAAAATTTCCTTGCGGCGCGGCTGATCGCTGCATGGAGTAATGACGGCGGTATCCACACCATTCAGCACCACATGCGCCTTGCTTTCCAATTCGGAAGTAGACACACCGTCCAGCAACCGCCCGCGAATATAACCACTCACACACACCACTGCCGCCACCTGTTGCAACACGCGCGTGCGTTCCGCCGGGGTTTTGAAGCCGCGCATACTTTGGGGATCATTATGCAGATAAAGCACCAAGGGCGTGTGCGGTACTGCCTTTTTGAGACGCTCTATATAGGAAGGCCGATTATGCACTTCCACCAGCGCCGGATTGAGATCCCTGATTGCGTTGGCCGCCCCTTGCGCATAGCGGGCGGTGCGCCGCCCATAAAACCACGACGCCTTGGTGACAGGCAAAAATCGGGTTTCAGCGAACGGTGCTGATACCGCATCACCCAGCACCACAATGCGCTCGCGGTAACGGCTGCATGCCGCCATGTCGCGCACGCACGACGTCACCGCCCCCGCCCCTTCAGCCTGATATATTTCACGGTGCGACAGCAAAATTGCAATCGGGCGTTCATCCGCGTTCATTGATAGCATCGCTCATTCATTGTGTTTTCTCTATACCGCACCGGGCAACTACCCTTGCCGCCTGATTTGACTTATCATAGCCAAAGTTCGATGTTTTTCACCCCAGTCAAATTACCAGGATGTCCCCTCACTTTGGAAAAACTTTCTGTTTTCATTACCACGTACAACAATGAGCGTACCTTGCCGGTGTGCCTGGAAAGCGTTAAGTGGGCTGATGAAATCATCGTGCTGGACTCATTCAGCAATGACGCCACTGTAGAGATCGCTCAACGCTACGGTTGCCGTATCTTCCGGCATCCGTTCATGGGTTACAGCAAACAAAAACAAATGGCGCTGGACCACACCACTCATCGCTGGGTGCTGTTGCTCGATTCCGACGAAGCTCTCTCACCCGCCCTGCAAGACGAAATCAAGCGTTTACTCACCGCTGGGCTTGGCAGTGCAAATAACGGCGCTGATGGCTATGAGTTCCCGCGCCTGGAACAACTCTTCTGGCGCATGAACAACCCCAACGTGCGCCTGAATTATTTTCTGCGCCTGTTCGACAAAACCAAGGGCAGGATTAGCACCGCCCCAATCCACGAAAGCCCCGAAGTCGATGGCGCCATCAAACGTATCGACCTGCCATTTTATCATTACGGCGAAACCAGCATCCACCTGAAAGTGGACAAGACCAACAAATATTCCACGGGCATGGCCCAGCAAAAAATTGCCAAAGGCGCGCGCGCCAATCCCTGGATCATGGTGTTTTATCCGCCGCTGTATTTTCTGCGCACTTATGTTTTCAAGCGCAACTTTCTCAACGGCTGGGCAGGATTTATTACCGCTGTGATCGGCGCATTTTATGTTTTTTTAAAATATGCCAAGCTCTATGAACATCATCAGACACAACAGCACGGCGACCCATTGCCACCACAAAAGTCCAGCGTTGAAAAAATCAATGGTGATGACTAAGGAAGTCCTGGTATGTGTCATTTCGAGCAAAGCGAGAAATCCTGAAGGCTCAAACATTGAAAGAGTTCAACAATATTAAAGATCTCCCACATTCGTTCGAGACAAGGATTTCTCCCGGCAACTGCTCCTGCGTTGCTCTACCTTCCGCCATCCATGGCGGTCGCCTTCGGTCGAAATGACAACATACTCCACATCACAAATTGCCTAAAAACTATAAAAAATGTTATTTATGATAGACTGACCCCTCACCCGCTGGCCGCGTTTTAAAACGCCGATGCACCCACAAATATTGCTCTGGCACACGCCGCACGTGGCTTTCAAACAACGCATTAATACATGCCGCATCGCGCTCGGCATCCCCGGCGGGAAACCCTTCCAGCGCAGGTTGCAGGGTAATGCGGTAACCGCTGTCATCAGGCAAACGCTCAGGAAATAACGGGATAATCGGTGCGCCGCTGATACGTGCCATTTCGGCAGTGCCAGTCATGGTGGCGGCAGGTATGCCAAAAAACGGCGCAAACGTGCTGTGCTTGCCCGCATAGTTTTGATCAGGCGCATACCATAATGCGTTATTATTTTTCAAAGTGCGCAGCATGACGCGAATATTATCGTGTTCGATAAGCACAGCACCTTGATGCGACAGCCGTGCCCGCCGCATCACCTCATCAAACAGCGCATTCTTGTGCTGGCGATAAGTCACATGCAGCGCGACCCGCGTATGCAGCAGTGTGCCAATCATTTCCATGGTGGTGAAATGACCGATCAGCACTATCGCGCCCCGACCCCCTCCATCACCTTGCGCCAAGGCTTTTTCCAGATGTTCCAACCCCTGAACCTGCACCAGCAATGAATGCAACCGCGCGGGTGACGCCCACCAGCACAGCGCCGTTTCCATTAAAGCCATCCCCAGCGATTCGAAATGCTTGCGCAGCACCTCCTGACGCCGGGCAGCGCTAAACTCCGGGAAACACAGCGACAGGTTCACCGTTGCGACATGCCGCCGCGCACCCGGCAATGCGCCCATCACCCGACCCAAGCCACGCCCCAAACGCATCAGCCAGCGATACGGTAATTGTGCCAGCGCCCACGTGATGCCCAACCCTATCCAGGTAAGCCAATAACGGGGGGCGAGAAAACGGGCAACAGGAAAAGGCGCGCCAGTCACACTGCGCGCCACGATAGATGGGTTAACACAAAAGGCAACCGCTCACCATCGCTCACCACCCAGGGGGGAGCTTGTCGTTAATGGTGATATTTTTTCCTTCCACCTTGAGGTAGCCACCCGTGGTCAAATCGCGCAGGATACGCCCCACCATTTCGCGTGACGCACCCACCCGGTTGGCGATGTCCTGCTGGGTGGGTGCATCAGTAATCACCATTTTTCCTGCGTGGGGTTTTGCTAATCCCGACAACAGTTTGACTACTCGCCCATACACATCGGTGAGCGCAAGATCCTTGACGTTTTCAGTCAAGAGGCGCAAACGCAGCACCAGGCCTTTAATCAACGCAAATGCAATCTCAGGGTGATCGATCAAGCATTGCTTGAATTCCTGCTTGGAAATCACCAGAAATGTGGATTTCTCGACCGTCATCACCGATGCGGAACGCGGCTCATCATCAAGCAGCGCCAGCTCGCCAAAATATTCCCCCGGCTCCTGATAATTAAGCACCACTTCTTTGCCTTCGTCATCCTGTAAAAATACCTTTACTTTGCCGCTCAGGATCACATATAAAGATGCGGATTGATCACCTTCGCTAATAATAATGGTATTTTTGGCGACAACCTTTTTTGTGGCGTGGTTTAATACAGGCTGAATTTCGGCGTCACTCAAGCCGGAAAATAATGGAACGTGTGTCAGCATCGTGTTGTGTAGGCTATCGTTAGGTATCATAGGAATAATTTTCAGGATTATGAAGGATCCAGGATGAACCGCCTTGCCAAGGCATTAATATTAGGCTTGCTTACCAGCCTGTTAGGGCTGTTAGTAAGTTTAACTCCTTTTGGCGCGTTACTGGAAGAAAATCTGGGGCTGGATCGCCTGTTCACCCTGCGTGGCGCGCAAACAGCGCCGCCCGATGTTGTGCTCGTCACCCTCAACAAAGAATCCTCTGATGTCTTTGGCTTGCCCAACCAGCCCGCCAAATGGCCGCGCAGCTACCATGCGCGTCTGATCGACAATCTAGCCCAACAGGGCGCGCGCGTCATTGTTTTTGATTTACTGTTTGAAGAGCCGCGCAACGCCGCAGACGATCAACGCCTTGCTCAAGCCATGCGCAATGCACGCAACGTAGTGCTGGTGGAAGCGCTGAAACGCGAAACCGTGTCACAGGGCACGGGGCCGGCCATGACACTGGAACGGCTCGCGCCACCCTTGCCGTTGTTTTCCGCAAACGCGCTGGCCACGGTGCCGTTTCCGCTGCCCAAAGTGCCGGTTAAAGTCAACCGTTTCTGGACATTCAAACCCGGCGCGCACGATGTGCCAACCCTGCCTACCACAGTATTACAGGCCTATGCGCTACCGGCTTACGACGAATTCCGCGCCCTGCTGATCCAGGCAAACCCGGCTTATGCGGCGCGCCTGCCCGCCGCGCAGGGATGCGCAAGTGCCGCGGGCGGAGGATGCGCAGGAGCGGCCACCACTCCGCTCCAGGATCACAGCTTGCAACCCCTGATAGAAACCGTGCGTGATTTATTTAATCAGGATCCCTCCCTGCAAGAAACGATGCTGGACAAGCTCGCCACATCTACCAGTTCTAATCGGCACCTGCTATGCGCCCTGGTAAAAATGTACTCCGGCAACAATCACCCCTACCTGAATCTGTATGGCCCACCGCACACCATTACCAACATCCCCTATCATCAGGCGCTGTCATCGTCGCAAGGCTTCAAAGATAAAGTCGTGTTCGTGGGTTTTTCCGAACAGCGCCAACCCGAACAGAAAGATGGTTTTTACACGGTATTTTCACAAGATGACAGCGGCCTGGACATCAGCGGCGTAGAAATTGCCGCAACCGCATTTGCTAATTTACTGGAAGACTCTACGGTACGTCCCGCCAGCCCCGCAGCACATCTCGCGCTTATTCTGGCGTGGGGATTGCTCATGGGCATGGTATGCCGATGGATGCCCATCGCCATCGCATTGCTCACCAGTACAACGCTGATGAGCAGCTATTTTGCTTTTGCCCTATATGAATTCAGCACTACTGCAGTGTGGTTGCCGATAGCTGTTCCTTTGCTGATACAAGCACCCGCTGCGCTGTTTAGCGCCCTGCTATGGCGCTATATCGACGCCATCAAAGAACGCCGTCGCCTGCGTGAAACATTCGGCTATTACGTGCCCACTAACATCGTCGATAAAATGTCTGCTGACAACGCCACACCGGGCGCCACCGGCGAACTGGTGCATGGCGTATGCCTGTGTACCGATGCTGAAAAATATACGTCACTCTCGGAAACACTGCCTCCTGAGCAATTACGTATTCTGATGAACGCCTATTACCATGCACTGTTCACGCCAGTGCGCCAACACGGCGGCATAATTTCTGATGTGGTGGGAGACTGCATGCTGGCCTTATGGACGAGCCCTTTACCCACCGCATCCTTACATCAACAGGCATGCGATGCCGCATTGGATATCGAAACTTCTGTGGCCCATTTCAATAAAAATATTAATAAGAATTCTACAGGCGCCACGCTACCAACACGCATTGGCCTGCATAGCGGCAACGTGATGCTTGGTAATGTCGGCGCCGTAGATCACTTTGAATATCGCGCCGTGGGCGATATCGTTAATACCGCTACACGCATCCAGACCTTGAACAAACAACTGGGCACGAAAGTATTAGCATCACATGATGTACTCATGAATGCCGACGGCTTTTTGACATGCGGTTTTCTCACCCGCGAACTCGGCCCCTTTGCACTGGCAGGCAAAACCCAGCCTATCACTGTTTATGAACTGATGTGCCACGAACACCATGCCACCGTATTGCAACATCAAATCTGCCAACGCTTCGCAGAAGCACTCGCCGCATTCAAAGATCAAAAGTGGACGGAAGCAATGCACGGTTTTTCAGGCGTATTACAGATTCACGCCAGCGACGGCCCCGCGCAATTTTACCTGAACTTATGTGACAGCAAAAAGAATCGGCGCCGCTCCGACAGACTGCATGGCATTATTCCTGAATAAAACATATCAACCTCTTGCAAAAATCCCCTTTTGTATCATTCCGAACGAAGTGGGGAATCTTTCACTGTAATAAAAACCAGGATCCCTCGGCAACTGCTCCCGGGCGGTTCTTGCGCATCCCTGCGCTCACCGCACTTGGGCGTCCTGCCCGGCGCGTTGCTCTACCTCCTGCATCCTTGCAGTCGTCACTATCGTTCGGGATGACAAACCCCCGGTCATTTCGAGCGACCCCCTATCATTTCGACCGAAGGCGACCGCCATGGATGGCGGAAGGTAGAGCAACGCAGGAGCAGTTGCCGGGAGAAATCCTGGAAGATCTCTCACATTCATTCGAGTCAAGGATTTCTCCCTTCGGTCGAAATAACGTTAAGGATAAAAAACCATTGCAAAAAATTATAATCTGCGGTAAGTTTCTTTTAAATATATATAAGCATGTTTAAACAACATCATGACAACAACACCATGCTGCGCTTAAACCAACGTAATTTCGGTGGCGTAGGGAAAAATGGGAACGCATCCACAGCATTGGTAATATTACCCTGCATCTGTAACTTATTTGTAACGCCTGGGGTGGTATTCTGTTCCCTACATTTTAAAACCGTTCCCGTTCAGGAAGGGGATATAGACACGAAGATCTGTAAGAAGGGGTATCACCAACCCTGGAGTTTTTCTGGGGGTCACCTATAACTTTGACGATTCTCTTGGTATCTCACGGAAAGCGCTGCCACCAATAAAGAAGCGGAAGAAAGTAAGAATGATAGGGCTAGATTTGATCTCTTTCCTCCCCAACAAAGAATGTGAGTTCTTATGATCACTGTGGGGATCACTGTGGGTAGAATCAAAAACCGGGGGCGGTTAATTACAGTGGGCATACTCCTTATTGCACCAGTAATGAGCGCGGCCGCGCCAAATGAGTGCGCCGACTGGGTCGCCAAAGTCGTCTCCACCGAAGGCCGCGTAGAAACCCGGCTCACCCCAGAAACGGCTTGGCAATCTGTAGCACTCAATCAAACCCTGTGCCCCGGCAGCGTGGTTCACACCCAAGCCCATAGCCGCGCCGCGTTGTTACTGCGCAACAACACCGTACTGCGTCTCAGCCAGAAATCCACTTTAACGCTCCCCGCAGCGCAGCCTGACAAACCCTTCTGGCTGGAATTACTTGATGGCGCAATCAATGTCATCACCCGCACCCCGAAAAAATTCCAGGTCGACACCCCGTTTGTGAATGCCGCTGTGGATGGCACCGAATTTTTTGTCAAGGTTGCAGAAAATAAAACGACAGTTTCGGTATTTGAAGGGCGCGTCATCGCCGAAAACCCCAGCGGGCGCGTCACCCTGCGCCGTGGCGAAGCCGCCACCGCTGGTGCCGACCAGGCGCCCGTAACAAGCATCCCCATTAATCCGCGTGAAGCCGTACACTGGGCGTTGCATTACCCACCGATATTGAGCTACCGCCTCGATGACTTCAAAGGTGGCGATGATGCCTCATGGCAAGCGCAGGTACGCAAATCCATTGAATACGCCCAATCCGGCGACATGCAAAATGCACTTGCCAGCGTCATTGACACACCAGCAGACACACCAGCCGCCGCGTTTTTTGGCTACCGCGCCTCGCTCTTGCTCAACATCGGCCGCGTCAATGAAGCCAGTGCAGACATCAAAACTGCGCTGGACATCTCACCCAATGACGGCATAGCACTGGCGCTGCAATCTGTCATCGCGGTGGCACAGAATCAGCATGAAACCGCGCTTACTCTGGCAAAGCAGTCCGTTGCACAAGCTCCGCAAGTGGCAGGTTCCTGGATGGCGCTGTCTTACGCGCAACAGGCCAACTTCAACCTGCCAGCAGCAATCAATGCCGCGCAGCGCGGCGCAGATAGCGAGCCTGACAACGCCCTCGCCTGGGCGCGCATTGCCGAACTGCACCTGATGACCGGCAATCTTGACGCCGCGCTTGCGGCTGCCAGCAAAGCCGCCGCGCTCAATCCCAATCTGGCACGCACCCAAAGCGTCTTGGGCTTTGTCTACCTCACCCAAATCAAAACCAAACACGCCCGGCAGGCCTTTGAGCAAGCCATTACGCTCGACCAGGCCGACCCGCTGCCACGTCTAGGCCTTGGATTAGCAAAAATCCGTGACGGCGACCTGGCCGCCGGGCGCGAAGAAATAGAAATCGCCACCGCGCTTGATCCCAGCAACGCGCTGGTGCGCAGCTACATGGGCAAAGCCTACTACGAAGAAAAGCGCGACTCCCTCGCCGCCAGCCAATTCGACATCGCCAAAACCCTCGACCCCAAAGACCCTACTCCGTGGTTTTATGATGCGATACTAAAACAAAGCACCAACCGCCCGGTGGAAGCGCTGCAAGACCTGCAAAAATCCATAGAACTGAATGATAACCGTGCGGTGTATCGCTCGCGGCTATTGCTCGACCAGGATCAGGCGGCGCGTAGCGCCAGTCAGGCGCGCATCTACAGTGACTTGGGATTCCAACAATTAGCGTTGGTCGAAGGCTGGAAATCCCTTAATGCCGACCCCACCAACCATTCCGCGCATCGCTTTCTGTCGGACTCTTATGCCGCATTACCCCGCCATGAAATTGCCCGTGTCAGCGAGCTACTCCAGGCACAGTTGCTTCAACCAATCAACATCAACCCTATTCAACCTCAATTGGGGGAAAGTAATTTGGGAATATTAGATGGGGCGGGGCCATCAAGAGCAGGATTTAATGAGTTCAACCCACTTTTTACGCGCGACCGAATCGCATTCCAAGCCAATGGAATTATGGGCAACAATAATACCACCGGAAATGATATTGCTGTCTCAGGCATACAAGGAAAGCTGTCCTATAGTCTGGGGCAATTTCACTATGAAACCGATGGGTTCCGCCCAAACAACGATCTTACGCAAGATATTTATAATCTTTTTATTCAAACTACCTTATCACCAAGTACCAGTGCACAAGCTGAATACAGATATGCAAACAAGGAAAGTGGGGATTTGCCGTTTCGCTTTTACCCGAATAACTTTTCGAAAACACTTAGAAAAAGCAGGGAGTCAGAAACCTTTCGGATGGGATTACGACATGCCTTCTCACCCTCGTCGGATGTCATCACATCGCTTATATATCAAAATGCTGAGGATAGATTTTACGATAGTATACCTATCGTAAGGGATATTACAGATCAAGATAATGGGTACATCGCTGAAGTGCAGCATTTATTCCGATCCAATAAATTTACCCTTACTAGCGGAATAGGCCATTATGGCCTAGATAGGGAGACCACAAGAACCATCAGATTTTCTCCGTTCATACCATCATCAACTACTCTTGCAAATAGTGATATTCAGAACGACAATGCGTATAGCTACATTCGTTTTAATAACCCAACATTTATAATAATAGCTGGCGCTAGCGCGGATAAATACAAAGGTGATTTTGAGAAAAGTCAGATTAATCCAAAGTTTGGTGCTATATGGAATTTATCCCCTTCCACAGCTTTACGCATAGCAGCTTTTAGGGTTCTAAAAAAGGAACTTACCACTAACCAAACCTTGGAACCTACCCAAGTAGCCGGATTTAATCAATTCTTTGACGATAGAAGCGCAACTGACTCGCGTCACTATGGGGCTGCTATAGATAAGGTACTTTATAACTCTCTATATGGGGGGGCAGAGTTCTCAAAAAGAGATATGGATATACCAATCTATGTATCAAGCGCGGCATCGCAGACCACAGAAGTTGTCCACACCAATTGGAAAGAAACGATGGGTCGTGCGTATTTATATTCATCACGCTCTAATTGGATCTCAGTAAATGTTGAATATCAATACGAAGGCTATAAACGAGAAGTAAGCAATAATCTACTGGGAGTTATCAATCTAGCCACCCATAAGGTACCGATTTCTCTTAATTTATTTCATCTTTCAAGCTTTTCACTACAAACGAGAGCAACCTATACCGATCAAAAGGGAACATTCATTGACAACACGACTAATCGCCAACAGGAGGGAAATGATCAATTTTTAATTCTTGACATAAGCGCAGTTTACAGGTTATCTAAGCGTAGAGGAATTACTTCAATAGAAGTGAGAAACTTGGAAGATAAAAATGATTATAATTTTTTCGAAATGGATAGTGCAAATCCAAAGATGCCTATAGGCAGATTGATTGCCGCCAAACTTACGCTGAATTTCTAATAAAAGTATTAATATTTTTATGTTTGCATTTAGTATTTATTAAAAAAACCATTGTTATTACCACAAGGAGAAGAGTCATGGACAAACCATATTGCGACGATCATCCATCAAAGAATGAACCACTTCCATTCACTATTGGATTTGATGAAAAAGGCATACCATTTATTGCAGATAAAGCAGGAAATCGAATCCGTGGAAAAGAAGTCTCTTTTCCCGTAAAAGACGTAAAAGCTATAACAATGATCACTAATATTTCTATTGTCGGAGTTATAGGTTCACACTATTGCATAGCGGATATCAATGGTAGATATGAACGTTTTGACTTACCTGCCCCTCACCCGGATCCATCTTGAAAAATTACGGTAACAAGCAACTAGCCCGGATTTCATTTTATGCCATCCGGGCCATGTTTGCCAAAATTTGCTATCAAATCTGATCCAGCTCGGTAGGTTGGGCTGAATGCAATGCAATGGAATTCGGGGAACTGTGGCTCCATGCACATTTCTCCCGGATTTCATTTTATTCCATCCGGTTACTCATTACCAACGAACCGTGCTTATCGGGTTAGCTCCCAAACCCACTAGATGTAGTGTTTGGAACAGTCCAGTAGGGTGGGCACGTCTTCTGTGCCCACGCGGACATGCTCTACTTCATCCGGCTACGTTTGCTTTGCGGGTGATTCATGCCAGGCCAAGCACCTATTCCTGGTACGCACAGCGTACACTACACTTGCTAAGGAGGATTGAACATGCATCCGCAGGTACAACACGTGCTGGAAAAGATAGAACATCTCTCACCCGACCGATTGGCGGAGGTGGAAGACTTCATCGACTTTTTACAACAACGCGATCAGGACAAACGTTTGCGGCGGGATTTCTCTGGCGCTTCCGAAACCGCTTTCGCCAAAATCTGGGACAATGACGACGATGCCATCTATGACACCCTATAGTTTCGGTGATGTGGTGTTGGTGGCCTTTCCATTCACTAACCTGCAAGCGACCAAGAAACGCCCCGCCGTGATCATCAGTAGCTCCGCCTACCAACAGGCGCGGCCTGACGTGATATTGATGGCCATTACCAGCCAGATCAAAACCGAACTTGCCACTGGCGAAGCCCTTCTGCAAGACTGGCAGACCGCGGGTTTGGTCAAACCCTCCATGCTCAAGCCCTTGATTGCCACACTGGAGAAAAGCCAGATCGTCAGGGGTATGGGACAGTTGTCAACCGCCGACCGCGATCACCTGGGTAGCGTGCTTCAGAAAATTCTGGGTGCGCACGCGTAGCCGTTGGGCTGAACGTTTTTTGTGAAGTCTGGTAGGGTAGGCACGTTTTTGTGCCCACGCGGCCATACTCTACTTCATCCGGCTACGTTTGCTTTGCGGGTGACTCATGCCAGGCCAAACAAGTAGCCTGGATGAAGCGCATGTCTCCCGGATTTCATTTTATTCCATCCGGGTTACCCATTTGCCAATGCGCTTCTGACTGCACTGTCATCTCGACTGCAGGGAGAGATCTTTGGTGAGGTAAGATCTCTCCCTGCAGTCGAGATGACAGCCCTTTGTTAAGCCGCTTCCAATGTAACATGCACACGTCGGCCGAGGGCGATGTTCACCGCTGCACCAACTCGGCTCGCGCCTGAAGAAGCTAGGGCCGTGTAGATCACCCGATAGACATAGCCAGCCGAGACGCGCTAAAATTGCCCCATGAAATTTGAATGGAATCTCGAAAAGGCTGAAGCAAATCTGCGAAAGCACGGCGTCTCCTTTGAGGCAGCAGCGCGAGCCTTCGAGGACGATCTGTCAGCGACGTTTCCTGACCCCGATCATTCCCGAGGAGAGGCTCGACTAATCACTTACGGACTGGGGGTTGATGGAAAATTACTGGTGGTCTCCCACACTGAACGAGGCGGTACAATCCGAATTATTAGTGCCCGGGTAGCAACCAACAAAGAGAGAAAACGCTATGAAACCTAAAACACCAAATGAACCAGGCGATGACTTGCGCCCTGAATATGATTTTGATTTCTCCAAGGCAAAACGCGGACGTTATGCCCATCGCTTGAAGGTTGAGGGATCAAATCTGGTACTTGTTGATCCTGAATTGGCCAAGTCCTTTCCTGATTCAGCATCAGTCAATGCCGCCCTACGCTCAGTAGTCGAGTTTGCAAAATTGTCGGCTGGTCTAACGCGGCGTTCAAGCGGACGCGCCGTAAAACGGCGTGCCCCTTAACTCTACGATAGGCTCCTGAGTCACTCCACACACGAACCTCTTCAACACACTTGAGTTCGGCAGGGTGGGTTGAATGCAATGAAGCCCAACATGGATAGGGGTGAATGCACCGATGCGTTACCGGCGTGCCGAGGCGGCAAGCGTAGCCCAGATGCAATCCGGTCGAGATGACAAATTGTTTTTAGCCGGATGTCCGCTTGCGGGTGGTACGCGTTGAGCGCGATGCCAAGGGTTTATCATAGGTGTCCACATAGACATCAATAAGCCTGCGGATCATGCGCTGATACTGGGTATGGCGCTTGGTTGCTTCAGACTTGAAAAACTCGATGCTCTTCTTGCTAAGGGCAATGGTAATTTTTACCCCTTCCTCCCGGAAAGTCCGGTAGGGTGGGCACGTCTTCTGTGCCCACGCGGACATGCTCTACTTCATCCGGCTACGTTTGCTTTGCGGGTGATTCATGCCAGACCAAGTACCTATTACAACAACGCGATCAGGACAAACGTTTGCGGCGGGATTTCTCTGGCGCTTCAGAAACCGCTTTCGCCAAAATCTGGGACAAGGACGACGATGCCATCTATGACACCCTATAGTTTCGGTGTTAGCGCTGAATGAAGAATGGACGACAATACTATCAGAACCGATGCTTATCTACGTCCTCAGCGAGCCATGCTTTAATCAGCGATTGATAAGGCACGTCCCGCTTGTTCGCCTCGATCTTGATGCGTTCCAGGAGCGCCATAGGCAAACGTAACGAGATGGTTTTCGTAGATGGCTTTAGATTAGGGAGGCGCGTTGCCTTGGCTTGGCTCCAGTCCACATAGCCACTGGAATCATGGCTCTCCCAAAAGGTACGTTCCTCAGCTTCGGTCTTAAATTCAGGTGGCGTCTTTTTTGGCTTGGTCATAGAAGCTCCTCTCGTTGTGGTGCATGTCGCGGGCAGAAATTACACGGATCAAGGTGTCGGCGGCACGCAACGTGAAGGTAATATGCAGAAATCTGCCATCGTCGGTCTTGCCAAGCGCGTGGCAACGCAACTCCTGCTGGCTATGCTTCAAGTCGGGCGCCAGCAACAGCGGTTCATTGAAAAAAGCTTGTTCGGCTTCTGCCTGGCTAACGTTATGCTTGTCCGCACTCTTGCGGGCGTTGCCTTCGTCCCAGTCGAAACCGATTACTCGTGCAAAGTCGATCATGTTAACGTATGTTATCATCATATACAAAAATGGCAAGCTTGATAGCCCAACATTAACAGGGGTGAATGCACCGATGTGTTACCGACGTGCCGGGGCAGAAGTGTCCCCCGGATTTCATTTTATTCCATCCGGCCACTCACTTGCCAATGAACTTCTGGCTGCACTGTCATCTCGACCGCAGGGAGAGATCCTTGGTCATTAAGATCTCTCCCTGCGGTCGAGATGACACCCTCTCTATGATGTCCGCTTGCGGGTAGTACGCGTTGAGCGCGGTGTTAGAGGTTTATCGTAGGTGTCCACATAGGCATCAATAAGCCTGCGGATCATGCGCTGATATTGGGTATGGTGTTTGGTTGCCTCAGACTTGAAAAACTCAATGCTCTTCTTGCTAAGGGCGATGGTAACTTTTACCCCTTCCTCCCGGAAAGCAAGCTCTTCAGGTGGAGGAAGAATGTCTTGAATGATTCTGGCCTCAATCGGTTCATCGGTGTACTTGATTTTTGCGCTCATAAATTGCCTTCCCCTTTCGCCAGTAACCAGCGCCAAATATGCGACGGTGGTAATGCCACCCTCGACCTCGCCAAAACAGAAATAGCGTTTTTCAGTGTTGTATACACTTATAATTTAGCATTTTTAGTCCGGTAGGTGGTGATGAAGGATTGATGGCTTGGATTAACAAGAAGCATAGCAGCGGAATAAAAAAATGCCCACCCGCAGAGGGGTGGGCAAATAAGCCCATCAAAGCCAGAGAGGCGGGCTCTGGCGCACCGTTGGTCCGCGGCTCAATGCGTTCAGCCGTCAACTTACGTTTGTTTTTTGTACTATTTGATGGCACAAATTCATTTTCGCTACGTTTCAATCGCCGTTTTTAGAGTTAGTATTTGTCCATCAGCCACCGCTTCGCATATCATAGCGGCACAAAAACCATTTAAGCCATTTAAGCCATGCCAAATATCATCGTTATCGCCCTATACAAGTTTGTCAGATTACCCGATTACCGGGAGTTGCAAATCCGCTTGCGCGATTTTTGTGTTGCGCAGGAACTCAAGGGCACACTGCTGCTGGCGCCCGAGGGCATTAACGGCACCATTGCGGGCACGCGCGCCGGGGTGGATGCGCTGTTGTCGTTATTACGCACGGATCCGCGCTTCGCTGACCTTGAGCATAAAGAGTCCTTCGCCCACGCCATGCCGTTTGGCAAGATGAAAGTGCGCATCAAAAAGGAAATCGTCACCCTGGGTGTGCCGGGGATCGATCCCGGCGCACAGGTGGGCACGTACGTGGCGCCGGAAGACTGGAATGCGTTGCTTGCGGATCCTGAGGTGTTGTTGATCGACACGCGTAATGGTTACGAATATCAGATGGGCACATTCCGGGGCGCGACTGACCCGCAGACGACTACCTTCCGCGAATTTCCGGAGTATGTGAGCAAACATCTCGATCCGGCGCAGCATAAAAAAGTGGCGCTGTTTTGCACCGGCGGCATCCGTTGTGAAAAGGCAACGTCATTCATGCTAGGGCAGGGTTTCGAAACGGTGTATCACCTGCAAGGCGGCATCCTCAAATATCTGGAAAAAATCCCGGCTGAAAATAGCCTGTGGCAAGGTGAATGTTTTGTCTTCGACGAGCGGATGGCGCTGGGGCAAGGGCTGGAATTGAGCCAGCCTAATGAATAAAACTCCAGGCGCCCTGCTCGTCATGCTGGCACTGTTGACAGCCAGCCCAATGGGTCTTGCGCAAGCACCTGAAGCAGAGGATGACACCGCAGATTCGTCTTATACTCGCGGTAAAAAAGCGCTGGGTGCGCGTGACGGCGAAACTGCGATTACGGCATTTACACAATGCCTGGTTACGCAGCCAAAGAATGTTGAGTGCCACTGGGAACTCGGCTGGGCTTTTTTTCTGACGCATGATTATGAAAAAGCCCAGTCTGCCTGGCGCACCGTGAAACGCATGACGCCGAAAAGATCGGGCCTGACCAAAGCACTGAACACCATCAGCGAACACGTCGCCATTATCACACCCGCGCATGCGTTACGCGCCGCAAGCCCAGCCAGTTTTGCAGAGATCGATGAACACCCGTCCGCCCTCATTAAAATTCGCGCCGTCGGCGATACCATGCTCGGCACTGATTTCCCGCGTAACATGCTACCGGCTAACAACACCTCACCTCTGGAACAAATAACACCTTTACTCAAGGGCGCTGACATTACCTTTGCCAATTACGAAGGCACACTCTGCGACGGCGGCGAATCCCAAAAATGCGCCGTACAGGGAAGTACAAGTGTTGCGAGAGGCAGGATGCCGGAAGCGACTGCCGCACAGGGACGTGCAAATGTTGTGGGAGGCAGGATGCCGGGAACGACCGCCGTACAGGGAAAAGCGCAAGTGAAGGATTCTGCAAATAAAGAGACCGGCGCTCAGAATAACTGCTTCGCCTTTCGTTCGCCGCGAAAATTTGCTGGATTTGTTAAAGACGCGGGTTTTGATGTGATTTCGCTGGCAAACAATCACATTGTCGATTTCGGCGAGGAATGCCGCGATCAAACTGAAAAAACGCTCGACGACCTCGGCATTGCATGGTCGGGCAGACAAGGTACCGTCGCGCGCTTCGAGCGCAATGGCCTCCCCTTCTCATTCATCGCATTTCATTCGGCGCGTCATACCAACACCACGCTCGACATTGAAACCGCGCAACAGATGATCGCCGCAGAAAAAGCCTTGGGCAATCGGGTGATTGTTTCGTTTCATGGCGGCGCTGAAGGGCTGCAGGCATTACATACACCCAGCAAAGCCGAACTTTTCATGGGTGAAAACCGGGGCGATGTGCGACGCTTTGCCCATGCGGTGGTAGATGCAGGCGCGGACATTGTGCTGGGTTCTGGCCCGCATGTGGTGCGTGGCATGGAGGTTTACAAAGACCGGCTCATCGCCTATTCACTCGGTAACTTCGCCACTTATCGCGCCTTTAATATCTGGGGCTTTAATGGCGTCGGCCTGATACTGGAAGCCGACATGGACGAGACCGGCCGCTTCGTTTCCGGCAAGATCATCCCCACCCGCCAAACAGGATTTGGCGTGCCGGTGCCGGATGAAAAAATGATTGCGGTTGATGTGATACGCCTGTTATCAAAACAGGATTTTCCACACACTGGCGTTATCATTGCGCAGGATGGCGCATTTCAAAAAAGCCGTAAATGACTCAATGCAGTCTTTCATCTTCTCCATCATGCCCATCTTCCTCCCAATCCTCCATCAGGATCGGCGCATCAACCAGATCCCACACCATTGAACGGTACTCAATATCAAACCACTCACGAAACATTTTCAGGGTGAGTTTTTGCGGCCACATTGATTCATCTGTAAGCCATTCCCCAAGGGTATATTCGAAAAACATCCGCCAGCGTTTTTCCACCCATTTCTCGGCATCCTCCACGCCGTCCACTATATCACCCCCCGGAATCATAAACGCATCGCCGTCATTACCCAGATCAGCAAGCGTAATATTTTCCAATGGATGCGGGTCTGCGCTCTGCAGCCAGTCAAGAAACGGCTGCTTGTGGTGCAGAATGATAATACAGCGATTAACAGTGTAACGGGGGAAGGCCATTGGCATCGTCATTTCCTATATGCTAAAAAGTTTCAGTAAGTCATAACCTCAAAACGATGATTCACCACGGAGAACACAGGGAGAAAACAAGACCCTGGTGTCATCATTTACATCAGCAGCCAAAATCCCACTTCAAGTCTCACACATCTTCAGGCACAGGTTTATTACCCAACACGCGCTTTTCAAAAAACGCATGAGCAACAATGCCTGCCACCATGCCCACGGTAAAAATAATACCTTGCAGGTTGCCGCTTCCCACCAACACCACGGCAGGGCCGGGACAAATGCCGCTGAGTCCCCAGCCGATGCCAAAAATGGCGCTGCCGATGAGCAGTGGACGTGTGATGGTGCGTGTCTCCGGCAGCGGGAGCGTGTTGCCGCTCAATAGCATGCCACGGCGTTTGTAATAGCTGTAGGCAGGCAGCGCAACGGCAATCGCAGAGGCCATGACCAGCGCCAGGAGGGGGTTCCAATCACCTGCGACATCCAAAAAGGCCAGCACGCGGCTCGGGTCAGTCATGCCGGAGATCATTAATCCCAAGCCAAATAGCAAACCCACTATGACGCATATCACAGGTTGCACTCAAGCCATCCCATGACGCATGATATATACCGTCAGCGCGCCTGCGCCCATGAAGGTGAGCGTGGCCACCAGCGAGCGCCATGACAGGTTTGAAATGCCACACACGCCATGCCCGCTGGTACAGCCCGACGCCAGGCGTGTGCCAAAACCCACCAGCACACCAGCCAGCAGAAGCATGGGACTATTGACTGTCATATCGACGTGCGGCGCAGGGATGCCCAGCAGCCAGTAAACCAGCGGCGCGGCTAACAACCCAATTAAAAAGTATACGCGCCACACCCGGGCGCCAAATGCGCCGACCACGACATTACCCAGAATACCGCTGACACCCGCCACTCGGCCAGAAAACAGTAATAACAACGCGGCAGAGAGACCGATCAAGCCACCGCCAACAATGGCCTGCATGTATGGATTCATAATATTCGGAACAATAAGGAAAAATTATCGGGTCTCGAAGAGCCGAACCTGGATATTAGATGGTGGGCGATGCTGGGATCGAACCAGCGACCCCTGCCGTGTGAAGGCAGTGCTCTCCCGCTGAGCTAATCGCCCCATGTAACTGATAAATTTTACGGGTATCATCCCTCAGCGTCAAATTTTTCGGTTTTTACGGCGGGCAAGAGAATGCCTGAACCGGCTGGAGCCGGGAGATTCATTTGGTATCACGAAATGGAAGTAAATTACTACCTATCGAAGCAATTGCATTTCGTCCAGCCACCCATAATTCACATTGAAGTAACAATCATATGATATTAAGGGTAGTTGGAACGCATAATAACCTCAGGTAATATCGCAATGTCCCGTGCAGCCAAGGCAAAACCCCCGCATCACAATCGACCTGACAAAACACACGGCGAACTAACAGCGCTAATCGACGAGTTAAATACTCTGCGCGAAGACATGGCCAGGTTGGAATCTGCCTTCTTTGCGGAGCCACGTGACATTCACCCCGATCACGTCGCCAGCGCACGAAATCTGGTGCATTATCTCGCGCTGCGCCGCCATGATATCCGCGACCTGCAAAAGAAGCTGGCGCGCTTCGGCCTATCGTCGCTGGGCCGTGCCGAATCGCATGCGCTGGCCGCCATCGACACCCTCCTCACGGTGCTGCGCCGATTACTGGATCCCACATCACCCCTGGATTTTGATGAACATCAGCCCGGCGGCCCGGCTTTCGGTGAGCTTTTGTTGCATACGCACACCGACACGCTGCTTGGCACACCCCCGAAAAGCAGGAAGGTGCGCATCATGGTCACCTTGCCAGGCGACGCCGCAGACGACTACTCGATGGTACTGGGATGGCTGAAAAACGGTATGGACTGCGCACGCATCAATTGTGCGCATGACGATGCGGCCACATGGAAACGGATGATCTCAAAAATACGCAAAGCCGTACGTGAATCCGGAAAACAATGCCCTATCCTGATGGATCTTGCCGGTCCCAAGCTACGCACCGGAGCGATCGAGGCCGGCTCCCAATGCGTAAAATGGCATCCCCCGCACGACAGTCTGGGCCGCGTAACGAGCCCCGCACGTATCGGCCTGATCCCCTCGGACTCGAAGGCAGTACCTGGCCAATTTACGTGGGCTGATGCAATATTACCCGTCCCCCAGGAGTGGCTGGAACGCCTTCAGGAAGGGGATACCGTAGAATTCACTGACGCGCGCGGCAAGAAGAGGCGGCTCAATATCATCAAAGGTGGAGCAGATTTTTGCTGCGCCGAATGCGAAAAATCCGCCTATGTTCAAACGGGAACTACACTCACGCTGCGGCGCTTGACGGAAAAAGGCCATAAATCCTATCTCTCATCCAAATGTATTGTTGGGGAATTGCCCCACACAGACGCCTATATCACCCTGAAAAAAGATGATCCGCTTATCCTGACGAAATCCGCCACCCCTGGGCGTCCTGCCCAGCATGACGACAAAGACAGGCTGATAAAACCAGCCACAATTCCCTGCACCCTGCCAGAAGTATTCTCCGACGTACGGTCGGGCGAACGAATCTGGTTTGATGATGGAAAGATCGGCGGCGTGATCAAATCAGTCACCACAGAGCAGATAGAAGTCACTATCGCCCATGCCCGGGAAAATGGCGATAAACTGCGTGCCGGAAAAGGCATTAATCTTCCTGACAGCAAATTGAAGTTAGCGGCGCTCTCCACCGCAGATATCGAAGCTTTGCAGTTCGTTGCGAAACATGCGGACCTGGTGGGATTATCGTTCACGCAGCAGGCCTCCGATGTAATTGACCTGCAAGAATGGCTGCACAAACTTGATGCGCCACAAATGGGGATCATCTTGAAAATTGAAACCTCCCGTGGCTTCCAGCAACTCCCGGAAATTCTGCTCGCGGCGATGCGTACAAACAGTGCTGGAATCATGATTGCACGCGGTGATCTGGCTGTCGAATACGGCTATGAACGACTGGCGGAAGTGCAAGAGGAAATGCTTTGGTTATGTGAGGCGGCACATATACCCGTGATCTGGGCAACCCAAGTGCTAGAAAACCTGGCAAAAACCGGGTTGCCTTCACGCGCAGAGATCACGGATGCGGCGCAAGGCGTTCAAGCGGAATGCGTCATGCTCAATAAGGGATCCCACATTCTGGAGGCAATACGTACGCTTGACGACATTCTCACCCGCATGCAGGCCCATCAAGACAAGAAGATAACCTTGTTACGAAAACTGCACTGGTGGTCGCAAACAGGAAAAGAGCAAGGCCAATAAGGCGTATTACCCATCGAAATCTTGCTGCATGTATTGTTATCCCGAACGCAAAGAATAACTGTCATCCCGAACATAAAGAAAAACTGTCATCCCGAACGCAGTGGGGGATCTTAAGGATTCCTCGCGGTGCTCGGAATGACATAGCAAATTGCTGCGGTGATTTTTATTTAAAGGATGAAGAATGAATACACGCAAAACGGTTTTGATTCTCTGCACCGGCAATTCCTGCCGCAGCCAGATGGCTGAGGCACTCATCAATCATGACCTGGGGTCGCATATCCGCGCCATCTCTGCCGGAACTCACCCCGGCCCCAAGGTGGCGGATGGCGCCATCACTGCGCTACAACAGCTCGATATCGACACCATTGGGCTGCACCCCAAGACAGTGGATACCGTGATGGATGAATCCATTGACCTGGTGGTGACCGTCTGCGACAACGCCAGGGAGACCTGCCCGATTTTCCCTAAAAAGATCGTAACAATCCACATGCCGTTTCACGACCCGCACGGCGAGCCGCTGGAAAGTTTCATCCGGGTGCGTGACCAAATCAGGAGCCAACTGCTGTCGGAAATCAAGCGCCGTTTATGCTGATTGCGGTGCTGATTTTCATCGCTACGCTGACACTGGTCATCTGGCAACCGAAAAAACTCGGCATCGGCTGGAGCGCACTGGGCGGGGCGCTGGTAGCGTTATTCAGCGGTGTCATCACACTTGCGGATGTGCCCACTGTATGGAACATCGTGTGGGACGCCACCTTCACTTTCATCGCGCTGATCCTCATTTCCCTGATACTGGACGCCGCTGGATTTTTTGAATGGGCGGCGCTGCATGTGGCGCGCTGGGGCAATGGTCGGGGACACTGGCTGTTCCTGCTGATCATCCTGCTCGGCGCCACAGTGGCCGCATTGTTCGCCAATGATGGCGGGGTGCTGATACTTACTCCCATCGTCTTTGAGATGCTGCGCGCCTTGCGTTTTACACCAGCGGCCTCGCTGGCGTTCATCATGGCGACCGGATTTGTGGTGGACACCACCAGCTTGCCGCTGATGATTTCCAATCTGGTCAACATCGTCACTGCTAATTATTTCGATATCTCATTTGCCAGCTATGCCTTAGTGATGTTTCCGGTAAACCTGGTTTCACTGGCGATGACCATGCTGGTGCTGTGGCTGTTTTTCCGCAAAGATATACCGCCGCGTTTCGATGTTTCAGCGTTGAACGATCCGGCAAAAGCGATCCGCGATCCCTTTGTGTTCAAGACGGGTTGGCTTGTTTTGATACTGCTATTGGTTGGATATTTTTCCGCGCACCCGCTGCACTTGCCGGTCTCCGCAGTTGCCGGATCAGCCGCGTTGATCCTGCTATTGGCGGCGGGGCACGAACATTTCTTGAAACAACAGCCAAAGGCCGTCATTCCAATATTCACCCTGTTGCGCGAAGCGCCGTGGCAGGTAGTGTTATTTTCACTGGGGATGTATCTGGTGGTGTTTGGCTTGCGCAATCAGGGATTGACCGCCGAACTGAGCCACACGCTTGAATGGCTGGATGGACAAGGTATTTGGCTCGCCACGCTCGGTGCGGGGTTTCTGTTTGCCGGGTTATCGGCGGTGATGAACAACATGCCAACGGTATTGATCGGCAGCCTCGCTATCGACGGCGCAACGCTCTCACCCGTGGTACGCGAAGCCATGATCTACGCTAACGTCATCGGCTGCAACCTCGGGCCCAAGATTACTCCCATCGGCAGCCTGGCCACCCTGTTGTGGCTGCATGTATTGGCGCAGCGCGGCATGAAGATCGGCTGGGGCTATTATTTCCGCGTCGGCATCGTGTTGACCGTGCCGGTGTTGTTCGTCACCCTGCTGGGGCTAACGGCATGGTTGCAACTGTTGCGTTAATCCGTCCTCACGCTCTGAGATCACACCCCCAATGGTCTTCCCGAGTAATTGTACTTTCAAAAAACAAGCAGCACAGGCGCTCCAAGTTGTGTGCCTTTTCGTTCAAAGAATGACACTGTTACTGTATCTGATGAAACATCCAAACGAACAAAATTATCCGTCGTATGTATGGGTGATGAAAGCTTTGCCTTGTATGGTGCCTGCGCCCCCGTGATGAGTTTGTCCTCAATAACATCACCTTTTTCCATGTGCGGATAGGGCCAAAAGAAGGAAGACGACACCACTTGATGAATCAGAAAATCAGCATTGAAGTCTATTCGCAGTTCTGCGGTAAACGAGCAATGCATATCACCTGAAATGAAGATTACTTTCTGAATATTCTTAATTCTGATGTGATCCAGAATTTGCTCACGCTGTTCGGGGTATGCGCCCCAACTGTCGTCTCTGTTTGATGAAACATCCGGAAACAATATTACCGAGGTAACTATGAACTTTACTTTTCCGGAGTCTTCGTCAAGCCATTTGAATAGGGCTTGTAACTGTTCGTCCTTGAGCATGCGCTTTCTATCACCCACTACGATTCGTTCCGTCCTGGAATCCGTTACGAACCAATCGGCGCAACCATCGGTGAAGGAATACCAAAAATGCGATGGCGTCCCCTCAATTCGCCCAGTTGCTGAAACATTAAATAACGGGGAATGGCTACTTTGGTATATCTGATAGGAATGGATCGCGTGTGGATAAAGCGTGAAGCGATCCGCCGGCGATGCGTTGGCTGGCCAGTTATTTTCTATCTCGTGATCATCAAGGATCATATACGTAGGAGTACAAGCCATTAACTCTCGTATGTATGGCTGCGAAAATACATTCTGGTAGCGCTTAACGAACTGCGAAAACCGCGTATCGGATGACAGAAAATACAAGTCGTCCGCATATATCTGATCACCAATCATTAGCAGCGCATCAACGCGTCGCCCATTGTTTATTTGCCCAAGGATGCTGCGAAAGACTTTATCCCCCCGATCATCAAAAATATCCAGGCCGAACAGGCGAAGCAGATAGCGGCACGATCCTACGACATACGATCGGGAGGCTGAGGGATTACTGGATCCGGAGCGGAATACCCATGAATCCTTGTGCCACTTAAATAAATCTGACGGAATTTTAGAAAGGTTTTCATAGTCAGCGTCAGCAAAAAACCATCCGGTTTTGTACTCATAATCAGTTTCAGGCTCTAAGCCACTAAGTACAAATACCGCAGTCATGTCAAAATTGGGCGACATTTTATTGATGATTGGATTCAACCACCCTTTTGTTCCTTTCTTTCGAAAAATAACGGCCCCAAAACAGCGCTGGCATGCTGTATTGTCCTTCACATCCATGTCGCCGCGAAACCAAATTCTGGAACTTATCCCATTCGTGTAGCCAACAATCGGACCAACAGTGGGAAACTTAAGATTAATTTTCATTCTGTCGTAGCCTATTTCATCGGTAAAGGAGGCTTCTTTATTCGAAAGTTTTAAATCCTTACGGTGGCAACGTCAATGTGTAAACCGGCTCGCCCAGGACATTGTTGATTGATAATATAAGTTCGCCTTTTGCATTGATGCGTGCAAGACCAAAATTCATCCATGGTTTGGCCTCGGCATAACTGACAACGGGTGCCTCCGGCCCGTAAAAAAAGAGTTGTTCCGCACCCAGCGTAGTATCAAAAATGCGATTAGGAAACAGCCCGGCATTGAGCGGCCCCGTCACCACTTCATGAATCCTGAAAGAAGGATGCTCTGCAAACGGTGTATAACGAAATACCTCGGCAAAATGCACATCGGTAGTAAGCCAGACTACATTACGCATATTTTCACTGCGCATGAATTGCAAAATATCCATCAGCTCTTGTTCAAAGCCCGTATCTTGCTTATGATTGGCCCAACCATCACGGCCAAGTTCTGCGGGAAAGCCTGTCGGTATCGACATCGGTACGCTTGAGACAACGAATTTCCATGTCGCAGCCGACGCCTTGAGTTTTTCTTTGAACCATACCAATTGCTCGCGTCCCAGCATGGTTTTGGGTTGTTGCGCGCTGTCTTTGGCGGAATTGGCGTCGCGGTACTGACGCGTATCGAGAATAAACATTTCTACATGCTTACCCCAACGCACATTACGGTACAGGCGTTTTGGTGTAGAAGCGTTTTCTTCCACCGGGTTGTAATCAAGAAATGCTTGGAGACCGAGGGGCAATAAATGTGTATCCGGCGTATACGGGGGGTTATTGCGGGTATCGTGTAACGGGCCAAAATCATTGACCACCTCATGATCATCCCAAATACTGTAATAAGGTGTGTTGCGCAACAAGGTCTGATAATGGGTTTCTTCGCGGTTGTATTTCCAGTGCGCCCAAAAATCCTGTAACGTAGCGGCCTGTTGAAAATCCCCCGGCACTTGCGTGTTGCCATAACGCCCTATTGCGGAACAGGTGTTGTCAGCGTAGATCATGTCACCCAAGCCAATGAAAAAATCCAATTTCATGCGGTTAATCGCGGCAAAGATCGGGAAACCCTCCTGGGCATCACGGCACACATTCTGACCCGCGACATCGCCGCCCCATGCAAATGTGACTGCCTTGGACGTTACGGGTGTCGGCGCGGTGCGAAAAATACCTTCCATTTTCTCGGAACGAAATTGTTTTTTGTTTTTATCATCATCAAACCAGACTTTATAGCGATAGGGCGTATCGGGCTCCAGGCCATCAACTCTAATCTTGCCGGTAAAATCACGCTCAGAGGTGACACCCACTTGTCGATGTTGATTGCCACCACCTCTCTTGCCGATGATTCGCACATGCATCACGGCCTTACGGTCGGTACGCGACCAAATGAGCGCGCTATCGGCACCAATCTCACCTGTCGCCACGCCATGGGTGACTGGGACGATGGACAAGGCATAACTTGGAGCAGCATAAAACCCGGCTCCAACCACTGCCAAAACCAGTGATGCCGCCCATTGATTGTTACGATGCATGGGATACCTCGCTAAATACATCCGCTTGATATCCCGAACATAACAAAAAATTGTTACGTGTTGTTGACGATAACCGTGGTTACGCAATAGGGGAAATGTCACATGCTGGGCCTCACTGGCATCCTCGGTGCCAGCTTCCCTGAAAACATCGGCTTGATCACGAAAAAATGTTAAGGAACCTCTAATTTATCCGGAGATTCCTTAACTATTTTCCTTCTTTAACAACCCACGCGCCTGCTCAAACACGGTTTTGAACCTCGCTTCTGTCAAACGCCGCGTCTGGGTGTTGTAGCGGCTGCAATGGTAGGAGTCGAGCAACCAGTATCCGACAGGTAGTGGGTGCTGATGGCCGTGACCAAAGGGATAGGCGCTGAGCTTTAAGCCTTGGGTACGCAGCACCGCAGTATGTGCGATGGTGCCCAGCGCCAGGATGACTGCGCCTTTTTTCAAGCTCGCGATTTCGTTTTTGAGGTAAGGGTTACAGGTGGTAATTTCCACTGGCAGGGGTTTGTTTTGGGGGGGCAGGCATTTCACGGCATTGGTGATGCGGCAATGGTGCAATTGCAGGCCATCGGCGCGTGAGATGGATGCGGGTTTGTTACTGAATCCCATTTCAAATAATGTTTTATACAATAATATTCCAGCAAAATCTCCGGTAAAGGGACGGCCACTCGCATTGGCTCCGTGCATGCCTGGCGCCAGGCCAACAATCAACAGATCAGGATCATCTACGCCAAAGGATGCGACAGGGCGAGCGTGGTAGTCGGGGTGGTCGCGGCGCACGCCATCCAAAAAATCGGCCAGGCGCGGACAGCGTCGGCAGTTTACATCGAAGGTGGTGTGGGTCATGGGGGGCTCTACCGGGCTATGTCATTTCGAGCGTAGCGAGAAATCTTAAGATTCCTCACTGTGTTCGGAATGACAGCTATTTTTTATGTTCGAGATGACAGTGAATCAGATCAACAAGCTGCCCCCACTGCTTTCCGTGCGGCCTCATCCAGGCTGTCTGCGGTGATGATGCTCAAGCCGCTGTTGCGCAGCAGCTCTTTGCCTTGCACTGCGTGGGTGCCTTCCAGCCGCACTATGACGGGAATCGTAACGCCGACTTCGCGCACAGCGTTGATGATGCCTTCGGCAATTAAATCACAGCGCACAATGCCGCCGAAGATATTCACCAGTACCGCCTTCACTTTTTGATCGGACAAAATCAATTTGAAAGCTTCGGCGACCTTGGCCGCCGTGGTGCCGCCGCCGACATCCAGGAAGTTGGCAGGCTCGCCGCCATGCAGTTTGATCAAATCCATCGTCGCCATCGCCAGGCCCGCGCCATTTACCATGCAAGCAATATTGCCGTCGAGCGTGATGTAATTCAGCCCAAATTGCCGTGCGGTAGTTTCTTTCTCATCTTCTTGTGACGTGTCACGCAACGCTTCGAATGCGGGGTGGCGATACAGCGCGTTTTCGTCAAGAGTGAACTTGGCGTCAATGGCCAGCAGATCGCCTTGCGCCGTCACTACCAGCGGATTAATCTCCAGCAGGCTGGCGTCTTTTTCAGTGAACAAACGATAGAGATTGAGCATGATTTTAGTGAGATTGTTGACTTGCACAGCGGTAAGATCCAACGCAAAACCGATTTGACGGCATTGATAAGCTTGCAGACCCACCACCGGATCAACCACTACCGTCAGCAATTGTTCCGGGTGATGCGCGGCGACTTCTTCAATATCCATGCCGCCAGCGCTCGACGCCATCATGACGATACGCTCACGGGCACGGTCAATCACCGCGCCCAGATATAATTCGCGGGCGATGGTGCATAGGGGTTCGATCAACACCGAGGTCACCGGCAAACCTGCCGGGCCAGTCTGTGGCGTGATCAGGCACATGCCTAACAGGCGGCTTGCCAGGTCTTCCAGTTCCGCCGGGGTGTACGCGCGCAATATCCCCCCCGCCTTGCCGCGCCCGCCCGCATGCACCTGCGACTTCACCACCCAGCCTCCCGTGCCGCCCAGCGTCTGCGCCGCCGCGCGCGCCTCTTGTGCCGAGTGCGCCACCACACCATTGGGAATGGGAATGCCATAATTGGTAAAGAGTTGCTTGGTCTGATATTCGTGAAGATTCATGGGGTACGCCTGTTGAGCTTAAAGAACCTAACAATAGCAAACCCAGCCCCCAAGGTGAAGCAGTCATGTTAAAATTAGCTCCAATCCGGCAAAAATTCCAAATCCGTTAGCACGATATCAGATCCACCCCACTCTCGCTGATCTATCCATTTTTCAGGTTATATCGCCACCTGGCAGATCATCAACGCTGATCAGCCCACGTTCGATCCATAGCTTGGTCAATTCAGCCGTGCTGTTGACATTTAGCTTACGCCGCAGATTCAACCGATGGGTCTCGACCGCACGTACACCGATACCTAACCGATGGGATATCTTCTTGTTACAGAAACCCAATACAATCAGAGTTCCTGTTTCCCGCTCTCTCTTCGTCAGTTTATCGAGGGGTGACAGATCGAGCAGTAAACGTGTGATAGACGGGCTACAATAAGTACCCCCGGCAATAACCACATCAATGGCGGCGATGATGTCTTTCAGGCCCGCCTCTTTCAACACATAGCCGCTCGCACCCGCGTGCAATGCGCTGGTGACGTACTCCCGCTGATCGTGCATGCTAAGAATCAGCACGCGAATTGCAGGATGACGGCGGCCTAGCTCTTCTGTAAGCCGGATGCCATTCATGCCCTTCATTGTGATATCAATCAACATCAAATCGGGATTCACCTGGCCAGCTAATGCCAAAGCCTCGGCAGCGTTTCCCGCCTCACCCACAATCTCGATCTGCGATACCGCTTCATGTTGCATTTCTTTCAATCCCGCTCGCAGCCCTTCACGGACTGAGCGGTGATCATCAACCAGTACGAGACGGCAACCAGGTTTTGAAGAATAGCTTTTAAACATACTATTTCCTAAATCTTGACAGGTAAACTGATTGTCAGGGTGGTACACCCCGGATCGGAAGACAGGTTTAAATATCCCCCCAGATGTTCAATTCGCTCTCGAATATTGCGAAGGCCTATACCGGATGCTTGGTCAAGCTTGTTGACGCTGAAACCGCAGCCATTGTCACTAATCACCAGACGTACGCGCGCGTTCTCGAACGAAAGGGTCATTGTCACGATCGTCGCTGCGGCGTGGCGTTCAACATTGGATAGCGCTTCCTGCGTAATGCGAAACAATGCCCGTGTCTCGCGATCAGGCAAAGTGAGGTTATCTGCTGTGTTGTTGGCCTTAACACTAATGCCAGTACGCTGTTCGAATTCCGTTATCATTTGGGCAATGGCAACGGACAAACCCAGTGTATCCAATAGCGCAGGATGCAAGTCATGCGAGATACGACGTACCTCGCCAATTACATCCGTCAGACTGGCTATACCCTTGATTAAGTCAGCCCGTGGCTCGGCGACCCCACTTGCCAATTTGTGTTCTACCAGCTCGAACTTGAACTTGACAGAAACCAGAAGCTGGCTGATCCCGTCATGTAATTCTCGTGATACACGGGCACGCTCCTCATCCTGGAGACTGACAATACGCTGGGTCATCGCTTTGAGTTTGCCCTCGGCCAACCGGTGTTCGCGCACACTGAGCGCCAGGCCACACGCGAATACTGCCATTACCGCCGCCAACGATATGTAGACAAGTTTCTGTAAAGTAGCTGTTGCATGTTCACGTACCGCGCTTGTCGTATGCTCAATATCGTCCAGATAGATACCCGTGCCTATCATCCATCCCCACTGCTCCAACAGGACGACATACGCCAGTTTCTCAGTCATTATGCGGGTAGAAGGCTTTTCCCAGGCATAACGCTGGTAGCCATCCCCGCTCTTTGCCGCATCCAGCAGGGAACGGATTACATGACGACCCTGTGGATCGGTCAGGTTCCACAGATTTCGGCCCACCAGTTCTGGTTGGCGTGGATGAACGAGATTATTGCCTGCAAGATCATACACAAAAAAATAACCATCCCTACCGTAATTAAGCGACTGCAGGATCGCCTTGGCCTGATTTTTTGCGGCAACATCATTACGGTTGGAATCGTACAGTGGATCAATCGAGCTTCGCGCCAAATCGACATAATGCTTGAGCTCCGCGCGCTTGGCGGCAAGAAAACTCTCTTCAATCAGCAGTGCCTGTTGCTCCGCCAATAGCTGGGCACGATATTGAACCAACGCACCAATGATGATCACCGTCAGCAGCAGCGGTAAAACGATGAACTTGAAGATGCTGTGTGTGACTTGCATGGGAAAGCTCAATCCAATCATTTGTACGTAGCAAAGATAGCATATGGTTTTGTAATCGGTTCTATCGGTGGAGTCTACTGTAGAAATGACGAATTTGTCCATTTTTCAATTAAAGGTGCGTTACACACCATTTTCGGCGCATGGAATGCACTCTGCCTGACTACGTAGTTTTACGTAGACAAATCCCAGTAGTATTGCGAATTTTAAAAAATGAGAAAGTGAGTATTATGGTAATCAATGAGTCATGGATTGCACGGAGAAAACAAAGAACAGCCATTTGACTTGAGTGCCTCTTTGTCTTACGTGGCTCGGGATGGTGGCAAGTCAAGAATTCTACAACAACAGGAAGGAACATGAGATGAGAAAATATTACGCTACAGGCGCAGGTTTTTTGATGTTCATATTCACCGTACTTTCGGGATGTGCCAGTTTACCATCGCCCGAAAAAATGAAAGCAGAGGTTTTAGAATACCAGTTACCAAAATTACCAGAAGAAGGAAAAGCCATTGTGTATGTAGTGCGCCCCTCATCGCTTGGCGGATTGATACGTTTTAATGTATTTGTGGATAATCAGGAGCCAGAATCTGAAATGGGTTACACAAGATCGAGTCAGTACATATATTTTAACTTGATGCCTAGCGACCACCAGATTCTTTCCAAGGCGGAAAACTGGGCAGAAACAAACATATCGGCAAAAGCAGGCGATATCATATTCATTCAACAGGAACCCTCGATGGGGATAATCATGGCGAGAAATAGCATCTCCAAGATTCAGGATTATGAGGGAAAGTATCATGTGAAGACTTTATCGCTGGGCACCATCATAAAAACTGACAACTAGCTTGATACTTTATATTGATTCGGCAGGCCACCTGAACCGACAAATACCAAGCGAATGGACTGACTATTCATGATATTTCTGGCAAGGATTGCAGCGCCTTAATTTAATGAGTCAATTATATGAAGATAATCATAATAGTCGTCATTATTGCCATTATTTTTATGGTAATAATGACAGATATAGAAAAAGAAAGAAGACTATTTATTAAAGCATATGCTTTCCCTGATAGCCTGCATGAAAAAGTAAAATACCACTACCCTCATCTGAATGATGAGCAATTATCCAGGGTCATGGAAGGACTGCGCGCAACGCTTTCAACACCGTCTCTGATGACGCTTTCAATACCATCTCAAGTAGTCTATGTGGTATTGCAAGAATTTATGTTAAACGCCACAGATGATGAATTGCGAAAACTACGCTTGCGCCTTGGAAGGTCTATGCCATCGAAATTAACGTCACCTTCTGCACAGACGGAAGATGGAATGAACCATGCTTGGGAGCTATGTTGCCAACTAGAAACTATAGACGCAACAAATCCTGCGCGATTACCTTTACTGTTTGCTCTTGACGCGGAATTGGACATACCTGACGGATTTCGATATTCGCTCGATGACTGTGTCAAGCGATATAGAGAATATCTGGACAGTAGGACAGAAATCTGAGGGAGAAACCATCTGTAACCAGGGAGATTTATCTGGGTCGCACACATGATACAATTCGAGGCTTTATTTTATTATTTCAGGGGAACAGCATGAAAAATATAACTACACCTGCCAAAAAAATGAGCCTGCTGGGCATATTAATCTGGATCGGCATAGCGATCCTCGGCGCCAGCGCCGTAGGCGCCATTGCGCTGCACCGGGGTGAGTCGATTAATAGCGTGTGGTTTATCGTCGCGGCGGTGTGCGTGTATGCCATTGGCTACCGTTTCTACAGCGCCTTTATCGCTGCTAAAGTGTTAATGCTGGACGCCAGCCGCGCCACGCCTGCCGAGCGTCTCAACGATGGTCGTGACTTTGTGCCCACCAACAAGTGGGTGGTGTTCGGTCATCACTTTGCTGCGATTGCTGGGCCGGGGCCGCTGATCGGCCCTACCCTTGCGGCACAGTTCGGTTATTTACCCGGTACGTTGTGGATTTTAATCGGCGCGGTGTTGGGCGGCTGTGTGCAGGATTTTGTTACCCTGTTTTTTTCTACCCGCCGCAATGGTCGCTCACTGGGGCAGATGGCGCGTGATGAGCTTGGCCCCATCGGCGGTGTGGCGGCATTAGTGGGTGTGATGATGATTATGATCATACTCATCGCGGTGCTCGGCCTGGTGGTGGTGAACGCCATGAAGCACAGTCCGTGGGCGACTTCCACAGTGGCGGCGACGATTCCCATCGCGGTGTTGATTGGCTTGTACATGCGCAACATCCGTCCTGGCCGGGTACTGGAAGGCACCTTGATCGGTGTGGCGTTGCTGTTGCTGGCAGTAGCAGGCGGCGGTTGGCTGGATCAGCAGCCCGAGTTGCGCCAGTGGTTTGATTATGACGGCCCGACACTGGCGTTGATGATCATCGCCTATGGTTTTGCCGCCGCCGTGGTGCCTGTATGGCTGCTGTTGGCGCCGCGTGATTATCTGTCGACGTTTATGAAAATCGGCACCATGCTGCTGCTCGCAATCGCCATTATCATTCTGCGGCCCGATGTAAAAATGCCTGCGTTCACGCAATTTATTGATGGCACAGGGCCGATCTTCGGCGGCGCGCTGTTTCCGTTTGTATTCATCACGATTGCCTGCGGCGCCATCTCTGGCTTTCACTCGTTGATCTCATCCGGCACTACACCCAAGCTGCTTGCCAACGAAGCCGATGCACGCTTCATCGGCTATGGTGCAATGATGGTAGAATCGTTCGTCGCCATCATGGCGATGGTCGCCGCCACGGTGCTTGACCCCGGCGTATACTTCGCCATTAACAGTCCGGCGGGCATCGTTGGCAAAGAAGCGGCAGATGCAGTAGCCACAATCAATAGTTGGGGTTTCCCCGTCACTGTCGCGCAAATGCAGCAACTCGCAACCGAGATGGGCGAAACCACCTTATTTGCGCGCACTGGCGGTGCGCCTTCCTTCGCCGTCGGCATGGCGAGCATTTTCTCTGACGCCTTTGGCCGGGGCATGCTCTCCATGTGGTATCACTTTGCCATCATGTTCGAAGCGCTGTTCATCCTCACCACGCTTGATGCGGGCACGCGCGTTGGCCGCTTCATGTTGCAAGACCTGCTCGGCAACATCTACAAGCCACTCGGACGCACCAGTTGGTATCCCAGCGTATTTCTCACCAGCGGCATCGTCGTGAGCGCCTGGGGATATTTCCTCTATATGGGCACGCTGGATCCGCTGGGCGGCATCAACAGCCTGTGGCCACTGTTTGGCATCGCCAACCAGATGCTTGCCGCGATTGCGTTGTGCGTCGCCACCACCATCATCATCAAATCCGGCAAACTGCGTTATGCGTGGGTGACTGCCGTGCCGCTCACCTGGCTGATCATCATCACCAGCACCGCCGCATGGGAAAAACTTTTCAGCCCCGAACTGCGTATTGGTTTTCTCTCGCACGCGCAAGACTTGGCTGCCAAACTTGCTGCAGGCACATTGCCGCCTGACAAAGCAGCCACTGCCCCGCAACTGATTTTCAATGATTACATTGCCGCAACACTCACCGCCTTCTTTCTGGTGACCACCTGGATATTAGTGCTGGACACATTGCGCGTTGCATACCGTATTATCACTGGCAAACCCCACTTACCGCTTTCCGAAGCGCCCCATGAACCCAGCCGCGCAGTCGAAAACTGGGTGCGTGATTAATCTCTGAGGTGTGGAGTGGTGTGCTATCATTTCGACCGCAGGAAGAAATCCTTGTTTCGAATCTCGAACGAAGGTGAGAGAACTTTGAGAAATCTTTGATGATTGTTGGACTGTTTCAATTTTTGAGATCCGGGATTTCTCGCCACGCTCGAAATGACACATTAATCAAAGGTTCGTTAATATGATTGCACTAAAAAAAATCGCATGCCATAGCTGGCAACTGCTACGCACTATCAGTGGTGATGACGCCTATGAACGCTATCTTGAACACTGGCATACACACCACGCCAACGCAGGCGATCAACCGCTAGAACGCAAAGCATTTTTCAAAGCGGAGCAGAACAGAAAATGGAATGGCGTGAGACGATGTTGTTAAGTACATTCCACATGGAAGTTTAGTTGTAGCAATCTATGCCGGGCGCTTGGCAACCCGACCGTCTTACGTGTTCAATGAGCTACGCTCTCGGCTGGGCTACTGGAAAAAAGAAAATCCTTTGGCGTTGCTACGCCAGTTTAAAATAGAGGAACGCGAGCTTTCCTATCTGAGGCTTGGGCAGATCAATACGCTTCTGGCTGAATTGGGGAAAGGATACAATAGAGATGCCGGGTTGATCGCCAGGATTTGGCTGGCAACAGGGACTTGATGGAGTGAAGCTGAAGGATTACGCGCTCCACAAGTACGCAATGGACAAATTCATTTTTCTGGCACCAAGTCCGGCAAAAACAGGTCTGTGCTGGTCAATCCTGAACACCTGCAGGAAGCCAAAAATCTCAACCCGCTCGCGCGTTGACACTTGGTTGACACTGCAAAAACGAAAAAGGCAGCCCCGTACCGTAAGTCTTTGATTTTTGGTGCCCGGAGCCGGAATCGAACCGGCACGGAAGTCTCCCTCCGAGGGATTTTAAGTCCCTTGCGTCTACCAATTTCGCCACCCGGGCCAGATCAGGCAAGCTTAGCTGAACCCAGCCAAGCGGAGGGTAAGTTGCTGATGTTGGAGGCTGGGGTCGGAATCGAACCGGCGTCCACGGCTTTGCAGGCCGCTGCATAACCACTCTGCCACCCAGCCTGCGTCAGGGCGCCTCTGTAAATTCGCTAAAAGCCGCGCTACAACTTAATCAAACTTACAGAGACACCCTTCAGTTCAATTTTGGTGAAATTTTGGAGCGGGAAACGAGATTCGAACTCGCGACCTCAACCTTGGCAAGGTTGCGCTCTACCAACTGAGCTATTCCCGCTTTTGTACACGGCGTTTGAAGGTTGCATATTGTTAGGGAATGACGCTTCACTGTCAAGCACTAATGCTGATTCACCTTCATTATTTCTTGTGCTACTTTTTTGGATTAATGTTGTCTTTGGAAGTGAGAATCGGCCAGGCAGCATGGATATATAATAACATAGACCATAGCGTAAGTCCTACTGCTATATATAATAATATAAAGCCGATAGCGCGGATTGGCAGACCCATGAGCGGTGTATGGTATAGCAAAAAGATGATAGAAAACATCTGGGCGGTGGTTTTAAATTTGCCGATCTCGGACACTGCGACCTGGGCACGCTCGCCAATTTCGGCCATCCACTCACGTAGCGCTGACACGGCAATTTCACGGCAAACAATGATCGCGGCAGGAATCGCCAGCCACGGCGTAGGCTCAGCCTGCACCAGCAATACCAGCGCCATGGCTACCATCAGTTTATCCGCCACCGGGTCGAGAAAGGCGCCCAACGCCGAGGCCTGATCAAGCCGCCGCGCCAGATAGCCATCCAGCCAGTCAGTAATGGCGGCAATGCTGAAGATCAGGGCGGCGGCGGCACGCATGCCTTCATAGGGCAGATAAAAAACCACAACAAAAACGGGGATAAGTGCGATGCGCAGCAGGGTTAACAGCGTGGGGATATTCACAGGCCGCCCACTGCGCCCAAAGAAAACTGCGGCTGCAGACCACCCTTGCGGCGCAATGCACTCCTAGACTTTATCGGCATGAAATGCATCATAAATACGCTGCGCCAGTTGTTTGCTGATACCCGGTATGGTGGCTAAATCTTCGACTGCGGCACGCGCCACTTCCTGCATGCCTCCCAATTGATTCAGCAATAAACGGCGTCGCTTCGGCCCCATTCCGGGGATTTTTTCCAGCGCCGAGTGGCTGCGGTCTTTGGCGCGGCGCTGGCGATGGCCGGTAATGGCAAAGCGGTGCGCCTCATCGCGGATCTGCTGAATCAGATGTAACGCGGGAGAATCGTGCGGAAGTATAATCGGTGCATCGCTGCCGGACAAGAACAATGACTCCATGCCGGGGCGACGGTCGGCTCCTTTGGCCACTCCCACCAGCATGACCCCTACCACTTGCAGCTCTTCCAGCACCTGTTGCGCTATGCTGACCTGCCCCTTGCCGCCATCGACAAACAGAATATCCGGTAGCTTGCCCTCGCCTTCCTGAATGCGTGTATAGCGGCGCAGCAAGGCTTGGCGCAACGCGGCGTAATCGTCACCAGGGGTGATGTCCTGAATGTTGAAGCGCCGGTAATCTGATTTAAGCGGACCATTGGCGTCCCCTCTGAGATCAAAGACTACACATGATGCAACCGGCGACTCACCCTGGGTGTGGCTGGTGTCGAAGCACTCCAGGCGCTGCGGCAGGCTATCCAGCCCCAGCGCCTCCTGCAAGGCCTCGTAGCGCTGGCGCATACTCGCCTTGCCGAGCATGTGCTGCGTCAGCGCCATTTCGGCATTGGTGACCGCCAGCGCCAGCCATTGGGCGCGGTCGCCGCGCACCCGGTGACTAATGGTGACTTTATGCTGAGTCTGCGCCTGAAGCACCTCCTCCAGCAAGGGGACATCACTCAGGGCGTGATTAATGATAATTTCCGCAGGCGTTTCCCTGCCCAGATAATATTGCGGCAAAAACGCCGCGAGAATTTCAGCAGTGTCGGCATTTTCAACATGGCGCGGGAAAAAAGTTTTGTTGCCGAGGTTGCGCCCACCACGGATGAAAAAGACCTGCACGCAGCCCGCGCCACCCCGCGCCACACTCACCGCCACATCCACATCACCTCCATCACCGCTCACAAACTGTTTTTCCTGTACCTTGCGCAGGGTGGAAATCTGATCGCGCAGTTGCGCGGCCTGCTCAAAGTGGAGCTGCGCAGCGGCGGTTTCCATGCGCACTACCAGCTCATTAATCACCTCGGCATTCTTACCTTCGAGAAACATCACTGCATGACGCACGTCTTCCTGATAGGCTTCCTTGCTGATTAAACCCACGCACGGCGCCGTACAACGCTTGATTTGATATTGCAGGCAAGGCCTGGAACGGTTGCGGTAAAAACTGTCTTCGCATTGGCGCACCGGAAATATTTTTTGCAGCAGATGCACGCTGTCGCGCACTGCACCAGCAGAAGGATACGGCCCAAAATAACGCCCTTTTTCGCGCTTGGCGCCGCGATGCACACTGAGTCGTGGAAAGTCATGCTGATCAGAAAGGAAAATATAGGGGTAGCTTTTGTCATCGCGCAGCACGATGTTGTAGCGCGGCTTGAATTCCTTGATGAGATTATTTTCAAGCAGCAGCGCCTCACCTTCGGTGCGCGTCACAGTAATCTCAATGGCATGAATATGCGCGACCATCATCCGTGTCTTGGAAGAGGTGCCCGTCGCCCGAAAATAGCTCGATACCCGATTTTTAAGGCTGCCCGCCTTGCCCACATAGAGCACTTCACCGTTGCTGTTCAGCATGCGGTACACCCCAGGTTGATGGGGTAAGGTTTTAAGAAAATCTTTGGGATCGAAGCCAGACCCGATGGGAGGCTCTATTGGAGTTAATTCTGACATTCCAACATTTTCTTCTGGCATGCCTGGATATTACGTGCGGTTCAACTTACCATTATTGAGCGTGCCGACGGCTGAAACAGTGGCAAATTCCCCGAGAATCCAAGCTATTTATAACCTTTTTGACAGCCTTAAAAGTATACCATAAATTTTTGTTACGGTGGATTTAACGGTGCTTATGTAGCCAGCGGCTAATCCCTCAGCCGACAGGCTACCAGCAAATTTGATTAAGAAATCCCCAGGCGACGATCTTGCATGCAAGTCATTGTTTTGTTATTGACAAGGCTTGATCCTTAAATACTCAATTGGAACTTTGCAGACATTTCCACCGCAATTTCCCCTCCCTGGATCCGGGCGATCTCTTTCATAAGGAACTGGCATGTGCTGGGTTATGCGCCGTATTTTATGAGAAATAGTGCCAGGCTGGGCGCGGTTCGGGCAGCGGCGAGTTGCGACTGTTTGGTCAGTGTCCCCAGGTCTGCCATGTACTCCTGAATTTTGTTGCGCAACCGTTGTTTTTGCTGCGGGGTCAATATTGTGTAGACATTTGCAATCATTCCGTTGGCGGCATCCTGAAGTTCCTTTATGAGCCTTTGTTCGTCCGGTGTGCGGGTATTTTCCGGCGTGGAAATCCATAGGCCGATGAAGGATGCGATTTTTTCGGCGCCCTCATTGTTGTTTAGGAGTTTGATGAGGATCCTTTGATTGCTTTCCCGGTTTTGCATGAATGCCGGGGTGGTGAAGGGGAGTTGGCGGCTCATCAGGGTGATTTTTTCTTCCTGTTCACCGGATAGATTTCCCGTGAAATCTTCGATGAAGTCGATGGTTTTTTCGGCGCGTCTGTTCAGTTGCTCGTCGCGGCTTCCATCCAGCGCGCTCTTTTTCAGTTTTTCATTTTCCTCTTTCAGGGTTTGCTCGAATTCCTGAATCTGCGGTTTGTTCAGATTTGCCAGTATATGGGCCGCAGGCTGGACGCTAGGCGTCAGCGTCATGCGGTAGAGACCGCGCAACTCATTGCTGAATGCGGAAATCTGTTCTTTTTCTACGCTGCCATTCTGGAGTGTTTGATCGACTTTTTTGAGAAAATTTATGTATTCAGGAAGCATGTCGCGGCGGTGCCAATCCATAAAAACATCGACTTCACGCTGGATTGTTTCTTTTTGCGCGGTATTGAAAGAGGCGTAGTTGTTGATCTTGTAGCGCAGATACCAATCGGCGTTGTTGTAGCCTATCGCCATCATGCTGCATCCAGTGAGAGAAAGCGCCAGTAGCAGGAAGATGCTGGTCAGTAGCAATTTCAACATATGGGTGCCTCTATAAATTCGATCAAACCACGAGGGCAAGGCGGAAATGGGCGAAAAAGCGGAGTGTACACGGAGTACATGAGCATTTTGAGCCCATTTCCAACGCCGCCATCGTGGCTTCAGCGGATTTATAGAGGTGCCCATTAAGGATACCTCACCCCTATCACACCCTACCGTACATCTCCACCATGCGCCGCAAACGCGCCGCCAGGTCGGCGGGTACTTGATCCCAGGTGTAGCGCCAGCGCCAATTACCCTGCGCGGTGCCGGGCAGGTTCATGCGATGTGTGGCGTCGAGCCGTAATGCATCCTGCATGGGAATAATTGCCAGGCACGCCACCGAAGCAAGCGCGCTACGTATCAATGGCAAGGGCATGGATTCCAGCGGTTTGGCCAGATATTCCATAATGTAATTTTGCGCGGGATAAGATAATTCCTGGAACCAGCCGAGGGTGGTATTGTTGTCGTGCGTGCCGGTGTATACCACGCTGTCTTTTTTATGGTTGT